>Ga0180217_1000059_pt1 | contig 237842 bp, 229 predicted proteins | sample eDN3rd37CBELigOP_FD_128521 | JGI IMG/M metagenome (GOLD analysis project Ga0180217, IMG submission 128521) | Enriched Organic Plus compost microbial communities from Emeryville, California, USA - eDNA 3rd pass 37_C BE-Lig OP (version 2) (version 2) ... | reverse complement strand
GAGGCCATTATCTGGCCCGCGCCGTCACCCGGGTCAGCGCCATCATCTGCCCAGGCGATGGCCCAAAAGCCCATCATGCATTAAGACTGAAACCGGACCACCCTATGGGGGCAGGCCACGACGCGAGACCTGATGCCCGGAACTGTGAGCCTCGAATGCGGCGCGAATCACGCCGCCGGCTTCAAACTGGTGATGACGAAAAGTGCGGGTGAGGCGGACATGCTGCAGGGTCAGAACAGCCGTTCGCGGACATAGATCGTGTCGCCGGGCGCCAGCGGATCGGAAATCCTCACCCTGCCGGTCATGATCCGCCCGTTGATGTTGCGGGTGATGTCGACGTCGGCCTGCTGCGCCCGTGCGGAGAAGCCGCCAGCGACGGCGATCGCCTTCTGCACCGTCATGCCCGGCACATAGGAATACTGGCCGGATGCGCCGACCTCGCCCATGATGAAGATCGGCCGGTAGCGATCGACCTCGACCGACACGTCGGGATCGCGGATATAGCCGTTGCGCAGCTTGCCGGCGATCTGCGCCTCGAGTTGCGCCACGGTCATGCCGCGCGCGGCCACGGCACCAACCAGCGGGAAGGAGATATAGCCCGACTGGTCGACGGCATATGTGTTTGAAAGCCCTTCCTGCTCGAAGACCGAGATGCGCACGCGATCGCCCGAATCCAGCATGTAGGGGCGGACCGTCACCTTGTGAAAGGCCGGCGGCGCCGGCTGATAGGCGGCGCAACCCGCCAGCAACGAGGCGAGCAGCACGCAGGCTGTGATTTTCGTATTGGACGTCAAGGCCAAACTCTCGGCTGCCCGGTCAAGTGGACCTCGTTATCCTCCCGTTAGGGTTAACAGCCAGTAAAACGGCCGCTGCCGCGGCTGGCGCTCCGGAAACCATGAGTGCTGCATTTTAACCCCTTGGTTACCGTAGCCATTTACGTTTCATCCATGATTGCGAAAGGTGGAGCAGCTCGATGTCCGTGAGCGAGACAGGCGCGAATGACATCCGTCGTGGACGGCTGGTCGCTGCGCTCGCGCGCGACTGGAGCCATATTGCCCTCGTCGTGACCGGCGTCACCGCGGCTGCCTATCTGGCGACGTCGTGGATGACGCCGCTCTATATGGGCGAGACGCGCATCCTCATCGAGACGCCCGATTCGCCCGCCGCGCTTGGTGCCCAAGGCCGCAGGCTGGGGATGAGGCCCGACGGTGTCGACACCCAGCTCCAGGTGATCGGTTCCGACGCGATCCTGGAAAAGGTCGCGGCCGGGCTGAAGGAGCGGCCCGGCGAGCCCACGCTTCTCCAGCGCGTGCTGAGCGTCGGCGGCCTGCTCGACAACCCGGACCAGTTGTCGCAAGAGGCACGGGCGCTGAGCGCCATGCGCGACAATCTCAGGATCTACCGCGCCGACCAGTCGCGCGTGATCGTCGTCGCATTTTCCAGCGACGATCCGCAACTCGCCGCGCAGGTGCCCAACGCCATCGCCGACGCCTATATCGCGCAGAATCGCAGCGCCGCGGTGCCGGCCAATGTGGCGGCGAACGAGTCCACCGACGACATCGTCACCGGCACGACGGTGGTCGATCTGCCCGGCAAGCGCGCAGACAAGCCCGCATTCACGGCGCAGCAGCTCTCGGCCCTGTCGGACGAGCTCTCGCATGTGCGCACCGATCGTCTGGATGCCGAAGCCAGCGCCGCGAGCATCAAGGCCGCGCTGGAGAACGGCTCGCCGCTGGACGCCGTCGGCGATCTCGCCAATGCCGGGCTCATCCAGGGATTGGCCGAGCATGAAGCGCAACTGCGTGCCGAGATTGCGAACCTGTCCTCGACCCTGCTCGACAACCATCCGCGCATGCGCGCCTTGCGGGCGCAGCTTGCCGATCTCGGCCGCCAGATGCGCGTCGAGGCAAGGAAGGTTCAGGAAAGTCTCGAGCAGCGGGCGACCACGGCGGCCGCACGCGAGCAGCAGCTTGTTGCCGACATCGACCGCCTGACCGAGCTTCCAGTGATCGCTAACGTCGAGGCGCCCGAGCCGGATGACGTGGCCGGCGCGCCCGCCGCGCCCGCCGCGAACCCGATGCTTGTCGCCTCCGCATCGCCGAACTTCGGCGCCTTCATCGCGGATGCGCGCATATTCCAGCGCGCGACCGTTCCCGACGCGCCTTATTTCCCCCGCGTCCTGCCGATCGTCGGCGCGCTCTTCGCTGCCTCGTTGCTTCTGATGCTCTCCATCACCATGCTGCGCGAGTTTTCCGCGCGGCGGGCGAGGGCGGTTGCCCGACATATGCCGCATGACGGCGCGAATATCCGCATGCCCGGACTGGACGACGACCCGTTCGGGGACGAGCATGCAGATGCGCTGCTGGCGACCGCCGCCGGGCCCGCCACTGAAACGTCGACGCAGGCCGCGCCTGCGGCGGCCATCGAGACGGAAGACGACATGCGCCACGACCACGAACAGACGCTGCCGCGCGCGACCGGCGAGGTCGATGTGCAGACGCTGGCAGAGCGGATCATCGCCAGCACGATATCGCGCGCCGTCGTCGTCTCGCCCGAAGGCGACGCCGGCGCGGTGACCAGCGTGATGCTGGCGCGCGCCGTCGCCGATGCGGGCCTGCGCGTCGTCCTGCTCGATCTCACCATGACGGGCGCGGCCGCCCGGCCGATGCTCGAGGATGCGGCGCTCAAGGGCATCACCGACCTGCTTTGCGCCGAGGCCCAGTTCGGCGATGTGATTCACGCCGATCTCTATTCCGACAGCTATGTCATCCCGGTCGGAACCGCCGATCTCGACCGCGCCATGCGCGCCATCGAGCGCCTGCCGGTCATTCTCCAGTCGCTCGGCGCGGCCTTCGATCTCGTGGTTGCCGAGTGCGGTGAGGTGGAGGCGGGCGAGGTCGCGCATCTGGTGGACCAGGACACCGTGACCGTGATCTCCGCGCTCACCATGTCCGGGAGCATCGCGGATACGGTCGAGAACTTCATCGCCGAAGGCATGCGGCCGACGATCGTGAACCTCGATGCAGAACCGCCTGCGCCGGACGAAGCGGCCTAACCCGCCGAGCGACCGGGCTTGGACATCCAGCTGATGATCAGCATCGCCGGCAGCACCCACAGAAGGCCGGAAACGATGAAGAAGGCCAGATGGGTGAGCCCGCTCGCCTCGGCAAGGCGCGTGACGGCCACCGTCATGGCAAGCAGCGCATAGACGATCACCAGCGCGACGAGCAGGAACGTGCCGATCAGTTTCTTGAGCCGCAGCGGCATGGCGAAGCGATCCGTTTGATCTGTTGAGGGTCACATAAGCCGATGTGCGGCAGCCGGCAACCCGGTGCCGGCAATCGGCACGCGACGGCGTGTCGCGCGGGCGCGCCTTGCAGCCTCCGGCCGTTTGGTCCACTGAACGGCGCAAACCGGCGGTGAAGCATGTCGCAGTCAGCAGCCATAGCGGGTTTTCCCGACAGATCGTCGCGCACGCTGCGCAACCGCGCATGGGTGCGCTGGTGGCTCTATCTCGTCGCGCTGACGCTGCTCGCTATCTTCCTCGTCGGCGGGGCGACGCGGCTCACCGGATCCGGCCTGTCGATCACCGAATGGAAGCCGATCCACGGCGTCATTCCGCCGCTCAACGATGGCGAATGGCAGGAGGAATTCGCGAAATACCGCGAGATCCCGCAATATCAGCAGATCAACAAGGGCATGTCGCTCGGCGAGTTCAAGACCATCTTCTGGTGGGAATGGACGCATCGCCTGCTGGCGCGCGGCGTCGGCTTCCTCGTCGCGCTGCCGCTCGCCTTCTTCTGGCTCTCGGGCATGCTGGAGCGCCACCTGAAGCCGAAGCTGCTCTGCCTTCTGGCGCTCGGCGGAATGCAGGGCGCCATCGGCTGGTGGATGGTGGCTTCCGGCCTGTCGGAACGTGTCAGCGTCAGCCAGTACCGGCTTGCCGTCCATCTCATCATGGCGTGCCTGATCTTCGTCGCGACGATCTCGATCGCGCGCGGGCTGGCCCCGCATTCGGCCGGCCGGGCGCGCATAGGCACACGCCGCTTCGCCGGCTGGCTCGTGGTCGGCGTCCTGTTCCAGGTCTATCTCGGCGCATTGGTGGCTGGTCTCCATGCTGGCCTCACCTTCAACACATGGCCGCTGATGGACGGCGCGATCTGGCCGGACGGCTTGCTTACCGTGACACCCGCATGGCTGAATTTCTTCGAGAATCCGAAAACCGTGCAGTTCATGCACCGGCTCGGCGCCTATGCGATCTTCGTCGCAGCGCTGTGGCACATGGTGGCGACGCTGCGGGCGGAATCCGGCTCCCCGCATGCGGCGCGCTCCGTGCTGCTCTTCCTGCTCGTCGCATGCCAGGCCGCCATCGGCATCATGACGCTGCTGCTGGTCGTGCCCTTCGGCTGGGCGCTGCTGCACCACGGCTTCGCCATGATCGTGCTCGGCTTCGCCACCGCGCACTGGCGCGGCACCCGTGGGCCTTACCCGTTGCCTTCGGCTGCTACGGCCTGAGACCGGCCGCACGCAGCGCTTCGGCCACGCCGAGGCTGCGGGCGGCCTCGGCATGATTGCCGTCTTCCACATGCCATGAGGCCGAAAGGCAGGCATGGCAGAAGCCGAAATCGAGGAACACGCCGGCCTCGCGTCCGCTCGCTTCCGCGAGAATGGCCGCCATGCGCCGCGCCCGCTCGGGATCGGCGCGCAGGTCGTCGCGTTCGGGCGGATTGTAGAAGAGGTTGGCGAAATCATAGGCCGGGTCGCCGATCAGTCCCTTCGGGTCGATCGCCAGCCAGCCGCGTGTGCTGCGCAGGATATTCTCGTGATGGATGTCGCCATGCAGGGGGCGTACGTCCTGCTGGTCGGCAAGCAGGGCATCGGCGCGCTGCGCGGCCGTCACGAAAAGACTGTTCCGGCCCGCCTGCCGGTCCTGCCGCGCCTTGGCGAACAGGCTGGCGAAATAGTCGGGCAGCGGCTGAAGCGATTGCGGCCATGATGACGGCGAAGGCGTATGCAGGAGCCGCAGCACATCGGCCGCGATGCGCGTCGCGGCATCGTCGCCGAGCGCGTCCAGCTGCGACAGGAGATCGCCGCCGGCGACATGTTCCAGCAACGAAAGGTCACCGCGCCGGTCGATGAGGCGCACCGCACCCCGGCCGTCTCGCCAGCGCAGGAAGTCGCCGCCGCGCAACGCATCGTCGCAGCCGGCCTCGCTCGCCTGCTTGACCACCGCCGTGCGGCCGTCGGCGCGCATGACCCGCCACACCTTGCCGCCAAGGCCGTCGGCGATCAGCGTCGCGGTGTCGATCGTCCAGTCGGCGGGGAAGGGCGCGCTGTCAGGCGCGCCCAATCATCAGGTCCATGTTCTGCACCGCCGCGCCCGAGGCGCCCTTGCCGAGATTGTCGTAGACGGCCAGCAGCAGCGCCTGCGCGCGGCTATCGTTGGCGAAGACGTAGAGCGTCATCTGGTTGGTGTCGTTGTGCATTTCCGGCTGGAGATCGGGCACGCGCTCCACTTCGGCGTAGGGCGCGACGCTGACGAAGCTGCCTTTGATCCCGGCATAGTGGTCGGCGATCGCGGCATGAAGCTCTTTGCCGGTCGGCACGCGGTCGAGGTCGCCGAGCTGCAGCGGCACGCAGGTGATCATTCCCTGCGCGAAATTGCCGACGACCGGCGTCATCAGCGGATCGCGTGAAAGCGTGGCATATTTGCGCAGTTCCGGCACATGCTTGTGCTTGAAGCCGAGGCCGTAGGGCAGGTATTCGGGCGCGTCCTCGCCCTTGGCCTCATAGTCCTCGACCATGGCCTTGCCGCCGCCGGTATAGCCCGAAATGCCGTTCATCGTGACCGGGAAGTCGGCGGGCAGAAGCCCGGCCGCCACCAGCGGGCGCAGCGTCGCGATCGGCCCCTGCGGCCAGCAGCCGGGATTGGCGACCCGCTTCGCCGCCGCGATCGCCGCCGACTGCGCTTTGTCCATCTCCGCGAAGCCATAGGCCCAGCCGTCGGCGACGCGATGTGCCGTGGAGGCGTCGATGACGCGCGTCGTCTTGTTCTCGATCAGCGCGACGCTTTCCTTCGCCGCATCGTCCGGCAGGCACAGGATCGCGATGTCGGCCTTGTTCAGGAACTCCGCGCGCGCTGCCGTCTCCCTGCGCCGCTCGACGGGCACGGAGATGATCTCGATATCGTCGCGGCCGGCGAGCCGGGTACGGATCTGGAGGCCGGTGGTGCCGTGCTCGCCGTCGATGAAGATTTTGGGCTTCATGGAAAGGTCCATTCTATCTCGAAAAATCAGATGGTTATGAATGCGGGCGGAATCAATCCGCGAAGGCGTTGAATCGCTTTCTCATCGTCGCGATTTGCGCTCGGCCAGCAGGCCGAGATAATACATCGCCACCGAGGCCCCGGCGATGGCGGTGATGTCTGCATGGTCGTAGGCCGGCGCGACTTCCACCACGTCGGCGCCGACGATGTCGAGCTGGCCGAGCTGCCGCAGCACCGAAAGCATTTTTGCCGAGGAGGGGCCGCCCGCGACCGGCGTGCCCGTGCCCGGCGCGAAGGCCGGGTCGAGGCAGTCGATGTCGAAGGTGACGTAGGCCTTGCGGCCGCCCGTGCGCTCGTTGATCGCATAGGCGATGTCGGCGGCGCGCATCTCCTCCAGCTCATGGCCATGGATGATGCGGATGCCGAAATCCTCCGGCGCATGGGTGCGGATGCCGATCTGGATCGAGCGGTCGGGATCGACGATCCCGTCGCGCACGGCGCGCGCGACGAAGGAGCCGTGGTCGATGCGCCTGCCGTCATCGAACCAGGTATCCTGATGCGCGTCGAACTGCACCAGCGCCAGCGGCCCGTGCAGCGCGGCATGCGCCTTGAGAATGGGCCAGGTGACGAAATGGTCGCCGCCCAGCGTCAGCAGGAAAGCGCCGCCGGCGAGCAGGCGGCCTGCCTCGCGCTCGATCGTGGCTGGGGTCTTCTGGTGGTTGCCGTAGTCGAGCAGGCAGTCGCCATAGTCCACCACCGCCAGTTCCGCGAACAGGTCGGCATTGAACGGATATTGCGGGTCGTTGTCGAAGATGGCGGAAGCGCGCCGGATCGCCTGCGGCCCGAAGCGCGCCCCCGGACGGTTCGACACGGCCGCGTCGAAGGGAATGCCCCAGACCACGACATCCGCGTCAGCCACCTTCTTGGTGAAGCGCCGCCGCATGAAGGAAAGCGCGCCGGCATAGGTCGGATCGCTCGCCGCGCCCAGATTGCTGCGCGCCGCGAAGGCGTGGTCGATGGATCTTGACGGCATGCAGGCTCTCCCGTGACGGCGGATGGGCGAACGCTTTTCGGACCATTCGGCTGCATATTCAAGAATGCGCCGCGCATTTCAGTCATGTGACAGGACATGCGAACTGGCGCGGCAAACAAAAAGCGGACCCGAAGGCCCGCTTTTTTCGGCTTATCGCCCGTCAGGCCGCCTTGCGCAGGGTGAAGTCCACATGCACCGCATCATAGGGAAAGATCACGCGCCCGGTGTCGGTGCGATCAAGCACGCCTGCAACCAGCAGTGCCTGCACATCCCCATGCACGGCCTTCACGTCGCGGCCAACACGCCGCGCAATCTCGCGGATCGTCATTTCGCCCTGGCCGGTCATGGCTTGCAGAATGTCCCACCGTTTGGTGGTGAGCACCTTCCATAGCAGTTCGACCGTGGCGAAGCTGATGAACTCGCCGACCTTCTCACCACTGAAGGCGGCAGCCATCTGGCGTTGGGTCTCCTCGATCGAGGACACACCGAGCGTTACGGTTCTCATTGTCCTGTCCTCCATTCCGCCACATCCTTCCAGAAATCCGCTTGCAGGGTCATCAGGTCGGTGAAGCGGTAGGGTACCTCGCATTCGCCCACATGCTTGTGGTCGCCCTTGCCGGCCTCGTTGTCGTAGCGCAGCACGCAAAGACCATCCACCACCAAGGCTAAGCGATATTTGAAGCCATGCGGGCTGCCGCGCACGGGGCCTGGAACCCGCCAAATCACCATTTCGACGAACGCCGTCTCCGACAGACCCTCGCGTTTGCGAAGCAGCAGCTCAGCTTCCATGTTGGAGTTTATACCAACTGGCTTCAATGTTGTCAATTACTCCAACATGCCTGTCGAGCCTGAAGATTTCCATGAATCAAAAAAGGGGCCTGGTTCTCACCAAGCCCCTGTCACGTAAGGAATAAAATTCCAGCTTAACGCTTCGAGAACTGGAAGGAGCGGCGGGCCTTCGCCTTGCCGTACTTCTTTCGCTCGACGGTGCGGCTGTCGCGGGTCAGGAAGCCGCCCTTCTTGAGCACGCCGCGCAGCGCCGGCTCGTAATAGGTCAGCGCCTTGGAGATGCCGTGACGCACCGCGCCGGCCTGGCCGGAGAGGCCGCCGCCGGCGACGGTGACGACGATGTCGTACTGGCCGGTGCGGTTCGCCGCCACGATCGGCTGCTGCAGGATCATCTGCAGCACCGGGCGCGCGAAATACGCGTTGTATTCCTTGGTGTTGACCGTGATCTTGCCGCTGCCCGGCTTTACCCAGACGCGCGCGATGGCGTCCTTGCGCTTGCCGGTGGCATAGGCGCGGCCCTGCTTGTCGAGCTTCTGCACATGCACGGGCGCCGCGGGCTGCTCGGCCGCCTGAACGGCCTGGCCGAGATCGGCGAGGGAAGAGAGATCAGCCATTATGCGGCCCTCTTGTTCTTGGTGTTGAGCGCGGCAACGTCGAGAAGCTCGGGCTGCTGGGCCTCATGGGGATGTTCGGCGCCGGCATAGACGCGCAGGTTCTTCATCTGGCGGCGGCCGAGCGGACCACGCGGGATCATGCGCTCGATGGCCTTCTCCAGCACGCGCTCGGGGAAGCGGCCCTCGATGAGCTGGCGCGCGGTGCGCTCCTTGATGCCGCCGGCATGGCCGGTGTGCCAGTAGTAGACCTTGTCGGTGTACTTCTTGCCGGTGAAGACGACCTTGTCGGCATTGATGATGATGACGTTGTCGCCGTCATCGACATGCGGGGTGAAGGTCGGCTTGTGCTTGCCGCGGAGACGGTTGGCGACGAGGGAGGCGAGGCGGCCGACGACGAGACCTTCGGCGTCGATCAGCACCCACTTCTTCACCACGTCCGCAGGCTTCTGCGAAAAGGTTTTCATGGTTTCGTTTCCGGTTGGACCTTCTTGCGAAGGCGTTTCTTGTTGCTTGCGTTGGCCTGCGCCAACAGGAAAAAGGGGCCGCAAGGGCGACCGCAACTTCCGGAGCCGCTTCTAGGGGAAGTCGCGAAGGGGGTCAATAGATCGAAATTCGATGACTTCTGAAATTGATATGTAGAAACAATGCGTTGAGTTTGTGGTATTATTTTACCACGATAATGGAGGGCGACGGGAAGCTCATGCAGGCCGTTTGGGCGGTATGGAGTATGTCCCGGTCGCATGCGCGACCGTCTGCCCGGCCGCGACGATGTCGATGCTGAACACCATCAGCGAGCGGCCGAGCTTGAGGATCTTGCAATGGCCGTCCACCGGGCCGGCCGGCGCCTTGCGCATGAAGTTGATGTTGAGATTGGTCGTGACCGACAGCGCATCCGGCCCCGCATGGGAGAGCACGCAGACATAGCCGCCGATGTCGGCCAGCGTGAAAAGCGAAGGCCCGGATACGGTATCTCCCGGCCGCAGATGGCGGTGGTCGGCATTGAGCCGCACCGTGCAGCCGCCGGGATGGATGTCCGTCGCCATATAGGCGGCGAAGTCGTCGTTGAGCTGCGGATAGACCTGCCGCAGGAAGTCGTTCACCTCGGCCGCGGTCATCACGGGTTTCAGGTCGGTCATGGCGCTCCCTCTCTCGCTTCCGTTTCCGTAAGCGTCAACGAGCTTGGACGATTTCATGGCTGGCCTTCAAGCGCCCGCGTGCTACTTATCCAGCCATCCTTTCACGACGGATGGTCGGGAGATGCCGGAATGAAGATGGAGCCGCGCATATCGATCATAACGCTCGGCGTCGAGGACCTCGACCGGGCGGCCGCCTTCTATGCCGCGCTCGGACTGGAGCGCCACGAAGGCATCACCGACGGCGTGGCCTTCTTCCAGATGGGCGGCTTGATCCTCGCGCTGTGGCCGCGCGAGGAGCTGGCGCGCGATGCGGGGCTGCGCCGGGCTCCGGTGCGCCCCTCGGCCGTCGTGGCGGCTGATCCGGGAAAGCCGGTCGTGATGGAAGCCGCGTCCGTCGGCGCGCCCGGCGTCGCGCTGGCCTACAACACCCGTTCCGAGGCCGAAGTCGGCGAGATCCTCGCCTTGGCCGACAAGGCGGGCGGGCGTGTCGTCAAGCAGGCTGGCCGCGCCGTCTGGGGCGGCGTGCAAGGCTATTTCTACGATACCGAAGGCAATCTCTGGGAAGTGGCCCACAATCCGGATTTCCCGATCGATGCGGAGGGGCGGATATCGCTGCCGTGATGAACCACGATCGCTATGACGACGAATATATCGCCGACATTCTGGCACGCACGAAGACGATCGCCGTCGTCGGCGCCTCCGCCAATTCCGCGCGTCCCTCCTACGGCGTGATGCAGTTCCTCATCACGCAGGGCTATGAGCTCTACCCGGTCAATCCGGGCCATGCGGGTGCCGAAATCCTCGGCCGGCAGGTCTATGCCCGGCTGGCGGACGTGCCCGTCGCGATCGACATGGTCGACGTCTTCAGGGCCTCCGATGCGCTGGCCGGGGTGATGGACGAGGCGCTGGCGCTCGATCCGCTGCCCGGCGTGATCTGGACCCAGCTCGGCGTGCGCGACGACACGGCCGCGGCGCGGGCCGAGAGCGCAGGTGTTCAGGTGGTGATGAACCGCTGCCCGAAGATCGAGATATTCAGGCTGGGCCACATGATCCCGGCGCGCTCGGGCTGAGGAAGGAAGATTTCCGGCAGAGCCGGATGGCGGGTTTTCCGTTCCGGTCCGTGCAATGACCAGCGAACGAAAATCTTTGCGGCAGGGCGCAAGTCCGGCAATGATGGAAATTCAATCCAGTCAGGCGGGAGGAAAGAATGAACCAGCGTACCCCAGGCTTCGACACGCTCGCAGTGCATGCCGGCGCCAAGCCAGACCCGACGACCGGCGCGCGCATCACGCCGATCTACCAGACCACCGCCTATGTGTTCGAAAGCCCGGACCATGCCGCCTCGCTCTTCGGGCTCAAGGCGTTCGGCAATATCTACACCCGCATCATGAACCCGACGCAGGCCGTGCTCGAGGAGCGGATCGCCGCGCTCGAGGGCGGGACGGCGGCGCTGGTGACGGCATCGGGCCATGCGGCGCAACTGCTGGTCTTCCACACACTGATGCAGTCGGGCGACAATTTCGTCGCCGCGCGCAAGCTCTATGGCGGCTCCATCAACCAGTTCGGCCACGCCTTCCGCAATTTCGGCTGGGAAGTCCGCTGGGGCGACACGGACGATCCCGCGAGCTTCGAAAGCCAGATCGACGGCCGCACGCGGGCCATCTTCGTGGAAAGCCTCGCCAATCCGGGCGGCACCTTCGTCGATATCGAAGCGATCGGCGCCATCGCGCAGCGCCATGGCATTCCGCTCATCGTCGACAACACCATGGCCAGTCCCTATCTGCTGCGCCCGATCGAGCATGGCGCCGACATCATCGTGCATTCGCTGACCAAGTTCATTGGCGGCCACGGCAATTCGATGGGCGGCGCGATCGTGGATGCCGGCACTTTCGACTGGTCGAAGAGCGGCAATTATCCGATGCTGTCGTCGCCGCGCGAGGAATATGGCGGCGTCGTCCTGCATGAGGCGCTGGGCAATATCGCCTTCGCCATCGCCTGCCGGGTGCTCGGGCTGCGCGATTTCGGCCCGGCGATCTCGCCCTTCAACGCCTTCCAGATCCTCACCGGCGCGGAAACCCTGTCGCTCAGGATGCAGCGCCATTGCGACAATGCGCTGAAGGTCGCCGAATGGCTTGCCGCGCATCCCAAGATCGCATGGGTGTCCTATCCCGGCCTGCCCGGCGATCCCAACCACGCGCTGCAGCAGCGCTACTCGCCCAAGGGGGCCGGCGCGGTCTTCACCTTCGGCGTGAAGGGCGGTTACGAGGCCGGCATCGGCGTGGTGCAGAACGTGAAGCTGTTCTCGCACCTCGCCAATATCGGCGACACGCGCTCGCTGATCATCCATCCCGCATCCACCACCCACCGCCAGCTCTCCGACGAGCAGAAGGTGGCGGCGGGCGCGGGGCCTGACGTGGTTCGCCTGTCCATCGGCATCGAGGATGTCGCCGACATCATCGCCGATCTGGAACAGGCGCTCGAAAAGGTCTGAGCCATGTATGCCGGCCATCTGGTTGGCCTGACGCCGTCGGGCATCGCGCCGGAGGAGAGCGCTCCTCCGGCCGACCGCGTGATCTCCGGCGAGCCGCGCTTCCGCACCTGGAATGTCGAGGAGGCCGCGGGCGGCATCCATGCCGGCATATGGGAGGCGACGCCGGGCAAGTGGCGCATCTCCTACGACGAATGGGAATTCTGCCACATCCTGTCCGGCGTGTCGGTGATCGCCGAGGACGGCGGCGAGGCGCGCACCGTGAAGGCAGGCGACAGCTTCATCCTGCGGCCCGGCTTCAAGGGAAGCTGGGAAGTCCTTGAAACGACTCGCAAGGAATATGTGATCCGGCTGTGAGACAGGGCAATGCCGACTGTTTTGATCGAAGAAGGGTTCCGCTTCTTTTTCTACAGCCGTGAAAACGCGGAGCCGCCTCACATCCACGTCGAGCATGGAGACAAGCTGGCAAAATACTGGCTCGACCCGGTGGAACTTGCCATGTCGCGACGCTTCCGGGCGCATGAGCTTAGCGAATTGCGGGAACGTGTGCTAAGATATCGTTCGTGCTTCTTGGAGGCTTGGAATGAACACTTTGGTGCTTGATGCCGATCCCTTGGCCGTCGATGTCCGGGTGAGCGATCATGCCTTGCACGTCGTGCTTCAGGACGGGCGTGAGATTTCGGTTCCTCTGGCATGGTATCCGCGCCTGCGGGACGCCTCGCCGAGCGCACGCCGGCACTGGCGGCTGATCGGCCGCGGCGAGGGGCTGCATTGGCCCGAGGTGGACGAGGACATTTCCGTTCTGGGCCTGCTTGCGGGGCGATAGGTAGCTAGCCTTATTGCTAAGCCGATCCGGCGCCCCGCGAGGCGTCGGACCGGACTCGGTCAGGACGGAAGAATGTCGTCCATCACCCGTGGCAGCGTGGCGGCAGCGGGCGCCAGCCGTGTTCGCCCTCGCGCAGCTTCACGGTGCGTGAATAGGTCTCGTAGCGCGGCGGGGTGCGGTGGACGCGCTTTTCCGCCGGGCGGATCAGCACCTGCTCCAGCACGTAATCATATTGCGCCGGCACAACGTAGCGTTCCTTGCGCGGCGGCGAGACCATCACCTTGCGGGTCTCGTAGCCCCACTGCGCGGGAAGCGTCTCGTGCACGACGCGCTCCGGCTCGATCACCACATGCTTTGCAACCGTCTTGTAGACCGGCGGCAGCCTCACCTTGCACAGCACCTTGCGTCCCTTGATGATGCGCCACTCCCACGTATAGCCGCCCTCCGAGACGAGCACCTTCTTGTGCACGACGTCGGTGATGGCGGGGATCACGCGCGCCACGGTGCGGGCCGGCGCGATGAGCACCTTTTCCTTCTGGTAGGCATACTCGCCCGGGATGACCTCCCAGCGCTCCGTCGCCGGTCGGACCAGCACCTTGCGCTCTCGCGTGCCGTAGACCGGCGGGATGATCTCGACCTGCTTGCTGCCGGGATCGACCATCATGGTCTCGCGGATCGTATCGTAGACCGCTGGGCGATCGATGCGCTCAAAGCAATTGGCGGCATAGCCGCCGGCAATGCTCTGGGTGCCTGTGGCAAGAATTGCCATCGACGACACGAGGAATTTTCCGATATATGCAGACATTGTCCCCAAGCTCCAAAGACGAAACGTGCAAGTTGCTTGCCATTGCCAATGAATAAAGGGTCGTGTCGCATCCGGCGAAGGGATTCGCGCAGCGTCCTTAACGCTCAAGGTTAATTGCCGTCATTTCGCCCCGGCCTTGCACAAGGCCGAAGCGGCATCCTATCTAGCGGTAACAGTCCACGATTCCGCCCGCGCCTGCGGTGCGATCCCACCAGCCGCTCCCAGAGGACCGACATGAGAGACCCGATCGAAACCTACATGAACCTCGTGCCGATGGTCGTCGAGCAGACCAATCGCGGCGAGCGCGCCTACGACATCTTCTCGCGCCTGCTCAAGGAGCGCATCATCTTCATCACCGGCCCGGTCGAGGACGGCATGGCGACGCTGGTCTGCGCGCAGCTCCTCTTCCTCGAGGCCGAGAACCCGAAGAAGGAAATCAACCTCTACATCAATTCGCCGGGCGGCGTGGTGACGTCGGGCATGGCGATCTACGATACGATGCAGTTCATCAAGCCGGCGGTGTCCACGCTGTGCGTCGGGCAGGCGGCCTCGATGGGTTCGCTGCTTCTGTGCGCCGGCCACAAGGACATGCGCTTCGCCACGCCAAATGCGCGAATCATGGTGCACCAGCCCTCCGGCGGCTTCCAGGGGCAAGCCTCCGACATTGAGCGCCACGCCCAGGACATCATCAAGCTGAAGCGCCGCCTCAACGAGGTCTACGTGCAGCACACCGGCAAGGACTACGAGACGATCGAGCGCACGCTCGACCGCGATCATTTCATGACGGCCGAGGAAGCGCAGGCTTTCGGCCTGATCGACAAGGTCATCACCTCGCGCGAAGCCATGGAAGCGGCGACGCAGTCTTGATTCTGCGTGCCGCCGAACTGACATGTTTTTGAGATGCAGCGTATCATTTCCGACACAATTTGCTGCATCGTCGGGATTTGCGGCGCGTGGCATTAAGCCTATGGTGACAACCGCCAACCTAGGCTTCGACAGGGAATCGAGGTCGTTGCCGTGGCTTCCGATTTGTGTTTCGTTCGGAAGACGCCGATACGCGGCAAATGCCGCGGGACGGCTTCGAACGTCGCGATGTCGGCTCCGCCGACGGTACTGAAAGGACGTACGACATGAGCAAGATCAGCAACAGCGGCGGCGATTCCAAGAATACGCTGTACTGCTCGTTCTGCGGCAAGAGCCAGCACGAGGTGCGCAAGCTGATCGCCGGCCCGACCGTGTTCATCTGCGATGAATGCGTCGAGCTCTGCATGGACATCATCCGCGAGGAGAACAAGACCTCCATGGTCAAGTCGCGGGAGGGCGTGCCCACCCCGCAGGAGATCCTCTCGGTGCTGGATGACTATGTCATCGGTCAGCCCTACGCCAAGCGCGTGCTGTCTGTCGCGGTTCACAACCATTACAAGCGCCTGGCGCATGCGTCGAAGAACAACGATGTGGAGCTGGCCAAGTCCAACATCCTGCTGATCGGCCCGACCGGCTGCGGCAAGACGCTGCTCGCGCAGACGCTGGCGCGCATCATCGACGTGCCCTTCACCATGGCCGACGCCACCACGCTGACCGAGGCCGGCTATGTCGGCGAGGATGTGGAGAACATCATCCTCAAGCTGCTCCAGGCCGCCGACTACAATGTCGAGCGCGCCCAGCGCGGCATCGTCTATATCGACGAGATCGACAAGATCAGCCGCAAGTCGGACAATCCCTCGATCACCCGCGACGTGTCGGGCGAGGGTGTCCAGCAGGCGCTGCTCAAGATCATGGAAGGCACGGTCGCCTCCGTGCCGCCGCAGGGCGGCCGCAAGCATCCGCAGCAGGAGTTCCTGCAGGTCGACACGGCCAACATCCTGTTCATCTGCGGCGGCGCTTTCGCCGGGCTCGACAAGATCATCTCCGACCGCGGCCGCAAGACCTCGATCGGCTTCGGCGCCACCGTGGCCTCGCCGGAAGAGCGCCGCACCGGCGACCTGTTCCGCCAGGTCGAGCCCGAGGACCTGCTGAAGTTCGGCCTCATCCCCGAATTCGTCGGCCGTCTGCCCGTTCTGGCGACGCTGGAGGATTTGGACGAGGCCGCGCTGATCCAGATCCTGACGGAGCCGAAGAACGCGCTGGTGAAGCAGTATCAGCGCCTGTTCGAGATGGAGAATGTCGAACTCTCCTTCCATGAGAACGCGCTGTCGGCGATCGCCAAGCGCGCCATCGAGCGCAAGACCGGCGCGCGCGGCCTGCGCTCCATCATGGAATCGATTCTGCTCGACACCATGTTCGAGCTGCCGGCGCTGGAAGGCGTTCAGGAAGTCGTGATCTCCGACGATGTCGTGGAGGGCAATGCCCGTCCGCTTTACATCTATGCGGAGCGCGAGAAGGAAAAGGGCAGCGTCGCCTGACAGCCGGCCGGCCGGAACACGAAGCAACGTCCGCGGCGGTCGTGAAGACCGTCGCGGACGGCTTGTTCGGCTGGCAGGGCTCCGGCCGCCGCCATCGTTTGCCGGCCCTTGATCTTTGGTTCCCGTGACGCCAACTAACGACTAACGGACCGGCGCTCCTGCGTGCTGGTGACATCCGGAACGGATGGATAGGCGCAGGGCAATGCCGGGGCTACAATGAGATTCGTGGCTGGCCGTCTGGCGGCTGCGAAAGAAAGGTTGGACTATGACCACTATCTCCCGGTCCTCCGGCGACGTTTTCGCCATCCTCCCGTTGCGCGACATCGTCGTCTTCCCGCACATGATCGTGCCGCTTTTCGTCGGCCGTGAGAAGTCCATCAGGGCGCTGGAGGAGGTGATGGGTGCGGACAAGCAGATCCTGCTTGCCACCCAGATGAACGCCGCCGACGACGACCCGCAGCCCGACGCCATTTACGATGTCGGCACGCTCGCCAACGTGCTGCAATTGCTGAAGCTGCCCGACGGCACCGTCAAGGTGCTGGTCGAGGGCACCGCGCGCGCGCGCATCACCGCGTTCACGCCGCGCGACGACTATCATGAAGGCTTTGCCGAGGTTCTCACCGAACCCGATGAGGACGAGGTCGAGGTCGAGGCGCTGGCCCGCTCGGTCGTGTCCGACTTCGAGAACTATGTGAAGCTGAACAAGAAGATTTCGCCGGAGGTGCTGGGCGCCACCGGCCAGATCGAGGATTATTCCAAGCTCGCCGATACCGTCGCCTCGCATCTTGCGATCAAGATTCCCGAGAAGCAGGAAATGCTCGCCACGCTCTCCGTCAAGGAGCGGCTGGAGAAGGCGATGGGCTTCATGGAGTCCGAGATCTCCGTCCTGCAGGTGGAGAAGCGCATCCGCTCGCGCGTCAAGCGCCAGATGGAGAAGACCCAGCGCGAATACTACCTCAACGAGCAGATGAAGGCGATCCAGAAGGAGCTCGGCGAGGGCGAGGACGGCCGCGACGAGGCCGCCGAGATCGAGGAGCGCATCAAGAAGACCAAGCTCTCCAAGGAGGCGCGCGAGAAGGCGCAGGCCGAATTGAAGAAGCTGCGCTCCATGTCGCCCATGTCGGCCGAGGCCACCGTTGTGCGCAACTATCTCGACTGGCTGCTGTCGCTGCCCTGGGGCAAGAAGTCCAAGGTCAAGTACGACCTCGCCGTGGCGCAGGAGGTGCTCGACGCCGACCACTTCGGCCTCGACAAGGTGAAGGATCGCATCGTCGAATATCTCGCGGTGCAGAGCCGCCAGAACAAGATGAAGGGCCCGATCCTGTGCCTCGTCGGTCCTCCCGGCGTGGGCAAGACCTCGCTCGCCAAGTCGATCGCCAAGGCGACCGGCCGCGAATATATCCGCATGGCGCTGGGCGGCGTGCGCGACGAGGCCGAGATCCGCGGCCACCGGCGCACCTATATCGGCTCGATGCCCGGCAAGGTCATCCAGTCGATGAAGAAGGCGAAGAAGTCGAACCCGCTCTTCCTGCTCGACGAGATCGACAAGCTCGGCCAGGACTATCGGGGCGATCCGTCCTCGGCGCTGCTGGAGGTGCTGGATCCGGAGCAGAACGCGACCTTCATGGACCACTACCTGGAGGTGGAATACGACCTGTCGAGCGTCATGTTCGTGACGACGGCCAATACGCTGAACATCCCGCCGGCCCTGATGGACCGTATGGAGATCATCCGTATCGCCGGCTACACGGAGGACGAGAAGGTCGAGATCGCCAAGCGGCATCTGCTGCCCAAGGCGATCCGCGACCACGCGCTCCAGCCCAAGGAGTTCTCGGTCACCGAGGATGCGATCCGCGCGATCGTGCAGACCTATACCCGCGAGGCGGGCGTGCGCTCGCTGGAACGTGAGCTGATGAAGCTCGCCCGCAAGGCGGTGACGGAGATCATCCGCACCAGGAAGCCTTCGGTCGAGGTGACGAAGGACAATCTGGACGACTATCTCGGCGTGCCGCGCTTCCGCTTCGGCCAGGTCGAGGGCGAAGACCAGATCGGCGTGGTGACGGGTCTCGCCTGGACCGAGGTCGGCGGCGAGCTGCTGACGATCGAAGGCGTCATGATGCCCGGCAAGGGCAAGATGACGGTGACGGGCAACCTGAAGGACGTGATGAAGGAGTCGATCTCGGCTGCCGCATCCTACGTCCGCAGCCGGGCGCTGAACTTCGGCGTGGAGCCGCCGCTTTTCGACAAGCGCGACATCCACGTGCACGTGCCGGAAGGCGCGACGCCGAAGGACGGACCCTCGGCCGGCACCGCCATGGCGACCGCGATCGTCTCGGTCATGACGGGTATTCCGGTGCGCAAGGATGTCGCCATGACCGGCGAGATCACGCTGCGCGGACGGGTCCTGCCGATCGGCGGCCTGAAGGAAAAGCTGCTCGCGGCACTTCGCGGCGGCATCAAGAAGGTGCTCATTCCGGAGGAAAACGCGAAGGATCTCGCGGACATACCGGAAAACGTCAAGAGCGGCATGGAGATCGTGCCGGTCGGCCATGTGGGCGAGGTTCTGAAGCATGCGCTGGTGCGCATGCCCGAGCCCATCGAGTGGACCGAGCCGGAGGAGACGCATCCCAAGCCCGGTACGCGTGACGAAGGCGCGGCGACCCTGGCGCACTGAAAGGTTGCAAATTGACATGAAAGGGCCGGGGATAACCCGGCCCTTTTGTCATTTTCGGCTCGCAAAGCCGCGGAAAAGCCGGATTCTCGGGCCTATTCGCTTGGTGAGGGGCTTGCCATTCACTAGACTGCGCACTCGCCGGTTGAGTCGCATCGGCCGGTGTCCACAGGGAAGGAATGACTTCATGAACAAGAATGAGCTTGTATCTGCAGTGGCCGAGGAGGCCAAACTCTCGAAAGCCGATGCGCAGGCCGCGGTCGATGCCGTCTTCTCCTGCATCAGCAGCGAACTGAAGAAGGGCGGCGACGTACGCCTTGTCGGTTTCGGCAACTTCTCCGTGTCCAAGCGCGCGGCCTCTACCGGCCGCAACCCGCAGACCGGCGCAGAGGTCAAGATTCCGGCCCGCAACGTGCCGAAGTTCTCGGCCGGCAAGGGCCTCAAGGACTCGGTCAACTGACCGCTTCCCGACTGTAGTGCATGCAAAAAGCCGGGCTTTCGCCCGGCTTTTTCATGCGCGTTGTCACGATTATTCCTGTTTGGCGGGCTCCTCGGCAGGGCCGGCATGCATGATGTCGTCCTCCCTCGGGCCGTCGACGATCAAATATCCGGCCAGACCCCGTTCGGCGCGCGAGAGCGCGTGATCCACTAGCACATAGTGTCCGGCACGATCGATCTTGAAGTCGACGATCGTTGCGCCGCCGGGCGGTACGGTCACCGTCTGCACGCCGGTGAGCGGGGGAGAACCGACGCTGCCCATCGCATAGACGTGATCGAATATCTCGCCGATCACGTGGAAGGATGAGGTGAAGTTCGGGCCGCCGACGCCGAAGAAGATGCGCACGGTCTCGCCGGCGTTGGCGTAGAGCGGGTGCGACTTCGTCAGCGCGCCGACCGAACCGTTGAACAGGAAGTATTCCGGATTTTCCGAGATGAGCTTCTCGTAATCCATCTCCTGCTCGCCCTTCGTGCCGAAAGGCTCGACCGTGTAGAGCTCGCCCTGCATGACGTAGAACTCACGATCGACCTGCGGCAGGCCGCCCTCGGGCTCGACGAGGATCAGGCCGTACATGCCGCTGGTGATGTGGTGGGCGACGCTCGGCGTGGCGCAATGATAGACATAGATGCCGGGCTTCAGCGCCTTGAACGTGACCACCGCCTCTTCGCCGGGCGCGATCTGGGTGAAATCCGCGCCGCCGCCGGGGCCTGTCGCGGCATGGAAATCGACCGAATGCATCATGACGCTGTCGGCGGCATTGGTCAGGTGCACTTCCACCGTATCGCCGACGCGCACCCTGAGGAACGGTCCGGGAACCTTGCGGTTGAACGTCCAGTAGACGTAGGTCGTGCCGTCGTCCAGGCGGCCCGTCAGTTCCACCGTTTCGAGATCGACCCGCACCACCTGCGGCGGCCGCTGGCCGATCGGTCCCGGCAGGTCGGCCGGATCATGCACGACGTCGGCGGCTTCCGTATCCATGTCGGAGCGCGAACCGGGCATGACGTGGATCAGGCCCTCCATGCCCGCCGCGCGATGGCCAGCGATGGAGCAGAAATAGGTGAACTCGCCGACTTTGGTCGCCGTGAAGGAGAAGGTGGACGAGGCATTCTTGCCGACGACGATGGAAGAGCGCGCCGCATACTGGTCGATGACGACATCGTGCTCGGCGCCTTCGCCGTTGATGAGGTTGATCTGCACCAGCTCGCCCTCATGCACCATGAGGATGGGGTTGACCTGACCGTCGATCTCGCCGCCGACCCCGATATAGACCATCCGCCCGGTGGCGATTCCGGTCTTCAGAGTGAACACGGTCGGCGCATGGTAGCTGACGATCGGACCCGTCGATTTCGCAGCAGGCTGCGGGGTTTCGGCTTGCGCCTGCGCAGGCGGCGCGGCGCCGTCATGCTGGTGGGTCTGCGCCGGCGCGGACGCCATGAACGCCATGGAAAACGCCGCGGCGACCGCCGCGATCCATAGCGTGCCCCGCCCGGACTTGCTCGTTTGCGCTTGCGCAAGCGGAGGCTGGTCGGCCCCGGGGCTTACGCATTTATGTATGATGGACCTCAGTGCCATGTTTGCCTCCATGTTGCCTCTGATGGCTGCGGATGGAGTGCAGGCTAGGCAACTTCGCCGCGGCGCTCTTTGTCAAAGCGCAAACAGGCGGGTGGGCGGCAAGCCGGGCGCGGCGAAGGCACGATTTCTTTGCGCTTGCGCAAAGAAGGGATCACCCGATTGCGGATGCTGGCGGACGATGAGACTGGAGATCGTTCAATTGTCCGACCGCCGTGACGGTACTCTCTTGCCGATGTTGATCACCGGAATGGTCCTGATCATCATCGGCGCCATTGTCGTGATGATGTTCGTGTGAGCGGCAACGCGGCGGCTGCCGCGTTCAGCTCGCGTCGCGGAGAAGCTGCACGGCGGCGTCGCGCGACAGGCGGATCGTCTCGGCGTTCACCTGCGCGGCCTTGGCCGCATCGCGTTTCCCGATCGCCTCGACCAGCGCTTTCCAGCATCCGGCGGATTCCTGACGGCGCTTCCTGGTCGAAAGGCCGAGATGCGCATAGCGCAGCGTCTGCCGCGACAGGGACTGGATCATGCCGAGCAGGCGCGGATTGTGGGCCGCATGGGCGATGATCTGCCCCGCGCGGGCGCTCAGCACCGCATATTCATGCACGTCGTCGGTCGTTTTCGCGACCTGACCCATTCGCTCGACGAGATCCTGCAACTCGGCCAGTTCCTGCGGCGTGATGTTCTCGGCCGTCCGCTCGGCGGCCAGCGCCGACAGCGCCGCCCTGATGTCGAAGAGCTGCTCCACTTCCTCGATCGTCAGCGCCGTGACCTGCGCGCCGCGCCGCGGCGAGAAGGTGACGAGCCCTTCGTGCTCCAGCAGGCGCAGCGCTTCGCGCACCGGGCCGCGGCTGACCTGAAAGGTCTGCGCCAGCGGAATCTCCGCGATCCGCTGGCCGGGCTTCAGCTCGCCGGAGAGAATGGCGTTGCAGATGCGGTCTGCGATCTGCTCGGCGACGCTCAGCATCGCGCCGGGCGTGCGGAAGCTGAGCGACGACTGGTTCATGGCCTCGGAAACGTTGCTGGCAATCATCTTTCCGGCCTGCTAATCCTGTAAGACTTGACTGTCCGTCTAAGCCAGATAGCCGACAAGGGCTGACGCCGCAATTGCGACAGGCGCCGTCTCCTACGCGCCGGGGCCGGCAAGCCTCCCGTGCAGCCTGCCGAGTGCGGGACCGGCGAGGATGCCGAGCGCGGACTTGATCGCCGTGCCGAAGATGAACGGCACCGTACCCGCCGCCCAGGCGACATGCCAGCCGGCCAGCGATGCCAGCCAGAGCGCGCCGCAGGCGAGGATGAGCGCGTGGCCGCCGAGCACCACCGCGCCGAGGGCAAGCCAGTTGCGCACCAGCCCGCGATCGGTGAGCCAGCCGATGGCGACCGTGCACAACAGGAAGCCGGCGAGATAGCCGCCGGTCGGCCCGACCATATAGGCGAGCCCGATGCCACGCTCCGGCGTGCCGGCGAAGACCGGAAGCCCGATCGCGCCTTCGACCAGATAGAGCAGCAGGGCGGCGGTGCCGAGCCGCAGGCCCATGCCGAGGCCGAGCGCGACCACGACGAGGGTCTGCATGGTCATCGGCACCGGCCAGAATGGAACCTGGATCTTCGCCGATAGGATGAGCAGCGCATTGGCGGCGATCACGGAAGCCATCGCCAGCCCGATCCGGCTGGTCTGCTGCGTGGCGGTTGTCGTTGTCATGGAAGCTGCTCCTATTTCGTGCGGATGCGCGCGACGACCTGGCCGTCTTCGACCTGGACGTCCTTGGCGACGAGGATTTCGACCACTTCACCGTCGGCAGGCGCGCCGATCGGGATTTCCATCTTCATCGATTCCACCGTCACGACCGGGTCGTCCTCGGCCACGGCGGTGCCGGGTTCGGCGTCGATCTGCCAGACCACGCCGGTCAGGTTGGCCTTCACATCCACGATCTTCGTCATTCGCTCACGCTGCCTTTCCGATTTCGGTGAACACGCCGGTATGGACCGCGCCGCCGCGGAAGCGGGGCGAGTCCAGGGCGCTGATGAGGGAGGGGAGGTTGGTCCTGATGCCGGCGATGTCGGTTTCGCGCAGGGCACCGAGAAGCCGCTCGATGGCCTCCGCGCGGTCGGCGCCACGGGCGATGACCTTGGCCACCATCGGGTCGTAGAACGGGCTGACGGTGCAGCCTTCCGCATAGCCGGTCTCCACGCGCACGTCGCCCGCCGGCATGCGGAAGCGTTCCAGCCGGCCGGGTGAGGGGAGGAAGCGCACCGGGTCCTCGGCATAGATGCGCGCCTCGATGGCATGACCGTTCATGAACGGCGGCAGGGCAAACGCTTCGCCGAGTGGCGCGCCTGCGGCCAGACGGATCTGCGTCTCTACGAGGTCGACGCCGGTCACTTCCTCGGTCACGCCGTGCTCGACCTGCAGCCGCGTGTTCATTTCGAGGAAGGAGAAGCCCGTGTCGGGATGATGGAGCATCTCCACCGTGCCGATGGTGCGGTAGCCGACGCGGCCGACTGCCGCCGCCACGCGCTCCGCCATCGCGTCCAACTCGGCGCGGGGAATGCCCGGCGCGCCGGCTTCCTCGATCACCTTCTGGTGACGGCGCTGGAGCGAGCAGTCGCGCTCGAACAGATGCGTCACCGCGCCATGCGCATCGGCAGCGATCTGGAACTCGATGTGGCGCGGCTGCTCCAGAAGCCGTTCGAGATAGATGTCGACATCGGCGAAGGCGCGCGCGGAAATGGTGCGCGCGCGCTGCACCGCCTCCAGCAGCTCGGAGCGGTCGCGCACCGGCATCATGCCGATACCGCCGCCGCCATTGGCGGGCTTCACCAGCAGCGGATAGCCGATCGCATCGGCCGCACCGAGCGTCGCTGCGTCGTCGTCGCCGAGCAGGGCGCTGCTCGGGACCATGGGCAGGCCGGCCTCGGCCATACGCCGCCGCGCCGCCGTCTTCTCGCCCATCGCCTCGATCGAATCGGCCGAGGGGCCGATGAAGGCAGGGCCCTCGGCCGCGACGCGGCGGGCGAAGCCGGCATTCTCCGACAGGAAGCCGTAGCCCGGATGGATGGCGTCCGCGCCGGTCTGCCGTGCCGCCGCGATGATCGCGTCCTGATCGAGATAGCTTTCGGCGGGGCGGTTTCCGGCCAGCGCGACCGCCGCATCGGCTTGTCCGACATAAGGCAGGTCGGCATCGACGGGCGAATGCACCACGACGGCCTCGATATTCATCCCTTGCAGGCAGCGCAGGATGCGCGCCGCCACGGCGCCGCGATTTGCAATCAGCACGCGCTTGAACATGGCGCTCACCGGTAGGGCCAGTTGGCGAGGCGGCGTTCGCCCTTGCCGCCGGTCGCGCCGCGCGAATGGACCGCGAGCGCGCTCGCCAGATAGTCGCGCGTCTCCTGCGGCTGGATCACCGCCTGGGCGGAGAACATGCCCGCGATCTCGAAAGGCGAGCTGTCGGCGTTGAGCTGTTCGCGCAGCTCCGCGAAGCGCTGCGGTTCCTTCTTCGGATCGACGCCGAGCGCGATGCTGACGGCGATGCCGGGATCCATGAAGCTCGCTTCCGCGCGGTCCCACAGGGCGAACTCGTCGGAATTGCGCCCGCCGCCCATATTGATGAAGGCGGCCCCGTAGGTCTTGCGCAGCACGACGCTGATCTTCGGCACTGTGGTCATCTGCAGCGCCTGGATATTGCTCATGATCTTGCCCGGCATGCCGCGCCGCTCGCCCTGCAGGCCGACGAGGAAGCCGGGCTGGTCGACAAGCTGGATCACCGGGAGGTGGAAGGAATCGCACAGAACCAGCAGCGAAATCGCCTTGTCGCAGGCGTCGTAGTCCACAGCGCCGGCCTTGTGCATCGGATTGCTGGCCATGATGCCGACCGGGCGCCCCTCTATGCGGGCAAGGCCGGTGACGAGGGAGGGCGCGAAGCGCTTCTTCAGGTCGAAGAAGCTGCCGCCGTCCACGATCGCGTCGATGACCTTGTACATGTTGTAGACCTTGGCGCGGTCCAGCGGCACGAGGTCGCCAAGCCGCGCCGGATCAGTCGCGGGAGGCTTCGCCGCAGCGACATGCGGCGCCTCCTTCGCATGCGACGGCATATAGCTCAGGAAGCGGCGGATCGCCTCGATCGCCTCCTCGTCGCTGTCCACGAACCGGTCGACGAGGCCGGAATATTGCGCGTGCATCTCCCAGCCGCCCAGCTCCTCGGCGTCGATCTCCTGTCCGATGGCCTGCGAGGTGACTTTCGGGCTGGCGACGGCGAGCGTCGCGCCCTTGCGCATCACGGCGAAGTCCGAGAGGCAGGTATACCAGGCCGACGAGCCGAAGCAGGGGCCGAGCACGGCGCTCGCCCACGGCGTCTCGCGCTCGCGCACATATTGATATGGGTCCCAGGCGGAGGCGCCCATGCCGCGCGCGCCCATGCTGTCGGGAATGCGCCCGCCCGAGGATTCGCCGAGGAAGACGAGCGGCATGCCGTTGCGGCTCGCCACGCTCTTCGCATAGGCGATCTTGCGTCCGTTCACCGTGCTGCTGGACGCGCCCATGACGGTGAGGTCGTTGGAGACGGCGGCGGCTTCCCGCCCGTCGATCCTGCCGAAGCCGACGATCTTCCCGTCCGCCGGGGTCTTTTCGGCATGTTCGGGGCGCTCGCTGGTGGCGAAAAGGCCCGCCTCGTGGAACTTGCCCTCGTCGAACAGGATGGCGAGGCGCTCGCGTGCGTTGAGGATGCCGGCCGCCTTGCGGGCCGCGAGCTTCACTGGTCCGCCCATTGCCAATGCGCATGCGCGTCTTTCTTCGTAGTCCATGATGCCCATCTGGTCGTTGCCGAGCGACATTGGCGTCAACGATGAGTGATTGTCAACAATCCTTTTGATGACAACTTTGCATTTCCAGCGCTAGACTGTTCGCGATCGATTCGAAGCCGGATTGCGTCTTGCGGGCGTGCGGGCTCCTCCTTTCGCGCGCCCGCAAAAAAGGCCTGCGTTCCCTGCCTGACGGCGGGAAACGCAGGCCTGACCTGCCGGCGGCGATGCCGGTCAGGCGTCGAGCCAGACCCTGTGGTAGCGCGGCCTGTTCAGGATGCTGTATTTGAAGTCGTGCACCTTGGGCGTGCGGATGCTCATGCTGGCCGACACATATTGCGGCAGGTGCAGGGCGTTTTCGAGCACGAAGCGCTGCATGTCGTAGAGCACCTTCTGCCGCTTCTCGTTCTCGAACGTGCTCAGCGATGCGTCCATGATTGCCCGGTAGCCGGGCAGCTCCAGTCCGCCCGCATTGCGATAGGCATTGGCCGAGAACTGGCGGTCATAGGCGACGCTGGGGTCGGGAAGGCCGCCGGTCGGCGTCAGGAGCTGGTGCCCCTTCTTCTCGCCGAGGAAGTTCTGCATCGCCTGCGCGGCCGGCGCGGGCGTCACCTTTAAGCGGATGCCGGCCTTTTCGAGCTGGCCGCTGATGACTTCCTGCCGCTGGATCGCCGCCTGGTCGGGCCAGGTCCATGTGTCGATCTCCAGCCCGTTGGGATGGCCGGCTTCCTTGAGCAGCGCCTTGGCGCGGTCGAGATCGTGCGTGTAGAAATTCTCGGTCTCGGGGTCGTTCGCCCAGAAGCCGGAGGGGAACATGCTGCAATGTCCCTGGCCGAGGCCGAGCACGAGCACGCGGTTGAGCTCCTCGCGGTTGAGCGCCCAGTTCATGGCCTGCCGCACGCGCACATCCGCCAGCGGCCCGTCCTTATAGTTGAGCAGCGAGGTGTAGTAGATCATCGAGGGATTGGCCTCGGCGATCACGCTCGGGTCACGCTTGGCGAGCGAGATCTGCTGCGCGTTGAGTGAGATGGCGATGTCGGTCTCGCCGGCCAGCACCGTGCGCGCCGCCGTGTTCAGCTCGTTGATGATGCGGAACTCCATTGCTTCCAGATAGGAGTGCTCGTCCCAGTAATTGGTGTTGCGCGCGAACTTGATGAGGTCGTTGTCGCGCCATTCCACGAATTTGAACGGACCGGTGCCGACCGGCGTCCGGTCGACATTTCCTTCTGCTGCCTCCTTGACCGACTTTGGCGACACGATGCAGCCCGGCCGGTCCGAAAGCACCGCCGGCAGCGAGGCATCCGGATATTTGAGCCGGATCGACACCTGATAAGGTCCGGTGGCTTCGGCCTTGTCGATCGAGGCGACATCCGACTTCACGTTGGAGCGCGCATAGTTCTTGCAGCGGTCGAGATGGAAGACGACGGCTTCGGCGTTGAAGGGCTCGCCGTCGTGGAATTCGATCCCCTCGCGCAATTCGAGCACCAGCGTATGGGGATCGCTGAACGTCCACGACTTCGCCAGCATCGGCTTGAGCTCGAGCGTGTCCGGATCGAAGTCGATCAGCGTGTCGTAGATCGCGAAGAGCGAGTTGAAATCGGTGTTGTTGCGGCCGGTCAGCGGGTCGAGTGCTGCCGGATTGTAGGGGACGGCGACACGCAGTGTGCCGCTTTTCCGCGGCGCGCCCGTCTGGGCGCGCGCCATGGCGGGCAGCAGAATGAAACTGCCCGCCGCTGCCGCCGCGCCGGCCAGGACCGTGCGGCGGTTCACATTGCTTGATGCACTGTCGGTTGTTGTCGGCATGCTGGTTCTCCTCCCGGGTTCCGACTTTCGGATTCGCCGTCGACGGCCGTATCAGGCGGAACGCGTAGCCGGGTTTCGCTGCCGGCATTGCGCCGGCTGAGGGCGTCGCCCCGGCTTCCGATCTCCTGCTTCGTGACGGCTGCGATGTCGCGGTAGCTCCTCCCACCGGACGCATCCATCCTACCACCATAGATGAAGCCTGGCGCAAGATCGTTCGTCTGATGGCCGCAATCCTTCGGAGCACCCTGCGCCGTCCCGCAAAATTGTCAACAATCTTTTTGCCAACAATCTGGTTGACAGCAGCGTCCGGTCGCGGCCATGTATCGATGCGACGAAAGCAGGGGATACGGACATTGCAGAACGAGCCAATGGAGGCGCGCGCACCATCGGGTCCGCTGGGCGGCTATCGGGTGATCGAGCTCTGCAACACGATCGCGGGGCCTGCCTGCACGCGCCTCTTCGGCGATTTCGGCGCCGAGGTGATCAAGGTCGAGCCGGCCGATGGCGACCCGGTGCGCAGCATCGGCGGCCAGGAGGAAGGCGTCTCGCTCTACGGAAGCGCGATCCTGCGCAACAAGGATACGGTCTCGATCAACCTCAAGAGCCCCGAGGGCCGCCAACTGCTGATCGACCTCGTGGCCAATAGCGATATCGTCGTCGAGAATTTCCGCCCCGGCGCGCTGGAGCGACTGGATCTGGGCTGGGATGTCCTCTCGGCGGCGAACCCGAAGCTCGTCATGGTGCGCATCAGCGGCTATGGCCAGACGGGTCCCTATTCGGCCAAGGCAGGCTACGGCGCGATCTGCGAGGCCTTTGCCGGCGTTCGCCACATGACCGGCGACCCGGACCGCCCACCCTCGCGCACCGCGCTTGCCGCGACGGACTATCTGACATCGGTCTACGCCGCCTTCGGCGGCATGATGGCGCTGCTCCATGCCGAGAAGACGGGCAGGGGGCAGGTTGTCGATGCCGCGCTCTACGAGGCCGCCTTTTCGATGATGGAGTCGATCGTCCCCGACCACCATCGGCTGGGCGTCGTCCCCATGCGGCAGGGCTCGCGCCTGCCCGGCACCGCGCCCAACAATCTCTATCGCGCCAGCGATGGCGGCTATGTGCTGGTCGCCGCCAACAACGACGCCGTCTTCCGCCGCATGGCTATCGCGATGGATCGCGCCGACCTCTTGGACGATCCGCGCTATTCCTCGATCCGCGCCCGCAACGCCAACCACGAGGCGCTCGACGCCGAGGTCGCGAAATGGGCCGAGACGCTCGAAGCGCATGAGGCGGTGGAGAAGATGGAGGCCGCCGGCGTTCCGACCTCGCTGGTGAACACCATCGCCGACATCTTCGCCGATCCGCATTTTCGCGCCCGCGACATGCTGCTCAACCTGCCGCATGAGAAGCTGGGCGACGTGACGGTGGCCGGCATCGTGCCCAAGCTGTCGCAGACGCCGGGCGCGGTTCGGCATCTCGGCCGGGATGTCGGTGCCGACACGTTCGCCGTCCTGAAGCGTGTGCTCGGCATAAGCGAGGGCGAGTTGCAGCGCCTTGCAGATGCCGGGGTGATCTTCCAGCGCACGGGCGCCGATATGCGCCGCGAGGATATCTGCGCATGAACGACGCGCCGCGCAACATGGCCCCAGCCGACGACTGGTCAGCAGAGCTCGCGGACCTCCACCGCCGCCGCGCGATCGCGCGTGAGATGGGCGGCGAGGCGTCCGTCGCCTTCCAGCATGGGCTGGGCAAGCTGACCGCGCGCGAACGCATCGCGCGGCTCTGCGACGAGGACAGTTTTCGCGAGTTCGGCAGCCTGACCGGCAAGGCCGCCTATGGCGCGGACGGCGAGCTGGAGGGCTTCACGCCGGCCAATTCCGTCGTCGGCACCGGCAGGATCGACGCGCGGCATGTCTGCGTCGCCGCCGACGACTTCACCATCCGCGGCGGCTCCTCGGAAGCCGCCAATCCAGACAAATGGGTCTATCTGGAACGTCTGGCGATGGAGGCGGCCACGCCGCTGATCCGGCTGGTCGACACGGCCGGCGGCAGCGTCAAGCTGCTCGATCAGAACCAGACGACGCGCTTTCCCGACTATTCCAAATGGCCGATCATCCCGCTGCTGGAGACGGTTCCGGTCGTCGGCGTGGCGATGGGCTCCTGCGCCGGCCTCGGCGCGCTCAAGGTGCTGGCCTCGCATTTCTCGGTCATGGTGCGCGACACGAGCCAGGTCTTCGCCGCCGGCCCGCCGGTGGTGAAGCAGGCGCTGGGCATCGAGATCGACAAGAACGCGCTCGGCGGCCATCTGGTCCATTCGCGCCGCAGCGGCCTGGTGGACAATGAGGCGGCGGACGAGGCGGACGCGCTGGCGCAGACCCGCCGCTTCCTCTCCTATCTGCCGCAGAACGTCTGGGCGCTGCCGCCCCGCACCGAATGCACCGATCCGCGCGATCGCGAGGAGCCGATGCTCGACACGATCATTCCGCGCAACCGGCGCAAGGTCTACGATCCGCGCAAGATCCTGCAGGCGGTGCTCGACAGGGACTCGGCCTTCGAGATCGGCCGCTATCACGGTAAGTCGGTGATTACGCAGCTCGCGCGTCTGAACGGCGTTCCGGTCGGCGTGATGGCCGGCGACCCGCGTGAGGCGGGCGGCGCGATGACGCTGGCTTCCGCGCTCAAGATGGAGCGCTTCATCGAGCTGTGCGACCTGTTCCACCTGCCGGTGATCAATTTCGTCGACCAGCCCGGCAACATGACCGGCCCCGACGCCGAGAATGCCGGCACGCTGGCGGGCGCGCTGCGCGTGCTCAAGGCGGTCGAGAAGGCGCGCGTGCCATGGGTGACGATCGTCATCCGCCGCGCCTTCGGCCTGGCGGGCGGCCTGCATGGCGGCCAGTACGGGATGGACGGCCAGCGCCGCCCGCTCAACCATCGCTATGGATGGCCGTCGGCGCGCTGGGGCTCGATCCCCATCGAGGGCGGCGTGGCGGCGGCCTACAAGCGCGACATCGCCGCCGCGCCCGATCCCGATGCACGCCGGCGCGAGCTGGAAGCGCATTATGACCGGCTGAGCTCGCCGATGCGCACGGCCGAGCGCTTCCTGATCGTCGACATCATCGAGCCGCGCAGGACGCGCCCCATCCTGTGCGACTGGCTGGAGCTGAGCATGGACCGGCTGCGCATCAACATGGAAGCGCGGGCGCGCATGAGCTGAGCAGGCGGCCGCGCCGCGACGAAGTGAGGGAAGAGGACATGATGGGAGGTATGCGGAGACGGAGGTGGTCGGCGCCGCTGTCGCAGGGATATGCCTTCGCGGCATATCCCTATATGCCCAATCCATCTACCCCTCCCGCCATGTCCCGATACGCTCCGCGATGCAGGAGGAATGCATCGCCGGGCGCCCCGCGAATGCCCGCATCGGGCGCGGGAGCCGCCGGAAACTGAGGTAGAACTTATTTCATCAAGGGAGGAACCGATGAGATTTCATATCAAGGGCGCATTGCTTTCGGCGGCGGTCTTCGCCGTCGCGATGACGACGCAAGGCGGGGCATGGGCGCAGGAATTCACCATGCGGCTCGCCCACACCTATCCGGACACGCATATCCAGGCGGGGCCGATCCGCGATTTCGTCAAGGCGGTGGAAGAGAAGTCGGGCGGCCGCATCAAGGTCAACGTCTACCCCGCCGAAACGCTCGTTTCCGGCCGCGAGATGCTGGATGCGACCGAGTCCGGCGTTGTCGAGGCCGGCATCCTCGCCTTCGCCAACCAGACCGGCGACTTCCCGGATCTCGAGCTCTTCACCTATCCCTTCATGTTCAACGACGCGGAGCATTTCCGCCGCGCCGTGGACGGGGGCATACGCGATCTCGTGGTGCCGCTGTTTGCCCAGCGCAACGTGAAGCTGGTGAATTTCTACCACAAGGGTGCGATGCATGTGATGCACAAGTCCAAGGTGCTGCCGACGCCCGCGGACTTCAGCGGCCAGCGCCTGCGCAGCCTCGGCCCCACCATCAGCAGGCTGTTCACCGCCATGAAGGCCAATCCGATCAACCTGCCGATCGCCGAGGTGGATGCGGCCATCGAGCGCGGCATGATCGACGGCCTGACCACCAATTGCTCGGCGCACCTGTCGCGCGGCTGGGCCGAGGGGCTGAAGTTCGTCACCTTCCTCGACATGTCGCAAGGCGGCGAGGGGCTGGGCATCAATACGGACTTCTTCGACAGCCTGCCGGAAGACCTGCAGAAGGTCGTCACCGATGCCGCCGCCGCCATGGAGGAGCAGGAATGGACCGCCATGATCAATGACGACGAAAATTCCTGCATGACCAAGTGGAAGGATGCCGGCGTCACCGTCCATCAGGTGACCGACGAGGAGAAGGCGGAGTTCCGGAAGCTCGCAATGCCCATCATCGAGGAGGTGGGAGCCCAGAAGCCGGCCATGAAGGACTATCTCGCCATCGCGGAGAAGACCCGGTGAGTGCCGCCGCCCGTTTCCGGAACGCCGTCGTCGGCGCCGCGCGCGGTCTGGAACTCGCCGCTGGATGGATCCTGCTGGTCGTCGCGATCGGCGTGACCTTCAACGCGATCGCGCGATACGGCTTCGGCACCGATCTGGCAATCGTGACCGAAACGGGCGGCTTCATCTTCCTGATCGTGACCTTCCTGGCGCTCACCAGCGCCTATTTCGCCGGCCAGCACGTATCGGTGGAACTGCTTGAGCTGGTCGGGTCGAAGCGCTTCGTCAGCTTCATGTACGGCTATGTCATTCCCGTTCTCAGCCTCATCTTCATGGTGTGCATGACGGTGGCGTCGCTGATCATGACGATGCGCTATTTCAGGACCGGCCGCGTGACGATCGGCATGAATCCGATGCCCTACTGGATCTTCATGGCGGTCGTGCCGCTGGGGTCCGGCCTGTTCTCGCTGGCGATCGTCTCCGACTTGATCGAGCGCATCAGGGGCAACCGCTCCGTGCAGCCGCCCGACCCGGCGCAAGCCGCCGACGACGGCCTTTAGTTCCAGACCGAGGAATTCCCATGTCGCTTGGCCTCGTAGGCACGATCTTCCTCGTGGGCATGCTGTTCGCGATCTTCCTCGGGCTTCCCGTGGCGATCGCGCTGTCCGCCGTCGGCCTGCTGGGCCTCGCTTATGTCGGCGGCATGCAGACCGTCATCGTCATGACCGGCGGCACGGCGGTGAGCGAACTGTCGCATTTCAGCCTGCTCGCCATCCCCATGTTCATGCTCATGAGCTCCGCGATCACCGCGTCCGGCATCGGCAAGACGATCGTGGATTTCATGACGAAATGGCTGCACCGCATCCCCGGCGCGCTGCATTCGGCGGCGGTGATCTCGTGCGGCATCTTCGCCGCCATGTCGAGCTCGTCGGTGGCGACGGCGGCCGCCGTGGGCGGCTTCATCCTGCCGGAGATGCGCCGCCGCGGCCACAATATGCGCCTCGGCATCGGCGCCGTGGCGGTGGGCGGCACGCTCGGCATGATGATCCCGCCCAGCAACTTCTTCATCGTCTACGGTGTGCTGACGGAGACCTCGATCAGCAAGCTCTTCATGGCCGGCATCATCCCCGGCCTGATGATCGTGCTGGTCATGGTGCTCTTCAACACGATCCTCTTCTGGCTGCGGCCTTCGCTGACCCCCGCGACCGAGGCGGACCATGTGCCGACGCGGGCGGAGAAGATGCAGGCGCTGCGCAACGCCTGGACCGGACTTCTGCTCATCGTCTGCGTCGTGGGCGGCATCGTCTTCGGCGTGGTGACGCCGACGGAGGCCGGCGGCCTCGGCGCCGTCATCGCCCTGCTGATCGGGCTCTTCGTGCTGAAGACGATCACCAGGGCCGACATCTCGCCCATCGTGGTGCAGGCCGTGCGCACCACCAGCATGATGGGCTTCATCATCTTCGCCGGCCTCATCCTCAGCCGCGCCTCGACCATGATGAACCTGTCGCAATGGCTGATCGGGCTGGTGCAGGATTCGGGGCTGGAGCCGTGGCAGGTGATCGTGCTGATCAATATCCTGCTTCTCCTGCTCGGCACCTTCATGGAGGGCTCCGCGATCACCATCATGACCGTGCCGCTTCTGGTACCGCTCGTCGTCTCGCTTGGCTACGACCCCATCTGGTTCGCGGTCGTCTTCGCGATCAACATGGAACTGGCGATCGTCTCGCCGCCTGTCGGGTTGAACATATTCGTCCTGCAAGGCGTCGCCGGCGTACCGCTTAAGGACGCGATGATCGGCGTGATGCCGTATGCGGCGCTCCTGCTTCTGTGCCTCGTCATCCTGATCGTCTTCCCGCAGATTTCCCTCTGGCTGCCGACGGTGATGAGCCGGTAGGAAACGGCCTGTAGCGCCGCCGGGTATCGCTCCGGCTGTGGCCGCCGATACAAGCTTTTGCCAAAAGGTGTCACGTGACGGAATCGACGTCGGACGACGAGGGGGCATCCGGCTGGCGGGCGACGTTGATCCGGCTCTGGCCGGGCATGCTGACCTGCGCCATCATCGCGCTCGCCGCAAGCTTCATCTCCGATCACTATGGCGGGCCGGTGCTGCTCTATGCGCTGCTCTTCGGCATGGTGCTCCACTTCATGTCGGAAGAGGGACCGGCGCGGCCGGGGATCGACTTCGTCGCGCGCACGGTGCTGCGGGTCGGCGTGGCGCTGCTCGGCGCGCGCATCACCATCGAGCAGGTGACGGCGCTCGGCTTCGGCACGATCCTGCTGGTCGTGACGGCGGTCGTCCTCACCATCGGCTTCGGCTTCCTGATGGCGCGGGCGCTGCGCCTGCCCACGGATTTCGGCATGCTGAGCGGCGGCGCGACGGCGATCTGCGGGGTGTCGGCGGCCATGGCGCTCGCGGCGGTCATGCCGCGCTCGCAGGACAATGAGCGCAACCTCATCGCTACCGTTGTCGGGGTCGCCGCGCTCTCGACCGTCGCCATGATCCTCTATCCGGTGCTGGTGTCGCTGCTGGCGCTGACCAATGCGCAGGCGGGCATCTTCCTCGGCGCGACGATCCATGACGTCGCGCAGGTCGTGGGCGCCGGCTACATGATCTCGCCCGAGACTGGCGAGGCCTCCACGGTGGTCAAGCTGATGCGCGTGGCGCTGCTGGTGCCCGCCGTCTTCGCCTTCGGCCTCTTCTATCGCACGCGGGCGCAGGACGTGTCGGTGCAACGGCCGCCGCTGCTCCCGGCCTTTCTTCTAGCCTTCGTCGCGTTGGTGATCTTCAACAGCGCCGGCCTGATCCCGGCCACGGTCGCCGCGGCCTGTTCGGAAGTCTCGCGCTGGTGCCTCATCGCCGCCATCGCGGCGCTCGGCCTCAGGACCGCCTTGCGCGAGCTGGTGAAATTCGGCTGGCGTCCCGTCATCCTCATGGTCTCCGAGACGCTGTTCATCGCCCTGATCGTGCTCGCCGTCATCCTCGCGACCGCGGCCTGAGCCGATCAGCGGCGTCGGGCCTCGGCGAGGATGTCGTCGGGCATCGCGATGCCGAGCCCCGGCGCGTCCGGCAGCCGGACCATTCCGTCCACCGGCCGAAGGTCCGGCTCGGTCAGCCAGCGCTGGAGCCGGATCGCGTTGATCTCGATCATCTCGCAACGCGGGCTCGACAGGCCGACATGCAAGGTCGCAGCCACGCCCGCGCCGAAGCAGAAGGAATGCAGGCAGCTCTCCATATTCCAGGCTTCCGCCATGCCGATGATCTTGCGCGTGGCGGCGATACCGCCGGCCTTGATGACGTCCGGCTGGAGCACGTCCACCGCCGCCGAAGCCACCATCTCGCGGAAGCCGAAATGCGTATATTCGTTCTCGCCCGCCGCAATGCGTGTGGTTGAGCGTTCCCGCAGGCGGCTCAGCCCGTCGAGATCGTTCATGTCCTTCAGCGGTTCCTCGATCCAGTAGAGGTCGCAGTCGGCCAGCGCGTCCACGGCCCTCATCGCCTCGGGCTGGGACCAGGCGCCGCTCGCATCCAGCATGAGGCGCACATCCGGGCCGATCGCATCGCGCACAGCGCGCACCGAGGCGATATCCTTCTGGTGCAGCTTCAGCGCCTTGTAGCCCTCCGCGAGATAGCCCATCGCGGCCGCGGCTGCCGCTTCCGGCGTGTGGTAGGGATGCATGCTGGCATAGGCCATCAGGCCGTCGCGGCAGGGGCCGCCGAGCAGGTCGCAGACGCGCTTGCCCGCCGCCTTGCCCGCAATGTCCCACAACGCCACCTCCACGCCGCTGATCGCGTGCATGACCAGCCCCATCCGCCCGTAGCGGAAGGTGGTGCGGTACATCCTGTCCCACAGCAGCTCGATGCGGGACGGGTCCTGCCCGACCAGCAGCGGCGCCAGAATCTCGGCGACGAAGGCGGCGACGGTTTTGGGCGCGAAGCGGAAAGCCTCGCCGATGCCGGTGATGCCTTCGTCGGTCTCGATCAGGATGACCGTATGGCTAGCGCTCGTCTCGCCGCCGCCATCCGGTGAAGGATGCGCGGGAGCGGGCGGGATGCGGACGGGCAGGGCGACGACATCAGTGATCCGCACGCGCGCCCTCCCGGTCGAAATAGCCTTCCTCCCAGAGTTTAAGGAAGCCGTTCTCGACCCGGCTGATGGTGATCTCGGTGTCGCCGAGCCTTTCGCTGGCCGTCTGGAGCCCTTCCGCCACCGCGATCATATGGTTCATCAGCCTGTCGGCCGCCTGCGGCAGCGTCAGCGAGCCTTCGATGATGCCGGCCACGGACAGGTCGATATTGTCGGCGAAGTCGCGCGCGGTGCCGGGGCTGCCCGTCACCTTGATCGTCGGCGCCATCGGGTTGCCGATCGGATTGCCTATGCCGGTGCTGAACAGGATGAGCTGCGCGCCGGCCGCCGCGAGCGATGTGGTGTTCTCCGCGCCGGGGCCGGGTGCGTCGAGGAAGACGAGACCCTTTTCGGTCGGCGTCGCGCCCATGCCGATCACCTGCCGCAAGGGGCTCGTGCCGCCCTTGCGCACCGCGCCCAGCGACTTCTCCTCGGTGGTCGAGAGACCGCCCTTGATGTTGTCGCCGCCGAGCGGCGCCATGTCCATGCCGACATAGCGTGCATAGGCTTCCCACCGCGCCACCACGTCGAGCAGGTCCTTCGCCACTGCGGGCGAGGCGGCGCGCTCGACCAGAAGGTGCTCCGCGCCGATGATCTCCTCCGGTTCCGACAGGATCGCCGTGCCGCCGGCCGCCACGATCCGATCCGAGACGATGCCCAGCGTGGAATTGCCGGTCATGCCGGAAACGGCGTCCGAGCCGCCGCATTCGAGGCCGATCACCAGCTCGTCGAGCCAGCATTTCTCGCGCAGCGTCGGCTTGCGCGAGGCGATCAGCGCGTTGAGCTTGCGCACGCCGACCTCCAGCGCCTTCAGGGTACCGCCGCAGGATTGCACGTCCACCCAGTCCACCGGCTTGCCCGTCGCGCCGATCGGCTCGGCGAGCGCCCGTGCGGTGATCTGTTCGAGACTGACCACCAGGACGCAGGCGGCGTTCGGATGCGCGCCGTAATTGATCAGCGTCTGGTCGTGGACGCGCAGGTCCTCGCCCTTCTGCCCGCGCCCATAGGCCGCGACGATGGGAACCGCGCCCTTGACCATGGCCGCGATGCGCCGCGCCAGCGGGTTGGCATTGTCCATCGCGGCGACCACGACCGGAAAGTCGCGGATGCCCACGCGCCCGTCCTCGCGGCGATAGCCGAAGAAATGATCCCTGGACATGCTCAACCCCTCGTCGACGCGTCGCCGCGCAGCCTGCCGCCGGCGACATTGTGCATATGGACATGTTCGCCGGCGGCGATGTCGCTCAACGCGTCGCCGATGCTGGAGCCGTATTTGCGCACCGGCGTCCCGCGCGCGATCGCGGTCAGCGCGAATTTGTGCCCGTAGGGGATGTCGTCCTTCACCACGACATCGACGGTGTCGCCGGCCGTCGCGACGCTGACCTTCGTGCCGCTGGCGACCGCTTCGAGGACCGTCGCGACATTGTCGGTCTCATCGATCATCAGGACGTTGACCACCTGTACCTCCCGGACATTCTCGAATGGCCGAACGTAGCGGGCCGCAGGTCGGCCACTAGATGGATAAGCCTTATAGGGATATGCTGACGCGGCATAACTGGGGAGGAGGGCAGCGGCGGTGGAACTGCGCCAGCTTCGCTATTTTCTGGCCGTCTGCGATCACGGCAGCATCAACAAGGCGGCCAGGACGCTCAACGTGGCGCAGCCGGCCGTGAGCAGGCAGATCGCGGAGCTCGAAAGCGAGCTCGGCGCGACGCTGCTCGAAAGATCAACGGCGGGCGTCCGCCCCACCGCAGCGGGGCGCCAGCTCGCCGCCATGGCCGAGACGGTCGTACGTGGCGTGGACCAGATCTCCGAGACATTCGGCGGCGGCCGGCATCCCGGCCGAGTGGTCGCCATCGGCCTGCCGCCGGCGATCATCCGGCTGATGGCGGGCAAGAACCCGGACTTCCTGTCCGGCGCGCGCAACCATTCCATGATCCGCATCGTCGACGGCACGAGCCATCGGCTGGAAGCGTGGCTTCGGGCCGGCGAGCTGACCTTCGCGGTGGTGACCAATCCGCAGCCCGACGAGAACCTGACCCGCATGCCCCTGTGGCGCGAGCCGCTCTATCTGGTCGGGCGGGGCGCGGCGCCGTGGCCGTCATCGGTCGATCTCGACGCCGTCCATGAGGCCGAGCTCGCGCTCAGCATGAAGGAAGATCCGGTAAGAGCCTATCTGGACAGGGAATTCGCCCAACGCGGCATCGCGCCGCGGACATCGCTCGAATTCGAATCCATGCCCTCCCTGCTGGCGACGATCCAGGACAGCGACGTCAGGTCGATCCTGCCTTTGTCGGCATTCCTCCGCGAATACCGGGCCGGCCTGCTGCGCGCATCCCGGCTGCGGGGGCTCGCCATTTCGCGCATGGTCGTCAGCCGTTCGCATGTTCCGCTCGGAGCGGATGCGCGCAGGGTGATCGACTGGCTCAGGCACGAGCTGTTCGACGCCTATGTGGCGCAAGCGACCTCTCTCGACCCGGAATTCGAGCTGACCGCAATATAGGCTTTGTGCCCGACGGATTCGAAAAACCGTCTGTCGCCTTGTACTCCGCGTCCTGTTGCGCTTATCTCTGCGCCGCTTGGCGATGATCGGGAGGAGACGGTATGGCAGGCAACGAGGAATTCCTTTCTGATGCCGATATGGCGCGGGTCGAGCGCCTCATCGATGCGCTGGACAGGTCGTCTGTCGACTTCATGAAGGTCGATGTCGGCAATCTGCGCATCACGCTCGGCAAGGGCGATCCGCGCGCGATTGCCCCGGAAAGCCTGAAGCCTGCGCCTGCACCGGCCCCCGCTCCCGCCGCACCGGCCGCGCCTGCATCGGCCGCGCCTGCGCCGGCGGCACAGCCTGCCCAGCCAGCCGCCGCACCCGCCCCGCAACCGTCCGCGACCGGGGAGGGCAAGGTCATCACCGCGCCGATGATGGGGCGCTTCTACGCCCAGCCGGAACAGGGCGCCGCGCCCTTCGTCACCGTGGGCAGCAAGGTCGAGGCCGACACGACCGTCTGCCTGATCGAGGTGATGAAGACCTTCACCGCGGTGCCGGCGACCATGAGCGGCACCATCACAGAGGTGCTTGTCGCGGACGAGGCCATCGTCGAGTTTGGGCAGCCGCTGTTCCGGATCGCGGAGAACTGATCCGGTGGCGATCCGACGGGTTCTGATCGCCAACCGGGGCGAGATTGCCGTTCGCATCATCCGTGCCTGCAAGGCGCTCGGCATCGAGACGGTGCAGGCCGTATCCGACGCCGACCGCGACAGCCTGCCGGCCCGCCTTGCCGACCGCGCCTTCGTGATCGGCCCGGCGACCTCGGCCAAGAGCTATCTCAACATCGATGCGCTGCTGATGACCGCGCTGGCGACGGGCGCCGACGCGATCCATCCCGGCTACGGCTTCCTCTCGGAGAAGGCGGAGTTTTCGAAAGGCTGCGCCGACAATGGCCTGATCTTCGTCGGGCCGACGCCCGACAACATCGCCCGCATGGGCAACAAGATCGAGGCCCGCATTGCCGCCGCCGCGGCCGGCGTGCCGACCCTGCCGGGCTCGCACAAGGTCGCCTCGGCCGACGACGCGGCGCGGATCGCTGCCGAGGTCGGCCTGCCGGTGATGCTCAAGGCAGCCGCCGGCGGCGGCGGGCGCGGCATGAAGATCGTCCGCGATGCGGCGAAGGTGAAGGAGACGTTCCAGCAGGCTTCGGCGGAAGCCAATGCGGCCTTCGGCGACGGGTCGATGTATGTCGAACGCTTCGTCGCCGATGCCCGTCACATCGAGGTGCAGGTCATCGCCGACACGCATGGCAATGTCGTGCATCTGGGCGAACGCGACTGTTCCTCGCAGCGCCGGCACCAGAAGCTGGTGGAGGAAGCGCCGGCCCCGGCGATTTCGGGCGAGCTGCGCGCCGGTCTGCACGAGGCTGCGGTCAGGCTCGCCCGCGCCATCGGCTATGTCGGCGCGGGCACCGTCGAGTTTCTTGTCGATCCGGCGGCGGATGCCTTCTATTTCCTCGAAATGAACACCCGCATCCAGGTGGAGCATCCGGTGACGGAGATGATCACCGGCATCGATCTGGTGCAGGAACAGTTCCGCATCGCCAATGGCGAGCCGCTCGGCTTTCGTCAGGAGGATGTCGTGTTCACCGGCCACGCCATCGAATGCCGCGTGAACGCCGAATCGGCGGAGAACGATTTCCGCCCGTCGCCCGGCCTCATCACGGCGTGGCAGCCGCCGGAAGGCGAGGGCATCCGCGTCGATACTCACTGCTTCGAGGGCTACCGCATCCCGATCTTTTACGATTCGATGATCGCCAAGCTGATCGTCCACGGCCGCGACCGCGACGACGCCATTGCCCGCATGCGAACCGCCCTGTCGCAGTTCCGCATCGGCGGTATTGAGACGACGATCCCCTTCGTGGAAAAGATCGTCGCCAACGCGGATTTCGTCCGCGGAAATGTCAGCACCGAGCTGGTCGGCCGGATCATGGCGGCCGGGCGGTAGTAGGCCCGAGCCAAATCCGGAACTGTCGCGATTTCGTCCACGTCACGGCATGGATCCTCGGGTCAAGCCCGAGGATGATGACGGTGGAGGGAACTACTGCCAATCGCCGACATCTGCGCTTGTCGCTAACTTCACCGCATTCGTCATCCTCGGGCTTGACCCGAGGATCCATGCCGTGAGGGCAACGCCCCGCTGACGGCGCAGGTGAGCAGCCTTGCCCCTTCACCTTTCCAACCGCACCGCCTCGTTGCCCTTCTGGATTTCCAGATAGCGCAGCGTGCCGCTCTTCGAGAAGCGGTCGAGCAGCCGTGTCAGCGCCGGGTCGGCGCCGTCATAGCGGCGAGCGGGGCCGGCGGCGCGCATGGCGGCGATGTCGCCGGTGGTGCCCTGCATGATGGCCCTCAGGCACAGTTCCTCGTCCGAGAGGTCCGGCCCGCCATAAAGGGCGCGCGCTTCCTTCAGCGTCATCTCCTTCAGCCGCCGGTCGTCGGTCTTCGCCGCCAGCTCCGCCGCCCGCTGGCCGCCCGTCAGGCGGTCGCGCAGGTTCGGCTCCATGTACTGGAAGCCCGAATCCTCGCCATAGCGTCCCATCGCGAACAGTATCACCTCGTCGACTACCACCTTGTAGCGCTCACCGGTCTGCACGTTCAGTGCCGCCTGCGTGCAGACATATTGCGAGAAGGGCGTGATCATCATCGGGTAGCCCATCTCGGCGCGCACCTTGATGCTTTCCGCGATCACCTCGTCCACCCGGTCCTGCAGCCCGATCGACTTCAACTGGTGGCGCAGGTTGGAGATCACGCCGCCGGGAATCTGGTGCTCATACTGCGCCCGGTCGTAGGGCATGGGCTGGCCGATCGGCATGCCGTCCATCTTGGCGTACTGCATCAGCCGGTCCGAGATCGATTGCAGCCGCTCCATGTCGAGATCGACCTCGTGGCCAATCGAGCGCGCATTGAGGACGGTCTGGAACACGGAAGGCTGCGCCGAGCCTTCGGCGAGCGGCGGGATGCCGGTGTGCAGCGTCGGGATGCCGAGATCCAGCGCCTCCATATAGGTCTGCGGCGCGACGCCGGTGGTGCAGTGCGAGTGCAGCTCGACCGGAATGCCGCCGGCGGCCGCCACCACGGCCGGTGCTAAGGTGCGGATGCGGTCGACGGTGAGCAGCCCGCCGGGGTCCTTGATGTAGATGGCGTCGGGCCGGAAGGCGGCGCATTCGCGCGTCTTCTGGGCGAAATATTCGTCGGTGTGGCGCGGCGAGATCGTATAGGCGATAGCCGGCGCCATCTTCACGCCCAGCGGGCGGAACAGCTCTTCCAGCTCGGCGAAGTCGGTCTTGATCTGGTCGGTGGTGTTGGCCACCATCTGCGAGCGCCGCAGCGCGCCCATCTTGGCCATCAGCCCGTAGAACAGCTTGCCGACCACGCGCGGCGTCGGCGCGCCGAAAGAGTTTATGTTCAGGTTGGAGCTCATGGTGCCCGTGTCGGTGCCGGGCATCTTCTCGGCCAGCATGCGCATCAGCGCCCAGGGATCTTCCTTGAGGTCGCGCGTGATCTTCTTGAAGAAGATCGAGTTGGTGGGAATCTCGACGAACTTGAAGCCGACCTTGTCGAGGTCTTCGGCGACGGCGGTCATCATGCCCGACCGCATCCCGCTGGCCCAGAGGCTCTGCGACCCGTCGCGCAAGGTCGTATCGACGAACTCCACCTTCATGCTGCTCCTCCCGGGCTGCGCCGCGCGTCCGGCCGGACGCCGATTACAGACTAGCAGCGGCGCGTACGCACAGTCGAGCATAGATGTCGGGCAATCGGCGCCTTCCACCGCAGCGGAAGGGATTATCCGGCGGGATCGTCCCCACTGCCGGATCGCGAAAGGCGATTGAGTTCCGCGCGCAGATGATCCGCGTCCGACAGCTCTCCTTCAATCGCCGCATGGACGCGCTTCCAGATCGGCACCGCCTCGGCCAGCACCGCCCGGCCGGCCCGCGTGAGCCGCAGCAGCCGGGCGCGTTTGTCGGCAGGATCGGCGGCCACCTCCACGAAGCCGCGGCGTTCCAGCGGCTTGAGATTGGCCGTCAGGGTGGTCCTGTCCATCGCCAGCAGCGCCGCCACGCTGCCGAGATTCGGCGGCGCCGGCCGGTTGAGCGACATCAGCAGCGAGAACTGTCCGCTGGTGATGCCGACGGGCTTGAATGCAATGTCGAAGCGGCGTGCGAGCGCGCGCGCCGCCCGCTGCGTATGCAGGCACAGGCAGGCGTCGCGCACCAGAAGCGTGGTTTGGAAAGTGGGTTCGTCAGGAGCGTTCATCTGGGGCGTTGACATTCATGGATCAATTACGTTGATATCAACGTTGATGAGGAAGCGTCAATCGGCATCGACGGCCCCGGCTGTCCGGGTCCGATCGTCCCTCACAACGGCCAGACATGAAATCAACCAAAGGAGACGACCATGAAGATCGTGACCAGCCTCAGCTTTCAGGGCCAGTGCCGCGAGGCATTCGAGTTCTACGCGAAGGTTCTGGGCGGAAAGATCATCGCCGCCATGCCCTATGGCGATGCGCCTCCGGACATGCCCATCACCGACGAGAAGTACAAGGACTGGCTGATGCATTGCTGGCTCGAGGTCGGCGACCAGGCGCTCATGGGGGCCGACATGGACGTCCAGTGGGCCGCAAATATCGACAAGCCGAAGAACGGCTTTGACGTCACCCTGATCGCGGAGGACATGGCCGAGGGCCGGCGCTGGTTCGAGCAACTGTCCGAAGGCGGCAAGGTGGTCATGCCGTTCAGCGAGACCTTCTGGTCGCCCGGCTTCGGCTCGCTGGTCGACAGGTTCGGGGTCCCGTGGATGGTCAGCACCAACCCTTCGGCCGGCTGGCAGCCGTCGCAGCCGCAGGGCTGAAAAAATAGCGACAGGGATGAACCGGATGTCGGCGCCGAGGGCGACGACACGTCCTTGGGGCATCGATCTGGCGCCGCTCGCCTGAACGGAGATGGAGCGGTGCACAACGTCCGGAGAGTGCCATGAACCATCCCTATCGCTGGGTGCCCTATCGCTGGGTGATCGTCGCGGCGGGCGGCCTGTTGGGCTGCGTCGCGATGGGCGCCATGTTCTCGCTGCCTGTCTTCCTGCGGCCAATGTCGCAGGAGACCGGCTGGTCCGTCACCGGCATATCCACGGCGATGACGATGGGCTTCCTCGCCATGGCGGCGGCCAGCATGGTGTGGGGCAACCTCTCCGACCGTTTCGGGCCGCGTCCGGTCGTGCTGACGGGATCGGCGGTGCTGGCGGCCAGCCTCGCGCTCGCCAGCCGGGCAGGCTCGCTGGTGGAGTTCCAGCTCCTGTTCGGCCTGCTGGTGGGTGCCGCGACGGCCGCCGTCTTCGCGCCGATGATGGCCTGCGTGACAGGCTGGTTCGACACGCAGCGCGGCCTTGCCGTCTCGCTGGTCTCGGCCGGCATGGGCATGGCGCCGATGACCATGGCGCCGCTCGCCGCATGGCTGGTCACGGTCCATGACTGGCGCACCGCCATGCTGATCATCGCGGCGATCGCGGCCGTCCTGATGATTCCCGCCGCGCTGCTCGTACGCCGCCCGCCGGCGCTGGAGGGCGGGCAGGCCGAGATGGTCGCGGAGGAGCCGCAATCGGACATGACGGTCCGGCAGGCGGTGCGCTCGCCGCAGTTCATCATCCTGATGCTGGCGAACTTCTTCTGCTGCGCCACCCATTCCGGCCCGATCTTCCACACCGTGAGCTATGCGGTGACCTGCGGCATACCGATGATCGCGGCCGTGTCGATCTACAGCGTCGAGGGGCTTGCCGGCATGTTCGGCCGCATCGGCTTCGGCCTCGCGGGCGACCGTTTTGGCGCGCAGCGCGTGCTGGTCCTCGGGCTTCTGGCGCAGGCCTTCGGCGTGCTCGCCTATGTGTTCGTCAGCCAGCTCGGCGGCTTCTATGCCGTGGCGATGCTGGTCGGCTTCATCTATGCCGGCACGATGCCGCTCTATGCCGTCATCATCCGCGAGAATTTTCCGCTGAAGATGATGGGCACGATCATCGGCGGCACGGCGATGGCCGGCAGCCTCGGCATGTCCACCGGGCCGCTGCTCGGCGGCATGATCTACGACCGCTTCGACTCCTACGCGCTGATGTATATCGGCTCGTGGGGCATGGGCATCGCGGCCGTGCTCATCCTGATGGCGTTCCGGCCGTTCCCCGGCAGGCAGGCGGCATTGGCGCCTGCTTAGGTCACGGCCATTTACGTCGAGGGCGCCGATCCGGTACATGCCATTCATCGCGGATTGTCTCCGGCAGCGACCGTCGGGACGCTCCGCCGATGAGCGGACAATATCGAAACCGGAGTGACGGGCTCTCATGTCAGGCAAGGCGGCAAGGCTTCCAAGGGTTGGGATCATCGGCGGCGGCACGGTCGCCGCGGCGATCGTGGACGATATCCAGCGCGCGGGTTTCGCCGAGATCGGCTACGTGCTCGTCTCCTCGCTTGAGCGGCCGCGCAGCTTCACGCTCCCGGCCGGCATCGTCCTTGCCGACCCGGAGGCCGCACTCGGCCGCGACGTCGATCTCGTCGTCGAGGCGGCGCTGCCGGATGTGCTCGCACGGTTGGCGCCGCGCATCCTCCGGCGCGCCAGCCTGTGCGGCTTCAGCTGCACGGCGCTGGCCGATCCCGAAACACTGCGGACCATCGAGGAGACCGTGGCCGCCTCCGGCTTCAGTTGCTACGTGCCCCATGGCGCGGTGCTCGCGCTCGACGGGCTCGCCGACGGCCGCGACATGATCGAGACCGTCACCGTCACCACGACGAAGAGCGGAAAGAGTTTCGGGGTCGATCCTGGCGCATCGGGCGTCATCTTCGAGGGGCCGGCGCGCGAGGCATGCCGCCGTTTCCCGCGCAACGTCAACGTGCACGCCGCGATCGCCCTGGCCGGCATCGGTTTCGACCGGACGCGCAGCCGCATCGTCGCCGTGCCGGACCAGCCGACGATGGAGCACAGGATCGAGGTGCAGGGCAAAGGGCTGGAATGGGATATCCGGCTCTCCTCGCGGTCGCTGGGCGGCGTCACCGGCTCATACACGCCCGCCTCGGCGGCCGGCTCCGTGCGCCGAATCCTTACCGGCGGCGGCGTCAGGATCGCCTGAACGCAGGCAAGGATGGCTCATGACTGATATCGCGATGGTTGAAGCCGCGGCCCGGCGCCTCGAAGGGGCAGGGCGCCTGACCCCGCTTCTCAGCGCGCCGCTGCTCGATGAGATGGCGGGTCGGCGTGTCTTCGTGAAGGCCGAATGCCTCCAGCACACCGGCTCATTCAAGTTCCGCGGCGCATGGTCGGCAATCTCTGCCTTGCCGGAAGATATTCGCGGCAGGGGCGTCATCGCCTTCTCGTCGGGCAATCACGCGCAGGGCGTGGCGCTTGCCGCGTGCATGCACGGCATATCCGCCATGATCGTCATGCCGTCCGATGCGCCCGCGACCAAGATCGACAATACGCGCGCCTATGGCGCCGAGGTCGTCCTCTATGATCGCGACAGGGAGGACCGCGACGCCATCGGCGAGAAACTGTCGCGGGAAAGGGGTCTGACGCTGATCCGTCCCTATGACGACGCGGCGGTCATCGCCGGCCAGGGCACCGTCGGCCTGGAGATTGCGCGGCAGGCGCGCGCCGCGGGCGTCGGCAATTGCGATGTCCTCGTACCATGCGGGGGCGGAGGCCTGACCTCCGGTATCGCCATCGCGCTTTCAAGCCATGCGCCTGACCTGCGCGTCCGGACCTGCGAGCCGGCCGGTTTCGACGATGCCGCCCGCTCGCTCGCTGCCGGCCAAATCGTGCCCAACCAGCCCGGCGGCCGGACGATCTGCGACGCGATCGTCACGCCGCAGCCGGGCAGGATGACCTTTCCGGTGATGAGCCGCCTGTGCGGGCCGGGCTTCGCGGTCAGCGACGACGAGGTGCGCGCGGCCATGACAGCGGCCTTCTCTCATCTCAAAATCGTGGTCGAACCGGGTGGAGCGGTGGCGCTGGCGGCTGCGCTATATCGGGGAAACGAGCTTTCCGGGAAGGACGTAATCGTCGTCGCCTCGGGCGGAAACGTGGACGGATCGCTCTATTCGCAGGTGATTTTACCAGGATAGGAAGAATCCGGCCCGAACTTCTCTTCTTGCGGACATTCATCGGCTGCGTCTCGCACGAGAAATCGCCCGAGGATTTTTGAAGCACCTTAGCCATGACGGCCGCGAATGGCCCTTGGCGAATCCATCGACAAGGCGTGCTCACCTCTTCTTGCCGCGCGCGCGCCGATCCGCCTGCACACAAGCAAAATTGTCGACAATCTTTTTGAAGACAATCATATTGACATTGATCGCCCGCTCGCGACTATTTGTCGGAGCCCACTGCCGTTCCGGTGGGTAGCCGGGATGCCGCGCGGAGGAGCGCGACGCGATGCCGGCGAAAAGGGAGGCATCTGCATGGGCGTCCTACGGAGCCGGGACTTCTGGTCCGGCACGGCCTTCGTCGCCATCGGCCTGTGGTTCCTGTGGCGCGGGCAGGACTATCGCTTCGGCTCCGCCTCTGCGATGGGGCCGGGCTACTTCCCCGTTCTGATCGCGCTTGCCCTTGCGCTCGTCGGCCTGGTCATATTGCTGAAGGCGCTGCGGTCGCATGCTGCGGCAATCGAACGCCCGGTCCTGCGGCCGCTCGTCTTCGTTCTGGCCTCGATCATTGTCTTCGCCTTGTCGATCGAGCGGTTCGGGCTCGTTCCGGCCACCATCGCCGCGATCCTCGTTGCCTCGCCCGCCTCGCGGGCGTTCCGCTGGGGCGAGACCGTCCCGCTCGCCATCGGCATGGCCGGCTTCGGCGCGCTCGTCTTCGTCTATGCGCTGAGCCAGAACATGCCGCTGGTGAGGTTCTGATGGAGAGCCTGGCTGCGCTGGCCGGCGGCTTCTCGGCCGCTTTGGGCGTCCACAACCTGCTCTTCTGCCTGCTGGGCTGCCTGCTCGGCACGCTGATCGGCGTGCTGCCCGGAATCGGGCCGCTGGCGACCATCGCCATGCTGCTGCCGATCACCTTCGCGATGGACCCGCTGACCTCGCTCATCATGCTCGCCGGCATCTATTACGGCGCGCAATATGGGGGCTCGACCACGGCGATCCTGCTCAACCTGCCGGGCGAGACCTCATCGGTCGTCACCTGCCTCGACGGCTACGAGATGGCCAAGAGGGGCAGGGCGGGTGCCGCGCTCGCCATCGCGGCGCTTTCCTCCTTCTTCGCGGGTTGCGTGGCCACCCTCTTCATCGCGTTGCTGGCGCCGTCGCTCGCCGCCTTCTCCATGCAGGTGCGCTCGCCCGAATATGTGGTGCTGATCGCGCTCGGCCTCGTGGCCTCCGTGGTTCTGTCGCGCGGCTCGCCGCTCAAGGCCGTCGCCATGGCGCTTCTCGGCCTGCTTCTCGGCACGCTCGGCACCGACGTGACCAGCGGCGAGACCCGCTTCGTCGAAAATGTCCTGCCGCTCTACGACGGCCTGAGCTTCGTCGCGCTGGCGCTTGGTCTGTTCGGTCTCGCCGAATTGCTCTCCAATCTGGAGCATCCCGAGGCGCGCGGTACGCTCGTCGGCAGGATCTCGCGGCTATGGCCATCCGCAGACGATTTCCGGCAGGCGTGGAAGGCGGTGCTGCGCGGCACCAGCCTCGGTTCGCTCATGGGCCTGCTGCCGGGCTCCGGCGCGGCGGTGGCGTCCTTCACCTCCTATGTGGTGGAGAAGCGTTTCGCGCGCGATCCGTCGCGCTTCGGCTATGGCGCGGTCGAGGGTGTGGCCGGCCCCGAAGCCGCCAACAACGCCGCCGCGCAGACGAGCTTCATCCCGCTGCTCATGCTGGGAATTCCCGGCACCGCCACCATGGCCCTGATGATGGGCGCCATGATGATGCAGGGCATCGCGCCGGGCTCGGCCATCGTGACCACCAATCCGACGCTCTTCTGGGGCCTCATCGCCAGCATGTGGATCGGCAACCTGATGCTGCTCGTCATCAACCTGCCGATGATCGGCCTGTGGGTGAAGATGCTGTCGGTACCCTACCGCATCCTGTTTCCCTCGATCCTGCTCTTCTCCTGCATCGGGGTCTATTCGCTCAATGCGAGCTCTTTCGACGTGTGGATGCTCGCGATCTTCGCCGCCGCCGGCTACGCGCTGCGCAAGCTTGATTGCGACGCCGCGCCCCTGCTCATCGCCTTCGTCCTCGGCCCGCTGCTGGAGGAGCACCTGCGCCGCGCCCTGATCATCTCGCGCGGCAGCCCGATGATCTTCATCGAGCGTCCCATCGCGCTCGGCCTCATCGTCTGCGTCGCGATCCTGATCGCGCTGATCGTCCTGCCGTCGTTCCGCGCCAGGCGCGAGGAAGCATTTCATGAATAGGGAGGAGTGAAATGAAACCGACATTGTCCATCATCGCCGCGCTTGCCGCCGCGGCCGTTCTGACCGCAAGCGCCTCTGCGCGTGCGGCCGACTATCCCGAAAAGCCGGTGACGATCATCGTCCCGTTCGATCCGGGTGCGGCGACCGACCTTGCCAGCCGCATCATCGCCGACGAGCTCGGCAAGTCGCTCGGCCAGCGCTTCCTCGTGGAGAACAAGCCGGGCGCCGCCGGTGCCGTGGGTTCGCAGCAATGCGCGCAGGCCGCGCCCGACGGCTACACGCTCTGCGTCGGCGTGCTCGGGTCGCACGTCACCGCCGCGATCACCAACAGGAAACTGCCCTACGATCCCGCAAAGGATTTTACCCCGATCTCGCTGCTCTATGCCAGCACGATGGCGATCGCCGTCAGCACCGACCAGCTCGACGTCAAGGACTTCGACGGCCTCGTCGCCTATGTGCGCGAGAACCCCGGCAAGGTGAGCTATGGCACCGCCGGCGTCGGCTCGCCGCAGCACCTGTTCATCGAGTCGCTGAAGCAGCAGCACGGCCTCGACCACGTCCACGTGCCCTATAATGGCGGCGCGCAGGCTGTCGCCGACACGGCGGCAGGCTATATCCAGATGGTCGTTGCGAGCCTGCCTTCGGTCGTGCCGCAGGTCGCGAGCGGAAAGCTGCGCATCGTCGCGCTCGCCGATGCCGAGAAGAACCCCTCGCAGCCGGACGTCGCGCTGGTCAAGGACACGTTCCCCGGCACGGTCTTCACCGGCTGGGCCGGCATCTTCGGCCCGGCCGGCTTGCCCGCCGACATCCGCGACAAGCTGAACAAGGCGATCGGCGAGGCGCTGGCCTCGGAGCCCGTCCGCGCCGGTTTCGCCAAGCTCGACGCGACGCCCGAACACACGACGCCCGACGAGCTTCAGGCGATGATCGTCGACACGATCACGCTGTGGAAGAGCGTCGCCGAGAAGGCCGGCATCGGCCGCTGATCTCCATCGGGAGTCAATTGGAAAGCGGCGGGAAGCGGAACAGCTTCTCCGGCGTCTGCACCAGAATCCGGCGCAGCGCCGCGTCGCCGCAGCCGATGTCGACAAGCCAGTCCAGCATTTGCCCCGACAGCGGCATCGGCCCGCTTGGCATGCCGACATGCGGCCAGTCGCTGGCCCAGATCAACTGGTCGGGCGCCTCCGCGACCAGGGTGGACATGAAGGGTTGCAGCTCAGCCCACGGATAGCCGGAGCCGGATGCACGGTACATGCCTGAGAGCTTGAGCCACACCTTTCCGGTGCCGAGAAGCCGCCGCAACTGCGCGAAAGCCGGTTGGTCCACGCCCTCCTCCATCGACCAGCAATGGCCGGCCAGATGGTCGAGCACGAGCGGAACAGGCAGGTCTCCCGCGACGGCAGCAAAGATTTCCAGTTCCTCCGGCCTCGATGGCCAGATGGCGATATGCCAGCCATAGGGCGCGATGCGTCTGGCGGTATCCCGGATCGTTTCGGCGTTGACGGCATAGCCGAACGCGTTCGACAGACGCGCGCCACGCATGCCAAGACGATCGAGTTCCCGGATGCGGACATCATCCATCTCCGGCTCGAGCATAACGGTGCCGCGCGCGGCGTCGCCCAGTTCCGCGATGGCGTCCAGCGTGACGCCGAGATCCTTGCCGGCGGCCGAGACGTGGGCCACGACCACACGGTCGATGCCCGTGATGCGCATATATTCGCGTAACGCCGACAGCGGCGCTTCAGGCACCGTGTAGGCGCGCTCCGGCGCAAGCGGATAGCGCGAATACGGACCGAGCACATGAAGATGCGTATCGCAAGCACCGCGGGGCAAAGGCCGGTGCGGCGCAGTCGGCGACGGCGCGCCCAGACAATCAGGAATGGCTGCGGTGCCCAAGCAGGTTTCTCCAGCAGTCCGGGTCGTCGCCTGAGACCGGCGAAGAAGCGATGAACGAACCCGAAGCCTACGCGAAGCTCCGCCCTGAAGCACCGCAAATCGCAAACAATCCGCAGCCATTCGATTCAGCGGCTAAAATGAGCTACCCGAGGAACTGAAATGACAGACGATCTCAAACCATTGGAATGGTGGGCGATGAGAGACTCGAACTCCCGACATCTTCGGTGTAAACGAAGCGCTCTACCAACTGAGCTAATCGCCCGCCAGGAAGCGCTCGTTTAGGCGTTTCTGCCTATCGCCGCAAGGCCAAATCGGCCTGGCCACGCAGGAGCAGGCGGCGGCGGGAGGGTGCGTGGAAAACTCCTCGAAATTGCCGGCCTCTTCGCTTGACACTGATTGGTGAACCGCCTAATTCAGCGCCACCAGATGGCTGCGGTCATCGATGCGCGGGTGTAGCTCAGTCGGTTAGAGTGCCGGCCTGTCACGCCGGAGGTCGCGGGTTCGAGCCCCGTCACTCGCGCCATTTCTCCCCCTACATGTCCATGTTGTGCCGGTGCGTGAGGTGGGAGGCCGGAAGGCTTCCTGCATTTCTCGTTCGCTTCCGTTCGACAACCTTCCAGACAAAAGCGATCCGTCCGGCCCAAACTCCTTCAAGGTCGGAGCGATTCCCGTTCACGTTCGAAGCCACTTCTCGCAGGTATCGCAGCGAGAGAAGAGTCGCAATGATGCCCGACTTGTGCGACATATCGCACCGCACAATTTTCATGGAGCGTGACGATGAACCATAGTGCGATAGCAGTTCTGCTTCTCGTGGCCGCCAGCGCCATTCCCGCCAGCGCGGAAGAGACGGAGAAAATTGGCGATTGGGTCGTCGACACGCGACCGCAGGCGGCGACCGCTGGCGCGAGCCCGCTTTGTGTGCTTGCCTCGCCTGTCGAGGGCACAGAGCCGCGTTTCTGGCTGACCAACAAGATCGATGATCGTGACGGCGCGCTCGGCGATGCGGTGCTTCAGCTCGTGCTCGACGGCGAAACATCCGCCACCGCGGGCGAGTACGAGGCAAGGATCGATATTGCCGGCCAGTCGAGCTGGAACATCACAGGACAGGCCACCGCTCGCGAAAATGGTGGCGTGGTCGTCACGTTCAACCTGCCGGTCCGGGTCGACGAGGCGGTGAGATATATCCGCCGGGGAGCGGACGTGACCTTCTCCTTCGGCGGAAGCAACGACCTGTCGGGCGACTACAAGGTGCCGCTCAAGGGATCGGGACGCGCCGGAGAGGCATTCATCAAATGCCTGGCGAAGGTCGTGCCGACGATCTGACGGAACCCCGGGGCGCGTTGCAATCAACCGCCTTCGTGCGGAGGTTCGAAGGCGGTTCACCCCCCCCAAATGCTCTAGCTGAGCACGCCCAGCTTCTTGCGCTCGATCAGCGCGAAATCGATCTCGACGCCGAGGCCGGGGCCGGTCGGCGCGTGGATGAGGCCGGCGTGGTCGATCTCCAGATCGTTCGCCAGCGCATATTTGTTGTTCGCCGCCGGGGTCACGACTTCGAGATAGTCGCAGTTGGCGATGGCCATCGCCACATGCAGGTTGGCGACGTTGTTCAGCGAATTGGTGCCGTGATGGATCTCGTAATTCATGCCGAAGGCCTCGGCGAGATGTGCTGTCTTGAGCGCATTGGTGATGCCGCCCTTGAAGGCGACGCCGCCGCGCAGATAGTCCGTCGCCTGTGAGGTGAGCCAGATGGCATAGGTCTCCAGCCCGGCAAACGGCGCCTCGGTCGCCATGATCGGTATGTCGAGCTTCTGCTTGAGCTTGATGTAGTTCGGAATCTCCCACTCCTTGAGCGGGTCCTCGAACCAGAGATAGCCGAGCTCCTCGATCGCCCGGCCGACCTTCAGCGCGGCCGGATATTCATAGGCCCAGCTCGAATCGAGCATCAGCGCGAAATCGTCGCCCACCGCCTTGCGCACCGCCGTGCAGGCCTCGACGTCGCGCTGCCAGGGCAGGGGCACGTGCAGCTTGTAGGCCGTGACGCCGCGCTCCTTCCACGCCAGCACTTCCTCGACATAGTCCTCGATCCGGTCGTAGGCAGGCGAGCTGATATAGGCGGGGATGGAATTGCGATAGGTGCCGATCAGCGCGTGGATGGGCAGGCCGGCGGCCTTGCCGGCAATGTCCCATAGCGCGATGTCGGCGGCGCTGATGCAGCGGATGGGGATGCCGCGGTTGCGCGCCCACATCTTCTTGTGCAGGCGCTCGCGCTCCAGCGGGTTTTCGCCCATCAAAAGCGGCTTCAGCATGTCGATGAAGCGCTGGGCATCGTTCTTCGCCGTCGAATAGGAGGCGCCGAGAAAGGCGTGGCCGGTGATGCCGTCGTCGGTCCGGATCTCGACGAGGCCGATCTCGCTGCTCGTCGCGGCGGATTTGACCATCGGTCCGTAGACGACAGGCTCGAAGCCATCCCACAGGAACATGGTCAGGCGCACGTCGACGATCTTCACGGCGTGTCTCCGCAGAAAGGTGGAAGAACCGCCGGATGGCAGTCCTTCCTGATGGGGTCAGTGATCTTTCTTGATCGTCGGATCGAGAAGGACCCGGATCGATTCGCCCAGCGTGTTGAAGGCGAGCGCGGTGAACAGGATCGCGAAGCCCGGCGCCAGCATCTGCGCCGGCGCGACCTCCACATAGTGGTAGGCGCGGGCCAGCATGCCGCCCCAGCTCGATTCCGGCGGCTGCACGCCGAGCGACAGGAAGCTCAGGCCCGCTTCTGCCAGCAGCGCCACGGCCAGCATCAGCGTGATCTCCACGATGACGGGCTGGATCGCATTGGGTATGATATGCCGCACGATCAGGTGCAGGCGCGACGCGCCGAAGCTCTGCGCGGCTTCCACGTAGAGCGCGCTTTTCACTACCAGCGTCTGCGCGCGCATGGTGCGGGCGATGACCGGCGCAAAGGCGAAGCCGACGGCGATCATCGCATTGGTCAGGCCGATGCCGAGCGCGCCGGTGACGGCGACGGCGAGAACCAGCGGCGGGAAGGCCAGGATGCCGTCGATGATGCGGCTGCCCAGTTCGTCGATCCAGCCGCCGACGAAGCCGATGAACACGCCGAGCGGCACGCCGATCGCCACGCCGATGCCGACGGCAAGGCCCGCGGCGTAAAGCGCATTGTAGGAGCCATAGATCAGGCGGCTCATCGTGTCGCGGCCGAGATCGTCCGTGCCCATCCAGTGCGCGGCCGACGGCGGCATGAGCAGGTCCATCAGGTTCTGCTCGTTGGGATTATAGGGCGCGATGACGGGCGCGAGGATGGCGGCGGCCACCAGGATGAACAGGTAGCCGAGGCTGATCAGCGCGCGCTTGTCGGACCACAGCCATGCCCAGAAACGAAAGCGCTTCGGCGGCGGCAGGGTGCGCGTTGCGGTCGCTGCGTCCACCTTGCTTTCCGAAAGGCCGGTGAGATTCGTGTCGGTCATGTCGAAGCTGCCACTCTGGGATCGAGAATCGCATTGAGCACGTCGACGATCAGGTTGATCGCGATCACATAGATGACGAGCACAAGCGCGATGCCCTGGACGACCGGAATATCCTTGTTCAGGGCGGAATAGCTGATGAGGCTGCCGACGCCCGGAACGGCGAACACCGCTTCCAGGATGACGGCGCTGGAGAACAGGCGGTTCACCTGCAGGCCGGTGATGGTGAGCATGGTCGCGGCGACGTTGCGCAGCGCATGCTTCCACAGCACCGCGGTGGTGCCGAGCCCCTTGGCCCGCAGGGTGCGGATATATTGCGAGCTGAGCACTTCGAGCAGCGCGCTGCGCACCTGGCGCGCCAGCACGGCCACGACGCCGGTCGAAAGGGCGATGGCGGGAAGGGTGGCGTAGTAGATCGCTTCCAGCGGGTTCTCCCAGAAGGAGACCGCGCCCGTGGCGGGGAAGATCCGCCAGGTCAGCGAGAAATAGGTGACCAGGATAATGCCGAGCCAGAAATTCGGCACCGCCACGCCGAGCGAGGCGAAGGAGGTGATGAGCTTGTCGACGGTCGTGCCTTCCTGCGTCGCGGCATAGAGGCCGAGCGGGATGCCGATGACCGTGCCGAGGATGAGCGCATAGACCACCAGCAGGAGCGTGTGGGGCAGGCGGTCGACGATCAGCCGCGACACTTCCTCGCTCGAATAGAGCGAGGTGCCGAGATTGCCGCGCACCACATCCCACAGCCAGGTGATGTACTGGACGATCATGGGCTGGTCGAAGCCGTGGAGGCGCCGGATCTCCTCGATGCGCTCCGGCGTCGCATAATCGCCGGCGATGATGATCGCCGGATCGCCGGGCATCAGGAAAACGAGGGAAAACACGACGAAGGTCGCGACGATGACAACGGGCACGAGCTGGCCTATTCGCCGCGCGATCATCCCTGCTATGCCGTACATATTCCTGCTCCCGGCGATCTGCGTCTGTCGGGTCGCTTCCGCGCGCGGAAGCGACCTATCTCTTTTTTCCTACACAATTCCAGTGCCGAAACCCTCAGGCGGTTCGGCACTGGAACTGCTCTCGTCTCAGGCGTTCTTGCTCAGCCACACCTTGTGGAAGCGTGGCCTGTTGAGCAGACCGAACACGAAGTTGTTCACGTTCTTCGTGCGGACGGTCATGCCCGCGCTGAGGAATTGCGGAAGGTGCAGCGCGTTTTCCAGCACGAAGCGCTGGAGATCGTAGAGCACCTTCTGGCGGTCGGCCTGCTCGAAGGTCGACAGCGAGGCGTCGAGGAGCGGCCGGTAGCCGTCGAGCTCGATGCCGCCGGCATTGCGATAGGCGCTTGCCGAGAACTGGCGGTCATAGGCCACGCTCGGGTCGGGCAGGCCGCCCGTCGGCGAGAAGAGCTGGAAGCCCTTCTTGTCGGTGAGGAAGTTCTGCATGGCCTGCGGGGGCGGGGCGGGCGTGATCTTCACGCGGATGCCGGCTTCGGCGAGCTGCGAGCTGATGAGCTCCTGGCGCTGCATGGAGGTCTGGTCCGGCCAGCCCCAGCTGTCGATCTCGATGCCGTTCGAATGTCCGGCTTCCTTGAGAAGGGCCTTCGCCTTGTCCACATCGTGCGTGTAGTAGTTCTCCGTCTCCGGGTCGTTGGCCCAGAAGCCGGAGGGGAACATGCTGCAATGCCCCTGTCCGAGGCCGGACATGAGAACGCGGTTGAGGTCCTCCCGGTTCAGCGCCCAGTTCATGGCCTGCCGGACCTTGACGTCGGCGAGGGGGCCGTCCTTGTAGTTCAGGAACGAGGTGTAATAGATCAGCGACGGCGGCGCTTCCGCGACCACGCTGTCCTCGCGCTTCGCCACCACGATCTGCTGTGCGCCGAGGTTCATCGCCAGATCCGACTGTCCCGACATGACCGTGCGGGCGGCGGTGTTCAGCTCCGAGATGATGCGCAGCTCGATCTTGTCGAGATAGGGAGCGTCGCCCCAGTAGTTGGCGTTCTTCTCGATCGTGATGAGGTCGTTGTCCTTCCACTCCACGAACTTGAACGGACCCGTGCCCACCGGCGCGCGGTCGACATTGCCGTCGGCTGCAGCCTTCACCGACTTCGGCGACACGATGCAGCCCGGACGGTCGGCCAGCACCGCCGGCAGGGAGGCATCGGGGCGCTTCGTCTTGATCGTGATCTGGTAGGGGCCGGTCGCCTCGACCGAGTCGATCGACGCCACGTCCGACTTCACGTTCGAGCGCGCATAGTTCTTGCAGCGGTCGAGGTGGAAAACCACCGCCTCTGCGTTGAAGGGCTCGCCGTCGTGGAACTCGACGCCCTCGACCAGTTCGAGAACAAGCGTGGTCTGGTCCTTGAACTCCCAGGACTTCGCCAGCATCGGCTTGAGTTCGAGCGTTTCCGGGTCGAAGTCGATCAGCGCGTCGTAGAGCGCGAAGAGCGTGTTGAAATCGGTGTTGTTGCGGCCGGTCAGCGGGTCGAGCGCGGCCGGGTTGTAGGGCATCGCGATGCGCAGCGTGCCGCCGGATACGGGCTGGGCGTCCTGCGCGCGCGCCATTGCGGGCAGTAGCAGGCTTCCGCCTGCGGCTGCCGCGCCCGCCAGAACGGTGCGGCGATTGACGTTCGGCAGCAAGCTGCTGGTTAGTCGTGGCATATCTTTCACTCCTCCTTGAACGGTCGTGCCTGGACCTTCACTTCTATTCCCACCCTCCGGCCGGCGGACCGGCCGTAGCCCGAGCAGCGGAAGCAGCTCGCGCGCTTCCTCGCCAGACATCTCAGTCGCAGGAGATTGGCGGCTTGCCGTTGCGGCACCACTTTCCTCCCGCTTGTCCGTCCCTTTCTCCTCTGGACGGCGCAACGATCGTCCGGGCCGACCGCGCAGGACCTGGTGTCCACGCGGCTCAGCAGGACGAAACCCGCCTACGCGACCGCTTTCGCCTTCTGCTGGCGCATGCGCTCCGCGCTTGCTTCCCATTCCGGTCCCCAGATCATCACCTGATGTCCCGGCGACACTTCCCTGAACTCCCGCTGCGGCGGCACGTAGTCGACCGGCCGGATCGGGCTCTTGATCTCGTCGTTGGAGATTTGCCGGCGGTGGAAGCGCCGCGCCGGATCGGGGATCGGCACCGCCGCCAGCAGCCGCTGCGTATAGGGATGCTGCGGATTGCCGAAGATCGCCTCACGCGGCCCGATCTCCACGATCTCGCCCAGATACATGACCGCGACCCGATGGCTGACGCGTTCGACCACGGCCATGTCGTGCGAGATGAAGAGATAAGCGAGCTTCATGCGCTCCTGCAGGTCGAGCATCAGGTTGATGACCTGCGCCTTGACCGAGACGTCGAGCGCCGAGACCGACTCGTCGGCCACGATGATGCTCGGCTCCATGGCGAGCGCGCGCGCAATGCAGATGCGCTGGCGCTGGCCGCCGGAGAATTCGTGCGGATAGCGCCGCTCCCATTCGGGGCGCAGGCCGACCTGTTCGAGCAGGTGGAGCACCTTCTCGCGCGCCTCGGTGCGCGTCGCCATGCCGTTTACCAGCAGCGGCTCGGCGACCACGCCGCCGACCGTCATGCGCGGATTGAGGCTGGAGAAGGGGTCCTGGAACACCATCTGGATGCGCTTGCGGCGTTCCTTGAGCTGCGTGGCATTGAGCGCGAGAAAGTCCTCGCCGTCGAGCTTCACCGAGCCGTGCATCGGCTCGGTGAGCCGCATCACCGAGCGGCCGGTGGTGGACTTGCCGCAGCCGGATTCGCCCACCAGCGCCAGCGTCTCGCCGGGCTGCACGCTGAAGGAAACGTTCTCCACCGCATGAACCCGGCTCCTGACGCGGCTGAACAGGCCGCCGCGCACGTTGAAGCGCGTGGTGAGGTTCTTCACCTCCAGCACGGGCGTGCCGACCGTGACGGTCTCGCCGGTCTGCCGCGGCGTGTCGGAGAGGCCGGTGGTGCGGTCGACCACCGGGAAGCGCATCGGCCGCTCGACGCCCTTCATCGAGCCCAGATGTGGCACGGCGGCCAGCAGCGAGCGCGTATAGGGGTGCTTTGCCTGCGTGAAAATGTCCTGAGTCGTGCCGGATTCGACGATCCTGCCCTCATACATGACCGCCGTGCGGTCGGCGACCTCGGCCACCACGCCCATGTCATGGGTGATGAAGAGGACCGACATGCCCTCTTCGCGCTGCAGCTTCTTGATGAGGTCGATGATCTGCGCCTGGATCGTCACATCGAGCGCGGTGGTCGGCTCGTCGGCGATCAACAGCTTCGGCTTGCAGGCGAGCGCCATGGCGATCATCACGCGCTGGCGCATGCCGCCCGAAAGGCTCGTCGGATAGAGGGTCACGACATGGCGCGGCGAGGCGATGCCGACCGCGTCGAGCGCCGCCACGGCCTGCTCGTGCGCATCCTTGGCGCTGACCTTGAAATGGCGCTGCAATGTCTCGGTGATCTGGTGGCCGACGGTGAAGACCGGATCCAGCGCGCTCATCGGCTCCTGGAAGATCATCGCGATCTCGCGGCCGCGGATGCGCTGCATCTGCTGTTCCGACGCCGCGACGAGGTCCTTGCCGCCGAACATGATGCGCCCGCCCAGCTTGGCGTCGCGCGCGGGCAGCAGCCTGAGCGTCGAAAGGGCGGTCATCGACTTTCCCGATCCGCTCTCGCCCACCACGCTCAGGATCTCGCGCTGCTTGACCTGCAGCGAGACATCGTTGAGCACCTGCACCCAGCCGTTCTCGCTACGGAACGACAGGGTCAGGTTCTGGATGTCGAGCAGAGTGTCCTGGCTAGCCTGTTCGGCCCCTGCCACATGATTCATGCGGCTTCCTCCTTGCCGTCTTCGCTGTATACACCCTTAACACATTTATTGGATACGGTCGCAACTATCGGATGGGCAAAAACCGCATGCCTGTTCCAAAAATGGAAGTCACCTCGGCACGATTGTCCTGCTACTTATACCGCCCCAAGGTCCGGCGGATCGGCGGAAGCGCCGGGACTTAAACCGTTTTACTGTATTTCGGGAGGATTGTCCGCATGAAGATAAAAAGCATCGAGGTCGTGCGCCACCAGCGCCCGGCGCCTGTGGAACATCCCGAAAAACGGCGACCTTCTTATATCGAGACCGCGCCGCATGCATTCCCGATCAACCTGCATCCGGAATTCTCGCGCATCGTCGCGCAACTGCCGGCGGTCATCCATCCGGAGTTCTGGGTGCGCATCACCGCCGAGGACGGGACATGGGGCGTAGGGCAGGGGCATTGGGGCGATGTCTGCTCGGTCATCATCCGCAATCATTACGGGCCCCTGCTGACCGGCCGCGATTGCTTCGCCCATGAAATGCATAACGACCTGATGTGGCGCTATTCGCAGCGCTTCGGGCCGAACGGCTTCGCCAGCGTGGCGCGCAGCGCCGTCGACCAGGCGCTGTGGGACCTGAAGGGCAAGCTCCTCGGCAAGCCGGTCTATTCGCTGCTCGGCGGCCCGTGCCGCGAGGAGGTCGAGCTCTATGCCACGACCGACGATCTCGACTGGGCGATGGAGCTCGGCTTCCGCGCCTTCAAGATCTCCAATCCGGCGCACTATACGGACGGCACCGAAGCGCTCAACAGGCTGGAGGAGAAGGTCGCCAAGGCGCGCGAGACGGTAGGTCCGGACGCCGACCTGATGATCAACCCGAACATGTCCTACAATGTGCAGTTCGCCGTCCAGGTCATGGAGCGGCTGGCGCCCTATCGCCTGCGCTGGCTGGAGGAGCCGCTGGTGCCGGGCGACCTCGAAGGCCATGTCGAGCTCAAGCGCGCCTTCCCCACGATCCCGCTCGCCACCGGCGAGGACCACCATTCGCGCCAGGCATTCCGCCAGCTCGTGGAACGGCGCTGCGTGGACGTTCTCCAGCCCGACCTGCGCTGGTGCGGCGGCCTGACCGAAGGGCTCAAGATCTATGCCATCGGCGAGGCGGCGGGCCTCCCCACCGTCCCGCATGCCGGCGGCAGCACGCCGGCCGGCTTGCATTTCTCCTATGCCATGCCGGAATCGCCCATCGCGGAATACTGGCTTCCCAGCGCGCCGGGCATTCCGCTCGACGACGTTCCGCCGATGCCGGGCTATCCCGCGCCGAAGAACGGCCGCATCAGGCCGACCGACGCGCCGGGCTTCGGGCTGGAATTCACCGAAAGCGACTTCGTGCCCTGGCCGTCGTAGTCGCCGGCCGCTGCTTTAAGCCCGGCGGGTTTGCGGCAATGCGGAATCCGCCGGGAAATCGCGGCGGATTCTTGACGCGGCTGGAATAATTTAACAAATTAAGGAATTGGCGGCGCTGGCGATGAGGATCGCCGCGGATCGTCCAAGGGAGGAAGACATGAAACACGCAATTCGCATGGGGGCCGCCATCGGTCTTCTGGCGCTGTCGGCGGGCGCCGTTCCTGCGCTGGCGCAGGAAACGCCTGTCAGCGGGGGCACGCTGAAATTCGCCACGCAGGGCGAGCCGAGCACCTATGACTGCCACGCCGGCACGTCGATCGTGGCGCTGCAATATCTGGCGCCGCATTACTCGTCGCTGATCGCCTTCGACAACAACAATTACCCGGAGATCGTCGGCGACCTCGCCAGGGAATGGTCGGTCTCCGATGACGGGCTCACCTACAGCTTCACCCTGCATCCCGACGTGAAGTTCCATGACGGCACCCCGCTGACCTCGGCCGACGTGAAGGCGTCGTTCGACCGCATCGCCAACCCGCCGGAAGGCGTGGTGTCGATCCGCAAGTCGAGCTATGCGCAGCTGGAATCGATCGAAACGCCGGCGCCCGACCAGGTCGTCTTCAAGCTGAAAGGCCCGTCGGCCGGCTTCCTGTCCACGCTCGCCAATCCTTGGAACTGCGTCTATTCGGCCAAGAAGCTGGCCGAGGACAGCTCCTATCCGGGCAAGACGGTGATGGGCTCCGGCCCCTTCGTCTTCGGCGAGTTCCAGGCCGGCGCGGTCTGGAAGGGCACGAAGTTCGCGGACTACTTCGTCAAGGGCAAGCCCTATCTCGACGGCTTCGAGGCCACCATCGTCAGCGGCCCGGCCGTGGTCAACACCATCGCCGGCAGCCAGCTCGACGCGAATTTCCGCCTGATCTCGGTGCCGGAGATGCAGCGCATCAAGGAATCGCGCGGCGACGACGTGACGTTCCAGACCACCCCCTCGACGAGCTTCACGGTCATTTCCATCAACAGCCGCAAGAAGCCCTTCGACGATCCGCGCGTGCGCAAGGCGCTGAGCCTCGCCATCGATCGTGATGCCGGCATCCAGGTGCTGGGCGACCTTGCTGGACAGCGATGGAAATATATCGCTTTCCGGCACGGCCATGCGCTGGCGCCGAGCGAGGAGGAGCTTGCCAAGGTTCCGGGCTTCGGCCCCGATATCGCCGCCAACCGCGCAGAAGCGCGCAAGCTGCTGGAGGAGGCGGGCGTCAAGGATCTGTCCTTCACCCTGCTCAACCGCTCGATCAAGATCCCCTACGAGCCGCTGGCCATCTTCTTCATCGACCAGTGGCGGCAGATCGGCGTGACCGTGAAGCAGGAAGCGCTGGAGAACGGCCCCTGGGCGCAGAAACTCGCTTCCGGCGACTATGAGGTCGCGATCGACCTCAATGCGCCCACCAGTGACGACCCGAGCGAGGTGCTGATGAAATATGTGCCGGGATCGGGCATCAACTATACCGGCCTGGAGGACAAGCAGCTCACCGACCTGTTCCGGCAGCAGGACACGGCGACCGATCCCGCCGAGCGCGACCGCCTGGTGAAGGAGTTCGTCGCCCGCATGGTGGAGCTGACGCCGACCATCCCGACCTACAATGCCGAGCGCATCGTTGTGTTCGACAAGAAGGTGAAGGGCTGGAACGTCCCGCCGAGCTTCGTCGTCGGCCTCAGCATGCGCGACGTGTGGCTGGCGAAATAGACCGCCGCATTCCGCGGTAAATCCGCCCCGGCCGCGCTCTGCATGGCCGGGGCTCTGTTTTTGACTGGAGGTATGTATGAGCACCGGAGGCTTCCTCACCCAGCCCCTCAAGCGCGCCGCGCTGATGCGGCCCGATGGCATTGCCACCATCGACGGGGACCGCCGCCGCAGCTGGTCGGAGATTCTCGATCGTGTGCAGCGGCTGGCGGGCGGCCTGCGCGCCCTCGGCGTCAAGCCGGGCGACCGCGTCGGTGTGCTGGCCTTCAACAGCGACCGCTATTTCGAGCTCCACTTCGCCCTGCCATGGGTCGGCGCGGTCATCGTTCCGGTCAATACGCGCCTCAGCGCCGGCGAGGTGCAGTTCATGATGCGCGATTCCGGCGCCTCCGCCATGTTCATCGACGAGACGCATCTGCCGATGCTCGACCAGATGCCGGATTTTCGCGACGGCCTGACGGCGCTCGTGTCGCTGTCCGATACGGCGCTGCCCGGCTGCACCGGCTACGAGGAACTGATCGCGGCGAGCGAGCCCGCGCCGGACGGCGCGACGGGCGGGACGACGCTGAGCGGCATCTTCTACACCAGCGGCAGCACCGGCCGCTCCAAGGGCGTCATGCTGAGCCATGACAACCTGCTCACCAATGCGATGAACGCCATGATCGGCATCGGCTACACGTCCGACAGCGTCTATCTCCACGCCGCGCCGATGTTCCATCTCACCGACGGCATGTCGACCTATTCGCTGACCATGGCGCTCGGCACGCATGTCTTCGTGCCGAAGTTCGACACGCGTCGCGTCCTGGAAGCCGTCCAGCAATACGGCATCACCAATCTGTGCCTCGTGCCGACCATGATCGAGATGATGGTGACGCTGGCCGAGCAGGAGCCGTTCGACCTGTCCTCGCTGAAACAGTTCCAGTTCGGCTCCGCACCCATGCCCGAAGCGACGCTGGAGCGCGCCATCAGGCTGTGGCCCGACATGCGCTACATGCACGGCTGGGGCATGACCGAGACCTCGCCGATCGGCCTCGTTCTGCCGCACGAATTGCGCGACCCGCGCGTGGCCGGCAAGCGCCTGCGCTCCTGCGGCGTGCCGGCCATCAACGAGGAGGTCCGCATCGTCGATGCCCAAGGCCGCGATGTCGGTGTGGGCGAGGTGGGCGAGCTCATCCTGCGCGGGCCGATGGTGATGCAGGGCTACTGGAACATGCCCGAGGAGACCGCGAAGACGATCCGCGACGGCTGGCTGCATACGGGCGACGCCGCCTATCGCGATGCCGAAGGGCTCTTCTACATAGCCGACCGTCTCAAGGACATGATCATCTCGGGCGGCGAGAACATCTATTCCAACGAGGTTGAGAACGTCATCGGCCGCTTTCCGGGCGTGGCGGCCTCGGCGGTCATCGGCCTGCCGCATCCGAAATGGGGCGAGACCGTCCATGCGGTGCTGATCGCGAAGGAAGGCGCCGAGATCGACACCGAGGAACTGACGCGCTTCGTCAAGTCGGAGATCGCCGGCTACAAGGCCCCACGCTCCTACTCGATCCGCACCGAGCCCTTCCCGCTCACCAGCGCCGGCAAGATATCGAAGCGGCACCTGCGCGAGGAATATGGCAAGGCCTGACGGCCTTGTGGTCTGCCAAAAAAGAAAAGGCCGCGCACCGCGCGGCCTTTCGCTTTTAAGGCGGCGTGCCAGAGGCCGGCCGCTTGATTATCAGGCGTCCAGCCACACCGTGTGGAAGCGCGGCGAGTGGACGACGCCGAACTTGAAGTCCTTCAGCTTGCTGCTCTGGACATACATCGCCGCCGACGTGAACATCGGCAATTGGAGTGCGTTCTCGACGGTATAGCGCTCCAGCTTGGCGAAGGCCGCCTTGCGCTCGGCCTGGTCGGACGTCGCCTTGGTGGCGTCCAGCAGCTCGCGGAACTCCTTTGTCTCCGTCTTGCCGGCATTGAACTGGCCGCTCGCGGACAGGAGGCGCTCATAGGTCTGGCTCGGATCGGCCCAGCCGCCCTGCGGGTTGAGGATCATCGAACCCTTGCCTTCGATATAGAAGGACTGGTTGACCTGCGCCGGGGGCGCCGGGGTCACGTTGAGCTTGATGCCGGCTTCCGCGAGCTGGCTCTGGAGGAGCTCCATGCGCTGCACCGCGGCCTGGTCGGGCCAGCCCCACGTGTCGATGGTGATGCCGTTCGGGTGGCCTGCCTCGGCCAGCAGCGCCTTGGCCTTGGCGATGTCCTGCTTGTAGTAGTCGACATTCGCCGGGTCCACCGCCCAGAAATTGCGCGGGAACATGGTGCAGGTGGGCTCGCCGAGGCCGAGCATGAGCACCTTGTTCAGGTCCTCGCGGTTGACGGCGTAGTTCAGCGCCTGGCGCACCCGCACATCGTCGAGCGGCGGCTTCGCGAAGTTCATCATCACGGTATAGAAGATCAGCGACGGGCCGGCTTCGCCGACGACATCGCCGCCGGCGCGGCGGGCGGTGAGGACCTGCTGCGCGCCCATGTTGAGCGCAAGCTGGGTCTCGCCGGCCGTGACCGTGCGCGCCGCGGTGTTCAGCTCGTTGACGATGCGGAAGTCGATGCCGTCGAGATAGGGCAGGCCGGCCTGCCAGTAGTCCGGGTTCTTCTCAACCTTGATGAGGTCGTTGTCCTTCCACTCGACGAACCTGAACGGCCCGGTGCCGACGGGCGTGCGGTCGATATTGCCGTCCGGCGCCTTCTTGATCGCTTCCATCGAGGCGATGCAACCGACGCGGCCGGTCAGGATGGTCAGCAGGGAGGCGTCCGGCGCCTTGAGCTTCATCGTCACCTGAAGCGGGCCAGTGGCCTCGTAGCTCTCCACCGAGATCAGGTCGGATTTCACGTTGGAGCGCGGATCCTTCACGCAGCGGTCGAAATAGAACACCACCGCCTCGGCGTTGAAATCCGATCCGTCGTGGAACTTCACGCCTTCGCGCAGGTCCAGAACCAGCGTCGTCGGGTCGGTGAACTCCCATTTCGTCGCCAGCATTGGCTGGAGCTCGAGCGTGTCGGGATCGAAGGAGATCAGCGAGTCATAGAGCGCGTAGAGCGAGTTGAAGTCCGGCACGTTGCGGCCGGTCATCGCGTCGAGGGCGGCGGGGTTGTAGGGCATCGCCACCTTGAGCACGCCGCCCTTCTTTGGCTCGGCCGCCTGCGCCAGCGCGCCGGCCGGGAGCATCATCGCGCCGCCGACGGCGGCGGTCGCGGTGAGCATGGTTCTGCGGTTGATCCTGGGCATGTCGCCTGAGCGTAGGGTCATCTTCTATCCTCCAAAAAGATGTGACGTGATGATGCTTTGCTGCCTGGCGCGGACCCTGCGACAGACACCAAAAGGGATGCTTACGCCGCCACCGCGGCGGAAGCAGGATTGCGAATGAGGTCGGACGCCTTTTCGGCGATCATCACGGTCGGCGCGGCGGTGTTGCCGGAGGGCACGAAGGGCATGATCGAGGCGTCCACGACGCGCAGGCCCGACAGGCCGTGCACGCGGAGCTGGTCGTCCACCACGGCCATCGGATCGTGACCCATCTTGCAGGTCCCGACGGGATGGAAGGTCGTGTTGATCGTGCGCTTGCAGAAATCCAGCAGCTCGTCGAAATCCGTCATCGCCGCACCCGGCGCGATCTCCTCGGGCTCGAAGCGGGCCATGGCCGGGCTGGCCGCGATCTGGCGCGACTTCAGGATGGCGCGCACGGTGATCTCGCGGTCGTATTCTTCCTTGAGATAGTTGTGCAGGATCGTCGGCTGTGCCGCCGGATCGGTGGTGCCGATATGGCTGTGGCCGCGGCTGTGCGGGCGCAGGATGCAGGTCGAGGCCGTGATGCCGGGAAAAGTGTGCGTCTTGCCGGCGAAACCGTCCGAAGTCGAGGCCGACACGTGGATCTGCGCATCGGGGGCGGGCGCATCGGGCATCAGCTTGGTGAAGGCCGCGAGCAGCGTGGGCTGGCCCGTCAGCGGCCCGCTCTTCGTCGCGATGTAGCGCAGGCCCAGCATCATCTTGCCGAGCGGCGTGGCGGCGAAATTGTTGAGCGTGCGCGTATTGCGCAGCCGGAATTTCGTCGCGATATGCCAGTGGTCCTGAAGGTTCTCGCCGACGCCGGGGAGGTGATGGACGACGGGGATGCCCAGATCCGAAAGGCGTTCGGCATTGCCGACGCCCGATCGTTCCAGGATCGCGGGCGTCCCGTAGGTGCCGCAGGACAGGATGATCTCGCGTCCGGCGCGCGCCTCGAAGCTGCGTCCTTCATGCGTATAGATGACGCCGCGCGCGGTCTTGCCCTCGAAGGTCAGGCGGTCGACCATTGCGCCGGTGACGACGGCGAGATTGCTTCGGTTCTCCACCGGGCGCAGGAAGGCGCGCGCCGTCGAGTTGCGCTGGCCCTTGTGGATGCTGGCGACGAAATAGCACACGCCTTCCGTCTCGCCGCAATTATAGTCGTCGGTCGCGGGAATGCCCTGTTCTATGCAGGCTTCGCGGAAGGCGTCGATCGCCTCGTAGCGCACGCCGGGGTCGCCGATCGACCAGTCGCCCTCCGTCCCGTGCGCCTCGAAATCCTTGCGGTAGAAGGACTCCGACTTCTTGAAATAGGGGAGCACGTCGTTCCAGGCCCAGCCCCGATTGCCGAGCTGCGCCCAGCTGTCGAAGTCGTAGGCGTGGCCGCGGACATAGACCATGCCGTTGATGGACGAGCTGCCGCCCAGCATGCGGCCGCGCGGCAGGTTCATGCGCCGCCCGTTGAGATAGGGCTCGGGCTCGCTCTTGTAGACCCAGTCATATTTGGGATTGCCGACGAGGAAAGCGAGGCCCATCGGCATGTTCACGTAGAACGCCTTGCCGTTGCCGCCGGCCTCGATCATGAGGACCTTCGTCGCGGAATCGGCCGACAGGCGGTTGGCCAGGACGCAGCCGGCGGTGCCGCCGCCGACGATGACATAGTCGAAATTCTGAATTGTCGTCTCGCTCATCCCTCAAGCCCGGCCGCAGCCGGACCCTCCTCCTTCGTCGACACTAGACCTGCGCGGGTTTACTTAGCAACTTGAAAGATGCCCCGGCTCAATGCCGACGACGCAAAAGTGATGCAGCCGGTCGCAAGCTGCATGACGAGTGTATCGGCACATAAGCCGATTTTCCATGCCCCGCGCAATGTGCGGATGCAGATCGTCCTGAATACATTCCGGCAGAATCCACCGCTTGCAGACATTGCGGCGCGAACTGCTTCCGGAGCCATGGTGAAAGGCAAAGCGAATATTGTCGCTTCGCCATTCCGGTCTCGCGGAAGCTTGGAAATCCGGCATATTGTCCATCGCGCTGCCCGATTGATGAGACCTTTCACAGCCGGCGGAGTGCCGTCGGCCTTATGTCCCGCGGAATAAAACGAATGGCCTCTCCCGCCAGGGGCGTTTGCAGCGGCGCCGTATACGGGTAACGATGTATGCGAGGTGCGCGATATTGTGTGCGCGGAGATATCCGGTGCGTACGCGGTTTCGCAATATGCAGGACTTGTTCCCGCAGGGTCGGGCTCTGTATTTTCTGGATCGAAAAGGGAGGAACTCATGTCGATCATTCGGAAGAAATTGAATGTGCTGCGCGGCATCGTCCTTGCCGCCGCCGCGGGCGGTGCCATGGCGGCCACACCGTCGGCCGCGCAGGTGATCGATCTGGCCGGCCAGACCGTGACGCTGATCCACAATGCGGCGCCCGGCGGCTCGACCGGCCTCGGCGCGCAGCTTGCCGCCGAGGCATGGTCCAAGACCATGGCCGGCAATCCCACGGTCGTCGTGCAGTCGGTCGAGGGCGGCGCGCTTTCCAAGGGCATCCTGCAGGTGATGAACGCGCGGCCCGACGGCAAGACCATCGGCTGGGTGGCATGGTCCGGCGCGACCCGCGTGCTCGATCCGGTCGAACTGCAGATTCCCTTCAAGGATTTCGGCCTCATCGGCGGCGTCGGCGGCGCGCATTTCTTCGTCCATGTCGACACGAAGCTCGGCGGCGGCATCAAGGAGAAGGACGAGTTCGTCGAGAAGGTGAAGTCCTTCACCTTCGGCGGCTTCAACGCCAAGAGCGCGTCCTCGATGCGCACGGCCGGCGCCATGGACATGCTCGGCGTGCCCTACAAGTTCGTCTCCGGCTTCAACGGCGACGCGCCGCTTCAGGCCGCCATGCAGCGCGGCGAGATCGAGGGCTATCCGGCCACCGCGGTGATCTACAACCGCACCCTCAAGAAGGAGAGCATCGCCGAGGGCAGGTCGCTCGGCCTGTTCTACTTCACCCCGCTCGGCGAGGATGGCAAGATGATCGCCGATCCGCTCATGCCCGAGCTGGAGCCGTTCGACGCCTACTACACCCGCGTCAAGGGCGAGGCCCCGAGCGGCCCGATCTGGGACATGATGGCCTTCCACGGCCGCACCGCCGACAAGGTGAACTGGCTCGTTGTCGCGCCGCCCGGAACGCCGGAGGAGCATCTCCAGATGCTGCGCGAATCCTTCGCCAAGGCGATGGAGGATCCCGATTTCATCGCCGGTGCGGAGCGCGTCTTCGGCCAGAAGCCGGTCGTGACGACCTTCCCGGAGATCGGCGAGATCGTGGACGAGGTGTCCGGGACGCCGCAAGCCCTGCTCGACACCATGCGCGGCTATCTCGAGAAGATGGAACAGTAAGCGTTCCGCCGCATGCTTCCTGAAAATATTTCGGCCGGTGCCGCCCTGCGCGGCCCGGCTTTTGGTCTTGGAATGGGACGATAGATGTTTGCCGAGCTTCTTTCCGGCCTGATGCTGATCCTTCAATGGCCGAGCGTCTTGTATCTGTTCGCGGGCGTGGTGCTTGGCCTGATCCTGGGCATCGTTCCTGGTCTGGGCGGCATCACAGGCATGATCGTGCTGCTGCCGCTGACCTTCGGCATGGAGCCGGCCGCCGCGCTGGCGATGCTGCTCGGCATCCTGGCCGTCGGCCAGACCAGCGACACGGTGGCCTCGGTCATGCTCGGCATCCCCGGTTCGGTGGCTTCCCAGGCGACCATCCTGGACGGCTATCCGATGGCGCAGAAGGGTCTCGCCCAGACGGCGCTCGGCGCCGCCTATTCGGTGTCTGCGGTGGGCGGCGTCATCAGCGCGCTGGTCATGGCGGCCAGCCTGCCGATCCTCACCTGGCTGGTGCTCGCCTTCGGATCGCCCGAGTTCTTCCTGCTGGCGCTGGTGGGCCTCGTCATGGTCGGCGCCGTCTCCGGCAATGCGGTGGGCAAGGGCGTCGCGGCGGCCGCGGTCGGCCTTCTGTTGTCACAGGTCGGCTACCCGGTCACCAGTTCGACGCCGCGCTACTGGTTCGGTCAGCCCTTCCTGCTCGACGGCCTGCCGCTGATCCCGCTCGTGGTCGGCCTCTTCGGCATTCCTGAGATGATGCGGCTGGCCGGCAAGGGCGTCTCCATCGCGCAGCCGGAGGAGGAGGTCGCCTCGGCCAAGGGCGACTCCATCATGGCCGGCGTCCGCGAGGCATGGAAGCACAGGTGGATCGCGCTGCGCTCCTCCATGCTCGGCACCTATATCGGTATTCTGCCAGGCCTCGGCGGTTCGGTCGTGGGCTGGCTCGCCTATGGCTCCGTGCTGCAGGCGGCAAAGGACAAGTCGCAGTTCGGCAAGGGCGACATCCGCGGCGTCATCGCGCCGGAGGCCGCCAACAATGCCGAGCTCGGCGGCGCGATGATCCCCACGCTGTCCTTCGGCATCCCCGGAAGCGGCTCCATGGCGATCTTCCTGGGCGCGCTGACGATCCACGGTTTCGTGCCGGGCCGCGAGATGCTCACGACCCATCTCGACATCACCTTCTCCATGATCTGGGCCCTGATCATCGCCAATGTGCTCGGCGCATTGTTCATGATGCAGTGGAGCCGGCAGGTGTCGAAGGCCGCCTATATCGACGGGCACCTCGTCGTGCCGGCGGTGATCTTCTTCCTCTTCATGGGCGCCTGGCTGACCTCGCCGGACATGACGAGCGTGATCATCCTGCTCGGCGCCGGCCTCGTCGGCTACGTCATGAAGTTGGGCGGCTGGCCGCGGCCGCCGCTCATCCTCGGCTTCGTCCTGGGGCCGGTGATGGAGGAGGCCCTGTCGATCACCGCGCAGTCGAGCACCTTCGCCGCTGTGGCCCAGCGCCCGACGATCATCATACTGACGATCATTTTCGTCTTCGTTGCCGTAATGGCGGTGCGCTCGGTCTGGAAGAAGCAGAACAATGTCGAGGTCGAGGCGTCCAGCGGCCTGCTGGCGAGCAATTACGTCTCCACCGTCCTGGCGCTCGCCTCGGCGGCGATCTTCGCCTACGGCTATTTCGCCGCGACGGGCTGGACCTTCCTGAGCAAACTCTTCCCGATGGTGATCTGCGCGGCCGGTGTTCCGCTTGCGCTGCTGGTCATCTGGCAGGACAGGAAGAGGCTGCGGGAGCAGCTTGCCGCGACCGGCGGAAAGGCGTCGACCGGCCTCACCTCGTTGCGGGAATTGTTTGCGGAGGAGAGGGGCCAGATACTGGCCTTCCTCACCTTCGCCGGCCTGGCCGTCGCGATTCCGGTCATCGGGCAGGTTGCCGCCATCCTCGCCTTCGTCGTCTTCTACCTGATGGTGTGGGGGCGCTATGGATTGCTCGCAACCGCGATCTATACCGCCGCGATCGGGCTGTTCATCTACGGTCTCTATGACCGTGTGCTGCATGTCGCCTTCCAGCCGTCGCTGATCTTCCCATGGTGGTAGGCGAGGGCCACAAGAATGCGAAAAAGGGCGTCGATGGCGCCCTTTTTGTTGCCTGCGCGTCAGCCCGCCGCGCCGGTCGGCGCCAGTAGGAGCAGCACCGCCGAGATCGTGACCAGCGCGATCGCGGTCGCGCAGATCAGCGCCGCCGCCGCGATGCCGTCCATGCCCGCCTGCCTGGCGAGGATCGGATAGACGGTGATCATCGACACGCTCGACAGCAGGATTCCGACCGCCTGAAGCTCGGCCGGAATGCCGGGGATCAGCATCATCGCCGCCGCGGTCGCAAGCGGATGGACCAGCAGCTTGCCGGCGACGATCGGCCCGATATCTATCGCCATGTCGGCGCGCTTCAGCAGCGCGATCGTGCCGCCGACGACGAACAGCGCCGTGGGCGCCGAGGCCGAGGCCAGCATGTCCAGCGATTTGAGCAGCGGGGCGGGCAGCGTGACGCCCGACAGGGCGAGCACGAGTCCGACGATGATCGCCAGCATCAGCGGCATGCGCATGAGCCGCGCCGCCGTCTCGCGCACCACGCCGCCCACGGTCGTCGCCTTGCCGGCGCCGATCTCCACCAGCGCGAAGCCGATGGGCAGAATCAGCACATTCTCCACCAGCATCGTCATGGGCAGCGCCGCCAGCGCGGTGGCCCCGAAGGCGAGCGAGGCGACTGGGAAGCCGATGAAGCCGGTATTCGACATCGCGCCGCCGAGCGCGCCCATCGCCGCCCGGTCGAGCGGCCGCCCCATTGCGCCGCGGAGCACCGCGAACAGCAAGAAGAACGCCACCAGCGACGAGGCGCCATAGGCCGCCACATAGGAGACGTTGAAGGTGGCGGTGAGGTCCTGCCGGACCATCGCCGAGACCAGCACGGCCGGCAGCGCGAAATTCAGCACGAATGCGCCGAGCCCCTGCACATGGGCCTCGTTGATGAGGCTGGAGCGGACGGCTGCGAAGCCGACGCCGATCAGGATGAGGATCGGCAGCATGATGGAGAAGATCAATGTCATCTGAAGGTCCGGGGCAGGGGCGTGTCGCGGCCGCAGGCAGACCATGCGGGCGAGCAGAAGACAAGTACCCTGCACGGAAGTGCCCGCCAAATTACCCCCACCCCTAACCCCTCCCCACAAGGGGGATTATAACCTTGACTGAACAAGGCTGATTTGCCATATTGACGGTCAGGAGAGTTGACGATGACCGCCACTGTTGATCTTACGAACCCGATCTTCTCTGATGCCGACGCGGCTCGGAAGCATTTTGAGGCTATCCGCTGGCCGGACGGCGCGCATTGCCCGTTCTGCGGCCGGTCCGAAACCGTCAAGGACCTTGGCGGCAAGTCGATGGGTCCGGGCTGGTATCATTGCAAGGAGTGCCGCAAGAAGTTCACGGCGAAGGTCGGCACGCTCTATGAGCGCTCGCATATTCCGATGACCAAATGGCTTCTCGCTACGCATCTTATGTGCGCCAGCAAGAAGGGTATCAGCGCGCATCAGCTTCATCGCATGCTCGGTCTTCCCTACAAGACCGCGTGGTTTATGGCGCACCGTATCCGCGAAGGCATGCGCGAGCTGTCGCCTTCCGACCCGCTTGGCGGCGAAGGCAAGACTGTCGAAGTCGATGAGACATACGTGGGCGGCAAGGAAAAGAACAAGCATCGGTCCAAGCGCGCTCATCCGCAGGGCGGAAGCGGAGGCAAGGAAATCGTCTTCGCACTCGTCGAGCGCGAAGGTCGCGTTCGGTCGCACCATATTCCATCTGTGACGGCAAAGACGCTGCGTCCGATCATGGAAGCGCAGATCAACGCGGCCTCGGCGGTCTACAGTGACGATGGCGGCGCGCGAGTTGGTCGGATGTTCACGGGCCACGCGTCCGTCAATCACAGCATCGGCGAATACGTTCGCGGCGACGTGCATACCAACACCATCGAAGGTTACTTTTCGATCATGAAGCGCGGCATCACTGGGATTTATCATCATGTCAGCCCGCAGCATTTGAAGCGCTACCTTGCGGAGTTCGATTTTCGTTACAATGAACGCACAGCGCTAAACGTTTCTGATGCGGAGCGCACCGTAAAGGCAGTCGCAGGCGTAGTTGGCAAGCGGCTGACCTACCGAAATCCTGACATCAGAAACTGGGGTCAAACGGCTTAGTCCTTCCGAGCGCCGGACTTTTGAGAAGATTGATCCGGCGCAGCTTTCTTTCTTTGTCCTTTGGGAGGACGACTAGCTCGCGGTCGCGGCGGGGTATTCGCCATACGGCGGATTACCTCGTCGCGACGTCGAGCGGCTTCCTCCGGACTGTAACTTGTATCTTCTTTAGGCATCAGAGCTTCCCCAAAATGCTGATGAGTCTGTCTTGGCGATCCTTCCTCCTACCTGGATGGGTCGTCTGCCGTGTCGCTGCTTTAGTATACTCTTGAATATCGGTCTTTAGATTCTCAGGCACCTCTTCGGGTGGTGCCTCAAGCAGTTTGGCAAAAGCCAAAAGTTTCTTACGCACATCGTCGTATGCAGGCGGTGCCGCCGACGCATCCAACAGGTTCGATGATAGAAGCGCCGTAACCATTGTGTAGAAATGAGGCAGATCGGTTGCTAGCTTGGTTTTTCCTAGCTCTGTCTCCTTATAAGCTTGGTCCAGAAACGTGAACACCTTTTTCAACTGGCTTATTTCTGCCAGAGTGATTGACTCACTCTCATGGTCTTTCTGCGTCTTTATGAACGCCTTCAAGATTTGGCCCGGCTGCCGATGGGCCTTGGTCCTGTTAAAGAGGACGATCTCAACAAGGCGTTCCCAAATGCGATCTACCTGCTGGTTGCGATCTGCTGCTTTTTCCACCGTCTGCAATCGTTGCAACACCCTAGTGTAGATTGTGCTCTTCTTCTTGTAGAATTTGTCATCCTTGCGCGTTTGCTGCTGAGCGACAAGCTTAAAGATATCAGAGAGCAGGTCGTTACCCTGACCAATGGCCTTTACGATGTCGAAGCGCGCTACCTTCTCGCCCTTTTGGTTAATATCGACGAACAGATTGATGATTTCATCGAGGGACGTTTCGTCATCTAAGTCAATTTCAATTGTCGGTATTGCATACTCGCGGAACGCTCTGACAATCTCGTCGTCAAGCTCCTTGAAAGACACCTTCTTTTTGGACCCGGCAATCGATATCTTGAAATTGACCTGTTCTTTCTCCTTTGGCTCGAAGAAGTAGTCGCGCACCTGATCCACCTTGAGGTCAGGATGCGCATTGCCGATAAATAATATCAGGCTCTCAAGTCGCTGCTTTCCATCAAGGATATTGTATGAGAATTGGGAGCCGGCAGCCTCTTTGTAAAGAAAGATAGCCGGAATAGGGCGTCCGGCAACCATATTCTCAAGGAGACCCCTCCTAAGCGGTAACTCCCAAACGTGACCGCGCTGAAATGGCGGGATTAGGTTGATCTTTTTCGCGTTGAAATAGCCGATCAGTTGATCGATTTTCATTTGCGAGTTGGCGTAGTGCATCTTGCCCCCCGTGGTTCGCTTCAACCACTTTAGTTCGATTTGAGGGGCTGTTGTAGAGCGAGTCGAATGTTCAGTCAACGTGATAACTCCCCCCACAAGGGGGAGGGGAATCTTGCTGCCGGCGCGGCTGGTTGAACAAGGCAGGGCAAAGCCGCGAGCGGTCCCCTCCCCCTTGTGGGGAGGGGTTAGGGGTGGGGGTATGAAGCGCGCCAGAGCTGCCGATATCCCCTTGCGACGGGCTCTATTTCCGTGTGGTCATCGGTTCGATGATCCGATGCGCCTGGAACGTGGCGGGCAGGGGCGTCAGTGCGATGCGGCTGACGATGCCGGCCTTGTTGTACGGGTCGCCCTCGGCGAAGGCACGCGCATCGGCCTCGCTCGCGGCTTCCAGAATGCCGAAATTGCCGCTCGCGCCACCGGCCGCGTCGAGCGTTGCCGAGCCGACCAGCACGATCGCCCTGCCGTCGCCGCCCGACTGCACCCAGGCGCGGTGCGCCGGGCGGTGGGTGTCGCGCGCAGAGTCCATCCCGTCATGATGGAAGCACTGCATGAGGAAATAGCTCATGCCGCGTTCTCCAGCACGACCATGCCGGCGCCGGTCATCGAGGCGGGAGCGTAATAGTGCTTGTGCACGAGATCGACCTTCTCGTTCATCGCCGCGCGCATCACCAGCCACATGATCAGCTCGGCACCTTCCGAGCCGAACTGCTCGACATAGTCCTCGCGCGTCATGTTGCGGTAGGTCTCGGGATCGTTGGCGATGCCGTCGAGCCACTTCTTGTCGGCTTCCGGATTGATGAAGCCGGCACGCGTGCCCTGCAACTGGTGCGACAGGCCGCCCGTGCCCATGATGACGACGCGCTCGTCGCCGGGCCAGCTCTCGATCGCCTCGCGCAGCACCTTGCCCATCTCCCAGCAGCGCTGCGGCGTCGGGATCGGATACTGGATCGTGTTGACGAAGATCGGCACGACCTTGACCGGCCAGCGGTCCGGCTTGCCGAAGAACAGCTCCATCGGCACCTGCATGCCGTGGTCCACGTCGATCTCGCGGCACACCATGGGATCGAAGTGACGTTCCACCAGCTTGTCGACGAAATGCCAGGAAAACTCGGCCGCGCCCTCGAAAGCCGGAATGGCGCGCGGGCCCCAGCCCTCGTCCACCGGCTTGTAGCTCTCCGCCACGCCGACCGCGAAGGTCGGCACGCGGTCGAGGAAGAAGCTGTTGCCGTGGTCGTTGAAGATCACCACGGCGATGTCGGGCTTCGCCTCGCGCACCCATTCCTTGCCGGCCTCGTAGCCGTCGAAGAACGGCTTCCAGTCCGCCGTGTCGCGCAGGCCGCGGTCGAGCGCGACGCCGATGGATGGAACGTGGCTGGTGCCCAGCCCGCCGATGATCCTGGCCATGTCAGACGTCCTTGCCGAGGCGCCGGCGCAGGAATTCCTTGTGCTCCATGCTGGCCTGCGCGGCGCCGATCGCCGTGATCGGCGTCGGGTCGATGGCCGAGATCTTCAGGATGAAGAACAGGTTACCGCCGAGGCGCACCATTTCGTGCCAGTCGCGCGACATGACAGCCTGCTTCTCCTCCGTAGTCAGGCCGAAGCGGTCGAGAAAGGCTTCTTCGTCGGCCTTGAAGGCCTCGCGGTTGCGCGCCTCGCCCAGCGACATCGCCATCTTGTTGATGCGATAGCCGCGGATCGAGCCGGCGCGGTCGAAGAGCGGGGTTTCGGGGATGCGCACGTCGGCGGCGTCAAGCATTGCTGTCTCCTGTCTTGCGATCCAGCCACGCGACGATCGCGTCCGTGACCTCCTGGGGGCGTTCGACCGGCGCGAAATGGCCGGCATTGTCGATGATGACGAGCTCGGCGTCGGCGACCGCCGCCGCGATTTCCTGATGCTGCGCGATCGGGCTCCAGCCGTCCTGATGCGCGGCGACGAGCAGCACCGGGCATGCGATCTCGCCGAGATAGGCGGTAGCGTTGGGCCGGCCCATCAGCGCGCGGATCTGCCGCTCATGCATGTCGGCGTCGGCGCGGAGCACCATCGCCGTCAGTTCCGAAACCAGCGCTTCGTCCGAGATCCGCGCCGGGTCGATCATCGGCGGCAGCCACTGCGCCGCGAGCTTGTCCATGCCGCTGTGGCCAAGGTCGATCATCGCCTGCCGCTTGATCTCCTCGCCGTCCTTCTTCGGGCCGTGGCCGGTATTGGCCAGCACCAGTCCCTTCACGCGCTGCGGGGCGAGGCGCGCCATTTCCAGCGCGATGCGGCCGCCCATGGAATGACCGACCACGATCACGTCGCCTGTCACGGCGTCGAGCAGCGTCTGCGCCATGCCGGTAATGCTCGTGCCCGTCGAAAGATCGGCGTCATGGACGGGCATGCGGCCCGCCACAGCCTCGGCGAGCGGCCGCCAGACGATTCCGTCCGAGATCAGTCCGGGCACGAGAACGAGGGTTGTCATGAGCTGGGTAGGCCTCCCGTCAGGCTTATGTCGACAGCCTGTATACATTGATGGCGTCCTATACGGCAGTTCCGGCGCTTATGCAATCGATATCGCTCATATTGCGCTGCAATATGTATGCATCGTGTGAGTGGATGACGACGATTCGGCTGATGCGGAGCGAAAATAACGGCTGTATTATCCTGAATGCATACATGCAGAGGGGTTCCATGGACATCGGTGAAGCGAAGACGCATGCGACGCGCGCATTGATCGAACTGCGCAAGCGCATCCTCAGCGGCGAGTTCGCCGGCGGCATGCGTCTGTTCGAGGTGCCGCTGGCCGAGGAGCTTGCGATATCCCGCACGCCCGTGCGCGAGGCTATGTCGCGCCTGGTGGAGGAGGGGCTGCTCGAGCGGGTGCGCGCCGGCGGCTTCGTGGTGCGCAAGTTCGGCTTTGCCGACGTGGTCGACGCGATCGAGCTGCGCGGCGTGCTGGAAGGCACGGCCGCGCGGCTGGCCGCCGAGCGCGGCGTCGAGCGGCGGTCGTTGGAGCAGATCGAGCAGGTCGCCGCCGATCTCGACACCTGCTTCGGCGAGGTGCTCGGGCAGGTCGATTTCGACCGCTATTCGGAGCTGAATGCGATATTCCACACGCTTCTTGCCGGGCTGAGCGGCAGCGAGATGGTGCGCAGCGAGGTGGAGCGCATGAAGCGGCTGCCTTTCGCCTCGCCCTCGGCCTTCCTGCCCGACAAGGCCGACATCGCCGCCTTCCGCCGCTCGCTGAATACGGCGCAGGAGCAGCACTGGGCGATCATCTCCGCCATCGCCAACCGCGAAGGCGCGCGCGCCGAGGCGCTCGCCCGCGAGCATGCACGCACGGCGCGCCGCAATCTGGAATATGTGCTGAAGGAGGACCGCAGCCTGATCAGCCAGGTCCCCGGCCTCGCGCTCGTTCTCGACTGAAATGGTCCGAAACGCGCCCGTCCGTTCCGGAGCGGGAGCAATCTGAAAACAAGGCGCTGAAGCGCGGCGGACGCCCTCGCATGCGTCACGCGCATCGCATTTTGGATCGATTTTTTACCGTTCCTGATGCCGTTCGGGGCAGAAGGGCGCTTGCATTTGTCCCCCGATTGAGCAAAGAGGATGTATACATCCAGTCCACAGCAAGGGAGGATTACCCCGTGACAACTACCAGTCTGGAAGCCATTCTGCAGGAGAAAGGCAACCCGGTTAAGCTGCTGCGCAACTCGCGCATTGGCATGTATGTATACCCTGTCGTCGCGCCCGAATTCTCCAACTGGCGCACCGAACAGTGGGCATGGCGCAACTCGGCCGTGCTTTTCGACCAGTCGCACCACATGGACGAGGTGATCGTCGAGGGTCCGCAGGCCGCGGAATTCCTTTCCTATCACGGCATCAACTCGTTCTCGAACTTCGACCTGAACCGTGCCAAGCACTACGTTCCGGTCACCCCGGCCGGTCACGTCATCGGCGACCACATCATCTTCCGCGAGCGTGAGGACAAGTTCGTCCTCGTCGGCCGCGCGCCGACCTCGAACTGGCTGCTCTTCAACGCCGCCTACGGCAAGTGGAACGTGCGCATCAAGCACGACCCGCGTTCGCCGTCGCGCCCCGAGGGCGAGCGCGTCCTGCGCACGCACTATCGCTACCAGATCCAGGGCCCCGAGGCGAACAAGATCTTCGAGAAGATGAACCGCGGTCCGATCCCGGACATCAAGTTCTTCCACGTCGACTGGATCAACATCGGCTCCAGGAAGGTGCAGGCCCTGCGCCACGGCATGTCGGGCGCTCCGGGCCTCGAGATCTGGGGTCCGTACGAGGACAAGAACTACATCCTCAATGCGATCCTCGATGCGGCCAAGGAAGCCGGCGTCGATCTGGTTCGCTGCGGCAGCCGCGCCTACTCGACCAACACGCTGGAGTCGGGCTGGATCCCGTCCCCGCTGCCGGGCATCTACACCGGCGACGGCCTGCTGGCCGAGTACCGCAAGTGGCTGGGCGTGGACTCCTATGAGGCCACGGGCACCATCGGCGGCTCCTTCGTCTCCGACAACATCGAGGACTACTACGTCAACCCGTTCGAGCTCGGCTACGACTTCTACATCGGCTGGAAGAAGGACGACTTCATCGGTAAGGACGCGCTGACCAAGCTGAAGACCGCGAAGAACCGCAAGAAGGTCACCTTCGAGTGGAACCGCGAGGACGTCCTCAAGGTCATCGCTTCGGCCTTCGAAGACGGCACGCCTTACAAGTGGATCGACTTCCCGCAGCCGAACTACGCGTCCTCCTCGGCCGACATGGTCATGAAGGACGGCAAGATGGTCGGCATGTCCATGTTCAACGGCTACTCCTTCAACGAGCGCTGCGTGCTCTCGCTGGGCGTCGTCGATGCGGACGTGCAGGAAGGCGACGTTCTCACCATGAAGTGGGGTGAGCCCGAGCCGACCCAGAAGACCTCGACCGAGCAGCACAAGCAGGCCGAGATCCGCGTTCGCGTCTCCCCGACGCCCTACGCGAAGGAAGCCCGCGAGAACTACGCCGACTCCTGGCGCACCAAGAAGTAACATCGCTGACGCGGCGGCCCCGGCCGCCGCGATCCTCCCAGGCGAAAACGGCGCAGCGGAAACGCTGCGCCGTTTGTTTTTGGCGTGTCGCATCTTATCCGCCCTGAAGGGGTGCGATCTTCAGCCGCTGCGCAGCCCCTCATCCGGCTGCCGCCACCTTCTCCCCGCAAGCGGGGAGAAGAGAGCCGTCATCTCCGCTTTCGGCAATCGCAAGCGTGGCAAAGTGGACTACGAGAATGCGGCCGGCCTTCTTCTCCCCGTTTACGGGGAGAAGTGCCCGGCAGGGCGATGAGGGGCAGCGCAAATGGAGCCGGCGATACGCATGGATGCCAGCACACGATAGACGGTGAGTGCCTCAGAGCGACGGCGCAGGCAGGTGCCGCCGCACCGCGTTGACCACGGCCTGCGCCATGCGGCGCGTGCTGAGCTCGCTGCCGAAGCCGGCGACATGCGGCGTGATCAGCACGTTGGGGGCGCTCCACAGGGGATGGCCGTCCGGCAGCGGTTCGGGATCGGTGACGTCGAGCCCGGCGCCGGCCAGATGCCCGTCGTTCAGGACCTCCACCAGCGCGTCCGTGTCGACGATGCCGCCGCGCGCGATATTGACCAGAACCGCGCCCTTTTTCATCAGCCGCAGCCGTGCGGCCGACAGGAGATGCCGGGTCTCGGCGGCGAGCGCGATCGAAATGGCGACGACGTCGGCCTCGGCAAGGCTTTCGTCGAGCGCCGAGAGCGGCCGCGTCGCGTCGAAGCCGGGCTTCATCTCGCCCTTACGCGACAGGCCGATGATCTTCATGCCGAACGGCCGCGCGCGTGCCGCGATCGCGCAGCCCGCTGCGCCGGTGCCGATGACGAGCAGCGTCCGGCCCTCCAGCGAGAACATGCCGTCGCCGGCGTTGCGGTCCCATTGGCCTTTCGCGGTCATCGCCGCCATCCGCGGGAAGCGCCGGCCCAGCGCCAGCATCAGCGCCACGGCGTGTTCCGCCACCGTGGGTGAATGGGCGCCGTCCGCGCCGGTGACGGCGAGGTGATCGGGAATGCCGGCGGCATCGTAGCCCTCGCGGCCCGCCGAGACGATGTGCATGAAGCGCACCGTCGAATCCGGCGCGCGCAGCGCTTCGACGATGCGGCCGGCGAGCGGCGCCGGCGCATCGAAGGTAATCAGCCCGTCCGCGCCGGGCAGGGCGGCGATCACCGCGTCGATGTCGTCGATTTCCTCGATCTGGACATCGGCGAGCTCATTGACGCCGGCGACGATGAACTTCCGCGCCACCGGCATCCGTGTCCAATAAACGACGCGCATGGCCGCCCGGTCAGAGTTCGAGGACGACGTAGGAATCGTCCACCGATACCTTGAACACCTCGGCCTTGTAGGGGCCCTCGACCAGCGAGCCGCCCTTCTGCACCTCCACGTCGTAGCTCTTCACGCGCGTGCGCGCGGGATCGCACCATGACTTGCCGGTGCGGATGTCGAACTCCCATCCGTGCCATGGGCAGCGGACGAGCTCGCCGTGGCGGCTGATCCTGACCACGCCGGGCGCATCCGCCTCGAACAGCGCGACGATCTTGCCCTTGCACAGGTCGGCGCCCTCATGCGGGCAACGATTGGCGATGGCGAAGAACTCGCCCTTGACGTTGTAGACCGCGATGGCGCGCCCCTCGACATGGACGAGCTTCGCCGCGCCGTCGGCGATCTCGTCGGTGCGGGCAACGACATGCTTGGATGGTGCGCGCCCGCGGGGCGCCTGTTTCTCGACCGCGCTCATTTCAGACCGAACAGCTTGACGGCATTGTCGTGGAAGATCGCCTGGCGTTCGGCCGGCGTCAGCGGCACCTTGAAGGCGTAGCGCGGATCGTCGAAGTCCCAGTGCGGATAGTCGGTCGAGAACATCAGCTTGTCGGTGCCGATCCAGCGCAGGATGTCGAGCAGGTGCCGGTTGTTCTCCGGCTCCTCGATCGGCTGCGTCGTATACCAGAAGCTCTCCTTCGCATATTCGCTCGGCGGCCGCTTGCACTGCGGCACCTCGCTCTTCATGCGCTTCCACTCGCGGTCCATGCGCCAGAACAGCGAGGGCAGCCAGGAGAAGCCGCCTTCCACCAGCACGATCCTGAGCTTGGGGAACTGCTCGAACACGCCTTCGAGGATCATGCTCGACATGACCGTCTGGAGGCTGTTCGACGCCGCGAAATGCTCTTCCAGATAGAACGAGGCCCAGCCCGAGGACGTATTCGGCCGATAGCCGAAAGCGCCGGTGTGCAGGCCGATCGGCAGGCCGTAGTGCTCGGCCGCCTCGTAGATCGGCCAGTAGCGCTTGCGGCCCGCCGGCTCCATCATGCGCGGCGGCATGGCGATCTGCACGAAGCGGCGGTCGGTCACGCGGCGGTCGATCTCAGCCACCGATTCCTTCGCGTCTTCCTGCGGAATGCAGATGGACGCCTTCAGGCGCGGCTCGGGGCCGGCGAACTTGTCGATCTGCCAGTCGTTGATGGCCGCGCACATGGCCGCGCCCAGGTCCAGGTTCAGCGCCGTGCTGCCGGCGGCCAGCGGCTGCAGGATGCCGTAGTCGATGCCGCACTCTTCGAGAAGCTGCTTGCGCAGGAAGTCGAGGTCGGACGCGGGCGGCCCACCGTTCGGCGGCCAGGAATCGCGGCGCATGCCGTTGCCCGGCGTCATGCGGGGATAGATCATCGCGCCCAGGAACGGGTTCGGCGTGCGCATGGCGTAGTCCCGCACATGCGCCTTCCACCGTTCGGGCAGGTAGTTGAGGATTTCGGTGGGACTGCTGAAGGCCGGATGCACGTCGCAGTCCACGACGCCGAATTTCTGTTCCGTCTTTTCGGAGCGTTCGAGCACGGTTTCCATCGTCAGCCTCCCAATCGCGGATAGGTCGCGAATACATTGGTCCTTAGTATCTTCTCCAGCATCTCGTCCGGCAAGCCGTCGGGCAGCGCGTCGAAACCTTCGAAGTGCCAGTGCGGATAGTCGGTCGAGAAAAGAACCATCTCGTCGCTGAGAAGATGCGAGAGCGCCGCCTGCGCATCCGCCGGATCGTCGGGAAGATCGAGCGGCTGCGAGGTCATGCGCACATGCCGGCGGATGATGTCGCCGGGCGAATCCTTCACCCATGGGGTCTCGATGCGCGTGCCGCGCCAGTCCTTCGACATGCGCCACATCAGCGGCGGCACCCATGTCACGCCGGATTCGATCGCCACCACCTTGAGATTGGGGTGGCGCGTGAACACGCCCTCGGCGATCAGGCTCGCCACCTGCGTGGAGAAGCCCTGCGTCATCGAGATATGGTCCTCGATGAGGTAGGAATGGTAGCCCGAATGGCTCGGCGCATTGCGGAAATTGCTGCCCGTATGCATGCCGATCTGGAAGCCGTGCTTCTCGGCCGCCTCGTAGATCGGCCAGTAGACCATGCGGCCGAGCGGCAGCTCGGTGCCCGCCAGCGTCAGGATCTGCACGAAGCGCTTGTCGCCGGCGCGGCGCTCGATCTCCTCCACGGCCGCCGGCACGTTCTGGAACGGCACCAGCAGCGAGGCGCGCAGGCGCTCGTCGCGGTCGAGCCACTTCTCCACGATCCAGTCATTGGTGGCGCGGCAGATGGCGGCGGCGAGATAGGGGTCGTAGAGCGCCTGGGCGCCCGTCACCACGTTGAGGATGCCGTGGCGCAGTTGCAGCGGGTCGAGCAGGTTCTTCTGCATGGCCGCCAGCGGGTCGCCGTCCGGCTTCCAGTCGGGGCGCATATAGGGGCGCGTGCGCTCCGGTGCGGTCATCAGCTCCAGCACGTCGACCTCGCGTGAGGTAACGATCTCGCTCCAGTACTCGTCGAGATATGGAAGAAGATCGGCACGTCGCGGCAGCGGCGTGTGGATGTCGCAATCGATGGCACCCGCTGTGCTGATCGAGCTCGCTGCTTCCGGTCGCTTGGGCATCAGGTTCATGACAACTCCACCCTATTTTGCCATTCGGGCCTAATAGAGACGGTCAAATGGCTGTACTTATCGGAAATCGGCCGACGTGCATTCGAAGCGCGGCTTTCCTCCCGCAGTTGCGATATAAACTAGTCCTGTTTGTCCGGCCGAACAAGGCGCGGCGCGCGCGTCAAAGCGGCGCGATACGGGCTTGTCGCGCCGTGCACTGGACAGACGGCGCGGCGCGTGATTAGTAAACAAGTTAACTAAGGTTGCATGCGTCGACCGAGCGGAGGAAATCGTGCAGGACAGACAGACGGAGCCGTTGCGCGCGGCGCCAGCCTTTCGGCTTGAGCTCACCTATGACCGGCCGCTGGTCTTCGATTCGCAGGCCGGCCAGCGGGGTTTCTTCCGCATCGTGGAGGGAACCATCAGCGGACCGCGCCTTGACGGGCGCATCGTCGACGACGGCGGCGACTGGATCGTCTTCCGGCCCGACGGGCTTGTCGAGACCGACAGCCGCATGATGATCGAGGCGACGGACGGCACCATCGTCTACCTGCGCAGCCGCGGCGTGCTGCGCGCCGGCGCCGACAAGCTCGCCGGCTACCGCGCTGGCCAGGGGCTCGATGCCGGCGGCGCCTATTACCGCACCGCGCCCTATTTCGACACGCCGGTCGGCGCGCATGACTGGCTCACCAAGACGCTTTTCGTCGGCACGGGCAGCTTCGCGGGCGACCGCGCCACGCTCGACATCCACGAGATCCTGTAGGAGGGCGCGACCATGGACCCCAAGCTTGAATATGTGTTCCAGGTCCGCCTGCGGCTGAAGAAGCCCCGGCTGGAGATCGCCCCGCTGCCGGTCGGCGGCAGCCGGCTCGGCGTGCGCATCGAGGGCGGCGAGTTCGAGGGCTCGGGCCTGAAGGGCATCGTGCGCCCCGGCGGCGGCGAATATCCGCATGTGCGCGAGGACGGCGTGTTTTCCTTCGACGCGCGCTACCATCTGGAGCATGAGGACGGCACCGTCATCGTCGTCAATAATCGCGGCTACCGCCACGGCTCGCCGGAGGTGATGGAGCGGCTGTTCAACCTGCGCGAAGGCGACACCGTGCCGGGCGACGCCTATTATTTCCGCGCCATCTCCATGTTCGACGTCGCGCCCGGCCCGCATGAATGGCTCGGCCGCCACGTCTTCGTCGGGGTCGGCGAGCGCATGGAGATCGGCAACCGCGTCCGCTACTTCAAGGTCGTGTGAGGCGATGGAAGCCGAGTTCGACTACATCATCGTCGGTGCCGGCTCGTCCGGCTGCGTGCTCGCCAACCGGGTCTCGGCAGACCCGGCGAACCGCGTTTGCCTCGTGGAGGCCGGCAAGGAGGACAAGAGTTTCCTCGTCCACCTGCCGATCGGCGTGGCCTGGCTGTTCCACCACAAGGAACTGAACTGGCGCTTCAACTCCACGCCGCAGAAACATGCCGGCGGCCGCGAGATCTACATCCCGCGCGGCAAGGTGCTGGGCGGGTCGAGCTCCATCAACGGCATGATCTACACGCGGGGGCATCCCACCGACTATGACGACTGGGCGGCGGCCGGCAATCCGGGCTGGTCCTTCCGCGAGGTGCTGCCCTATTTCCGCAGGTCGGAGCACAATGTCGAGTTCGGCGACAGCCCCTATCACGGCAAGGACGGCGAGCTGAACGTCCAGTTCCTCGACATGTACAATCCCCTCTGCGAGGTCATGTTCGATGCCGCGCAGCAGATGCAGTACAAGCTGATCGACGATTTCTGCGGCCCCGACCATGAGGGCTTCGCCAAGCGTCAGGTGACGATGAAGAACGGCCGCCGCCATTCCACGGCCGAAGCCTTCCTCAAGCCGGTGCGAAACCGGCCGAACCTGACGGTGATGACCGAGACGCTCACGCGCCGCGTCATCGTGGAGAACGGCCGCGCCGTGGGCATCGAGGTGGAGCGCGGCGGCAAAGTGGAGGTCCTGCGCGCCCGCAAGGAGGTCGCGCTGTCGGCCGGTGTCATCGGCTCGCCGCACATCCTCCAGCTCTCCGGCATCGGCAATGCCGACAAGCTCGCCAGGCTCGGCATCCCGGTCGTCCACCATCTGCCCGGCGTGGGCGAGGGGCTGCGCGAGCACATCTCGGCCGCCGTGCAATATTCGAGCCCGACCACCGTGCCGTGGGGCCTGTCCTGGCGCACCGTGCCGTGGATGGCATGGCAGGCGCTGCGCTACATCTTCCAGCGCAAGGGCTTCTTCGCCAACAACATGCTGCATGCCGGCGGCTTCATAAAGACCGATCCATCGCTGCCGCGTCCCGATGTCCAGCTCATCCTGATGCCGGTCCATCGCGACGCCACCGGGCGGATGGGGCGCGGCCACGGATTCGCGCTGATCGCCATCGTGCTGCGTGCCGAAAGCCGCGGCGCGGTCGAGCTCGCCAGCGCCGATCCGAGGCGCGATCCGCTCATCGACCCGCATTTCCTCGAGGAGGAGCAGGATGTCGAGACGCTGGTGAAGGGCGTCAAGATCGCCCGCACCATGCTGCAGAGCAAGCCTTTCGATCCCTATCGCGGCGAGGAACTGAAGCCCGGCATCGAGGTGCGGACCGACGACGAATGGCGCAAGTTCGTCCGCGAAAACTTCGTCACCGTCTTCCATCCCGTCGGCACCTGCCGCATGGGGCCGGACGCGGGCGCCGTCGTGGATGCGGAGCTGAAGGTGCACGGCATCGCGGGCCTGCGCGTCGTGGACGCCTCCATCATGCCCACCCTGATCGGCGGCAACACCAACGCCCCGGCCATCATGATCGCCGAGAAGGCCGCCGACATGATGCTGGGCCGCCCGCCGCTCGAACCGGCAAATCTGTAGATCCGGGCGGCAGACCCCGCTGCGTTCAGACGGAAACCGTGCTCATCGGCGCGCTGAGGTGCCAGCGCAGGCCGTCGCGCCGGTATTCCGCCTGCACGGTGCCGTCGAGCGCGTCGGAGGTGGCGCGGCGTAGGATCGTCGTGCCGAACGAGGTCGACTTCGGCTCGTCCACCAGCGGTCCGCCATGTTCGCGCCATTCCATCTCGAAGCGGGACGGGCCGCCGGAGTCGTCGATCCTCCACCCCACGGTGACATGCCCGGCCGGCGTGCTGAGCGCACCGTAGCGCGCCGCGTTGGTCGCCAGTTCGTGGATGGCGAGGCCGAGGGCCTGCGCCGCCGGCGGCTGCAGCATGATCGCCGGCCCCTGCGCCGCCACGCGGCCTTCCGGATAGTGGCGCAACTGCGCGTCGACCAGCGCGCGCAGGTCCACGCCGCGCCATTCGCCGTAGATCAGCAGGTTCTGGATGGAGGACAGGGCTTGCAGGCGCTGCGATATCCGGCTCACCAGCTCGTGGGCCGGCGTGGTCGCCGCCGTCTTGCGCACCATCGCCTCCACCACCGCCAGCAGGTTCTTGGAGCGGTGGTTGACCTCGCGCATCAGCAGGCGCTGGGTCTCGGCGGCCCGGTGGCTCTCGGTGACGTCGCGCGCGATCTTCGATGCGCCGATGATCCGCCCGCCCGGCTCGCGGATGGGGGATACGGTCAGCGAGACATGGATCAGCTCGCCGTCCTTGCGCCGCCGGATCGTCTCGTAGTGGTCGATCCGCTCGCCGGCGCGGATCTTGGTGATGATCACGTCTTCCTCGGAATGCCGCTCCTCGGGGATCAGCAGGCGCACGGAGCGGCCGATCATCTCCTCGGCCGAATAACCGAATACAAGCTGCGCGCCCCGGTTCCAGGACGTGATGATGCCGTTGAGATCCTTCGAGATGATGGCGTCACGCGAGGACTCGACGATCGCCGCGAGCAAGGCCTGCTGGTCGCTAGCCATCGAGCCGGTTTCGGCCAACGTGGATACGGTCAATTCTGCCTGTCCGTGTTCATGCCCGATATCTCAGCGCGAGCATCTCGCCAGTTGGAAGCCACGGATTGTCTTGGCGCCAGACGACCGCAGCGGTGAACAGGGGACGATGACGGCTGCCGGGGCGGGCAAGGTCTAGGGGAGGGGGAACCGTTCACCGCCATCGTCCAACCCTGCAACGTGGCGACTGATTGAAGGTTCCGCGGCGCGGCGAAATTTTTTCCGATCATGTCCATCGGTGATGGTTTGCCTGTTTTCAGTGCGCCGCTCTGCGCTGATTGTTAGGCTTCCGATGGCTGTTCGCCAAGTTTTTTTACGGCTTTTTCCCGTAAACAGCACGCATTTCACCGATATCCTCCAGTTTTTTCCGGAATGCGGACCAGTCGTCGGCATCCGCGATGGGTTTCCAGATCGCCTCGACTTCATCGATGAGCATGGTGCATGGATCGCCGCGCCCGAAATACCGGCCCTGCGCGACCGTCGGACTTGCAGGATCACGCGCCTCGATCAGCGCGCGGGCGGCCTTGAAATCGTCGCGCGCGTAATAGTTCGCGATCGGGCTTTCCATGGCGCGCCGGGTGGAAAGGCCGCCGCCGCGCCAGTCGAACATGAAGCGCTCGAAGGGCGCGCGGCTGTCGGCCAGGAAGCGCCACACCGCCGCGGTCAGCTCCTGATCGGCCTCGGGCGAGACGCGGTGCAGGCCGAGCCTGTCGAGCATGGCGGCGTTGAACAAATCGCGGAAGACGGGCGCGAAGCCTTCGAGGCTTTTCTGAAGGTCGGCCTGCGGCGCGAAGGGCAGCAGGCATTCGGCCAGCCGCGTCATGTTCCACAGCAGTGTGTCCGGCTGCCGTCCATAGGCATAAAGGCCCGTTTCATCGAAATAGGCGGCGGTGAAGGCCGGATCGAGCACCGGCGTGAAGCGCCACGGGCCGTAGTCGAAGCTCTCGCCGGTGATGTTGATGTTGTCGGTGTTCAGCACGCCGTGCACGAAACCCGCCAGCATCCAGCGCGCGCCTGTGGCGGCGACGCGCCGGCCGACCGCGTCGAGGAAGGCGACCGCACGCTCGGCGGTGTTTTCGCGCCACGCTTCCGGCAGATAGTAGCGGATGGCGTGGTCCATCAGGCGCAGGATGTTCTCGTGCTCCTCCAGATAGAGCAGGCGCTGGAAGCTGCCGATCCGGATATGCGAATGGCTGAGCCGGACGAGCACCGCGGAGCGCGTGGGCGAAGGCTCGTCGCCGCGCCACAGTTCCTCGCCGGTTTCCACGAGGCTGAACGACTTCGACGTGTCGACGCCCAGCGCCTCCAGCATCTCGGTGGCGAGGATTTCGCGCACGCCACCTTTCAGCGTGAGGCGGCCGTCGGCCGTGCGCGACCACGGCGTGCGCCCGCTCCCCTTGGTGCCGAAATCGAGCAGCCGCCCGTCCTCCAGGTCGCGGCACTGGCCGAAGAGGAAGCCGCGCCCGTCACCCAGATCGGGATTGTAGGCGCGGAACTGGTGGCCGTGATAGCGAAGCGCGAGCGGCGCGGGCAGGCTTCCGGGCAGGGACGTGAAGCGGCCGAAATGGTCGATCCACTGCACGTCCGTCAGTGAATCGAGGCCGACCCGCGCGGCCCAGCGATCGTTCCGGTAGCGCAGGATGTGTTTTGGAAAATCCGCCGCCGCGACCTCGTCATAGAAGTCCGGGCCGAGTTCGGCGTGGCGCTGTTCGGGCTGGAAGCGGGCAAAGACTGTCATCACAAGGCATGTAGCGCAGAAGCAGGCCATGGCGAAGGGCTTGATGCGACGGCTTGAAGTCGTGCCTGCGCGATATAATTCTCATCGAAAACCAGTTCGGGAAGGAATCTGCCATGCGCAATCTGCTGAGATCCGCCGCCGTCGTCTCCGCGGTCGCGGCCGCGACACTGCCGGCGCTCGCCGCGCGTCCCGACGTGACGCGCATGACCTGCCCGCAGGCGCAGGAATTCATCCGCAAGCACAGCCCCGTGGTCGTGACTACCGGGCGCCACACCTACGACATGTATTTCGCCGAAGCCTATTCGTGCACCGGGCCTTACGAAGCGCAGCGGAACTATGTCGTCACGCGCGACGGCGTGGAATGTATGATCGGCTACACCTGCGTTCCCGGCATGTGGGATTGAGCCGGCTCAGATGGCCGTCTGAAATCTTCTGTGACAGGTCCGGGTGATTGCCCGGCACACCCTCTTGTGCCATTGGTCCGGCCGCCAACACCGGCAAGAGGCACCCATGCTCGCGCCCGACCAGAACAGACAAGGCTCCAGCGAGGCCGACATCGTCGACGAGGCGATCGCGTCGCGGCGGTCCGTGCGCGCCTTCCTGCCTGACCCGGTGGACCCGCAGGCCATCCGCGACATCCTTTCGGTCGCCTCCCGCGCGCCTTCCGGCACCAACATGCAGCCCTGGAAGGTCTATGTGACGACAGGCAGGGTGAAGGAAGCCGTCAGCCGGGCGGTGCTGGAATCGGGCCATCGCGCCGAGAAGGTCGGATGGGACGAGTACCGCTATTATCCCGACAAGTTCTTCGAGCCCTACCTGACGCGCCGCCGCACGGTCGGCTTCGCGCTCTACGAGTCGCTCGGCATCGCGCGCCGCGACACCGATCGCATGCGCGCCCAGCACGACCGCAACTTCGTCTTCTTCGACGCCCCGGTCGGCATGCTCTTCACCATCGACCGGCGGCTCAATACCGGTTCATGGATCGACCACGGCATGTTCCTCCAGTCGATCATGATCGCCGCGCGGGGCAGGGGCCTGCACACCTGCCCGCAGGCCGCCTTCGCGCCCTATCACAAGGAAATCCGGCCGATCATCGGCATGACGGAGGAGGAGATCCTCGTCTGCGGCATGGCGCTCGGCTACGAGGACACGTCGCGGCCGGAGAACAATTTCCGCACCGAGCGGGTGCCGGTGGACGAATTCGCGACATTTCTGGGCGATTGAGCGGACCGCGCCGACGGCGCCGCTTGCCGGTGCCCGCGGCCAACCCTAAAACAGTTGCGGCGCCACAGGACAGCGGACACCGGACTTGATGCGTTTGCCTGCACCGACACTGGTGAAGCAGTTCCAGCGAAATTCCGGTGCGGCCTTACGTCCGGACCTGCTTCTGGCCCGGGCGCTGGTTTGCCTGCTCTTATTGGCTGTCTCGCTAATGGCGCTGCCAGCGCTGGCGCAGGGCACGACCACGCCCACCGGCATCCTCGCCGAGCAGGGTCCGGTCATCCGCGGCCTCGTCTCCGATGTCGCCGATCTCGAACGGCGCATGACCGCCAATGCCGACGACGACGCCCGGCTGCTCGAGATACGCAATGATCTCGACGAGATCGGCCGGCGGGTCCTGTCGGAAAGCACGCAGTTCCGCCCGCGCCTTTCCGACATCAATTCCCGCCTCGACCAGATCGGCCCCGCGCCGGCCGACGGCCAGAGCGAGGCGCAGCAGATCGCCGACGAGCGCGCCGCGCTGACGCAGGAAAAGTCCGAGATCAACGCCGTTCTGGGCGAGGCGGAGCAGCTTTCCCTTCGAATCAGCCGCCTGATCGACCAGATCGCGCAGATGCGGCGCGATCTCTTCGCCGGCCAGCTCTCGCGCCGCTACGACATGTCCACCGCGCTCAATGCCGACGTGCTGGCGGAATTCCTGCGCGAGACCAGCGTGCTCACCAGCCGGGTGAATTCGTGGCTCACCTTCGTCATCCGCTTCAAGCTGGAATCGGTGCTGCTGGCGCTGTTCCTGTCGCTTTCGGCGGCGGCGGTGCTGATGTTCGGCGGCCGGCGGCTCTTCGGCCGCCTCATCGTGGCCGATCCGGATCAGGCCGAGCCGTCCTATCTCAGCCGTCTCTCCGTCGCCTTCTGGTCGACCCTGCTGCCGTCGCTGGCGGTCGCGACTTTCCTCGGCGCGACCTACTTTTTCCTGCAATATTACAATGTGCTGCGGCAGGACATTACGCCGATCCTGGTGACGCTGTTCAACGTCATCGCCACGGTCTTCTTCATCAACCGGCTGGCGAGCGCGGCCTTTTCGCCCGGCCTGCCCAACTGGCGCCTCGTGCCGGTGGAGACGCGCGCGGCGCGCACGCTCTACTGGCTGGTCTGGTCGATGTCGATCGTCACCGGCGCCGATTTCGTGCTCACGCGCGTCAGCACGGTCCTGTCCTCGCCGCTCTCCGTCACGGTCGCCAAGAGCCTCGTCGCCACCGTCATCGTCGGCGTGCTGCTGATCCTCGTTTCGCTGGTGAAGCCGTTCCGCGCCGAGGACGGCGGCGTCAAGCCATGGCCCGTGCTCCTGCGCTACCTCATGCGCCTCATCGGCGCGGTCACGATCATCGCCGCCATCCTCGGCTATATCGGCTTCGCGCGCTTCGTCTCGCAGCAGGTCGTCATCACCGGCGGGATTCTGGCGACGATGTATATCGGCTTCCTGTCGGCGCGCGGCCTGTCGGACCTCGGCGCGCTGCGCGAGACGACGCTGGGCCGCAGGCTGCTCGACCGGATGAAGCTCGATGAATCGGCGGAGGATCAGGTCGGCCTCGCGCTCAGCATCGTCATCAACGTGCTCGTGCTTGCCATCGGCATCCCGCTCATCCTGCTGCAATGGGGTTTCCAGTGGGGCGACATCGGCACATGGGTGGCCGGCGTGGTGCGCGAGGTGCGCATCGGCTCCATCTCCATTTCGATGGTCGGCATCTTCACCGGCATCGTCGTCTTCGTCCTCGGCTACTTCTTCACCCGCTGGTTTCAGGGCTGGCTCGACGATTCGGTCATGGCGCGCGGCCGCGTCGATGCCGGCGTGCGCAATTCCATCCGTACCGTCGTCGGCTATGCCGGCCTCGCCGTGGCAGCGCTGATCGGCGTTTCGGCGGCAGGCATCAACCTGTCGAGCCTCGCCCTGGTGGCCGGCGGCCTGTCGCTCGGCATCGGCTTCGGCCTGCAGAACATCGTCCAGAATTTCGTCTCCGGCCTGATCCTGCTGGCGGAACGGCCGTTCAAGGCCGGCGACTGGATCGTCGCGGGCTCCGTCAGCGGCACGGTCAAGAAGATCAGCGTGCGCGCCACCGAGATCGAGACCTTCCAGCGCCAGACCGTGATCCTGCCGAACTCGGAGCTCATCAACGCGGCGGTCGGAAACTGGACCCACCGCAATAAGCTCGGCCGCGTCGAGCTGAAGGTCAGCGTCGCCTATGGCAGCGACGTGCGCCGCGTGCAGGCGCTGCTGCTGGAGGTCGCGCGCGGACACCCCTCGGTCCTGCGCAATCCCGAGCCGGCGGTCCTCTTCACCAACATCGCCGACACCGGGCTCGAATTCGAGATTCGCGTCTTCGTGGCCGACATCACCGGCGGGCTCGGCGTGCAGAACACGCTGCGCATGGCAGTCTACGAGACGCTGCTGGCCGAAGGTGTCACCATACCCTACGCGCCGCGCGCCTTTTACCCGGAACCGCCGCCGCCCGAGACCGAGGCCGAGCCGGCAGCGCAGGAACCGGCGCCGCCCATCGAGCAGCCGCCGGCCGATGAAGCGAAACCGCCGAAGACCTCGCGCCGCAAGCTCGATCCTGAATAATCGCGGCGGTCGCAGCCTGCACTGTCAAAAAATGCCCCGGCCGTCGAGCATGCGGACCAGCCAGAGCCCGCAGAACAATGCGCCTATGGACAGGAAGACCGAACTCGCCACATAGGCCGCAGCCGCCAGCGGTTGCCCTCTTTCCCAAAGCAGCGCGGCATCCAGCGAGAACGCCGAGAAGGTGGTGAAGCCGCCGAGAATGCCCGTCGTCAGGAACAGGCGCACCGGCTGGGGAAGGCCGCTCCTGATCGCCCAATATTCGGCGACGAGGCCCATGACGAGCGAGCCGGCGATGTTGATGAGCAGCGTGCCGACGGGGAAGCCGGTGCCGAACATGCGCAGCGCGGCGAGATTGACGCCGTGCCGCAGCGCCCCGCCAATTCCCGCACCCAGGAAAACGATGAGAAAGCCCACGCATGCCTCCTTCTGCGCTCAAGGCGCGAAAAGCAGGCGTCATCAGCGACAGCGCGGTTTTGAGGGAGACACCATTCCCTTTGCCGAGACCAGATAGCAGTTGGACGCGCTCGCAACAAGCGGCTTCCGCGACCGGGAAGCAGGTTGCGGCGGGGCTGAACGATCCATTCAGTTGCGGTTCAGCTTCGCGGCCGTATAAGATTGTCGAACGCGAGCGATCGGCTCCGCGCAAGAAGAGGCGGTGGCGACACCGGAAAATGCGATGAAGACAGTTGCCTTGACCCTTGCTGCGATCCTTGCCGGCACGGCGGCATCGCTGGCGGCAAGCGCGACGAATACCGACAGCGAGCCGCGCACGATCGTCGTGACGGAAGGCGGCACGCAGTCCGAGCTTCTGATCGCGGCTGGCGAGACCATCCAGTTCTGCCCCAACGGCTGCTTCGTCACCATGCCCAACGGCGACCGCGAGGCGCTGACCGGCGGCGAGGCGATCGAGATCACCGGCGGTCGCGCGCGCTTCCGCTAGATTTTTCCAGGACAGCGTCACCTGAGATCGTCCCCGATGCCGCGCGGTTTCGGGGACGCGACATGCGTTGACGGGTGGGTGCACCGACGTCATCAAGTCGCGAAAACGTGAACCGATGACGATCCCAGCCGCTAGGCAGCCTCGCCTAACGGCGTCATCATCCCCTCATGGAACGCCGATTCACCAGCCTTCGCCTCGTGAATGCCGCCATCGCCGCTCTCGCGGCCAGTGTCCTCGCCGCGCTCGCTCCCCCGCAATCCAGCGCCCAGGAAGCTGTCGATGTCGAACTCGTTCTGGCAGTCGATGTCTCGCTTTCCATGTCCTACGACGAATTGAAGATCCAGCGCGACGGCTATGCGGCGGCGCTGACGCATGATCAGGTCCTCAACGCCATCCGCGACGGAATGCATGGCAAGATCGCCGTCACCTATTTCGAATGGGCGGGCGAGGGGTCGCAATATCTGGTCGTGCCGTGGACGGTGATCGCCTCGCGCGCGGATGCGGAGGCGATCGCCGCCAAGATCAGCGCCAACCCGCCCAACAGCGCCCGGCGCACCTCCATTTCCAGCGGCTTGCGCTATGCGCACGATCTTTTCGCCGAGTCCGCCTTTCGCGGCACGAAGCGCGTCATCGACGTGTCCGGCGACGGGCCGAACAATCAGGGCGAGTGGGTGAACGTCGTGCGCGACGAGATCGTGGAACGCGGCATCGTCATCAACGGCTTGCCGCTTATGACGCGCGGCGGAGTGGCCAGCGGCTTCGATATCTCCGACCTCGACCGCTATTACGAGCACTGCGTCACCGGCGGCCCCGGCTCCTTCGTCGTGCCGGTCAATGACTGGCAGAATTTCCCGGAAGCCGTGCGGCGCAAGCTGGTGATGGAGATCGCCGACAGCGCGCCCGATCCATATTTCCGGCGCGGCACGCCGTCACGCTACCCTCCGATCATCCGCGCGGCGGAAGCATCGTATGACTGTCAGGTCGGCGAGAAGCGCTGGCGCGGCCGATCCTGGGACTGGGGTACGCCCTGACCGCGCGGCACGCCGGCGTCAGCCTCGGCCGGCCTCGATCACCCGGTCGGACCCGGCATAGAGCTCGTCCACCAGTTCGGCGCGGTTGCGCAGCACCGCGCGCTGGTTGAGCGAGCCCTTGTCGGTCAGCTCGCCGGCGTCCATCGACGGCGGCTCGGCCACGACGAGCAGCCGGCGCACGCGGTTTGAGGAGCCGGTGGACTTCGCCGCCAGTGCGGTGAGCTTCTCCTTCAGCGCCGCATGGAACGCCGGGTCGCCGGCCTTCGACGGGTCCTTGGGAAAGAAGAGGGCGCCCAGATAGGGCTTGTCGGCGCCGGTGATCGCCACCTCGCGCACCAGGTCGCCGAAATGCTCGATCAGCGTCATGCGCAGCGCGCCGGTGTTCACCCATGTACCGGTGTCGAGCTTGAAGTTCTCGGCCGTGCGGCCGTCGAAGCGAAAACCCTTGGTCAGGTCCTGCGGATCGACCGGGATCAGCGCGTCGCCGAAGCAGTAATAGCCTTCCTCGTCGAACACCTTGGCCGACAGTTCCGGCTGGCGCCAGTAGCCGGTCATGACGTTCGGGCCCTTCACCCGCGCATCGTACTTGCCCTCGAAGGGCACCAGCTTGAGGCTGACCCCCGGCACCGGCAGGCCGACATTGCCGGCGCTCTCCTGCGGCCATGTGCAGTAGATCGCGCCCGGTGCGGTCTCGGTCGCGCCGAGCCCGGTGCCGATGACGATGCGGCCGCCGGTCGTCTCGACGGCCAGCCGCTCCAGCGCGTCCCACAGGTGCTGGGCAAGCGACGCGCCCGCATACCAGAGCATGCGCAGGTTGCGGAAGAAGTTCTGCCGCAGCTCCGCATCCTCCTCCAGATAGGGGATGAGCGCGTCGAAGCCGGTCGGCACGTTGAAATACCAGGTCGGCGACACCTCCTTGAGGTTGCGCACCGTCTTCCAGGTGTCGGCCTTGGTCGGGCGGCCATCGTCGATATAGAGCGTGCCGCCGCTGAACATGGTCATGAAGAAGACCTTGTTGCCGCCGGCCGTGTGGTTCCACGGCGCCCAGTCGAGCACCACCGGCGGCTCCTCCTTGAGGAAGGCGAAGCTTTCGCGCGTCTGCGTCTGGTTGGCGCAGATCATGCGGTGCGTGTTCGGCACAGCCTTCGGCGTGCCGGTGGAGCCGGAGGTAAAGAGGAATTTCGCCACCGTATCGCCGGTGATCTGCGCATTCGCCGCGTCGACCGCCGGCGTGGGCTCAGTGGCGAGCAGCTTCGCATAGGGCATCGCGCCCTGCGCATCCGTGTCGGCGATGAAGACGGCATCGGGCGCCGATGCCTTCACCGCCGCTGCGAAGGCGTCCGCGTCGGCGGCGTAGACCATACCCGGCGTCACCGAGGCCATGGTCTCCTTGAGCCGGCCGTAGTCGCCGCCGGCCATGGCATAGGTCGGCGAAATCACTGCGCAGGCCACGCCTGCATACATGGCGCCGAGCTCGATCGAGGCATGCTCGATGTCGTTGCCGGACAGGATGGCGATCGGCCGGTCCACCGACAGGCCGGCGTCGAGAAGGAACTGGCCGATGCGCCGCGCGCGGTCGTACATCTCGGCATAGGTGATCTTGCGCCAGTCGCCGCCCGTCTTGCGGTCCGCGAGGAAAACCGCGTCCGGCCTACTCCTGGCGAAATCCGCCAGCGGGTCGGTCGCACGCACGGGGTAGGGCGGCAACGGATGGCGCTCCTCCACATAGATCGTGCCGTCGGCAAGCGTCCTGATTTCCGGATCCGGCGTCAGGAAAGACACCTTGCGCATGGGGGCGTCGGCCCAGTTCTTTGCGGACATGTTTCCTCCTCCTCGCGCAGATCGACAGGCTATTCGTGCGGTACACCCGCATGCCGCGCCATCCAAGGGAAATGTTGCCGCATGAATGCGTTACGTCGCATCTTGCATGTCAGCGCGCAGTGTCGCCGCCTTCGCGGCTGCGCTGCGCGATCCGGCGGATCGACTGCACGAGGATCGACGCCGAGGGGGCCATCAGCCCCTTGCGCCGCCGGTAGACGCGGAAGGCGCGCGTCCAGTCGAGTTCGGGCACGTCGATGCGCACGAATTCGCCGCGCTCCACCTCCGGCGCGACCAGCGGTAGCGGCATCCAGCACAATATGTCCTCGGTCGCCACGGCGGTCTTGATCACATGCACCGAGCGCGAGACGATGCAGGGCATTTTTGGCTCGATGGCATGATTATGGAACCGCCGCAGCCATTCGCGCCCGACCGGCGTGCCGATGGGCGGCAGTGCCCAGTCCTGATGCGCCGCTTCCGCCAGCGTGACCCTGCCTTGTGACGCGAGCGGATGGTTTGCACGCGCGAAGGCCGACACCGTATCGTGCAGCGCGTCGGTCGTCGCCAGCGTGATCTCGTCGTCGGCATAGGGCTCCGGCGAGATGGCGATGTCGACCTCGCCGGCCTTCAGCGCTTCGAGCAGAAGGTCTTCCAGTTCCTCGACGATCTGGAACTGCACATCGGGATGTTTCCGCCGTGCCTCGGCGATGGCGTCGATCAGGAAGCCGCCGGTCACGCTCGCCACGCCGCCCACGCGCACCACGCCGCGGCTGGCGCCCTTCATCTGCGCGATCACGTCATTGGCATTGCCGATCTCCGAGACCAGCAGTTGCGCATAGGGAAGCAGCGCCTCGCCGAACACGGTGGGCCGCACGCCGCGCGTCGTGCGGTCGAACAGCGGCACGCCATAGCCTTCCTCGAGCAGGCGCAGCGTGCGGCTTAGCGCCGGCTGGGTTATGTTGAGGGCGTTCGCCGCCCGGCCGAGGCTGCCGCGCCTCGCGCATTCGAGCAGGACAGCGGCGGAGCGTGCATCCAAAGTCATAAGCCGATGTAATGGCTTTTTGGGATTTCATCAATTCCTTGTTGAGGCCCCGCCTGTAAGGATGCGGCAGCAAGAATGTCCCGGCACGTTGCGTCATTCAGCCGGGCGAGGGAGGCCTGCCTATGAACCGGATGAACCCGGACGCCGATTTCGGCACGCGCGCGAAGACCCTGACGGTCGGCGATGCCGTCTTCGACTTCCTGCGCCGCCACGGCATGACGAAGATCTTCGGCAATCCGGGATCGACCGAACTGCCCATGTTCGTCAATGTCCCGGCCGATTTCTCCTATGCGCTGGGGCTTCAGGAATCCATCGTCGTGGCGATGGCAGACGCCTATGCGCAGGTCACCGGCAAGCCGGCCTTCGTGAACCTTCATTCGGCAGCCGGTCTCGGCCATGCGCTGGGCAACATCTACACCGCCTTCCGCAACCGCACGCCGCTCATCATCACCACGGGCCAGCAGGTGCGCGACCTGCTGCCATACGACCCCTTCCTCTTCAACGAGGCGCCGACCGAGTTTCCAAAGCCCTATGTGAAATGGGCGGTGGAACCGGGGCGGGCCGAGGATGTCCCGGTGGCAATCGCGCGCGCCTACTATCTCGCAATGCAGCCGCCGCGCGGGCCGGTGCTCGTCTCCGTGCCGCTGGACGATTGGGACAAACCTTCCCACCCGATCGCCGATCGCGATGTCAGCGAGGTCATGGGTCTCGATCCGTCCGCGCTTAACCGCATCGTGGAGCGTGTGGACCGCGCCCGCGCGCCGGTCATCGTGGCGGGCCCCGGCATCGACATCGACGGCGGCTGGGATGCGACGGTGCGGCTGGCGGAGCGGCTGCAGGCCAAGGTCTGGGTCAGCCCGCTTTCGGCGCGCTGCAGCTTCCCCGAGCGCCATCCGCTCTTTGCCGGATTCCTGCCGGCGCATCAGCCTGAACTGTCGCGCTGCCTCGACGGATCGGATTTCGTGCTCGTCATGGGCGCGCCGGTCTTCACCTATCACTTCCCCGGCGATGGCGACCATGTGCCGGCGGGCGCGGAACTGTGCCTCATCACCGACGATCCCAAGCATGTCGCGGGTGCCGCGACGGGCATGGCGGCGCTGGCGAACCTGCGCGTCGCCGCCGAGGCGCTTGGCGAGCGGGTGCGCGAGCGGCCGCTGCGCAACGACCTGCCCGCGCGCGTGGTCCCGCGCGTCGCGCAGCCGCAAGGCATCACCAATGCGTTCCTGTTCCAGACGCTGACAGACCTGCGCTCGCCCGACAGCATCGTGGTGGAGGAGGCGCCGAGCGCGCGCGGCGACCTGCACGACCATTTCCCGATCGAGCGCGAAGGCGGCTTCTTCGCCACCGCGAGCGGCGGTCTGGGTTACGGCCTGCCGGCGGCGGTGGGAGCGGCGCTCACCCGACCGGACAAGCCCGTCATCTCCATCATGGGCGACGGATCGAGCCTCTATGCGATCCAGTCCCTGTGGTCAGCGGCCGAATATGACGCGGACCTTCTGGTGGTGATATTGAACAATGGCGGCTATGCTGCGCTGAAGGGTATCGCCGACAAGACCAATGCCGCGCGCGTCGCCGGCGTCGATATCGGCCATATCGATTTCGTCGCCATCGCCAGGGCGCAGGGCTGTCATGCCGAGCGCTGCGAGAAGGGTGCCGATCTTGCGCCCCAACTACGGAACCTTCTGTCCATGAAGGGGCCGCGACTTTTGGAAGTTGTCCTGCAAAAGGAGGAAAAACCCATGAACGTCATGACCAAGCCGGTCGCCGCGCAGCCCAAGGCGCCCGAGAAATTCTTCATCGGCGGCCGCTGGCTGGAGCCGATCTCTCGCCAGAAGCTGGATGTGGTCTCGCCCGTCACCGAGGAAGTGATCATCCGCTATCCGGAAGCCGGCCAGGCTGACATCGACCGCGCCGTTTCCGCCGCGCGCGATGCCTTCGACAACGGCCCTTGGCCGCGCATGTCGCCCGCCGAGCGCGCCCGCTACCTGCGCAAGGTATCCGCGAACCTCACCGAGCGTCTGGACGACATCGCCGTGGCCTGGACCACGCAGGTCGGCGCGCCGATCGGGCTCACCAAGAAGCTCGTCGGCCAGAACGCGCAGCTCTTCGCCTACTTCGCCGACCTGATCGAGACCTATCCTTTCGTCGATGAGCGCAAGCGTTCCGACGGCGGCCGCGCCCGCGTCGTCAAGGAGCCGGTCGGCGTCTGCGCGGCGATCACGCCGTGGAACGCGCCGATGGTGCTCCTGTCCTACAAGATCGCCGCCGGTCTCGCCGCCGGCTGCACCTTCGTCTCCAAGCCGTCGCCGGAGACGCCGCTGGAAGCCTATATCCTCGCCGAGGCGATCGAGGCCGCCGGCCTGCCGGAGGGCGTGTTCAACCTCGTGCCCGCCGGCCGCGAGGGCGGCGACTATCTGGTGCGCCACAAGGGCATCGACAAGGTGGCCTTCACCGGCTCGACCGCCGCCGGCAAGCACATTGCCGCCGTCTGCGCCGAGCGTCTGGCCCGCGTCAGCCTCGAGCTGGGCGGCAAGTCGGCCGCGGTGCTGCTGCCGGATGCGGACTTCAAGGCGGCGATGGCCAGCATCGTGCCTTATTCCATGCCGATCACCGGCCAGGTCTGCTTCTCGCTGACCCGCGTTCTCGTGCCGGAGAGCCGCAAGCAGGAGTTCCTGGATACCTATCTCGGTATCGTCTCTAGCATCAAGGTCGGCGACCCGATGGACCCGGCGACCCAGATGGGCCCGCTCACCATGGCGCGCCAGCTCGCCCGCGTCGAAGGCTACATCGCCGCCGGCCGCGCCGAGGGAGCCACCATCGCCTGCGGCGGAGGCCGTCCGCAGGGCTTCGACAAGGGCTACTTCATCGAGCCGACCGTCTTCACCGACGTGCAGCCCGACATGAAGATCGCGCAGGAAGAGATCTTCGGCCCCGTCGTCTCCGTGATCACCTACACCGACGAGGAGGATGCGGTCCGCAAGGCGAACAACTCGACCTACGGCCTCAACGCCTCGGTCTACTCGGCCGATGAGGACAAGGCCTATGCCGCCGCCCGCCGCATCCGCGCCGGCAATGTCACGGTCAACGGCATGATCGTCGATCCGACGCTGCCCTTCGGCGGCTTCAAGGAGTCGGGCATCGGTCGCGAAGGCGGCATCGAGGGCCTCGACAACTATCTCGAGACGAAGACGATCAGCCTCGTCGGCTGATCCATCTCTCAGCGGAACCTGAAGGCCGCCGGAGCGATCCGGCGGCCTTTCGCGCTTTCGGGAAGCCATTCGCGGCCCGGAACGCGACAGGAATCCATCCGGCGCTGCAAAAGCGGTGAAATGGCTCGGGGCGGCCTTGTCTGCCCGCGGCAATCCCTGTCCATAGGCTCATGCTGTCCCTGCCCATCGACGCCCCATCGCTGATTTTCCTGCTGTTCGCCGCCCTTGCGGCGGGTCTGGCGCGCGGCTTCTCCGGCTTCGGCTCGGCCCTAATCTTCGTGCCGCTGGCCAGCACCGCCGTCGGGCCGGTGGTCGCGGTCCCGCTCCTGCTCGTCGTGGACGGCGTCCTGACGCTCGGCCTGATCCCGCCGGCCGCGCGCCTCGCCGACCGCCGGGATGTCGGCCTCATGGCGCTCGGCGCGCTCGTCGGCGTGCCGACAGGCGTCTGGCTGCTGAGCCGCCTCGATCCGCTCATCATCCGCTGGTCGATCGTCGCGATCGTCATCCTGCTGCTCGCCCTGCTCATGTCCGGATGGCGCTATCGCAGTCCGCCGAAGCCCCCGGTGACGGTCGTCGTCGGCGCCATCTCGGGCCTGCTGACAGGCATCGCCCAGATCGGCGGCCCGCCGGTCATTGCCTACTGGCTGGGCGGCGCCGTCTCCGCGCTCGTCATGCGGGCGAACTTCATCCTGTATTTCGCCATTTCCACGGTGCTGTCGGCGGTCAGCTATGTCTGGAGCGGCCTGGTCACGGCCGAGGTCATCGTGCTCGCCGCCTGCATGGCGCCGCTTTACGGCGTCGGCCTGTGGCTTGGCAGCCGGATGTTCGGCATGGCCAGCGAACTGACCTTCCGCCGCATCTGCTATGCGATGATCGCCGCGGCCGCGCTCTTTAGCATGCCGGTGCTGGACGGCCTGCTTCGATAGAGAGCTAGAGGACTTCGAAGAAGCCGATTCGCACGGCATCCGGCAGGCGCTGGCCGGAGCCGACGAAGACCGTCCGGTTGACCCAGGCATAGCGCGGATCGCCGCAGTGAAGGCGCGGCCAGGTGCGCATGTAGTAGAGGGCGGGATCGACCGCCTCGCCCGCCGCGAGCCGGGCCATCACCTCGGCCGGGCCGTGCCGGTAGCCGAAGTTGCGCACGTCGATCAGTGCGCCGTCATGCGTCTCGATGGCATAGCGCGTGTCGAGCTCGGCATATCCCTCGTCGAAGACGGTCTGCCAGTCCGCGCCGAGATGCAGGAGTTTTCCGGAAATCCGCTCGCCGGCGACGGTGCCGCCGACGATCGGGATGATGCGGGCGCGACCGCCCGGCGTAGGCCCCCGCTCCATCGGGCCCGCGAGCCGGACGTCCAGCTCGCAGACGAAGCGCAGGGCAGGGGGCTGCATGTCAGCCCCCGCGCATGGTCATCGGCAGCCACAGCGCGATGGCCGGGAAGATGATCAGCAGGATCATGCGGATGATGTCCGTCAGGATGAAGGGCATCACGCCGCCATAGATCGTCGTCAGCTTCACGTCCTTGGCGATCGAGTTGATCACGAAGACGTTGATGCCGACCGGCGGGCAGATCATGCCGAGCTGGCAGGCCGTCACGATGATGATGCCGAACCAGATCGGGTCGAAGCCGAGATGGGTCACGACCGGGAACACGATCGGCACCATGAGGATGATCATGGCCATCTCGTCCATCAGCGCGCCGGCGATGAAGAAGGCCAGAAGGATCAGCGCCAGCGTGCCGTAGGCCCCGAGGTCGAGCGCCACCATGAAGGCGGTGAGCTTCTGCGGCGTCTGGGTGATGGCGAGGAAGTAGCCGAACAGCATCGCGCCGATCAGCACCGAGAACAGCACAACCGAGGTGCGCAGCGACTCGACCAGGCTGTCCATGATCTGTTTGCGGGACAGCCGCCGCCGCAGAACGCCGATGGCCAGCGTGAGGAAGGCGCCCACCGCCGCCGCTTCGGTCGGCGTGGCCAGTCCCATATAGATCGAGCCGATGATGGCGACGAACAGGAGCAGGATCGCCCACACGTCCTTCAGCGACGCGAATGCTTCCCGAAGATCGAACTTGCGACCGGGCGGCAGCCGCTTGCCGTGCGCGATCAGCACGGTTGCCATGTACATCACGGTCGCCATGATGCCGGGTATGATGCCGGCGATGAAGAGCTGGCCCACGTCGGACTCGGTCAGGAAGGCGTAGACCACCATGATGACCGATGGCGGGATCAGGATGCCCAGCGTGCCACCGGCCGCGATGACGCCGGTCGAGGTGGCGTCGTCATAGTCGACCTTGCGCATTTCCGGCAGCGCGATCTTCGTCATGGTCGCGGCGGTGGCGATGGAGCTGCCGCAGATCGCGGCGAAGCCGGCGCAGGCCGAGATCGTCGCCAGCGCCATGCCGCCCCTGAACTGCCCCAGCCAGGCGTTGCCGGTGCGGAAGAGCTCGCGCGACATGCCCGAATTGGTCGCGAAAACGCCCATCAGCACGAAGAACGGCACGAGACTGAGGTTGAAGTCGGTGATGACGCGGATCGGCGACGTGGTGAGAAGGTTGAGCGCCGGCTGAATGCCGCGGATCATCGCGAAGCCGAACACGCCGACGAGCCCCATCGCCACGCCGAGGGGCACGCGCAGCCCCATCAGCACGAACATGGCGACGAAGCCGAGAATTGCGACCCAGTCTGCCGTGCTCATAGGCCTTGCTCCTCGGCGGCTTCCTCGAGGGACATCGGCTTGCGGTTGAGAACGACCGATGCCGTGATGGTGACGATGCTGACGGCGCATCCGACCCAGATGAGCGCGATGAAGGGCCATGCCGGCAGGCGCAGGTCGAAAGTCGCCTCGTTGCTGTAGTAGGCGCTGCGCAGGCGGAAATACATCTGGTAGGTCAGCAGCAGGGTGAAGAAGAGCAGGAAGGCCCAGGCGATGAAGTCGATCACCTTGCGACCCCGTGCTCCGGAAATCTCCCACAGGGCGTCCACCGCGATATGGCCGCCGCGCAGGCCGATGGAGGCATAGCCCCACATGAGGCAGGCGCCGATCAGGTAGCGCGAGAGATCGAACGCGTCGGGAATTGCATAGGCGAAGAAGTAGCGGGCGACTGTCGAGGCGACGATCAGCAGCGTGACGGTTCCGAGCAGGATGCCCGCCACGATGTCGACGATGTCGCAGAAGCGTTGCAGTAGTCGTGTCATGGTGATGTCCCCGGTTGCGGGTCCCCCCGCGAAAGCAGACAGGCGCCGTTAAGCGCCTGTCCACGATACCGTGTCGTTGGCCGGAAGCCTACTTCACGTTGGCGTCGTACTTCGCCAGCGTGTCCTCGAGGCTCTTCCAGGCGGCATCCGTGTCGATGCCCTTTGCGGCGGCCGCCTTCGCCCACTCGCCCTGCAGCGCGCCGGTGGCGTCCTTCCACTGCTGCGTTTCCTCAGGCGTCGGCTTGTACATGATGTGGCCTGCATCGATCATCTTCTGGCGGCCGGCGAACTCGGCGTCAGCCCAGCCCGAAGCCATCTTCTCGGCCCATTCGGGCGTGCAGTGATCGTCGATGACCTTGCGGTCCTCCGGCGACAGCGCGTCGATCTTGGCCTTGTTCATGACGAAGGAGAACACCGTCACGTAGAAGGGCATGTCGAGATGGTGCGTGGTCACGTCCTGGAGGCCGAAGGTGTAGATCGAGTTCCACGGCGAGGCGGTCATGTCGGCGCCGCCGCTGGTGATCAGGTCGCGCATCTCGCCGGCGGGAACCTGCACGGAGCCGGCGCCCAGCGCGCTGATCATGCGCGCCATCGTGCCGTGGGCCGGACGGATCTTCTTGCCGCTCAGGTCCGACGGCTTCTGGATCGGGCCCTTGGTGCCGTGCAGCGTGCCCGGATCGTGCAGATGCGTCATGCAGTAGTACACATCGCCCATCTCCTTCTCGGCATACTGGCGATACCATTCGTCATAGGCGCGCGAGCCGCCCTTGGCATTGGCGATGGTGAAGGGGATTTCGCCCGCCGAGATGATCGGGAAACGCCCCGGCTGGTAGCCGGGATTGATGAAGGCGATGTCGACGATGCCGTCGCGCGCCATGTCGTAATGGTCGGGCGCGGCGCCGAGCTGCGACGCCGGATAGATCGTGATCTCAATGCGGCCGTTGGAGGCCTGCTTGATCGATTCCGCCCAAGGTTCCATGCCGGTCGGCTGCAAGGCGTGCGTGGGCGGCACCCAGTGCGACAGGGTCATTTCCACTTCGGCCGCATGGGCCATGCCCGTCGCGAACGCGGCGAACGCAGCTGATGCCATCAAAGCCTTTATCTTCATTGTTGAGGTCCTCCTTTGAAACGGATCCGCCTAGCCGGCGAACGAATTGTACTTCTTCAGCATATCCACAAGCCCGTTGTAGATCGCGTCGGCATCGAGCCCCTTGTCGCTTACCGTCTTCTTCCACTCCGTGGTAAGGGGTGCGGCCGCATCCTTCCACAGCTTCACCTGCTCCTCATTCGGCTTGTGCAGCGTGTGGCTCGGATCCGCGGCGATCTTGTCGCGCCCGGCCGCTTCCACATCGGCCCAGCCGGCCGACATCTTCTCGGCCCATTCCGGCGTGCAGTGATCCTCGATGACCTTGCGGTCGCCCTCCGGCATGCTCGCCAGCTTGTCCTTGTTGATGACGAAGGCGTTGATCGAGGCATAGAGCGGCATGTCGAGGTGGTGCTTGACCAGACTGTCGACGCCGAAGATGTAGAGCGATTCCCAGGGCGACTGGGTGATGTCGGCCAGTCCGTTGGCGAGCGCCTCGCGGCTTTCCGGGGCCGAAACCTGAACCGATGCACCGCCCAGCAAGCTGACGAAACGCGCCTCGGTCGCATTTGCAGGGCGAACATTCTTGCCCTTCACGTCGGCCGGGACCAGGATCGGGGACTTGCTGTGCATGGTGCCCGGATCGTGCGAGATCGCCATGCAGAAATAGACGTCCGACATTTCCTGCTCGGCATAGGGCTTGTACCATTCCGTCAGCGCCGCCACGCCGGCCTTGGCATTCGCGAAGTGGAACGGCAGTTCGGCCGCCGCCATGATCGGGAAGCGGCCGGGCTGATAGCCGGGATTGATGAAGGCGATGTCGGCGATGCCGTCGCGCGCCATGTCGTAATGGTCGGCCGCGGCGCCGAGTTGGGAGGCCGGATAGAATTCCATCGTCACGCGGCCCTCGGTCGCGTCGCTGATCGACTTCGCCCACGGTTCGATGCCGAGCTTCTGGACCGGATGGCTGCCGGGCACCCAATGGGCGAGCGTGAGCTTGGTATCCTGCGCGAATGCATTTCCGCCGGCGAGAAGGGATACCCCGAGCGCCAGCGCAGTCAAAGACCGTGTATACATCAATTCCTCCTACAAGCAGGTTGCCGACTTGCCATTCCTCCGCCCCGGCTTCAACCCTCGGGCATTACTATCACCACACAAAACAGTCGTACACAAGGCGTTTACCGTTCGTTTGCCCGGGTTAATCGATCCGTTGCAGGCACAGTCCTGTCTTTGTCAACCATGACGCAACGTCGCCGGGCGCTTCTGGTGGACGCCCTTGTGCATACAAACTATAAGCGATCGGGAGTGTCCGCCGGGGAGGTGGAACGGTGGGGAGGCATGGCGGATGCCGCATGGGCCGTTGATGCCCCGCCATCATCATGCTCCCATATAGCGACGCCCGGCCACTGGGCTGTGTTCATTCTTTAGTTGGGGGAATTCATCATGAAAGTCGGCGACGCGATCGCGGAAATCCTGAAGCGCGAAGGCGTGGAAATCGTCTTCGGCTACCCGGTGAATCATGTGCTGGAACATGCCGCCATCGCCGACATAAGGCCGATCATCGTGCGGCAGGAGCGTATCGGCCTGCACATGGCGGATGCCATCTCGCGCCTGTCCTCGGGCAAGAAGATCGGCGTCTTCGTGATGCAGCTCGGACCGGGCGCGGAAAACTCCTACGGCGCGGTTGCGCAGGCCTATGCGGAGTCCGTGCCGGTGCTGGTCATGCCAGGCGGCTATCCGCGCAAGCTCGCCCATGTCAGTCCCAACTTCAATTCGTCCATTTCCATGCGCGACGTGTCGAAGTCGGCCGAGCCGATCAACCTGCCGGCGGACATTCCGGCGATCTTCCGGCGCGCCTTCACGCAGCTCCGCAACGGCCGCGGCGGTCCGGTGATCGTGGAAATCCCCAACGACATCTGGGATCAGGAGGTGCCCGAGCCGCTGGACTACCGTCCCGTGCTGGTGACGCGCTTCGGTCCCGAGCCGTCCGCCGTGGACGAGGCGGCGGACATGCTGCTCGCCGCGAAGCGGCCGGTCATCTATGCGGGGCAGGGCGTGCATTATGCGCGCGCATGGCCGCAGTTGAAGGCGCTGGCGGAGCGGCTGGCCATTCCGGTCTGCACCAGCCTCGAGGGCAAGAGCGCATTTCCCGAGGACCACCCTCTGGCGCTCGGCGCCGGCGGCAACGCCATCCCCAAAACCGTACGGCATTTCCTCGACAATGCCGATCTGATCTTCGGCATCGGCTGCTCCTTCACCGAAAGCTCCTTCGCCGTGCAGATGCCGCCGGCCAAGACGGTGATCCACGCCACGCTCGACCCCGCCCATGTCAACAAGGATTATGAGGCCAAGGTCGCGCTGGTGGGCGATGCCGCGCTCACCCTCGACGCGGTGCTGGAACGCCTCGACCGCCGCAAGGTGGCGCCGCGCGCCTGGACCGGCCCGGCCGACGAGATCGCAAGGGTGCGCGCAAGCTGGCTCAAGGAGTGGATGCCGAAGCTGACCTCCGGCGAGAACCCGATGACGCCCTATCGCGTCCTGTGGGACCTGCAGAAGACGGTGGACGTCAGCAACACCATCATCACCCACGACGCCGGCAGCCCGCGCGACCAGCTCGCGCCCTTCTGGGTGTCGAGGGAGCCGCTCAGCTATATCGGCTGGGGCAAGACCACGCAGCTTGGCTACGGTCTTGGCCTCGCCATGGGCGCCAAGATCGCCCATCCGCGCAAGCTCTGCATCAATGTCTGGGGCGATGCGGCGATCGGCTTCACCGGCATGGACTTCGAGACCGCGGTGCGCGAGCGAATCCCGATCCTGTCCATCCTGCTCAACAACTTCTCCATGGCGATGGAGCTGCCCATCATGGGTGTCTCGACGGAGAAATACCGCTCGACCGACATTTCCGGCAATTATGCCGACTTCGCCAAGGCGCTGGGCGGCTACGGCGAGCGCGTGACCGATCCGTCGGAGATCATCCCGGCCATCAGGCGCGCCATCGCGCAGACCGAGGCCGGCGTGCCGGCGCTGCTGGAGTTCATCACCTGCAAGGAACTAGCGGCATCGAAATATCCCTACCGCGCGCCGGAAGCCGATCCGTCCGAGGACAAGCACTATGTCTGACGCGGTCGCGGCGGCGATTGCCGAACTGAAGGAGAAGCTGGGAGAGCGCATCGTCACCTCGAACGCGGTGCGCGAGCATCACAGCCACGACACCTCGCGGCTGACGCCCGTCCTGCCGGACGCTGTGGCCTTTCCGGCGAGCGAGGAGGACGTGCAGGCGATCGTGCGCGTCTGCGCCGCCCATGGCGTGCCGGTCACGCCCTTCGGCGCGGGCTCCTCGATGGAAGGCCATATCATTCCCGTGAATGGCGGCATCAGCGTCGATACGCGCGATATGAACCGCATCATCGAAATAAGTCCCGAGGACGCGGTGGCGGTCGTCCAGCCGGGCGTGACGCGCAAGCAGCTCAACACCGAACTGCGCGATGCCGGCTTCATGTTCCCTGTCGATCCCGGCGCCGACGCCTCGCTGGGCGGCATGGCTTCGACGCGGGGAAGCGGCACGACGGCGGTGCGCTACGGCACCATGCGCGAGAACGTGATGGGCCTCAACGTCGTCACGCCCGACGGCGAGCTGATCCGCACCGGCTCGCGGGCGCGAAAATCGTCCACCGGCTACGACCTCACCCATCTCTTCGTCGGCGCCGAGGGCACGCTCGGCATCATCACCGAGCTGACGGTGAAGCTGCATCCGATCCCCGAGCACGTCTCCTCGGCCATCTGCGCCTTCGACAGCGTGCGCGGCGCGGTGGAGGCCGTCATCGCCACGATCCAGTACGGCATTCCGGTCGCCCGCGTCGAATTCGTCGACGAGGTCGCCATCGCCAACGTCAATGCCTATTCCAAGCTGTCGCTGGCACCCGCGCCGACGCTCTTCTTCGAGTTCCACGGCACGCAGGCATGGGTGGCCGAGCAGGCGCAGCTTGTCGAGGAGATCGTCAAGGACCACGGCGGCGCCGGCTTCGCCTGGACCACCGACGCGGAGGAGCGCAACCGCCTCTGGCAGGCGCGCCACGACCTCTACTGGGCGACCAAGGCCGGCCGCCCCGGCTGCGAGCTCTACACCAGCGACATCTGCGTGCCGATCTCGCAGCTTGCCGAGGCTATCGTTGCAGCCCGCGCAGACATCGAGGGCTCGTTCCTCACCGGCCAGATCATCGGCCATGTCGGTGACGGCAATTATCACGTCGCCTATCAGGTCGATCCCGATGACGAGCGCGAGCTGGCGGAAGCAGAGCGGCTGGTCGATCTTCAGATCGAGCGGGCGCTCGCCGTCGGCGGCACCACCAGCGGCGAGCACGGCATCGGCATGGGCAAGATCAAGTTCCTGCGCCGCGAGCACGGCGCGGCCGTGGACGTGATGAAGCGCATCAAGGCCGCGCTCGACCCGCAAGGCATCATGAATCCGGGCAAGATGGGGTCGGCGGGATAGGGCCGCCGACATTCACGCCGTAACGGCTTCAGGGCGGGACGGCGTTCCCCTTGCGCCGGATCGCGCTTCGCTGCCGTGACGGCGACGAAACCCGCAGCCGTTCCGGCATGCTTCCAGGGGCTCCACGGCCAGTCATCGGGTCGACCGGAGCACGGGCGGCTTGCGCGGCGGCACGCGACAGGCGAAAGAAGCTCCGTCGGATTGTTATGACGGAGAACATTTCATGCTGACCTATACGCGACAGGCCGAGCTCTCGGCGATGATGCTGCGGACATCGGCGGCATGGCAGGCGCTGGTCGCGGCCGGCCGCGGCGTCGACGACGATCTTCTCGACATGATCCTCGGCCAGGCTGCGGTTCAGGCCGAGGAGGCCATCGCGCCGCTCAACCCGGATTCGGATCGCATCGGTGCGCGGCTGGTGGACGGCCGCGTCGTCTGCCCGCCGGGCTACAAGGAGGCATGGAATGCCTATGCCGAGGCCGGCTGGATCGCCGCCGACCTGCCGGAGGATTTGCACGGGCAGGGCCTGCCCGTGGCGGTGCAGGCGGCCGCGCAGATGCTGTTCGACCGCGCCTGCCCGGCCTTCGTCATGGTCTGCGGCGCGACCCGCTCCGCCGCCTTCGTGCTGCGCAGGTTCGGCACCGAGGCCATGTGCGAGGAATGGGTGCCGCGCCTTGCCTCGGGCGAATGGGCGGCGACGATCTGCATCTCCGAGCCGGATGCGGGCTCGGATGTCGGGCGCATCCGCACCCGCGCGGAGCCGGATGGCGAGCGGTGGAGGATCACCGGCCAGAAATGCTGGATCTCCTTCGGCGACCATGATCTCACCGACCGCATCGGCCATCTGTTGCTCGCGCGCACGCCGGGCGCGGCGCCCGGCACGCGCGGCCTGAGCCTGTTCCTCGTTCCCTCCGTGCGCGAGGATGGCGCGCGCAACGCCATCGCCATCGAGCGCATCGAGGAAAAGCTTGGCCTGCATGGCTCGCCCACCTGCGTCATGCGTTTCGACGCGGCCGAAGGCACGTTGATCGGTCAGGAGGGGCGTGGCCTCGCCCAGCTTTTCGTCATGATCGAGCGCATGCGCCTGCTGACCGCCGGGCAGGGCGTCGGCGCGGCCTCCGCCGCCGCCGAGATCGCCAACCGCTACGCACATGAGCGCCGGCAGGGCGGCCGTCCCGACGCGCCGCCGGTGACGATCATCGAGCATCCGGATGTCCGCCGGCAGCTCTACGCCGTCGAGAGCGACACGCTGGTCGCGCTGGCCTTCACGCTGGAGCTCGCCGTGCTGATGGACCTCGCCGAGGCGACCGGCGATGAAGAGGCCGCCGCGCTGGTCGCATGGATGCTGCCGCTGGCAAAGAATTTCGGCGCCGAGACCGGCTTCTCGGCCGCCAGCGGCGCCATCCAGATTCTCGGCGGCGCGGGCTATACGCGCGAATGGCCGGCCGAGCAGATCCTGCGCGACACGCGAATCCTGTCCATCTTCGAGGGCACCACCGGCATGCAGGCGCTCGACCTCTTGCACCGCCGCCTGTGGGGCGACGAGGGCAGGGGCCTCGCCGCCTTCCTGGCACGCTTTCAAGAGGAAGCGCAGCTTGCCGACCCGGCTCTCGCGAGCCTTGCCCGCAGCGTCGCCGGCGACCTCGCGAAGCTTGCCGCCGACTTCGCCGGCCTGCACGATGACCGCTCCCGCGCCGAGGCCGGCGCCGACAGCTTCCTGCGCGCGGCGTGGGCCGGCTGTCGCGCCTGGATGGGATTGCGGCTTATCCGCATCGCCGGACGCTTTTCCGGCGGAGTGCCGATGCCGCTCGACGCCCTCGGCAAGTTCGCCATCGAGGCTGCCGTGGCCGACATGGCCGCACACCGCATTCGCGCTGCGCAACTGGCTGGGCTGACAGGCTAGCGGAAATATAATTCCGCAATGCGGAATTATTGCAGAGTTTTCTTGATCCCGCACCGCGAAACCGCAAACCTCCCCGAGCGGTGGTGGCACTTCGTCCACGAGGAGGATTCAATGTTCAAAAGATTGTTGGCAGGCAGCCTGGCGCTGCTGGCAACGGCGACGCTTGCCTTTTCACAAGACACGGAAATCGCCGTGCCGAGGGATGGGAAAGCTCACCGCATCGGCATCATCACCTATGCCGCGCCCGGCGGCGCCGCGCTCGTCAAGGAAGCGCTGGCGGATATGGGCTACAAGGAGGGCGAGAACGTCGTCTACGAGGAGAAGGCGGGCGAGCGCGACCTGGAAGCCATGCCGCGCCTGGCGCAGGAACTGGTCGACTGGAAGCCGGACGTCATCCTCTCGCTGATGACGAACGCCCATATCGCCATCAAGGAGGCGACGAAGGAGACGCAGACGCCGGTCGTGTTCTGGTCCGCCGCGCCGCAGGAGACCGGCATCATCGAGTCGTTCCGCCGCAGCGGCACGAACTTCACCGGCTTCACCTACGAGCCGCCGGCGCAGGTGCTGCAGCTCCGCCTGCTCAAGCTGGCCATTCCCGACCTCGAATGCGTCGGCCACCTCTACAACCACACCTATCCGCCCGCCATTCCGACGCGGCAGGAGCTGGAGATTGCCGGCAGGCTGATGAATGTCGAGGTCAAGGTGCATGAGACGCTGCGGCTGGAGGACTTCGAGAAGTCCATTTCCGCCATGCGCGAGGAGGAATGCGACGGCTTCGTGGTCGGGCCGCACGAGCTGTTCAACGGCAATGCGAAGACCATCGCCGACCTCGCGCTCAAATACAGGCTGGCGGTGGTGAGCGCGCAGAATTCGGTGCCGAAGGCCGGTGGCCTCGCGGCCTACGCGCCGCCCTTCGCGCGCGGCTGGCCGGCCATGGCGCCGGTGATCGACCGCATCCTCAAGGGCGAGAAGCCGACCGATATCCCCGTGGAACGCGGCTTCAAGAGCCCGCTGATCCTCAACCTCAAAAACGCGAAGGAACTCGGCCTGCAACTGCCGCCCTCGTTGATCGACGAGGCGGACGAATTGATCGAGTGACCGGTCGACATGTGGTATGAAGAGGAGGGCTGCTTTTGCAGCCCTTTTCTTTGGAGATGCGTGGCGCTGCCTCGCTCCGGTCCGGACGACGAAGGACCTCGCACGCATCGGGATACCACTTCAGCCGCAGCCGCGCCTTGCTTTTATGCGGCGCATCCTTGCGAGTCAGTGTCATCGACAATTGAGGCCGAGGTGCCGCGATGCCATTTGGGATACAATAATGCCATTGCAGGCCGCTCGCAGCATCGCCGCGCTCGCGTTATTTTGTCGATAAGCCTTGATTTTCCTGTAGCCACGGCCACGCGGCTGCATTAGTCTCAATTCATCACTGCGGGTGGTTTGTATCCGAAGGCCAGGGCCCTTGAAGGGCAGCGCGGCTCGCCCGGATAGGCAGTGTTTCTGTCATAAGGGAGGAAATAGTGCAGAAACTCATCAATCGTATTGCGGCCGGGCTGCTCGCTCTGCCGATCGCCTTCGCGGCCGCGTCGGCCCATGCCGAAACCGTGCTCAAGCTGGCCAATTTCGTTCCGCCGGCCCATGTGGTGAACCCGTCCGTGGTGACGCCTTTCGCGGAAGCGGTGAAGGCGCAGACCAATGGCGACCTGACCGTGCAGGTCTATCACAGCGGCGAGCTCGGCGCCGGCCCGACCGAGCAATATGTGCGCGTGCTCAACGGCGTGGCCGACATCGTCTGGGGTGTGACCGGCTACACGTCCTCGCAATTCGCAAAGACCATGCTCATGGAACTGCCGGGCGGCTTCCCCGATGTCGGCAAGGGCTATGAGGCATTCTGGCGCGCCTATGATTCCGGCGATCTCAAGAGCGAGTTCCCGGGCACCAAGCCGCTCGCCGTGTGGACCGCCGAACCCAACATCATCATCATGCGCAACAAGGAGATCCGCACGCCGGCCGACTTCAAGGGCCTGAAGATCCGCGTGTCGGGCTCCGTGCCGGGGCAGGTACTCGAGGCGCTTGGCGCCGTGCCGGTGCAGATGGGCGCGGCGGAAACCTACAATGCCCTGCAGACGGGCCTGATCGACGGAACGGTGACCGGCGCCAGCGCCGTCAACGACTTCAAGTTCGACGAGGTGGCCAATGTCTTCGTCACCGGCCCGCAGCTCGGCAGCGTCAGCTTCTACCTCGTCATGAGCCAGGCCAAATATGACAGCCTGAGCGATACGCAGAAGAAGGCGATCGACGACAATTCTGGCCCGTCGCTTTCGGCCAAGGGCGAGGCGGGCTGGAACGAGCGCGCCACCCAGACCATCGAGCGCCTCAAGGGCACCGCCGGCAAGACGGTGATCGAACTGACGCCCGAGCAGAGCAAGGCCTTCGACGACATCACGCTTGCGCTGCGCGACAAGGTGATCGCCCAGGTGGGCGGCGAGGCGGCCTTCAAGGCGATGCAGGGCAACTGATCCCTCTCCGGTACAGGCTGCCGCACATGCTCAACTCTGCTCGCAAGGTGGTCGACGTGTTCGGCAGCCTGTCGGCCTTGGTCGGCGGCGCTGCCCTGCTCGCCGGACTCGCCATCATCCTGGTCGATGTGATCGGCCGCATGCTCGGCGCGCCGTTGCGCGGCTCGCCCGACCTCGTCCAGATGGCCTTCGTGCTGATCGTATTCGGCGGGGTTCCTTTCTGCGACAAGATCGGCGGCAATGTCGCCGTCGATCTCCTCGAACCTTACTTTCCCGCCGCGCTGAACAGGCTGTTCCTGATCCTGGCCAATATCATCGGCGCGGGCGTGTTCGCGCTGATCGCATGGCAGATGTGGGAATCCTCGAAGATCTCAAAGATGTTGAACCTCTCCACCAACATTCTTTTCCTGCCCAAGGCGCCCTTCCAGTACGCCATCGTCGTGCTGTGCGCGGTGACGGCGATCAGCATGGCCCTGCGGGTGCTGGAATTCGCCGCGGGCGCTCCGCTCCCCTCTCCTGAACAGACGGGGACCGAAGTCTGATGTCGCCCTCGCTGCTCGGCCTCATCGGCATCGTCGCGCTTCTCGGGCTGCTGGCGATGCGAATCCCGGTTGCCTTCGCCATGTTCCTCGTCGGCATCGTCGGCGTCAGCCTGCTGAACGGCATCGGTCCGGCGATCAGCCTCCTGGCCAGTGAAAGCTTCACGCTCGCCTCCAACCAGGATCTTGTGGTCGTTCCGCTTTTCATCCTGATGGGCAACATTGCCACGCAGTCGGGCATGAGCCGCTCGCTCTACGCGGCGGCCTATGCCTGGATCGGCCAGATCCGCGGCGGGCTGGCATCGGCGACCGTGGTCGGCTGCGCGGGCTTCGCCGCGCTTTCCGGCTCGTCCATCGCCACCGCGCTGACCATCGGCAGCGTCTCACTCAAGGAGATGGCGCGCTTCAACTATGACAGGCGTCTCGCCACCGGCGTCGTCGCAGCCGGCGGCACGCTGGGCATCCTCATCCCGCCCTCGACCGGCTTCGTCGTCTATGCCATCCTGACGCAGGAATCGATCGGCCGGCTGTTCCTTGCGGGCGTGCTGCCCGGCCTGCTCCTGACGGCACTGTTCATCCTTGCCATTACGGTGATCTGCTGGATGAGGCCGCAATACGGGCCGGCCGGCGAGCGCATCCCGCTGCGCGAGAAGATGCGTTCGCTGGCCGGCGCGCTCCCCATCACCTCCATCATCATCATCACGATCGGGGGCATCTATGTCGGCCTGTTCTCGCCGATCGAGGCCTCGGCGGTGGGTGCTGCGCTCGCAATCCTCTTCGGCTTCATCGGCCGCTCGCTGACGCTGCGCGGACTAGTGGCCGCCTTCCGGGATTCGGTGGGCACAACCGCAACCGTCATGCTCATCCTCATTGCCGCGCATATCCTCAATCCGTTCATCGCGCTGACGCACATCCCCACCGCCGTGGGCACCTTCCTCACCGCGCTCGACGTCGGCCCCTACGGCATCCTGTTCCTGATCGTGCTCGTCTACCTCGTGCTGGGCTGCTTTCTCGAAGGCCTGTCCATGCTGGTGCTCACCATGCCGGTATTCTACCCGATCATCCTGTCGCTGGGCTTCGACCCGATCTGGTACGGCGTCATCGTCGTCATCGTGCTGGAGATGGCGATGATCAGCCCGCCCGTGGGCGTCAATGCGTTCATCGTGAAGTCGGTGGCGCGCGATGTGCCGTTGCGCGACATCTTCATCGGCATTCTGCCCTTCTGGGCGATGATGATCGTCGCGGTGATCGTCCTGACGATCTTCCCGCAGATCGCCCTCATCCTGCCCAACACGATGATCGGCAACTAGAGCATTTCCGCTTTTCACAGAATCGCGAAAATGCTCTATCTTCTTGTTTTTACGCAAAACCGCTGCGCACTTTTGCTGGAATTGCTCTAGCTGCATTCCGGCCCTCCGCATCGGGCGGGACGGGAAGACAGCCAAAGAAAAAGGGCCTCCATGGAGGCCCTTTTTCTGCTTGGGAGGCGAAGGTTTAGGGCTTAGCCCAGCGCGGTCTTGGTCACCGTCGCGCGGATCGTGGTCTGCACATGCGGCTCCACGGTCGGCTTGCGCGTCTCGTCCGGCTCGCCCCAGGTGATGACCACCTCGTCGCCGAGCTTCGCGTTCTCCTCAAGGATGCCGATGGAGAACCAGCCGGCATGCACCGTGTAGCAGCCGTAGATCGACAGGCCGACCGGCTTGCCGTCCTTCGCGTGTACCTCGTCATAGGGCAGGCTGGCATAGCCGGCCATCGGCCATTCGAGGAACTTGTAGCGCTCGCCGCCGGTCATCTGCGACTTGACGATCTTGAGCACGTCGTCGGGATGCCATTTCAGCCACACCTTGCGGCGGTGCGGCGCATCCTTGCGGGCGAGCAGACCTTCCTTGCCGTGGAAGTCGTGGTCCCAGTGGATGAGGCGGTGGTAGCCCACGTCCCACGGGTCGAGATAGTAATCGTCCATGTCGTCGCGGAGCAGGCTGCCGCCCAGCGAGGCGGTAGCCTCGTAGCTGGTCTCTGGCAGCCATTTGCGGAAGCCGGCCATGTCGTCACCGGTATAGACCGCCGGTACCACCGCGCCGACCCAGCCCGACTGCGGGCCGGATGTCGAATAGGTGCGGAAGCCGCCGCGCTTGAGGCCATATTCCTCCCCGGCCTTCATCAGCGCGTCGAGCACTGCCGGCTTGTCGGCATAGGGCCCCCAGAATTCCATGCCCGGCGCGCCGGCCATGCCGTGGCGCAGCCCTGTCACCTTGCGCCCGGCGATGGTGAATTCGCACATGCCGAAGAAGCGCGTCTCGGGCAGCGGGCCGCCATTCACCTTTTCGAGGATCTTGTTGGCGTTCGGCCCCTGCACCTGGAGGCGGAAATTGGCGCGCTGGTTGTTGCCTTCCACCACGCGGATATCGTTGCGCAGGGTGACGTCGTATTTGCCTTCCTCAACGCGCCACATCAGGTAGCTCGCCACGGTCGGCTTGCCGACGATCGTCACCGAGCCGTCATGGTAGAGGAAGCCGATGGCGTCGCCGATGATCTTGCCGTTGGCCGCGACGGCCACGTACTGGAAGGCCTTCAGCGGCGTGAAGTCGTCATAGTTGTTGATCGACGTCTCGGCCAGCAGCCGCTTCGTGTCCGGCCCCGAAATGTTGAGGTCGGTCATGTGGTAAGACTGGTCGAACAGCGCCGCCGTCTTGCCCCAGGCAAGCTGCTCGTCGCGCCAGTTGGTGTGTTCCGACGGAACCGGAAACTGGTAGAAGCCGGTCGGTGCGTTGCGCAGCATGTCGCGCACCGACGGCGCGGCGTCGATCTTGTCCTGGAGGGTTTTGGCCATACTGTTCTCCCTGAAAATGGATATGGACGCTGCGGCCAATGCGCCGCAGCGGGATCCGCTTGGTGCGGAAGGAGTGACCGGCGCGTCCGCGCGCCGGTTGATCCGTCTCAGTTCACGACGGAATCGTATTTCTTCAGCGTGTCCATCAGGCTGTTCCACGCCGCATCGGCGTCGATGCCCTTGGCGGCGGCCGCCTTCTTCCACTCGCCCTGCAGCGGCGCAGCGGCGTCCTTCCACTGCTGCACTTCCTCGGGCGTCGGCTTGTAGAGCGTATGGCCGTCGTCGATGTTGCGCTGGCGTCCGGCCGCCTCGTGGTCCGCCCAGCCGGCGGCCATCTTCTCCGCCCATTCCGGCGTGCAGTGGTCATCGATGACCTTGCGATCTTCCGGCGAGAGCCCGTCGATCTTTGCCTTGTTCATCACGAAAGCGAAGGTGGTGACGTAGAAGGGCAGGTCCAGATGATGCTTGGTGATGTCCTGCAAGCCGAACAGATAGGTCGAGTTCCAGGGGCCGGCGGTCATGTCCGCTGCACCGCTCGCCACGAGGTCGCGGCTCTCACCGGCCGGAACCTGAACCGAGGTCGCGCCGAGCGAGGAAATCATCCGGGCCATCGTGCCATGCGCCGGGCGGATCGTCTTGCCGTTGAGGTCCGATGGTTTCTGGACCGGCCCCGCCTTCGCATGGAGCGTGCCAGGATCGTGCAGATGCGCCATGCAGAAATAGACGTCGCTCATCTCCTTTTCGGCATACTGGCGGTACCACTCGTCGAAGGCGCGCGAGCCGGCCTTGGCGTTGGAGATGGTGAAGGGAATCTCGCCAGCGGCGACGATCGGGAAGCGGCCGGGCTGGTAGCCGGGGTTGATGAAGCCGATATCGACCACGCCGTCCCGCGCCATGTCATAGTGGTCCGGCGCGGCGCCGAGCTGCGACGACGGATAGATCGTGATCTCGATGCGGCCGTTGGAAGCCTGCTTGATCGACTCCGCCCAAGGCACCATTCCGGTCGGCTGCAGCGCGTGCACCGGCGGCACCCAATGCGACAGCGTCAGCTCGACCTCCGCCGCTTGCGATGTCCCACAAAGCGCGGCCATTGCCACGCCCGCGAGCAAATATTTCGGGTTCATGCAATCTCCTCCTTTATGCATGCGTCTCTCTCCCGTTCGTGAATGTCTCAAAGAGCTCCATGCATTGGAATTGCTAAATCGGCTGCTGGGCATTACACGAAGGCATGGGTCTTGACCTGAAATCTGCTCAACTTGTGATCCACTGTGCCCGTCTGGGCAGCATCGGAAAGGCCGCGGAGGCGCTGAACATCACGCAGCCTGCCGCCGCGCGCCTTCTTTTGCGGCTGGAACAGCGTCTTGGCGTCACCCTGTTCGAGCGCAGCGCGCGGGGAGTCACGCCGACCCATTACGGAAAGGCGTTGGTCCCGCATGCCGCTCTGGTCGCGTCCGAGGCGGCGCTGGCCGACGAGGTGGTGGCGCAGATGCGGGGCTCCGCGCGCGGGCTGGTCCGCGTCGCCGCCGCCACCAGCGTGGCGGACGGGCCGCTGCGCGAGGCGATCCTGCTTCTCTCCGACCGTCTGCCCGACGTCCAGTTCCAGATACAGGACGGCATCGAGGACGTACTGATCGACGCGTTGAAGGAGGGCCGGGTCGATCTGGCGATCTCGACGGAGCCCTATGACGACGACCAGATCGCGCTGGCCTGTCCCGAAGCCTTCTTCGATGAGGTGAGAGTGGTCGCCCGGCCGCAGAACCCGGTGCACGGCCTGCCCTTCCTGACCATGGAGGAGGCCGCGCGGCGGCCATGGGCCACGCCGCCCGAGGACACGCCGGTGGCGCGCGAATGGCGCCGGCGTTTTCGCGCCGCCGGGCTCGATCCGCCGGAGCCGCGGCTGACATGCCGGTCGATCAGGGTGATCAAGAACATGGCGCTGGACAGCGACACGCTGTGCTGGATGCCGCTGCGCACCATTCGCCTCGAAATGCAGCATGGCCTGCTGATCAAGGTCGAGACACCGCAGATGAAATGGCGCCGCACCTTCAGGATCTACCGGCGGGCCAAGGGCGCGCTGGGGCCGACGGCCAGCCAGTTGCTCCGGGCCATGCAGGAGATCGCCCGCCGGGAGGCCTGATCTCGCCGGGCGGGTATTTGCGCCAATTTCAGATAATGAAATCCACCTGCGGCGGCTTCACCTTGTCCGACCCGCGCTCTACCATGCCGGGAGACCGGGAGGAAACCAGATGGCCTTGCTCGCACCCAACAACAGCGTTCCGTTCAACATCACCCGTCTCAGCCATATCGTGCTGACCAGCCGCGATCTCGACAAGACGCGCTATTTCTACGAGACGGGCCTCGGGCTGGAAGTGACGGCGCATGATGCCGACCGCCTGTGCCTGCGCGCGCTGGAGGAGACCAGCCACCATTCGCTGGTGTTCGAGAAGGTGTCCGGCGACGGGCCGGGCGTGTGCCGCGCCGTCGGCTATCGCATGTACACCGACGACGACCTGAAGCGGGCGCATGACTGGTTCGCCGAGCGCGGCTGCAATCCCGAATTTGTCGAGCGGCCCAATCAGGGGCTGACGCTGCGCATCATCGATCCGGTCGGCGTGCCGGTCGAATTCTGCGCCACGATGGACCAGAACGAGAATCGCATGCAGCGCTTCCACCTGCATGCGGGCGGTCGGCTCGTCTTCCTCGACCACGCGCAGATCGCCACCCACGACGTCGCCACCGCCTACGCCTTCTACAGCGATCTCGGCTTCCGCCTCACCGAATACACCGCCAAGGACGGCACCGACGAGATCTGGGGCGCCTGGCTCAAGCGGAAGAACAACACGCAGGACGTGGTCTACAGCTCCGGTCCGGGGCCGCGCCTGCACCATTTCGCCTTCCACACGCCCGAGATCGCCAATGTGGTGCACGCCGCCGACGTGATGGCCTCGCTCGACCTTGCCGACTCGATGGACCGCGCGCCCGGCCGCCACGGCATCGGCAATGCGTTCTTCATCTATTTCCGCGATCCCGACGGCCACCGGGTCGAGATTTTCACCAGCCATTACAACGTCATCGACGTCGATCACCAGCCGAAGCGCTGGGACCTCACCAACACGAAGCGCTCGCAGCTGTGGGGCTTTCCCGCGCCGCGCAAATGGTTTGCCGAGGCGAGCCATTTCGAGGGCGCGGAGGTGAAGCCGCCGCTGCTTGACGCCGCGCCGGTGACGCTGGAAAATTTCCTCGAGAAGTGGTGAGAGCAGGAGGCGCTGGCCATGGTCCGTTCCGTTCACGTCCAGGACGTGCCGCATCACGTCAATCCCGTGCCGCACGCCGCCGTTCATCGTGGTTTCGTGGCGAGTTCCGCGATCATGGGAATGGACGCGGCGACCCGCAAATTCCCCGCGACGAAGGAAGAGCAGATCGCGCTCGCCTTCAGGAACCTGCGTAGCGTGATTGCAGCGAGCGGCGCCACCCCGCAGGACGTGATCAAGCTCACGCTCTACTTCGCCGACAAGAATGACCGGCCGCTGGTCAATCCGCACTGGATCGAGCTCTATCCGGACGAGAATGCGCGCCCGGCGCGGCATGCCCTGCCGGGCGGCGAGCTTCCGCCCGGCTGCGTGCTGCAGATCGAGTTCCTGGCCGTGATCGGCGGGCAATAGATGGCGCGGGGACCGGCGATCGGCCTGATCGGCTGCGGCGAAATGGGCGCGGCCATCGGAGCGCATCTCGTCGCCGCCGGCTTCGACGTGGCCACCATTCTTGCCGGGCGCGGTGCCGAAACGCGCCAGCGCGCCGCTGAGGCTGGGCTTGGCGAAGCCGCCGATCTCGACACCCTGCTGGAGCGCTCGGAGATCGTGCTTTCGGTCATTCCGCCCTCGGCGGCCGTGGACGAGGCGAGGGCGGTCGCAGGCGCGACGCGGGGCAGCCGCGCCTTCACTTATCTCGATGCCAACGCCATATCGCCGCGGCGCATAGAGGAGATCGCGGATATCTTCGCCGGAACGCCGGTTTCGGTCCTCGATGGCGGCATCGTCGGCGCGCCGCCCGCCGCGGGCAAGCGGCCGCGGCTCTATCTCTCCGGCGCGGCGCCGGAAAAACTCGCCCCGCTCGACGGCATCGCCTTCGACATCGTGCCGATGGGCGCGGAAATCGGCCGCGCCTCCGCCTTCAAGATGGCTTACGCCGCCCTGACCAAGGGCACAAACGCGCTTCTCACCGCAGGCATGCTGCTCGCGCATCATCACGACATGCTCCCGGCCTTCATCGAAGATCTGGCCGCCAGCCAGCCCGAACTGATGAACCGCGCTGAAGCCAATATTTCCCGCCTGCCGGCCGATGCCGGCCGCTGGGTCTTCGAGATGGAAGAGATCGCCGCGACCTTCGCCGAAGCGGGATTGCCCTCCGGCTTCCATGAAGCAGCCGCCGAGATCATGCGCATACTCGACGCCTCGCGCTTCGGCACCGAGACCCGCCGCACGCGCGACAAGACACGCAGCATGGCCGACACGATCATCGCCGTGGATGCCGACCGGCGCGGCTGACATCCTGTCCCCCGTTTGCCCGCTGCCTCCTGCGACGCTATATGCGGTCCTCAGCCACGCGGCACGCCGCCTGAATCCAACTTTGAAGAAACGCCAGCAAGTGACTCCAACGCCTCGTCTTTACCGCGATACCAGCCGGATTTTCGCCATTGCCCCCATGATGGACTGGACGGACCGTCACTGCCGGTTTCTCCATCGCCAGTTCACCGGGCAGGCGCTGCTCTATACGGAGATGGTCGTCGCCGATGCGGTCATCCACGGGGATCGCGAGCGGCTGCTGGGCTTCGACGCGTGCGAGCACCCCGTCGCGCTCCAACTGGGCGGCTCCGATCCGGCCAGGCTTGCGGAGGCCGCGCGGATCGGCGCCGCGTTCGGCTATGATGAGATCAACCTCAATGTCGGCTGCCCGTCGGATCGCGTCCAGTCGGGCACGTTCGGCGCCTGCCTGATGCGCACGCCCGCGCTGGTAGCCGAATGCGTGGCCGCCATGAAGCGGGCGGTGGAGGTCCCGGTCACGGTGAAGTGCCGCCTCGGCGTCGACGAGCAGGACATCGAAACCGCGCTCGACGCGGTCGCGGACCGGGTCTTCGATGCCGGTGCGGATGCGCTCTGGGTCCATGCCCGCAAGGCGTGGCTGGAAGGCGTGTCGCCGAAGGAGAACCGGGACATTCCGCCGCTCGACTATGCGCGCGTCTACCGTCTCAAGCAGCGCCTGCCGGATCGTTTCATCGGCATCAATGGCGGCATCGCCTCGCTGGATGAGGCGGGCGTTCATCTCGGCCATGTCGACGGCGTCATGCTCGGCCGCGCCGCCTATCACACGCCGTCGGTGCTGGCCGGCGTGGATGCCCTGCTTGCCGGCCATGCGCCCGCTGGGCCGGATTGGGATGCGCTCATCGAAACCATGGCAGCTTACGCGGCGCGCCACATCGCGGCCGGCGGCCGGCTCGCCCATGTCACGCGGCATATGGTGGGCCTGTTCCATGGTCGTCCCGGCGCGCGGCGATTCCGGCAGATCCTGTCCACCGACGCGACCCGCCCCGGCGCCGGGCCGGAGGTGCTTGCACGCGCCTATGCCGCGCTCGAGGCGGAAGCGGCGCGCGCGGCCTGATCAGTCCGCAAAACCCAGCAGGTGCCGGTACTCGTAGGCCAGCACCAGCACGAGGATGACGGCGAGCCAGATCGCGGCCGCGCCCAGCATGTTGCCGCGCGGCCTCCCCCGCACCAGCACCGAGCCGATCACGGTGAGCAGGGCGCCGAGATAGATGAGCCGCGCGAAGGAGGAGGACGACAGGCCGAACACGCTGCCGTCGTCGCCGACGGCAAACAGCACCACCAGCCCCAGCGCCATGATTCCGAGTGCGACCCAGAGAATCGGCATCGCCTACACCTCGCTCCTTTGCCGCACGACGCGCCGCTGCGGGAGTTCGCCCGCCGGCGGGCGCTCCATCGCCGCGAGACGGGGTGGCAACCGGTGGAGGACCGCGCGCCGCTCCTCACCGGACATCAGCGTCCACCGGGCGATTTCCTCTCCCGTGCGCCCGCAGCCGAGGCAGTAGCCGCTGCGCCGGTCGAGGACGCAGACGAGGATGCAGGGCGAGTCGGAAGCCGGGGTGCTCATCGCCGCAGAGTGGGCGGCATCGCGCGGGCTTGCAACCCCGCCATGCCGCCGCTCCCCGTCAGTGCCCGCCGGGGCCGGCAGGCCCTTCGGGCTTCTTGCGCCGGGTGAGCATGTTAAGCGCCTCGACAAAGGCCGAGAAGCCCATCGCCGCGTAGATATATCCCTTCGGCACATGGTAGCCCATGCCGTCGGCGATCAGCGTCATGCCGATCATCAGCAGGAAGCCCAGCGCCAGCATGACGATGGTCGGGTTCCTGGCGATGAAATTGGCCAGCGGGTCGGCGGCCAGAAGCATGACCGTCACCGTGATGATGACGGCGATGTACATGATGGCGATCTCGTCGGTCATGCCCACGGCGGTGATGATGGAATCCACCGAGAAGACGAGGTCGAGCAGCAGGATCTGGAAGATCGCGCCGGCCATCGAAAGCTGGATCGTGCCGCCGACGAGGTCTTCCTTGGTGTCTGCGGGATCCACCGAATGGTGGATTTCCTTGGTCGCCTTCCACACCAGGAAGAGGCCGCCGGCGATGAGGATGATGTCGCGCCACGACAGGCCGTGGCCGAACAGCGTGATCACCGGCGTGGTCAGCGCGACGATGAAGGAGATGGTGGCCAGGAGCAGCAGGCGCATGATCAGCGCAGCGCCGATGCCGAGCCGTCTTGCGCGCGTCTGCTGGTGCGCCGGCAGCTTGTTGGTCAGGATGGAGATGAAGATCAGGTTGTCGATGCCGAGGACGACCTCGAGCGCGATCAGCGTGATGAGCGCCACCCAGGCGGTGGGGTCGTTCACCCAATCGAAAAAGGGCGCTAGAAACTCGATCATGCGGAGGGTCCCTCTGGAGCATTTTGCAGCCAAGCGGAATCGCTTGGCGTCGCATAAATGCGGCTGACTCAAAGCTATAGAGCGGAATCGGCGTTTCTGCGAAATGCTGAACCGCTCTACGGCGTGTGTGCAGAAGTAGGTAGGGCTCCTACATCCGTCAACGGGAAGACCAGAAGGAAGGTAAGGTTTCTTCGAGCCGCGGTCCGAGCCGCAGCGGCGCGATGCGTTCGGCAAGGCCGGTCCGGTCGGAAATCTCCACGCCCACGCCGCAGATCGTCGCCGGTCCCATGGCCGCCTCGAAGCGCCCGCGCGGCACCTTGGAGAGGAAGCGGTTCAGCGGCTCCTCCTTGTCCATGCCGAGCGAGGAATTGTAGTCCCCGCACATGCCGGCATCGGTCATGTAGGCGGTGCCGCCGTCGAGGATCTGGTGGTCGCCGGTCGGCTGGTGCGTATGCGTGCCGACGACGAGGCTGGCCCGCCCGTCGACGAAATGCGCAAAGCACATCTTCTCGCTGGTCGCCTCGGCATGGAAGTCGATCACCACCGCGTCGGCCTGCTCGCCCAGCGGGCAGGCGGCCAGCGCCTCCTCCGCCGCGACGAAGGGGTCGTCGAGCTCCGGATGCATGAAGACGCGGCCCATGATGTTGGACACGACGACGCGCGCGCCGTTGCGGGCGATGTAGACGCCGGTGCCGCGGCCGGGCGTGCCTTTCGGGAAGTTGGCAGGCCGCAGGAAGCGGTCCTCGCGCGCGGCGAAAGTCAGCGCCTCGCGCTGGTCCCATACGTGGTTGCCGGTGGTCACCACGTCCGCGCCGGCATCGATGGTGGCACGGAAAATCTCCTCGGTGATGCCGAAGCCGCCGGCGGCGTTCTCGCCGTTGACGATCACGAAGTCGAGCCGCAGGTCTGAGATCAGGCCGGGCAGGCGTTCCCAGACGGCGGTCCGCCCGGTCTTGCCCACCATGTCGCCAAGGAAGAGGAGCCGCATCGGAAGGAACTAGCTCCGCATCGGCAGCGCGTGCAAGCCGTTTTCGGTGATGATGGCAGGGAGCGGAATGTCGTGCGGCTCATGCGGCACGGCTTCGACACGCTGGCACTCGAAGGCGATGCCGATCAGGCGGGGCATGCGGCCCTTGTCGCGCAGTTTTGCGATGGCGCGGTCGTAGAAGCCGCCGCCATAGCCGATCCGGTGGCCCTCATTGTCGAAGGCGGCCAGCGGCATCAGCATCAGCGTCGGCTCCAGCTCCTCCGCCTCGGGGCCGGGGCCGGCTGTGCCGAAGCCCATGTCGACAAGCGCCGCGCCGCGCACCAGCTCGCGGAAGACGATGGTCGTCTTGTCGATGATGGCGGGCAGGACCAGCCGCGCGCCTTTCTTGCGCAGCTCGAACATCAGCGGCCGCACATCGACCTCGGAGCGCATGGGCCAGAAGCCCGACACGACCGAATCATGGCCGGCATCGACGGCATCCGCCAGGCCGGCCATGGCGAGCGAGGCTTCGATTCGCCATTGCGGATCGAGCGCGTCACGCCGCGCGAGCGCTTCCGCGCGCAGCTTCTTCTTGATGTCGCGAGGGGAGGTCATGCCCCTGCATAGCCGTAGTCGCCGGCCTGTTCCAGTCGCAGAAGGAGGGAAAAGCGACGATCCACGACAACCGATGGAGAGGTCGATCCCGGGAGCCTACAAAGTAGGTGGGCGCCGTATGTCCGAGCCCACGGGCCCGGTCAGGAACAGCTCCCTAAGGATCGATAAGGCCCCGGGGAAAAGTTTCTCCTGTCGCGAGGCGCAGACCGTCACTGCCAATATAGTCCCGGCCGGCCCGTTTCGCCATGCCCATCGTGCAATCCGCCTGCGCGTGCGGGAAACATTTCCCCTTTCGTCAAAATGTCCTAAGCGACCGCTCTGACATGACGGAGCAGTATCCATGCAAGCCGAGCCCTTCGACGATATTCGCAGCCTGGTCGACCGCTTCGCCGGACCGGACCGCACGGTGTCGCATATCGCGGCCGGCAACGAGACCGGGCGCGGCGGCGACATCCTGCGCTGGATGGCGGGCTGGAGCGGCCGCGCGCCGCAGGTGACGCGGCCGCTCGTGGCGATCTTCGCCGGCACGCATGGTATCGCAGAAACGCTGCATCCCGGCACGGCCGTGCGCACCCGCGCGGCGGTGGAAGCCGTCGCGGCCGGCAGCACGGCGCTGAACCGCGCCTGCGCCGCCGCCGACCTCGGCTTGAAAGTTTTCGATCTGGCGCTGGACATTCCGACGGCCGACATCACCCGCGCCGCGGCGCTTGACGAGCGCGGTTGCGCAGCGACGATGGCCTTCGGCATGGAAGCGATCGCCGGCGGCACCGATCTGCTGGTGCTGGGTGCGAGCGGCGAGGGCGGCGAGATCGCTGCTGCCGCGCTCATCGCCGCCTTGCTGGGCGAGGCGGTCGCGGGCGATCTGGCCGGGCTCCCGCAATCCCTGTCCACGCCGATCCGCGCCGCACTTGCCGCCCATGCCGGCGTGTCGCCCGATCCGCTCGCCGCACTTGCGAGCCTCGGCGGGCGCGAAACGGCAGCACTTGCCGGCGCGATCATCGCCGCGCGGCTGGAAAAGGTCCCTGTGCTGCTCGATGGCCTTTCGGCGCTGGCCGCCGCGGTCGTGGTCAAGGCGCTGCGGCACGACGGCATCGACCACTGCATGCTGGGCGACCTCGGCGCCATCGGCCTCCAGCGCACGGTGGCGGGGCATCTGCGCATCGACCACGTGGTCGATATGGGCCTCGGCGCCGGCGACGGCACCGGCGGGGCGGTCGCGGCGGCCGCCCTGCGCTCGCTGGTCGCCACGGCCGAGCCGGTGCAGCGATCGGCGCCGCATTAAGCATCGACATTCACTGGCCAGATAGGTGAGGCGCCCTCGTTCGTGCCGGATCGCGCTGCCGGGATGGTGGCGGCCGCGAGAGCCGCAACGGTCCTGTCAGGCGCGGCGGCGGGCGGCAGCTGTCGGCACGGCCGGCAGCGGCTCCATCACACGCGAGGCGGGGAAGTAGACGATCGCCTCGGTTCCCTCGCGCAGCTTGGAATGCAGCTCGAAGGCGCCGCCGTGGAGTTCCACCAGCCCCTGCACGATGGGCAGGCCGAGGCCGGTGCCCTGTTCGGCGCTCTTGATCGCGATCGTACCCTGGCCGAAGGCCGACAGCACGACCGGCATCTCGTCCTCGGGAATGCCGGGACCATTGTCGCGGATGGAGATGTACTGTCCGCCGCCGGCCGTCCAGCCGACGCGCACTCTGATCTCGCCGCCCGACGGGGTGAACTTCACCGCATTCGACAGGAGGTTGAGGGTGATCTGGCGGATCGAGCGTTCGTCGGCCAGCAGGCGCGGCATGCCGTGCTCGAACTCGCGGATGACGCGGATGTCCTTGGCGCGCGAGCGCAGCTCCATCATGTGGCAGCCTTCCTCGACGATGTCGACAAGGGTCAGTGGTTCTTCGGAAAGCTGGTAGCGGCCCGCCTCGATGCGCGACAGGTCGAGGATTTCATTGATCAGATTGAGCAGATGGTGCCCCGAGCCGTGGATATCGCGCGCATATTCGCGATAGGTGTCGTTCTTCATCGGCCCCAGCACCTCCTTCGCCATCACCTCGGAAAAGCCGAGAATGGCGTTGAGCGGCGTGCGCAGCTCGTGGCTCATGGAGGCGAGGAAGCGCGACTTCGCCAGATTTGCCTCTTCCGCCCGCCAGCGCGCCTCGTCCGACATGGCCTTGGCGGTTTCCAGCTCGGCGATCAGCGCGTCCTTCTCGGTGCGGAACGACAGCAGCATCAGCGTCGATTTCTGCAGGTGGCCGGCCACATAGGTGAAGAAGGGCAGGGAGGCGATCAGCAGCGCCGCCATCAGCGCCTCGACCGGCACATGCAGCCGCGCCGTCACGCCGGCGAAGACCAGCACCGGCAGCGCGAAGGTGACTGCCAGCGCGCCGCGCAGCGCCGAGGCGAACAGCGCCGTCGCCGCCATCGCCAGAAGCAGCACCACCGCCTGCACGGTGGCGAACTGTCCGGGCGCGCAAGCCTCGCAGGCCATGAGCGCGAAATAGGCCCAGCCCAGCCCGCTGAGGAAATGGCCGATCAGGAAACGTCTGCGCCAGGCCACCGGATCGATGTTTTCGGCATCCAGCTCGTTGGTGCGCTTGGCCACCAGCGCCAAGCCCGCATAGCAGACCAGCGTGAGCAGGCCCCAGGCGAGGAAGTCCTGTGTCATGCCGGCGATCAGGCTCACCGCCCAGATGATGAGCACGAGCAGCGGAATGGCCGGCGCGCTGTTGATGATGGCGCGCGCATGCAGCTTGATCAGCTCGCGGTCATAGGCCGGGCTGCCGGCCTGCTGGGCGAGGCGGTCGCGCGTACGCCGGATCGCCTTGGCCACGTCGCTGTTGCGATGGGCCTTCGTGCGGTCCACAATGTTCTTGTCCGCTGTTTGGGAGCGTAGCAACGCCATTACCAGTTCTACTCGAACGCGCGATCCAGGCCGACGCTACGTGCGAATGATTAAGAGTCCCCTTCGAAGACGGCGTGTTTTATCAATTCATAAACCACGCAAAGCCTTGCAGCGCCGCCGTTCGGCGTGGCGGCAGGCGCTGGACTGGCTTCTGGTCGTCCTCCTGTTCACCTTTTGCGCGCTGCTCGTCGTCAGGCTCGACCGGATCGCCACCGTCACCTCGGAAGGCAGGGCAACCGTCCATGACGGCGACACGATCACCGTCGGCGGCGAACGGCTGCGCCTGCGCGGCATGGACGCCTTCGAGATCGGCCAGCAATGCAGGCGTGGAACGGAAGCCTACGACTGCGGCCGAGCGGCGCGCCTGGCGCTGGACGAGCTCGTCGCGCGGCGCAGCGTGACATGCGCGGTCTCCGGCCGCGATCGCTACGGGCGCGGACTGGCCGAGTGCACCGTGGGCGATATCTCATTGAATGCCGCGCTGGTCGAAGCCGGCTGGGCGCTGGCCTATGGCGATTTCGACGCGGAGGAGGCGGCAGCGCGCAAGGCCGGTCGCGGGGCATGGGCGGGCGCGTTCGAGCGCCCGGACCGCTGGCGTGCGACTCATGGCGGAATGGCCGAACCCCGCCATGATGTGCTGATGACTGTTCTGGGTTGGCTCAGGAGCCTTCTTGGGCACAACGATGTTGAAGGAGAATGACGTGCGGTTGTTTGACGGAGGAAAGGCGCCCAATCCGCGCCGCGTGCGCGTGTTTCTGGCCGAAAAGGGCATCGAGGTGCCGCTCGTACCGATCGACATGGCGGCGCGCGGGCACACCTCGGAGGAGGTGACGGCGCGCAACCCCTTGCAACGCCTGCCGGTGCTGGAGCTCGATGACGGCACGGTCATCACCGAATCGATCGCCATCTGCCGCTATTTCGAGGAGCTTCAACCCGAGCCGCCCCTGTTCGGCACCGGTGCGCTGGAGCGGGCTCTGGTGGAGATGTGGCAGCGGCGGATCGAACTCCATCTCTTCATGCCCGTGGCGCATGCCTTCCGTCACATCCACCCGGCGATGAAGGAGTGGGAGGTGCCGCAGATCGCCGAATGGGGCGAGGCGAACAAGGCGAAGGCGGTCGACTTCCTGTCGCTGCTCGACCGCGAGCTTGCCGGCCGTGAATTCGCGGCCGGCGACGGTTTCTCGGTGGCCGACATCACCGGCATGATCGCCATCGATTTCATGAAGCCGGCGCGGATCACCGTTCCCGAGGAGCTGGCGCATGTCTGGCGCTGGTATCGCGCGCTGCGAGCCCGGCCGAGCGCCGACGCCTGATGACCGACGGCGGCGATCCCAGGCTGGAGGCGTTCGCGGATCGCATCCGCGCCTGCCGCATCTGCGTGGAGGCGCCGCTGCGCCGGCCGCTGCCGCACGAGCCGCATCCGGTGCTCGTGCCGTCTTCCACCGCGCGCATCCTCATTGCCGGGCAGGCGCCCGGCACCCGCGTCCACGCCACCGGCAAGCCCTTCAACGACCGTTCGGGAGATCGCCTGCGCGACTGGATGGGCGTCAGCCGCGACGAGTTCTACGATCCGTCGCTCTTCGCGGTCGCGCCGATGGGCTTCTGCTTTCCCGGCCAGGACGACAAGGGCGGCGACCTGCCGCCGCGGGCGGAATGCGCGCCGGCATGGCGTGCTCCCCTGATGGACATGATGCCGCAGATCGAGCTCGTGCTGGCGATCGGGCTCTACGCGCAGCGCTGGCATATCGGGGCCGACCCGAAGGCATCGCTGACGGAACGCGTGATCGATTGGCGCCGGCATTTCTACGGCAATGAGAAGCCGCGCGTGATGCCCCTGCCGCATCCTTCATGGCGCAACACGGCTTGGTTGAAACGCAATCCGTGGTTCGAGCAGGAATTGCTCCCGGTTCTCCGGCGTGAAATCCGCGCGCGCATCCGCAGCTCTGCGTAAAACGTCGTTCCACAAATAGCTGGTTTTGAAACAAGGATTTTCTTGTGGCGCCCTTCTGTGGAAAGGATATTGGCACCCCATTCCACGGAGCCCATGATGGACCGCCTCGATAGAAAGATCCTGCGCCTGCTGCAGGAAGATGCAACGCTGGCCGTCGCCGATGTCGCCAAGAAGGTCGGCCTCTCGACCACGCCCTGCTGGCGCCGCATCCAGAAGCTGGAGGAGGAGGGCGTCATCCAGCGCCGCGTCGCGGTTCTCGACCCGGTCAAGGTCAACACGCGCGTCAACGTCTTCGTGTCGATCCGCACCAGTTCGCACAGCCTCGAATGGCTGCGCCGCTTCTCCGAAGTGGTGCAGGAATTTCCCGAAGTGGTCGAATTCTATCGCATGAGCGGCGATGTCGACTATCTGCTGCGCGTGGTCGTACCTGACATCGCCGCCTATGACGCCTTCTACAAGCGACTGATCGCGAAGATCGAGATCCGCGACGTGTCCTCCACCTTCGCGATGGAGCAGATCAAGTACACGACCCAGCTCCCGCTCGATTATCTGTTGCTGGACAAGGAACCGGCCTGAGCGGCCGGTTTCGTCCTTCCATGCCGCTGCGCGCCCCTGCGCGCAACATGGTAAAGATCGGCTTCAAGATTTGTTTTCAATTTTCGGCGAAACTGCATGCGGGGTCCGGCCTGGCGGTCGCGTTCCGATCCCTGTTTCCTGTTTTGTGTACGGGTCGCCATGCGTTCGCTCAATTACTCCCTGTTGCTTCTGGCGTGCCTCGGCCTTGCCGGCTGCTCCCGCAGCACGGCGGTGGATGTGCTCGATATTTCAAAGCCTTCGCGCGAGACGACCAGCTCGATCCTGCCCTCGTCGCTGACGCCGCCCGCGCCTGTCGCCGCATCGGCAGCCGGGTCGGCGCCCATCGCGCTGTCGGAACCCGACCGGTTGCAGTCGCCGGCGCTCCAGCAGGTGGCGATGGTGGCCCCGCCGCGCCCGTCCGCGCCGCAGCGGTCGGAAGGCGGCCGCCGCACCGTCTACGGCGCCCGGTTCAAGGACGCGCATCCCATCGCCTTCGGCCGCATCACGCCCTCGCACCATGCCGTCCATGGCGTGGACGTGTCGCGCTGGCAGGGAAACATCGACTGGGAGACGCTGCGCCAGCAGGGCGCCAACTTCGCCTTCATCAAGGCGACCGACGGCGGCGACCATGTCGATCCGATGTTCCGCAAGAACTGGGATGGCGCAGAAGTCGCCGGCATCCGGCGCGGCGCCTATCATTTCTTCTACTGGTGCCGCGTGGCAAGCGAGCAGGCCGACTGGTTCATCCGCAACGTGCCGCGGGACCCGACCGCGCTGCCGCCGGTCATCGACGTGGAATGGAACCATCTTTCGTCCTGCAAGAAGCGGCCGACCCGCGCGGTCGTGCTGGAGAAGATGAAGGTCTTCATAGACCGCCTGGAGGCCCATTACGGCCAGCGGCCGATCATCTACACCGCGCCGGACTTTTATGACGACAACCTCAAGGGCGCGTTCCCCAACCATCCCTTCTGGCTCCGCTCCGTGGCGCAGCACCCGTCCAAGGTCTATCCGGACCGCGAATGGCTGTTCTGGCAATATTCCGGCTCGGGCCTCTCCAAGGGCGTGAAGGGCCGCATCGACCTCAATGTCTTCCACGGCAACGAGCGCGACTGGCATCGCTGGGTGAGCAGGGTGAGCAGTTAGGCTGCTCACCCGCTTGAGTATTTTGCAGCCAGACGGAATCGTCTGGCGTCGCATAAATGCAGCAAAACAAAGAGATAGAGCGGTTCAGCGTTTCTATGAAATGCTGAACCGCTCTATCGTCAGAAGCAGCCGTAGTAGGTGCCCGGCCCGTGGCAGAGGCCGCGGGCGCTTTCCTCCGACACCGCGTGGGCGAGCTTGCCAAGCGCGGCGTCCGCGCCTGCAAGTTCCTTCACCTTCGCGGCGAGTTCCCTGGCGCTCATCGGCGCTGCGGCTTCCGCCGCCTCCTTGTCCAGCGTCGCGAGCACGCGCGCGGCCGCCAGCAGCAGGATCGGATCGTTGCGCGCGACGCCGTAATTGGTGAGCTTCGCCGCGAGGTCGATCTGCTCGACCGAGCCCGGCGTGAGCGCCATCTTGTCCTGCGCCGCCACCGGCATCGTCGCATGCGCCAGCACCAGCGCCGCGAGCGCGGCGCCCTTCATCATCGCTTTCATGGATTACCCCTTTTGCCCGGCAGCCCTCGGCTGCCCCAAGGTCAGCCAACAGGCGGATTGGGGCGGAAGTGGGGTGGCGCGACGGGCCGCCCGGCGCGATGCATCACGGCTTCTTCTTCTGCGGATAAATCGTCTCGCCCCGCGCCAGCATGGCCACGAAGGCGGCGATCTTCTTGCGGCGTCCGGCCTCGGTCTTCATGTGGTGCGTGCGGAAGGCGAGCGCATAGCGGTTCTGCGAGGTGAGCGTCGGCAGCATGGCCTTTGCCGCCGGGTCGGCCTCGATTGCCGCCAAGAGGTCGGCCGGCAGTTCCATCTCCTTGACACTCGCATAGGCACGGTCCCAGCGTCCGTCGGCCTTCGCCGCCTCGACCTGCTTCAGGCCATGCGCGGTCATGCGGCCCTCGGCGATCAGCCGGGCGACATTGTCCACATTGATCCGGCTCCAGATGCTCTTCTTCCCGCGCGGCGTGTAGCGCTGGAGGAAGCTGGTCTCGTCCAGCCCCTTGCGGATGCCGTCGATCCAGCCCCAGCACAGGCACACGTCGATCGCCTCCAAGGGTGTGATGGAGGGCAGGCCCGACGCCTTCTTGTGGATCTTGATCCAGACTTCGTCGGCGCGGTCGTGGTTCTCGCCGAGCCAGCGATAGAAGGCATCTGCATCGGCAAAGGCCCGCACCTTGGCCGGATCGACCCGGACGGGCGCCATCCTATTGCGGCAGGTGGCAGCGGATCAGCGCCGCGCTGCCTTCCGCGCCCGGTGTCGAGATCGAAAGGCTGTTCTCGTCGGCCTGCGTGAAGCTGATCTGCCGCTCCTCCGCATCGCCTTCCGCGATGCAGGAGGCGTTCACGGTGGCCGCGCCATTGGCAGGTTCGACCGCGGCGAAATTGCACACGCTCTCGTAGCGGCGGATGGTCGTCGGCGTGATGACGGCGAACATCTCCAGCGGCTCAACGTCGACCTTGGCGCAGGATGCGGCATCGGCCGCCCAGACGCCGACATAGGCCGGACCGATGCCGGCGGGCCGCGCCCGCGCGGCCGCGCGGGTGTCCGCCTTCAGCCGGTCGGCCGCGGGCAGGGTGGCGGCCGGATCGCCGGTCGGCGGGCTGGCCGTGCCGGAGGCGGCGTCGATGCGCTTCTGGAGATCGGCGATCGCGGTGTCGAAGTCCGTGCGCGCTTTCTTCACGATGTCGTCGATGCTCTGGCCGACCTGCCTCGCCACTTCGCCGGCCCGTTCGAGCGCCGGGCCGGCGTCTTCCAGCGCCTGCTTTCCCTGCTCAGCGAGGTTCTGCACGCCCTCGCGTGCCTTGTCGATCGAGGGCTGAAGCTCCTTCGCCGCCTGCCGGGCGGCCTCCGTCAGCTTGCCGATCCCTTCCTTCGCCGTTTCGAGCGCAGGCTTTTCCGGCTGCGCCGGAGCGGGCTGCGCCGTCTGTCCGTTGGCGGGCGGCGGCGCTTCGGCGCTCTTTTCCTCGCTGCAGGCGGCGAGCGCGAGAATGGCCGCTAAGGCCGCGGACAGGGCAAGACGGTGAGCGCGCATGCGTCGTTCCTTTGCGAATCGCGGCGTCAGTAGAGGACGACGCTGCGGATGGACTTGCCCTCATGCATGAGGTCGAAGCCCTTGTTGATGTCTTCCAGCGGCATCGTATGCGTGATCATCGGGTCGATCTCGATCTTGCCGTCCATGTACCAGTCCACGATCTTCGGCACGTCGGTGCGTCCCCGCGCGCCGCCGAAAGCCGTGCCTTTCCAGACACGTCCGGTGACAAGCTGGAACGGCCTTGTGGCGATTTCCTGTCCGGCGCCGGCCACGCCGATGATGATCGATTCGCCCCAGCCGCGATGCGCGCATTCGAGCGCCTGGCGCATCACCTTCACATTGCCGGTGCAGTCGAAGGTGTAGTCGGCGCCGCCGATCTGGTCCGCGCCGCGCTTGGTCATGTTGACGATGTAGGGAACGATGTCGCCGTCGATCTCCGCCGGATTGACGAAATGCGTCATTCCAAAGCGTTCGCCCCATTCCTTCTTGTCGTTGTTGAGGTCGACGCCGATGATCATGTCGGCGCCCGCGAGCCTGAGCCCCTGGATCACGTTGAGGCCGATGCCGCCCAGGCCAAAGACCACGGCCGTCGCGCCGATCTCCACCTTGGCGGTGTTGATGACCGCGCCGATGCCGGTCGTCACGCCGCAGCCGATATAGCAGATCTTGTCGAACGGCGCGTCGGGATTGACCTTCGCCACCGCGATCTCCGGCAGCACGGTGAAGTTGGAGAAGGTCGAGCAGCCCATGTAGTGGAACAGCTTCTCCTTGCCGATCGAGAAGCGGCTGGTGCCGTCCGGCATCAGCCCCTGTCCCTGCGTGGCGCGGATCGCCGTGCACAGATTGGTCTTGCGCGACAGGCACGACGGGCAGGAGCGGCATTCCGGCGTGTAGAGCGGAATGACGTGGTCGCCCTTCTTCACGCTCGTGACGCCTGGGCCCACATCGACCACGATGCCCGCACCTTCGTGGCCCAGGATCGCCGGGAAGATGCCTTCCGGATCCGCGCCCGACAGCGTGAACTCGTCGGTGTGGCAGATGCCGGTGGCCTTGATCTCGACCAGCACCTCGCCGGCGCGGGGCCCTTCGAGGTCAACTTCCATGATCTCAAGCGGCTTGCCTGCGGCGACAGCGACGGCGGCACGGGTCTTCATGGTGTTCGATCTCCGGGATTCTGATGGTTGCGCAAGCTTTCAGGAAGTCGACGGGAATTCAACCCGACCCTTCGGTTGTTAGCGCCGGACTGGTGTCAAACCAGCCAACCAATGCGCCGCAGCAGGTCTACCGCAATTTCAGACGGAGATCTGGCATCGGTCTGTATGCGGATGAAGCCTTCGACCACCTCGTTCTGCATCGACCGGGCTTGCCGAAGGGAGCGGGCCAGTTGCTCGCCTCCCGACATTGCGGCCTCCCGTTGCCGCAGCCGCTCCGCTATCGTCTCTTCGGACCCGGACAAGCGCACCGTCGTGATCCTTGCCTCCGGAATCGCCTGCAGAATCCATCGTCGATCGAATGCGGGGTGCAGCATCACGCCGGACATGATCAGCCTGGAGCGTCCCAAAGCTTTATAGGTCGACCAGATCGCCGCCAAGTTGATCGCGCTGATATCGATCGTGCCTGGCCAGAGTCGCTGCAGTTCGTCCCGGCTCGGCTTTGGGAAAACGCGATCCAGCTCGTCGGTCTCGACTATCGCGTGAGGGACCGCAGCGTGTTCGAGTTGGGCGCCGATCTCCCAGGCCAATGTCGATTTCCCGATTCCGGCGGGACCGGTCAGGAGCAGCAGCTCCACTTCCTCGCTCATGTGATCCACCCTCGTCTCGTGTGCCTTGTTATCGATGGCTTTCCGGGATGGCTATGACGGTCCTCTTCGTTAAATAAACTTGTTAAATATCGCGACGGTTTGGTCTACAGACGCCGGATTGCTGTCGCCGCGGCTTGAGAGTGGCGCCCACAGCATATTAAACGTGGGCACTCGCCGGAGGAGATGGTTTCGCCGATGTTCAAGAAGATCCTGATCGCCAATCGCGGCGAGATCGCCTGTCGCGTCATCAAGACGGCGCGGAAGATGGGCATCGCCACGGTCGCCGTCTATTCCGATGCCGACCGCAACGCGGTCCATGTCGAGATGGCGGACGAAGCGGTGCATATCGGCCCGGCGCCCGCCGCGCAGTCCTATCTCCTTGCCGAAAAGATCATCGCCGCCTGCAAGGAGACCGGCGCCGAGGCCGTCCATCCCGGCTACGGCTTCCTCTCCGAGCGCGCCTCCTTCTGCGCGGCGCTGGAGAAGGAGGGCATCGTCTTCATCGGCCCGAAGCCCAAGGCGATCGAAGCGATGGGCGACAAGATCGAATCGAAGAAATTCGCCAATGCCGCGAAGGTCTCGACCGTGCCCGGTTATCTTGGCGTCATCGACGATGCCGACCATGCCGTGCGCATCGCCGCCGAGATCGGCTATCCGGTGATGATCAAGGCGTCGGCCGGCGGCGGCGGCAAGGGCATGCGCATCGCCTGGAACGAGGCCGAGACGCGCGAGGGTTTCCAGTCGTCCAAGAACGAGGCGAAGAGCTCCTTCGGCGACGACCGCGTCTTCATCGAGAAATTCGTCGTCGATCCGCGCCACATCGAGATACAGGTGCTGGGCGACACCCACGGCAACGTGATCTATCTCGGTGAGCGCGAATGCTCGATCCAGCGCCGCAACCAGAAGGTGGTGGAGGAGGCTCCGTCGCCCTTCCTCGATGAGGCGACGCGGCGCGCCATGGGCGAGCAGTCGGTCGCGCTGGCCAAGGCCGTGGACTACCAGAGCGCCGGCACCGTCGAGTTCATCGTCGACAAGGACCGCAATTTCTACTTCCTCGAGATGAACACGCGTCTTCAGGTCGAGCATCCGGTGACGGAACTGATCACCGGCATCGACCTCGTGGAGCAAATGATCCGCGTCGCCGCCGGCGAGAAGCTGGCGATCCGTCAGGAAGACGTGAAGCTCGACGGATGGGCAGTCGAGAGCCGCCTTTACGCGGAAGACCCGTACCGCAACTTCCTGCCCTCCATCGGCCGCCTGACACGCTACCGGCCGCCGGAGGAGGGCCGCTTCGGCGATGCGATCCTGCGCAACGATACCGGCGTCACCGAAGGCGCCGAGATTTCGATGTTCTACGATCCGATGATCGCGAAGCTGTGCACATGGGCGCCGACCCGCATCGCGGCGATCGATGCCATGTCGGACGCGCTTGACAGTTTCGTGGTCGACGGCATCGAGCACAACATCCCGTTCCTCGCCGCGCTGATGCAGCATCCGCGCTGGCGGGAAGGGCGCCTTTCCACCGGCTTCATCGCCGAGGAATATCCGGACGGTTTTTCTCCCATTGTCCCCACGGATGAAGACAAGGCGGTGCTCGCAGCAGTCGCTTTATCCATCGAGCTCATCCGCCGCGACCGTCTCGACCGCCTGACGGGACGCCTTGCGCCCCATTCCGGCGCGATCAAGCCCGGCTGGGTCGTCCGTGTCGGCGACGACTATATCGAAGCGTCGATCATCGACGGCATGATCTCGGTTCCCATTGAGGTCGATCTCGCGATCGCCGGCGCAAAGCCGGTCACGGTGACGTCGGACTGGCGTCCCGGCGATCCGGTCTGGCGCGGCCGCGTCGGCAAACGGCAGGTTTCGGCGCAGATACGCAATGTCCTGAACGGCGTGCGCATCGCATGGAAGGGCATGGCGGCCGACATCCGCGTCATGCTGCCGGATACCGCCGCGCTCGACCGCCTCATGCCGGTCAAGGTGCCGCCGGACACCTCGAAGCTGCTGCTCTGCCCCATGCCGGGCCTCGTTGTCTCTATCGCCGTAGCAGAAGGGCAGGAGGTCAAGGCGGGCGAGACGCTCGCCGTAGTCGAGGCGATGAAGATGGAGAACGTGCTGCGCGCCGAACGCGACCTCGTCGTGGCGAAGATCAACGCGAAACCGGGCGACAGCCTCGCGGTCGATGCGGTCATCATGGAGTTCGCCTGAACCCGACCTTGCGCCGAAAAGCGAGAGCGCATACTTTCGAAACATTCGAATGTTTCGAAAGGCAGGCAATATGCGAATCAGCTCTGCGGAATTTCTCAAGAACTACGGCAGCGTCACCGATGCGGCCCTGGTCGATCCGGTGACGATCACGCGCAACGGCCGCGACCGCCTCGTGCTTCTGTCGGCAGACGAGTACGAGCGGCTTAAGCGCCGCGACCGGCGGGTCTTTCTGTCGGAAGAGATGAGTGATGAAGACCTCGCTCTTGTCGAAAGCCTGCAGGTCGGCGATGAGCATGCGCATCTCGACAGCGAGTTGGAAGACTGGAAGCCGTGACTTGGCCCGCGCCTGAACCCGGTTTGGTCGTCCGCTACTCATATCTCTGGTACGAGGAAGCAAGGCAGGGCCGCGGAGAGGGCGTGAAGGACCGGCCGTGCGCCGTCGTTCTCGCCGTGGACGACGGTGCGGAAAACCCGCGCGTGGTGGTTTTGCCCATCACGCATTCGCCGCCCTCCGACCCTTCCGTGGCGATGGAGATTCCTGCCGCAACGAAGATGCGTCTGGGTCTCGACGCCGAACGATCATGGGTGGTGCTGCGCGAGTACAATGTCTTTCGCTGGCCGGGTCCCGATCTACGGATGGTGGTCAACGGCGTTCCCGAAAGCGCCGCTTACGGTGTGCTGCCGAGGCGCTTCACGATGGAAATGCTGAAGCGGTTCGCCGCCTATGTGCGACAGGGGAAGACGAGGCAGACATCTCGCGGTGAATAACCCGATCCTCCGCATTGTCTTATGCCGATATGGGTCGACTGCCGGGCCGTCATCGCCGACAATGGACGCACCCCGTGAGTCCCTTGCTGTAGCGACATGAACGAACACCCCCCGCGTGATCCCCTGAAACGCGCCGCTCTTGCCGCGGTGCAGCCGCCTCAGCCGCGGCGGTTCATCCACCTGCGCGTCCACTCTGCCTACTCGCTGCTGGAAGGAGCGCTGCCGCTCAAGAAGATCGTTGCCCATGCGGTGAAGGACGAGGCGCCGGCCATCGCGGTCACCGACACGAACAATCTTTTCGGCGCGCTGGAATTCGCCCAATACGCGTCGAAGGACGGCATCCAGCCCATCGTCGGCTGCCATGTCAATGTCTCCTTCGAGGACGGCAACGCGGAGGCCTCGCGCAGCCAGAAGAAGAGCGGCCCCGATCTCCAGCCCGTCGTGCTGTTCGCCGCGACGGAAGAGGGCTACGCCAATCTCGTGCGGCTGGTGAGCCGCATCTATCTGGAGAACAATCCGGGCGAGGCGGCCCATGCGCGCCGCGCTTGGCTGGCCGAACATGGCGCCGGCATCATCTGCCTCACCGGCGGCCCGCGCGGGCCCGTCGGCGCAGCGCTCGCGGCGGGGGCGGCAGCGCTCGCCGAGGCGCGGCTTCTCTACCTGCGCGAATGTTTCGGCGACCGGCTCTATGTCGAGCTCGAGCGGCTCGCCAATTACGACCGCGCGGTCGAGGCTGCCACGGTCGAGCTTGCCTACCGCCACGAATTGCCGCTCGTCGCCACCAACGCGGCGTTCTTCAAGTCGGCCGACGATTTCGAGGCCCATGACGCGCTGATGGCGATCGCGGACGGCTCTGTCATCGCCGTGGACGACCGCCGCCGCCTGACGCCGGACAACCACCTGAAGTCGCAGCGCGAGATGGCGATGCTTTTCGCCGACCTGCCCGAGGCGATCGACAACACCGTCGAGATCGCCATGCGCTGCTCCTTCTATCCGCAGAACCGCGCGCCGATCCTGCCGCGCTTTACCACCGGCGCCGTCGCCAGCGCCGAGGAAGCCGAGAAGGCGGAGGCGGACGAGCTGCGCCGGCAGGCCCGTGCCGGCCTCGCCGCGCGAATGGAAACGCTGGGGCTCGCCGAGGGCTACACCGCGGACCAATATGTCGAGCGGCTGGACTATGAGCTCGGCATCATCGAGCGGATGAAATATCCCGGCTACTTCCTGATCGTGTCGGACTTCATCAAATGGGCTAAGGCGCATGACATCCCGGTCGGTCCCGGCCGCGGCTCGGGCGCGGGCAGCCTCGTCGCCTATGCGCTCACCATCACCGATGTCGACCCGTTGCGCTTCTCGCTGCTCTTCGAGCGCTTCCTCAACCCTGACCGCGTGTCGATGCCCGACTTCGACATCGACTTCTGCCAGGACCGCCGCGAGGAGGTGATCCGCTACGTGCAGGAGCGCTACGGCCGCGACCAGGTGGCGCAGATCATCACCTTCGGGACATTGCAGGCCCGCGCGGTGCTGCGCGATGTCGGCCGCGTGCTCCAGATGCCCTACGGGCAGGTGGACCGGCTCTGCAAGATGGTGCCGCAGAACCCGGCCAATCCGGTCAAGCTGGCTGACGCCATCGCCGCCGAGCCGCGCTTCGCCGAGGAGGTGGAGAAGGAGCCGGCGGTCGAAACCCTGCTCGACATCGCCCAGAAGCTCGAAGGGCTCTACCGGCACGCCTCGACGCATGCCGCCGGCATCGTCATCGGCGACCGGCCGCTGTCCGAGCTGGTGCCGATGTACCGCGACCCGCGCTCCGACATGCCGGTCACGCAGTTCAACATGAAGAAGGTCGAGGATGCGGGGCTGGTCAAGTTCGACTTCCTCGGCCTGAAGACGCTGACCGTGCTCGACCGCGCGGTGAAGCTGATCCGGCGGCGCGGCATCGACATCGATCTCGCCAAGATCCCGCTCGACGACAAGCCGACCTACGACATGCTGTCGCGCGGCGAGGTGGTCGGCGTGTTCCAGGTGGAATCGGCCGGCATGCGCAAGGCGCTGATCGGCATGAAGCCCGACCGCATCGAGGACATCATCGCGCTGGTGGCGCTTTACCGCCCCGGCCCGATGGAGAACATCCCCACCTACAACGCCCGCAAGCATGGCGAGGAGGAGATCGCCTCGATCCATCCCAAGATCGACCATCTGGTGGCCGAGACCCAAGGGGTCATCGTCTATCAGGAACAGGTCATGCAGATCGCGCAGGAACTGGCCGGCTACACGCTCGGACAGGCGGATCTGCTGCGCCGTGCCATGGGCAAGAAGATCCGCGCCGAGATGGAGAAGCAACGCGAAATCTTCGTCAAGGGCGCCGTGGAGCGCGGGGTGGCGAAGCCGCAGGCGGACTTCATCTTCGACCTCCTGGCCAAGTTCGCCGACTACGGTTTCAACAAGTCGCATGCGGCCGCCTATGCCATCGTCTCCTACCAGACCGCCTATCTGAAGGCGCATTATCCGGTCGAGTTTCTGGCGGCGTCGATGACGCTCGACATGTCGAACACCGACAAGCTGGCCGACTTCCGGCAGGATGCGACGCGGCTCGGCATCGAGGTCGTGCCGCCCTCGGTCATGACCAGCTTTCGCGACTTCGAGGTGGGCGAGAACCGCATCTTCTATTCGCTCGCCGCCATCAAGGGCGTGGGCGATGCGGCGGTGGAGCACATCGTGGAGAAGCGGCGCGAAAAGCCCTTCGCCAGCCTCGCCGATTTCTGCGCCCGCGTCGATCCGCGCATCGTCGGCAAGCGCGTGCTGGAAAGCCTGATCCAGGCCGGTGCCTTCGACTGCTTCGGCCACGACCGCGCCCAGCTCTTCGCCGGCATCGAACGCATGATGGGGCTCGCCGCGCGCGCCCATGACGACGCGGCTTCCGGGCAGGGCGACATTTTCGGCGGCGCGGTCTCGGCGCCATCCCTGCACCTTCCGGCGGCCGAGCCGTGGCTTTCGGCGGAGCGCCTGCACCGCGAGTTCCAGACGGTCGGCTTCTACCTCTCGGCGCATCCGCTGGACGAGTATCGCTCGACGCTGGAAAAGCTCAGGGTACAGAACTGGAGCACCTTCCAGCAGGCGGTCAAGGCCGGCGCCTCGGCCGGGCGGCTGGCCGGCACCATCACCTCGCGGCAGGAGCGCAAGACCCGCACCGGCAACAAGATGTGCATCGTCAACCTGTCGGATGCCAGCGGTCAGTTCGAGGCGGTGATGTTTTCCGAGACTCTGGCCGCCTATCGCGATCTGGCGGAGCCGGGCCGCTCGGTGGTCATCACCGTCGCGGCGGAAGACCGGCCCGAAGGCGTCAACCTGCGCATCCAGACCATGCAATTGCTGGAGGACGAGGCCGGCAAGGTGCAGAAGTCGCTGCGCATCTACCTGCGCGACCAGAGCCCCGTGGCCTCTCTCTCGCGCCATCTCGCGCCCGGCGGGGAGGGGCAGGTGAGCTTCGTGGTCATCAAGGAGGCCGGCAAGGGCGAGATCGAGGTGGCGCTGCCCAACAGCTACCGCGTCGGCCCGCAGGTCGCCGCGGCGCTCCGCGCCGTGCAGGGCGTGGTCGAGGTCGAGTTGGTCTAGTCGACCACCCTCTGCCGCGCTAGGAATCCCCGTCCACGCCGCGGGCGGCGCCCGGCCAGCCGATATCCTTGAGCACCTCGACCGGAAGCGCGGCAATGACGCGTTCCGTATGGCGATAGTGGCGGCGTGCCGAGAGGTGGGAGATGTAGCCCGCCGCCCTGCTGAATATTCGCATGACACGTCTCCTTGGCTTACCTTCCCATGCGTCAGAATATGGGCAGCGGCTTGCATTCAATCAAACGAAATGGAATGATGTATCGGTTCAGCGAAATTGATGGATCACCTGCCGATGAACGCGCCCCTCAATCATCCCATGCCGCTGCTGGAGCTTGATATCCTGCGCACCTTCGTCGCCATCGCGGAGACCGGCAGCTTCACCGCCGCCGCGGCGATCGTGTACCGCACGCCCTCCGCCGTCTCGATGCAGATCAAGAAGCTGGAGGAGACGCTGCGCTGTTCGGTGTTCTCGCGCGATGCGCGGGCCGTCACGCTCACCACGCAGGGCGAGATGCTGCTGGGCTATGCGCGCCGGCTGCTCGCCATCAACCGCGAGGCGGTGTCGAAATTCATCGTGCCTGACGTCGCGGGCGTCGTCCGCCTCGGCTCACCCGACGATTATGGCGAGCGCATCCTTCCCGGCGTGCTGCGGCGCTTCGCGCAGACGCATCCCGCCGTGGCGGTGGACGTGATCATCGACCAGAGCGCCAACCTGCGCCGCCGCCTGGCCGAGCGGGAACTGGACATCACGCTCTTCACCGCCTGCAAGAACATTCCTGCCGAGGCCGACGTGCTGCTCACCGAGGCGATCGTGTGGGGCGGCGCGCGGGGCGGCACGGCGCATCTGCGCGAGCCGCTTCCCATCTCCGTATGGGAGGAAGGCTGCGCCTGGCGGGCCGACGCGCTCGAGACGCTGGGCCGCGACGGGCGCAGCTACCGCGTCGCTTATATGAGCGCCCACACGGCCGGCCAGCGCGCCGCGATCCTGGCAGATCTCGCCATCGCGCCGCTGCCACGCTCCTTCCTCGGCGACGACATCGTGGCGTTGGGAGAGGAACAGGGCCTGCCCAAGCTCAGCAACTACAATCTGTGCATGACGGTGGCGCCCAACGCGCCGCTGCCGGTGCTGGCTGCGGCGGACCATATCCGCGCCACGATGGAGCTGTTCCGCGAGACCGGCCGGTTCTAACGGGCGGAACCTTCCGACGTGGTGCAGGGTTTTGAGACGCATCCGGCGCGTGGCGTGGAGAGGCGTGGTCAATGGCCGAAGCGGTCGACGAGAAACTGAGGGAATACCGCGCCCGCCGCGACTTCTCGAAAACGGCGGAGCCGGACGACAGGCCGGCGGCAAAGAGCGGCGAGCATCTCTCCTTCGTCGTCCAGAAGCATGACGCCACGCGCCTTCACTATGATTTCCGGCTGGAATGGAAGGGCGTGCTGCTCAGTTGGGCGGTGACGCGCGGTCCCTCCTACGACCCGGCCGAAAAGCGCCTCGCCGTGCGCACCGAGGACCACCCGCTCGCCTATGGCGCCTTCGAGGGCACCATCCCCAAGGGCCAGTATGGCGGCGGCACGGTCATGCTGTGGGATCGCGGCGCGTGGGAGCCGGTCGAGGATTTCGTCAAGGGGCTCAAGGCCGGCAAGCTCGTCTTCCGCCTCGACGGCGAACGCCTCAAGGGCGAATGGACGCTGGTGCGCATGAAGCCGCGGCCGGGCGAGAAGGCCGAGAACTGGCTGATGATCAAGCACCGCGAGCCCGGATTCACGCCGCCGCGCGGCGACGTGCTGAAGAAATACGACAGGAGCGTCGCCACCGGCCGCACCATGGCGGCGATCGCGAAGGGCGGCCGCAGCCTCGCGCCCTCCGACCTGACGCCCGAGGCGCCAGCCTCGCAGCTAGACAAGGGCGGGGAGGCGGTTCGGAAGCAGAAGGGCGCCAGCCGGAAAGAGCGCGCGGCGATGCCGGAATGGCGCGAGCCGCAGCTCGCGACGCTGGTCGATATCGCTCCCGAGGGCGCCGCCTGGATCAGCGAGCTCAAATATGACGGCTATCGCACCCTGATCGCCATCGCCGGCGGCAAGGCGCGCATCTACACGCGCACCGGGCAGGACTGGACCAAGAAATTCCCCGGCATCGAGAAGGCCGCCGCCGCGCTCGCCACGGATGGAACGCTGCTGGACGGCGAGATCGTCGCCTTCGACCAGAACGGCCGCACCGACTTCTCCAGCCTCCAGGCCGCCATCAAGGAAGGCGGGAACGGCCTCTCCTGCTTCGTCTTCGACCTGCTCGCGCAGGACGGCGAGGACATTTCAGCCTTGCCGCTGGTGGAGCGCAAGGCGCGGCTGGAGACGCTGCTGGGCGAGGGCAGCGCGCCGCTGATCTATTCCACCCACGTCGCCGGCAACGCACCGGAGGTGCTGGCGCAGATTTGCACTGCCGGCCATGAGGGCATCGTCGCCAAGCGCGCCAACGATCCCTACCGCTCCGGCCGCAGCCGGAGCTGGCTCAAGGTCAAATGCACCCGCAGCCAGGAATTCGTGATTGGCGGCTATGCCAAATCCGACAAGGCGAACCGCAAGATACGCTCCGTTCTTGTCGGCGCGCATGAGAACGGCCGCTTCGTCTACAAGGGCCGCGTCGGCGCCTTCGAGGACGGCACGCTGGCCGCGCTCGAAAAGCGCCTCGTCGGCGGGCCGGCGGCGAAGTCGCCCTTCGCCGAACTGCCGCGCGAGGCGCGCCGCGGCGCCGTCTTCGTCGCGCCGAAGACCGTCATCGAGGTGGCGCTGGCCGAGTTCACCTCCGATGGCATCATCCGCCACGGCGTTGCCAAGGGCATCCGCGAGGACAAGGACGCCGCCGATGTCGTCACCGAGATCCCGCAGGAGACGCCGATGACCGCCCATGAGGAACGCGACACCTTCGCCGGCATCAAGATCTCCAGCCACGACAAGGTGCTCTTCGCCGGAACCGGCATCACCAAGGCCGATCTCGCCGCCCATTACGAGCGGGTCGCGCCGCGCATGCTGCCGCATGTCGCGCGCCGCCTGCTCAGCCTGTTCCGCGGCCCGGACGGGCCGGATGGCGAGACCTTCTTCCAGAAGCACGGCAGCAGGGGCCTGCCCGCGGCGCTGAAGCGCATCGAGGTCGAGGAGAGCGACGGCAAGAAGGACACCTATCTCTATGCCGACGGTCTGGCCGGTCTCATCGCGGGCGTGCAGATGGGCACGCTGGAGTTCCACATCTGGGGCTCGCGCATCGACCGGCTGGAACGGCCCGACCGGCTGGTGATCGATCTCGACCCGGACGAGGGGCTGCAATTCGCCGATGTGCGCGACGCCGCCTTCGACGTGCGCGAGCGGATCAGGAAAATCGGCCTCGAGACCATGCCGATGGTCACGGGCGGCAAGGGCATCCACATCGTCGCGCCGCTGACGGGCCGCGCCGAATGGCCCGAGGTGAAGGCTTTCGCTCGGGGCGTGGCCCAGCTTCTGGAGCATGAGCAGCCGGAGCGCTATGTCGCCAACATGTCCAAGGCCAAGCGCAAGGGCCGCATCTTCGTGGACTATCTGCGCAACGAGCGCGGCTCCACCGCGATCGCGCCCTATTCGACCCGCGCCCGCAAGGGCTGTCCCGTCGCGACGCCGGTCTCGTGGGAGGAACTGGAGACGCTCGAGGCCGCGAATGTCTTCCACATCGGCGACATGGCGGACCGCATGGCCATGAACGACCCATGGGCCGCCGCCGATGGCTGGAAGCAGGCGATCACGAAAAAGCTTCTGTCGGCGGTCGGGCTTCGGTGAGGCCGTCCCGCCATTCGGCCAGCCAAGCGACGATCCGGTCGCGCGCGGCGCGTGCTTCCGGCATGTCGATCAGCGGCCAGACATGGAACATGTGCGGCTCCACCGCCAGCGTTACATCGGCGCCCGCGTTCCTTGCGCGCGTGGCGAACTGCGTCGTGCCGGGGGTCAGCAGGTCACGCCCGCCCGCCAGGATCAGCGTCGGCGGCAGCGTGGAAAGGTCGCCGTGTGCCGGGCTGATGCGCCAGTCGGCGCGATCCATGTCGCCGGCATAGAGGCGGATCGCCTCCAGCCCGCCGGGGATGCCGAGCCATGGGGCGCGCCGCTCCAGCGCCGTGTCCCGCTCCAGAGTCATGTCGAGGCCGGGCGAGATCAGCACCTGCCTAGCCGGTAGTGGCAGGCCGCGCGCGGCCGCCATCATCTCCAGCACCACCGCCATGTTGCCCCCGGCCGAATCGCCAACGAAAGCGACTTCCGCGGAAGGCGTGGCCGCCATCACGTCGGCGTAGACCGCCAGCCCGAAGCCGAAGATGTCGTCATAGCCGTGCTCCGGCGCGAGCGGATAGATCGGCACGGTCACCTGCACGGCGAGGCGCTCCGCCAGCTCGGCGATCAGGTGCCAGTGATAGGAGGTGATCTCGAAGCAATAGGCGCCGCCATGCAGGTAGACGAGCCCGCCTCGCACTGCCCTGCCGCGCGGCATGACCTCGTAGACCGGCCACCCCTCCACCGTGCGCTCTTCGATGTCCAGCCGCGCCGCGATCGCCGCCGGCGGGCGGTGGCTCTGGGTCAGGCGCGCCCTTGCGATCCATTCGTTGAGGCTGGCTGGGCTGGCGAAGGCCTTCTTGCGCGTATGGCGCAGATAGAGCGCGACGAGATGGCTTTTCAGGCTGGGCACGCGCCTACCAGTGGATGCCGAACACGGCGCTTGCCAGCACGCCGGCGCTGCCGACGACGAGGAAGATCACCGCCGCCGCCAGCATGGCGATGCCGACGCCGGCCGCCAGCAGCAGCCCGTCGCGTTCTGACAGGGAGATCCCGAGCGTGGCGATCGAGAATGCCGGCAGCCAGTTGCCGAGCGGAATGGGCAGGAACACCACGACCGACAGGATGAAGGCCAGAAGGCCGATCCAGCGGTCCACCGCCTGCGTGCAGAAGGGCCAGTGCCGCGGCTTCACCACGTCCTGCAGCCGGCAGAGCCAGGGGTTCATCCGCGCCACGCAGTTGCGGAACGTGTCCGGTGCGATTTCCTTGTTCAGCAGCCGCTGCGGCAGCCACACCGTGTCGTAGCCCAGCGCCATCTGGCCCGAGATCAGCATCAGCGGAATGCCGAAGATCAGTGTCGAGCCCGGCGGCAGGGGCAGGAGGTTGAAGGCGGCGAAGAGCACGAGGAGGGCGGCGAAGCTGCGGTCACCCAGCGCGTCGCGGATGGCTGCCACGCGCACCGGCCCCTCGGCTCTGGCCGCCATCGCGGCGAGTATGTCGGTCAGCCGCTGCTCAGTCGGCGCAACGGCGACCATCTCCTGCCGGGGGCGTTTCACGTCGATATTCATGTCGGTCGGTTGCACGCCTCGCGGCAAACTGCCTTGGTAGAGGGAGGTAAGCCTCGCTCGTCCTCAGGGCAAGGGTTCAGCGCCGCAATTCGATTATATCCAGCTTCGATTCGTAGCGCGGTGCCGGAAAGGCGATCTGGAACGCTTGCGCGCCGGTGCGGGTTGCATAGCCGACCTGGTCGCTGTCCGGCCCCGCGCCATAGGCCGGAACGGGATCGCCGGCCACATGGAAGCTGCCCAGATAGGTCAGGCGCGTATCGCTTTCGGTAAAGAAGCGGCCCTTCGTCCGCTGCGAGCCGGTCAGCTTCTCCAGCGTCCAGCCCGCGCCGTCGTCAGTCACGCGGCATTTGAACCAGCCATAGACCACCAGCTTCGCCATGCCGCCGGCCTTGATCGTGCGGCATTGCCAGTCGCCGGTCATGTCGAAATCCCGAAAGGAAAGGGCAGGGCGCGCCACGACCGCGTCCAGCACCGCGACATCCTTCGGCGCGCCGCCGGCACGCGCTTCCGCCACCGCCTCCTCGAATGTCTCGTCGAAGGCGGCGATGCGCGCCCGGTCCGCCTGCGTGATGAGGCTTTCGATCTCGCCGGTCGCCGAGGCGGGCGCGGCCAGCGCCAGAAGCGCGATGATGGCTGTGGTGGCTCTCATGCTTTCCTCTCGTTCCCGCGCAGACCCAATGCCTGAAAGGTGGCCGCTTGATGGTCAGGCCGAAACCTCGCCGCGCCACAAGCCCGGATAATCGAGCACGAAGCCGGACGGATGCACCGCGAGCTCGGCGCTGTAGCCATGGGTGGCGGATGTATAAGCCAGCCGTTCGCCGCCGGTCCGGCGGTAGATCTGCTCGATCAGCCCGAGCGCCCGCGTAAACTCCAGATAATAGGCCGCCGGGGCAAAGGTATCGACGCCCTCCTTCGGGACAAGGCGGCGTATGGCGATCAGGTTGGTGGCCGGCGTGAAGCCGAGGTCGAGGTCGATGCAGCCGGCCGCCGCGTTCTGGATCCGGCCGTCGAGCAGCCATCCTTCCGGCCCGTGCACGATCTCGAAGCCGAGCGCTTCATGCCCGATGCCGCCGCTGACGCTGGCCGAGCGCGTTCGCCATTCGCCATCGCAGCGCACTGTGTAGCCCAGCCCGCAGGGCATGCCGTCATGGCGGAAGACCGCATGTCCTTCCAGTTGCCAGCCCTCGTCGGTCTCGACCAGGCGGCAGCAGTCGTGCCCGTCGGTGTCGAGCCTGTGCCAGAAGGCTGTCGCGACGATCCTGCCCATCATCCTCTCCTTTTGGCGGAACATGGCGCGCCGGCGGCAAAGCGCAACCCGTTGCGGGCGCGCATGCCCGCATATCGGAACCGGGCTGCATTCCCGGCGTTGATGAAAGGGGTCGAACGCATGTCTCCGAAAGCCCGGTCTTCGGGCAGGACATGCCCAACAAGAGAGCATGTCGCCTGCGGTTTTCGGGCACGGCATGCGAGGAAACAAAGGCCGGCCGCGCACGAAAGCCGCGATCGGCTCGATCGGAGAGAAGAAGATGAAGCTGATCCGAATTGCATCGCTCGCCGCCGTCGCCGTCACCCTGCTGCTCACCGGCTGCGGCAATACCATTCGCGGAATGGGGCAGGACACGGCGAATGCGGTGGACGCCACCCAGGATGCCGGTCGCAGGATCGAGCGCTCGGCGCGGTGAGGGTAAGCTGACGCCCGTGTCTCCTTGTCGGCGTGGGCGTCAGTGCACCGGAGCAATCAAAACAACAGGATAGGCCGCTTTCCTGACTCGACGGAGCGCGTCAATCCTCTTCGGCGCGAAGATCGAATCGCTCCAGCGTGGCGGGGCTGATAAGCTTCGCGTGCAGGGTGAGCAGAACCAGCCGCGCGTCCGGGCTGTCGCCGTCTTCCAGCGCCCGCTCGACCCGCGCCTCCGTGTCCGCCGTCAGCATCGGGCCGTTGGCGTGTTCGAAAACCCGCGGCCCCACGGCGCAATAGGCGATGATCGCGGCGACCGGCGGATAGGAATCGGCTGGCGGGTCGTCCGGATAATAGTCCTTCATCAGGTTGACGATGGCGAGCTTGGCGCCCTCCGGCACCTGCGCGGGATGCAGGTCGACCGCGCGCAGTGCCGCATCGAGCTGCCGTAGGTCGCCCGACCTGCCGAACATGCCCAGAAAGCCGAGATTGGATTGCCGCCGCGCCATGGCGCAACCTTACCGCTTTTTCCGCCAGCGGTGAAAGCGCTCGACTTTTTTCTTCCCAATACCCCAAGGATTTCCCACAAGGCATCGTCAAAGAGACAAATGACGGCGATGGCTGCGGAGATCGACAGGCAGGACGCGCAGGCGGACGACGGCGAATTGGCCGCGCGCGCCGCTGCGGGCGACCGCGCCGCTTTCGCCGCGCTGGTCGAGCGGCATTACGATTTCATCTATCACGTCGCCTGGCGCGTGCTGGGCCGGCGGGCGGATGCCGAGGACCTCGCCCAGGATGTCTGCGTGCGTCTCGGCCGGGCGATCGCCGGCTATCGCGGCGGCGCGGCCTTCACCACCTGGCTCTACGCGCTGGTGCTGAATGCGGGCCGCGACGCGCTGCGGCGCAACGCGCGGGGCGACCGCAACGTCTCGGCCTTCGCCGCCCATGCGCAACTGATGTCGGAAGAGAATGACGACGACGATCCGGCCGAGCGCATGTGGGAGGCGGTGCGTACGCTGCCGGACAAGCAGCGCGAGGCGATGACGCTGGTCTATGGCGAAGGTCTCGGCCACGCCGCCGTCGCCGATATCATGGGGGTCACGGAAAACACGGTCGCGTGGCATGTCCACGAGGCCCGGAAACGGCTGAAGGCGCTGCTGCGCCCGGCCGGGGACGAATGAGCGATGAGCGAACGCGACGAATTCGACATGCTGCGCAGCCGGCCCGCGCCGAAGCCGCGCAACGACGCGCGGAAGGAGGCGCTTGCCGCTGCCCTGCGCAGCTATGACGAAAAATTTTCGCCGACCGCCCAAGGAACGGCCGGCGAGGTTCGTCTGACCGACAGAGCAAGAAAACTCTGGAGAGGTCTGATGAACAGGAAACTCGTCGCAACCCCGGCCGTCGCCGGTCTTCTGGTGCTGCCGCTTGCCGGCTATGCCGCCTGGCAGTTCATGGACGAAGACATGTTCGGGTTGCGCACGGAAACGCAGGTTCAGGGCGAGCCCGTCCGGCCGAGCGAGGCGGCCGAGGAGCAGGAGGCCGGGCGCGGGGTCGTTCTCAATAGCGAGCCCGCATTGCCGCAGGCCCCGGCCGACCAGTTGCGCGAGACGGCGCGTCCCGCCCCGGCCGCGCCGACCGGCATGGCGGCGCCCCGCCTGCAGCGCGGCCCGCTGGGGGCCGAAAGCAAGATGGTCGCGCCCTCGCTGGCTCCGGCGCCTTCGATGGATATGGCGCTGCCGCGGACCGAATCACGCGACCGTTTCGCCACCTTCGACACCAATCCGGTTCGTGCCGCGCTGGAGGATCCGGTCTCCACCTTCTCGATCGACGTCGATACCGCGTCCTACGCTTTCGCGCGCCGCTCGCTGAAGGAAGGTTTCCTGCCGCAGGCCGACACGGTGCGCGTGGAAGAATTCATCAACTACTTCCCCTATGACTGGCAGGGACCGGCAAGCGCCGACGAGCCTTTCAAGGCCAATGTGACGGTGATGCCGTCGCCATGGAACACCGGCACCAAGCTGCTCCATATCGGCATCAAGGGCTATGACGTGCCGGCCACGACGCGGCCGGCGGCGAACCTCGTCTTCCTGATCGACACGTCGGGCTCCATGAATGCGCCCGACAAGCTGCCGCTGCTGAAATCGGCCTTCCGCATGCTGGTCAACGGCATGGCCGGCAGCGATACGATCTCGATCGTCACCTATGCCGGCAGCGCGGGCACGGTGCTGGAGCCGACCAAGGCCTCGGACAAGCAGAAGATATTCGACGCGCTCGATCGTCTGGAGGCGGGCGGCTCGACCGCAGGTGCGGCCGGCATCGAGGAAGCCTACCGGCTGGCCGAGAAGAGTTTTGTCGCTGGCGGCGTCAACCGCGTGATGCTGGCGACCGACGGCGACTTCAATGTCGGCCAGACCTCCGACGACGCGCTGGAGCGGATGGTGGAGGAGAAGCGCGGGAAGGGCGTGTTCCTGTCCGTCTTCGGCTTCGGCCGCGGCAACTACAACGACCGGATGATGCAGGTGCTGGCCCAGAACGGCAACGGCACGGCCGCCTATATCGACACGCTGGCGGAAGCCGAGAAGACGCTGGTGCAGGAGGCGACCGCAACGCTCTTCCCGATCGCCAAGGATGTGAAGATCCAGGTCGAGTTCAACCCGCAGAGGATCGCCGAATACCGGCTGATCGGCTACGAGACGCGCGCCCTTAACCGCGAGGACTTCAACAATGATCGGGTCGATGCCGGCGAGATCGGCTCCGGCCACACGGTCACCGCGATCTACGAGATCACGCCGAAGGGCAGCCCGGCGCAGCAGATCGACGATCTGCGCTACGGCAATGCGCAGGTGAACAATCCGGACGGCATCGCCGGCGCGGACGAATATGCCTTCGTCAAGATCCGCTACAAGCAGCCGGACGCGGACACGTCGAAGCTCATCACCACGCCGGTGACGGCCGCCAACGAGATCGGCGCCTTCGACGATGCCTCGAACGACGTACGCTTCTCGGTCGCCGTCGCCGGCTTCGGCCAGAAGCTGCGCAAGACCGACCAGCTTGCCGGCTTCGGCTATGACAGGATCATGGAGATTGCCACCGCCGCCCGCGATGCGGACCCTTACGGGTATCGCGCGGAGTTCCTCTCGCTCGTGCGCCTTGCCTCGGCGCTCGACGGCGGACGGTAGTGGCGACACGGGCGGCGTGGGCGGATAGATTGGCTCTCATCCACCACGTCGCCTTTCGGGCGGGCGAGGCGGCCGGCGAGGGGAAACCCTCGCCGGTCTTTTTCATTGCCAGTATGTGGCGAGAGTATCTGAAGATTTTGGTCAGCCTATATGCGCTGGCCATGCATAAAACGCAAAAACCGCGCTCTCCTTTCCAGAGGAACGCGGCTTTGCCAAACAACGCATGGCTCTTCGCGACGCAATACTTTGCGAAGACTACGGCCCCGGTACGCAGTACCTGATCCGGAGCGGGGGCGGCTGCGAACGACCGCCTTGTGATAAGTTCTAGACGGACATCGTTACCGTCAGGTTAGCGAGAGCTTAAATAAACCTGAATCCGCATTTTTTCGGTGGCGTCCGCGCGTGCCGGCGCCACTGAAAGCCGCCTGGGGCGCGGCGCATATAACCGGGCTCTAGAGCATTTTGCAGCCAAGTGGAATCACTTGGCGTCGCACAAATGCGGCTAAATCAAAGAGATAGAGCGGCAGCCCGGATATATCCGGGCGTCCGCCGCTCTAGCCGAGCGACGGGCGATAGGTGCCGAACGACCAGACATTGCCTTCCGGGTCGCGGCAGATGAACTCGCGGCTTCCATAGTCGCGGTCGGTGGGGGCTTCCTCGACCTTTGCGCCGGCGGCCTTGACGCGCTCGTGGATCGCGTCCGGGTCCTCGACCACCACATAGGTGGATTGGCCGCTGAGGCCGCCCGGCTCGCCGACCATCCGGCCGTAGCTGTCGTCGCGGACGGGGCCGAGCATGATCACGCTGTCGCCGAACCTGAGTTCCGCATGCTCGATCATGGCGCCGCGATGGACCGCGACGACCTCGAAGCCGAAGACATCCTGCATGAAACGGATGATCTTCTCCGGATCATGGTAGCGGAATGTCGGAATGATGGGCGCTGCGTCCCTCGCGCCGGTCATGGGTCTTCTCCTTCTGGCTGTGACGTCCTGACTGTAACGCCGCAGCCGCGAGAGAGATGCAGTGAGGTCAGATTCCCGACCACACCCTCAGCGGATTGGTGGGGTCGGCGAGCAGACGCCCGGCGAGCGCGATACAGGCGATGATGAGCATCGGCTTGATGAGCCGCGATCCGTTGCGCATGGCAAGGCCGGCACCGACGCGCGCGCCGATGAACTGCGCGACGCCCATGATGAGCCCGACCTTCCAGTAAACCGCGCCGAACAGCGCGAAGACGGCGAAGCCGCCGGTATTGGAGGCGAAATTGAGCAGCTTGGTGTGCGCCGTCGCCTTCAGCACCCCGTAGCCCGCCAGTGCCACGAAGGCGAGCATGAAGAAGGAGCCGGTGCCGGGGCCGAACACGCCGTCATAGAAGCCGATGAGCGGCACCACCACGAGGCCGAAGAGGAACGGCGTCATCCGCTGCTGGCGGTCGATATCGTCCATGTTGGGCTTGAGCCAGAAATAGAGGGCGATCGCGATGAGCAGCACCGGCAGCAGCGCGCGCAATATGTCGCCCGGCAGCAGGGTGGCGAGCAGGGCGCCGGCGACCGCGCCGGCAAAGGAGAGCAGGGCGGCGGGGATCTGCCTGCGGATGTCGACATGGCCTTTCGCGCTGTAGGCCCATGCGGCCGAGCCGGAGCCGAACAGCGATTGCAGCTTGTTGGTGCCCAGCGCCTCCACCGGCCCGATGCCGGAAAGCAGCAGCGCGGGCACGGTGATGAGCCCGCCGCCGCCGGCGATGGAATCCATGAAGCCCGCGATGAAGCCGGCAATGGCTAGGAATAAAAGCAGTTCGCCGGCCAGTTCGGGCATTTGTCGGCTCCGGGATCATGGCGCGCGCAGCGCCCCGTCAGGGCTTCAACACGGACGAGGCGTTTCCGCAAGCGCGAATAAGGGATAGGTTCGGGCGGGGCAGTGGAGGTCGAATCATGGCGCGTGGTTTTCTCACGCGGCTGCGTGAACTTGTGGAGGGAAATACGGGCGTGGCCAAGGTCGCAAACGATCCCGCCTTGATGGCCGAGCTGCTGCTTCTGTTCCGGATGATCCTTGCCGACGGAAAGGTCGAGGAACGCGAAATGGCCGTCCTGCGGCGGATCTGCTCCGACGCCTTCGGGATCGCCGGTGACGATCTGGCGCAGGTGCTTCAGCATGTGCAGGATTTCGGCTTCGAGACCACGAGCGCGCAGGCGCTCGCGGTGTTCCGCGAAATGCCGCGCGAGCGCCGTGTCATGCTGGCGCAGCATATGGCCGATATTTCGAGGGCCGATGCCGAGCTGAACAGCCACGAGGTGCGGCTGCTCGCGCGCGTGGTGGACATGCTGGAACTCAGCCCGCATGATGCCGTCGGCGGGCAGGGGCTGAACTGATCCCGGAGGGACGATGACGGTCAAACGTATCGTTGCCAATATCGCCGTCGATGATCCGGCCGCCGCCGAAGCCTTCTATGGCGGCATACTCGGCATGGACCGGGCCATGGATCTCGGCTGGATCGTGACCTACGCCACCGGCGAACAGGCCCGGGCGCAGGTCAGCTTCGCCTCCGAGGGCGGCTCCGGCACGCCGGTGCCGGCGCTGTCCGTGGAAGTCGATGATCTCGACGAGGTGCTGGCGCGGGTGAAGGACGCTGGCCTGCCGATCGCCTACGGCCCGGCCGTGGAGCCCTGGGGCGTGCGGCGCTTCTTCCTGCGCGACCCGTTCGGAACGCTGGTGAACGTGCTGGCGCATATCTAGGCGCGTCGCGTTCCGTCTGCTCGGGAGGTCTCCAATTCCGGCCGTTCGCGCTGCCCCTCATCCGGCTGCCGCCACCTTCTCCCCGTAAACGGGGAGAAGAGAGCCTCCATCTCCACCTTTCGCCAATCGCTGGCTTAGCAGAAGAGGCGGAAAGAAAGCGGACGGCGTTCTTCTCCCCGTTTGCGGGGAGAAGTGCCCAGCAGGGCGATGAGGGGCGGCGCAAAGGTCGAGGCGTTTCGGCTCGCATGTCAGGGAAGCCTCCCGCCCCGGCGGGCGGCGATGGCCCCCTTGAGGTCCGGCGCGGCAGCCACCAGCGCACGCGCCGCCGCGGAAGCGGGCTGCGCCAGCACTTTCGCCGTCGCGCCGCGCTCGACGATCTTGCCCTCGTCCATGACCATCACATCGTCGGTGATCGCCCGCGCCACGGTGAGGTCGTGAGTGATGAAGAGATAGGCGCAGCCCAGCCGCGCATTGAGATCGGCGAACAGGTCGAGGATCTGCGCCCGGATCGACACGTCGAGGGCCGATACGGGCTCGTCCGCCACGATCAGCTTCGGCCGCGTGATCAGCGCGCGGGCGATGGAAAGACGCTGGCGCTGGCCGCCGGAAAATTCGTGCGGATACTTGTCCATGTCGGTGGCTGAAAGCCCGACCTCGGCCAGCGCCTGCACCACCATCTCGCGGCGCTCGGCCTTGCCGGGCTGCTTTTCCAGAAGATGCAGCGGCTCCGCGACCAGCCGCTCGACGGTCTGGCGGGGATCGAAGGAACCATACGGGTCCTGAAACACCACCTGCATGTCGCGCCGCGCGGCCCGCAATTCGGCATCGGGTCTTCCCGTCACTTCCTGTCCGGCAAGGCGGATGCGGCCGGCGGTGGCGGGTTCCAGCGCGAGGATCATGCGGGCAAGCGTGGACTTTCCGCAGCCCGAACGGCCCACCAGCGCGACCGAACGGCCATGCGCCATGGAGAAGGAGACATCGTCCACCGCGCGGAAGGGCGCCGGCCGTGAAAACAGCGACGTGCGCCTGACCGGATAATCCTTCGACACGCCCTCGACATCAAGCAGCGGCGCGGTCTCTTCGGTGCGCGCGGCGGCGGGCGGGCGCGCCGGCACATGCAGCGAAGCCTCGGCCAGTTGGCGCGTATAGGGTTGCCTGAGCTCGGTGAGGATTTTCGCCGTCTCGCCGGTTTCGACGACGGCGCCCTGCCGCAGCACCGTGATCCGGTCCGCCATCTCCGCCACGACGCCGAGATCGTGCGAGATGAGCAGCAGGCCCATGCGGTTCTCGGCCACGAGGCCGCGCAGCAGATCGAGGATCTGCGCCTGCACGACGACATCGAGCGCCGATGTCGGCTCGTCCGCGATCAGCAGCCGCGGATTGAGCGCGCAGGCGATGGCGATGACCACGCGCTGGCGCTGGCCGCCGGAAAGCTGGTGCGGATAGCGCGTCAGCGGGAAGCGCTCCTCCGGCAGGCCGACCCGCGCCAGCATGCGGCGTGCGCGGTCCTCCGCATCGCGCCGGTTCGCGCCGGTGTGGCGGCGGATACCTTCGGCCACCTGCTCGCCGATCGTCTTGACCGGGTTGAGCGCGGTCATCGGCTCCTGGAAGACCATGCCGATATCGTCGCCGTGCAGCCGCTCCATCGCCGCCTCCGGCGCGGACAGGATATCGACCCCGTCGAAACCGATGCGGCCCGTCGCGACCGCGCCCGGCGGCAGCAGGCGCATGACCGACAGCGCGGTCATCGACTTGCCGGAGCCGGATTCGCCGACGAGCCCCACGACCTCGCCTGCGCCGACGGTGAGGTCGATGCCGTTCAGGATCGGCGTCCCGTCGATCGCAAGCCGCAGCCCTTCGATGTCGAGCAGGCTCATTGCCGCCGCCGCAATCTGGGGTCGAGCGCGTCGCGCAGGCCGTCGCCGAGAAGGTTGAGCCCGAGCACGGTGAGCACGATGGCGAGGCCGGGGAAAAGCGCGAGGTGAGGGGCCATCGCCATGCGGGTCTGCGCATCGAAGAGCATGCGGCCCCAGGAGACCATGGGCGGCTGCGCGCCGAGGCCGAGATAGGACAGGCCCGCCTCCGCGAGGATGCCCAGTGCGAACTGGATCGTGCCCTGCACGAGCAGCATGGAGGCGATGTTGGGCACGATGTGCTCGGCGGTGATGCGCGCCTTGCCCTTGCCCGCGGCGCGCGCGGCGAGGATGTATTCGCGCGGCCAGATCGACAGCGCGCCCGCGCGGGCCACACGCGCGAACACCGGGATGTTGAAGATGCCGATGGCGATGATGGCGTTGACCGCACCAGGGCCGAAGATCGCCGTGATCATCAGCGCCGAGAGCAGGGCGGGGAAGGCGAAGACCACGTCGTTGATGCGCATGAGCGCCTCGTCGATGAAGCCGCCGCGCGCGGCAGCCCAGCAGCCGAGCGGCACGCCGACGCCCATGCCGATCACCACCGCGACGATCGCCACCGCGATGGAATTGCGCGCGCCGATCATGATCATGGAGAGGATGTCGCGGCCGAAATGGTCGGTGCCAAAGGGATGTGCCGCAGACAGGCCCTGCATCCGGTTTGCGACGACGAGATGGGTGATGTCGTAGGGCGTCCAGACGAAGGAGATAAGCGCCATCGCAGCGATCAGCAGCGTGATGACGAGACCGGCGACGAATGACGGGCTGCGCAGCGCCAGATGAAGGGCGTTACGCTGCGGTTGCGCGATGCGGACCGGCACCTCGACCATCATTCACCCGTCCGCAGGCGCGGATCGACCGCCGCATAGGCGAGGTCGACCAAAAGGTTGACGACGATGACGCTCGCCACCAGCAGCATCACGATGCCCTCCACCACGATCAGGTCGCGCTGGGTGATGGCCTGGAAGACGAGGCGGCCGAGGCCGGGCAGGTAGAACACGTTCTCGATGATGATGGTGCCGGCCAGCAGGAAGGCGAATTGCAGGCCGAGAATGGTCAGCACCGGGATCATCGCGTTGCGCAGCGCATGACGCCACAGCACGGCGCGGTTGGGCAGGCCCTTGGCACGCGCGGTGCGGATATAGTCCTCGCCGAGCACTTCGAGCATGGCCGAGCGCGTGACGCGCGCCAGGATCGCCGCCTGCGGCAGCGCGAGCGCGATGGCCGGCAGAATGAGTGCGCGAAAGCCGGGCCACAGCCCGCCGCCCCAGCCCGGAAAGCCGCCGGCCGGCACCCAGCGCAGCCACACCGCGAAGAGATAGACGAGTAGCAGGGCGAACCAGAAATTCGGCAGCGCCACACCCACCTGCGTCAGGCCCATGATCGAGACATCGCCCGCCTTACCGCGCTGGGCGGCGGCGAAGATGCCGACCGGGATGGCGATCAGCGTCGACAGGGCAAGCGCCAGCAGCGCCAGCGGCAGCGAGACGGTCACGCGCTCGGCGATGAGGTCGATGACGGGCGACGAATAGGTGTAGGAACGCCCGAAATCGCCCGCCAGCATCCCACCGAGCCACGACGCGTATCGCGTGAGCAGCGGCTCGCCGAGGCCCATTTCCTGCCGCAGCGCGGCGAGCGCTTCCGGCGTCGCATTCATGCCCAGCATGAGCTGCGCGGGGTCGCCGGGCAGCAGTTCCATCACGGAAAAGACCACGGCCGACGCCAGAAGCATCGTCAGCGCGCCCACGAGCAGTCGTTTCAGGACGTGCAGTGCCATGGCAGCCCGTGCGGTGAACGATGCTGCGAGGATAGCGCGGGGTGCGTGCCCGGTTCTAGTCCGTCCACTTCACCTTCGTCAGGTCGTTGGCCTGGATGGGGGAATTTTCCCAGAAACCCTGGAGCTTGGCGTCCCACACGCCGACCTTGGGCAACTGGAACAGGAAGCCGACCACGGCGTCGCGCGCGAGAATCTCCTGTGCCTGCCGGTAGAGGTCGTTGCGCTGCGCCTCGTCGGATGTCTCGTCGAGCCTGGCGATGATCTCGTTGAAGGCGGGATTCCTGTAGCCGAAATAATAGTCCGGCCGCGAATAGATATCGATGTCGTTCGGCTCGGTATGGGAGATGACGGTGAGGTCGAAGTCCTTGTCGGTGAAGACCTGCTTCAGCCAGTCGGCCCATTCCACGGGGATGATCTGCAGGTCGATGCCGACCTGTCGCAGCTCGGACGCGATGATCTCGCCGCCCAGGCGCGCGTAGGAGGGCGGCGGCAGCTTCAGCGTCGCCTTGATGCCGTTGGCGAAGCCGGCTTCGGCCAGCAGCGCCTTGGCCTTCTCCACATCGTGCGGATAGGTGCCGGTCAGATCGACATAGGCCGCGTTCGCCGGGGAGAAATGCGAGCCGATCGGCGTGCCGAGGCCGTTCGACGCGCCGGCGATGATCTCGTCGCGGTCGAGCGCATGGGCGATCGCCTGCCGGACCTTGAGATTGTCGAAGGGCGGCTTTGCATTGTTGATCGACAGCAGCGTCTCTCCCTCGGTCGAGCCGATCACGACCTTGAAGCGCGCATCGCCCTCGACCTGCGACACAGCGTCCGGCGGAAACATCGGGAACGCCTGGATGTCGCCGGAGAGCATGGCAGGGACGGCCGCCGCCGCGTCGGGGATGACGCGGAACTCGGCCTTGTCCAGCGCCGCCGGCTCGCCCCAGTAGTCGGGGTTCTTCACCAGCGAGATGGCGGAGCCGCGCGCCCAGTTCTGGAACCGGAACGGGCCGGTGCCGACCGGGCGCTCCTTGTTGGTCTCGGCCGATTCGGGCGCCACGATGACGGCGTCGCCCCAGCCCATATTGTAGAGGAAGGAGCCCTGCGGCCGCTTGAGGTTGACGCGCACGGTGGCCGGATCGACCACCTCGACCGTGTCGATCTGCGCGAAAAGCTGCTTCTGCGCATTGGTGGAGTTTTCGGCCCGCGCGCGGTCGAGCGAGAACTTCACGTCCTCCGCGTCGAAGGTCGAGCCGTCATGGAACTTGGCCCCTGTGCGCAGGCGAAAGGTGTAGCTCTTGCCGTCCTCCGAGATGGTCCAGGTCTCGGCGAGCGCGGGCAGCACCTCGCCCGACGGGCCGATCCGGGTCAGGCCTTCGAAGACATTGGCATAAAGCACCTCGTCGATCGCCGCGGCGGCGCCGGCCGTCGGATCGAGATGCGGCGGCTCCAGCACGATGCCGAGAACGAGGTCGGTGCGCGCCGCATGCGCGGATGCACTGAGGGCGGCGAAAGCGGCCGCGGCCAGCAGGGCGGTTTGCAAGATCCTCATGTCATCCTCCCGTCATGCGTATGTTGCAGCGCGAAGAAAGACGAAACAGGACGGAATGTAAATCGCTTATCTTGCCCCTGCGGCATTCATTTGCCTCTCGATCGGGCAAAAGGCGATTTTGCTGTGCAGCAAACGCGGCAGCTACGGGGCATTGCCGCTGCTGCATTGCGGCAAAGCCGAATCGCCGCGCCGCGGCCTTCCGGCCTCACATTCGAGTGATGATTCCGCCGCAGGCTTATGCCTGATGGCCTCCTTCACCCTGCATTCAGCTTTTCGTTCTTAACTGGCGCGAGGTAACGAGTTCGGGGTTCGGGTATGAAACGTATCACGCGCTGCGCGATCACGCTCGCGCTTCTGCTGGGGTCTTCGGCCGCCGCCTCCGCCGGGGCGCTGGTTGCGCGGGTCAGCCTTTCCACGCAGACGATGGAGGTGATCCGCTACGGCGAGGTCATCCACACATGGCCCATATCGAGTGCGCGCAAAGGCTACATCACGCCGGTGGGGACCTGGCGGCCCAAGCGCATCCACAAGATGTGGCATTCGCGCACCTACGACATGTCGCCGATGCCGTTCGCGGTCTTCTACGATCGCGGCTGGGCGATCCATGGCACCTCCGCCGTGGGCCGGCTCGGCACGCCGGCCTCGCATGGCTGCGTGCGGCTGGACACCGCCAATGCGGAGATCTTCTACAATCTCGTGCGGGAAATCGGCGCCGGCAATACGCGCGTGATCGTGGAGAACTGACGGCGTCAATTAAAGGCGATGCGGCCGGCCACGCCGAGCGACTGCCCCGTGCGCGACAGGATGATCGCCTCGCCCTCGCGCGCCCGCACGCCGACCAGCGCCTCGATCACCTCGCCATGGGTGACCATGACGAGATTGTCGGAGCCGGAATAGCCGAGCGCGCGCTCCACGACCTCCGCATTGCGGGCCGACTGGCCCGCCTCGTCGTCGGGAAAGAAGTCCAGCGCGGGAAACGGCTCGACGATACTGGCGCCGAAGGCGAGGGTCGCGGTGTCGGCGCAGCGGCAGAAGCGGCTCGTCAGCACCTGCGCCACCGGTGCCGCGCGCGCGGCGAACAGCGCCCCGATGCGCCGCGCCTGCTGGCGTCCGCGATCCGAGAGGTGGCGCTGCGTGGCGCAATTGTCGATGTTGAAATGCGGCGGGTCGCCGACGCCGGGCGCGTTGGCGTGGCGCATGAGAACGACCTGACCGCCGTCGCGCAGGAGCGCCCAGCCGGCTTCGGTGGCATAAGCGGGCAGGCTGGCGAGAAGGAGGAAGGCGGCAAGAAGGAAGCGGATCATCGGGAAACCTTGTTGTGCCTCCTCTTAGCTTGAAATATGCGCCAAGCCAAAACGGCCCGGCGCACATTGCCGTGTGATGCCGCTCCATTCCTCGTTTCACTCGGCGGCGAAATGCGATATCGGCGCTGCATGTCGCCTCTCATCGCAACGATCGCATTCGTCTTCGGCCTCGTGGCGCTGGGCTATTGCTGCGCATGGACTGGGTATCTGCGGCCCCAGATCGGCGATGCGCTGACCGAGTTTGTGGTGGCGGTGGCGCTGCCCGTCCTGCTCTTCCGCACCATGATCCAGATGGATTTCGCCAACGCCGCGCCATGGCTGCTGTGGATGACCTATTTCAGCGTGGCCGCCGTCATCTGGACGGTCTCGCAACTGACCGTCGTCCACCTGTTCGGGCGCGAGAAGAAGGCCGGCGTCGTGGCGGGGGTGGCCGGCGCCTTCTCCAACCTGCTTCTGCTCGGCCTGCCGCTGATGGCGAGCGCCTTCGGCCGCCAGGGCACGGAGGTGCTGTCGCTCATCATCGCCGTGCATCTGCCGGTGATGATGGCCGCCTCCATCGTGCTGATGGCCTGGGCGCAGCGCGACGAGGCAGGGCCCGTGCGCCCGGCGCGCCTGCTACGCGACTTTTCGCGCAACCTGTTCGGCAATCCGCTCATCGTCGGCATCCTCGCGGGGCTGGCATGGCGCATCGCGGGACTCCCCATGCCCGAGCTCGGAAGCCGGTTCGTCGACACCTTCGCCGCGCTGGCCGGACCCGTCGCGCTCTTCGCGATGGGGGTGAGCCTGCGCGCGATGAGCATCAGTGGCGATCTGCGGCCCGGCATCGCGCTTTCCACGATCAAGCTGATTCTCATGCCCGCCCTGATGCTGGGCCTTGCCAAGCTGACGGGCCTGCCGCCGCTGCCGGCGAAGATCGCCGTGGTCGCGGCGGCGATGCCGACGGGCGTGAACCCCTATCTGATTGCCACGCGCTTCGGTGTCGGCCGCGCGCTCGCATCCAACACGATGACGATCGGAACGGCGGCTGCCGTGCTGACCAGCGCCTTCTGGCTCATTGTGGCGGAGCGGGTTTTCGGCTGAATGAAGCGGCCTATCTGTACGCGTGAGCGATACAACCGGGTCGAAAAATGATCTAAAGCGGCCACGATGCTGCTCATGCAATGCCGGGAAGGGAAGTCGATGCTCAACAAGTCCAACCAGTTCATGCGCGAGGCCAATCTCATCGGCGGCGAATGGGTGCAGGCCGATTCCGGCCAGACGATCGATGTCGTCAATCCCGCGAACGGCAAGGTGATCGGTACGGTGCCGAAGGCCGGCAAGGCCGAGACGCGCCGCGCCATTGAGGCCGCCGAGGCCGCGTTCCAGACGTTCCGCAAGACCACCGCGCTCGACCGGTCGAAGATGCTGCGCAAGCTGCACGACGCGCTGATGGACAACCAGCTCGCGCTGGCCGAGCTGCTCACCATGGAACAGGGCAAGTCGCTGACCGAGGCCAAGGGTGAGATCGCCAGCTCCGCCGCCTATGTCCTGTGGTTCGCCGAGGAGGCGCGGCGCACCTATGGCGACGTGGTGCCGAGCCCATGGGGCGACAGGCGCATCCTGGTGACGCGGGAGCCGGTGGGCGTCATCGCGGCGATCACGCCGTGGAATTTCCCGTCCTCCATGCTGGCGCGCAAGATCGGCCCGGCCATCGCCGCCGGCTGCACGGCGGTGGTGAAGCCCGCGTCGCAGACGCCCTATTCGGGCCTTGCATGGGGCGCGCTCGCCGAGGAGGCCGGCGTGCCGAAGGGCGTCGTCAACGTGGTGACCGGCGCGGCCGGCGAGATCGGCGACGAGCTGACCTCCAACCCGCTGGTCAAGAAGATCACCTTCACCGGCTCCACCGAGGTGGGCAAGGTGCTGATGGCCAAGGCCGCGCAGACGGTGAAGAAGGTGTCGATGGAGCTCGGCGGCAATGCGCCCTTCCTTGTCTTCGACGACGCCGATCTCGACCGCGCCGTGGCGGGGGCGATGACGGCGAAATACCGCAATTCCGGCCAGACCTGCGTGTGCACCAACCGCTTCTTCGTGCAGGACGGCATCTATGACAGGTTTGTCGAGAAGCTCGCGGCGGCCTCCGCGAAGCTCAAGATCGGTCCCGGTCTTGACGAGGGCGTGGAGCAGGGGCCCTTGATCGACGAGAAGGCGGTCGAGAAAGTGGAGGAGTTCGTGGCCGACGCCACCGCCAAGGGCGGCAGGGTGATGGCCGGCGGCAAGCGCCATGCGCTGGGCGGCTCGTTCTTCGAGCCGACCGTGATCGCCGATGCGAAGCCCGACATGATGTTCATGCGCGAGGAGATTTTCGGCCCCGTCGCACCGGTCTTCCGCTTCGAGAAGGAGGAGGAGGCGATCGCCATGGCCAACGACACGGAGTTCGGCCTGGCCTGCTACTTCTACACCGGCGATCTCGGCCGCGCCTTCCGCGTGATGGAGGGGCTGAAATACGGCATGGTCGGCGTCAACGAAGGTCTCATCACCACGCCGGAAGCGCCGTTCGGCGGCGTCAAGGAATCGGGCCTCGGCCGCGAGGGCGGGCATCAGGGCATCGAGGACTATCTCGACACCAAATATGTCTGCATCGGCGGGCTCGGCCTGTAGCGGGGTGTGTTTCGGCGGCGGTGCGTCCTTCGAGGCTCGCTCCGCTCGCACCTCAGGATGAGGAAGGCTGGGTGATCGAACCCACGAGGTGGTGGGCTCGACGTATGACGTTCATCATTCTGAGCCGTTTATCGATCCCGCGACGTGGCGGGTTTGATATACAACCTTCCTCATCCTGAGGTGCGCGCCCGCAGAGCGTATGCGCCGGATGCGCGAGGTTCGACGGGCGAGCCTCGAAGGACGCACTGAGGCCGGGGCGAGCGGATGAGCAGCGAGGCGTTTGGAACGACACCGTGGGGAGACGCCGTCCGCAGGGTGACGATAGCGGGCGGCGGCCTCACTGCCGCCGTCCTGACATATGGCGCAGTGCTTCAGGACCTGCGGCTCGACGGTCATGCGCCCCCGCTGGTGCTGGGCTTCGAGCGGATCGAGCATTACCTGCATCATTCGGTGTTCTTCGGCGCCATCGTCGGGCGCTATGCGAACCGGATTGCGCATGGCCGCTACCGTATCGACGGCAGGGACTATCAGGCCGACCGGAACGATCGCGGTAACACGCTGCATGGCGGCCGCCACGGCATTGACCGGCAGAACTGGACGCTCGGCGACCACGGCGCGGATTTCGCGACCCTGACGCTGACAGATCCGGCCGACATATCCGGCTTTCCCGGCAACCTGTCGATCACCTGCACCTACCGGCTTCGGGACAGCGAAATGCGCGTGGAGCTTTCCGCGCGCACCGATGTGCCTACCCTGTGCAATCTGGCGCACCATTCATGGTTCAACCTCGACGACGGCGGCAGCGGCGACATCGCCCGCCACGTGCTGACGATCGATGCTGAAAGCTATCTGCCTGTCGATGAAGCGGGCATTCCGACAGGCGAACTGCGACCGGTGGACGGCACGCCGTTCGATTTCCGCCGGCCCCGCCGGATCGGGCAGGCGGCGCTCTACGATCACAATTTCTGCCTTGCCGGGAGCCGCCGGGCACTGACGCGCGCGGCGCGGCTGGAGGGCGCGCGATCGGGTATCGCGATGGAGGTCCGGACGACCGAACCCGGCCTGCAATTCTTCGGGGGCGATATCCCGCCGCGGTCCGTGCCCGGCCTGGGCGGGCGGCGCTATGGGCGCAGTGCCGGATTGTGCCTCGAACCGCAGATCTGGCCGGATGCGCCCAATCACGCGCATTTCCCGCAGGCGCTGCTGCGCCCCGGCGACACATATCGGCAGGTGAGCATCTATCGTTTCAGCAAATATTGAGGTCCGGCGGGACAGGCTTTCCCGCCGGATCCCGCATCAGGCGCCCTCGACGACCGAGAAACCCTCGAACTGCGGGTGGCCGATATAGGACGGACGTTCCTGTCCCGACTTCTGGCCGGCATTCTTGTGCGCGTCGCGGAAATTCTGCGAGCGGGTCCAGGCAACGAAATCCTCATGGCTTTCCCAGACGGTGTGGGACGCGAACAGCGTATAACCTTCGGCTTCGTTCTCCGGGCCGCGCAGCAGATGGAACTCGCGAAAACCCTTCATCTCGCTGAGCCGCGAGTCGCGGTTCTTCCAGACGTTCTCGAAGGCTTCCTCCGACCCCTTTTGCACCTTGAAGCGGTTCATGGCGATGTACATTCACGCAGTCCTTTCAGCACTTTTTCTGGCTTGCTCGCGCCGCCGCAGCGGCCTGCTTGCTATAGGCCGACAGAGGCACGACGTTGCCCGGAAGGAAATCCGGCAGCCGGCCCGGTGGCGGCGGTCCCGCACGCAGCAGCCCGTCAGGCGTGCGGGAATCGAGGTCGACCACGCCCTGCGCCTCGCGCGCGGCGCGCGCTTCCAGCAGGGCGAGGAGAAGCGGGTGGAGGCCGTCCTTGCGGGGGCTCGCAATGCGATGCAGCAGGAGCAGTTGGTGCATCGGATCCCCCGTCTTACCGCGTGAATGCGAGCGGTACGGTGAATGTCCAGTTCGAGCGCCCGGCATCGGCCGGTATGGGCGGGAAGGGCGCGGCGCGCTGCACGGTCTCCAGCGCCGCCCTGTCGAGGACGGGGCTGCCCGAACTGCGCGCGATGCGCACGCCGCCGACGCCGCCGCTTCCACTCACCGTGAAGGCGACCTGCACCTCGCCGCGCAGCCGCTGGCTGCGCGCCTCGCGCGGATAGCGCAGCGAGCGCCGCAGCTTGGAAACGACCTGGCCGGGATAATTCGACACCGCCGCATTGCCGGAGCGCGCGCTGCGCGAATTGCCGATCGCGTTGGCTGCATTGGCGCGGCCGGTCTCGCGGCCCTCCGATTGTCCCTGACGCGCATCCGAATCGTTCTGGCCGCGATTGCCGGCCTGACGCTGTGGCTGCGCCTTACGGACGGGCTCCGCCTGCTGCCTCGGCCGCTCGCGCGGCGTTTCGCGACGCAGCTCCGGCTTCTCCTCGACCCTCTTGACCGGCTGTTCGGGGCGACGGGTGGGGAGAGGGGCTTCCTCTGGTATCGGCACCTGCTCTTCCGCAGCCTCAATGGTCTCCGCCTCCGCCGGAGGGGTGACCGCCTGTTGGAGCGGTTCGCTGCGCTCCACCGGCGGCGTTGCGGCGATCTGGACCTCGGAGGGTGCCTCGACGGCGGGGATAGGGACCGAAGGCGTCTCGACCGGCGGGCGCGGTGTCGCTTCCGCCGTCGGGGTGGGGGTGACCGGCTGAACCTGAGGCTCCGGCGTGACCTCGGTCATCGGCTCGGGCGTGAGCGGTTCGCTCGTCGGCGTCTCGGTCGGCGTGATCTCCTCGCCGGAGGAGACCTGATCGGCGCTGGCGAAGCCGAGCTGCGCGATGTCGATCACCAGCGCCGCGGGCGCGGCCTCCAGCACCATCGGTGGCGGCGGCGTGCGCATGACCCACCATCCGGCGCCCGCATGGGCGGATAGCGCGACGATCGCGGCGAGCGTCCAGAGGCCGGCCTGGCGTGCGGTATCCGTGCTGCCCGTCACCGCAATGGGAGGATGCGATGCCGGTATCTTCATTGCGCTGCTGGTGCCGCTCCCGCCGGGGGGCCACCCTCCAGACCGACCAGTGCGATCTTCGTATAGCCGTAGACGCGCAACAGGTTCATGACGTTCATCAGGTCGCCATAGGAGACGGCCTTGTCGGCGCGCAGGAAAATGCGCGTGTCCTTGTTTCCTTCAGAAAGCTGGTCGAGCGCGCCCTGCAGCGCCACGTGGTCGACCGTCTCCTTGCCCACGTTCACGGTGAGATCTTCCTGAAGGGTCACATAAAGCGGCTCGTCCGGCCGCGGCTGGGGCGTGGCCGTCGAGGCGGGCAGGTCGACATTGATGTCGACCGTGGCCAGCGGCGCGGCGACCATGAAGATGATGAGCAGCACGAGCATCACGTCGATGAAGGGCGTGACGTTGATTTCGTGATTCTCGGCGAGCTCGTCGTTCTCGGCGCCGGAATTCAGACTGCCTGCCATCGACCTACTCCGCCGCCTGGGCGACGCGAAGGTCGCGCCCGGCGGCCAGGCGGTCCAGGTCGCGGCTCACCAGCCGCTCGACGGCGGCGGACGCATCGGCGAGAAGCAATTTGTAGCCGGCGATGCTGCGGGCGAACACGTTGTAGATCACCACGGCGGGAATAGCCGCCACCAGGCCGATCGCCGTCGCCAGCAGCGCTTCGGCGATGCCGGGCGCCACGATGGCGAGGTTGGTCGTCTGCGCCTCGGAGATGCCGATGAAGGAATTCATGATGCCCCACACCGTGCCGAAGAGGCCGACGAAGGGGGCGGTCGAGCCGATGGTGGCGAGCACGCCGGTGCCGCGCGTCATGCGCCGCGTCGCGCGCGCCTCGATGCGGGAGAGATGCGAGGTGACGCGCTCCTTGATGCCGCTCGCAGCGCCGGCGACGCCGGCCATCTGTGACATTTCATGGGCGGCCGCATGGACGAGATGGCCGCCGGGCCCGCCGGTCTTCTCCATGGTCTTGGCCGCCGCGCCGAGGCTCGCTGCCTCGGTGATCATGCGGATCGCGCGGGAGAGCTTCTGCTTGGCGCGGGCCAGCTCGATCGACTTCGCCAGCCAGACCGTCCAGGTCACGACCGAGGCGAAGGCGAGGCCGATCATGACCGCCTTCACCACCCAGTCGGCGGCCATGAACATGCCCCAGGGCGAAAGATTGTGGGGCAGGGTGCGCTCGCCGGCGGGCGCCGCGGGCTGGGCGGCGGCAAGCGGATCGTCCTGCGCCGGAATGACATCGTCCTGCGCGGTCGGCGGTGGCGTGTCGGCAGCCGGCGGCTGTGCGGCAGGAACATCTGCGGGGGCCTGCGCCGCGGGAGCCTGAGGCGCCGCCGGCGTATCGGCGGGTTGCGCGGGCTGTTCGGCTGCGGGAGCCGGCTGGCCGTTCTGCTCCTGCGCGAAGGCGGTGAAGCCTCCGGCCGCGAAGGTGAGCACGAGTGCAGCCAGCAGCGAGAGCATAAGGCGCCGGCGTTGGATCCTGTGGCGGCTGACCCAGCTTTGCAGGACCGATTTGACGGCGAAGCTTTCACCGAAAGGCATGAGGTAGAGTCGGTTTTCCATCGCGGTCTTCATATCGCCAGTCCTTGTGCTACGCTCATCCTGAGAAGACGACGTCGCCCTTCGTCGTAGTTTCGATCCGGCCGCATGCCTTGGCATCGACGCCGGTTCCCTCGCAGGCGGTCGCGCCGTTGACGAGGATACGGGAAATGTTGGCGCAGTCGGCGCCCGCAAGCGCGAACTGGCGTACGCGCGTGCGTGAGGCCGGCAGTTCCTGGAAGTCGAACACCGAAAGGCGCTCGACCATGCCGGCCTTGTTGAACAGCACCACCTCGAATGCGGCCTTCGTGATGTCCTGCGGGAGCAGGTTCGTTGCGACGAAGGTGAGCCTGCAACCGCTTTGTGACGGTTGCAGGGCATTGAGCTCGATGCGAAGTGCCGGACCGGCCTCCTGTGCCTGCGCGCTGGCGGCGAGCAATGGCTGGAGGATAATCGCTGCTGCTGCGGCAAGCGCAAGTGCCGGTCCGAACGTCATGATTTTACCATCCGATCTGCTTCGACAGAGCGAGCTTGAAGGTGCGGCCTTTGGCGGGCGTTCCCGACAGGAACTCGCGGTAGTTCGTGTTGAAGATGTTCTCGATCCGGGCGCTTGCGTCCCATCCCTTCAGATGGCCGTCCTGCGGCTTCCATGTCACGTAGATATCCTGCGTGTTGAAGGCTGGCGAGGGCTGGCGCTGGAAAGGATTGCCGGTGACGCGGTTCTGCGCCGCGACGAAGCGGCCGTCCCAGCCGAAGGTGAGACCGTACTGGGGCATGCGGAAGCCGAGACCGACGCCGAACTCGTGCGGCGCGACCGTGTTGAGCGGCGTTCCCGTCAGCAGGTTGTCGCCGATCACATGGCTGTAGGCTGCGCGGGCGAACCAGCGGCCCGCATCGTACTGGGCTTCGATCTCGGCGCCGTAGATGCGCGCGCGTCCGATATTCTCGTAGCGCGGGTTCGCGGCCTGCCCGTTATCCGTTATCAGGTCGATGATATCGTTGTAGAAACCGGTCGCCTTGAACTGCAGCGCATCGCCGCTGGTGGCCAGGTCGTAGAATGAGAAGGCCGCGCCGGCTTCGAAGTTGTTGGAGCGCTCCTTGGTCAGATTGGCCGTGCGCGCACCGTTGTCGAAGACCTCGTCGATCGACGGCGGGCGCTCGGTATGTGCGATCGAGCCGAACAGGGCGAAGTTCTCGTTGAAGCGATAATGCGTGGCGATCTTCGGCGAGAAGGTCGTGTGCTGCTTTTCGGTGAAAGCGGGGAGGTTCGTCGGCGTGAGGGTCTGCCAGTCGAGGCGCGCGCCGGCGATGATGGTCAGCTTCTCGTCATAGATGAACTCGTTCTGGGCGAAGATGCCGGTGGCGAAGCGCTTGCCCTGCGGATGCGTGCCCGACGTGCCGCGCAGCGTCGTGCGGTCCTGCCAGTTGCTCTGCGAGCCGACGGTCAGATAGTTCTCGAAATTGGTGCCGATATAGTCGAACGTGTTGTCGATGCTGAACTGATAGGTCTTGTAGCCGAACTTGCGGTTGAGCGTCGGGATACCCGCATTGAACTGGTCGACGGTCGTGTCGGAGAACGACGCCTGTATGCGCAGGTCGATCCACGGATTGTCGGAGGCCGGGTTCTCGTAGGCGAGGATAGCGGTCTTGTCGATGACCTCGCGGTCGACCGTGCCGAAGCCGGTTTCCTGGTCGACCTGGCTGTAGGCTTGGTTCATGTTGGTGGTGAAGTGCTGATAGGATGCACGGATCACCTGCTCGTTGCCTTCGCCGAAGCGCCAGGTGGCCTTGGCGAGGCCGGACGGCGCCGAGATCTCCGAGCCGAGGACCGGCACGCCATTGCCCGCCTTGTAGGCATCGGCATAGCGATAGTTGCCGGCGACGAGGAACTCGAAGTTCTCGCTCGGCTTCAGCGCGACGATGGCCGAGCCCAGCCAGCCGTTCGAGTTGGAATCATAGGCGCCCTTCAGCCGGACCGCGCCCTTCTGGCCGGGCTCGAGGAAGTCGGACGCATCCTTGGTGGTAAAATTGACCACGCCGCCCAGCGCGCCGGAGCCGTAGAGCGTCGAAGAGGCCGGTCCGCGCAGCACCTCGACGCGCTTGAAGAGCTCCATGTCGGTGAACAGGCCGCCCATGCGGTACTGTTCGTAGAACTTGCTCACGCCGTCGATGTTGACGATGATACGGCCTTCGTCGCCCGCCGTCTCGGGGCCGCCGATGCCGCGAATGTTGATCGACTGGCCGAGGAGGCGCTCGGAACCGGAGAGATTGACGCCCGGCGTCTTCTTCAGCACGTCGCCCAGCGTCTGCGGCTGGATCTCGTCGAGATCCTCCTGCTCGACGACCGTCACGGCCTGCGGCGTGTCGATCGCGACCTTTTCCTGGCCCGCACCGACCACGAGCCGCTGCAGCGTCGTCACGCGCGCCCGCTTCTGTTCCTCGGCCGTCTGCTCCTCGGTCGTCTGCTGCCGCTGTTGTGCGTAAGCGATTCCCGTGCTCGCCAGCACCGCCACGCCGCCCATCAGGGCAGCCACGTTTCGTCCCACCAGCCCCATTTCCCAAACTCCTGGTATCCGGATCGCTGGCTGGCGGTGGCTCGCTTGCGTCCTCGTCATGATTACGGAGCCTAAATAAGTTGTCTCATTTACTCCGGTATTGCGCTCACTATTAAACCTGATAATGAGTGTCAAGAAATCTCATCGCAGTTTCACGACGTCGCCAGCCAGCTCGCAGCAAGCCCGGCGCATCAGCAGGGGTCCGTTACGTGAACAGCCACACTCCCATCGACCATCGTTTCCGCCCGCGTCCGTTGCAGCAGAATGAACAGCGCGATCGCCTCCCGGCGCGCACGCTCTCCAGCAACAGTCTTTTCCTCGGCTCGACAGAGATCGCGATCGACCACAACGGCGCGATCTACCGGTTGAAGATCACGCGCCAGGGGAAGCTTATTCTTAACAAGTGAGGACAACCCAACATGACGACATCGACCCGCCCGACTCCGGCAGATATCCGCCGTGCGCGCGCCGACAATCCCAAGATGCGCGAGCGGGATCTGGCGCTGCAACTCGGCATTTCCGAAGCCGAGCTGGTCGGCGCCTATTGCGGCGAATCCGTCAAACGCATCCGCGCCGACGCGAATGCGTTGCTGCTGGGCCTGGAGCCGGTGGGCGAGGTCATGGCGCTGACCCGCAACGACAGCGCGGTGCATGAGAAGATCGGCGTCTACGGCAATGTGAGGACGGGCGAACGCGCCTCCGTCGTGCTCGCCAGGGAGATCGATCTGCGCGTGTTCCCGCCGGTGTGGGCGCATGGATTCTCCGTCGAGAAGAGTGACGGTGAGACCGTTCGCCGCAGCCTCCAGTTCTTCGACGCGCGGGGCGATGCGGTGCACAAGGTGCATCTGCGCCCGTCGTCCGACCTGACGGCATTCCGCAAGCTGGAAGAGGCTCTGGCGACCGACGACCAGTCGCCCGAGGTTAATGTGGCCGCGCCGGCGCCCGAGGCGGAGCCCGATTCGACCGTCGTCGCGGTGGACGATCTGCGCGAGCGGTGGACCACGATGACCGATGTCCATCAGTTCTCCGGCATCCTGCGCTCGCTGAAGCTCAGCCGCCAGCAGGCGCTGCGCGCCATCGGCCACGATTATGCCTGGCAGCTCGACGGCGATTCGGTGACGGCGATGATGAACAACGCCGCCAACGAGCAGATCCCGATCATGTGCTTCGTCGGCAACAAGGGTTGCATCCAGATCCATTCCGGTCCGGTCCGGAACATCAAGCCGATGGGGCCCTGGCTCAACGTGATGGACCCGACGTTCCACCTGCACCTGCGCACGGACCACATTCGCGAGGTCTGGGCGGTGCGCAAGCCCAATACGGATGGCCATGTCACGTCGATCGAGGTCTATGGCTCCGAGGGCGAGCTGCTCATCCAGTTCTTCGGCCTGCGCAAGGAAGGTCGCGCCGAGCGCGACGACTGGCGCATGCTCGCAGAAGGCCTGCCGCGGCAGCGCGAGCAGACCGCAGCCTGAGGAAGCAAGGACCATGAATTCTTTCAAGCGCTTGCGCGCAGTTTTTGCGGCGACGGCCTTGGCTGTCGCCGCGATCGCCCCGGCGGCGGCGGAGAACGTCACCACATTTTCCGATGCCTCGCGCCTCGTGGCGGTCGGCGGCTCGCTGACCGAGATCGTCTACGCGCTGGGCGAGGAGAAGCGCCTCATCGCGCGCGATTCGACCAGCATGTTCCCGCCGGAAGCCGAGAAGCTTCCGGATGTGGGCTACATGCGCGCCTTGTCGCCGGAAGGGCTGATCTCGGTCGACCCCAGCGCCATCCTGATGCTGGAGGGCAGCGGCCCGCCGGAATCGCTCGAAGTGCTCCGCAAGGCGAGCGTCGAGATGGTGACGGTCCCCGAGACGTTCGACCGCGCCGGTATCCTCGCCAAAATCGAGGTGGTCGGCCGCGCGCTCGGCGTCGAGGACAAGGCCAAGGTGCTTGCCGACAAGGTAGGCGCCGACATCGATGCGGCCGAAAAGGCTGTGGCGGGCGTGAAGGAGCGCAAGCGGGTGCTGTTCATCCTGTCCATGCAGGGCGGGCGCATCCTGGCCTCCGGTCATGGCACGGCGGCCAACGGCATCATCACCATGGCCGGCGGCGTGAACGCGGTCGATGCTTATGAAGGCTACAAGCCGCTGACGGACGAGGCGGTGCAGGCAGCACGCCCCGATGTCGTGCTGATGATGGACCGGGCCGGCGACCATTCCGCCGCCAACGACGCCCTGTTCACCCATGCGGCGATGATCGGAACACCGGCGGCGCAGAACAAGGCTGTCGTGCGCATGGACGGCGCCTATCTGCTCGGCTTCGGGCCACGCACGGCCAGCGCGATTCGCGACCTGGCTCATGCGCTTTACGGCGACGCGGTCGCGGACTAGGGACATGGCGGCTGTGGAAAATATCGATGGCCGCTCGCGGTTCGGTTGGGCGGTCGCCGACGGCGACCGCTCCGCGCGGGCGCGCCTCGCAATATTGATTCTGGTCGTGGCGCTCGCCGCGACCTTCCTTTTCAGCCTCACGGCGGGCGCCTCTGACGCCTCCATCCGGTCGGTGATCGCCGACTGGCTCGGGCTGGGAGAACTGTCGGCGCGCGACCGGATCATCATCTACGACATCAGACTGCCGCGCACGATCCTCGGTGTGCTCATCGGGTCGGCGCTGGCCGTATCCGGCGCGACCATGCAGGGCCTGTTCCGGAATCCGCTGGCTGATCCCGGCATTGTCGGCGTTTCCTCAGGTGCCGGATTAGGCGCGATCATCATCATCGTGCTGGGCGGCAGCTTCGCCGCGCCGGTGGTGTCGCTGCTCGGCATCTATGCGCTGCCTATCGCCGCCTTCCTGGGCGGCCTTGCCACCACCATGCTTCTCTACCGCGTCGCCACGCGTCGCGGGCAGACGTCGATCGCCACCATGCTGCTGGCGGGCATCGCGCTCGGCGCGCTTGCCGGGGCGTTTTCCGGCGTGATGGTCTACATCGCCAACGACCAGCAACTGCGCGACCTGACATTCTGGGGCCTGGGCTCCCTTGCCGGCGCGACCTGGACGAAGATCGCGGCCGCGGGCCCGATCATCGCCGCCGCCCTGATCGCGGGGCCCTTCCTCGCGCGCGGTCTGAACGCGCTGGCGCTGGGCGAGGCGTCGGCCCGCCATCTCGGCATACCGGTGCAGCTTTTCAAGAATATCTCGATCGTCACCGTTGCGGCCGCCACCGGCGCGGCGGTGGCGGTTTCGGGCGGCATCGGCTTCGTCGGCATCGTCGTGCCGCACCTGCTGCGCCTGCTGATCGGCCCCGATCACCGCTTCCTCCTGCCGGCGGCAGGCCTGCTCGGCGCGAGCCTGCTGCTGCTGGCGGATGTGGTGAGCCGCACCATCGTGGCCCCGGCGGAATTGCCGATCGGCATCGTGACGGCTGCCGTGGGCGCGCCGTTCTTCCTGTGGATATTGCTGCGCCGGCGCGGCATCCTCGATCTGTAGGGCGCGAGATGAGCATCGAAGCGAAAAACGTATCGGTCTCGCTCGGCGGCAATCGCATCGTGCATTCGGCGAGCCTCGTGGCGCGGCCGGGACAGGTGACCGCCATCTGCGGGCCGAACGGCTCCGGCAAGACGACGCTGCTGAAGGCGGTCTCCGGTGATCTGGCCTATACCGGCGAAGTCTACATGAACGGCCGCGACCTCGCCGCCATGAGGCCCTGGGAAGCCGCCTCGATCAGGGGCGTGCTGCCGCAGGCGACGTCGCTTTCCTTCCCCTTCACCGTGCGCGAGATCGTCGCGCTCGGCCTCATGAGCGGGCGCAGCGGCGTGCTGGCCGGCGAGGAGCGGCGACTGCCGGAACGCGCGCTGGCGGCGGTGGATCTGGAAGGCTTCTCGGGGCGATTCTATCAGGAGCTTTCCGGCGGCGAGCAGCAGCGCGTGCAGCTTGCGCGCGTGCTGTGCCAGATGTGGGCGCCGGTGCTTTCGGGCGAGCCGCGCTACCTGTTTCTCGACGAGCCGGTCTCCAGCCTCGACATCAAGCACCAGCTCATCATCATGCGCATCGCGCGCGATTTCGCGCGAAGGGGCGGGGGCGTGATCGCGATCCTGCACGATCTCAACCTCACCGCCATGTTCGCCGATCAGGTCGTGCTGATGCACAAGGGCAGGATCGCGGCGGCGGGAACGCCGGCCGACGTGCTGAACGACGATCTTATCGAGCGTGTGTTCGATTGCGCGCTGCGCGTCGGGGCGCTGCCCGCGGGCAATATCCCCTTCATCCTGCCGCAGTCGGCCGCCTGACGACGGCTGACCGGGCCAATGCGGCTCAGCTCGCCTGCCTGAGCGGCAGCGCGTCGATGCCGAGGCGGTTGCGCATGGCGGGACGCTCTCTCACCAGATCCGCGATCGTGTGGGACTGGAGCACCTCGAAGAAAGCGCCCAGCGCCTCGCGCAAGGCCGCGTTGAGGGCGCAGGAATCGACCAGCGGGCAGTCGGTCGCGTCGTTCTCGAAGCACTCCGCCATGGCGAAGTTCTCTTCCGTGACGCGCACGACGTCGAACAATGTGATGTCGGCCGCGGGCTTTGCGAGGCGCACGCCGCCATTGCGGCCGCGAACCGTCTCGACAAGGCGGTTCTCAACCAGCGGCTGAAGGATCTTGAACAGGAACAGTTCCGACACGGAGTAGGCCGCGGCGATCTCGGGGATTCGGCTGAGGCGTGTGTCGTTCGCCGCGCAGTACATCAGGATGCGGATGGCGTAATTGGTCTGGCGGGTGAGGCGCATGGAAGAATCCTCTGTCGCTGTTCGGCGATGAATATGGAGCATGTTTAGAACAATTCCAGAAAAGATGCCAGCGAAAAACATGAATAAAGTGATCATGTTTAGCTATGCGCTCAGGGCAGGGCCGGCCTGCGCGCCCGTTTCAGGGATTGAAAAAGATGTTGCGCTGCACAAATTGGGGGTGCGGCCGAACTTTGCGCCGCGGAATCGCTCACGAGAGTGAAGGTCATGGCAGAATTTGGCGTGCGCCAGTTGCGCCCATCGGAACTGCCGCTTTTCAGGGAACACCTGCTGCGGCTCGACGCATCCAGCCGACGCGACCGTTTCAACGGCCCGGCGGGCGATGCCTTCGTGTCGGCCTATGCGGAGCGCTGCTTCCGCGATGGAACCTCGGTAATCGGCTATCTGGAAGACGGCCGTGTGCTGGGCGCCGCCGAGATACATGAATTTGCGACGACTGACGCCCCGACGGGCGAGATCGCCTTCAGCGTCGAGCATCAGGCGCAGCATCGCGGCGTCGGCAGCGCGCTTTTCGCCCGCCTGATCGAGATCGCGCGGCTCTACGGCTATTCGCGCCTGCTGGTCACCACCCATCCGCAGAACGAGGCGATGAAGCGGCTGGCCCGGCGCTTCGACGCGCGCCTGAGCTTTGCCGAGGGCGAGACGGTCGGCACGATCGAGTTGCCGCCGCTCGAATCCGGCCTGCCGCGCCGCTTCGCCGCGGCCTGATCGTTCACAGCCGGCTGCAAATCCCTATATGCGTTGCTCGACTCCCGCGGAGCAGCCATGACCGAGAGCAGCGGCCGACCCCTCGCATCCGACCCCGAACGTCTCCGCGCCCTGCGGATCACCAAGGCCGTCGCCACGGGCACATTGGTGCTGTGCATCGTCGTCTTCCTCGCCGCGCGGGCCTATTCGCCTGCTTATCCGTGGCTGGGCTTCGTCGCGGCCTTCGCGGAAGCTGCGGCCATCGGCGGCCTCGCCGACTGGTATGCGGTCGTGGCGCTCTTTCGCCGACCGCTGGGGCTCCCCGTCCCGCACACCGCGATCATTCCCCGCAATCAGGAGCGCATCGCCGACAATCGGCCGCTTCATCGAGGCCAACTTCCTTGACCGCGAGGCAGTCAGGCAGAAGCTGCGGGAGGTCGATTTCGCCATGATGGTGGCGGACTGGCTCGCCCATCCGCGCCGCGCCGACGAACTGGCGCGGTTCAGCGTGAGGCTGGTGCCGCAGGCGCTCGCCGCGCTCGACGGCTCCGACTTCAAGTCCTTCATCGGAACGCGGCTGCGCGAGCGTTTCGAGCAAGTGGATCTCGCGCCGCTGGCGGCCAGGCTGCTGGAAGGCGTGACGGCCGAGCGGCGGCACCAGCAATTGCTGGACGAGATGCTCAAGGTGTTCGGCCGCTTCCTCGGCGATGCGGACGCGCTCGACGCGCTGCGCGACAGGATCAGGAACGAGCTGCCGACGCTGGCGCGCTTCTTCAAGGCCGATGCCTATCTGCTCAGGAAGATCATCGCTTCCGCCGAGACGATGATCGAGGAAGTGCGCGCCGACCCCGCCCACGCCATGCGCCGGGAGTTCGACAGCTTCGTCGCCGGCTTCGTGGACAGGCTGGCAACGTCGCCCGACTACGCAGCGCGGGCCGAGGCGATCAAGCGCGACATGCTGGCGCGGCCCGAATTCGCCGCGCTCGGCGACACGCTGTGGGAAAGCCTGCGCGGCTTTGTGGAGCAGGACGCCGCGAGCGATGAATCCGCCCTGCGCCACCATCTGGCCCAGCTCTTCACCGCCATCGGGCGGCAGTTACGGGAAAACGAGCGCATGCGCGCCGACATGAACGACGGCTTCGTCGTGGCGCTCGGCGCCTTCGTGGAGCGGCAGAAGAGCGGCGTGTCGGGCTTCATTTCCGATCAGGTGCGCCGCTGGGATCTCGGCCAGCTCACCCATGTGATCGAACTGAATATCGGCCGCGACCTGCAATATATCCGCTTCAACGGCATGCTGGTCGGCGGCCTCGCGGGCCTGCTGCTTCACCTTGCGGAAATCGGACTTCTGGCGGGATAAACCGTCATCTTTGCGTGATACGGTTTCCATCGCCGACGCGCGGTGGCATGAAGGACCGGAACCAAACGCGCGGATCCTTGTTTCGCGTGCTGACGCGTTGTGGGAGGTGATGAGATGGGCAAGCTGCTCGGCGTGATCGCGATGGCCATCGTCGTGGGCGCGGCCCTTCTGGCGTTCGGCCAGCCGCAACAGGGGCCGAGCGTGCGCATCTCCACGATGGAGTCGCTCTCCGCAAATGCCGCGCCGGATACCGCATCGCCGATCGTTTCCGATGGCGGCAGCCGCCGCCTGCGGCAGATAAGCGCCGGTGCGCAGACCGCCGGCTGCGTCGGTGTGTGCCTTCCCGACCAGATCGACATGAGCGGCCTGCCGCCGCTCGACCGTCCCGGTACCTGAGCCGGCTATCTTTCCTGCCGCAGCGCGACGATGTCCGACAGCATGTCGAGCAGCAGTTCCAGCCGTTCCTCTCCGAATTTTTCGCGGAACTCGTCGAAGGATGCGCGGCCGGCGCGAGACAGGGTGCGGATCAGTTCGATTCCTGCCGGCGTGATGGAAAGGAAGATGCGTCGCGCATCGTCCGGATGACGCTGCTTGACGATGAGGCGGCGGGTTTCCAGCGCGCGTACGATGCGCGTGAGGCTGGGCGCCATCAGGCAGGCGCGCTCGGCCACCTCACGGGAATCCATCCGGTCCACTTCGCCGAGAACCCGCAGCACGCGCCATTGCTGCTCGCTGAGGTCGTGCTGCATCAGGAAGGGGCGGAAGCGGGCCATGACGACTTCCCGCGCGCGCAGCATCATCAGCGGCAGCGAGCGGCGCGTGTCGCGCGGCAAAAGCGAATCCTCCGGAAGGCCGTGCGCGCTGGCGGTCTTGTCTGAATTCATCGGCCCGGAAATCGCTTCGTCTCAATCCCCATAGGGAACCCAGACATTCTTGACCTCGATGGCCCGCCGCAGCATCGCATCGAGCCCGCCATGCAGATCCACCTCGCTGCTTTCGGTCCACACCCGCTTGAGGTTTCCGGCGGATTCGGCCTCCACCGTTGTGCAGGTGCCGGCATCCGCGATGCACCAGAGCCCGTCCACGTCGTCGTGCCTTGCAAGCACCGTCGCCAGTTCATTGGCCGAGCCGGTGACGATGTTCACCGCGCCGGCCGGAATGTCCGACGTTTCGAAGACCTGATAGAGATCGGTGGCGACGAGGGCATGGCGCTGCGAGGGGACGGCGACCACCGTGTTGCCCATCGCGAGCGCCGGCGCCACCAGCGCGAGCAGCCCGAACAGAGGCTCCGCATCGGGCGCGACGATGCCCAGCACGCCGACAGGCTCGTTGAGCGCCAGCGTCACCGCCCGCGCCGGCGGCTGGTGGACGCGGCCCTCGAACTTGTCGGCCATGCCGGCCACGGCGAAAATGTGCTCCACGCTGGCCTCGACCTCTATTGCTGCTGCGCGCAGCGTGCGGCCGGTGAGGGAGGCGATGCGCGCCGCAAATTCCGCCTGCCGCGCCGACAGGTTCTCCGCCAGGAAATACAGCACCTGCGCGCGATTATAGGCGGTGGCGGACGGCCATGCCTTGCACGCGCGGGCGGCAGCGACCGCATCGCGGATGTCCTTGCGGCTGCCGGTGCCGGCTTCGCCCGCGAGACGCCGGCGCGCATCCGCGACCGGGAAGGAATAGTTTCCGTCCGGCCGCACCTGCTTGCCGCCGATATAGAGCTTCGCCGTCCGGTCGATCGCATCGGGGAGGGCGCCGGCGGAAACGGACGGTGCGAAGGCCGCGATCGCCTTCCCACGCGCATGTTTCGCCGGCTTGAGATATTCGCGCATGCCTTCCGCGCCGCCTTCGCGCCCGAAGCCGCTTTCGCGATAGCCGCCGAAACCGCAGGCGGCGTCGAACATATTGGTGCCGTTGATCCAGACGACGCCGGCCTTGAGGCGAGGGGCCGCTTCCAATGCGCGGTTGACGCTCTCGCTCCAGACGGAAGCCGCGAGCCCGTAGCGCGTATTGTTGGCGAGCTCGATGGCCTCGTCCATGTCGCGAAAACTCATGGCGGCCAGCACCGGCCCGAACACCTCTTCCTGAGCCAGCAGGTTGGCCGGCGCGACATCGGTCGCCAGCGTGGGCAGCATGTAATGGCCATGGTCGGGGAGGGACTGCTGCGGCTGCCAGCAGGTCGCGCCCTGCCGCGTGCCCTCGGCCACCATGCGGGTGACGCGTTCGAGCTGCGTGCGGTCGACCAGCGGGCCGATATCGGTGTTCTTGTCGAGCGGATCGCCCACCCGCAGCTTTTCCATGCGCGCCTTTACCTTGGCATGGAAGGCGTCCGCGATGCCTTCCTGCACGAGCAGCCGCGATCCTGCGCAGCAGACCTGGCCCTGGTTGAACCAGATGCCGTCCACCAGCCCCTCGACGGCGGAATCGAGATCCGCATCCTCGAAGACGATGAAGGCTGACTTGCCGCCGAGCTCCAGCGACAGCTTCTTGCCGCTGCCGGCGGTGGCGCGGCGGATGAGCTTGCCCACCTCGGACGAGCCGGTGAAGGCGATCTTGTCGACGCCCTTGTGGGCAACAATGGCCTCGCCGACAGCCGGCCCGCCATGCACGATATTGACGACGCCCTTCGGCACGCCTGCGCGCTCGCAGATTTCCGCGAAAAGGATCGCCGTCAGCGGCGTGAACTCGGCCGGCTTGAGGACGACCGTGCAGCCGGCGGCGAGCGCCGGGGCGATCTTCCACGCCAGCATCAGCAGCGGAAAGTTCCACGGGATGATCTGGCCGGCGACGCCGACCGCCGCCTGGCCGGGAAAGTTTTCGGCGAGGTTCTGCGCCCAGCCGGCATGGTGCAGGAAGTGGCGTATGGCGAGCGGCACGTCGATGTCGCGGCTTTCGCGGATCGGCTTGCCGTTGTCGAGCGATTCCAGCACGGCGAAGAGGCGCGCATGGCGCTGCATGGACCGGCCGATGGCGTAGAGCACGCGGGCGCGGCCATAGGCGCCCGCCGCCTGCCAGCGGGTCATGGCGCGCCGCGCGGCGGCTACCGCCGCATCCACATCGGCGCCGGAAGCTTCCGCGACCTTGCCGAGCAGCGCGCCGTTCGACGGATCATGGACGTCGAAGGTCGCGCCGCCGGTCGCTGCACGCCATTTGCCGTCGATGAACAGCGCCTGATCGAGCCGGCGCGTCTTGAGCCACGCATCGGCCTCAGCGCGCGATTCCGGCGCGGGCGCATAGTCCATTGCTTGGTATTTCTGCATGACGTTCATAAATGTCGCTCCGCGCTCCATCTTTGTCTTTCGCAATTCCGGACGCAAAACCGCTGCGCACTTTGCCGAAATTGCTCAGGCCATGGCGTGGCGGTGGTTGGCCGAATAGCGCCCGGTCACGAAGTGCTCGAGCTGGCGCTCGATGTCCGTCAGCAGCCCGGAGGCGCCGAAGCGGAACAGGTCCGGTTCCAGCCAGCGGCGGCCCAGTTCCTCGTTCATCAGGATCAGCCAGTCCAGCGATGTCTTGGCAGTGGAGATGCCGCCGGCCGGCTTGAAGCCGATGCGGATGCCGGTTTCCTCATGATATGCGCGGATCGCCCGCACCATGGCGAGCCCCACCGGCAGCGTGGCGTTGACGCTCTCCTTGCCGGTCGAGGTCTTCACGAGATCGGCTCCCGCCATCATCGCCACCATCGCCGCCAGCGTGACGTTGCGGAGCGTCGAGAGGTCGCCGGTTCCGAGGATGACCTTGAGATGCGCCTCGCCGCAGGCGTCGCGGAAGGCGGCGATCTCGTCATAAAGCTCCTGCCACCGGGAGCCCAGAACCAGTCCGCGCTGGATGACGACATCGATTTCGTCCGCGCCATCGGCCACGGACGCCCTGATCTCGCCGACGCGTGTGGGCAGCGGCGCGAGGCCGTGGGGGAAGGCGGTGGAGACCGCCGCGACGTGAACACCCGACCCTTCGAGCGCGGCGGCGGCCGTCGCGACGAAGGGATGGTAGACGCAGACCGCGGCGGGCCGGATCACGCCTTCCCCGACGCCGAGACTTTCCGCCAGATCGGCGCGCAGCGGATGCAATGCCTTGGCGCAGAGCCGCCGCACCCGCTCATGCGTGTCGTTGCTGTTGAGCGTGGTGAGGTCCATCAGCGAGATCGACCGCAGCAGCCATGCGGCCTGGTTCTCGCCCTTGACCGAACGGCGCTTCGTCAGCGTCGCGGCGCGGCGCTCCAGCGCGCTGCGGTTGATGTTGCGGAACGTGTCCAGCCAGGCGAGATCGAGCGGCCTGCCCGGATTGCGCTGCAATTCGTGGGTAGTAGCGCGCAGCTGGTGCAGCTTTGCAGGTTGTGTCGGATTGGCTTGCATGGCCGAAACCTCGAAACGGACGCCGCCGCGCGTCGAGCGCACCGGACGCGATTGGGCCGACACTATTCCACGCGCCGCGCCGGAGATACAAGCAATGCGGATCGTGTCATTCAGACATCGTCAGTTGCCTTGACAGAATGCCCCTTTTGCCCGACCACGCCGCGCTGACTTGGCGCGCAGGTGCAGCCCGCGCGATGCCGGAGGAGAGATGAAGATGAGTGACGTGCCGGGCAGGATCGTGATCATCGGGGCAGGGCATGCGGGCGTGGAGCTCGCCGTAGCGCTGCGTCACAAGGCTTATTCCGGCACGATCGACCTCATCTCCGACGAGGACGAGATACCCTACCAGCGCCCCCCGCTGTCGAAGGAATATATCAAGCGCGGCGGCAAGATGCAGGCGCTGGTGCTCAAGCCGGAGCAGTTCTACTCCGACAATTCCGTCACGCTCCGGCGCGGCGTGTCGGCCGTCGCCATCGACCGCAATGCGCGAACGGTCGAGCTTTCGACCGGCGACACGCTGCCCTACGATCATCTGGTCTTCGCCACCGGCGCACGCAACCGCATCCCGCCGGTGCCGGGACTCGACAACCCCGCCGTGCTCGGCCTGCGCACGCTGGCCGACGCAGACCGGCTCGTGGTCGAGATCGCCCGCTTCAAGCGCGTGGTGGTGATCGGCGGCGGCTTCATCGGGCTGGAGGCGGCCGGCCTGCTGCGCGAGCTCGATATCGCGGTCGACGTGGTCGAGATGGCCGACCGCCTGATGCAGCGCGCCATTTCGCCCACCATGTCGAAATGGTTCCTCGAAAGCCATCTGGCGGCCGGCGCGCGCGTTCACCTCAACACGCAGGTGACGGGCGTCGATTTCTCGCAGGCCGAGGCCCGCGTGAAGCTGAGCGACGGTTCGGAGATCACCGCCGACGCCGTGATCCTGGCCGCCGGCGTGGTGCCGAATGTCGAGCTGGCCAAGGCGTCGGGGCTGACGGTGGAGAACGGCATCGTCGTCGATGCGCGGCTGGCGACCGCCGATCCGGCCGTGTCCGCGCTGGGCGACTGTGCCTTCTATCCGAGCGTGCACCTGCCGGGCATGGCGCGGCTGGAATCGGTGCAGAACGCCACCGATCAGGCGCGCGCGCTGGCGGACCGGCTGATGGGCGAGGGCAAGCCTTATGACGCCCTGCCTTGGTTCTGGTCGATCCAGGGCGCGGCGCGCCTGCAGATCGCCGGGCTGGGGAAGCCCGGCCTGACCGAGGTGGTGCGCGGCAACCCTGCGGAGGGCAAGTTCTCGGTGTTCCTGTTCGATGGCGACCGCCTCGCTGCGGTGGAATCCGTCAACGCGCCGGCCGACCACATGATCGCGCGCCGCCTCATCGCGAAGAACGCGGCGATCACGCAGGCCGAGGCTGCGGACCTTGCTTTCGACATCAAAGCGCTAAGTGCGGGTTAAGGGGAACGGGTGTAACGTCCGCCTGTCGGATGCAGTCCAAGAGGTCCTGGTGTATCGAATGCTGGATGCAACCCCTCGCCGGGAAGCACGGGTCGTGACCGCCGGCGACATCCCGTCGCATCCGGCATGGTGGCTGAGGACGACCTTCGCCGCGCGCTGGGTGGCGATCCTCACCGTCCCGCTGTCGCTGATCTCGGCCGGCGCGACGATCAGCATGTCGCTGGTCGCGCTCTACGGCGTGATCGCCATTGCGCGCGGCGTTCGCCTGACGCCGCGATTGCTGCGCGTCCATTGGTTCATGACCGCCTGCTATGCGCTGCTTCTGGCGACCGATTTCCTCAACGGCGGCGGCCTCCAGAACCTCACATCGACGGGCGTCAACTACCTGCACCTGATCGCCGTCGCGCCGCTGGCGCTCGCCTTCCGGCTGATCGACCTCGATGATGGCGACATCGACTGGATGCTGCATGCCGGCGTGTGGGGCGGGCTGGCCAACAGCCTGTTCAGCTTCTTCGTGCTCGACATTTTGCGTCCCGGCGGGCCGAGCCTCAATTCGATCCCCTACGGCTTCATCATCACCATGTGGGGCGTCTTCCTGCTGGCGCGGGGGCTCGAGCGCGGCCCGGGCGGGCGCATGCTGATCATGTCCTCGGCGGTGGCGATCATTCCGGTGGTGCTGTCGGAGAGCAAGATCGTCTGGATCGCCATGATCGCGGGCTATGCGCTGACGGTGGTCTTCGTGGCCTGGAAGCGGAAGCGCTTCGGCTTCCTGTGGAAGGGCGCGCTGGTAGCGATTCCCATGCTCGTCATTGCCTATTTCGCGCTCGCGCATCGGCGTATCGAGCAGTTCGTCCACGAGATCGACGCCTATGCGGCGCGCGGTGAACTGACCGAGGGTTCGTTCGGCTACCGCTGGGAGCTGTTGCGCGCCTCGTGGCGGGCGGTGCTCGACCGGCCGTGGTTCGGCCACGGCATCGTGGAGCGTAAGACAGCCGCCTTCGCTTATGCCGACCCGAACGGGCCCGACATCACCACGCTCGGCCACCTGCACAACGACTACATCACCCACGCCGTCGCCTTCGGCGTGCCGGGCATCGTGTTCGTGCTCGCCTTCCTCGGCTTCTTCATAGCGGTGGGTCGCGGTTCGTCGCGGCTGAGCGACAGCGCCACCGCCTATGCCGTCACGCTGATGCTGGCGATCTACATGGTCACCGACGTGGCCTTCAACATGGACCCGATGAGCGGCGCGCTGACCATCGCGCTGGCGCTCCTGCTCATCCCGAAGCGCGGCGAAGTGGCCTATGTGCCGGTCGTGCCGCCGCGCAGCAAGGCCTGATAGTCGCTGCGATACCAGTCCACGAAGGCGCGCACGCCGTCCGCGACCGTCACCGAGGGCAGGAAGCCTGTCAGCGCCACGAGCAGGCCGGCATCCGCGAAGGTCTCGACCACGTCGCCCTTCTGCATCGGCAGCATGTTGCGGACCGCCTTGCGCCCGAGCGCGTTCTCGACGGTCTCCACAAAATCCAGCAGGCCCACCGGCTTGCCGCCGGCGATGTTCACCACCCGCCACGGCGCGGCGGGCGAGAGCGTGTCCGTCGCGTCCGCATGCGCCAGCGGCTCGCCCTCGCGGGGGCCGAGCGGGATCAGGCGGCAGATGGCCTCGACAAGATCGGACACATAGGTGAAGTCGCGCCGCATGCGTCCTTCGCCATAGATGTCGATCGGCTGTCCCTTCTCGATGGCATCGACGAACTTGAACAGCGCCATGTCCGGCCGGCCCCACGGGCCGTAGACGGTGAAGAAACGGAAGCAGGTCGTCGGCACCTTCCACAGATGCGCATAGGAATGCGACATCGCCTCGCCCGCCTTCTTGGTGGCGGCATAGAGGGTGAGGGGATGATCCGCCGCGTCGGTCTCGCGGAAGGGAATCCTGGTGTTCGCGCCATAGACGGAGCTGGTAGAGGCGAAAAGCAGATGCGCGGGCCGGTGCTCGCGCGCGACCTCCAGAAGATTGAAGGTGCCGGTCAGGTTGGTGTCCACATAGGCGCGCGGGTTTTCGAGGCTGTAGCGCACGCCCGCCTGCGCGGCGAGATGGACGATGATGTCAGGCCGGCAATCCTCGGCCGCGCGGGAGAGCGCGTCGCGATCCTCCAGCATGACTTCATGGGCGCGAAAACCGTTGCTGCGGGCAAGGATTTCATGTCGGCGCCGCTTCAGCCTGACATCGTAATAGGACGTCATGCCGTCGATGCCGACGACCAGATGACCGTCCGCGACCAATCGTCTGGCGAGGTGGAAGCCGATGAAGCCGGCGCTGCCCGTCAGCAGGATGCGCATCGTCAGCCCCTGTCCACGGCCGGCCGGCCGATGCTGGTATAGGCGAAGCCCAGCCTGCGCACCTCGGGGCCGCGATAGATGTTGCGCAGGTCCACGATGGTGCGGTTGCGCATCAGGCTGCCGATGCGGGGCAGGTCCAGCGCGCGGAATTCGTCCCATTCGGTGACGATCACCAGCGCGTCGGCGCCCGTGGCGGCATCGTAGGAATCGCGGCCGAAGGCGATGCCGGGCATCAGCGGCGCGGCGGCCTTCATGCCCTGCGGATCATAGGCGCGGACGACGGCGCCGGCGCCGAGAAGGCCGGCGACCAGCGCGATGGACGGCGCCTCGCGCATGTCGTCGGTGTTCGGCTTGAAGGTGAGGCCGAGCAGGGCGATCGTCTTGCCGGCGACGCTGCCACCGCAGGCCGCGACCACGCGCTCGACCATGGCGCGCTTGCGCTTGTCGTTGATGTCGACCGTCGTTTCGATGAGGCGTACCGGGCTGCCCGCGTCGCGCGCGGTGCGCGTCAGCGCTAGCGCATCCTTGGGAAAGCACGAGCCGCCATAGCCCGGCCCGGCATGCAGGAATTTCGGCCCGATGCGGCGGTCGAGGCCGATGCCGCGCGCCACGTCCTGCACATTGGCGTCCACCGCCTCGCACAGGTCCGCCATCTCGTTGATGAAGGTGATCTTCATGGCGAGGAAGGCGTTGGCGGCATATTTCGTCAGTTCGGCCGCGCGGCGCGACATGAACAGGAGCGGCGGCTCGTTGAGCGAGAGTGGGCGGTAGACATCCGTCATGACGGCGCGGGCGCGCTCGTCCTCGATGCCGACGATGATGCGGTCCGGACGCTTGAAATCGCCGATGGCCGCGCCCTCGCGCAGGAATTCGGGGTTGGATACGGCGGCGAAATCGGCATCCGGCCGGGCCTCGCGCACGATCTTCTCGACCTCGTCGCCGGTGCCCACCGGAACGGTGGATTTCACCGCGATCACGGTGAAGCCCGAGATGAGCTGCGCCACTTCGCGCGCGGCGTCGTAGACATGGGTGAGGTCGGCATGGCCGTCGCCGCGGCGCGACGGCGTGCCGACGGCGAGGAAGACGACATCGGCCTGCGGCACGGCCTCTTCCATGCCGGCGGCGAAGTCGAGCCGTCCCGCCTGCACGTTGGAGGCGACGAGCTCGGCAAGGCCCGGCTCGTAGATCGGCATCTCGCCGCGCTGCAACGCCGCGACACGGTCGGTGTCGCGGTCGATGCACGTGACCTTGTGGCCGAAATCGGCGAAGCAGGCGCCGCTGACCAGCCCGACATAGCCGGAGCCGACAATCGCAATCCGCATTCAGGCAATCTCCTGCGAGCAATGGCCGCCGCTTACGCCCTCAGCGCGCGCGAGGCAACTCGTCCGCCGTTCCGTGCAGGCCGATGACGATAATGTCGCCGGCGAGACCCACCCGCCCGGCTTCGCGCAGGCCCATCGCATCGAGGTCTAGCCGCTCCCAGGCGGCAAGCGGCGTCGCGAGCACCGCGGCCGGCCGGCCGGCGAGCCATTCGGCAAGGGCCTCCCGGTCGGCGAAGCGCTCGGCATAGGGCTGGCGCAGGTGATAGACGAAGTCGCCGCCGGTCATCTCCCAGGCCGCCGGCGCAAAACCACGTTCGACATAGGGCTTGACGGCCTCCGCGACGGCGCGCGGGCTCATCACCGGGTCGAGCGAGGGCATGACCTCGATCGCGAGCACATTGACCCACAGCGTCTGGATGACGACCAGAGCGCCGAGCGGCGCATAGGCCGGCCGATGGCGCAGCACGAATATCGCCGCCGCCGCGACGAGCAGGAGGACTGCGCAGACGACGACGCCGGGTATCGAGATCGCGTAGGGGAGGAAGGAGGGCACCAGCGGCAGCAGCAGGGCGGCGATGCCAAGCGTCACCGCCATCGCCGTCCACGCGCGGGCGCGGTCCGGTCCGGAGGCACGACGCAGCGTGTCGGCGGCGATCAGCGCCAGCGGCACGAAGAGCGGCAGCAGGTAGTAGTCGTGCTTCTCGCCGACGAGCGAGAGAATCACCAGCCCGCTGATGGCCGCGCACCAGAGGAAGGCGTGGCGCGGGTCCGGCGACAGGCCGTCGCGGCGCTGCCGCAGGAGCAGCGTCACGAGCCCGCTGGTCCAGGGCATGAAGACGGCCGGCAGCAACACAAGATAGAGCAGGTAGTTGAGCGGGTTGGTCGCGTTCCTCACGCCGCGCGAGACGATCTGGTCCGAGAAGATGAAGCGGACATAATCGAATCCTTCCGCCAGCGCGATGCCGCCGATCCAGGCGAACACGGTGGCGACGAGGATGACGAGGCCCAGCGCCACATCGGCCGAGAACAGCCGCTTCAGGTCGCGCTTCCAGGCGAGGAAGGCGATAAGCGCGCCGAGCGGCAGAAGGAAGCCGAAGGGGCCCTTGACCATGGTCGCGACGGAGGCGGCAACGAAGCCGAGAATCATCCAGCGCCAGCGGGAATCCTGCGCCGCGCGCCAGAAACAGCCCCAGGCGAGTGCGATGAAGCCCACGAAGAGAAAATCCATGCGGGCATAGTGCGAGAGGAAGAGGAGGTAGTTGGCTGTCGCCAGAACCGCCGCGGCGGCGAGGCCGATGGACGGCGGAAAGTCCATGAGCCGCGCCATGGCGTAGGCGCTGAGCATGAAGAAGGCGACGGTCAGCGCCAGCCCGGTCAGGATCGCATGCGGTTCGGTCGAGCCGAGAAGGAACGCCACGGCCCCCTGGAGCCAGAAGTAGAGCGGCGGCTTGTCGGGGTAGGGGAAATCGTTGAGCCGCAGCGCGATCCAGTGGCCGTCGAGCAGGTTGCGCAGCACGTCGGCCTGCCGTACCTCGTCGGACCACCATAGGTCGCGCGACCACAGGGTGAGCGCCTGCTGGCAGGCGACGATCAGCAATATGGTCAGGACCGGACGGCGGTCGAGGAAGGCGACGAGGCGCGGCACGGTTCGCGGGCGCGCTAGTTGGTCGCAGCGCTGTCGATCTTGCCGGTGCGGCGCTCCAGCAGCACGAAGTAGACGTTGCGGGCGTAGATGATGAGGCCCGCCGCCTGGCCGACGATGAAGACCGGGTCCTGCCGGTAGATCGCATAGGCGAGCAGCGTCACGCCGCCGCCGATGGAGAAGAACCAGAAGGCCGCCGGCATGACGGACTTGCGCGCCCGCTCGCTGGCGATCCACTGGACGAGGAACCGCGCCGAGAACAGCCCCTGGCCGAGAAAGCCGATCAGCAGCCAGATTTTTTCAATTCCGATCATGGATATCATCGTTCCAGTTCCCTCAGGCGCGGCATCGGGTTCCTGCGGCGGCGCTTGCGGATCCAGGATACGCCGAAGAGGTCGAGCAGGCCCGCCATGAGCCGGTCGATGATCCCGTATTTGGACGTTCCGTGCATGCGCGGGCGGTTGACCACGTCCACATGCGCGATCTTCCACCCGTCGGTCAGGAACAGCGCCGGCAGGAAGCGGTGCATGGTCTCGAAATATGGCAGATCGAGGAAGGCGTCGCGCCGGAACGCCTTGAGCCCGCAGCCGGTATCGCGCGTATTGTCGCCGAGCATCCAGCCGCGCACCGCATTGGCGATCTTCGATCCGATGCGCTTCTGCCAGTTGTCGCGGCGGTTGACGCGCTGGCCGGCCGCGAGGCCGACATCGCCGTTACCCTCGAGCGCCGCCAGCATCGCCGGCAGGAACGCCGGATCGTCCTGCCCGTCGCCGTCCAGCGTCATCACGAAGCGCCCGCGCGCCAGCCGCGCGCCCATATAGACGCTGGCGCTCTGGCCGAGCGACTTTTCGTTCCGCACGGTGCGCAGCCGCGCGTCCTGAAGCATGCGCTCCGCCAGCATGCGGTCGCTGCCGTCGGTCGACCCGTCGTCCATCACGATGATCTCGTATGCGCGTCCGGCCAGCGCCGCATGGATCTCGTCCAGCAGCGGCGGAAGGTTTTCGATCTCGTCGCGCGCGGGAATCACGACGGAGATGTCGATGGGGCTTTTATCGGGCATTTCTAGCACTTCCGCAGACGGTGCGCGTCGGCTTCTCATCCGGGCGAGGCGGGTAGTCGCGGGATGTCCGGCGGCCTTCCGATGGACTATTTCGGGCCGATTGTCCATCATTCAAAGGCCGGTCCGGCGCGAAGCCGCCATGCGCGGCAGGCTGACGCAACGTCCGCATGCGACACATAGGTGCAGGTCCCGCGCGCCGGATTACAGTGCTTGCGTCACGCGGGAGCCTGCGCTAACCCTCGCCGCGATGCAACATGGGGCTTGATGGTTGCGGCGTGCGTCCTTCGGACGATCATCGCGGTGCACCGCTCCTGCGACGACAACAGTGCGAAGACAGCAGCATGACCGCGAGGCAGCGAGGCTGAAATGAGCGAATTGCTGAGTTCATATTTGCCGGTCCTGATCTTTCTCGGCGTGGCGCTGCTGGTCGGCGCGGTGCTGACGATCGCGCCCTTCCTCGTCGCCTATCGCAACCCGGACCCCGAGAAGCTGTCCGCCTATGAGTGCGGCTTCAACGCGTTCGACGACGCCCGCATGAAATTCGACGTCCGGTTCTACCTTGTGGCCATCCTGTTCATTATCTTTGACCTTGAGGTCGCGTTTCTCTTTCCGTGGGCGGTGTCCTTCGGCGAGATCGGCATGCTCGGTTTCTGGTCGATGATGATCTTCCTCGGCGTGCTGACGATCGGCTTCATCTACGAGTGGAAAAAGGGAGCGCTGGAATGGGATTGATCGACAACCCCCAGACGCTGGTGTCCCCGAAACCCAGGGGCATCGTCGACCCGAAGACCGGAAAGCCGTTCGGCGCGGACGATCCGTTCTTCGGCGATATCAATGCGGAGCTCTCCGACAAGGGCTTCCTCGTCACGTCGTCCGCCGCGCTGATCAACTGGGCGCGCAGCGGCTCGCTGATGTTCATGACCTTCGGCCTGGCATGCTGCGCCGTGGAGATGATCCACACTTCCATGCCGCGCTACGACAGCGAGCGCTTCGGCGTGGCGCCGCGCGCCAGCCCGCGCCAGTCGGACGTGATGATCGTGGCGGGCACGCTGACCAACAAGATGGCGCCGGCGCTGCGCAAGGTCTACGACCAGATGCCCGAGCCGCGCTACGTCATCTCCATGGGCTCCTGCGCCAATGGCGGCGGCTATTACCACTATTCCTACTCGGTGGTGCGCGGCTGCGACCGCGTGGTGCCGGTGGATATCTACGTGCCCGGCTGCCCGCCCTCGGCCGAGGCGCTGCTCTACGGAATCCTTCTTCTGCAGAAGAAGATCCGACGCACCGGCACGATCGAGCGGTGACAAGATGTCTGAATCGCTGAAGGACCTTGCGGCCTATGTGAGCGAAAAGCTCGACGGCCGGATTGAGGAAGCCGGGATCGCCTATGGCGAGCTGACGCTGGCCGTCGCGGCGGGCGATATCGTCGAGGTCGCGCGTTTCCTGCGCAACGATGTGCAGTGCCAGTTCGTGTCCATCATCGACATTTGCGGCGTGGACTATCCCGGCCGCGAGCGCCGCTTCGACGTGGTCTATCACCTTCTGTCGCCGCGCCATAACCAGCGCGTGCGCATCCGCGTGATGACCGACGAGGACACGCCGGTGCCATCGATCACGAGCGTCTATCCCGGCGCCGACTGGTACGAGCGCGAGACCTACGACCTTTACGGCGTGCTCTTCACCGGCCATCCCGACCTGCGCCGCATCCTGACGGATTACGGATTCGAGGGACACCCGCTGCGCAAGGACTTCCCGCTCACCGGCTTCGTCGAGGTGCGCTACGACGACGAGGTGAAGCGCGTCATCTACGAGCCGGTCGTGCTCAAGCAGGAATTCCGCAATTTCGACTTCCTGTCGCCATGGGAAGGCACCGACTACGTGCTGCCCGGAGACGAGAAGGCGAAGCAGTGAATGGTGAGTGGTGAATGGTGAATGGACAAATCACCGGACCGGATACGCGACTACCGCGATCTGATCGTCTGGAGGGAGGCGATGGATATCGCCGAGTTGGTCTATTTTGCTCACGCGTGCTTTCCCGCGCGAGGAGATGTTCGGCATGACCTCGCAATTGCGGCGTTCCGCAGCATCGATTCCGGCGAACATCGCGGAAGGTTTCGGCCGCGCTCAGCGACGTTCCTTCGTTCAATTCCTCAGAATTGCTCAGGGGTCACTGAAGGAACTGGAGACGCACGCGGCGCTTTGCGTACGTGTGGGTCTGTTGCCGCGCGAGGAATGGCAAACGCTGGAAGAGCGTTGTGCCACGCTCGGCAAACGGCTCGTTTCGTTCGTTCGCTCGCTGGAGCGTCGTGGAGACGACTTGTGACCATTCACCATTCACCATTCACCATTCACTGCGCGGCGCCCGCCCATGGCTGAAGTCAACGTCCGCAACTTCAACATCAATTTCGGCCCGCAGCATCCGGCTGCGCACGGCGTTCTGCGCCTCGTCCTCGAGCTCGACGGCGAGGTGATCGAGCGCGTCGATCCGCATATCGGCCTGCTGCATCGCGGCACCGAGAAGCTGATGGAGGCCAAGACCTACCTGCAGGCGGTGCCCTATCTCGACCGGCTCGACTATTGCGCGCCGATGAACCAGGAGCATGCCTTCGCGCTCGCCGTGGAGCGGCTGCTTGGCATCGAGGTGCCGAAGCGCGGCCAACTGATCCGCGTGCTCTATTGCGAGATCGGCCGCATCATGTCGCACATCCTCAATGTGACGACGCAGGCGATGGACGTCGGTGCGCTCACCCCGCCGCTGTGGGGCTTCGTCGAGCGCGAGAAGCTGATGGTGTTCTACGAGCGCGCCTCGGGCTCGCGCATGCATGCGGCCTATTTCCGTCCCGGCGGCGTGCATCAGGACCTGCCGGAGCAGCTCGTCGCCGATATCGGCGCATGGATCGACCCGTTCCTCAAGACGATCGACGATCTCGACGAGCTGCTGACCGAGAACCGCATCTTCAAGCAGCGCAACGTCGATATCGGCGTCGTGACGCTTGAGGACGCCTGGGCCTGGGGCTTCTCCGGCGTGATGGTGCGCGGCTCGGGCGCGGCGTGGGACCTACGCAAGAGCCAGCCCTACGAATGCTATCCGGAGATGGAATTCGACATTCCGATCGGCAAGAACGGCGACTGCTACGACCGCTATCTCATCCGCATGGAGGAGATGCGCCAGTCGGCCCGCATCATGCGCCAGTGCATCGACCTGCTGCTCGGCAAGGAGAAGGTCGGCCCGGTCTCCAACATGGATGGCAAGGTCGTGCCGCCGAAGCGGGCCGCGATGAAGCGCTCCATGGAAGCGCTGATCCATCACTTCAAGCTCTACACCGAGGGCTACCGCGTTCCGGCGGGCGAGGTCTACGCCGCCGTCGAGGCGCCGAAGGGCGAGTTCGGCGTCTATCTCGTCTCCGACGGCACCAACAAGCCCTATCGCTGCAAGCTGCGCGCGCCCGGCTTCGCGCATCTGCAGGCGATGGATTTCCTGTGCAAGGGCCACATGCTGGCCGACGTGTCCGCCGTGCTGGGTTCCCTCGACATCGTGTTTGGTGAGGTCGACCGCTAAATGTCAGTTCGCCGTCTCGCAGAGCCAGCCGTCCAGCCAGCAACATTCTCCTTCAGCGCGGAGAATGCCGTGTGGGCGGAGAGGACAATCGGCAAATATCCTCCCGGGCGCCAGCAGTCGGCTGTCATTCCGCTGCTCATGCGGGCGCAGGAGCAGGAAGGCTGGGTGACGCGGGCGGCCATCGAGCACATCGCCGACATGCTCGACATGCCCTATATCCGGGTGCTGGAGGTCGCGACCTTCTACACGCAGTACCAGCTCAAGCCGGTGGGCACGCGGGCGCATGTCCAGGTGTGCGGCACCACGCCCTGCATGCTGCGCGGCGCGGAAGAGCTGATGGACGTGTGCCGCTCGAAGATCCACCACGACCAGTTCCACACCAACGAGGCTGGCACGCTGTCGTGGGAGGAGGTCGAGTGCCTCGGCGCCTGCGTGAACGCGCCGATGGTGATGATCTTCAAGGACACCTACGAGGACCTGACGCCGCAGCGTCTGGCCCAGATCATCGACGAGTTCGAGGCGGGCAGGGGCGCCGACGTGCCGACCGGCCCGCAGATCGACCGCATCTTCTCCGCTCCGATCGGTGGCCTCACCTCGCTGACCGACGAAAAGGCCATCCTCAGGACCGTCCGCGAAGACGGTGCGCGCATGAGAAAGATGGCCGCCGCGGAGGCGCCGACCGCCCCCAGCAGCGCTGCCAAGCCCAAGACGGATGCGATCGAGACGAACCCGGCGATCAAGTCGCCGTCGCCGGCCAAGGTGAGCCCGCAGGCCGAACGTGCGGCGAGCGTGCCGGCGCCGAAGGTCAACGAGACCGCAGCCGATCGCGCCGAGCCGGCCGTCGAGGGCACGGCCAAGCGCCGCGTGCATTCCGGCAAGGGCGCCGCGGCGCAGGCCGAACGGCCCTCGCTTGAAAGCAAGGATCGCCCGGCCGGCATCGAACGTCCCGCGCAGCCTGACGATCTCCAGTTGATCTCGGGCGTCGGGCCGAAGAACGAGGCCATCCTGCACTCGCTCGGCATCTACACCTTCGCCCAGATCGCCGCATGGACGAAGGCCGAGCGCGAATGGGTGGACGGCTATCTTCGCTTCGGCGGGCGGATCGAGCGCGAGGACTGGGTCAGGCAGGCCGAGGCCCTGGCAAAGGGCGGCGTGGCTGAATATATCCGCGTCTTCGGCAAGGAGCCGCGCTGATGGCCCCTGGAAACCGCTCCTCCGCCGCCGCTGCCACCGCTCGCATCATGTGGCTGCCGATGCTGGTGCGGCTGCTCGCGCTTGCCTGCGCGGTAGCGAGCGTGCTGGGGGTGATCGCGTTCTTCACGCTCGACAGCCTTCACCCCTATCGCTGGTATCTGCTGGTCGGCGGGGTGATCGGCTCGGCGCTGTTCGGCTGGATCGGCGACCGCATCTCGCCCACACGCGGGACGGTGACGGAGATCAGGAAAGATCTGGCGCGCGACGACGCCGCAGATCGGGACCGCAAGGAGTAGGCGATGCTTCAGGACAAGGATCGCATCTTCACCAACATCTACGGCCAGTTCGACCGGTCGCTTCAGGGCGCCATTGCGCGCGGCCAGTGGGACGGCACCAAGGCTATCCTGGAGAAGGGCCGCGACTGGATCATCGAGGAGATGAAGGCCTCGGGCCTGCGCGGCCGCGGCGGCGCCGGCTTCCCGACCGGCCTGAAATGGTCCTTCATGCCCAAGCAGTCCGACCGGCCCTGCTATCTGGTGGTCAATGCGGACGAATCCGAGCCGGGCACCTGCAAGGATCGCGAGATCCTGCGCCACGATCCGCACACGCTGGTGGAAGGCTGCCTGATCGCCGGCTTCGCCATGGGCGCCGAAGCCGCCTTCATCTATGTGCGCGGCGAGTTCATCCGCGAGCGCGAGGCGCTGCAGCGCGCGGTGGACGAAGCCTATGAGGCGCGGCTGATCGGCAAGAACAACAAGAACGGCTACGATTTCGACATCATCGTCCATCACGGCGCCGGCGCCTATATCTGCGGCGAGGAGACGGCGCTGCTGGAGAGCCTGGAAGGCAAGAAGGGCCAGCCGCGCCTCAAGCCGCCGTTCCCGGCCAATGTCGGCCTCTACGGCTGCCCGACCACGGTGAACAACGTCGAATCCATCGCCGTGGCGCCGACGATCCTGCGCCGTGGTGCGGCATGGTTCTCCTCCATCGGCCGGCCGAACAATGTCGGCACCAAGCTTTTCATGCTAGTCGGCCATGTGAACACGCCCTGCACGGTCGAGGAGGCGATGGGCATCTCCTTCCGCGAACTGGTGGAGAAGCACGGGCACGGTGTTCGCGGCGGCTGGGACAACCTGCTGGCGGTGATTCCGGGCGGCGCGTCCTGCCCGGTGGTCAAGGGCGAGGATATTCTCGACGCGCATATGGATTTCGACGGCATGCGCGAATTGAAATCCTCCTTCGGAACGGCCGCCGTCATCGTCATGGACAAGTCGACCGACATCGTGAAGGCGATCGCGCGGCTGTCCTACTTCTTCAAGCATGAGAGCTGCGGCCAGTGCACGCCGTGCCGCGAGGGCACCGGCTGGATGTGGCGCGTGATGGAGCGGCTGGTGCGCGGCGAGGCGCACAAGCGCGAGATCGACATGCTGCTCGACGTGACCAAGCAGGTCGAGGGCCACACGATCTGCGCGCTGGGCGACGCGGCGGCCTGGCCGATCCAGGGCCTGATCCGCAATTTCCGCCCCGAGATCGAGCGCCGCATCGATGAATTCTCCCGCAACGCGCATCGCGCCGAACCGGTGCTGGTGGCGGCAGAATGACCGGGAGATCGTCCATGGATACGCGCAGGGAGATGGCCGGAATGGTCAACCTCATGGCCCATCCCATGGCAGGCCTTGTCTCCGCGTCCTCGATCGGCATGGGCCTCGCCTCGCAGATGATGGGCATCTGGCTGGGCACCGTCATGGGCTCTGCCGCGGTGGCGCGCCGGATGATGGACGCCGCGCCGGCGCCAGTGGCGGAGTCGGCGAAAAGGAACGTTGCGCGCAAGGCACGCGCGGCCACGGATGCGGTCATCGCAGACGCCCGCGCCAAGGTGATCCAGCTTTCGGCCGCCGCGGAGCGCCGCGACGCACGCAAGGCGCGGCCGGTTTCCCGCAAGATGGCCGAGCCGGCGCCGGTGAAGGCCGCAAGGGCGACGCCCAAGGCCGAATCGCGGAAGAAGGTGGAGGCGCCGGTCGCGCCGTCGCGCGCGGACGATCTCAAGCGCATTTCCGGTATCGGACCGAAGCTCGAACAGGCGCTGAACAGGCTGGGCATATCGACATTCGCCAAGCTCGCCGCGCTCTCCGACGCGGATGTTGCCCGCATCGACGAGCAGCTTGGGCTGAATGGCCGCATTGCGCGCGACGCGTGGATCGTCCAGGCAAAGCAGAACCTCGAAACCGATCAGGCGGCACCGGCCGCCGGAGGCGAATGATGGCGAAACTCAGGGTCGACGGAAAAGAGATCGAGGTTCCGGACCATTACACGCTGCTGCAGGCGGCGGAGGAGGCCGGGGCCGAAGTGCCGCGCTTCTGCTTCCACGAGCGGCTGTCCATCGCCGGCAACTGCCGCATGTGCCTTGTCGAGGTGAAGGGCGGGCCGCCCAAGCCGCAGGCCTCCTGCGCCATGGGCGTGCGCGACCTGCGCCCCGGCCCGAACGGCGAGCTGCCCGAGATGTTCACCAACTCGCCGATGGTCAAGAAGGCGCGCGAGGGGGTGATGGAGTTCCTGCTCATCAATCACCCGCTCGACTGCCCGATCTGCGACCAGGGCGGCGAATGCGACCTGCAGGACCAGGCGATGGCCTTCGGCGTCGACTCCTCGCGCTTCCACGAGAACAAGCGCGCGGTCGAGGACAAATATATCGGCCCGCTGGTCAAAACCATCATGACGCGCTGCATCCACTGCACGCGTTGCGTGAGGTTCACCACGGAAGTGGCTGGAATATCTGAGCTCGGTCTGATCGGGCGCGGCGAGGATGCGGAGATTACCACCTATCTCGAGCAGGCGATGACCTCCGAGCTGCAGGGCAATGTGATCGACCTGTGCCCCGTGGGCGCGCTGACGTCGCGGCCCTACGCCTTCCAGGCGCGGCCGTGGGAGCTGACCAAGACCGAATCCATCGACGTGATGGATGCGGTGGGCTCGGCGATCCGCGTCGATACGCGCGGCCGCGAGGTCATGCGTATCCTGCCGCGCGTCAACGAGGCGGTGAACGAGGAATGGATCTCCGACAAGACCCGCTTCATCTGGGACGGGCTGCGCACCCAGCGCCTCGACCGGCCCTATGTGCGGCGCAACGGCAAGCTCACCGTGGCCTCGTGGGGCGAGGCCTTCGCCGCGGTGCGTGATGCGGTGGCGAAGACGACCGGCGAGCGCATCGGCGCGATTGCCGGCGATCTCGCCGCGGTGGAGGAAATCTACGCGCTCAAGCTGCTGATGCGGTCGCTCGGCTCCAGCAACATGGATTGCCGGCAGGACGGCGCGAAGCTCGACCCCGCGCTCGGCCGCGCAAGCTACATCTTCAATCCGACCATCGAGGGCATCGAGCGGGCGGACGCGGTGCTGATCATCGGCGCCAATCCGCGCTTCGAGGCTTCGGTGCTCAATGCCCGCATCCGCAAGCGCTGGCGCTTGGGCGACCTGCCTGTCGGCGTCATCGGCGATGTGGGCGACGTGCGCTATGATTACGAGCGGCTGGGCTCCGGCCCCGAGACGCTGCGCCAGCTCGTGGATGGCGGCATCTCCTTCCTCGACACGCTGAAGAATGCCGAGCGTCCGCTGATCATCGTCGGGCAGGGCGCGCTCGCCCGCGCCGACGGCGCGGCGGTGCTGGCGCTGGCGGCGCAGCTTGCGCAGGCCTGTGGCGCGATCGATGACGCGTGGAACGGCTTTGCCGTACTCCACACGGCGGCCGGCCGTGTCGGCGGGCTCGATGTCGGCTTCGTGCCGGAGGCAGGCGGCAAGGACGTGGCGGGCATGATGGGCGGCGCGCTCGACGTGCTCTTCCTGCTTGGCGCCGACGAGATCGACATGAACGCGATCGGCGGTGCCTTCACCGTCTATATCGGCACGCATGGCGATGCGGGCGCGCACCGTGCCGACGTGATCCTGCCGGCGGCGGCCTATACGGAGAAGTCCGGAACCTATGTGAATACCGAGGGCCGGGTGCAGATGACCAACCGAGCCGGCTTCGCCCCCGGCGAGGCGCGGGAAGACTGGGCGATCCTGCGCGCGCTGTCGGATGTGCTGGGCAGGAAGCTGCCCTTCGATTCGCTGGGCCAGCTCCGCGCGCGCCTCTATGCCGACGTGCCGCATATGGCGGAGATCGACCGGATCGTGCCGGCCGCCTTCGCCGACATGGGCAGGCTCACAAAAGTCTCGGGCAAGCTCGGCAAGGATGCCTTCACCTCCGCGGTGGACGATTTCTACCTCACCAACCCGATCGCGCGCGCCTCGGCCGTCATGGCCGAATGTTCGGCGCTGGCACGCGGCGGGTTCAAGCAGGCGGCCGAGTAGGGCGGGGACATGGACGAATTCTTCTCAACCTATGTCCTGCCGGCGATCATCATGCTGGCCCAGTCGGTGCTGCTGATCGTCGTCCTGCTCGTGGGCGTCGCCTATATCCTCTATGCCGACCGCAAGATCTGGGCGGCGGTGCAGTTGCGGCGCGGTCCCAATGTGGTCGGCCCCTGGGGCACGCTGCAGGCCTTCGCCGACCTGTTCAAGTTCGTCTTCAAGGAGCCGATCATCCCGTCGGGCGCCAACAAGGGCGTGTTCCTGCTGGCGCCGCTGGTCTCGGCGGTGCTGGCGATCGGCACCTGGGCGGTGATCCCGGTCAATCTCGGCTGGGCCATCGCCGACATCAATGTCGGCATCCTCTACATCTTCGCCATCTCCTCGCTCGAGGTCTACGGCGTGATCATGGGCGGCTGGGCGTCGAATTCGAAATATCCGTTCCTCGGCGCGCTACGCTCGGCGGCGCAGATGGTGTCGTACGAGGTCTCCATCGGCTTCGTGATCGTGACGGTGCTTCTGTGCGTGGGCTCGCTCAACCTCACCGATATCGTGCTGGCGCAGAATACCGGCCTCGGCACCATGCTCGGCCTGCCGGCGACCTTCCTCGACTGGCACTGGCTCGGCCTGTTCCCGATGTTCATCATCTTCTTTGTCTCGGCACTGGCCGAGACGAACCGCCCGCCTTTCGACCTGGTGGAAGCCGAGTCGGAGCTCGTGGCCGGCCACATGATCGAATATTCGTCGACGCCGTTCCTGCTGTTCTTCCTCGGCGAATATGTCGCCATCGTGCTGATGTGCGCGCTGACGACGATCCTGTTCCTCGGCGGCTGGCTGCCTCCGTTCGACTTCGCGCCCTTCACCTGGGTGCCGGGCGTCATCTGGTTCGTGCTGAAGCTTTGCCTGGTGTTCTTCATGTTCTCCATGGTGAAGGCCTTCGTGCCGCGCTACCGCTACGATCAGCTCATGCGGCTGGGCTGGAAGGTTTTCCTGCCTATATCGCTCTTCATGGTGGTGGCCACGGCCGCCTTCCTCAAGCTCACGGGGCTCGCGTGATGGGCGCGGCAGGCATCGGCGCGCTGGTGGGGCTTGTGATCGCGGTGGCGGATTTCGCGCTGCTGCGGCTTCTGGCCACACGCGTCGACCTGCCGGAAACCCGGCGTGTCCTCAATATCACCGGCATCATCCAGCTCGTGCTGCTGCCGGTCATGGGCTGGTTCGTCGGCCCTCTATTCGTCGGAGAATGACCATGTCGGTCCTCGCACAGGCCGCGAAATCGCTGCTCCTCAAGGAGTTCGTCGGGGCCTTCGTCCTGTCGATGCGCCAGTTCTTCGCGCCGAAGGAAACGATCAACTATCCCCACGAGAAGGGGCCGACCAGTCCGCGCTTCCGGGGCGAGCACGCGTTGCGCCGCTATCCCAACGGCGAGGAGCGCTGCATCGCCTGCAAGCTGTGCGAGGCGATCTGCCCGGCGCAGGCCATCACCATCGAGGCCGGCCCGCGCCGCAACGACGGCACGCGCCGCACGGTGCGCTACGACATCGACATGGTGAAGTGCATCTATTGCGGCTTCTGCCAGGAGGCATGCCCGGTGGATGCGATCGTGGAAGGGCCGAACTTCGAGTTCGCGACGGAGACGCGCGAGGAGCTCTATTATTCGAAGGAAAAGCTTCTGGCGAACGGCGATCGCTGGGAGCGGGAACTTGAACGCAACATAGCGCTGGATGCGCCTTATCGCTGAGGCATCGAAGTGGACGGGCAGGGGGTGCTCGTCTAGAGCAATTCCAGCAAAAGTGCGTAGCGGTTTTGCGTCCGGAATTGCGCGGAAAACAAAAGGATAGAGCATTTCCGTGTTTCTATGAAAAACGGAAATGCTCTATGAGACACGCGGTCCGCGCCGGAGGCGGTGGCGGCACCGGAGGGAATGCCCTCCAGCCAGATACGGGGTACCCATGCTGACAGGACTAGAGGCGATCTTCTTCTACCTCTTTGCCTTCGTTGCGGTGGCGGCGGCCTTCATGGTCATCGCGGCCCGCAACCCGGTGCATTCGGTGCTGTTCCTGATCCTGACCTTCTTCAACGCGGCGGCGCTGTTCCTGCTGACGGGCGCCGAGTTCCTCGCCATGATCCTGCTCGTCGTCTATGTCGGTGCGGTGGCGGTGCTGTTCCTCTTCGTCGTCATGATGCTCGACGTCGATTTCGCCGAGCTGAAGAGCGGTGCGCTGCAATATGCGCCCATCGGCGCGCTGGTGGGGCTGATTCTCGCGGCCGAGCTGGTCATCGTGCTCGGCGGCTACACGCTGTCGCCGCAGATCGCGGGCGATATCTCGAAGCCGATTCCGGCGCTGGCCGAGCGGCACAACACCGCCGCCCTCGGCGACATCCTCTATACGGACTATCTCTACTTCTTCCAGATCGCCGGCCTGATCCTGCTGGTGGCGATGATCGGCGCGATCGTGCTGACCCTGCGCCACAAGGAAGGCGTCAAGCGCCAGAGCATCGCGGCGCAGGTGGCGCGCAACCCCGCCACAGCGATCGAGATCAAGAAGGTCGAGACAGGCAAGGGAATCTGACCATGGAAGTCGGTATCGGACACTTCCTGACGCTGTCGGCCGTGCTGTTCACGCTCGGCGTGTTCGGCATCTTCCTCAACCGGAAGAACGTCATCGTCATCCTGATGTCGATCGAGCTCATCCTGCTTGCGGTCAACATCAATTTCGTCGCCTTCTCGGCAGCGCTCGGCGACCTCGTCGGGCAGGCTTTCGCCCTGTTCGTGCTGACGGTCGCCGCAGCCGAGGCCGCGATCGGTCTTGCCATTCTCGTCGTGTTCTTCCGCAACCGCGGCTCGATCGCGACGGAAGACGTCAATCTGATGAAGGGTTGAACGAAGGTCCCGGAATGTATCACGCCATCGTCTTCCTTCCCCTTCTCGGCTTCCTGATCGCCGGCCTCGGCGGCCGCCAGATCGGCGCCAAGGCGTCCGAATATGTGACCTCCGGCCTGCTGGTGATTGCGGCTGCGCTCTCCTGGGTGGCCTTCGTCACGGTCGCCTTCGGCTCGGGCGAGGCCTTCACGGTGCCGGTGCTGCGCTGGCTGGATGTCGGCGGCCTTCAGGCCGACTGGTCGCTGCGCATCGACACGCTGACCGTGGTCATGCTGGTGGTGGTCAACACCGTGTCCTCGCTGGTTCACATCTATTCGATCGGCTACATGCACCACGACCCGCACCGGCCGCGCTTCTTCGCCTATCTGTCGCTGTTCACCTTCGCCATGCTGATGCTGGTGACGAGCGACAACCTCGTGCAGATGTTCTTCGGCTGGGAAGGCGTAGGCCTCGCCTCCTACCTGCTGATCGGCTTCTGGTACAAGAAGCCGTCGGCCAACGCCGCGGCGATGAAGGCCTTCGTCGTCAACCGCGTCGGCGATTTCGGCTTCGCGCTCGGCATCTTCGGCGTCTTCGTACTGTTCGGCTCGGTCGATTTCGGAACGATCTTCGCCAATGCCGCCGACTATTTGCCGGCGGCGGCGCACGGCGCCGAGGCTGCGGCCGGCGAGGCGGGCGAGACCGTGCTGAACTTCCTCGGCTACCAGCTCGACAAGGCGACCGCGCTGACGGTGGTGTGCCTGCTGCTCTTCATGGGCGCCATGGGCAAGTCGGCGCAGGTGCCGCTGCACACCTGGCTGCCGGACGCCATGGAAGGCCCGACGCCCGTCTCGGCGCTGATCCACGCGGCGACCATGGTGACGGCCGGCGTGTTCATGCTGGCGCGGCTGTCGCCGATCTTCGAGCACAGCCACACCGCGCTGCTGGTCGTCACCTTCATCGGCGCGCTGACGGCGATCTTCGCCGCCACCGTCGGGCTGGTGCAGAACGACATCAAGCGCGTCATCGCCTATTCGACCTGCTCGCAGCTCGGCTACATGTTCGTGGCGCTGGGGCTCGGCTTCTACTCGGCGGCGATCTTCCACCTGTTCACGCATGCCTTCTTCAAGGCGCTGCTCTTCCTCGGCTCGGGCTCGGTGATCCATGCCGTCTCCGACGAGCAGGACATGCGCAGGATGGGCGGCTTGCGCAAGCTGATCCCCACCACCTACTGGATGATGATCATCGGCACGATCGCGCTGACCGGCGTCGGCATTCCCGCCACCATCATCGGCACGGCCGGCTTCTTCTCCAAGGACGCCATCATCGAGGGCGCCTTCGTGGGCCACAATGCGGCAGCGACCGGGGCTTTCGTCACGCTCGTCATTGCTGCCATGTTCACCAGCTTCTATTCGTGGCGGCTGATCTTCATGACCTTCCACGGCAAGCCGCGCGCTTCGGCCGACGTGATGCACCATGTGCATGAATCGCCGCCGGTCATGCTCGTGCCGCTTTTCGTCCTCGCCTTCGGCGCCCTCTTCGCCGGCGTCATCTTCCACGACTTCTTCATCGGCGAAGGCTATGAGGAATTCTGGAAGGGCGCGCTGTTCACGCTGGCCGACAACCACATCCTGCACGACTTCCACGGCGTGCCCATGTGGGCGAAGCTGTCGCCCTTCGTGGCCATGCTGATCGGCTTCCTGACTGCGTACCAGTTCTACATCCGCTCGCCCGAAACGCCGAAGCGCCTCGCCGCGCAGCATCAGGGCCTCTACAGGTTCCTGCTCAACAAGTGGTATTTCGACGAGCTCTACGACTTCCTGTTCGTGCGTCCGGCTATGCGCCTCGGCCGCTTCCTGTGGAAGCAGGGCGACGGCACCGTCATCGACGGGCTCGGTCCGGACGGTATCTCGGCGCGCGTCGTCGACGTGACGCAGCGCGTCGTCAAGCTGCAATCCGGCTATCTCTACCACTACGCATTCGCAATGCTCATCGGCGTGGCAGCGCTGGTCACCTGGATGATGCTCGGGGGCTCTTTCTAGATCATGACCGACTGGCCCATTCTCTCGACCGTCACCTTCCTGCCGCTCGTCGGCGCGTTCCTGATCCTGCTGATCCGGGACGACGGGCGTGCGGCGCGCAGCAACATCCGCAACGTGGCGCTGCTGACGACGGTCTTCACCTTCGTGCTTTCGCTGTTCATCTGGATCGGCTTCGACACCGGCGAGCCGGGCTTCCAGATGGTCGAGAAGGCCGACTGGCTGGACTCCGGCATTTCCTACCATATGGGCGTGGACGGCATCTCGATGCTGTTCGTGATCCTGACGACCTTCCTGATGCCGCTCTGCATCCTCGCCTCCTGGGAGTCGGTGGAGAAGCGCGTCAAGGAATACATGATCGCCTTCCTCATCCTCGAGACGCTGATGATCGGCGTGTTCTGCGCGCTCGACATCGTGCTGTTCTACGTCTTCTTCGAGGCGGGCCTCATCCCGATGTTCATCATCATCGGCGTGTGGGGCGGCAAGCGGCGCGTCTATGCCAGCTTCAAGTTCTTCCTCTACACGCTGCTCGGCTCGGTGCTGATGCTGCTCGCCATCATGGCGATGTTCTGGCAGTCCGGCACCACCGACATCCCGACGCTGCTGGCGCATGACTTCCCGGCCAGCATGCAGACATGGCTGTGGCTCGCCTTCTTCGCCTCCTTCGCGGTGAAGATGCCGATGTGGCCGGTCCATACCTGGCTGCCGGACGCCCACGTCGAGGCGCCGACGGCGGGCTCGGTCATCCTCGCCGGCATCCTGCTGAAGATGGGCGGCTACGGCTTCCTGCGCTTCCTGCTGCCGATGTTCCCGGACGCCTCCCTGTTCTTCCAGCCGCTGATCTTCACGCTCTCCGTCATCGCCATCGTCTACACCTCGCTGGTGGCGCTGATGCAGGAGGACATGAAGAAGCTGATCGCCTATTCCTCCGTCGCCCATATGGGCTACGTGACCATGGGCATCTTCGCGCTCAACGTGGAAGGCATCCAGGGCTCGATCTTCCAGATGCTCTCCCACGGGCTGGTCTCGGGCGCGCTCTTCCTGTGCGTCGGCGTCGTCTATGACCGCATGCACACCCGCGAGATCGCGGCCTATGGCGGGCTGGTCAACAACATGCCGAAATATGCGGTCGTGTTTCTGATCTTCACCATGGCCAATGTCGGACTGCCGGGCACCAGCGGCTTCATCGGCGAGTTTTTGACGCTGCTCGGCGTGTTCCGCGTCAATACGTGGGTCGCGCTGTTCGCCACCACCGGCGTCATCCTGTCGGCCGGCTATGCGCTCTATCTCTACCGCCGTGTGGTCTTCGGCGCGCTGACCAAGGACAGCCTGAAGTCGATGCTGGACCTGAGCATGCGCGAGAAGCTGGTGATCTATCCGCTCGTCGTGCTGGTCATCTTCTTCGGCGTCTATCCGACCCCGATCTTCGACGTGACATCCTCCTCGGTCGACGCGCTCGTCAACCAGGTGTCCAACTCGCTTGCCGCACAGAGCGCGGCTGTGGCGCACTAGCAGGGCGGACCAATGACAGCCGAACTCGTTTCCAGCCTGACGCTCGCAGCGCCCGAACTGCTTCTGGCGGTCGGAGCCATGGCGCTGCTCATGATCGGCGTCTTCACCGGCGACAAGGCCAACAGCACGGTGACCGGCCTCGCGGTGGCGCTGCTCGTCGGCGTGACGGCATGGATCCTTGTCTTCCCGCATGACGGCGCGGCCTTCGGCGGCGCCTTCGTCTCCGATCCCTTCGCGCGCTTCATGAAGGTCGTGACGCTGATCGGCTCCGGCGTGACGCTGATCATGTCGGTCGGCTTCGCGCGGGAGGAGAAGTTCGACAAGTTCGAATATCCGGTGCTGATCGTGCTCGCCACGCTCGGCATGCTGCTGATGATCTCGGCCAACGACATGATCGGCCTCTATCTCGGGCTCGAATTGCAATCGCTGGCGCTCTACGTCGTCGCCGCGATCAACCGCGACAATGTGCGATCGACCGAAGCCGGCCTGAAATATTTCGTGCTGGGCGCGCTCTCGTCGGGCATGCTGCTCTACGGCATCAGCTTGGTCTACGGCTATACCGGCTCGACCTCCTTCGAGACGATCGCCGCCGCACTCTCCGGCTCCGAGCGGCAGATCGGCCTTGTCTTCGGCCTCGTCTTCCTGCTCGCCGGCCTTGCCTTCAAGATCTCCGCCGTGCCGTTCCACATGTGGACGCCGGACGTGTATGAGGGCGCGCCGACGCCGGTGACGGCCTTCTTCGCCGCGGCCCCCAAGATGGCGGCAATGGCGCTCTTGGTGCGGGTGACGGTCGGCGCCTTCGAGCCGATCGCGGCCGACTGGCAGCAGATCGTCGTCTTCATCGCCATCGCCTCGATGGCGCTGGGCTCCTTCGCGGCGATCGGCCAGCGCAACATCAAGCGGCTGATGGCCTATTCCTCGATCGGCCATATGGGCTTCGCGCTGGTGGGACTGGCCTCCAACAGCGCCGAGGGCGTGCGCGGCGTGGTCATCTACATGCTGATCTACCTCGTCATGACGCTCGGCACCTTCGCCTTCATCCTCGCCATGCGGCGCAAGGAAGGCAACGTCGAGGAGATCTCGGACCTTGCGGGCCTGTCCAACACCAATCCCGTCATGGCCATGGTCATGACGATCCTGATGTTCTCGCTGGCCGGCATCCCGCCGCTCGCGGGCTTCTGGGCCAAGTGGTACGTCTTCCTCGCCGCCATCAATGCCGAGCTCTATGCACTGGCGGTGATCGGCGTGCTCACCTCCGTGGTCGGCGCCTATTACTACCTGCGCATCATCAAGATCATGTGGTTCGACGAGCCGGTCGGCGGCTTCCAGCCCATGGCGGGCGAGCTGCGGCTGGTGCTGGGCGTGTCGGGCGCCTTCGTGCTGCTCTACGTGCTGGTGGGCGGGCCGGTCGGCCGCATGGCGCAGGCCGCGGCGCAAACCTTCTTCTGAGGAATGATCTTCTCGCTCGCGCCCACTGCGATCGCCGCCGGCTACCGGATCGAATCCTTTCCGACGATCGGCTCGACCAATGCCGTGGCGCTGGAGCGCGCGCGCAGCGGCGACATCGGCCTGCTCTGGCTCGTCTCCGGCCGGCAGGAAGCCGGGCGCGGGCGGCGCGGGCGCGTATGGGAGACGCCGGAGGGCAATCTGGCCGCGACATTGCTGGTCGGCGGCCTGCCGGACCTCAAGGCCGCCGCCACGTTGGGCTTCGTCGCCGGGCTGGCGCTCGGCGAGGCGCTCGACGCCGTGGCGCCGATGGCGCGCTTCGCGACCGCCGCGGACGGGGCCACCGGCGGCATGGCGCGTTTCCAGTTGAAATGGCCCAATGACGTTCTGTCGGGCGGCGCCAAGCTGGCCGGAATCCTGTTGGAATCCACCGCGACCGGGGCAGGGCGCTATGCTGTCGCCGTCGGCATCGGCGTGAATGTGGTAGCCTATCCGCCGGATCTGCCTTATCCCGCCACCTCGCTTGCGGAACTCGGGGCGAAGGCGGATGCCGCGGACCTGTTTCTCGCTCTGTCGGACGCGTGGATGACATTCAGCCGCATATGGGATGATGGCAGGGGAATAGCCGGGATCAGGGACCGCTGGCTGGCGCGCGCCGCAGGGCTCGGTGGCGAGGTCGCGGTGCGCGTCGACGAGGGCGTGTTGCGCGGCCGCTTCGAGACGATCGACGAGGAATGCCGCTTCATCATTCGCACCAGCGACGGCGCGCTGCACAGGATCGCTGCTGGCGACGTGCATTTCGGCACGATCGCATCGGCCGCCGCCGGATAGGGAGGCACTCAGGATGAACGGGACCGAACTGGTTTTCTGCCCGCTTGGCGGCGTCGGCGAGATCGGCATGAACCTCGCGCTCTACGGATATGGTCCGGCCGGGCATCGCGAGTGGATCATCGTCGATTGCGGCGTGACCTTCCCGGACGACTCGCTACCGGGTGTCGATCTCGTGCTGCCCGACACGCGCTTCATCGAGGAAGAACTGGGCAGCCTGCGCGGCATCGTCATCACCCATGCGCATGAGGACCATTACGGCGCGCTGCTGGACCTGTGGCCGCGGCTGAGGGTGCCCGTATGGATGACGCCCTTCACAGCCGGCCTGCTGGAGGCGAAGCGCCAGTCGGAGCAGGGCGCGCCCGACGTGCCGGTGACGATCTATCACGCCGGCGAGACCTTCGCCGTCGGCCCGTTCCGCATCGAGGCGGTGGCCGTCACGCACTCGATCCCCGAGCCGGTGTCGCTCGCCATCACCACGCCGCTCGGCACGGTGGTGCATACGGGCGACTGGAAGATCGACCCCGCGCCCGAGATCGGCCCGCTGACGGACGAGAACCGGTTCCGCGCGCTGGGCGATGCCGGGGTGCTCGCCATGATGTGCGATTCCACCAACGCGCTCCGCGACGGCGAATCCCCCTCCGAGCAGGCCGTGGGCGAAGGGCTGCGGCAGGTGATCGAGGCCGCCCCCGCCCGCGTGGCGATCACCACCTTCTCCTCCAATGTCGGCCGCATCCGTTCAATCGCCGAGGCCGCGCGCGACGCCGGCCGGCAAGTGGTGGTCCTCGGCCGCTCGCTCAAGCGGGTCATCGACGTGGCGAGCGAGCTCGGCTATCTCGACGGCCTGCCCGACTTCATACCCGAGCAGGACTACGCCGCGATCCCGCGCGAGAACACCGTCATCCTGTGCACGGGAAGTCAGGGCGAGCCGCGCGCCGCGCTGGCGAAGCTGGCTCGCGACGAGATGCGCTCCGTCGCCCTCTCTGCCGGCGACACGGTGGTCTTTTCCTCGCGCGTCATTCCGGGCAACGAGAAGGCGATCCTTGCCATCAAGAACCAGTTGATCGAGCAGGGCGTGCGCATCATCGAGGATGGCGACGCGCTCGTGCATGTGTCGGGCCACCCGCGCCGCAACGAATTGCGCCGCATGTACGAATGGGTGCGTCCGCAAATCCTCGTGCCGGTCCATGGCGAGGCAGCCCATCTGGTGGCGCAGGGTTCGCTTGCGGCAACCGCCGGCGTGCCGCATGTGGCCCAGGTGCGCAATGGCGACATGTTCAGGCTGGCGCCCGGCGAGCCGGAGATCATCGACCAGGTGCCGTTCGGCCGCATCTACAAGGACGGCAGGCTGATCGGCACCGACGAGGCGATGGGCATCCGCGACCGCCGCAAGCTATCCTTTGCCGGCCATGTGGCGGTCAATGTCGTGCTCGACGAGCGCTACGAGCTGGCCGGCGACCCCGACCTCGTCGCCATCGGCGTCGCCAAGGCCAACAAGGTAGGCGAGGACATGGAGGAACTGCTGATCGACGCCGCGGCGGGCGCGGTGGAGAGCATTCCGCGTGTACGCCGCAAGGACCTCGACATGGTGTCGGAAGCCGTGCGGCGCGCCGTGCGCGCCGCCGCCAACGAGGTCTGGGGCAAGAAGCCGATCGTGACCGTGTTTGTTACGAGGTGAGGTAATGGTGCGTCCTTCGAGGCTCGCCCGCGAAGGACATATGTGAACCCGCATACCGTTCATGCGGGCTCGCACCTCAGGATGAGGATCGGTATCGCCAATCGAAACACCAAACGTGGGCTCGATCAACCACCTCCCTCATCCTGAGGTGCGAGCGAAGCGAGCCTCGAAGGACGCACGATAAGCGCAGCGGAGAACTTTATGCTCGGACGCCTGAACCACGTTGCCATCGCGGTGCCCGATCTCGACGCCGCCACCGCGACCTATCGCGACACGCTGGGCGCGAAGGTCACGCCGCCGCAGGCGCTGCCGGAGCATGGGGTGACGGTGGTGTTCGTCGATCTCGGCAACACCAAGGTCGAGCTGCTGCATCCGCTCGGCGAAACCTCGCCGATCAGGGCATTCCTCGACAAAAACCCGTCCGGCGGCATGCACCATGTGTGCTATGAGGTGGACGACATCATCGCCGCGCGCGACCGTCTCGCCGCCGCCGGGGCGCGCGTGCTGGGCGACGGAGAGCCGAAGATCGGCGCGCATGGCAAGCCGGTGCTGTTCCTTCACCCGAAGGACTTCAGCGGCACGCTGGTCGAGCTCGAACAGGTATAGGCATGAGCTGGATATCCGTCTTCGCGATCTTCTTCATCATCTGGTGGGTGGTGCTTTTCGCGACGCTGCCTTTCGGCCTGCGCACGCAGGACGACGAGGGCGAGGTGACGCTCGGCACCACATCCAGCGCCCCGCGCGGCCCCCATATGCGCCGGGCCTTCCTGCGCACGACGATCGTGACCGCCATCATCTTCGTGATCTACTACGTGGCGACCGTCTACTACGGCCTCAGCCTCGACGACGTGCCGCGCATCGGCCCGAACGCCCAGGCTTGAAGCGGATAGTCACGCTGCCGTCCATGAAGCCTGCTGGCCTGCACCGGATCACGCTTCGCGTTCGTCACGGCATGGCTCCTCGGGCTTGACCCGAGGATCCATGCCGTGACCGCGAGGAAACCCGCGACGGTTCCTGAGTGAATGTGCACCGCAGCGCTGCGCAGCCGTTGAGGCCAAAACGCGCCCGCTCCAGCTTTCTAAACATGTTTATCAATAAACAGAGTATTCGCCGCTTCGGAAAAGCCGAAACGCGGAACAACGCAGCATCACCGCGCAGTCGCTGTCGGGGTACCCTGCGATTTACTTCAATTGCCCAAAAAAAAATGCAAGGCACGAGGCCTTGCAGTGTAACGCGTCCGATCTGTGTTCCGGTGTCCGGCGGCAGCGGTAAACGCGCCTAGATCGCATCCTCCCAAGACTTTGACCGCGTAGGAGAGCGAATTTTCATTTCGCCCTCTCGTTTATGCTGGGTACACTAGACCAGCCCGAGACAAATTGTCACGAAAAATATTGTCCTGACATTGTATGAAATGTGCTGCACTGCACAATTATGCACCATGGCTGCCTTCCGCTTGCTCAATGGATGCGGCGCATCCGCATCGGGTTTCCATCGTGCCTTGAAATGGCTATGAAGCGCCGTCACACGGGCTGCTGGTCCGTGGCGATTCCATCCTTTGCCGCGCCTTCCTTCCGGACGATCCGACATGCGACTTTCGCGCTACTTCCTGCCCATACTCAAGGAAACCCCCAGAGAGGCGGAGATCGTTTCGCACCGGCTCATGCTGCGCGCCGGCATGATCCGCCAGCAGGGCGCCGGATCGTTCAGCTGGCTGCCGCTCGGCAAGCGCGTGCTCGACAAGGTATGCCGCATCATCCGCGAGGAGCAGGACCGCGCCGGCGCGCTGGAGATCCTCATGCCCACCATCCAGTCGGCCGACCTGTGGCGCGAAAGCGGCCGCTATGACGACTACGGCAAGGAGATGCTGCGCATCAAGGACCGCCACGAGCGCGACATGCTCTATGGTCCCACCAACGAGGAGATGGTGACGGAGATCTTCCGCTCCTACGTAAAATCCTATCGCGACCTGCCGCTCAATCTCTACCATATCCAGTGGAAGTTCCGCGACGAGGTGCGGCCGCGCTTCGGCGTGATGCGTTCGCGCGAATTCCTGATGAAGGACGCCTATTCCTTCGACATCGACTTCGAGGGCGCCAAGGCCGCCTATAACCGCATGTTCGTCGCCTATCTGCGGACATTCACCCGCATGGGCCTGAAGGCGATCCCGATGCGGGCCGATACCGGGCCGATCGGCGGCGATCTCAGCCACGAATTCATCATCCTGGCCGATACCGGCGAGAGCGCCGTCTTCTGCCACCGCGACTTCCTGGCGCTGCCGGTGCCGGGCGAGGACACCGATTTCGGCGACGACGCGCAGATCGCGGGCCTCGTGGAACAGTGGACGACGCCTTATGCGGCGACGGAGGAGATGCACGACGAGAGCCTGTGGGCGCGCGTCGGTGCGGGCGACCAGGTCGCCGCGCGCGGCATCGAGGTCGGCCACATCTTCCACTTCGGCGAGAAATATTCGAAGCCCATGGGCGCCAGCGTGACCGGGCCGGACGGCAAGGAGCGCTTCGTCTCCATGGGCTCCTACGGCATCGGCCCGACGCGCCTGATCGCCGCGATCATCGAGGCGAGCCATGACGATGCCGGCATCATCTGGCCGGAGTCCGTGGCGCCGTTCGATGTCGTCATCATCAATATGAAACCGGGCGATGCGGCCTGCGACGGCATGTGCGAGCAGCTTTACGCCGCGCATGAGGCGGCGGGGCTCGACGTGCTGCTCGACGATACGGACCAGCGCGCCGGCGGAAAGTTCGCCACCGCCGACCTGATCGGCATTCCCTGGCAAGTGATCGTGGGTCCGCGCGGCGCGGCCGCCGGCGAGGTGGAGGTCAAGCGCCGCGCCACCGGCGAGCGCGAGACCGTGCCGGTGGCGGAGCTTGTGGGCCGCTTGGTGCCGCGCACATGACGCCTAGAGTTCCTTCGCGCCCCCCTCTGGCCTGCCGGCCATCTCCCCCACGAGGGGGGAGATTACGCAGTGCCGGTGCCGCATCCGATCTCCCCACCCGTGGGGGAGATGGCCGGCAGGCCAGAGGGGGGCAACGTCGAGCGCTGCCGTCCGAGGCATGCCCATGAACCCGCCCGCCATGCTGAACATACCGGCAAGCCCCCCGAAGGGCCTGGCGGGCGCCGGACCGTTCTCCGCCTTCGAGCGGCTGGTGGCATGGCGCTACCTGCGCTCGAAGCGCAAGGAGACCGTCATTTCGGTCATCGCGTCGATTTCCTTCGTCGGCATCATGCTGGGCGTGGCGACGCTGATCATCGTCATGGCGGTGATGAACGGTTTCCGCGCCGAGCTCCTGTCGCGCATTCTCGGCGTCAACGGGCACATGATCGTCCAGCCGCTGGACCGCCCACTGGACGACTATGCCGAGGTAGCCGCGCGGATCGAAGCGCTCGACGGGGTCCACTACGCCATCCCGCTGGTCGAGGGGCAGGTGCTGGCGCAAGGGCCTGTCGGCGCCGGAACCGGCGCGCTGGTGCGGGGCATCCGCGGCGAGGACATCGAGAAACTGGAGCTCGTCTCCGGCAATGTGAAGCAGGGCAGCCTCGCCGATTTCGACGACAGCGAGGGCGTGGCGATCGGCAAGCGCATGGCCGACACGTTGGGCCTTGTCGAAGGCGACGGGATCACCCTGGTCGCGCCCGAAGGGGACGTGACGCCCTTCGGCACCACGCCGCGGCGCAAGGTCTATACCGTCGCGGCGATCTTCGAGGTCGGCATGTCCGAATATGACGCCTCGATCATCTTCATGCCGCTCGGCGAGGCGCAGCTTTTCTTCAACCAGCAGGGGCTCGCCCAGTCGATCGAGATCTATGTCGCCGATCCCGATGCCGTGGATGCGCTGCGGCCGCAGGTCGAGGCGGCGGCGCAGCGGCAGATATTCATCGTCGACTGGCGCCAGCGCAACCAGACCTTCTTCTCGGCGCTACAGGTCGAGCGCAACGTCATGTTCATGATCCTGACGCTGATCGTGCTGGTGGCGTCGCTCAACATCATTTCCGGCCTCGTCATGCTGGTGAAGGACAAGGGGCGCGACATCGCGATCCTGCGCACCATGGGTGCCACAAGCGGCGCGGTGATGCGCATCTTCATGATGACGGGTGCGGCCATCGGCGTGGTCGGCACGCTGGCGGGCGTGCTGCTCGGCGTCGTGGTGTGCCTCAACGTGGAGTCCATCCGCCAGTTCTTCTCGTGGGTTTCGGGCACGACCCTGTTCAACCCGGAACTCTATTTCCTCAGTCAGCTTCCGGCGCGGATGGATGCGAGCGAGACGATCTCCGTGGTGCTGATGGCGCTGGTGCTGTCGTTCCTCGCGACGCTCTTCCCGGCGTGGCGGGCGGCGAGGCTCGATCCTGTCGAGGCATTGCGTTACGAATGAGCCCGGTCCCGCCCGTCCTCGAACTCAAGGCCGTCTCGCGCCACTATGTGGAGGGCAGCGGCAAGCTCGTCATTCTCGACGGCACCGATTTCGTCCAGCGCGCCGGCGAGATGACCGCGCTGGTCGCGCCCTCCGGCGCCGGCAAGTCCACCTTGCTGCATCTGGCCGGGCTTCTCGAAAAGCCGGACGCGGGCGACGTGCTCTTGTCCGGCCGCGCCTGCGGACGCCTTTCCGACGACCAGCGCACCGCGATCCGCCGCAACGACATCGGCTTCGTCTACCAGTTCCACCACCTGCTGCCCGAGTTCACCGCGCTGGAGAACATCATGATGCCGCAGCTCGTGAAGGGGCTGGGCAAGGTCGAGGCGCGCGAGCGGGCAGCGCAGCTGCTCGACTATATGAAGATCGGCCACCGCGCCGACCACCGGCCCTCCGAACTGTCGGGCGGCGAGCAGCAGCGCGTCGCCATCGCCCGCGCCGTGGCCAATGCGCCGATCCTGCTTCTGGCGGACGAGCCCACCGGCAATCTCGACCCCGAGACGGCCTCCTATGTGTTCGACGCACTGGAGGCGCTGGTGCGCCGTTCGGGCCTGTCGGCCCTCATCGCCACGCACAATCACGAGCTGGCGGCGCGCATGGACCGCCGCGTGACGCTGGCGAACGCGCGGATCGTCGATCTCTGACAGCGGGGCGCCTGCTGCGGCCTGCAAGGCTATCGCCCGACCGTGGATTTTCGCCTCGCCATGCGGGCCTGTTTACCTCCGGTTCACCTTTCTCCGTCGTCCCCGCACATGCGCGATTGACGTTAGAATAAAAATAGAACATAAAGGGATCAGATCAAAAACAGGAGGTCGTCATGACCGAGATCGTCAAGGATGCTGCGTCTCTTCTGGCTGTAAGCGGGTTCATCGTGATGACCGCGTTCTGGGTCGGTGCTCTCTGATCGGTGGTGTGTTGGGGAAGGGGACTGATCTTTGCCCCTTCACTGCGGTCCTGCGTCCTTCGAGGCTCGCTCCGCTCGCACCTCAGGACCGAGGGAGGTTGGTGCCATGCGGGCACGTACTTCGGAGGCTCGATTAGCGCCTCACCGCGGGATGGGGGGTTGGCGCAAATCGAGCCCTCGACCGTGGATTCGATGAACGCCATACGGCCCTCATCCTGAGGTGCGAGCCCGCAGAAGCGTCTCGGGTGAAAGCAGTGCGTCGAGCGGGCGAGCCTCGAAGGACGCACCCACGACAGCCATACGTAAGTTGGAGCAAGCCTGTCTGGGCGGATGAGTCAGTAAGAAGACAGGGCAGCAGCGTCCTTCAGGACGCCGGCATCACCACCGTCCGGCCGAACACGTCCTCGAATGCCGCGCGCAATACGCGGTCGAACTCGTCCAGCGTGATGGGCAGGCCGAGATCGACGAGGCTGGTGACGCCGTGGTCGCTCACGCCGCAGGGCACGATGCCCGAGAAATGCGACAGGTCCGGCTCGATATTGATCGAGATGCCGTGATAGCTCACCCAGCGGCGCAGCCTGATGCCGATCGCGGCGATCTTGTCCTCGGCCGGCGAGCCGTCCGGCAGGGCAGGCTTGTCGGGACGCGCGACCCAGACGCCGACCCGGTCCTCGCGCCGCTCGCCGCGGATGTTCACCCGGTCGAGCGCGCCGATGGTCCAGGCCTCCAGCGCCGCCACGAAGGCGCGGACATCCTCGCGGCGCCGTTTCAGGTCGAGCATCACATAGGCCACGCGCTGGCCGGGGCCGTGATAGGTATATTCGCCGCCGCGGCCGGTCGCGAAGACCGGGAAGCGGTCGGGCTGGAGCAGGTCGCCCGGCGTCGCGCTGGTGCCGGCCGTGTAGAGCGGCGGATGCTCGACCAGCCAGACCAGTTCGGGCGCGCCTTCGTCGCGTATGGCGGCGACCCGCGCCTCCATGGCCGCGACCGCGTCCGGATAGGGCGTCAGTCCGCGCTCCACCCGCCACTCGACCGGCGCGCCGGCATCGCGTGGGTGGAACGAGATATCGATCTGGTTTCGCTGCAGCACGTTTGATCCTCGCCCGACATATGGCTGTCCGCGCGGCGGCCGTCCAGTGCGATGAAGCAGGGGAGGGCGATCGCCTGCCATGAATGCCGGCGTACCCCTCTTGCCGCCGGCCTCGACGGACGGACCCGACGTGTCATGAAACAGAGCGACAGGGATAATGGTGCGGCCGAGAAGACTCGAACTTCCACGGGTTGCCCCACAGCGACCTCAACGCTGCGCGTCTACCAATTCCGCCACGACCGCACGTGGTAGAAGCCGGCCGAGCCGGCCCGGCGCATGTAGCAAATCGACCTGCCCTAAACAAGCCGCATCGCGCGCATTTTCTCATGTTCTGTCGCCATGCGCGATCGGCTGGCGAATTCGCGCCGCGGATGAGCAATTTGGTTTGAAATCGCAAGCCATGACGCGCTAGACCGGGCTCATCACCCATCCCGAAGCCGAGCGGGAGGCGCCGTTGGCGGACAATCACGAGACGACGCCGGAAACCGGCGCGCGTGCAGAGAAGACGGGCGACATCTACGGAGAGGACGGCGCGATCCGCGCCTCCTTCCTGTCGCATATCGGCGCGGCCATCGCGGATCGCGATACGCTGACGTTGCGCGACGATGTCGGCCGCCTCCACCAGTCCGAGGTGGGCGACCTGCTCGAGGCCCTGCTGCCCGAGCAGCGGCGCGCGCTCGTTGAACTGATGGGGTCGGACTTCGACTATACCGCGCTGACCGAGGTCGACGACTCGATCCGGCAGGACATCGTCGAGAGCCTGCCCAACGAGCAGATCGCGCAGGCGGTGCAGGAGCTCGATTCGGACGACGCGGTCTACATTCTGGAAGACCTCGACCAGGCCGACCAGGAGGAGATCCTCGCCCAGCTTCCCTTCACCGAACGGGTGCGGCTGCGGCGTTCGCTCGGCTATCCCGAAGAGTCGGCCGGCCGACGCATGCAGACCGAGTTCGTCGCGGTGCCGCCCTTCTGGACCGTCGGCCAGACGATCGACTACATGCGCGACGACAAGGACCTGCCGGAGCGCTTCACCCAGATCTTCGTCATCGACCCGAGCTTCCGGCTCGTCGGCGCGATCGACCTCGACCGCATCCTGCGCACCAACCGCAACGTCAAGATCGAAGAGATCATGCACGAGACGCGCCACGCCATTCCTGCGTCCATGGACCAGGAAGAGGCGGCGCAGATCTTCGAGCAATACGACCTGCTCTCGGCCGCCGTGGTGGACGAGAACGACCGGCTGGTGGGCGTGCTGACCATCGACGACGTGGTCGACGTGATCCAGCAGGAGGCCGAGGAGGACCTGATGCGCATGGGCGGCGTCGGCGACGAGGAACTGTCCGACAGCGTGCTCAGGGCGTCGCGCTCGCGCGTGCCGTGGCTGCTCGTCAACCTGGTCACTGCCTTCGTCGCGGCCTCGGTCATCGGCCTGTTCGATGCGACGATCGAGCAGATCGTGGCGCTTGCCGTCCTCATGCCGATCGTCGCGGGCATGGGCGGCAATGCCGCGTCGCAGACGATGACCGTCACCGTGCGCGCATTGGCGACGCGCGATCTCGACATCTACAATGCCGGGCGCATCATCCGGCGCGAAATGGGCGTCGGCGCGCTCAATGGCCTGATCTTCGCGCTTCTCATCGGAGCGGTGGCGGGGCTGTGGTTCCAGAGCGCCGAGATCGGCGGGATCATCGCCGCCGCCATGATCATCAACATGTTCGTGGCGGCGCTGGGCGGCATACTCATTCCCCTGCTGCTCGACCGGGTCGGCGCGGATCCGGCGGTCTCGTCCGCCGTCTTCGTCACCGCGGTCACCGACACGGTCGGCTTCTTCGCCTTTCTGGGGCTGGCCACATGGTGGTTCGGGATCGGTATCGGATGAACGCCGCGCCACGGCTTCTCGCCATCGGCGGCGCGCATCTCGACCGCCGGGGGCAGGTGAGCGGGGACTATGTTCCGGCCGCATCGAACCCCGGCACGATGCGCGAGGAGGTCGGCGGCGGCGCCTTCAACGCGCTGCGCACCGCCGTCGCCTGCGGCGTGAAAGGCTCGCTCTTCTCGGTCAGGGGCGGCGATGCCGCCGGCCTCCGCGTCGCGCGCGAGGCGGCGGACTGGCGGATCGAGGATCTTTCGGTGACGTTCCTCGACCGTGCGACTCCCAGCTATACGGCCATTCTCGACCGGAACGGCGATCTCGTCGCCGGCCTCGCGGACATGGCGCTCTACGGTCTCGCGCTGGGCCGCCAGATGCGCCGCCGCAGCCTGCGCGATGCCGTGGCCGCCTGCGATGCAGTCCTGTGCGACGCCAACATGCCGGCCGACGGAATTGAAATTCTGGCGCGGCTGTCCGGCAAGCCGCTCCACGCGATCGCCGTCTCGCCGGCCAAGGTGGCGCGCCTGACGGGCGTGTTGCCCGAACTCGCCTGCCTGTTCATGAACCGGCGCGAGGCTGAGGTCGTGGCGGGTGTCGATACCGACGACATCGACCTGCTGGCCGGGGAACTGGCGGCGCGCGGCCTGCGGACGGCGGTGATAACGTCCGGCAGCCGCGAGGTGACGATCATGCAGGGCAGGGACATACTTGCCGTGGACGTGCCTACGGCCGCCACGGTGGTCGATGTGACGGGCGCCGGTGATGCGCTGGCCGGCGCGACGGTCGCCGCAATGATGCGCGGCGCGGCTCTTCCCGAGGCCGTGCGGGAGGGTGTCGCCCGCGCCACATTGACGGTCGAGAGCGATCGGGCTGTGGCGAGATTTGCGGCCGGAGACATGGCGCGCCGGCTTGCGCAGGTGCCGGGGCCGAGGAGGATTTCGCGATGATCCAACCCGAATCGCCGGCTTCCGCGCATGAGCGGCTTGCCGGATTGATGGACGTCTCCGATCGCGTCCGCGAGGCGCTGTCGGCCGGCCGGCCTGTCGTGGCGCTGGAAAGCACCATCATCACCCACGGCATGCCCTATCCCGACAATGGCAGCATGGCGACCGGCGTGGAGGCGATCATCACCGGCGAGGGCGCCGTGCCGGCGACGATCGCGGTGGTGGAGGGGCGGCTGAAGATCGGCCTCACGGACGATGAGCGGAGCAGGCTCGCGCGCACGCCGGATGCGATGAAGCTTTCGCGCGCCGACCTCGCCTTTGCGATGGCGGAGCGGCGCACGGGCGGAACCACCGTTGCCGCCACCATGCTCGCGGCGCATCTGGCCGGCATATCGGTCTTCGCCACCGGCGGCATCGGCGGCGTGCACAAGGGCGCCGAGACGAGCTTCGACATCTCGGCCGACCTGTATGAGCTGGCGCGGACGCCGGTGATCGTCGTCTCGGCCGGTGCCAAGGCGATCCTCGACATTGAAAAGACGCTGGAAGTACTTGAGACGAATGGCATTCCGGTCGTCGGCTACGGTACGGACACGATGCCCGCCTTCTGGTCGCGCACCTCGCCGCTGCGCGCGCCGCTGCGCCTCGACACACCGCAGGAGATCGCGCGGTTCCAGCAGGTCCGCTCACGCCTCGGCGGCCATGGCGGAATGCTGGTGGCGAACCCGGTGCCCGCGGAGGCGGAGATCGCCGCCGACGTCATGGCGGAACATATCGCCGTTGCGCAGGCGGAAGCGGTGCAGCGCGGCATCGGCGGCAAGGCGGTGACGCCGTTCCTTCTCGGCCGCATCCTCGAACGGACCGGCGGTGCGAGCCTCAGGACCAACATCGCGTTGGTCGAGAACAATGCCCGCCTCGCCGCACGCATCGCGATCGCGCTGGGTCAGTTATAGCGCAACCGCCTTACGTGATGGGTGCGAGCTGGATCTCGACGCGGCGGTTCTGCGCCCGCCCGCTCACGGTCGCATTCGACGCGATGGGCTGGTCGGCGCCGAAGCCGACGACCGAGAAGCGCCGTGCGTCCACGCCCTTGGCGTTGAGATAGTTGGCGACGGCGAGCGCCCGGTTCTCCGACAGGGTGAAGTTGTGCTGCGGGCTGCCGGTCGAATCCGTATGGCCGTTGACGTCGATGACCGTCTGGTTGAAGCGGTTCAGCACCAGCGCGACGGCGTTGAGCGTCGGGAAAAAGCCCGGATTGACGTTATACTGGTCGGTCGCGAAGGTGATGTTCGAGGGCATGTTCAGGATGATGTAGTCGCCGCGCCGGGTGACGCTGACCCCCGTCCCCTGAAGCTCCGCGCGCAGCTCGGCCTCCTGCCTGTCCATGTAGGCGCCGATCGCACCGCCGGCCAAGGCGCCCACGCCGGCGCCGATCAGGGCCGCATTGCGCTGCGCCACGCCCGACCCGCCGACCGCCAGGCCCGCCAGCGCACCGACGCCCGCGCCCAGAAGCGCGCCGCCTGCCGTGTTCGACATGCGCGATTCGCCCGTGAACGGGTCGGTCGTGCATGCCGAAAGCAGCATGGCGCCCGCCGTCGCCGCGATTGCGATCCTGCCGGTCATGATGTCATCCCCTCAAACGGTGCCGGCTCATCAGAGCCTCCGGAGGCCGGCAAATTCAAGGCGCGCGGTCATTGCCGGAACGATCTATCCCCTTGTTTCCGCAATTCGGGAAGCAAAGGCTGGGCACTTTGCCGCGACTGCTCCGGCAAAACGCGAATTTCCGCCGGCTGCAGGCGGCTACTCGTTGCGGTACAGCATCCAGTTCTTTCGCAGACCCGACGCCACCGGCACGGGATAGCGGGTGACCCGGTTGCGGCCGGCCAACTTCGAGGCGTAAAGCGCGCGGTCGGCCTTGGTATAGAGGTCGTCCGGCCCGCTCGCTTCGGTCGCCATGCAGACGCCGAGCGAGATGGTGACGATTTCCTTGGGGGCGCCGGGCAGTTGCGTGATGAAAGGCGTCCTCTCGACGATGCCGCGAATGTTGTCGGCCAGCGCGGTCACCGCATCTTCGGCAAGGCCCTCGACGATCATGGCGAATTCCTCGCCGCCGGTGCGCGCGATGAACACGTTCGCCGTGCAGTTGGTGCGGAAGATGCGCGCCACATGCTGAAGGATCTTGTCGCCCACGGGGTGCCCGTGCCGGTCGTTCACGTCCTTGAAGCGGTCGATGTCGGCCAGGATCAGGGCGCTGAACAGCGTGCTGCGCCGGTCCGCATAGACCTTCGCCATGGCGCGGTCGAAGGCGCGCCGGTTCCATGCCTGGGTCAGCGGGTCGGTGTCGGCGAGGCGCTTGTATTCCTCCAGCTTGATCTTGACCTCGGCCAGCTCGGCGGAGGTGTCGGACATGGATGAGGCGAGCTGCTTGCCCTGCGCGATCGTGGTGTCGGTCGCGGCCGCCATGATGCCGATGACCTTGCGCAGCATCTCGCGGGAAACCGTTCCGGACAGGCCCTCCGAGGTGCGGTCGAGGATGACGCCGTATTTCTCCAGCGACGTGCGCTCGCGCAGCAGCAGCCCCATGATCACGTCGAGCTTGCGCGAGATCATGTCATGCGCCGTCTCGACGATGCCTTCGCGGTTGTTCTGGGCGAAATAGTCGCGCGCGAGAAGGTCGAGATCCGTCTGCGCCGGCTGCGGCCCCAGCCGCGTAAGCGCCTGCCGGAGCGAATCGTTTGACCCGCTGTAGGCCTCGTAGAATATCTCGTAATTTCGGGGCAGGCCGGCGACGCCCTGTTCCTGCATCCTGGCCACGATGGCGGATGCAAGGTCGGTCTCCTCGTCCGCGCGCGTTTCGGACTGCATCGTGTTCCACCCCGTTCGATCGCGACGCACAGCCCCATGTGCCCGCCTCCGCGACACGGAAGCGAGGGAACGACGCGGCAGACGCAAATCCGCAAGGCCGCCCGAACGCGAACTCGTTATTGAAACTACGCGATCAGCTTCTAACGCGGGGTTAACCAGAGCGTCCCGCCGCGCGCGGTGCGGGCTGGCGAAACTGTGCTAGAGCAGGGCCCGCACGCTGATCGATCCCTTTCGGCGTCGATGCGCAAATGAAATGCCGGGAGCAGATTATGCCGGAAATGCCCGTTGCCACCGCGCAAACCAGTGCCGGATCGCGCCGACGCATCACTGCGGTCGATATCGCCCGCGGCGTCGCCTTGCTGGCGATGGCGATCTATCATTTCGCCTGGGACCTGGAATTCTTCGGCTATGCCGAGCCCGGAATGACGGCTGTGGGCAACTGGAAGCTGTTCGCGCGCTGCATCGCCTCCAGCTTCCTGTTCCTCGTCGGCGTCAGCCTCGTTCTGGCGCATGCCGGCGGCGTGAAATGGCCATCCTACTGGCGGCGGCTTGCCATGGTGGTGGTCGCGGCCGCGCTGATCTCGGCGGCGACCTATATCGCCACGCCGGACACGTTCATCTTCTTCGGCATCCTGCACCAGATCGCGCTTGCGAGCCTGCTGGGGCTGGCTTTCCTGCGCCTGCCATGGGCCGTGACGGCGGTGGTCGCCGTGGCGGTCATTGCCGCGCCGCATTACCTGCGCAGCGCAGTCTTCGACCATCCGGCGCTGTGGTGGGTCGGCCTGTCGAGCCGCAATCCGCCGTCCAACGACTATGTTCCGCTCTTCCCCTGGTTCGGCGCGGTGCTGCTCGGCATGGCGGCCGCGAAGCTGGCGTCGGCCGGCGGCCTGTTCGAACGGCTGGCCGGGTGGCGGCCGGGCCGCTGGTCGCGTCCCTTCGTCTTCGGCGGCCGGCACAGCCTGGCCGTCTATCTCGTCCATCAGCCGGTCCTGATCGGCCTGCTCTGGCTCTTCGCCCAGGTCGTGCCCGCGCAGCCGCTCACGCCGACCGCGCGTTTCATGCCGGCCTGCCGGGCGAGCTGCGCGCAGACGCGCGACGCGGACTTCTGTACCGTCTATTGCGGCTGCGCCCTGGATCGGCTTCAGTCGCAGGGCCTGCTGGACAGCGTTCTGGAAGGTGGTCAGGACGCCGACGATGCGAGCCGGCTGAACGAGATCGCCGCCGCCTGTACGATCGCGAGCGAAATGCAGCCGGAGGGGGAGGTGCGATGACAGCGCAAGACGAAAGGCCGGCTTCGGTTCCCTGGCCGCCGATCCTCTATCTGGGGGCGGTGGCCGCGGCATTCATCCTCCACCTGTTCTTTCCGGTGGGATGGCTGGGGTCGCCCGCCGCCGACATCCTCTTCGCCATCGGCCTGCTGACGATCGCCGGCGGCCTGGCGATGGACGTCATGGCAATGCGGCGGCTGGCGCGGGAGCGCACGACGATCATGCCGCACAAGGCCAGCACCCATCTCGTGACCGACGGCATCTATGCCGTCACCCGCAACCCCATCTATCTCGGCAATACGATGCTGATGATCGGGCTGGGACTTGCCGCCGGCATGGTCTGGCTGCTCCTGCTTGCGCCGGTCGCCGCCTTCGCCACCCAGCAGATGGCCATCCTGCCCGAGGAACGGCATCTGGCCGCCCGCTTCGGCAAGCGATACCGGGACTACCAGAAGCGCGTCCGCCGCTGGATATAATCAAGAGCCGATCAGGTGCTGACGCCGAGCTCGACCAGCCGCTCCACACAGGATTCCTCCGCGCGGTCGAGTTCCGCCAGCGTGTCCTCGAGGTCCCGCCGCTTCTGGCGCAACTGCTCGCGCTTCTCCTCGATGCGCTTGAGCATGAGGTTGAGCTGACCGACCTCGCCCGGCGGCTCCTTGTAGACCTGGATGATCTCGCGCATCTCGCTGATGGAGAAGCCGAGCCGGCGGCCGCGGATGATCTGGCGCACGAGATGGCGGTCCGAGGGGCGGAAGAGGCGCGTACGTCCGCGCCGGACGGGCTGGATCAGCCCCTCGTCCTCGTAGAAGCGCAAGGTGCGGGTCGATATGTCGAACTCCCGCGTCAGTTCGGTGATCGTGTAATACTCGCGCATCGATCTCTCCAGCAGATGTTTGGTTAGACAAGGAGCTTACGTAAAAGTCAATTACGAGCCTGCATGGGAGCGCGGGCGATTCGGCCGTCGCGGGGCTGACGGACGAGGGCGGACCGATGCGCTCATGCGTCGCAATGTACGGTCCCGAAACGGAACAAAATAGGAATTTATAGAAAAAACAGTAGGTTGTCCCTGTTGCAAAACAAGAACAAAACGGATACAAATTTACAGGACGGCGGAAGCCTCCGGCCTTCGTTGACGACCAAGAGGTGATGTATCATGGCTCAGAATTCATTGAGGCTTGTAGAGGAAAATTCCGTGGACAAGACCAAGGCGCTCGATGCGGCGCTGTCCCAGATCGAGCGCGCCTTCGGCAAGGGCTCGATCATGCGGCTCGGCAAGAACGAGCAGGTCGTCGAGATCGAGACCGTCCCCACCGGCTCGCTGGGGCTCGATATCGCGCTCGGCGTCGGCGGCCTGCCCAAGGGGCGCATCATCGAGATTTACGGGCCCGAAAGCTCGGGCAAGACGACGCTGGCCCTGCATACTGTCGCGGAAGCGCAGAAGAAGGGCGGCATCTGCGCCTTCGTGGACGCCGAACACGCGCTCGACCCCGTCTATGCCCGCAAGCTGGGCGTCGACCTCGAGAACCTGCTGATCTCGCAGCCGGACACGGGCGAGCAGGCGCTGGAGATCTGCGACACGCTGGTGCGCTCCGGCGCCATCGACGTGCTGGTGGTCGACTCCGTCGCCGCGCTGACGCCGCGCGCGGAGATCGAGGGCGAGATGGGCGACGCGCTGCCGGGCCTCCAGGCGCGGCTGATGAGCCAGGCGCTGCGCAAGCTGACCGCCTCCATCTCGCGCTCCAACACGATGGTCATCTTCATCAACCAGATCCGCATGAAGATCGGCGTGATGTTCGGCTCGCCGGAGACGACCACGGGCGGCAACGCGCTGAAATTCTACGCCTCGGTGCGCCTCGACATCCGTCGCATCGGCGCGATCAAGGATCGCGACGAGGTCGTCGGCAACCAGACGCGCGTGAAGGTGGTGAAGAACAAGCTCGCGCCGCCCTTCAAGCAGGTCGAGTTCGATATCATGTATGGTGAGGGCGTGTCGAAGACCGGCGAGCTCATCGATCTCGGCGTGAAGGCCGGCGTGGTCGAGAAGTCGGGCTCCTGGTTCTCCTACAATTCGCAGCGCCTTGGCCAGGGCCGCGAGAATGCAAAGCTCTTCCTGCGCGACAATCCCGAGCTGGCGGCGGAGATCGAGACATTGCTGCGCCAGAATGCGGGCCTGATCGCCGATGGCCTGCTGGACAGCGGCGGCGGCGAGGATTTCGACGACGCGGCGGAGGGCTGATCCTCGTAGCAGGACAAGCGCAACGGGATCGCAAGCGGAACAGCCTGAACCTTCTTGAGCCGCCGGTGTTTGAAAGCGCCGGCGGCTTTGCTTTTCTGGACAGTGCCCGATGCCGACGCTAAAAGGCGCGATCGCAAAAGGCCGGGTGTTCTCGCGGCCGATCCCAGGGGCTTGTGCATGAGCGGCGTCAACGACATCAGGTCGACCTTTCTCGACTATTTCAAGCGGAACGGACATGAGGTCGTGTCATCGAGCCCGCTCGTGCCGCGCAACGACCCGACGCTCATGTTCACCAATGCGGGCATGGTGCAGTTCAAGAACGTTTTCACCGGCCTCGAGAAGCGCGCCTATTCCACGGCCACCACGTCGCAGAAATGCGTGCGCGCCGGCGGCAAGCACAACGACCTCGACAATGTCGGCTACACCGCGCGCCACCTGACCTTCTTCGAGATGCTCGGCAATTTCTCCTTCGGCGACTATTTCAAGGAGCGCGCGATCGAGCTTGCCTGGAACCTCATCACCAAGGAATTCGGGCTGAAGAAGGACAAGCTCCTCGTCACCGTCTACCACACCGACGACGAGGCGGCGGCGCACTGGAAGAAGATCGCCGGCTTCTCCGACGACCGCATCATCCGCATCGCCACGAGCGACAATTTCTGGGCCATGGGCGATACGGGTCCCTGCGGCCCATGCTCGGAAATCTTTATCGACCGCGGCGAGCATATCTGGGGCGGCCCCCCCGGAAGCGCGGAGGAGGACGGCGACCGGTTCCTCGAATTCTGGAACCTCGTCTTCATGCAGTTCGAGCAGACCGCCGGCGGCGAGCAGCTTCCGCTGCCGCGCCCGTCGATCGACACCGGCATGGGTCTTGAGCGTATGGCCTGCATCCTGCAGGGCGTGGAGAGCGTGTTCGAGACGGACCTGTTCCGGCACCTGATCGAGGCGGCGTCATCCGCGCTCGGCCATGGGCCGGACAGTGAGAATGTCGCCTCCTATCGCGTCATCGCGGATCACCTGCGCTCGTCCTGCTTCCTCATCGCCGATGGGGTGCTGCCCTCCAATGAGGGGCGCGGCTATGTGCTGCGGCGCATCATGCGCCGCGCCATGCGCCATGCCCAGTTGCTCGGCAGCCGCGACCCGCTGATGTGGCGCCTCGTGCCGGCGCTGGTGCGCGAGATGGGTCAGGCATTTCCCGAGCTTTCGCGAGGACAGGCGCTCATCGAGGAGACGCTCAAGCTCGAGGAGACGCGCTTCCGCAAGACGCTCGACCGCGGCCTCAACCTGCTGGCCGACGCATCGTCGGATCTGGGCAGGGGAGACATGCTGGACGGCGAGACGGCCTTCAAGCTCTACGATACCTACGGTTTCCCGCTCGACCTGACGCAGGATGCGCTGCGCCAGCGCGGCATCGGCGTGGACATTGCCGGCTTCACCGACGCGATGGAGCGCCAGAAGGCGGAAGCCCGTGCGAGCTGGCAGGGTTCCGGCGAGGCAGCCACCGAGACGGTCTGGTTCCGCCTGCGCGAGCGCCTGGGCGCGACCGAGTTTCTCGGCTATTCGACCGAGACGGCGGAAGGCCAGATCCTCGCCCTCGTCAGGGACGGCGGCGAGGCGGACGCCGCGCAGGCCGGCGACGAGGTCGCGGTCGTCGTCAACCAGACGCCGTTCTACGGCGAGTCGGGCGGACAGGTCGGCGACACCGGCACCATCGCCGGCGAGGGGTTCTCGATCGCCGTCACCGACACGCAGAAGAAGGGCGACGGCCTCTTCGTGCATTACGGCAGGGTCGAGAAGGGCAGCGTTCCGGTCGGCGCCGCGGTCGAATTGCAGGTCGACACCACGCGCCGCCGCCGCATCCGCGCCAACCACTCCGCAACGCATCTGCTGCACGAAGCCTTGCGCGAGGTGCTGGGCACCCATGTCGCCCAGAAGGGTTCGCTCGTGTCGCCGGATCGGCTGCGCTTCGATTTCTCGCATCCGAAGCCGATTTCGCCGGAGGAACTGGCGCGCGTCGAGGACATGGCCAACGCGATCGTGATCCAGAACGCGCCGGTCACCACGCGTCTCATGGCGGTGGACGACGCGATCGCCGAAGGCGCGATGGCGTTGTTCGGTGAAAAATATGGTGACGAGGTGCGCGTCGTATCGATGGGCACGGCGATCGACGGAGAGAAGGCGGGCAAGCCTTATTCGGTCGAACTCTGCGGCGGCACGCATGTCGGCGCCACAGGCGACATCGGCCTCGTCCGCGTCGTTGCCGAAAATGCGGTTGCTGCGGGCGTCCGGCGCATCGAGGCGCTGTCCGGTGAAGCCGCGCGCCACTATCTCGACGAGCAGGACCGCCGCCTGCGTCAGATCGCCAATGTGCTCAAGGTCGCGCCGTCCGAGACGGTCGCGCGCATCGAAAGCCTTGTCGAGGAGCGCCGCAAGCTCGAACGCGAACTCACCGAAGCGCGCAAGAAGCTGGCGCTCGGCGGTTCGGGGCAGGGCAGCGTGGCCGACGAGCGCGAGACCGTCGGCGGCATCGGCTTCATCGGCAAGGTCGTCACCGGCGTCTCGCCCAGGGATCTCAAGCCGCTCGCCGATGCCGGCAAGAAATCGCTCGGCTCGGGTATCGTCGTCTTCGTAGGCGCGGGCGACGACGGCAAGGCGAGTGTCGTCGTGGGCGTGACCGACGATCTCACCGGCAGTCACAGCGCCGTGGACCTCGTCCGCGTCGCATCGGCCGCGCTGGGCGGGCAGGGCGGCGGCGGCCGTCCCGACATGGCGCAGGCCGGCGGCCCCGACGCGACGCGCGCCCTCGAAGCGGTGGACGCGGTCCGTCGGGCCATCGCTGCCGGCTGAATGGATTGAAGACAGGGAGAGAGATGGACATCTTTCTCTCCCTGTCAGCCGAGTAACATAACCTGTTGCGCAAGAGCAAAAATAGCACCGACGCCCGATATCAGGGCGTCCGCTGCTCCATTCGCGGTCAGTCGTTGTAGGCGGGCATGCCGGCAATGGTCTCGGCGGTCGCAACCAGCACGAGACGGTTGTCGGCGAAGTTGAACTGGTCCAGCGGAACAATCACGTCGCGGTCCGCAAAGCCGCCATTCCCTTCGAAGTCCACCGCAAGCGCGGTCGCGGTGCTCGCGTCGGTGCCGACCACCTCCTTGACCTCGCCGATCTTCGTGCCATCGGCCGCATGGACGTCCCAGTCGTCCACCGTGTCGGCCGTCTGGTTGAAGGGTGCGACCATCGTCTGGTTCGACACCTCCACGAGGGCGGACTGTGCCGAAGCGGCGCCGGTCAGCAGGAGCAGCATGGCGGCGGCGCGGATCATATGGGGCATCTCATTCTCCTTCGTATGCAAATGCAGCAGATCAACTGCATGGCATGAACGCAAGACCCACCGCAGAGGTTCACATCTGCGACAATGGGACCGGAACTGGCAAAGGGCATGTGGCCCGCATGAGCTTGAGCAAGGAACGCTGGGCTGTCATCGACTGAAGCGTGTTGCGTCTTGTACGCCCCGATCTTCGGCCGTCGCGCCGCCCCTCATCGCCCTGCCGGGCACTTCTCCCCGTTTACGGGGAGAAGGTGGCGGCAGCCGGATGAGGGGCAGCGCAAACGGTGCCCGTAATGCACATGAGACGCGACACGATCCAGATAGCGGAGCAAGCCGGCTTGCCGCTTCAGCGTCTCTCATCCCGAAGCCGGCTGTCCGCCTATGCTCAGGCCATCGCCTTCTGCAGGTTCTCGTCCACCTTGTCGAGGAAGCCGGTGGTGGAGAGCCAGGGCTGGTCCGGGCCGATCAGCAGCGACAGGTCCTTGGTCATGTAGCCGCTTTCCACCGTCTCGATGCAGACGCGCTCCAGCGTCTCGGCGAAGCGCTTCAGCTCGGCATTGTCGTCCAGCTTGGCGCGGTGTGCGAGCCCGCGCGTCCAGGCGAAGATGGAGGCGATCGAGTTGGTCGAGGTCTCCTGGCCCTTCTGGTGCTGGCGGTAGTGGCGCGTCACCGTGCCGTGCGCGGCTTCCGCTTCCACCGTCTTGCCGTCGGGCGACATCAGCACCGAGGTCATCAGGCCGAGCGAGCCGTAGCCCTGCGCCACGATGTCGGACTGCACGTCGCCGTCATAGTTCTTGCAGGCCCAGACATAGCCGCCCGACCATTTGAGGCTCGCGGCCACCATGTCGTCGATGAGGCGGTGCTCGTACCAGATCTTCTTTTCCTCGAAGGCGGCCTTGAACTCCTTGTCGTAGATCTCCTGGAAGATGTCCTTGAAGCGGCCGTCATAGGCCTTCACGATGGTGTTCTTGGTCGAGAGATAGACCGGGTAGCTGCGCATCAGGCCGTAGTTCAGCGAGGCGCGCGCGAAATCGCGGATCGAATCGTCGAGATTGTACATCGCCATCGCGACGCCCGACGACGGCGCGTCGAACACCTCGTGCTCGATCACCTTGCCGTCCTCGCCGACGAACTTGATCGTCAGCTTGCCCTTGCCGGGAAAGCGGAAGTCGGTGGCGCGATACTGGTCGCCGAAGGCGTGGCGGCCGACGACGATCGGCTTGGTCCAGCCCGGCACGAGGCGCGGCACGTTCTTCATGATGATGGGCTCGCGGAAGATCACGCCGCCGAGGATGTTGCGGATCGTGCCGTTGGGCGACTTCCACATCTTCTTGAGGCCGAATTCCTGCACGCGGGCCTCGTCCGGCGTGATGGTGGCGCATTTCACGCCGACGCCGAACTCCTTGATGGCGTTCGCCGCCTCGATCGTGACCTGGTCGTCGGTCTGGTCGCGATATTCGATGCTGAGGTCGTAATAGCGAAGATCGACGTCGAGATAGGGGTGGATGAGCTTGTCCTTGATCATCTGCCAGATGATGCGGGTCATCTCGTCGCCGTCCATTTCGACAACGGGATTGGCCACCTTTATCTTCGCCATGGAAATGCCTCTTCTGAAAGAATGCGGGGCTGGTCCGCCCCGCGCCGCGGAAGGAATTGCGCCCCTATAACACTGTCGTGCTGCAAGGCAAAGCTGCACCAATGTATGCGATTGTCTCTTTGCGCATTCCGCCCGGCAGCGCGCTTGATCGGCCGGCTGCGGCCGTCTACTTGCAGGTTCCTGTCCCCTGAAGAAGCGCATCATGGCCGGCACGCATCACGAACGCACACTATTGACGGGTGGCCCCGCGATCGTCCTCGTCGAGCCGCAACTGGGCGAGAATATCGGCATGGTGGCGCGTGCCATGGCCAATTTCGGCCTGTCCGAATTGCGGCTGGTCAATCCGCGCGACGGCTGGCCGAACGAGAAGGCGCGTGCTGCCGCCAGCCGCGCCGATCATGTCATCGACGGCGCGAAGGTCTACGATACGGCCGCCGCCGCGGTCGCGGACCTGCGCTATGTGCTGGCCACGACGGCGCGCGAGCGCGACAATTTCAAGCCGGTGCTCGGGCCGGTGGAGGGCGCCGTGGAACTGCGCGCGCGCGAGCAGGCGGACATGCGGACGGGCGTACTCTTCGGCCGCGAGCGTTTCGGCCTGTTCAACGAGGAGGTCGCGCTGGCCGATGCGATCGTGACCTTTCCGGTCAATCCCGCCTTCGCCTCGCTGAACATCGCGCAGGCCGTGCTGCTGATGTCCTATGAATGGATGAAATCGGGGCTGGCCGACACGCGCGAGACCGCCTTTCGCGGCCCCGATTTCGTGCCGGCGGAGCGGCATCATCTGGAAGGGCTCGTCGGCCATCTGGAAAAGGCGCTGGAATCGCGCGGCTACTTCCGCCCCGCCGCGAAGAAGCCGAAAATGCTCGACAACCTGATGGCCGTCCTCACCCGTCCGGGCTTCACCGAGGAGGAGATCAAGGTGCTGCGCGGCGTGGTCGCTTCGCTGGATTATTTCTCGCCGAAGGAGCCGCGCGGCGCTGCCGCGCCGCCCGGGCGCCGGCGCAAGCCTGCGGGAGAGGGCGACGATGCGTGACCAGCCGGTGCTGATGTTCGATTCGGGCATCGGCGGATTGACGGTGCTGCGCGAGGCGCGGGTGCTGATGCCGGAGCGCCGCTTCGTCTATGTCGCCGACGACGCCGCCTTTCCCTATGGCGCATGGGAGGAAGATGCCCTGCGCGACAGGATCGTGGACCTTTTCGGAACGCTGGTCGCCGAGCACGCGCCGGAGATCGTCGTCATCGCCTGCAACACCGCCTCCACCATCGTGCTCGATGCGCTGCGCGCCGCCTTTCCCGAAACGCCCTTCGTCGGCACCGTTCCCGCGATCAAGCCGGCGGCGGAGCGGACACGGTCGGGGCTGGTTTCGGTGCTCGGCACGCCGGGCACCGTCAGGCGGCAATATACCCGCGACCTGATCAGCGCCTGGGCGACGAAATGCCATGTGCGGCTGGTGGGCAGCGACAGACTGGCGAGCCTGGCGGAAACCTATATGCGCGACGGCTTCGTGGACGAGGCGGCGGTGAGCGCCGAGATAGCACCGTGCTTCATCGAGAAGGACGGCGGCCGCACCGATATCGTGGTGCTCGCCTGCACGCATTATCCCTTTCTGGTCAACAGGATGCGCAAGACGGCGCCGTGGCCGGTAGACTGGATCGATCCGGCCGAGGCCATCGCCCGCCGGGCCCTGTCGCTGCTGCCGCCGCGCACTTTCGCCGGCGGCATGGGGCCGGACCTCGCGGTCTTCACATCGGGCAAGGCCGGCGAGGCCCAGCGCCGGCTGATGCACGGCTTCGGCCTGACGGTCGCATGACGGCCCCTACTTCCCGCCGGCAGAGAGATGACGCCGCGCGGCGTAGAGCGCGACCGCTGCGGCATTCGACACGTTCAGCGACCGGATCGCGCCCGGCATGTCGAGCCGGGCGAGCGCGCTGACGGTGTTGCGCGTCTTCTCGCGCAGACCTTTGCCCTCGGCCCCGAGCACCAGCGCGATGCGCTCGCCCGCCAGGGTGGATTCGAGTTCGAGCGGCCCGTCCGAATCGAGGCCGATCGTCATGAAGCCCGCCGCGTGCAGTTCGCCCAGCGCATCGGCGAGGTTCCGCACCTCGATATGGTCGATATGCTCCAGCGCACCGGATGCCGCCTTGGCGAGCACGCCGGTTTCGGCAGGCGAGTGGCGGGCCATGGTGATGAGCGCGCCGGCGCCGAACGCCACCGCCGAGCGCATGATGGCGCCGACATTGTGCGGGTCGGTCACCTGGTCGAGCACGAGAAGGAGCGGCGTGTCGCCGAGCGCGGCCAGGGGTTTCGGCGTCAGCGGGCGCGATTCCAGCATCGCGCCCTGATGCACGGCCTCGCCGCCCAGCAGCTTGTCCAGCGCGCGCGGCTCGACGATTTCCAGCGGCAGGCCGGGCACGCCGTCCTCTGCGAGCCCGAGGCGGCCCAGCGCGTTCCGTGTCGCCAGCAGCCGCACATTGCGGCGCGCGGGATTGTCGAGCGCGGCGCGCACCGTGTGCAGGCCGTAGAGCCGCACGAGGCCGGCCGGTACCGCTTCGGCCTCGCTCGCACCGGGGCGAGGGCGGGGCATGACGGGCCGGTCACCCGGCGCGCCCGCACGGTCGCGGTGCGCGCGGCGCAGGCGCGCATAGTGGCTGTCCTTGGGAGTGCCTGTCTTGCTGTCGTCGCTCATGCCAGCGTCTGAAGCGCGTCGGTTGTCGCGCTTAGCTCCTTGTTTTCACGCATGTCCTGATCCCGAAACCGGTTCCCGTTTTCGGGAGACATGCTCTATAGCCGGCGGTATCGGCTTTGGATATGGCGGCATGGGCGAAAGCATGCGTTTGCGCGGTTGACAGTGCAGGGCCTTGTCGCCATAAGGCGCTTCGCTACTTGGCGGGCGGCGCTGCCGCTTCGCGGGGATGCCGCACTGCACGGCTCCATCGGCGCATGGAGGGGTGTCCGAGTGGTTAAAGGAGACGGACTGTAAATCCGTTGGCTCAGCCTACGCTGGTTCGAATCCAGCCCCCTCCACCACCGCCGACGATCCGGAGCCTGAAGACCGCGTTGCGGGTATAGCTCAATGGTAGAGCAGCAGCCTTCCAAGCTGAATATGCGGGTTCGATTCCCGCTACCCGCTCCAGCCGGACAATCCATCCTCCATGCCTGACGCTTCGTCACGCAGTCATTTCGTGTCTCGAAGCCTGCCGGCGCCGATGCGGGGCACCGGCGCCGGAGGATCTGCTCGCTAGGCCTGTTTCACCAGACGGATGAGAACAAGCAGGATCACCGCGCCGATGGTGGAGTGGATGATCGCGGCGACGATGCCGGTTCCGAGGCTGATTCCCAGGGCAGGGAAGAGCCAGCCGGCGATCAGCGCGCCGATGATGCCGACCACGATGTTGCCGAGCAGGCCGAAGCCGTAGCCCTTCACCAGAAGCCCGGCGAGCCAGCCGGCCACAGCGCCGACGATGAGGAAGATGATAAGACTTTCGATGCCCATTGTTCCCTCCGTTGATTGCAGGCGGGAGATTGGAGAGATTCACCAGGAGAGTCGAGTCACGGCGCGGGAGGCGCTAAGACTTGTCCAGCGGTGCGTCGCGCGCCGTGCATTGAAACATGACCATGGGGAGGAAGCCATGTCGGAGCCGTTGTTTCAGGAAGTGATCCGTCGCCGCAGGAGCGTGCGCAAGTTCGAGCCCGGCCGCAGCGTTAGCCGGGAGGTGCTGCAGCGCATCGTCGACTGCGGGCGCTGGGCTCCTTCCGGCGCCAATGCGCAGTGTTTCGACTTCATCGTCGTCGACGATCCGGAGATGCGCGACAAGGTGATGGGTGTCTTCCTCGAACAGGCCCAGCGTCTGGTCGACCACGCCAAGGGCTTTCCCGCGGTGAAGAAGACCTATCTCGCCAACACCGTCGCCATCGTTCTGGTGATCGGTGATCCGCGTTGGAAAGTATGCTTCCCGCAGCCCACCACCGAGGCCTTCGACCATGAATATCGCGACAACAACGAAGCGATCTTCCTGTGTTCGATCGGCGCGGCGATCCAGAACATCCAGCTCGGCGTGGCGGCGGAAGGACTGACCTCGGCCTGGCTCTCGGGCGGCGGCGAGGACATCACCAACAAGGCGCTGTCCGAACTGCTCGGCTATCCCGAATGGATGAAGGCCTATGGCACCATTCCCATCGGCTATCCGGCAGTCACGCAGAACCGCCGCTATCGCCGCCCTCTCGCGCAGGCGCTGCACTGGAACGGCTATTCCCCGCAGCAATACCGCACCCATGCGCAGGTCGATTTCTACGAGAGCACCTTGCGTCCGTTTGCCATGTATCGCGACGAGGAAACGCTCGATGCGTGGGAGGACCGGGCGGAAAAGCTCGGCGAATGGGACGCTGCCTTTACCACAGGCATGCCGAATCCGGCCGGCGCGCTGGAGGAGGACGGCAATTTCGTCGCCCCGCGCACGCTCGGGCAGGCGACGAAGCGGCGATTGAAATAGGCGGGCACGCATCGACGCGGCTCAAGCCAACCGCAGGTGAGTTCGAAAAATTCGATAGCACAAATCTGCAGCCCGCGATTGTCCGGTCTATTGGCCGTCCATACCATCGCCTGTGGAGGAACTGGCGCCGTTCGGAGGCAGCGGCCGCCGGTTCGTTGATCGCGCTTATGCGCGGCAGACGCAACAGGGAGGCTCATCATGAATTCTCAATTCTGGCGGACAGGCGCGGCGATCGCGGCGCTGACGGTGTTCGGCGCAGGCCAGGCGGCCGCCGAGACAGTGCTCAAGCTCAACAACTGGCTGCCGCCCACGCACACGCAGCTCACCGGGATCATCATTCCCTGGATGGCCGAGGTAGAGAAGGCCACGGAGGGCCGCGTCAAGGTGCAGCTCACCGATGCGTCGCTCGGCGCGCCGCCGCGGCAATACGATCTGGCGGTGGACGGCATCGCCGACGTGACCGTGGGCGTGCTCGGCTACACGCCGGGCCGCTTCAAGCTTGCCGGCGCAGCCGAACTGCCGTTTGTCGGCGAAACCGCGGAGGAGCTCTCGGTCGCCCTGTGGCGCACGCATGAGAAATATTTCGCCGCGGCCGACGAGTACAAGGACGTCGAGCTGCTCGGCATCTATGCCAACGCCACCGGCCACGTCATGACCACTGCGAAGGCGGGTCCGGTGACGAGCCTCGAAAACTATGCCGGCAAGAAGTTCCGCGTCGGCGGCGGTCTGGTGCAGGAGATCAACACAGCGCTCGGCGGCGTCAACGTGGCCGCACCCGCCAACGAGGTCTACGAGATCCTGTCGCAGGGCGTGGCCGACGGCACGCTGCTCCCCTATGAGGCGGTGCCGAGCTTCAACCTCTCCGGCGTCGTCAAGCATGCCACGTCGGTTCCCGGCGGCTTCTATTCCTCCGCCTGGTTCTTCGTCATGAACAAGGACAAGTTCGACTCGCTTCCCGAGGCCAACCGCCAGGCCATCAAGGAGGTGTCGGGCGAGGCGTTGGCGCGGCTGGCCGGCCAGGCGCAGGACAAGATCGAGAAGGAGGCGAAGGCCGGAATGGAGAAGGCCGGCGTCACCTTCGCGACCGCCGACGACAACTTCGTGCAGGGCCTGCGCGAAAAACTGTCCGCCATCGAGGCGAAGTGGGTCGCGGAAGCCGACAAGCTCGGCGTCGACGGCAAGGCCGCGCTCGACTATATGCGCGAGCAGGTGAAGGCCCTGGCGCAAGAGTAGACGCCGGGGCCGGGGAACCAATCATCCGCGCTGCCGTTCCTTCGGTCGACAACGATGCGAGGAGGGATGCGCGCATGTTTCAATTCCCCGGCTTTCACTTTGACCGCCGCTCCGCTCTCGAAAGAGAGCTCGACCACCTGCATCGCGAGGTGGCGCGGCTAAGCCGCAGCGCCTCGCGATATGGCGCCGACGCTTATGACGAGACTCGCCGCGGCGGCCAGGAAATCTATGCCGACATGATGAACGCCCTGACGGGCATGCTGCCCGTCGCGCGCAAGAAGGCCAATTCGATGGAGCGGGTCGTCCGCGAGAACCCGGCCGCCGCCACGGCTCTCGTGGGGCTCGTGGTGGTCGGTCTTGTGGCAAGCCTTCTTTACGCGCGCCGTTCCGGCGAATAGGACCCACCGCCTGACGGGTTGCAAATGGCTTCCTCTGTCGCGGCGATGTTTTCGCCGCGACAGAGGTCTTGTTTTTTGCGGCGTCAGCCGCTAAGCGCCCGCATCGAAACCTTAATGTGCATGACGCCCAGGGAAGATTGACATGGCCAAAGGTAAGTTTGAGCGGACGAAGCCGCATGTTAACATTGGCACGATTGGTCACGTTGACCATGGCAAGACGTCGCTGACTGCGGCGATCACGAAGTATTTTGGCGAGTTCAAGG
>Ga0180217_1000058_pt1 | contig 242090 bp, 89 predicted proteins | sample eDN3rd37CBELigOP_FD_128521 | JGI IMG/M metagenome (GOLD analysis project Ga0180217, IMG submission 128521) | Enriched Organic Plus compost microbial communities from Emeryville, California, USA - eDNA 3rd pass 37_C BE-Lig OP (version 2) (version 2) ... | reverse complement strand
CTTGCTTGCTTGCTTGCTTGCTTGCTTGCTTGCTTGCTTGCTTGCTTGCTTGCTTGCTTGCTTGCTTGCTTGCTTGCTTGCTTGCTTGCTTGCTTTGCTTTGCTTTGTTTTGTTTTGGTTTTCGTTTATTGTATAGCATGCGCTGAAACTTTCTTTTGCTTTTAACGTTTTCTGTTCTTTCTGCCATCATCCCAACGCGCGAGACGCACGATGACACTGCGCTTGCAGCAAACATAGTAACACACATCTGGGGGCGTTCCATACTCCCGAGCTGGCTGGCTGGCTGGCTGACTGCTTCGCTGACTAACTGACTGACTACTCTCCCGCGTATCAACTGTAGCGGTTGATTTGTTCATCGGAGACTCTTACATTCCGACATTGAGCAGGCAGGGTTTGTCTGGTGCTACTATCTATTACAAGCGCCAGATTTCATCTTACACTCCCGTGGGTAATATTCATTATCGTCCCCGTTCATATTCTGCACAACTGAAACCGAAAAGCTTCATCGAGCGCTTCACTGTCGATTACTGAAGACATTTGGATCGTCTCGTTGTGAATAAATATAATCCTAAATATGACACGAGGAGATGAGTTCTGTTTCGGGAGCACATGCAGGCACCAAACTTGTTATGATGATGCGCATAGTATGCGCTGTCTCTTTGCTTGCCTGAGTGCTATCACCTAGCATTCATTATGGTCAGCAGTAGCTGCTCTACTCTACTCTACTGTACTCAATGATACTCTACCCACTTGACAGCTGGCGGTGTTAGCCATATTAGTTCTCCTCATCTGCTTCTTCTACTTCGTTCGGCGGTACACAATGAGTACTGACCCCTAGTGGGCACAATTGCGTGCAGCTCACGACCTACGATCTTCTCGATAAAGGAATGAGCGAACTGCATGTTCCTACAAGCCCTCCTTACATCTCTTCGATCGATCGTCGTACCAGATTGCGGATGCGCTTGCGGTAGCCCTCAGGATCGTTTCTCCATTGGATGGAAGCATCGATGTTTGCAGGGGAGTTGAAGTTAGGCTCTGCGAGCATGCTCTGGACCGAAACGAGGATTGACTCAATGCCTAGGATTGGTCGCCACTTCTCGCTCATTTGCTCCTGCTCGTTGAACTGGTCTTCCTTGGCCTCGTGAAGGATCGAGATGCAGACACGACCATCCTTGTAAACATTGGGATGCCAGAAGTCAGGTGTCTAGACACGGAAGGGACGAGCAGAGGAGGCAGTGGACACTGTGAGTTCAAGTGATGGGTCAGACATGCGGTCACAGGCACAAGATCCCTAGACGGGCGTAGCAACAACCCATCCGCAGCTATAAGCAGCATTAGCACACTTGAAGCAGGGTACTTCGAGTCTCACACACGATCGCTTGTTACAGATATGCTTCTCCGACCATTTCGAGTAACTCAACAAGTGATGCTTTCCGATGCGGGTCAGGCGCTCTCAAGCGCAGCGTTTCAATGGGATACGTACAGTGAATCGCATCACGGGGGGCATGTTGGGGTACTCAGGCGGGAAGGTAAGCGTGCAGGGGAAGTAGCCACCTTCGTATACGGTGTCCTCGGGTCCACTCATCATGACCTGCCATTCGTAGATGTTGTCATTGATCAGGCCCACTGAAAAGCCATCAATAGGGTTCTATATCGAGGGTGCACACGATAGACATATGAGTCGCGTATCGATCTACCATACAATGACGATCCACTTCATGTCAACGCCCGCGCAATCCACACTTGTAACTGATCAAGTGACTGACTTACCTTCTGAAGCTCGCGGAATTGGTTCATGAGCAGCACCTTTCCGAACTCGGAGCCGTGCTTCGTGACTGGAGGGTTGGACATCGCTCGCCTAGACTGCAGATGCAGGATGCAGATTGCGTGTGCGCGGATTAGGACAACTCGAAAAGGTGATGAAAAGTGCTGTGGGAATTCCAACCGTTCCCTACTTGCGGGTTGTAAACCAGTGGGAATGTAAAGAAAGATGTTCTAATAGGCCATTATTTACCATATACATCGACATATAATCCACATATACATCGTTGTGTACTACTTAATCCGTCAAAACTCTCCAATATACCCACTAAATCGACCCCCTTTACACTCACAATTTCGTTCTTTCCCACTCCACCACACCCTGTCCTATCCGTCCTTGCCTTATTTCCCCGCCGCAACTTGTGTGCCCACTGAAGGCGAGACGCCGACGTGAGTAATGCATGGGGCTGTGTGATGAGAGACCACCCTGCTGCCTCGGCCAATAAAAGCAGACGACACAGGACCACCTGGCAGCCTTTTATAGACCATAGAAATGCGTGCCTAGCATTGGCCGACGATACGTGAATACTCCCTTTGCAGCTCCGATTCTCATCACCAATCACCAGTCTCCCAAGACATGACACGTTCTTGATTAAGTCCAAGGGGTGCATGCTTGGGTAAAGGAGAATGTGTTAAGACCCGAGCGCGTGCCTGGAAATATTAAGTCCCTCCGAGATCCTGAGCTAGTTAGGCCGCGAGCCAGCCTGGCTGAGGCTTGGCCTCCACCAGAGCAAGGTCAGGGGAATATGCTGCGGAAGGGTTGAATAGAATAGGCAGAGATGGTAGCGACGGTGTGAGAAAGCCCAGCACGGGGAAGAAGGTACGCCAGCACGTTACCAGCATGGCTCCGCTTATTCCACTTCGATTGCCTGCCTGCTTGCTTGCTTGCTTTGCCCACCCAACGAGGCCTCTGCACCTGAGCCCGATCCCATCTGAAACAGTTCGTTTCCAGCGTTTCGGTGCGGTGTAGCGAGTGGTTGTTTAGGGGTATCTGGGGCGGTGCTGGACTTGGAAAACATTTGCATTCGATAAAAATTGCTATTATTCCCATTTTTCACAGCTCTCCTAGTCAATGCACCCCACGTGTGGACATGCAGAATATACCTTTCCAACTTGTCTGGAGGGGTAGAATTACTAGAAACACTTAGGATATCGTTCGATCCGCCTAGAGTCGCTTCTAATCGGCACACATTTTAATCGTCCATCGCATGTATTCCTATATGAATCACGTGTAGTCTCGCGCAGATGGCCAGCGACCAGAAGAAATGCTGGACATCCACCTGCGATAAGAGTTTTGGCTTCTTGACCAAGAAGCACGTTTGCGCGTACGTAGGAGCGACAGGGAATTGCCTATGCTGTTTTCAAGTGTATTCGCGTGCAGCATCCTGATGTGTTTTTGTGCTTACGATCATAAGCTCATTGGGGCTGAATATACACTGCAAAACTGTGGAAACGTGAACCCCTAACTCTAGGCTATGCAAGCACGCGTTCTGCTCGAACTGCTCAGTGAAGGGCACGGCATTTCCCAATCGCAATATTGAGGAGACGGACCGCCTTTGTCACCCATGTCTGAACAAACTCGAGAGCGAGCGTATTCGCGGAACTCGTTCCGCATCCTCCAGTGGACCCGATTCGAGTACGATCAACCAGATGTTCGAAGAGTTCATGGAGGAGCGCCAATTCAAGCCCAACGTTCGAGCTCAAATGCGCCTGCTTGACATTGGTCAGAAGTGGAGTATCATTCAACAGGCACAGCAAGATGCTAAAAAGTCCCGAACCGAGCCGTCATACTGGATCGACGTTCTCTCCGGCAAGTTGTCAAAGCCTGTTTCAAAGGAGAGTGTTGAGAACTTCAATCAGCAACTTAAGTCTGTGACAAAATCGTGGATCTCTGAGTTCCTATCCCGCGGTGGATATATCTCATTATTCGATTTGGTTTATCACGATGCTGAGGGAACGAGCTCCGAGTCGAATGATCGAACCGCACTGGAAGTTCGACTCGCAGCCTTGCGAAGCATTACACTGCTACTCGAGACCGAGGTTGGCCTCGATTCCATGCTCTCCTTGCCGGAGCTCTTCCCTCCGTTGATTGCAGCATTGGTGAATACGCCACAGCCAGCAATTCGACTTGAGCTGCTGTCTGTCATTTCGTTCATTTGCTCAGCCGAGTATGAGCGAGGCCACACGAACGTTGTTGAAGCCCTTACTTCGCCCGTTTACGGACCCAAACCATTTTTTACTCTCGTCCAGCTAGTTGCCGATCTAGCTCAAGCAGCTCAACCAAGCAAGACTTTTGATCTGGAGAGCCTGTCTAAGTTGAAAGGCGGAGAGTCCAATGGTTGTGTGCACCCCATCAAGACAGAATTTACTCACGCCAGCTCAGGAGGAGCTTACACTGACCCCGAGCCCGTTGAACTCCTTGTGGCCGCAATGGTGCTTGTCAATGCCGTGATCAACTTCGCAATTAAACTCGAGGATCGCGCAGAAATCCGACGCAAGCTGCTAACTGCTGGGTTCAATGACGCACTCACTATTGTTCGGACGGGCTTGGCAGCCTACTATGCTTCAGCTGCGCAAAGCAGACTGCTGCAGCAAGTTGAAGGCTCACTTCAGCAGAGCTCAGAGCAGGAGACCAGTGTCTCAACGTCTGTTAACCGCGGAACAGAATTAGACCTCGAACGTCGCAGGCCAAGACTCTCGGTCTCTTCCAGGGTGTCGCACTCCGACAGCGAAAGCACTCCAAAGCACGGTGCAGCTCCAACACCAACTGTCGCTCTTCCTTCCCTACCCTCACTCGATGAAGATGAAGGGAGCCCCCGAGTTGGTGCAGGCCACGGAGTCAGTCCCATGTCACGAGCGTCGCCTGTAGGATCGAATGCTGGTAATCGATTTGGAGGTGGCTCTGCCACCGGTGGAGTGATGACCCCATGGCAAGAACTCGCTCAACAGGTTGAGCTGTATGACACAGCAGCCGCGGCAGATCTCCACGAGACGTCTCGTGAGGGCTTGGACTTCACCAACCTCCATCAACTTCAGGCATATATCAACCACACGGTTCTGGATACTGACCAGGGTCCACAGTTCCTCAAGTTCCATCAACTACTCGCGGCTGCACCCCTCAGAACTGCGACGGGGCTATTCGACATCCTGGTTAAGGTTATGAATCGTATGATTGTTCCAGCCACACCTTCAGCGGATCCGGAGCAGAAGTCAGCAGATTCAAGTCTACCAGCAGCAGCAGCAGGAGCAGAAATCGACACAGACATTCCTCTTCAGGAGTTGCTGAATATCATCGATGAGCGTAAGAAGCAGGATAAGGAAGCTGCTGAGCTCCAAGCAGAGACACAGAAGCTACAGCAAGCGGTAGAGGAGCACCGGCAGCGGAGTCATATCACAACTATGTCCTTGAACGCAGCTAAAGACGAAAACGCTCGTCTTGTTGCAGAACTTGTCGCTCTCAAGAGGCAACATGAGGAGCTCGCTCAGCAGCTCGAAGTAGCTAATAAGCAAGTCACTCAGCACCAGCAGACCATCACGCAACAGCAGCAGACGATTTCTGGCCTGGAAGCTAAACTGGCAGCCGCTGCGTCTGCGGCGGCAGTGGCCATTGCTTCGACAACTACCAGCTCTAACCTGCCTCCACTTCCTCCCTCAGCCAGTTCAAGCGGTGCTCTGCCACCTCCGCCCCCGTCGAGTTCAAGCTTGCCACCTGCACCGCCTTCAAGCGCATCGAGTCTCCCTCCCCCACCACCTTCCAGCAAGTCTGCAAGTCTTCCTCCTCCACCACCATCAGCCTCGTCTGCAAGCTTGCCTCCACCTCCTCCATCCGCTTCCTCCGCAAGCCTACCTCCACCCCCACCTTCAGGAGGGTCTAGTCTTCCTCCTCCACCCCCAGGCAAGTCTGCTTTACCGCCTCCACCTCCGTCGGGTGGTTCTGCTCTACCGCCACCTCCTCCTTCTGGTGGTTCCGCTCTACCACCACCTCCTCCTTCTGGTGGTTCTGCGTTGCCACCTCCTCCACCTTCTGGTGGTGGATCCGCACTTCCTCCTCCACCTGGTGGTGCTGGCCCCCTCGCAAGTCCTCCCCAACCAGCGAAGCCACCGTTGCCATATGTTAAAAAGGACATCACCTCATCGGTCAAGATGAAGCCAGTTCACTGGTCGAAGGTGCCGAATGATTCCATCCACAAAACTATCTGGAACGAGCTGAGTGATCAGGACATCCCGATTGACACTGCTCTCCTCGAGTCGAGTTTTGGAGCAATAGTGCAGGCAACCAAGGAAGCATCGAGCGAGGCGGAGACCCCACAACAGCAGAGTCCTGAGGCTGCAGCTGCAGCCGCAGCTCAGATCGTAGAGTCTACCCGTGCACAGAATATTGCAATTGCGCTGACTCGTTTCAAACCACTCACTTATGAAGCGATCCGTGACGCAGTGCTCGCGTGCGATGCGAACATCATCACCCTAGATAGCTTGAATGCCTTAATCAAATGGATCCCAACACAAGAAGAGCTGGATAACATTTCATCGTACGAAGGTCCTACGTCATTGTTCCGTGCTGCCGAAAAGTACTTTTCTGTCATTGGCCAGATCCCAAGGCTTTCACGTCGTTTAGCTGCGTGGAAGTACGCTCGTACATTCCAAACGCAGACAGCTGATGTCGTAGAGGCACTAAGCACAGTTCGTGATGCATTAAAGGCCGTCCTTGAGTCACCTGGTCTGCGAAAGACGCTTGAGGTCCTCCTTGCAACGGTGAATTACATCAATAGCGGTTACCCCAGTAAGGCCAAGGCATATGGTTTCAAGCTTTCGTTCTTGAATGATGTTCTTTCCGTAAAGACAACCGACAACACAAAGACGTTGCTCGAGGTGATTCTGCCAATCTTGGACTTATTCCCAGAGACAAAGCACCTCACCGAAGACTTCGCAAAGGTCGCTCGCGCCGTTCAAAGCTACTCGCTCGACTTGATTATGACCAATGTCCGTGAGCTGAAGTCAGGTTATAACGCCCTCGCGGCCGAAGTCAAGAGTTGTGAATCTCGGCCTGCTGAGGAGGATCGCTTCGCGTACGAGCTTGGACCACAACTCCGTGAAATGGAGAAGGTTGTGAGTGAGGTTGAGTCTGCATTGGAAGAGGTGAAGGGTCTTTGCACCAAGGTTACTACCGCCTACGATGAATCAAAGGATGCAAAAATCGACAATATCCTCAAGACTATCCTCGGCTTCGTACAACAGCTTCAGAATACTAGAGCTGAGGTGGCCCGCAAACAAGCCGAAGAGGAGCGTAAGAGCAAGCTCAGGCAGCGTCAGGCAGAAGGATCAGGTGCTGGGTCCGCTGGTTGCAAAGGTCCAGAGAATGCGCTTGGATCGATTGCCGCTGCTGCTGCCGCACTTGCAGCGACGCGCAAGGGCACTTCGCTGCCAGAGGCGTCGGCGGGTGAGGCCGCACCAACAGACCTCTTGAAGCGTCCCCAATCGCTTAAGGCGCAGATCACTGCTACTCTCAAGGGTAACGATGCGGCCAATATGCTGAAGCTGATCCAGGCTCGACGTGAGCAACAGCAGCAGCAGTCAGGTTCTGCAACTAAGCGCACCTTTGCTGGCGCCAGTGAGCAATAAGCAGCCCCACTCTCATCGATGTAAGCCTCGCTTCTCCTATTACTACGCCACACCCTGCCAATAATGGCGCGTTAAGAACAATAAACGTATTCATTGCTTCTATTACACAACAATCTTACATGTGACCACTGCTGGGGTCTTCAAATCCATCTCGATAGTCATCCGCCGGGGCAGATTCGGGGGCAGCCGCGGCGGAAGCTGCTGCAGGTGCTGTTGTGGTCGACGGAGCCTCAATGACCTGCGTTGATGACGACGATGACTGAGAATGCTCGACCATTGGTCCTGCTCTCCTAGAGGTCGATCCTGGCGACCCCGACTGATACTCGTGATATACCTGGAGCTGTTTCTGTTTGCTCGCTAGTAGCGCCTGTTCAAGCTCCGCATAGGCTCGTCGTTGTTCCTCCTGAGCCTCCGCCAGGGCTGCAATCAGGCGGCGTTCCTCTTCTTCCATCATTTGTACTCGGCGTTCGTACTCTTGTGAGCGTTCGGCCTCCTCCTGCAATCGTTCCTGGAATGAACGCTTGGCCTCTTCACGTCGCATGGTGATCATACGCTCACGATTCTCCCGACTCTCCGCGAGATGCTGTTGAACTAATGTTCGCATTTCAATCGCTCTCTCCAGTTCCTTTTGTTTCTGGAGTGTAATCGCTTCACGATTTCGAACATGCTCTTCCATAATCTTTCTTGCCTCTTCCGCCTTCGACGCCAGTAGCTTGCCAATGTTCTGTCGACGCTGCAGATCCATCCGCAGGCGCGACTGTTGGTTAATTTGTTGGGCGCGCTCATTCTCGAGACGTCTTCGCTCCATCTCCTGCTCTTTGAGTCGGTTTCTTTCTTCAATCTTGGAGCGATGCTCGAGGATTGCCTTGCATCTTGCCCTGGTCTCATTGATTTTCTGCTGTGATTTCTCTAGTTCCAGCTATATCCGAGTGACAGGATGTAATATACCGCGTAGTAGTGGGTTAGTCGTGAGAAAATCTGAGGGTGTCTTGTGAACGAAGCTGCCAAGGAAATTTCGTGCAATACAACAAGAGGAGTGAGAGATAAGTCGATGTGTAGGTAACGTACACGCAAGAGCATAAGGCGATTGGCGAGTTTCTTCTCCTCAATCTCCTTCAAACGCCGGTAGGCTCGAGCAGCGTTCATCTTGTGTTGCACTGAGTCAGAAGGACTCTGGGAGATACAATATTTGGTGGATTTCTCAGGAAATGTCGAGGTTTTGCAAAAGAGGAAGGGTATCTATACGTATATTCAAGGGTAGTACACACAAACATGTCAGTTGCATTGCGCGACGCATGCTCAGCGCGGAGATATTCACTCCAGAACAATATACTGAGTAACGGTCAATTTAGCCTTAATCGGCTAGTCTGGCTGGGTGAACTGGAGAATCGTAGAGTGCGGAGCGTCCTCTCACTTTCGAGGGAGAATTCTTTCTCCCGGTCCAGTGGTTTATAATATACAGCTCACCCCTTGCTGGTTTCCAATTTTCATGTCATTGCAGGTATTGCATAATGCAATGAACCATGGTGCTGAAGAACTTCTTGGTCCATCCCTTCGACTCGACAATGGCAATGCAAGTAACAGTTCTCACTTCGAGCATCTTTATTACATTTCGACATTGTGTTCGTTCATATGGACAGGTTTGAGGACTTGCTGTGATATTTAGCCATGCTTATTGTACATCTGCAGCATATTTGAGATCTTCTGCGAGGCCTTCTGCGCTTTTCAGCATCAAGCTGTTGCGCGCTCGGATTTCGGCACTTGCCTTTGTGCGGAGATGCTCGTAGCACGAATGAGCCGCAGTGGCAATGGCATGTGTAACGCGGCGAAGGTGGCTTTGAGTGCGGACTAGAGAGAGGGAGTTGTGGCACAGATGTGCGAGTAGGTGGAGGAGTGCCCATGATCGCACGGTTTCTGCTTTCGCTCGAGCAGCATTCAGACGCTGCTTGAGCTCCTCCGCCTCTTGACTGTTTTCATTCTCCTGCAGAGCCTTCGCGAGAAGCGCGGCGTCTTCGGCCGACCAATCCTCCTCCGGTAAATCCTTCTCGCGATAAGGCGCGCTCAAGAGGCTGACAACAGCTTCGGGCGTAGCGAAAGCGGCGAGTGGAGTCTTGGCGACAGAGTGGATCAAAAAATCCGCTAGCTCTGGCAATGGAAGCAGGATCTTGGACCTCTCTGAGGGCACGGCGTCCATGCTGGCTCGTCGACGCGCTTCCGCTGCATTTGAGTTGCTTTTCTTTGTGTGCACGTCTTCCTCTTCGCTTTCCTCTGCTTCGTCATCGGATCCGTGATGACTACCACCACGACGCTTGCCACCTCGCTTGGCACTATTGGAGCTTGGTGCACGGTCTTCGTTCTCATCCACAGCACGTTGGACACCTGCTGTGATTGCTCCTAGAGCAGGAAGGTTCTTCCTTACGAGCTCATCCTCAGTCGCTAACAACTGAGCGGCGCTGTGCTGAAGGAGCAGCGCGGTGATAGTAATGATACTAGTTCGTGACCCACTCAGGAGTCTGAGAGTCTCCAGCAGGCCCACTCGGAGCACGGCTGGAACAGTTGTGAAAGCAGACCGAGTCAAGGCCAATGTAGAATTACTAACGACGCACATGTGCTTCACAGCCTCCCTGGCTTGCTCCTCGATGAACGCGGTTTCTTCCTCCAGCGAAGGGAGTCCGAGCTCGGGTTTGGATGGCTGCGCTGCTGCCATACTTTCTGCAGCAAGCGCTGCGACTCGTGGACATGCACTTCCAGAGCTTGAGCCCATCTGCAGGACACCTTTCACGAGAGCATGGTAGAATGTGTCTTCGATCCCAGGCAACAGTCTGACCTTCAGGCCTCGGAAGGGTGAGGTCGGCTTGGCGCTGGCGATTTGTTTCTTGGCTTCGTCACAGAGTGCTGTCAAATGGTCGGCCCACTTCTCGAAGAATGGCGAAATGTAATTCGCTGGGACGAGTCCCAAGGTCGGAATCTCGGTGAAAATTTTGCTGGCGAAGAGCGTAACGCAGGTTGCCAGATCTCTCTTCGAAACCGAAGCGTTCATGGGATTGAACATGGCATTCGCCTGGTTCACATTCTTTGCCGAATTACTCTCACTGGCCGCCTGAGCCTTACTAGAGGTTTTTCTAGCTTTCTTTCCGGTCTCTGCCTCGGTGAGGACATCTTTAGGCTCAGCCTCCTTGGACTCGTCGTAGAATTCCAGCCAATGACAGAGTGGCAAGGCTCGTTCCGTGACGAGTTTTGCAATCGTGAAGATGCGCTGAAGCATTCGACGAATAAGGTGCTCTGCTTCGACGATTTGTGAGACCCGATATTTCTCGACTCGTTCACGAATGACCCGGGAGTCTTCCTGTGTGTCGTCATCATCATCATCATTCGCTTCGGCGTCGACCTCGTCATCGAACTCGTCTCTTACAGACGCGCTGGACAATCGACGCGCTCTTTTTTCTGCAACTAACGCCTCTAACTCCAGTGCTTGCGTGTCATGAGGTTGAAGCTGTTCCTCGCGGCGTGCCGTGGCAAAGCTGAGTTGATGAATTGCGGACTTCATGAACGCCTCAAGACTCGAAAGCAGAATTCGAAGTCGCTGCGAAATCGCCTGTGCACGAGACCTTGCCTGATCATCTGTCGCGGAACTCTCGACAAAGCTCAATGGCGAGCCATCAGGCATGGTTTCTCGTTCTAGCTGAGCTGGCCTACCAGTGCTCGGGTCCAAGTCATCTATGATCGAGTCCGCGGTGACGTGTGTGACGCCTACCCGACGCTGAATGACGGCGGGATCAAACTCATCCGCAAGTTCACGCAGCGCGATGTCAGCCAATGACTCCAACTTAGCGCAGGCCTGCTGTCGCGACAGGAGCATTGTCCGAATGCGAGTGTCTGCCCATAGATGGGAATAGAACCGGAATGCAAGGATCGGCGACAACTTGTTGCCAATCGCTGTGTCCTCAGGCGATTCGTTGCTGGAACCTTTTGAGACCCCTCTCTTCGACTGCTTTCCTCTGGCTGATGTTGAGGAAGCCTGAGGCTGTGCGCGGGCGGAGTTCACATCAAATCCACTGCACATGCCTTCATACACTAATCGCAGTGCATGACCGTGCTGCTTCCATGCGAATAAACAGTTGACAAGAGGCGCGAATTCCACATCGGGCGAATTATCCGGAATTCGTGTAAGATGCGCGAGACCTGCCTCTGCGAGCTGAGGTGAACATTCAAGAGGAAGATTGGCACTCATAGCCATGATCGCAACGCGAGCAGTTGGGTTGTCTCCATACACTTGGAGGATGCGCTCAAGGCCTCGATCTTTAAACGCAGATGCCATGAACGTCTGAAGCTCGGGCTCCGTGCGATATGTCCGAACGGATTCCCACATTTGTACCATAAGCACAAGGACCTGGATAGCGAACGGTTTGCTCACGGAAAGGTCCTGGTCGCTTGATACAACATTCGTGTCAGGTGAAGATGATGAAGCAATCCCCAAAACGTTGTTGACGTGCTGGAGAAGGAACCGATATAAGAGGTAAACGAGGTTGAGCACCTGCTTCGCTGGCACTAGAGCATGAACTCGTTCAAAGAAGGCTCTCGCTGCAGCGGCGTTCTTCTTCATGAAGGTAAGTGCACGATGAAGGGTCTCCGCTGGTGGCTTACCTTGTGGAAAGAATGAGTTCAACAACAGCTCGGTTATTTTGCTGGCGATGGGCGTCGTACACTCGGCTAAGCGCAAAATGATGTCATCAACTTCCACAATTTCAAAGAATTTGATCGTCCGAAGACGCTTGACAGTAAGAAGCAAGTTCAGCATAGCGGATTGCACTCGTTCGCTTCGGTCATGGATCAAGGGTGCGAGCTTTGGTAGCATGATCTTGAGCACAGAGTGTGAGAGCGGGTTGTCCAATACCTCCGCAAGACCGTCCAAGACCGCAGCTCGAACTGCAACAGACGAAGCATCAAACGCAAGTTCCGTAATCAATTTCGTTAGCAAGGTGCGCACAACGTGGGTTGGAAGCAATTCCCACCATTCTTTCAACACATGAGCGATACCTTCTGTAGCTCGCGCACGCACGGCAATATCAGGATCCTCCAGAAGCGTGATGAGTTGTTGGAACTGGTTCTGAAGCAGAGTTTCGGTCTCATGCGCAGGTCCGTCAGGATTGGAAAGCGGAAAAGCATCCACAAACAGAGACACCGCATTACGACGTACTGCCGCGTTCTGAGCTTTCAACGCACGCCAGATGATGGGCGTGTAAAGTCTGTACAGGAGACTATCAACGTAGGGCTTGTGTTGAATCTTGTTCTTGTGGAAGCCAAGGCGTAGGATTGACTGTACCACTCTCGCCGTCGCTGGATTGCGCGTGTAGATTGCGAGATCCATTAAGTCTTGGATACAAGTCGTCTCAATAATGACCTGTATCTGCGCATCATGCAGTGCCGTCGAGCTCGCCTCCGGGGCCGAAGCAGGAATTGCCGCAGAGGCCGAGGTCGTGCCCACAACAAGATCACGCCAGGCACGGAAATAGACGTCTGCATATACTTCGATCAGCGATGCACGACAGTGAGGTAACTGCCCCTTAATCACCTGATGCGCGGATTGAACCATACTTGCACTGAGCGAGAAAAAGAACGACAACAGCTTCCGCCCATCAACATGACGGAGGAATAGGGGTGACACATATGCACGAAGCAAATGGTCTCGGAAGTAAGCCGATTCAGGGTCGTCCAGATCTAATGCTCGGAATGCCTGCCGGACTTGCCACAGTCGTTTGAGATATGCGACCTTCCCCTGAGAGTTGTCGGAGCACATGACGAGCAGGTATGACAGCATCTGGGGAACGACATTCTCACGATTGGGGAAGTTCTTGACGAACCACGTCTCGCAAAGCCTGGAGATATAGCCTTGCACTTTGATCCCTTCCGGTGCTTCGAGATCGAACATCATATCATGGAGGGATTGGACGAGCTGGGGCAGCTCAGGAGAGATCAAGCGAGTGGGATCACTGGCGTCAATTAGTTCAGAGCACATCTCCATAAGCACGGTCAAGTAATTAACCGCCGTAGTTCCGGCGGGGGTCAACGAGGGGCCCGTATACGCCCCATCTGCAACGAGTTTCTCGAGGCGTTGGTTAAGTAGATGTGTAAATTCATCGACTTTCTTGCGAGGTGCGGTTGCAATGAGCTCCTTGACGTTGACCTGTGGAAGCTGCACAAAATCTGCGAGATTCAGACCACGCAACCCGGACCCCGCCGTGCCCGCGTCACGCTGCTTACGATGGTCCCACTCGAGTCGAGCCGACTCTAGGAGGTCGTCGAACTTCGCCATCGCGGAACCTGTCAGCTACTTGTGAGACCCTAGGCCTGCTGGGGTCTCGCTACGTAGATGCTATATACGGTGCGAATCAAGCCGACGCAAATGGGGGCGTGGGGGATAGGATGAAGAGACAGTGAGAGCTTAGCTGAGAGATTAGAATAACGAGATTTTCTTGGATTTGCGATGATCTATGATATCTTGTAGTGAAATAATTGGATTAAGCGACGAGAGACCACACACAAAACCACCTTATCCAGATCGTTAAAGATGTATCCCTTCCAATGATGCCATTTTCGAACTCAGTGATTCTTATTCTAACGGTTTGAAATTCAAATTTTTTCCTATGGTCTGAGCTGACATGACTGATTTGCAGTCACAATTCTGAACCATCAAGGAGGGTTGGTGGACTGAGAATGCACAGTTATACTGGAAAGCTAACGCCCATATATTCTGCTTTGCCACCAACTTGTCATCCCGTAGCTTAGGGGAAATATCACTTTAGCTTTCAGTTCGCGGCAACTCGATAGACTGGTTCCGTGTCCGTTCTTAACCAAGGAGCTCCACTGTTTGTGGGCATACATGTACATCACAGGTCATTAAGCTTTATGTCTGCGAACCTCTATGCTTTGTCGCCAAATTCGTCTTGAAAAGAATTGCCATAGCCCTCCGCTGAGCTATGGTAGACCTCCGTGCTCGGGCTTTGAACCTAAAGTTGATGGCTTGACGTGAGCCAGACTAACTTCCTTGACCAGTGTGTCTCCGCCAGCCGTCTTTGTAATACAAAACCACATTCGTTCTGCAGGAACTCCAGGATTCTATCATCTACATCTTGCCGCCAAGTCAGAGTCTTGAGTGGCTCTGGCAAGGGTTGCCCGGCTCGCTTCCAACGCTTGGTCAGCGTTTGGTAGCTTCTCCAGCCATGCAACTCAACCACAATGCATCGGGTGTGCTCGCTCACCCATTTCAGCAAACGTCTTAATCCTTCATCACCGTGGTGAATGTGAATCCACATCGTCACCGATAATAACAAAACGATGTCAAATCGCGCTGGCTGCTCCGCAGACTCTGCTTTGGCTCCACTTGCACACAGCTTGCTCAGAACATCATACTGTGTCGCAGTTTCCGTAATGTTTCCATGGATGAAGTGAAGCTCCTTCATGGGTCGATCCCCGTCGAGATGACGGTCAGGGGCGGACACGCTATGCCGCCGGCACGCTCGTGTGATGAGTAGCGAGTCCAGGTCGACACAAATACCAACTACCCTGTTAATCATAATCCCATCGCGCTTCGGAGCTTCTTCTATTTCTTCCGATCGGCGTCGGGGCTTACCCAGCTCGTGAAGCACGTCATAACTACTCGCTCTACTACTGTCACCTGCTGCAGATGCATGCTCAGCCGTCGGTTCATGATCAATGTCTTTCACATGGACATCCTGCTCACTCTGGCTATTATTCAAGGGCTTTGACTGAATAGGTGTAAGATGTTGCGCCTGTCTGATGAGCAAGTTCGCAAATTCGGATGAGAGATCACCTTCGTTGCAGCCGATATCGAGGAACGTCACGTCGGTTACACCTCCTGCTTGTCCTACCAACCCCTCATCGCACTTGGTCTTGTAGACCCATGCCACGAGCTCTTGGGGAAAGTGAGGCAACCGTTCTTGAACGGGGTTGAATTTGTAATAAGAGTGGAAGTTGCCATACGGGGCGGCGCCGGATCCAGGAACAATGATCGTCTTAGACTCGGCCTCTGATTTACCGCAGTCGCAGGTGTCTGCAGTCCGAGGGATTTCCTCAGACATGACTTTTGTGTGATATCTGGGTATTAGGTCCGAATATTACCTTGTGGAACAAGTTCATAATCATCGCATTGTCATCACTACTCAATAATGACAACACGACACCGTGCGCCTACCGATATTCAGAAGTTGCGACAATGTACATGAATTTTATGGAACGACCTGATCCACCATGAGCTAGCGATTTCGACGCGATTGATCATTGAGTTTCATATCTACTTGCTGGGCACATATCCCACACTCTCGAAGGCTGCCTGGAGACCTCGAATACCAATTTTCTGACGGAGTGTTGCGAGTTGAGCCTCAAGACTCTGAGGCTCTGTCTCGATTTCCCCATCAGGTGTTTCTGGCACGCCAGGCTCAGATGCCGGCTCATTACCCGTACGATTTGGTAAATCTTTGTGGGTAAGCTCATCCATACGTCTCGATCGCGTCTTGGCTTGGGCAGACGCAGCTGCTGCTGAGGACGCCGATCTGACCTCTGTGGTCGAATTAGGATTGCCGGTCTGGCGGATTGATCTTGTGTCCAAGGACTGTGGTGCACGCCTTTGGTTCCACGCGGCGGTTTCATCCTTCCAGAGTTTCATGCGTCCCGCTTGCAAGTTAACCGCTTTAATCGCTGCACGAACTGCACGGGGGCTGGTTTGACTGAGTCCTCCTCGACCGTTCCAGAGTGATGCACGTATCTTCGGTTCTAGGCCGTCAAGAACCTTACTAAAACCCCCCATGTCTGGTCCACCACCTACCTGTCCAACGCCGCTCGGGATCATACCGACCTTTGAAGGCTTTTGTCCATCCCCGTCTAAGCGTAAGTTAGACCCATGCCACGCTGGATCATTGGCCTCAACTGTAGATTCAACTGCGATCTTCAGCGCCTGGAAGGCGGGGATGTGTGCAAATGGGTCATCCTTGCCCTTGAGAGTTACGCTTGTCGTGTCGATGCTTTGCTCTGTCTCGTTGCGTTCAGTCTCACTCAACTGAGAATGAGTTAGCCCTAGACGTTTGCGCCTCTTTGAGAGTTCCGTTAGTCCACCAACGTTGTTGAGTAGCCACCTTCGGTCATCCAAGAGGTACACGGTCTCATCTGTGAGACGCTGGCCTCTTGCATTTCTAGTCAACCCTCCGGTCATAGGAAGGGAAGTTGGCCGCAGGACCTTAGGTAGATTGAGTTTTGCTGCGGTCTGAGCAATGGTGCTAGAGGAGTTGTCTAAAGCAACTTGCCTCTGGACCGAGTGTCCCAATGCTGCTTTCAGACTAGAAATATCTTGAGCGGCTTGACGCACCGTGCGGCCTTCGAGCTGAGCCAGAGTTCTCTCACTTTCACTCATAACCTGATCCTGATGTCCTTTCTCTACTGGCAAAGCCGCTGGGGACGTAGCATAAATCTGCGAGAGCTTGCTGAGCACACCAACCGGATCAGAGGTAATAGGTCTCCGGGTCACGACTCCTGTTAATGGCCGCGATTGCACGCGCGTCTTACTGAGTTGGAGAATGACTGGATCACCGATCTGAGGGGAAGTTTTTGGCCTCAAGTGCAGGACACTCTCAAGCGGAGCTTGGACCGAGGTTGGCTTGGGTTTCTGTGTACTCGCAGCGTCATTGAAGACTGGAGAAGATTCTACAAAGCCCTCTGCCTCGATCTCGAATTCTCCGCCTCCGCTGGCCCCGCCAGCCTCGATGGCTGGAACAAGACGCATTGTATCCCACCCAGCTCCAGAGAACGCGCGGTGCTGAGGAGCCAGTGTGTTGGCAGAAGCCAAGCCATCGTCATGATGGCTATGATGGGGCGCAATTTCCTCAAACAAGACTTCTTGAGGCTCAGACCGGTGCTGACCCTGGGGCCCAACAGTAGTATAAATGGGGGGTGCCTTCTCAAGTAGCTCAGGGGCACGCAACTTTGGCTGGGGAAGGACAATCTCGGTCCCTTTAGGATCCTGCTGCGACTTCTCGCCTGTCGTTTGCTCCTCAGGATCAAGCGGTGATACCCTGCCAGTAGCAGGAGCTGTAAAGCCAACAGATTCGAGTACGGCGATTTGGTGTGGAGGCAAGGGTGGCACGGTAGACTGAGGGACCCACAGGGCTGGCAGTGCGGTTCCACTTGAACCCTGCCGAGCGGCTTGGTACTTCACTTGCTCTACAATGGTGGGCTCAGAAGTCTTGAGGATCGGCGGTTCGTACTGAACGCGTGCGTTTGGCGTTGGGAAGGGCTCTCGCTTCGGTGGTACACTCGTCTCGTGCTCTGAGGCGATGACCTCCTTTGAATCATCCGCAAGTGCATTCGAGGTCGAAACTACGGTGTCTTCACAGTTTCGGTTGGCTACGATTAGAGGAAGGTTGGGGTTAAAGTGTTCATCTGACCTTGCAGTAGCGGCAGCACTTGCTGTACCCGTAGCGCGCTCCGCTTCTTGGTGCAGCTTTGCGAATCGTAAATATGCCTCATGCAACGCTTGATCATCAATATCTTTGGGGAGAGGGAGGAGCTGGTCAGGACGAGTTTCCTCAGCTGCCATCCTGCTGACGTCTTGAAGCGGCCGTCTCGCAAAATAACCAGGCACAGGACCGGATACAGAACGCACTGCAACCTTTTGAGTTGGGACTATTGGTTTTCGGGAAGATGAGCTCTGAGGGTGGTTGGGAGGAAGTCCCGCATGCGGGTGAGGCTTGGGTGACCTGGCATTCGCCTGTTGACACGGTCGCTCCCTTGACAAAGGTGTTATCCTAGTGCCTTGGATTGCCACGGTAGCCTCTGGTCCATCTGGTGGCATTACACCTCGACTGGGGATAGATGGTGCATGCCGCGTTAGAATTTGAACATGTAAACCCGTGGGTTGCTTTGGCTCATCAGCAAAGGTCTCGGGAAACTCGTTCAGAGATTTGCCTGCGTCAATGGCCAGCTTTTTCTCAGGCTGACTCTCTGGGGACACACCAGTTTCAGCGGTTCCGGTCTCGCTAGCAGACCGCAACCGAGGACTTGGTTGCACGAGAAGCATGGAACTTCCTGCTCCTTCAGTATCCGAGGTAAACAGAGCGGAGAAGGGCACAATCATTGAAGCTAGCGTCGTCGTTTTTGCTAGGTCATCACGAAACGGAACGAAGGGTTGAGGTGGACGTGTAGTCATTGGCAAGGAGTGTGGTTTGGAAGTCGTGCGCCCCATCATCGAAGCGGGTCGAAGAGAATGGTGCTTCCGCCGCGCGACCGGGACCATAACTGGCATTTCTCCTGGCTTCGTCTCCTTCCCTGGTGAGCATGACGTTACTTCTGCCGCTGGCGGACTAGCCGTTCTAGGCCTGAGGGAAACCGAGGTTGGTACCACAACTGCTTGATACTCATTCGCATTACTGCGCTTTTCATCCACCATAACCTTTGGGGTCACTTTCAGTCTCAGTTTTGACCGCAAGTCCTGGCATTTACCCTCTTCCTCCCTGTCCTCTCGAGATTGGTTCTCCTGAATCCCAGTACGGAACCGAGCAGCCGCCGCTGTGAGGGCGCGAGCTTGCTCCAGGAGTCTCAGGCGCTCAAGGGGTCGCTGTACATCGGTAGTAGTGCTACTGAGGGGACGCTCGTCCCCAGAGGCTGCCTCTCTTCTGTGCATCGCGACGAATATTCAAATGGACAGTAACAGTGGACAGCGGAACTGGAGCGTGCTTGGAGAGCCACTTGTGTGTGTTCACTAGTACAACCGCGCCATGGGGGTGCTGCCGTGAATTATAATCGAATTGTTATGCGTGTTGGTCTCCACACACGTGCAGTATGCGATATCCAAACTTGAAGAAAAGAGAGTTTCTGGTTTTCGTTTCTCTCTTCACGATTCGCTGAATACGAGTATTGTGACGCTGATTCAAGACTAAAACGCCATATCCATACTATACTTAGCAGTAACACGCGATTGACCTAGTTTATTCGTTTCGTCTACACAAATTTTACTGCCAAAGCGATACCATGAGTGTCATCGCAGATGCCAGAAACCTAATACGCGCACAATTCCCGCGGCGAGGAGACCTTCCGCCCAGGGATGACGCGGGTTTCCAAGATGATCTTGACTTTGATCAGATGCAGGTACGGCGAGCTCGAAGGCCCCGTTCAGGTCCACGAAAACCCAAGCTAAAGCCTTTCGATTTCAAGCAGATCTTCACCATTGCTGGAGGTCTCTTGATGCTAGCTGGTCATGGCACGGTTAGCTTCCTCAAGGGCGTGGCAACCGACCCGTTGCGAGTGTTGCCCTTAGTTGGATGGGCTGTTTCGATTTATCTCGGCTTCGGTGCCGTCTACTTATGCCTGGCCATCATATATTACATCTTCACTTGCTTGGGTGAGCGTAAGCCTGGCGAGCTCTCGGCCTACTCCGTGTTTAACGAGAATGGAGAGCGACTACCCGGTACGATGACAGCTGAAGACTTTATTGGCCACGGGTTGCGGTAGCAACTGCAGTACGGATGCGGGCGAAATAAAAAGCAAGAGCCATGTCAAGGAATATTTGTACACGAAGATGAGATGACCACACGGCCTGAGATAAGACTTGTGTGAATCACATTGGGCGAGATGTACCAAAGCATCACGGTGCGTTATCAACTCAGGATTACTTAAACCTGGTCAGATGACCGTAAGAGAAGGTGAACTTAGCTCGTTATCGTGAGTGATGTCGTAATGGACTTTAACCGATATAAGGGTTCCTGAGCGTGATTAGATATCTTTAAAAGCGGGTGACAGGGAAATATCAAAGCATGCTTATACCTTCAGTTGGCTGACATTAGCTTACCTATTATGTTGTGGGGATGAAAGGATAGGACTTGAAAGAAGAGGACTGGAAAGAGAATTATGCTATCGTACAGCTCTGGCATCCACAAATCTGAGGCGACTCGTTATTATTCTTGGCGTCAGGCTTCGACCGACTGCTGTTTGGTTCAACCCATGTACCTGCTCCTGGAGGAGTTCCTGTCGGTGCCCCTAGATCACTGCTTTGAACAATGCTTGAACCTTGGGGCCATGCAGCGATGTCGGAGACATCGAATTCGGACCCATCCATATGCTCAGCGAGGCGTGTTGAGATCATGCGCACTCGGGTCATTGGGCTGTACTTACTTGGATCATCCGAGTCTTGCTCATCTTCATCGGGTATGTCGAGTGTAGGCGCCGTTCCGACTTTGCTTTTACCAGGTGTACCCACCATTTGAAGAGATGGGCGTGGTCCGCGGCTACTGATTGAGCTCACCCTACCACCTTCAGCCTTGCTCGGTAGTGCCGCAAGAGGTCCTGGTTGATACTCACTGAGTTCTGTGACTTCAGCTTTGTCAGGATGCCGATACTTGTAGTTCGAACGGGTAGACTTGGTGTGTGTCCTTGGGAAGTTGCCCGCTGCTGCGATGGCTAGCGCTTCCGCAACCACATCACTGCAGCCATCGTCTTCGTCGGCTGCGCCCTTGCCCGACCCGGTGTTACTTCGCTTATGACCAGGTTTCTTTGATCCATTTTCGGCACGGTCGTTGCCATGCAATCTCAGCGATGCATGCGTCAGATCGTCAGGATCATATTCATCTTCCCTGGTAGGGGGTAACGTCTTAGGTTGTGAGCGCTTGGAAGTCGTTGATATCCTACCGGGTAAGTTCTCCAGCTCAGGGTCGCTCACATCCGACTCTTCGCCGCTGCCCTCATCCTCTGAGTCTTCCCATTCAAGTCGCCGCGTTGGATCCCATGAGTAGTTGCTGTCCGATTCCTCACCACTCGCCATGACTTTGGTCAGCAGTGATGTGCCTAAGACAACCTTTGGGAGTGGCGAAGGCGGCGTTTCCGATTGCGCTGTTGATCCCGCACGTTCTGCGTCTAAGTTGAATGCGACATGTGGGGGTTTGGGAAGAGGAGCTGAACGGGGCTCATCTGGACTGTCCTCGAGGGATCGCTTAGGAAATGGCGCGCTAGCAGCTGGTTGATTCTGGTCAACGCGCGGAAGCTTCGACACCCCAGGTGCCGACTTATCGACACGGTCAGGCTGCTCGACAGCTGCGGGTGAATGGACCGCATCGCTTCCTGCCACAAACGGCTCGAAGCCAAGCTGAACGCCGTTAATCATACCAGTCTGACTGTTGCGACGCATGCGGTGCAGTGTGTGCCTTTCGACGCGCTCATCGGCCGTAGGGGATCGCGGTCGCTGAGAGTTTGCGTCGGTGCTTGTGGCAACAGCTGAGGAGCTGCCGGGTAGTGAGAGCTTACGCATTCCCACTTGCGGAGATGGGGCTGGTGGGTCGTCATCCATGTCGGAATCACTGTCTGAAAGCACCATTGATGAAGGTGCATCAGGGCTGTCAAAACTTGATCCAAGGGAGGGTAGATCCGCATCGTTGGCGTCGTACTCCTCGGGGTCATAATTCAGTTCAGTTAGCCCCAGTAATTCGAGTTCGGCTTGGAGCTTGTCATTGCCCCTTGTATCGATTACAAGCGGCTGCGCATTCTGGTATACAGGGTCAGGCTGAGATGCAGACGTATCTGGGGCGATCTTCTCATGACCTCTGTTGTCTTGGTCTTGGTCTGGCTTAACCGGGTCGCTAGCCAGCGCTGGGAGTGACTCTACAATCCGCTCAATCTCTTGAACATGCACTGGGTTTAGTAGTTCCGCGGCGACAAACTGCTCTGGGTCCAGATCATCGTCTCGATCTGTGTTAGCGGTTGGCAACGGGGGCTGCTGCATGTTGAGTTCCTTAGTTTGCACGATGCCAGTACGCTCGGCCAACACACGAGCAGCCAACGCACTCTCCTTGAAGTCAAGATCCCCTTCAGCATCCTCTTCACAATTCGAAACATCGCTGCTGCGTTGCTCCTTTGTTCGTTGCTTCCAGGCTAGCTCTGGGGCCTCAGGGACACTGGAGAGCAACGCCAGGTCGAGTGGACGTTCCGTTGAAACACCCGCCTCTCCAGGGATGTTGCTTTTGTCTGCGTCCACGATTTTGCCCCCAAGCACGGGGGAAGGTGGCAGTTGAAGCTGCTCGCGTGCTTTTTCATCCTGTAGAATAGCGTCAGGGTCAGCGTCCAATCCCCGATCGTCAAAGCCATCGTTTTCTGGCTCAACAGAGAGCTCATCTGAATCACGGCTGCGAGCATGGGAGTCGTCAGGAAGCATCTTTAGGAGGTCTGCTAAGCTGTAGCCAAATGAAGCGGCTCCGCTTGAGTACTGAGATGGCTCAACTGGCACGGATTCATCTGTGATAGGAACTTCGGCGGTTGTTGGAGCCTTTGTTTCTTCTGGGCATTGAGTCGTAGGGATGGATACCTCACGGTCCTTGCTTAGTGTGCGTTTCGTCTCCATTTTCCGGAGGGGAGGGAGGCTAGCCCTTGCGCTTGGTGGTTCGATGGGGGCTGCCGGTTCTGAGGCAGCAGGCTGGTGCGGATGGGGATTAGCCTTTGACGCAGACTTTCCTGTCGTAGATATGGGGGGTAATTGCCGTGGTGACACTAAATGTGTCAGGTCGTCTAGCAGCTTGCCTTGATCGGTTTTGTCGGCACTCGGGAGGTTTCGTCTGGGGGTTGCCGATGCTTCAATTGGAGGCAACAAGGGTCGTATACTCTGGCCAAGCGCGGGAACAGTTGACTGCTCTGACCCCCTGCTGTTCTGAGCACCAAAGTCGCTCGACGCCGTTTGTTCGGCACTAGCAACTTTTGGTGCTATGTCAATGTTGCTGGGAGACATCGGAAACACGGGGAAAACAGAAATGGTTTGCGGATTCTCCATTGAGGTGGGTGGATCGGCCAATTTCTCAGAAGCCGTTGTGCTTGAACCTAGTGCCTTTGGATCTTTCACTACCGTGTGTACCTTGTGTGCAACCGCGCCGTTCATTTTCACCACATCTGGCTGGCCTAACGAGGACTCATGAAGTCGCACGCTCATGTGTTCCACTGCATGTGCACACCACAAATGACACGAGCCACTTGCGTCACTCGAAGCTGCAGAACCAAGCTTCCTCGAGGGCTGCGACAACACCTCGGCAAAGCATTGTAACGTGTCCATGATGTTGCTTGATGCATTGAGGAACAAGGATGGATCCACTGCCGTGGCGAACTCGTCGTTTGGCAGACCCAGGTCTTGCAAATATGCTCGAAACGGGTGGGAAAGTGTCGATAGCTTGTGTTTTGATGATTCAGTGAAGGCATCGGTGAGCACCTTGCACGAGCACACTATTGAGGTCATACGCGGTTCTACCCTGTTGTCAAATAGCACCTGCACACAGGCTGCAAGATCCGTCCAAGTGAGTTCCGTGTCCAGCGCGTCGTGCCGGTCCTCAAATACGATTCCTCGTACTATCCTGGTCCATACATCTGACAGCAGAGAGGAGGACGCGGAATCGGGAATATGCCGGGTAATAAAGACATGGAGCGTCTCAGACAACTCTTTAAACGCAGCGTCAACGGGGATGTCATTCTTGAACACCCGTCGTACTGCCGTCATGACAATCCCAGCCAATCCAAGTTCGATGCAGGTTGCATACTCGGCGGTTTCGCGCGAGGGTAAGGCCATGTATCCTTTCCAAGCGCACCACAGCTTTTTCGCCAGATTATCCGTCAGGATGCGCTCTGGTGGGGTCTTAGTCGAGGCTGTTACTCCAGTAGCGTCCACTGTGCCCAGTGCTTCATCCTCCTCATCACGTGTCCAGAACAAGTTCTTAAGAACGAACTGGAACAAACTCCAGTCAATACACCGAAGTGAGGCGAGTTGCTCGTCACTGCAGTCGAGCGCGTCTTCGCATGCACTGACACGTTTTACATACTGAATTAGCTCAGCCAGAGCCTGAGGCTCTCTCCACCAGCCCAGCGTGCTACAGCTGCTCGTGAGCCGCGGGAGCCGGTGCTGGTACTGAGACATCACTTGAATACAGTCACAGAGTGGCTCTCTCTCAGCTGGCCGCACGCAGCGCACGCGGGTGCGGGTGGAGGTACAGTCGTATAGGGTAAGTCGTAACTAGATACTGTATCGAATGGTGCGGGAGCCGAGTCTAGGGTCGCGGCGGCTCGCCGCGTTCTTACTACTACAAGTTCAAAATTCAGTTGTCGGCGCGACGTCTCTGAAGAAGTGCAAGCGTCGGATTGGACGCGTGCGGGTGGATGGAGATGACCTCCCGGGAGCGGGTGGATGGGAAAGATCACTGTCGGAACTGGGGTGATATTATGGCGTCAGGATCGATACAGTGCAATGCGGGGTAGTACGATTCAACATGCAACGCAATATGCGCACCTCACCAAGTACATTTACAGCGTCATATTCCAAATATCCTGCACACAGCGGCCGCATTCCAGCCTTTTCTCCAGGTTTCTCACTCAACACCCGTTCAAACCAACGAATCGCTCACGTTACTGTTGTGGAGGAAATTGCAGTGGGTTGGAATAGGAGACCGGATTTGAAACTCGAATTCAACTCGCATAGCGTGGATAGGTAGGTTACTGCATCTACTACCCGCGAACCAACTCAGGACGAAGCGAGCGGAGTATCAAGGATCGTGATCCACAACACACATGAGCCGACCCGCCAAACGCAATGCCGCCATGCGAACGGCACCCGCGGACCTGAGAGAGCAACTCTCAGACCTGGAGCATGAGAAACTCTTGCAACAGCTACGTGCGGGCATCCGGCAGGGCCAAGCCCAAGCCCACGCCGAACCAGTAACGGCGTCCAGGGCATCAGGGGCAGGAGGAGACCTTCAGTCAGATTCGGAACACACCCTGCACAGATCCAGAGGAGCCTCAGATGCGAGTGCACGCCAAGGTGAGGGTCCAGGTGCTCACCATGTGCCAGGTCGCCCAGCTCTGGCGTCCGCAGCAACGCCGGTGGCATCATCCGGGCACAGAACTGCGAGCAAACCGGCGGGCGGTTCATCCACTTCGTCCCAGCTTGCAATGATCTGCATGGCCGCAGCCGTGGTGGTCGCGTTTGTGATCATCGGCATGATAGTTTCGACTGACACCGAAGGCTTCTCAAACGGCCGTCGTGCAACAGCAGCAGTATCTGATCCCTTTCTTGATGGTTTGGTACAGAAGGCGTTGCAGAGCTTCTGCAAAGATGGGACCACGGGGTGTCTTCGGAGTCCAGGCGCAAGCAGCACATCAATGGCTGCGATGCAAGGGCGCGCAATCCTGCGGTCCCAACTGCGTGACAGCTGGAGAAACACTCAGGCGGACGGGCACACCTCTGGCCCGCCTCCGTCTTTGTTCCTAGCCGTGAAGCAACAAGCAAGCTCAACAAGCAACTCAGATATTGTCAACGGAGTTGTGAAACTATTTAAGGGCATTTCATCAAAGCATTTGGACATTCACGTCCTCGACGCTACAGAGATTTATCGGACGGCGCACCGCAGTGCGGCCATTCAAAAGTCGAGGGATGAGGAAGATGAATTCACACAACAGATTTTGCAGGCTCGAGCGGAGAATGCCTGGAATATGGCAGGCAGGGAAGCCATCCATGATGAGATCAAAAGGATGATAGAGGCTACGCGGCGGCAAAGCGGAGACGATGCCGTGCCCATTGTAGTAGTCCCAATGCTCGGAACCCCGGCAGCCTATTCCGAGGGAACTGGAGCGCTTCAACAGCATCAGTATGCGCCTCATTTTCGACATCTGCAGGCTTTCCAGGAGCTGGCCGACGACTATAATGCTCCGATGAGGAACGTCTTGTATGTTTTCGTTGTCGATGCAAGTGGCATCAATTCATTCGATCGTCGCGAGTTGACCCAATTGGCTACTCGTTATCTGTCGCATGTTTCAAATGGTCAGGCTTTAGCTGAGGTTGAACCTCTAGCTGATCGAGTTTGCCGAAACCCGCTTGTCTTGATAATGTAACCGGGCTAACCAAATGAAGCGTGCGTAATCTACCTCTGCCAGTTCGACATATCTCTTCTTTGTTCCGTCTGTGGACTCGGATCTCAGGCGAGCTATGTACAGTGTTCAATACAACTCATTTTGGTTTTTTGTGTCCTTCTCGTTTGATGACTAATGTAGTCATGTTAAGGCTAGGGGAATCTCATTTTCCAGATAACTGGTTTGAGGAAGGTTCACTGTTAATTCTTATGCATATTCTTTGCCACCTTTGTGGGTGAGTTTACACCCAGCTTCCTCACCCTCCCGACTTCCACAGGGAACCTTGGCCTGGCTTGGTTGGAAAATTTCAAAAACTTTCTCACAGCATGGCAAGATTTCGGGTGGATCTTTGCGAATGGGTATCTCGGGTTTTATCGGAAATAACAGTAAATTAGCGGCCGTATTGCATCTAAACGATTGTTTTCTATCGATCCCTACCTATTTTAGGCCCCCCTGGCACTTTCTGATGACCATTTCGAGGGAAGCTGCAGAGAGGGAGTTGTCTGGCCTGATAGACGCGTAAGTACCCCTGTTTTGAACCTATTGCGGCGGAATTCAGCGCGTGATACTGGAAGTATTCCATGCGTCTTCGTGAGACATAGTATATCCATGTGCACATTCATCCAAGACCTGCATGAATCGCACGAAAACCACGCATGAGAGCCTCACAGACGCTCGCGGGCACACATGTGAGGGAACCTGTCCTATCGACACGCTCGGTCTTGCGTGCTCCAGGTTGACCTCTGATTCGATGCTCACGATTTCTCCATCCTCTTCCTTCTCCCCATGTTTCTAGTGCACTTGCGTGTGTGGCGTATGTTAGGCTCGACAAAATAGACCAGGTTATCGATCTCTTCGAGAAGGCAATCCGGACGCTTGAGACGAACCAGATCCCATCGCAGGCAACTGGTGGCACGCTGGACCTGCCTGATGTGATTCAGTCCAAATCCGATATTGAGGAGGATGAGCCTGAATTATTCCGAACCGCCAACAAACCAGATTCTACGGCTCGAACTGTGGCCGAGGCCATCATTCCTCCATACGATCGCCGTCTCTCAGTTGGTAGCGGTGCGTCTCTCTCCCCTTCGCAGCGTATCGATGTTGCGACACCCAAACAACAATCTCTAGTGCGTCTAGCAGTGTCTCAGCCCCAGCCCGCCGCTCCTAACGTAGATCCGCTCTCAGCCAGCATCCGCTCCCACGCGGCTCCTACGACTGCTACCATGAGCCACACGGACGAGGAGGAAATTCGTAGCATGGGAGGCTCAATGAGCGTCCCTGCGTTCAACAGCCAGTCCTCTGTCAATTCAATCACCTCAACCTCTTCAACACCTTCTGTTGCCCGCCGCCCTCTAACCGGAATGCCAACAACGAAAACAACCCTGCATGACCGCTTCGAGTCGCCCAAACCCGTCCCACGCGCGCTTTCCAATATCCCAAGCACCGCTAGTTCAGGTTCGACTGACAGCACTTCATCTGGTCATTCAACCTCGAGGTTCCAAAATCAAGTTGCTCGCTCGCAGAGCAATCAGCAGCAGCAGCAGCAGCAGCAGCAGCAGCAGCAGCAGCAGCAGCAGCAACAGCAACAGCAACAGCAACAACAGCAACTCCAATCCCAGCCCCAGTCATCACATGTGCAGCCCCAATCACATGTGCAGCCCCACCTCTCACAGCACAATGCTACCCCCACATCCACAGACGTAGATAATGCATATGCGGCAATTGTTGCCAACATGAATTCGGGAAATGTCATGGAGCTCCTTGAGTCCCTCAGGCCAACCAACGCTCAACCTCAGCCTAAAGTGCTGCGTCAACGCGAAGTCGACGAGAACCGTCCCGGAGCCACTATAGGAGCCGTTGGCGGTGGCGAACTAGGGTTAGGTTCTGGCGTTACTGTTGATTATATGTCGCCCCGTGGCACTGTTCGGCAGCTCTCGCCCACGGGAGCTAGCGCTACTCGCTCGGGAGCGTCTGAAGCGTCAAAAAATGGGCTCGTGCTGGCATCAGGTAAACAGAAGACGGCTGCTGTTTCCGACCCCAGCACGGAAGCTCTAGCAGAACCCGAAGTGAGGGAGTCACAGAAACCTCAGGTGCAGATCCCAACAACTTCGGATGTGACCAACTCCAACTCAGCCGTCAACTGCTCTTCTCAAAGCCTGCCATCCGAGTCCAGCCAAAAGGCCTCTGATGGTCTCGCGGACACCGTTCGTCTCATCAACTCACGAGGAGACTTGTTACCCGATGCCCTTCCGGACGATCCAAACGCCAACACTGGGACGGATCGTTCTGAGGCCTCTGCTAAGGAACGAGATACCTTCGCTGTGCCTCAAACAGCTATCCCAGGTTCCCCAAGAATCCCCCCTTCGGCCACGCCCAAACCAGATTACGCTCGCGAACGTCTCGTTAATCTTGTCGTGTCGGAGGCCCGACAATTACCCAAGAGTCCAGAGGCAAGCGAATATAATGGAGTGTACTCGCCAATCCCCGGGCAGAATGTAACTCAGGTCTTGGCGAAGATGAATGCAATCTCAGGCTCGCCACCCCCTCACAACGTCCTTGGTAATTTCCCAATAATTGGTGCGAACGGCACGCCCAAGCCATCGTTCTTGAAACGACTTGATCGTGAAGATGCGCGTGGCGGAGAGCTCATTAGGAAACGCAAGCAACTGACCGATCTCCTGAAGAAGGCACAAATGTACATTCCTTATCTCGACGTGAATGCGTACGGGCAGATTCGATCCCAGTTCATCGAGGCCGTGCAGCTTCTCGAAAACAGTTGTGTCCAGTCTGCCCAAGTGCTTGATCCTAATGACAGTGGCATCGATGCCGCCCCCGAATCCCAACCCCACCCCCCTGTAAACAATCCTGACTCCGCTCAAGTTGCCTCTGCTGCCGTCATTACCAATCCTGAGGCGCCTTCCAAAGTGAGTGCCCAAGCTGCTGCTGTAGCAGCACCTGTTTTCAATCCAAGGGACATTTCTCTGGAGAACCTCAATGTCCTCAATCCGAATATCGAGCTCAATTTGGGTGAGTTTGGGTTCAATCCTTTGCACGCATGAGTGAGCGTAGCTAACGTCTAAGCAGTTACACACCACGCCACGTTGATCTAGGCATATATCTTTGTCGCAAAATCAGTTCCCTTCCTCCGTTAATGTCCTTGCTTGATTACCACGAATTGTTCCGCTACTTCGCTCGCGTTCGCTGCAAACCCACTCATTTGAGTAAGTGTACTTCTCATTTTTATTCGCTAAGATTAGATTCTCCGACTATCGTGGATTCACATAAACCAAACTTTGGCTTGCACTTACGAGTCCTGGCTTCTGCACAGCCCAAAGCATTGGGTCATAGTGCGACATCCATTACCATCATCACGATGAAACCACAAATCAATCCGCATGAGGCAAGTGTACCTGGATGGACCTGCCCGACTCGAGCACAGAGCCAGCTTTGCGACTTGGATTTGGTCTCAAGGATTCGCTTGTCCTCTTCTTGATGCGCCTCTGGCACGAGTTGTTCGACGACAACAAACACCATCGCACCACCCGCAAACGCCATCGTAAACGGTAGGATCGCTCGTACTGTCATCATAGCGAATGCTCCTAGTAGTCCAGCAAAGATTTCAAACACACCGGAGAGTTGTCCAAGCAGGAATGCCTTGAACGGTGACACACCCAGTCGTAATAACGGGAGCGCGACAGCCATGCCTTCTGGGATGTTCTGCAGTCCAATACCGATAGCTAGACTCTTGGCTTGTTTGAAGAGCTCCAAGTACTTGTCACTACCGGGTTGTAATTCGTTCAGCGCACCGAATCCTACGCCAACTGCCAAACCTTCAGGGAAGTTGTGGACGGTAATGGCAATGATAAGCAAAAGAACACGGCGCCTAAAGTTGAGGTGGTAGAGAGGAGGATGCACATGAGAATGAGAAAAATGGAGTGGTGACCAGCGATATGATATACAGTTACAACACATGACAGCGTCTTTGATACAAGTTACCTACCATGATCTCGCAGTATGAACATCTAAGGGAGAGGGTGAAGAGGACTGGGCCTGGTGGGTGGACTCGGCGAAAGCCGCGTCTTCGTGTTGGAGAGCGCGACCTCGCGATCTTGATCGTGATGCACCCTTTCTGCTTGGTTTAACCTCTAAGTTTTCATCTTCTTCTCTCAGTCTCCGAGATCTCCTCGATGATGCCTTCGACGTGGACAGCGCGCTCCCGGGGTTAGGAGTCGCAAGGGGGTGACCTTTATCAAGGGCGCTCTTCGCCCCTTCGACCGGCTCGCTGCTGGAGTCAGTCAAGAAGCCTGCAATATCATCGGCGTTGTCAGGCAAGAGGAGATCCGTGATCAGAACGAACGCAGCCCCACAGAAGAATCCCAGGGCCACAGGGACCCATGACAGATCGCTAGTTGATGTCTTCCATCCTTGTTCTCGTGCGAACTCAAAAGCCGGCTCCAAGAGCGACCAGAATGTAGCCGCAAGCATAACGCCTCCCGCGAAACCCAAACACAGGTCAAGAAATCGCTTCTCTGACTTGGGGTGGACATCTCTGGGGATCAAGAGCACTGATGCAGCACCAAACGCTGTCGCAGCCCAGGTGAACACGGTGCCTGAGAAGGCATTCCCTATTGCAGAGTACTCTGGCTTCATCTCTAGCTTGTCCCCAGGTGCTCAGTCAACGGGTGAAACTTCCGTAGCCTTGCTTTAATCGATGATCAAGTCGAAACCCGATCGAACCTTTGATCTGCTCGTCGAAGCGCCTAAGCTGGTGAAGGATAATAGTGTGAATCGCGCACGAGTGCTAGGTCCTGACGTAAAGCAGCACGTCTGAACGAGTCCGTATGACTAGGTTAGAGTTGCTGAAGTGTGCCTCCTGACTTGGCACACACGCAGACACTGCGATGTACAAGTGTGATGCCTTACTGACTCCGCAGTCTTCGTTCCGAGCTGGCTCTATCCGTCCTGGCCCGGATATGGGGTTGCTTCGACGGTTGGAATTCTCTTTTCCTTGGCGACTGTACTACGTGTGCGTGCCTACTGCTTCGGTTACGGCCATGTAGAACCGTGGTTGTGACTTGTGGTGTGCTGTGTGACCCCCCCAGGAACACACGAAATGTCGTCGTTCGACCCCGGAACCGAATTCGGACAGTCTCCCGGTTTGATCTTGACTGCGGGCCGATTGTGCATTCCCAGAGCAGCCAGCCCGATTGGCACCGTGCTCGGATGGTCAAAGCATATATGTCGAGTGACGAAACTTAGGACGCCCCAACACAACGTCCAAGCCGAGGTGTGACCGAACAACAGATCATACCAAGGGCGCAGCTCGAGTTGCAACAGCTAGTTCAGCTCATGATACTTGCTGTGACCATCGACCGCGCTGATAAACTCACCACTCCGTCACACTGTTATCTTTATCCCCACTCCCTCTTGGCGAGGCCTTGCCCAGCTGGTGTCCTACTCCGAGCTTCCACCTGCTGAGTCGTGCGGACTAGTGCCTTTGGTGCGCACGTAGCAGTTCTGTCTACGTCGCTCGCCTGATAGACGCTGCTCGCCATGAAGCACGGACCCTTTTCGGCACAGCCCGTCGTGACGGTGCGAACAACGCGCGATTACTTGTATGCGTTCACTCTGACTACGCTGGCGGGGCTGAGCACCGCGATTGGTGGATGGCTCGCAGTTTGGCTGGCGCGAACCTCACCAGATCTTGTTGCGCCTCCATCTAGCGTCTACGGCGGTGAGATGAGCAGGTTCCGTTCTGCAATGCATCGGGTACTGGCGTTCCTCTTTGATGTGGATTTCAAGACTTGGATTCGCAAGCTGAGTGCTGGGGAGTATCCCATTGCCTCTTCCCGTCCCAGAAGCACGTCCATGAGCCACGATGGACACTCACATGGTCTCCCCGAGGTTGAGAACTCCTCCCCGTATGCATACCTTGTTCTGGGTGCGTGCCAAGCCGCCGCAGGAGGCATTATGATTGCAGTGTGTGTTGTGGATCTCATTCCAGTGGCCATCCGCGAAATTGGTGTGACAAATCTATTGATCTGGTCGATTGTGGGTACATTAGCGTTTGTACTTGTTATTGCGCTGATTCCAGAACCAGATTTGTCCAACTTCATTCCAAGCAGTACTCTCGATCCTGATGAGGAGCACGTCGATCACGAGAAGGGTCATGCGGCCAGCGTCAGTCTACTGAGCTCTGCAAATGCAATCGAAGAAGAAGAGGAAGAAGAAGAAGATCCCGAGAATCAACGCAAAACCAACCGAGATCAACTTTCTGCTGGTATTTGTGCAGCTCTTTCGAATAGCAGCGCGAAATCAACGCCGCCACTGGCCAGCCAGCTCTCCACTGGCCGTAAAGACGGTGCTGCTGGCGATCCTTCAAGGCATAATGGATCACACCAGGGCTATGGTACTGACGGTGCGGTCCATGTTCAAGTCTCCGAGAGTCAAGCTCAAGTTTCTCAGCACTCGCATCATCACCCAGCTGCGTCTTCTCGTAGCTCTCGAGCAGAACGCTTGCGGATGTTCTATTCGGGTCTCGTCATTGCGATCGGATTGGCACTTCACAACCTCCCTGAAGGGATGGCGGTTTGTATGATGAGTATGAAGGACTTCACGATTGGTATCCCCCTAGCGGCCGCTATCGCACTTCATAACATCCCTGAGGGTCTTGCCATCTCCCTACCGGTTTACCATGCAACTCAAAGTGCTTACCGCGCCATTGGGTTGTCCTTATTGTCAGGTTTAGCCGAGCCTCTTGGTGTCATCTTCGTGTTCCTTTTCTTCCACAGCCAGATTTCCCAACTGGTCATCGCGCGCATGCTTGCATGTGTTGCAGGAGCGATGCTCTATCTCTCATTTAAAGAGCTTCTCCCCGTAGGAGTTCAGTACATTGGGCTCAGGAGCACGATTAAGTTTGCGGTATTAGGAGGCATTCTCATGACTATCTTTATGTTGGTACTGCCTCATTCGGATTAATCTCTTTTATCGCGCAAGCGGACGTATCTATAGTATAAGGGCGCATGATCTAGAAATCCGGGGGGCAGATGTGATTTGATTCGTAGGGTTCGGGCCAGTCCTGTGGATACCCTCGTAAGCACACGATTAATGACTTCTAATGTGGCTTTGTAAATACACTAGACTCTGTTCATACTCGACAGGTATGAAATACCCGCACCCTTGTTTCCATTGAAAGCGAAATTAGAGACCAGCAAGCTGTAGGACCTAGGAATAACACACTCACGTTTGCAACTAATTCAGACTGGAGCCCAACGAGTTTTGATGAGAAAAATGTGGAAAAATAGCGTTGACAAACACGGAAAACAAAGAACTAGGGTAACGTGCTAACTAAACATAAAGGCTCTTGGATAGGCTCGGTGCTTGATGAATCCACATGAGAGATGGGAGTCAGGCAGCGAGATCAGATGTTTTGCTTCTGGTAACGGGAAAAAATAGAGACTGAAGATGAGCACCACTCGGCGTCGTAGGGGAGAACTAATATGAATTGAACTGGAGCAAGCTTCACTGGTGCCGAGAGGAAGACAAGTATGTTTTGCGTGTTGGTGCGTTTGTTCGCATTGCAGTACAGTATCGCGGTGATACAGAATTAGGTTACGTGCAAATATTTGTAAAGAATCGGACAGAATGAAAGTTACAATGCCTCGGTGTGATTTTTCGTAGATTCATCTGTTTGGATGCGATCGATACGTCTGATAGCCTCCGCAGCCTCGGCATGCCCATGATCCAAAGCTCGCTGATAGTACTGGCGTGCAAGAGCAAAGGATTGTGGCAGATCTCGGCCGACTTCATATCGCAAACCGATCGCGAGCTCAGAGTTGGGGAAGCCCTGGGCAGCCGCGGCTGCATACCATTCTAGAGCGGCTTTGCTGTTTTGCTCCACACCAAGTCCATTTTCGTAGCAATAGCCTAAGTTGTGTTGGGCATTCGCAAGTCCTTGCTCTGCGGCGGCCCGGTACCATCGAACGGCCTCACTGAAGTTTTGTCGCACGCCAATACCATTCTGATACCAGTACCCAAGGTCAAACTGAGCAAGAGAGTAGTTCTGGGCGGCAGCATCGAGGAAGAACATCAGAGCCTTATCGAGACTCTTCGGCACGCCGTAGCCTTTTTGGTAGCAAAGGCCCAGGTCGCGCTGGGCTTTAGCGTACTTTCCATTTGCTGCACGAGTCAAATACTTGACAGCGCGCTTAATATTAGGCTCGACACCTTCTCCGGAGAAGTAAATGCAGGCAAGCGTATACTGTGCCACGCGGAGGCCCTGCTTAGCAGCAGCCTCGTACCACGCTATAGCCTTCATGGGATCACGTGCGATGCCTATGCCCTTGCGCAGACAATGTGCCAAAGAGGCCTGAGCTTCTGCAATACCCTGCTCAGCGGATCGTTCAAACCAGTAGACGGCTTGGGAAGCAGACGCTGCAACTCCGATTCCATTGTAGTAGCAGTAGCCAAGATCAAATTGAGCCAATGCATAGCCAGCATTCGCTGCGCGCGCATACAGCTCCAAAGCTGCGCTCGAGTCAGATTCAACGCCGCGTCCATGTTGATAACACATTCCAAGATCGCGCATCGCCTGGACTGATCCTTGGTCTGCACTACTTCTCAACCACTTGATTCCCAGTGCGGGATCGGCTTGTACGCCAAGCCCCTTTAAGTAGCATAGACCTACCTCGCGCTGTGCGTCCTTATGTTGCATTTGTGCTGCGATCATGTAGGCCTCAAAGGCCTTGGTAAAGTTTTTGCTAACGCCTTTGGCACTAGCAAGCGTTAGGCCAAGGTTGAAGTAATGATCCGCGTCGCCAATTTGGGAAGTTGACGTAGGAGACACGATGGAATCAAGAGCATTCATTGAATCCTCAAGTATACATGCTGTAGAGCTCATATGATCAAACTTGGCACGTGAATGCGAATCACCCGCACTGTCATACCCCTGATTCATCGAGCTCTCGTCTCAGTATCCTAGAGGATTTAAGTTGACAGATGCATGGGTCGCATAGAGATGAGTGAGCTCGAATTAAAAATCACAGACCACTACGAAATCGCCTATGTTGATCATTCTCAGCCGCTCATCATCTGATGCGTTGTACTTTCAGTGGATCTCAAGCCGCATTGATTCGAGCCACACTTTCGTTTCCTGCGGCCGCAAATCTCCGCACTCGAGATTTACAATGTGTTCCAGTAGGTTCTCGCTCAGCTGCAGAGATGCTAGCCAAGGATTCGCTACATCGCACCAGTAGAGGTGCGGATCCTCTGTAGCATCCCTGTGTAACCTCCTTTGGCAAGCATCGGCGTAAGTTGAGTTTTTACAAAGCTTGGAGCTCCGTAACCGACGGATCACAATCCTATACTCTCAGACTATGCACACAGACATAAAACTCAGATCGTGCCTTATCCACGCGTCTCAAACTTGATAATCATTTTTCCTGCGTTATCACAGCCCTGCATGTACCTGATCCAGCTGATTACTTGAACTGCTATCTGCTCATTTGATTTGAGCCACAAAAGCAATCACTGAGAAAGGTTTTCGCAATAAGGGGTGTTGGGATATATTCGTTCCCGGGTTCTAGCATTATGCGAAGATTACATTATGTTAAGATTGTTCCTCCTCAGGCCGAGAGATCGCACATATTCTGCCACCCCGGATGTGAGAAAGGCCAAGCAGGATACTTCGTGGATGTATCGTGAATCGGTATATCCCGCTGCTGCACAGTTCATCTATACATTTACTTCGAGTTATTTTCTCATCAGGTATGTATGTCACTTGTTCAAGCTATCGCATGGACTCGGGAATCCCACGGAATTCGACAGGGCGGGATAGTATCGCTGTTGCTATTCGCGTAGTAGAACGTTCCGGAGATGTATGCTGCATGGCGTACATGCAGTTATACCCTGTTTGTATGGGCCTTATTCTTTGGGGGCTATACTTAGGGTGGTTTTCTGACAGGCGCCATAATGGTGTGAGTCTCGGGCTCCAAAGAGTTGCCATTATGTCATCCTAGTGCGATCTTTCCAGGGACGAGTAAACGCTGTCACGAAGTCGCTGTGAAGGGTCGGCAGGGTTTCACACATAATTTTTATTGAATTCGACATAGTCCGCGTTGTTCTTGCTGTGTTTTATCGTCGGCCGTTGCTTATTTCGATCATCACATCCATTCACTAACTCAACCCTGCATTCGTCAGAGGATTCATCGAGACGTACGCAGCATTGCGAAGGCCACTTCTGGTAGTGTTGTGCACATTCACACTATAGCGCTGGAGCCGTTGGTTGAACGGGGCTATCCCGACTTTTGGTTTAGACTTCAAGTCCCATCTTCGCCTCCAGGGCCTCTCCTCATCAAGAGGGTTGGATCATGTCATCATCTGTGTCTTCAGTCACGCAGCTGCCAGTTAACACTTGGGATCCCAAAAGTTACGCCCTTGTACTCTCCCCGACTTTGATATGGCACGACAGGAAGTCTGCGATCGAAGCACTCAGCTCTTTGGATCGAAGCACCATTATTCTAGGTCCCAGGTTCAGCTCGCGAGAGGCGGATGCATGGAATGCCGATGAAATCGCGACGCTAAAAGCAGGTGGCAAGCGGTCAGTGCTTGTTCATCTTCCAATTGCGTGTACAGGACCAGGTGGCCCTATTTGGCACAACAGCTGGAAGGATGGAGGGCAGGGCGGATCAGGTTCCGAAGCTCCCATTCCCGGTTGGCTCTGCAAACCTGTGACGACGGAAAAGACTCTTCGAGCGCTGCATGGTGATATCCCTAGTCTGTTGAAGGACCGATCCTCGTGGCCTGAGGCATTACGTCGCGCCGAGGAGAATGATGAGGCGCATCCGGAGTACTTTGATCTCCCTACAGCGACGTTGCCTTATCTTATGCCTTTTCCTAAAGACGAGCAGGATGATTCCGAAAGTGAAGACGATTCCACAGATAGTCATCTCACTGGATGTCAGGCATACTTTCACTCCTCGCCGTCCTTGCGTGATTTACGGTACCCAGTTCACTACTGGGACCAGGATTGGCAGGACCGGTATCTTTCCGAGGTTGAAAAGTACCTGAAGCTCGGCTTCGATGGCATCTATCTTACAGGTCTTTCTGCCCATGTCCTCTTTGAATCCTCTCGTGGAGCATTTCTGCCGCCCTTCGCAAGGGCAACTGCCTTGCCAAAGAACAAGACAAGCTTAGGGTTGACACCGAAACAAGCCCTCGCTGACTGGGTCGGCAGGATCTTTGATGAGGGAGTGAAGATGCTTCGGCGAATCCAACTTGATCAAGTAATATATCGCTTTAGCGACAGTGAGGATGATGATGTCCGTGACAAGGGCAGTACAGCAAAGCAACCTAGTGGAACAAATCTAGTTGGACAATCGGGTCGTAAGTTTACATTAGTCGCAGCCGATTGTCTGCATCTTTTAGACCACCCTCGACTCGCAGAATCAATCTCAGGAGTCGTTGTACGACAATTTGCCACGGTTCCTAAGCAAGCCAAGTACATAGGATACGGAAATAATGCAGAAGAGGATTTGATTGAACTCTTGAAACCACTGATTGAGCCAAAGTCACTTCAGGATGGGAAATTTTCCACAGCATCTGTGTATGCCAACAAAATCCGCCCGCGCGGCGCTGTTCTTTTGGAGCACGCTGTGCTTACCCCTCAGGATGCCGGCGCGAGTATCGTTGCTTTGTCTCACGCTTTGAAACGTCTATCTGAGACTGCACAGGAGCACTTCTTTGTACCACTGGTACGAGTCATTCAACCCCGTAAGGCCTCTGCGGTCCACGGCATTCCAATCATTGACTTTAGCTCTCTCAATGCCGGGTGGTCTGGCACCAATAATCTGATTCAGCTCCGTGACGCATTACTACGATATCACGAGCAGACCACGATGTCCGCTGTCTCAGCTGCGCAGCCATCACAAGCGCTAGTCATTCGCCGGAAAAATCCAGCATCGACTGTCTCTGCTACTGCGAATCATGTAGCTCCTGACCACAGCCAACTGGAAGGGAAGTATCAGCCCCCAAGCATCCGGACATCCTCGAGGATTTTGACCAAGGATTCTGATTCGGATGAAGTCAATTCGACGTCGAAGCCTATGACGGAGTCGAACCCGGAGCCGGAGTCACTGCCAAGTGCTAAGAGGTACATTGAGAGCAAAGCGACGGCTGATAAATCTCAGCAGGAGCGTGAACAACGTATTGACCTCAGTAAGAAGAAAACTGTATCCGCCGGGTCCGCTCCCGCTGTTTCAAAGTTCAAGCTGGGCGCCCGCGCGCGGCACGAACTTGAGAGTTCAAGCGATGAAGAGATGCAAAGCTCGCATAGATCGCTCTCACGTCCTCGCAAAACGGGCGCTACAGGTGACCAAACATCGCGTCAGCCCGTTTCGAGCAAGATCCCGACGCTAGCCTCATGCTCACATCCAGCAGAGGATGCGCCTGCTGCGGATACAAAGACCAATGATCTGAGCGAGACAGATCCAGACCAAGCCTTGACCCATATAGAAGCTACTCTAGCGGAGCGTGCAGCGCGAAAAGCTGCTAAAGCTGCGGCTAGGGCTGCTGCCAAGGCCGCAGAGAAAGCAGCAACGATGATTGCATCCATAGGCACCGAAGAGACTTCAACCAGAGACGCCCGCTGCCGGGGATCTCAGGACGTTCGTTCCCAACCGAAGACCCCAACTACCAGTCCAGCTGCAGCGTCAATAGCATCATTCTTGACTGATGTACCATCATCCACACTGAATGTTGTTTGCGTATCCACCACAGGAGTAGAGTTCGATCCCCTTTTCAGTACAAAACCGGATGCTCCGAAAGCGAGCCAAATCGAAGTGAATCTAGAAGAGAGTCTCTTCCTCCACGAAACACCCTTCGAAGATGCCACTGTCGAATCGGAACTCCATCAAAGAACCAATTCGACATCGACTACAACTCGCTCCGAAACCCCAATCTTCCCTACCGAATCAAAGTACCAAGATCCCACCGTCCGTAATCCCCTTGCTGACACGCTGATGCTACGCACTGCACTGGACCACCAATCAAGCGAACGTGCTAGGCTGCTTGAACAGCAGAGGCGAATCGAGAAGCAGATGCGCAGAAAACCATTACCTGGGGTTTCTGATGCATCACAGGCTCAGCCAAGAAGGTTGACCCAGGCCACTGCGAGAACCATTTTCCATCATTTGCGTACAGCCATCCAGCAGCATCAGCTTCACGTCCTGCGAGCAACTTTACTTGCGGGCCCACTAAAGGACATGCCTGCAGGACCAGGACTAGAGCCAGACGCGCTGAGGGCTAGGCATCGAACAGGTAACAAGGACTCACCCGAACAAGACGTCAACGACAACATTGCAGATGAAGATTTACCACCCAGCCTACTCGCTCAACGACGAGCCAAGCGAGAGAAACAGAAGCGTGAGGAGGAAGAGCAGGCAAATCAGCAAGGATTTGTACAGCAAAGCACAAGCACTGGACCGCACGAAAAGTATTTGAGGAACATCACATCGCCGATTCGTATGGTGCTCAGTGCGGCTGAGCCTGCGGATGGGACGACTCTCCTGCATTTCGCGGCATCACGTGGTGATGTGGCTGCGTTGAGCCTACTTTTACAGGCGCTCCGAGAGTCTCCACCTTCGCCGAGTTCTATCCCTGCCAACAACAAGTCCAGGCGCGGCCGTAACGCTGAAGAAGACGTTGATCCGGAAGCGACAGCTATTGTCAACATGTGCGATGCATTGAATCGCACGCCACTCTTTTTGGCGTGCGCTGCCGGAAGCGAGTTTTGCATTGCCAAACTGCTTGAGGCGAGGTCAAATCCACTGATTGCAGATGCTCAGGGTCAAACGCCGTTACACATGACAGCTCGCCTCGCATCTGCGGACTGCCTGACGATCTTGGTCTCTACAACAGCTGCCGATCTTGAGGCAAAGACATTAATCTCTCAACAAACACCGCTTCACTATGCAGCGCTTGCTAGATCGGCTCCATGCGTCCTGGCACTAATTCTTAGACGTGCCAATCCCCTTGCACAGGACGCTTCCAAGCACACTCCACTAATGATTGCTGCGAAGCATCGGTCCTTGCCCTGTGTACTAGCACTCCTGGATGGAGACCCCGTGTGTGGTGAACTAGAGGGTGAGGGACAAGACTCTCATGATGATTTTGACCCGTCTGATCAGTTCCGCCCTGGCTTCTCACCTGAAGGCAAGTATGTCCCACCCTATCTGGCTGCAATTCCAGCGACATCGTTTAGGCTGTGTTTCCGCGCATTGAATGCTGCCGTAACCCTCGCCCGTCGAGTTCATGCAGAGAACATCGCGCAGGCTATCGAAGCGCGGATGGAACGAGTGCGCGAGCGGGCAGAACGAGCATATGTACAGCTTCCACGTATTGTGGGGGTGCGCACTCTTAGCGCTCGGGCTCTCGCTGCCCGGGAAAAGCTGGAAGCAGAAGGCTACTATAGCAACGGAGTGGTCGCGACTGGTGGATCACGCAGCTATCCGGAATTTGACGAGAGCGGGCGGATCATTGAGGACCCAGAGCAACAGGGGCTGATAGGTAATTTTCAGCGTATGTGCTTCGGTTTCCCTGGGTTCACCTCCTCCTTGGTTCCTGATGACGATGATGATTTTGGTTTGAACGACGCGCAGCAGCAGGTTAGCCCTGAAACCGATAGTACCAGTAATAGCGCGACAGTTTCTCTTGGTCAGTCTTCCGACGTCGCTTCCATGAATGGTGGCGTCGGATACGACGCCTACAGCTATGAAGAAGACCCTTACATTCAGGAATCTGTGGGTGTCATTGCTGCCTCAGCGAGCGCCCCTCGGAATTCAAGTGCGTCAGCCTCGCCAGTCAAGGACCAACAGGCCGCTCATAACGAACAGCAGGATGTGTCCGCCTCGGGAGGCTGGTTCAGCTGGCTGTGGTCGAGCTCGAATGAGACTCCAAAGAAAGAGAATGTTGACGCACAAGAGACAATCAATGCACAAGATGAGACCGAGTCCGAGTCATCTGAACCTGCGATAGAAGAAGAAGATGGTGCAACCGAGCCAGAGAGCGCGCGGGAGGACGAGTATATCCCGCGTACAAAAGCCTCGCAAATAGACGGTCGCAAAGCATCCCCTCCCTCCCAGGCTGTCAGTTCCAGCCTGCCAGAAAACCTTCCAGAGTTCCTGAAGCGCCACCCTGCGCTGCGCAATCAATTTGCTGCTTCAGAGTCATCTGTTCCTCCTCACTCGACCCGCGCCAGCAACTTAAGAGACGACGATGACAGTGAGGAAGGTGACAGCGATGACGAGGAGGCTTTCAACACAGGGCATGCCAAGGCACTACGCAGCTCGCAGAAAGGCTATCACTCATCATCAAAATCACAAAAGGCTTCCGTTTCGACGTCTGATGAACGATCCTCAACCTCGCAGAGCGTTTCGCAGGCTGCGGACCAGAGCACAGCAGCTGACCCCAATGAAGGGGCGGACGAAAGGGATGGGAACTGTAACATAGCATAAGTCATTCTTTCGACGGTACATGTAGTCGAATTGTATATAGCAATAAAGAGACGCATCATTGTTGCGATTGCTTTATGTGCGCTCCACCGCTCAGCTTTACCTTAGCTTAGCAGGCGGGCTGGGACCTTGCCTCGAGTGCACACAAACCAAGGGCTTGGCTTGTGTGGTCGGGCCCACCTGTCCTGGCCCGGATTTGAAGTGAATTCCTTTATCGTGCTCACAATAGATATGTGTTCATTTCGCGAAGTGCAGCTCAATGCACGATATAAAAACGATGTAAAACTGTGTGGCACGCACATTTGTGACGATACAGCGCACATCTATTCTAAAGTCTCCGATATCCCTGAAGATCCAATTGCTCGTCCACTCACCTTAGATACACTCTCCCGTATATCTATCGCTCCTAAAGCTTTAGGTCATGTCCAACAGCCGAGTCGTACGTGCAACGCCATGCCGCTGCTCACCCCCTGTCCCGCGCTGATTTAAAACCTCATATCCCATTCATCTCATTGATCCTGACCGATCTGCGCCTTCTCCCTCGAACAGGTTAACATCACAAACCCCATCAAGGAGGGGTACCTTGAGAAGCAGAGTACGTGACAGACCTTAATAGGTGCATCTATGGCTTAATTCATTGCCGATCTATTTGGAACTATGCGCTCAACCGGAACTAACTGAGTGGAACCTTCAATCCTTTTGCGCCTTGTCTTACTTTCTCTAGGTCGACACATGAAGCGATGGAGGAAACGTTGGTTCGTGCTTGACGGCTGCATGCTTTACAGCTTCAAGAATGAGAAGGAGTACAAAGATCCCACCGAGTCTATTGATCTGCGTGTCTTCTCGTCTGTCAGATCGTCTGAGGACAGCACTCACCGTCCAAACTCTTTCATTGTCTACTCACCTGAGCTTACATTCTCTCTGGTCGCTTCGTCCGAGGCAGAAAAGGAGGACTGGATTCGAGCCATTGGCAGAGCAATTGTGGTGTCTCGTGCAACTACCTGGAATGTGGAGGATGAGTGAACGTATGTACCTAGGACATGTGGCAAAGATCTGGCAGCATCGTTCGCTGCATCATTCATCAGTCAGTGCATCTCCTTCATGGATGAAAGCTTCGATGGGATAAATCAAGGACCCTTACTCGTGTCGCAACGTATCTCCCGCATCTGCGTCTGGCGCATCACTCGCTGATAATGCCAGCTTGTCACTTCCTCTGCCGTGTCATCCGTCGGTCTGACTTCTTTCTACCAGCTCCCTGCAAACTGATCCACATTGTAATGGTTTGCTCTCCGTCAACCTTTACTCCCTCATGCACGCGAAGTGTGTGTATACTATTCACTCACACGTTGCTCCTCATCTGACTTTGTCTTTGACGTGTCAAGTTCCTGGGGAAGGACCGAATGCAGGTGCGGATCTCACCTTCGAGTTCCGCATTTCACGGATGCATCGGTGGCAGTGGCTACTGTCTTGGGACATCACGTAGCAGCTGCACACCCGTAACGCACACGTGAGAGATCGATCGAAACAGCAAGTGCTTTTGCTTTAAATTCGTTATAGGGTTTGTCGGTCGGTTGGCTGCGAAACGAATTCTCCATCAACCACTTTCTCGTGGTTCATATACATGGTGGTCAGCGCCTTGCTAGCGCGTCACAATGTACCTAACGTTCTTGTCTAGTTTCACAACGTCGGGTACAAGTGTTAGCACAACTCCTACAGGTCGACCGCTCTCGCAACCTCAACTCAACCACGACTCTACCGCCCGAAAGCATATTCCGCTCGTCATTTAACTCCAATTGTCTCACTTTTTCGACAGGTCTAGCAGTGAAAACCAGCACAGCTAGAGCCAACATAATAAATGAACGAACCCGTAAACCCAAGGCATTCGTGTTTCGTCCCAGGTTACAGTGCCCAAACGCGCGCATCGACTGGATTTGAACGGGTGGATGGAGTCAGTCTGCACGACGAACAAGCACATTTGCAGCATACTCGAATGCGAGGGTTCTGGCGGTATTTTACCTGGTGAAATTGTATACTGAATCTCAGTCACATTCCTTATCTCACATATACACTTGTAGATTTAATACTGCTGCCGATAGAGCAGGATTCCCCTGCCTTCGGACTCCACTTTGAGATTCACTGCTCCTTGCAAGGATTTTCCAGGGCCACGAGCCAAGAACACGTGATATTATGAAGACGAAATCGGGAAATTAACCTAATCCAATCGGTCTACACGCATCTCTGGCTACATCGCTCCGCTTTGTCTTGTGGGTAGTGCAAGGTTTGCAAGTCCGGCCAGACTCGACGACGCTCTCGTGCTTCGAGGGGCAGACTACACTGGTGCTGGCTGTCAGGCTGGTTCGGCATCGGTATTAAAGCTTCCTTCGTGCGGTTTGAAGTCTAGATACATCACTTATCTCGTGATAGGGCTGAAGCTCGAACTGAAGGAGAATGCTGATCCTCGGACTTGTGATCTTAAGTCTTGTGCTGGTGCTGGTTGCCACCGTACTGCCACATCTGTTGGTGCAGTACGTTGTAGCACGGCTGGCCACAGATGTTATCGTCACCAGGCTTCGTGGGAAAGGCAAGGATGACGTTACTGTTGCCATCAAAGTGAGCTCAATCTATAGTTGCGCCAGAAGGCTCGATCAGGCAGCTGTGGCGTGGTTTCGACGGGCCGTTGCCGCGGTCGTTCATGGGAAAGTCGACAACTACGTGGTCGAGGAAGTTGAAAGCTCATCGCCGACCAACCCGCAGCCGGGCTGCTCCATCTCGTTGTCACTCTGGGATCGCATTAATCGCAAACCCAGGGTAGGCGTGGTTGTCGAGAGACTGGGCTTGGAGGCCCGTGTCTGTATTACTGAAAGGGAGGTCGAAGCGAATCAACAGGATTCACATGGCTATTCATCTCAAGAGGGACAAGAGCGGCCACAGGGTGGCAGTATGCCGGTATCTGTGGAAACACTCTCCTCGGATGACCCCTCATGTGGTCCAGTGATAGCTCCTCAACAGGCTCAACGAGACGCTGATCCCAGTCGCAATAGTCAGCCATTGTCCATGCGGCTGCTGTCGCGTATGTTGGCATTACTCATCCGCTTTACTTCGTCGGTGACTATGAACTGGATCCCGAAGCTGGAATTAATCCTTGTTGAGCCAGAGCTAACGGTTATCACGCCGAATCCCAGTACATTGGGTGCGACAGCTGCCTCCAGCAGCGATTTCAATGATGGCAATGACCCCTTAGGCGTAGTGTGGCGCACGAAAATTGACTCTGTGTTAGTTGCTGTCACCCCGACAGATATAGTTGCAGCAGACTCTCCAGCCCTCGGTGTCGCCTTGCAGTTCAATCTCAGCCGGTTGATGATGCATTCATGGGATACACCGAGCTCTACACTGACCCTCTTGCAGTCTGACGCACCCGCACATAGCCGACATGTCAAAGGTGTCGTATCCCTCGCTGCACTTGAGTTTAGTGCCAAGACAATGCTTGTTGTTCCAAATACGGGCGAAGCTCCCAGGTTAGTAGTGGAACTCTCCGGTCTGATCGGTGACTCTTCCTGTAGGGCATCAACTGCTTTGGTGTCATATCTCCTCCACATTGCCGCCAAGCTTGCTGGTAATATTCCCACAACCGAATCCGTCGTGGCGAGTCAAGGAGCTCCGAACGGGCGATCAACGACACAAGCCCAAGACTCCAATCAGTATCAGCACACCCGGATGTTACAAACGCTTTCTCAAGTCGCGAAGCTGCGTGTAATACCCAACGAGCTAGAGCTAAAGTTTGGGCTCGAAGTTGGCTCCCTGGACTTCCATCCGTATGCAGAACCTAGCGTCTTTTGCCGAAGGCCGCCAAATCCACAGCGCATTCTAATGCCTCCACTGCTGCCCACCATTACGACAAGATTCGCAAGCTGTAAGTGTAGCACGGTGTTTAGCTTAAGACATGACCACCCCATGCCACTCGTGCAGACCTCGTTAAATGGCAGAGCAGAGTTCGGTGGATTGCTGTTCAAGCTAGGTGACACCACTGATACTAGTTGGCTCGACTGGCATGGATTTGATGCTTGCATCGAACCAGGACAAGGGCTCTTCCCCAGCAGCCGGTCACAAGAGCCTACGTTAAATCGGCCAAATGGCTCTGTTTCCGTAAGCTTCCATCCTTTGATAACGGTACTCCAGCCTTCGCTTATGGGCATTTGTGTATCTCCTCTGTTGAGTGGCCTTGGCAGGCAGGACGCCACCGTCGAGGAGCTTACCACACGGGACTTCGAGAATTTTGTTTGGCTACCGGTCCCGCGTGTGATCAGCCAGAAACCAAGGGACCATGTATTGCAGTGCTCTGACAATGGGTCAAAGTCGCGCAAGTCGAGCCCGCTTGGATCAGGGTGGACACGAGCGATCTTGCGGAAGATTGACATGCGGATTCGAACTCATTATTGCATAGCCATTCTTGCAACTCGTAGTCAAACTGAGATTGCGCTATCACGCATCGTGAAGCCGCTCGAACGGAACCGAGCCTACCAGTTGCCCGAATCACCGTGGCTTTGCCCCGATGCTGGTGTTGCATTTGTTGCAGAACCTACGGCTTTCATAACGACTACTGTTGTCAATCTCCCTGAACCTTCTCAGGGTGAGTCAGATTCCTCCCATTATATTGGGTACTCTTTGCCTGCCACCTCCGTATTTCGAACCGGTGGCCTATCTGCATATCTGTTATCCCACGCCAGCATGCATCGCTCACTTGCCCTGTGTGCTCGTTTATCGCAGAGTCACCATAATTCAGCATGCAACGAACCATTTACAGAAGTCTTAGCCTGCCTAGGTGAGACTCCGTTTAGCACGCAATTGGTCTCTGAAACTCTCGCTGACTCTCCAAGTCCTGGGCGCGTCCAAGACAGTCCACCACCGCGAAGCACTCATGACTCGACGGTTTCTATTGCACCTGTCGCGCCTGTAACCCCGAAATTGCTGGCTTTGGGGCCTTGCGAGGTGACGATGCATAACTTTGCAGACTTTCCAAAGTCACTCTCGGTCACGATCGCAATCTCAACCCTTGCAACGGTTGTCGATCCACTTCGGGTCGACGAATTGTTTCGCGAGCTTTGGCTGAGCTATGTGATTCATTACCCCCATTTCCTCGAGACGTTGCAGTACGCTGCGCTTCTAGACAAGTTGAACGCTGTATCTCGAAATCGAGCATCGCTCAATTCCTCAAGTATGGCGCAACTCAGCATAGTACCGGACAATGAGGAGCCATGTATCGTACATGGTGATATCTCGCTTGATTTCCTAGAAGTAATTCTCGTTGCACGTCCGTTAGCATTGGCACGAACCGAACAGAGACCCTTGCGAATGTTCGCTTACCAAGGTAGCTCCCGAACAGGCACACATCCAAGTGAGTTCGCAATGTCTGATCTACACTTTGCGACCCTTGGAGAGAGGCCGACCGATAGACTGGTGCGGCATGGAATCGGAGTGACGCACAAAGCAAACCCAGTCGATGATGTGGCTAAAATCCATGCATTACACATCCGCCTTGTTGACATGTCACTCAAGTGTGCCCTGGGTGTCGGAGACGTTTCCAGTGACAACGGTCTCGAGTTTTCAGGCCAATGTAGTAACGTGCTGCTCACGCGTAGCCAATTTGTGCTTGCCTCGAAGATACTGAGGAATCTGAGCGACAACGCGTGGGGCACATATCTTCCATATTATCCCCCTCTCTTCCAGGGCCCGGAAGATGTACTAGTCTCCGCAGAATCACTAACTATGCAATCTGAGCCCAAACCTATCTCAGATGAGAGTACAAGCGGCACACAAATTGCATTAGGGATTGTGGCAAAGCTTCAGGGCTTGCAGATAGATATATGTCTGCCCTTCCTCTTGACCTTCTTAAGGTTGCAGCAGAACACTAGCTATCTCACGTATACACTCTCTCTTGCACGCGAAATGAGTACCGTTTGTCCTGTAAACGATTATGTGCAGTCTATGGCTCCTTTCGAAGAGCTTGTGGACAAAGGTTACCTTGGATCTTATTTGACACCTCTATGGCACGACGTCTACACACGTATCGCCACTGCTGAAGCGACAGGATTTGGTGAAGAAGGCGAACTCGCACCTGCCCCCCATATCGCCCTGCTAGCCTTTGCAGCAGGAGTAGCGCGCATTGCCCCAAAGCCGAGGCTATTTATTTCTGCATCTGGTGGCAGTATCCCAGTGAGAACCGAGCAGTCTACATGTCCTGGCCCCGCCGCAGACGATGTAACGCAGAGAGGCGAGATGGAAAATCCCACCTCGGAGTCGGTTTCTGCGAACAAATTGAAAACTATCTTGTCGCGCTACAAGTTCGTCCCCAGTGTTTCAGTGAGTTCACTTCACTTTTCATTCTCATTTAGCGAGCATGCATCACCTTTTGCGGAAGCACTTGCTTCTGGTACCATTGAACCTCCGCCAACCGCATATTTCCTCATCGAAAACAATTTGGAGAATGGATCACAACGCTTGTCAGTTGACACAATTGCGTCTGCCATCGAGACTGCTCACCGTGCATTGCCACGTATTCCTCCAGCTGCGATCTCTTGCATCCCGCCACTAACCCAGGATGATTCGCTCGGATCCGAGAGCGCAACAAGCCAAGTTCCATCGCAAAATCGACGAGAAGATTTTACACACTCATTGAAGAGTAATACGTATCAGAGTGCCACAGCAACTGGCCACTCGCTTCCGTACGAACTCGATGACACCAGAGCAGCTTCGGACAACAGCTTCGTCGTTCATGCAACAGACCTTAGTCTGACTCTCCCCACCATTGGTGCTTCGAGTAGTGAACATCCGGGTGTGCCAGAGGAAGAGATATCCCAGTCCAGAGGTGAGACCAACGCATCCCCAATTTTATTTTCTGCGAGTCAGATAGTCCTGGGGTTTGATTCACGACCATGTATGTCTATGGATAAGGTGGATGGTGCATTCTGGCCTATCACTCGCGATCGCGACTTTACCCCTGATCTGGCGATTTCAATGGCTGCTATGACAGTGATTCAGCGCCCGGATGGTTTCTTTATGAGCTGGGTTCAGTCTGCGGTTCCACGATGGAAAGCTGTCAAGCGTGCTATGATACTTTCCCGACAAGCCTTGGTTGATCTTGCGCAAGACAAGCTCTCTTGGGCTATCACCTCAACAGCGACGTCTTCAGCGCTCCTATCCCAGAGTGGAGTGAGAAACCCCCGCTGTCCAGCCTTCTGGACACTGAGTGAATGCATTCTTCCCGCCCTCTGTTCACCTGAGTCTCCGAACACACTCGATCAGGAGCGTAGCATGATGGAAGCTGTCGGAGAATGCGCGATTCGCTTCTTGCAGGCGCACGCCGATAATCCATTATATCGCTGCCTAAGTTATGAGGCGAGAAGACAGTTAGCTGCATGGGTTATGCTCTGCCATGCCGAACGCCAAGTCACTCGCCTTGATCCACTCATGGGGCCGCGACCAAAACCTATTCCATTAGATATTGGTACTCTGAAAGTGCAAATTAAGCGTTTGCGGTGTTTTTTGCTTGATACAGATCTTAATGTCGCTATCAGGCACAAAGCGCATATGCAGACAGATGTGCGAGAGCTATGCCGTCAGCAGCTTGTCACGCTAGTGCACCATGTATCTCCTGCAAGATTCTGGAAAGAAAACCTGGCACACAGTTTCGAAGAGGCATATTTTGAGAAGGGCACCTCTGCGACAGAACAGGTCCTCAGTGATGGTATTACACGTCACATCCCTGCCCATGCGATGGCGATTCAGCGAGAAGTTTCCAGTGGCTTGAACCCGTTACTAAGTGACTTGTTCAGGTTATTGCCATTGCTCCATCTCCGCCGCAATGACTCGACCTCAGATTCCTCGCAAGCCGATGCAATGCCCATTACCGAGGAGGATATCCTGAAACTACTTGCCTTAACTAATGCAAACGGGCAGCCACTGGCTTCAGGCGGTGAATATTCCGTGAATGCGGACGTCGGCTCAAAGCCGTTTGCAAGCCTTCAAGCGCCTACGCCTTTGAGTCATCTGCAGTCTCAGTTTGCAGAGGCCATTGCAATATGTGCCCTGCATGAACAGGAACTGAGAGAGCATCATTACGAAGACCCCGCGACAGTGAGGCACTTCAAACCTGCTCCCCATTACAGCATGCCTCGAAATGGTGAGCTAAGCTCGCCAGGTCCCAACCTCTCAGTCACACGCGCTAGAACATCCACAAACACGCGTCCGGAAGCCGACGAGGATCGCAGGTGGTACGAGGAGTTGGATGATATAGTTCGAAAGATCGGATTCCAGTTGCTTGACGGTCTTGCATATCTAGGTCCTATTGTGAGTGACAAGCGTAATCTCGTGCCCCTCTCCAGCAAGCATCAATCTTCTACGCATGATGTCGACTCAGCGACATCCCTACTTGTATCCTCTCTTCTCGCAAATGCTTCTACGATCAGCAGTTCACTTCAACCTGCATCGAGTGTTAATAAGGACGGAACTCGACACGCAACATCAGCTCATTTCTACTCAGGCGTTGGTTTGGCTCCTGTGTTTGCCGGTTTGCCCTTCCTAGCACCATCTTTGCTCCGTCACACACCTGCGATAGGAAAGGTCCTGGAGAGTCTTCACATCTACCATACTATGATCCGTAGTCGATTGTTCGGGGGACATATGCAGTGCCAGCAAGATATCACCCTCGAAGTACTGTCCCCCCAACGTGCGTCCTCATTGGGAATCAATGACAGGAAGCGTCTGGTCACCGACATTTCATATCTTCACGTTAATTCCGAAGAGCCTCAACTTCAACATTGCTTCTCGGATCGTTTGAATTGGATCATGGTGCCTTTTCATGAGCTAACTGCCACCAGTGGCACTTACGTGCCAAGTCTTCCAACGCGTACTCCATGGCTTCGTTATCTGCCAGCATCGAAGTTCAAATTTGATTCGATTTGCAAGTACTCCATTGCCCAACTTTATGCCCGCAGTGTTGCCACATTCGATTCTCAGGACGTTACGCTTGAGTTTATTGCGACCGAGCCGCTTATGAATTTCCCAGCACTACTGGCGCGAACTGCCCAACTGGATTCTGCACAGCGACCTTGCTACTTCTTGAGAGAGCTAGCCCTTGCCGAGAGAATCAGACGTCAAGTGATCAAGCTCACGGGGCAGTCCCAGACACCTGGCGCTGAAAGCGCGAAGACCTCAGACAATCAGCCATCCATTGAGGATTCCTTGTTTGCAAAGACAACTCCGGCCCTAGATGCTCATCACCTGCCTTGGCCCCTCGCACCATATAAGCGTCGCGATTTCCTGGTGAGTGAGGAGGATGTTAATGTTCTAGATTTTCAAGAACTATGGGGTCGGCACTTGCGTTTAAGCCTGTATAAAGCGGAACTGCGCCTGCGCTCCGAAACACCCTTAGCTCTTTGGCAAGCTCAAGAGGCTAAGCTCTGTGGCGACGTTATTTTTGGACAGCTTCACTGTCCAGTTCGGTTCCTGAAGCACGTGCCGATTGGAATCTCTCCGCTTCTCACGATTTCGGTCCCGTTGGCGGCGGCAGTTCCAGGTAAGATCTATCATGACCTACACTTTACGGTAAGCTCCAGTGAAATATCCTATGGCCCAGCTCTAATACCTCAGATCAATGCATTTGCACAATGCATCAATCGTTTGACAACGCCAGTTAGCCCGCGAACATGGTTTGGTTCTGCACTAACTTTGAAACGTGCCCTTCAGCTTAGTCCCCTACGAAATGGACAGCATCAACATGACGAGCGCGGCACCACAATCGCAACTATTATTGCGGAGCAAGCCCCTCGTCCCGGCTCGAATATATCTCAGCATCAACAGCTCCAGGGGCTCGCTGAACTCCGAAATGCGCTGGCAGATCGAGTAGGCAATGTAACTTGGCCTGCTCGAACGTCTCCCTGGTGGGATGATTTGAGAGCAAAGACCCATGGACGATTCACCTTGGATGGACGCAAATGTGTTTTACGCATTATTGCGTCTGCATATCCGGCAAGCGTCGTAAGGGCCGAAGTCGGTGGTAGCCATGTTGCGCTCTTTATCAAAAAGGGAGAGCTTGTGTCACACACAGCAGGTGGATGGATTGATATTGTACATACGCCATGGGCACCTCCACTGCTAGGCACCGCGGGAGTTTTGGTTGCTACCTCTCCGAGTGTTATCGTTGGTGCGGGGAGGAGATGGCGTGAGCTCAAACGCATGGGCAATGAGCGCAACCGGGGCTCAGAATCAGATAGAGCCGAAAACAATGCCACAGGAGCGAAGCGCTCTGAGACTTTGGAAAGTTCCCGAGAGAGCGCCACAGTTATTCACTCGACTACGATCGGAGCAGCCTGCGGAGGGGGAGCACCTGTCGGTCTAAGTCCCATGACCGAGCGTACTTGCGCCCTGTATGTCTACGATCCTCTGCCTCTGACGAATCCAACAGCAGCTTATGGGCTGCGAGGAATATCAGCAACTGAGACCCGAATCCCAGTATCGCGGGTTATAGCCAGCAACACTGGATATCAGTCGCCCGTATCGGTAACATCACCTCAGCAGACCCCATCAAGTCCCCCTTCCATTGCCAGAGGTCTTCGGGCTAATGCCCCAAAGCCTCTAATTCTTCCAAAGTCGCCTGAGCGCTACATGAGCAGCGCATCTCGCTCTACAGTCGACTGTCAAGCTCGCTCGTTGCCAAGCTACCATGCTGCAATCCAGGCGCTGCCTTACCTACTTCCACGCGCACCGCTGCAGCCTATGCCAAAGCTTCTTCCACCTCCTTTAGCACTGGCCCATGGCAGGCTGGCGTCTTTACCTCGCATGATCATACGCCTAGCCTTCGTCTTCGAATGTGGGAAAATTGCCTCAATTTACTCTCCTTCTGTGTTGTATGAAGCAGAATCAATGGCCCAGGACTCGAGCTCACAAGCTAATGCGCTGCTAGCTGCACCGCGCTCTCCCACGCGTGTCCACCAATTGCCCCTATCAAGCTCGAACCACGACTCCCACGTGCAGAACATATTTATTCCATTGCAACTGCTACCAATTCCAGAAGTTGTTTTGCAGCGAGCGCTGAGTGACCACTTCCAGCCTATCCTTCCTGCAAAGGATGCTATGCTAGCGGAGCCTGCACCACTTCCGGCTGCAATACCTGCGCCTCTGCCGACTTCAACAAAGCTCCATCGACGACGGTCCAGTGCAATTTCAATGTACCTGTTCCATCCTGCCTCGAAACTCGACATCAACGAAGCGGTGCTTTCCTCGGTCCAGGATACTCAAGACACACCACCCCTTGTACAACCTGAACCTAGTGCATCTCCAGTAATGACTTCAGCGGCTCATCATGGTCGAGCTGCCCATACTCAGAATGAGTTCGTGCAGATCGGGGTTGGTCGCTATCGCAAGCCTCTGCCTTACAACTCTCCAGAGTTCGCTGCCATAGCACTTGACGCGGCATGTAGCGCGTGGAGGCGCAGGGGACACAAAGTGCTGCCTTCTCTGGCTCAAAACCGGTATCCCGTAGTAGATCCTTTCGACCACTACCTCATCAACACCTTCTGGATGGCGCCGAGGACGCTGGCGATAGACATTTCGCATCCATTCGTTGACTGCACTGCACCATTTGCCTCGACAGGATTACGTGTATCACTACGTTGTCAGCTTTATCCAGCAGACATAGCTCTGACCTCTGAGGTTGACGCCCGCATATTTAGCGAGCTCAAGCGTCGGCTTGCTCCAAACGCAGACCCTGAGTTTTTTGCTGCGGCCAGTGAGAGTGGGGCTGGCTTAGACTTTGTTCGGCTATATATGGCTCGAACACGCGAGGTCGATAACGTCAACCCAACCTCCATCAAACAAACGCCTTGGGATACGTTCCTGTCGCAACGTGGAGCACTGAGTATAGCCGCCTCGCCATTCGCTCCTTTGGGCTCGAGTGAGAATCTGGACTGGGTAGCTGCTCCTCCCCTCCTAGACCCAATCGTTACAATTCGAACACAGGCCTCGAAGTGGATCTCATCCCTGCTTGCACTTCTCCAGAACCCCCCAGCAAGAATCAAACGAAGTCCAGTTGGCAGTCTTTTTATCCCAACGAACTTGCCAATACCCTGTGTGTCACCATACTTACTCAGTGAATATTCGGTGCACGACAGCGTAATTGAACTGCGCCGAGGCACCGACGAACGCTCCTTAAGACGGAGAATCCTGTCTTCAGGGATTCTTAATTCTCACACGCACGCTCTCGTCGCCCGCGACAAGCGTGCTGACAGAGATCCTTTCGCCAGGCTTCAGAAATGGCATATCGAGATGTGTCGTGAATTTGTGTCATCTACGGCTATATCCTCCTCTTTCCTTAAGGAGACAGCAATGGAGTATGATGTTCAATGCTCACTGCCGCTTCACATGGCGACAATCCACAGGCTAGTGACCACCGCGACGACGGAGCTCTCAGATGTTTGGAGTGCTCAAAGGGTGTCATTGCAAGCAGTGCAACCGCGAGTTGACGTTATCGTCCCTGAGATGAAGTTTGACTACTATCGCATTACCCGTCCAAGCCGTGGTTTCTATCCCCTTTTCCTCCGCTCGATCCTCTTAGGATTGCAACCCTATGTTCTACTCTCATCGCAACCGAACGAGCTACTTACCCAGCTTCGAGCGCGCCGCACGGCCACGACAAGTTCACCATCTTCCCAACAACACACGCAGACAGCGGCGAGGCTCGCCTCGTATGCTCCCAAGGTACCAAGCAGTCCCTCCAGTAGGCGTTCAGAAACAGTGTACATTCCCTCCAAGCTTCGCATGCAGCACCCGACGCTTCCGCCGATACGAGAGCGAGCCACAGAAGCCCCTCGAGATGTTATGCAACAGCGAGATCAATATGATGTGGAATTCGAGCAGTATATCGCGAAGTCTGTTGGAACCATTACCTGCCTCATGTATGTACAGCTTGAACGGTCGCTTCAGATCGCAGTGGCGCTGGGAGCCCGTCCCAAGATTCTGGCTCAACTTGTTGCAACCATTCAACACTCGCGAAAGCTCCAGTTAGATGCTACGGCTTCGCCAGCTGACGGTTTGACCCAGTATGTGGATATGGGTCTGGGTCTTGGATTGGGAGCGAATGTCCGTCTTCCGGAAGAAGTCAACATCGATTTTATCCTCACTACGGTCTTTTCAAGTCTTGACCAGGGTTTGAGTGAACAACAACTTGGCAGCCAGAAGAGCATTAACATCAAGTGCGCCCATCCTAGTCATCAGGGAACACGTCGCGGTATCAGCTTCACAGGTGACACTCTCGCGTTAGACATTACTTTCGTACGTGGTTCGACGGCAAGCGGTAAAAATGAGATGCTCACCGTCAAAAGCGCTATGGATGTCGTTAATGCGGGTGTTCGTCTCCTCGTTGCCGCTGGCCCTGAATGTGTCCCAGGCGAACTTCCGACTGATATCGATAGTGACCTTGGCGCGTCAACTATGCCTGGTGACAATTCCCGAAGGGCAGATCGTCGTAGTTCCATAGTATCGAGCATCGCCCCAACCAGCACGAAAGGATCAAGCACATCCAATCTTATTGACGCGGTGGCAAAGATGATATCTCTCCCCTATGCAAATGCTGTCCTCAACACGATCCGAGACGCCTTCCGAGGCGTATTGGTAACTCAAGTGAATCATGCGCTCCTGCGAGCTGAACAGCCCGGTCCCAATTCCTTTTCGGGCGAGCCTGGGACAAGCCTGGGTGTGAGTATCCAAACTTCGGATTCACGTAGTTCAGCACCGACCATTTATCTGTCTCCGGATGGCCGACTTGCCTTCGCTGCAGCTTGTCGGAGAGCGTTCCTTGCTACAGGCCGGGGAACACGTATCGCTTCGAAATCACCATCTGAGGCATCCAATGTGGCATCGCGTGCGCCGTCCACGATACAACCTACGAATCCTGATGATCCCCTCCTGCCGACCCGATCGTTGTGTGGATTACCAGGGGTTCGGTTTAGCGATAGCCTATTTGCCACGCACTCTGCGTCGCTGTTCGAATTACACTCACCAACGGCTGCGGCGTCCTACTTCATGTCATCGAAGCTATTTATGTTGCGGTCTGAGACTCATGATTTAGGACTGACAACTCCACGCATACTTTCTCCCTCTGAAGTCGAGCCTATTGGAGCCGGAACCGATCTTAGCGCGAACATGTCTACTAGCGCTCATGCAACTCGGGGAAATCTTGCGAAACCACCGGAGAGGTCCTCAGCGAGGCATGAAAGTGACGAAGGCTCGCGAGCCAAGCCGATTAACAAAGAGGCGAAATGGGCAGAAGAGGAGCGCTGGAGAGGGGAGCCACCATTTCCTCTTGTGTTGCGAGTTCCATCTAGTGCTGATAGTGCACTGTGGGCAGCAATTGAACTGGAGCATCAGCAGAAGCAAAAGTATATGCATCGCATGAGGCAGCAATGGCTGCAGCAAGGTCTTCAGGAAGCCTATCGTGCTCAAGGACCCTCATCTCAGGAAGAAAGCGTTCGTGATGATAGTCGCCTCCTAACATCTAGCTTTAGGGTGTTTGAGTTCGAAAAGGCGTCGATTGCGCCACCTGTCCTTAGCCCTGGAACTCTCTGTACAAAAGCCAATGATGATAGTCAGGTAGCTGATTTCGAGCCTTTATATTCTACCTTCTTCGTTGCATCCCTCCTGCCTGCGCTCGAGCTCGCCATGGCTTCATCCACAAGCGCAACCGTGTCTGCTGCCGCCAAGGTCGGTCATGTTTCTGCGCATGCTCTGGAGCGCGTCAGTGACACTACAAGATCATCAGATAGAATTGATCCTAATATCGTGGTCTTGGGAGGAATCATTGGGGACGCAAAGCGCTCTGCGGAGAGCTACGAGTCCCCGCCTCTGGGTCCTTTAAAGGCTCCCATCTGGTCTGATATCCAGGCTCTTCCTAGTGCTCGAGCACATCGACGTCGAATGAGTCACGTACTTGCCAAAGAAGAGAACACGTCATCTGGTCCTGCACCTTCGCCAGCCCATAGACCCCCTCTGTCACCACGACCTCTCGAGATGAATCAGCAGGCGATTGAGCAGCTAGTCCTACAGAGCAAACTTAGTGATACCATCGCTGGAGCTTCAGTCGAAGCCGCAGTAGGCGTTACCCGATATTTTCTCACTGATCTCCACGTCCTCTGGACATCCTCAACACGTCGTGGGTTCTCATTATGGTCATCAATTTTCTGGCCCAAGTCGCGTGATCGCGACACACATTCGTCGTCGTCTAAGAGTCCTCCTACAACAAGCGTCGCAGCTGGAGGTGAACATAGTCAGCAGGGTCGAATATTGTCGTCATCCGTTGCCGCTGACGGCACCGTCTCGGAGGATGTCCTGCGAATTCCGTACCCAGTCGTATCTCCTGCTGCCGTTCCCACTGAGATCCTTGATGCTGACCGTCCAAGTGTCACAGACCTTGCCGCTTTGAGTTCCAACGACTTCAGTCAGTACGCCCTATTGCGAGAGCGTATCGATGACCTCAAGGATGCTGGTCAGCTTCCAAACCTACCAGTTGAAACACTTGCAACGCTGGCGCTCACAGGTTTCCTCCCCACTTCTGAAGCTTCGCCTGAGCAGCTTCAAATTCAGCAGGAGTATTTGCGAAGTTTTCTGCAGCAGGGTGTCAAAGAGTCGGAGTCAAAGGCCCGGCCACAGCAGACGTGTGCGTCCGAACACGAGGATGACCATGATGCTGCAGCCATCTCGTCATCCATCCCCCGTCGCCCAGACCCCTTTCAGCGTTTGCAAAGCGTTGATCAGGCTCTAATTCCCAACTTTGCAACGTCTGACGATATGCTACAGCTCCTAAAGGACACGGATGAGAGCAAGGGACCAGAATTCTCAGGCATCGAAGCTGGGCAAGAGCGTGAGAGCGTGAATACTAATGCTGAAACGAACTCCCCGCACCCTGTACGACCGAATCAGGCCCAAGCCTCTCTCGAGACAAGATGGTCGGGTGACGATCCTTTTGAAGCCGCAGCACTTGCGCTGCCAACCCCCCATTGGCATCGGTACTATATTCTAGATGTAATTCGACCTCAAATCGCTTTTGAGAGCCGCATTGACCAAGAACAGTCTTCTCCTGCCTCCTCTCAAGAGCGTGAAACTCTGGGTGGCTCTGGATCCAACGCAGGGTCCTTGTTCAACTCCAGTAAGAAGCCAGCCAAAACACCTTGGAGCCTCCTCAGGAATGGACTACTGCTTCGATCTGACGAAGTTACATCGGGAGATGTCGCAACACTCGGTGCTCTCATGCTTGACCTTACGAGTGTTGGCCTACATATTGAGGCAGCTGCCGATTGCTATCGCAACGCCCCCTTCGCCAGTCTTGCTCCGATCGGATCGACAATGTTCGGTGTTTATACTGGTGCGTTTGGCGTCCTTCTGGGTGAGGGTCCCCAACATGCGGAGACAGCTGGGCGCCTAGTCCTAACAGCATCCCAAGCGCGCGTTGAGGGTCTCGGACTGCCAGTACTTCGAATAGGCGCGGCGACTGCATTAGGCTGGCTTCGACAACAACGCATGTTACAGCGACGGTTGGCTCGAATGGCCATTACAAACATTCCCTCAGGTTCTCGCTCGCTCGACGTATCACCACCCTCTTCATCAACGCAAAGGCTGAATGAGTCCATTGATGAGAGTGTCTCGATATTAACCCCCGCACCTCGCAATGCCCGTAACCCTGGGAGCGAGCAGATCGCGTCTGATCGTGGCCAAGATTCACCTTTGAATATCACCCCTGCACGCCTACTTCCCGCGTACCAAAGCGTGTTTCCTGTGCCGTATGATGCTACAAAACCGCGCACCATGTTTAGCTCGGCAGAGAACCTCTCTTTAGGACCCGACTTCATCGACATTGACACATCAATGGATATCCCATCGCCACTGCTCTCCCCCACTGTCGGACAGGCTCTGGTTCACTCGATGACTGATAAACAGCGCTTGAGTCTCGGGAAGGGTGTGCAAGACGCAGGAGACGCTCCTACTGAAGTCGCGGAACGCCTTCTAGAACACAACCTCGAGGCAGATTTTGAGGGCAATGGACCTGTGGCTCCTGAGGCTGCTCATGGTGATTCATCCGATGTCAACAAAGGCCAGAGAATTGCGACCCTTGAGCCGCTGCCCGAAGATTTGCCTCTGCCAAATACTCCTCAGGCCGCACCCTCATCATATCAACACATTACCCCTCAAACGTTGCATCGATCTCCTCACAAAGTTATGTTGAAGGTTCTTACGGACGCAAATGATGACAGCTCAGTCACATCTGCGGAAGCCGATCGATCACCAGTTGCTGATATCACCGGAAAGAATGACTCGTACACCACCGCGTATAGCGCATTCCAGACCCCAGCCACGCATCTGAGACGGCGTCGGATACTCCAGGACCAGGGCTCAATCTCTGAGCTAAGACAGCATACCCTCCAGCAGCACCGAACAACTGGACAATCGGCCACAGACATGGGTCGAAACATCATTGAGGGTCAGTCTGAAATGGGACAGCCGAAAAGGCTAAAGCAGATCGCTCTTTTCCCGAGCGATCTCGCGGATTGTATTAGTTCGGAACCTGTACCATTGGCATCGCCGCTCGAGGCCAGCATCACGCCGAAGCAAACACGACGGAAGGATGCGGCAGAAGAGCGTCGGCATCATAGGCGAGAACGATCCCGTGCCCTTCTTTCGGTTGCTGAAGCCTTGACTGCTCCTTCGACAGAACGGGCTCATTCGAAAGAACGTGCGTCGCTTCTCGATAAGCCCTCGCCCGACCCGTCGAGGGCCCCGGCTTCAGAAAACACTCAGCCGTCTGCTATTGCACAACTGTCGATAGATACGCAGCATGGTAATGATGTTGAGTCGGCATCTGCGGAAGTCTCCCCTCGCACGATATTGGCGACCCTAATCGAGGAGCATGGTGCTCAACAAGCAGCTGAGACCGTGTCTTCCGCACAGCCGAGGACTCGTCGAGCATTGGTACCATTGCCTCTATCATTGCATGCAATGGTTGCTTCTACATCCCACGAAGTGCATGCTATCCATGGTTCTGGTTTAAGTCTTCTGCAGAAAATTTCCCCCACCACTGCTTCGCTTCCCGTGGCTTCGCCCGAATACTCAAGTCCAAAATCCTCTGCCGACAAACTGCATTCCCAGACAGGCCACGATGATCGGCTCTCGGAAAGAACGTGGAAGGCTGCCTCTCCCGCGCACTACAGATCGACGCATACGATGAGTCCAAATCGAATCCGCTCCCTCACGATCGCCGACACACCAAGTCGAACGAACTTGCTGATCTCCGATACTCGGGGTGACAACCAAGAGGCCTCTCATACTTTCGCCTCAGATGCGCCTAGTAGAAAATCGCTCTCATATGAACGAACTCCATCTCTGCTACTTGCTCCATCAGTCTTTGTCCAACCAACCCAGAATAGCGCTCATCCAGGCTATGAGAGCGCCTCTACGTTTACAAGGCCGCGAGGTGAGTCCGAATTGATTGAGCCCTTATTCCGCTCCCCGCGCCTAAAAGCGTACAATGCGAACAATCAAGTGGACGAACTCGAAGTGGCAGAAATAGTGCGCGACGCAGCTCGAAATGTTGATATGGGCGAAATGGAAACCGCCGCGAGAGGATTATCTGTGGCTATTGGAATGGGAGGCGGAATGATCGATCGGCTTCGCTTAGATAGGCTTACACGCACAACCCGTGGATCTGGTGCACTCCATACATCCAGCCTGACCTTGCCCACGGAACCAACCGAACCCTCCCCTGAACCCTACGCTGAGTCTGCATTATCTCCATGCTTACGAGGTGAAGCTTGGCCGTTACATGAGAAGTCGCACACCTCCGGTTCGGCAGGCCAGCCAAATAATCTCCATGCAGCAAAAGAACTGAAACGTAAACACACGGCTTCTATGAACCGAACCTCAGGCAAGGAGGTATTTGACGAAGATGAAATGGGAGCTACTTCCGAATCCACATATTTGCATCACTCTCTTCGACAGCAGCAGCGCCAAGGCTCTTCACGAGATGTGGTAGGAGCCTGGATTCGTCAGGAAGATCATGAAGGTGACCGCGATTCCATGCGCAGCAGTATAGGCCCATCCCCTCGCGCAGTCTACGTACCAAAGTCGCGTTCTCTATTTGGTTCTGCGGCGAAACTAGTGAATAAGCTGCGTGAGTTCGCTCGTGATAAGTTCGTCGATACGAGCGCAAGGGTTGACATGGGGGGCACTCCCGATCCCGAAACAACAGTGGATGTGGAACCAGCAGAGCCCGTGCATGACCAAAATGACAATCCTGATGCGAAGAGGTCAGCAACCACTCGTTTACCGCCAGTCCAGTCGCCACCGACCTCCACAGCACCTGCCGCAAAAGAGGGTGAGCGATCCGCGAGATCGCCAGCTGACACTCTTTCCACTGCTTCCTCTACCAAACTCCTGAGATGCATTCGTCGAAACAGAGAACTAGGTTCGCCCTTATACTATAAAACTAAGATTTGTGCAACGTTGATCGATGCTCAAATCTATGTAGCGCCCCTTGATGTCGATATCTCTCGACGACTAAGCTGGGTACCACGCTCAGCGTTCAATGATCGATTCCCCAGCCCAATGCCCGATGTTGACGCCAAGGATGACCGAACACTGATCGAAGAGGCTGATCACGCATATTCGGCTTCACGTGAAGCCCAGGAGGCCCGAGCTGCAGCCGCGAGGTCAGCTCATAACGAAGGCCTAAGCATCGGAGTCGTGTCCTCATCGATGCCAAAGCAGCCTATTTCTCCGTTTGCCTCTAGTACTGGTGTCTTGCACAAAATTGCGGAACCCTTCACTATGTTTATTTCATCATCTTCTCTCTGTGATATTGATGATGCTTTACTTCTTCGAGGGCTCCAGCTGCGTAGTGCAGATCAGCCCTATGTCGTTCCTGCTAATGTCTTTCTCGCCCGACGAGCGAATTTCAAGCCAGGCCCACTCAACTGTTCGTTGCAGAGTGTCTTCTCAGTCGGAGATCCAACGGTCGATTCGCGCGCTCGAAGTTCCGCAATTTCTCTCAGGAGTGGGTGTAGAATTTTCCCACTTGTGTTCCCCAAGGCACCACCGCACCATCGAATTGTTTATGAGGATGAACCAACCCTTGATGAGTCCCTTGGTGGGTCTGATAGCGACTTACTCAACCTGAGTGCATCGAGTTCTTCGCATGGGCTTTTGGCGCATTTGGCACCGCTTCTAACGTATGTTGCCATGTGTGCAATGAATCCACAGAACATCTCGGGGTCTCTCGCTAGCTCCACAACCAGCAGGTCGTCTGCACCTCGTCGTGGTGTGACAGGACAAGTATACAGAGGCAGAGGCCGTGGTTTGCACGGGTCTGCCAAGGATGTTGTCCTCAAACAGATGGGAATGGAATACTTACGACGATATCACCAACTCGTACAGCGAAACCTTGATCTGGAGTCTAGTCAGAGGGATCATGCATTCGTGGATTATCCTGCCCAAACTCACTTGTCACAGCGTAGTTTTGCAGTACGCTATGGCGTTGCAGAGCTCATTAGTCGAGGCCTAGCGTACGAGCAAGCCGCTCGCAAGGGTGAGTTAGGAAAGGATGACCACCAACTGGCTTATCTTACCACCCAACTTAACTGTGATGTTGGCGCTTTGGGGACATCATACGAGCCCTCAATATTACATCCGATTGCCCAATCTCTCATCCTCGCCAATCCAAACGGACGACAAGACAGTGTGCTAGACCAGCTCCTTGATCACGCGTCTGAATATGTACCATGTATTATCAAACCGCCCCCACGTGTCCTATCCTCATCCCTAAAGTTTTTCCTGCCTACAATCACGACAACTATCTCTGCCTTCGAATTTTCCATCCTCGTCGATGTTATTACGAAGACTGTCCTGACAGATCCTGCCGAGCTAGATGCTACGGGTGATCCAGAATACGAGTTCGCTGAAGATGAGATTCGTCACTCTCTCAAGGCAAGATACTTTAGTTTCCATCGTGGACTCAGCCCACGGCACGAAGCTCATACGAGTAGGTTGCGGGAATTGGGGCGCGACACGGCGGCTGCGCTCGCGGAACGGCTGCTCGAGCAAAGTATTGCCGCTCGCCTTTTGCTTCTCCAGCATCAAGTTGACTATTGTGGACGTACTTCAGCTATGCGCCACGTGTCACACGCCCCCAGCTTACTGCATAGCCGACAGGGTGAAGTCGTTCTACTCGAACAGCTAGACCCGCGAACAAGCTCCATCCTCGCCCAGGCCTCACATCGGTTACAACTGGTTCCCAAGCACAATCGAGAAATGGCGACACTGGAGCTCCTGGGAACGACTCCAGCAGCAGTGAGTGAATCAGTCTCGCTGGAGTCCGGGAGCAATCTAGCGCTCCTGCGAGGTCGAGAGGTGTTCAACACGAGTGGAGAGACGGACGACACTGACGGGACCGAACCAACAGAATTCGGATCAACCGCAGGCTCAGGGACCTCTGTCGCCTCACGCTTCCGCCGGCCCACGGACCCTGTTGGTATCGAATTTGACCGGAGGGTCAGAGAAGCGCATGCGAGCGCGTTGCTCGCGGAAGTCGAAGCGGGAGAAATGGTACGCCTTAAGATATTGTGCAATGTTCTTGCACGCCTGATATTGGAATGGAGGTTGGTACAAGCCACGGCCTCTCCCAGCCGAGCCAGAGAACTATCACAAATGTCTGAATCACCCATGAATCAAGAAGTGAAGCCTGCGAAACCCACACCCAACTTTTGCGCGACTCCGCTAGTTGGGTTGCTCGAGCCTGTTCAGTTAGGTGCACCTCAGCTTGCCCCAAAATCTGGACGTGAAAGCATGCTCTCGCCTGAAGTTGTTGCAGAAGCATACTTTGACTCGATTGTGTCCCCAACAGAGCCCACAAATACCTCCGAATTTGAGTCCTGGAACTGGAATCTCTCGCGTGTGGCACTGATGCACCTCGCCCTTTCAGCAGCAAACGCTGCCGTAGAACACGGAGTCACAATACCCCAGAGCGCTCAATCTGCCTCAGTATTGCTCAAAACGAAAGCATCACAACTCACACGAAAGGAGACTCCAGTTGACACAGAGCTAGAGTTCGTGGAACTCCTTCCTCTACTAGTGCAGTCAGAAGATGTGGATCAGATGTCCGTAGGCTTGAGTCCGGATAGCATCCGTGGGAACGGTTTCAGCTTCGAAGTCACACGGCATTATCCCATGAAATCCAGTCCTGTGAACAAGACATCCAACCCTGTCACTGTCACTGACTCGTCCGCAGGGCAATCGCAGCGATCCGTCACGCACGAGGCCCTACGGACGCTCTCCTCAAGGAGCACTGATAAAGATCAACTACCCAAGGACGCCGAAACCAGTTGCCAACAAGGATCTACGCTTACAAGGGAACTGACCTATTTCGCCTCTTCAGAGGACCTGATGCCCCAAAAGAATACTTATGAGCCGCTCCTGACGACTTCTTCCACTGAAGACACCTTGGGATCTCACGTAGAGGATGAGTATAGCATTGTTTACGAGTGGCCCAGTCGAGCAGAGTATGAGCAGGAATCGATTGCTCCTGAATTCCTCGATGTACTCGCACGAGTAGACAGCTTGCTTAAGGCGGAGTGGGAGCGAGTTGTCGGCTCAACTACGTTCTCCACGAGCACTTCAGCGTTTTTCGCGAAAGCCTTCAACGAAGCGTCCGAGTCCCCGTATGATGTCGAAGAATATGACAAGGATGTTGGAAGCCCCATTTCATCAGATAAGGCTCACTATCCTGACCCGTCGGGCCTTGCCAGCGGGCGCCCCGACGACATGGAACATCTTGAGGTTGATCTCACCTCTACGTCCACATTGCAGCAAAGTCACTCGTTTGTTGTTGATCCCGGATCACACGCAGGACCAAACACCAGGCTCCCGACGCCTAGCCCTGTGCTGCACTTACCATCTGCTAGCTCTGGAGAGACAGCGATTTCACAAGCTTCCGAGTCACACGAAAGCCCACTTCAAGACGAACTCCGATCTCCTCGCGGGCTGCCACATGGAATGGACTATCGTGGACCATCCCTCGATCCACTTTCGAGCAAGGAAGCGATGGAACTTGGATTCCTGTTAACAGCGCCTTGGCGTATGGCACTGGCAGCCATAGGTTCACCTTGTGTGCCACCTCGCTCGCGCATCCCACTTCTTGACCGTTTGCCAGTCTCTGACTTGGCCACCCTATGTATCCAGTTTATCGACGCAGTCATTGCGCAGCATGAGAACTTCGCTCAGCACGCAAATCGGCTGCACACATGGAGTACTCTAGACCAGCTCGATGAGGATATCAAGGATCCCTCACGTCGAGAACTCCTGCGTGCGCTAGCACAAACGAGTGCAGTCAATCGCTCAGGGCTTGTCCGACCCCTGGCGTCCGTCCGTAAGGTTCAGTATGCCGTTGCCCAGGTTGTGTGGGTCTTGACTGATGAAACTCAGCAGCCATACATTCATACTCAGCTTGGCGGTTTTAGCGGTACGCATAACACCACTCTTGATGGAAGAACCCACGTAACTATTCTGGCAAAGAGCGTTGTGTGCAAGAGTCACAAAGTGGAACAGATGCTTCAGACTGCACCGTCCAAGGCCCCCTTCAAGACATCAATTCTTCTCGAGCCAGATCAGCACCGTTGGGCGACTCGAGACAAGCACCGAGATGACTTGATTCGCGTTCAATGGTGTACGTACCCAAAGTTAGGCAACTATCACCCAAGGTTGGCGGAGATCTATCGAAGCTACCAACATCTGGAGCTGAGTATGTTCCCGGTAGCCGTACAGGTACCACAAGACCACTATCCTTTCTTCCGTGCATACTTCATGGGTGATATTCGAGGAGCAAGTGGACAATCGAGGAACGAAAAGCGTGAAGACGAGCAAGAGCAAATACGACAGGAATTTGTCAGCGGCTTGCGACGAACAGCAGCGACCGCAGCTGGATCACATTATCCGACTCATGAGAGCTTCCATGCAAGCCTTGTGGGGCCTGCTGGAAGTGGTTTCATTACGTCGCGAAAGCTCAAGCATGTCATTGGAGCCGCACGTAGGCCAACTGCTAGCGACGGCCTAGACGACTTAGAATCACCAAAGAGCCCCGCACGTAGTAGTGACGTGCCCAATAATGCGCAATTGTCAAGTGATCGTTCGTCCACTTCACATGCGACGACATCAGGTCCAGATATGAAGTTGGGACGAAACCACTTGGCTGAACTCAGCCTACCTCGTGACTTCGAATACGAGACGACTCGAAGGCACCACGCCGATGGTGATAAGGCGACAATGACGCTCCAAGATCTTGCAAAGTATGGCTTCGCCCTCGAAAGTCCCGATGCAGATCTTCGACAGACGACACAGCTCGAGTATGTGGCGACGGAACTGGACCACATCCCCTCAACCGCAGGACCACTTCTCACCCCTGCCAACGTCGGTGAGCACATGCCAACAGACACGCTATCAATCGCTATTCTACCCACACTGCCTCTACCGCTGGTCCCAACACGTGAGCACATTTTGTGCGTAGCCACTCCACGCGATCTCGTCGGTTATGGACGAGATGACGCCGTTACGCTAGCTCGATTTGGTGCACCCAAACATTTCCGCACATTTTTGCGTCGCTGGAGAATTTCAACCGGAACGTTCCTGCTGACTCTGACGTTGCTCAGGCTCAAACCTCAATGTGCAATTGCAGTCCAGCTACGGAAGTCTGCTGACCAGAGCTCGCATCGGCCACCAACCTCTTTGACCCACACCGCGATAGGAGATGAGTCTGGGCAAGGATCATCATACCCTCCGCGGCGTCGGTCGTCGATTTTATTTGGGGCCGCGGGAGATACTGATGCAGAAACTACACACGTGTTTATTGTCGCCAATCCTCAGATTCTTACACATCGTATGAAGTTAACCAGGTGCTTACTCAATCAAGGTGATGTTGGTAGTCTTCTCACGGCCGCGTCAGCGCTTCCACCGATTGATTTACCACGCTCTCTGCGACGCCCACTCTATCCTGTAGATGTTCTGTTGCAGCAGTACATTCAATTTAGAGTCCTTATTAGCAGCCCAGAATTCTCCATGTACCGTAGACAACTCGGCCTGCCGGATAAAACGCATCTTAGCATGTTGAGCCGGCCGCATCAAATTAATTTCCATGCGTTGTCAAACGTTTTTATTGCCTATGGATATTTGCGGCCAGTCTTCGCTCAGCTTGAGCGGACAGGCCGTGGTTCTGACCTTCCGGCTGCGCTCTCAAATCGTGGGTTTACAGAAAGTCTTACTGCAGAACTTGGAGAAGATACCGATCTCCAAGCTGCTGTCATGCTGCTCGAGCTGGGAGGAAAGCTTACTGGGCCGGACGAGTTCGTTGATGACAGTGTGAATGACAACAATAATGCTTCGGTCTCTACTTCATCCCTCGTTGTTGCAGGAACGAAACAGCGAATACCCCCAGAGCAAGTAGGGGCTCCGGCGTTGCTGGATTTGGACGATCCAGATGTGGAAACCTTGTATCCCGCAGTGAAACCTGCCCAAAGAGACAACGTTTCTGATGGCACTGGCGCGTTGCCTAAGCTCATCGCACAGGCACGAGCAGAGACATCGGGAAGCCTGCAGGAGATTTTGTTCAGTCCTCGAGCACAGCCACAAGCGTTACAACAGCAGCAACAGCAGCAGCAGACGGCCGCAGAGCGCGCGCGTGCAGGTACACAGGTCCGTTGGATCTATTACAAGTATGTCAGAGTCAACGACTTGACGTTCACATTGAGTTATCACGGATCCCCGATTGATGTTTCAAACCTACTCTTCAGCTCAGGTGCATTTGTCCGCAGCCGCTCACTGATGACGATTCAACAACTGGTCAGCTCGATTGAATCGACATTTTACAAGCGCCTGCTCTGGCAGTGTTCGCAAGTGTTTGGCCGCAGATCGAGTACCATTACAGACGAATTTGACCGATTGACTTCTGTTAACCAGCTTGAGAGTAACTTAAAGGCGGTGTTGAAACTCGCTGCACCTGCTGAGAAGGCTTCACTCTTTGAGAAGTTCAGGAAGTGGTTGAGGAGAAAGAATGAACAGGTTGATGCGGCTCAAGGCATTACTGATCGATCTACCGACGGTCTCACGCTTAGTGAATCTTTCTCTGACTTGAGAGACGAAATTGATCAGCAGGAAGCGAAATCATCTGATACTCTGGACGACTTGTCTGGCGAAGGCTTGATGTCTATCGCGAAGGCTACTCTGCTATTTGGTTCGCGCACTGTTGTCGATGAAGCTACAGCAGGTATCGCTACAGCCCGAGAACCTATGTGGCTGAAGAATGCCACTCCTTCCGTCTCTCGTCGAACGAAGCCGGTGTCTACTCACCAAAGCACCCAGGACGCCGAGTCGTTGTACGAGCAAGGCAATACCCCTCGAGACTTGGAACCCGTGGTATCGCACTCGTTTTCGCTGTCAAAGCCTTCCTCTTTCTCCAGTACTCCTCCAGCTACGCCAGCCATAAGTGCTCGTCAGAGCCACAGCGATCCAGAACAAGAATAGGCAAGAATCGTGTGTCAAGCTCGGAGTCATCCACTTACACTCCTAGATTATATTGTAGAATATGTCGTCTCCGCGGAATAAATGTGTCAATTCCGAATTTATCTCTAGACGTTAGGTGGTACATTAGGCTATCGTCGTGATCCTTCGCGAGACACCCAAACCACAAACCCCGGCAGTGAATGCTCATCCAACTGCCGCTGCCACTAGCCAGGCAGGTGCAATCATGGGACCTCCGATAGCGTTCGGCAGTTTCTCACTTAAATAGAGCACAGGACTACCTGTTACACCTGCAACACAGCTGGTGTACCCAAACTTTACATGCCAAAGCTTATTCACAGCGGGATTTACGCTGACTTCACCGTGTGTTCGTCCATCCGCAGCGAAACTCAGTCCGCATGCCTTGTGACCTGAATTTCGTGACAATTTCAGAACGTATGCTCGGACTTTGGAAAAGAGTGAAATTCGGGGGTCTCAGCAAGGCATGGGGAAGATCAACCCGCTGAGATGGATCTGGATGATATATACGTTCGTATGCACCATAGATCCTTGTAGGCTTGAGCCAGATCGTACCGCATCTCACCAGGAGAGACCCCAACCCCTACTCACAACTGTTCGACTTTTCAGATCATCCTACTTGAGTCCATTGGTGGCTGCATACGCGTGATTATATGACGACTTACATTCTAACTAGCCACGCCAGACGCAAGCTGCGTGTTATGGTTGCAGGCGTTGAGTCCTTTGCTGGTAGACTACTATGGAAATTCTTTAACCATCGTGGCTTTGAAGTTGTCCCGGTGCGACAGCGTCGAAGTGGCATGCTGGAGAGCGAAACCATCATCGACTGGGACATGATTGAAGAGCAAGGCTTCCCACGCTGCGACTTCGTCGTGAACTGTGCGCACTCGGATCCCTTTGAAGAGCTGAAGAACTTCACCGACTTTAACAAAGTGAAAATGGAGCAAGGGCGGTTGCGTGCGATCAAGATCCTCGCCAACGCGATCCGTACGACCGATCGTAAGCCCATGGCATTTGTTAACCTTGGAAGCGCTTTCTTCTACCCCAGCAGTAACCGATTTGAGCCCTACACGGAGGAGTTTAAGCTTCCCGAGACCTCGGACGTAAACCTCAGCTACTTCACTCGACTAGAACGCGAGATGGAAAAGCACACCCAAGTATACGATCCAGACAATGACATCTTACCCAAGCACAATCCACTCCACTTGGACCATGAGGAATTCTATCGTGAGTTGGAAAAGTCACCGGCACGCTCCAAGGCATTGATCCAACAATCCCGCGATGCAGAGAACCGAGAGCACGAAGTCCAGATGTCAACGTCAGCGAACATTGCACGAGGCGATGCAAACGAGTCCTTCGGTAAGATTCGCACCCATAGCAATGCAATTGCTGCAGGTCTTCATGCAGAACAGCCATATAACGCGGATGAGAACCAGCGCTTCCAACACTCTGCTGCTAGCCTCGAAATCAACTCCAACCCAATCACTAATGCGCAGGTTCGAGTTATCACGGCACGTGTGGGTCATATCCTGGCACCTGGCTCGCCCCTCCTCATGGAAACTGAGACGCTGCGTAAGTGGGGCATGCTTGGCCCACTCGGTTCGGGAACCCAATTCACCCCCTGGATTCATGAGCTGGACTTCTGTGAACTCGTTCTACAGGCCCTGGTTGATGAAAACTACACTACGGGTCCTCTCAATATTGTGAGCCCCGAGGCAACTACTAACTCCCAGCTCATGGAAGCACTTGCGTTGGCTTCTCACTCTCCACTGTCGAGCTTCAATATCGGACAATGGCTGATTGTGAAGAAGTATGGGCCTGTTGTCGCACAAATGTTGTTGAACTCCTACAAGGTTGCACCAGCGCGTGCGCTTGCGAACAAGTTCAAATTCCGTTTTCCTCACGCGGATGCTGCGGCTATGGATGTTTTTGAGCGCATCCGCAAGCACAATCACAAGAACTGGTAAGGTTAACTTCAACTCGTTAGACCAAATGTTTACAGAATGCAGTTTGGTTATATAGAAGCCATGTATTTTGTTTATTACGCTGCATCTATGTCAATACACTATCTATCAACGGTACTTCTATCTCTACATTACATTCTCATCACTCAAGTACGCAAGCTAGCGCGGGTGAGCGAAGGACAATTTTGGCGCTGGTTTTGTGCTGACGGCACCAGATGGGACGGACGTATTTGCGGCTGCAGAGGATAGGTTCGGTCCGGATCCTGATGCCGCAGCCTGACCTGTGCCACTTTGCCCGGTGGCTGATCCGCTAGAACTTGACTGGTATTGCTGAGATTGTTGCTGCTGTAACCGATAGAGATCCATCCACAACTTTGGTAGTTGTTCTTCGCGATTGTTGAGCGCACCCAGTTTGCTTACGTAGTCAGGGGCCTGTGTGTTGCCCGTTGTAATCAGTGACGACGCAATACCGCCGCTGCTGAGTTTCATTCCTGGTTGACCTGAATTGTACGCACTGGAGTGATTTGTGGGGGCGATGAATCCATTTTTGTAAATGAGATCCCAGCCGCCGACTTGTGTTTCATTTCCAGTTAAACGCTTTTCCACGTCAATTATTGTCAATGCGTCACTCAGCATATCAAACTTCAACTTGTAGTCATGTGGAGTGTTCGCTGTGAGTGAAGGGCAGCCATTGACCTCGAGCAGCCAGACCTTCAAATCTGCGTCGATCAAGATATCGTATCCATACAGAGCAAAGCTATTTTCGTCCGAAATCATGATCTTCTGGACGGCCAGGAGGGCTCTGACAATTACTCGCTCAATATCATTGAACAGCTTGTTAGTACGCGCCTCTCCAACTTTGCTCATGAGATAATGCTTCAATGAGCGGATGTCCCATTTCCCTCCACTATCTGCGTCATAGTCCGGACCTGCCTTCTGCACTGCTACGTTCGTAAGATGCACAAAACTGTTGGCCATGTCCGAATCTGACATGGAAAATCTTGTGGAACTGAATCTACAGAAGGCATCACGGCATAGCCAGACCGTCAATGGGTTGTAGGATGGCACAAGTACATAAATTCGACAATCAAACTTCTTTCCTCCGATTAACAGAGGTCGAGATATGTACTCCTGCGCGATATAACTCTCTGTGGCAGCCGACACGGCCTGTTCATCATCGTTGGTTTCGTCGGAGGTCTGATTCCCATTAGTCATACCATCTAGCGTTACCTTGCCATCTTTCCAATCAGAAACCGCCTTGAGTTTGTCAACGAGGAAGATGCCCCGGCCCTGGCATTGAGAAATAGGCTTCATGATCCAAATACACTGGCTTTTCTTAAAGGCGTCTACGAAGATGGTATATTCGCCGGGCAGGACGTATGTGTCTGGCATAAAGTCGTACTCGGCAGCCTCTTGTGTCTTACCCTCCTTCTGCAGTGTGCGCCGCATCCTTCGAACATTCTTGAAGAGCAGGTCCTTGCGTGTAATCTCATAAAAATTACGGTAGTGATTGACTCGCTGGTGGGAATCCAGATGCACTTTGCAGTACACGCCTCGGATCCAGTCTCTTGGCATCCAACCAATATCCCATTCTGTTTCCGAAGTGGTTTCCTCGTAGCCTTTGGCTCGTAGTACATCCAATATAGTATTTGTCAAGTGGCATCTGAATCGGACCCTTTGATTTGTGTCCCGGACACGGACCTTTCTTCTCCTATAGGTGTGTAGTATTAATAAGGAACGAATACAGTGAGCATCAGTTAAGATAACTGCAATTTCAATACAACGTTGATGCGCTAGCCAGGCGAATAAAAAGCGGAATTGCGCGCTTCAGCCGTCAAACAGGCGAAGCGATACGTAGACGTACATCCTCCAGATATTGCATACACCTTCGAAATACTTCCGACGTATTTCGTTTCGCTCTTCAGCCGACACCAGTGCAAGTTCGCTCGCGTCAGGTGGTTCGATCATATGTGGTTCTGATTGAGCAGTGGCAGTTGTAGCTAGAGTAGCACTCTCCCGGCGGGGCACGTACAATCTGTTTGTACTTGCAATGGCAGTTTGGTTCAATGGGAGATGCGCCGTCGAAGTCACCGTCGGCTGTGGGGGAACTGCGGTTGAACCAAACGCAAAGACCGCCCCTGCTTGAGAATTATCTGGTGCACTAGGTCCGCGCCGGTTCACAGTACGAACACTGCCACCCACACCACTACCGCCACTTACTTGGCTTTGTGGCTTAGCACGTGGAGGCCCAGGGCGTGGCATGTCTCGTTCAGGGTCCTCATAAGTTTCGCTGTCGGATGCATTGTCCATCGGACTAGGTGCTTCACGAGCCTTCGATGGCCTCGGGTCCACTTGAGACTCACTAGACTCGTCTGGGTCCGGCGCTCGCTGTGGTGTGTCGGGTTCATCATCTTCCTCAGCGTCAGGTCGGAGTGGCACGCGACAGGGCTGCTTAAAAACCCGGGTTGGTTGTTTGACAACTTTACGTGCAGCCTGAAGCTGTGCCCGGCTGTTCGGAGCCGTGGATGGAGGCTTCCTTGCTCCTTGTAACGTCTTTGTGGTCGAGTTGCTTAGGGTGCTAGGGTGTTGGGTAGTACCGTTCGGCCTTGCCATGCCCTGAGAGTTGTCCTGGGTGCTGGCCTCGGAAGATTGGTCTGCTGTGAGCAATGCATCAGCTTTAACCCGCGGTGGTCTTAAGCCTGAGCTATAACATGGGGGATCAGGTTCGGGGACTTTTGCTAACAATGAAGTCGAACTGCCTTCAAGGCTTGACACGTCTTTGGCAACGAGAGACTTGGCGCGTGCAGCATTCCCAGGCGCTCCGATGCTGTGACCTTTCCCGGCACCCCCTTCGTGATGCAGCAACGCATGTCGGAGTGCAGACAAACTCTTGGTCAGTTGTGTATCATTTGTTACGGTTGACAAAGAATTCGATGAGTGGCTCGCTATAGAAACTCCTGGTCCTACCGGAGTCGAGCTCGGGCCGCTTAGGTTAGCGGTCTGTGCGACAGCTGATATGGAATATGGCCGATCCTGCACCGCAGCGCCTCCGGAGATACGCAAGCCGAGAGACTGTCCAGAGCCTGCCGCTGAGTTGGGTCTCGGCGCGAGTTTAGCATCGGCAAGTGAACTTGTCAATGACGACCTGTGCTGATGGGGATACCCGGAATGGGAAGGGCCGAAGCCGGCTCCAACAGCACCTGTGCTGACTACACTGTGCCCTGATAGGCCCGCGCCGCCATTGGCAGCAGCAGTAGCGCTGCCTCTCAGGAAAGTGGGTGTCTTGGCCTCGGAGCCAGAGGCTAGGCCAGATAGAGGGTGGTTCTGGACCGGATTGACATTCAGACGCTTCTGAGAGACCAGGCCCGAGTCGAGCATGTTGTTATGCGACTCGGGTTCACTGCGACACCAAAGAATTGGGTTTTTCGTCTCGTCACCCCACAGTACTGTTCAATCAATGACTTGGATCGATAGTCCAAGTGTGCTGCAGAATTGAATAACTGTGGTTTTCAGGCGGTTTGGGATAATTTATCCGGTCCCAAACTGCCGCTACCCGAAGCAAGCTGAGTGAGTGAGGCAACGACGTAAATTTCGTCGCATGCACTCACGGTTGCGTGCGTATTTCAGCCCCCTAGCAAACCTAGAAAAGTGTCAATTCAAATCGCTTTTCGGGCCGAGAGCCTTTGAAATTCAAACTCAGTTGCTGGCAAGGTCACTGGCTTGAGCGAGGAACTGGGCGGTGAGCGACGCATTTCGCACGTAATCAGCAATGAATTAGAAACTTGTATGAGAGTATGTTCGGATTAGAGGTATCGGCCGAGTCTAGTAACAAAGGGGAGATGCACTAGTGCAGCGGATATACAACCCTGTGTGAATGACTAATGTAGACTGGGTTTGTTATCAGACCATTACGCAACTGAAACGCGAATGGCCGTCTTAATGTTATTCAGAGGCAAGCCTGTTTGACCGAGTTTAAGCAACTTACGGCATAATAGTAGGCTTGGGTGGGACGTCAAGCATCAGTCGTCCACCCTGAGGTTGGCTCGAAGAATAGCGATAGCACGCCTTGTTATGTAGGAAAAGCTTGTTCCCAACAAATAGGAAAGTATCTGAAGTGTTTGTGTCGTAGTCTCCACTCAAAATGCGCTCCTTTACCTCGCTGCTGAGCGCTGGTACCTCGTACTCGGTCTCCCACGTGTTGACAGTGTTTGGAGGGCAGAAGCTGAAGGTAAAGTCGTATGACCGAATGAGGGTATTGCCACAGTAGTGTCGCTCAATCATACGTAGATTCTCCAGGGGCTGCTCTCCTACGCTGAAGGTGACCCGTGTGCCGATGACGCTGCGATCGAGGAAGCTGGGGTGGAACGTGTAATACACGCATCGGGTAACGTTTGGATCGATACTGGGAGGGAGTTGGGTTTCGAGCTTGGGCTCGGACGGATCGCGGCGGACATGATAGATCACCTCCTGCGTCTCGGCATCCTTGATCATGAACTCCAGGATATCCACTCCGTACGTGTTCGCCGAGATGGGGCACAGATAGCCTACATGCAGGATTCGAAGTTAGGTTCGTAAGAGGAGAGATCTTCATGTTGTTGTAGATGGTATCATGCGTGTAGGATATGCAAAGCGATGTATAACATGTTATTACCACAGATCAGAGCGGTTTGTTGCACAACTTACCCTCGGCGGGCCCTGATAAGCTTAGAACGTAGTCGGGTGTTACCTGAGTTGACATGGTTCTGAAGGTTTGGATAGAAATACAAGTGGCAAAGTGGGGACTTGTGAATCTTAAAAATAGCAGATTGAGTATGTCGTGTGCCCAACAGCGTCGCAATGCAATTCGACTTCGGATTCACGCACAACATGTGTCCAAATCCAATTCCTCGACATTGTACTTGTTTGAGCTTTCGATGCCACGAATCGCCCACATAGGACCTGTTGAGGCAGTTTATGACCTTCCCCCACGCATCTCGATTTGCTTGCTAAGAAAAAAAGCACTTTTATGATCAGTGAAATGTGAGAAGCATATTCACACGCACACGTACACAGACATGTACAAGTACAGATCTTGAACGCGCTCATCCAATACCGTCCAACAGTTGGATGGTGCGTCAGAATTTTGTCGTGGACGAGGAACTTGACTGATTAACATGCATATGCAGATCCTGCTGGCTGGCAGCGTAATACGCCACACAGTTTGATTGCTGTTATTTGCTTAGACATGTGTATCGTCGAGTATATACAGGCGCAAGGGCAGTCCAAAGATGGAATGATGCAGTGAAATATAGAACCTCAACTGAGGATGGGCGTGGCCCATTTGATTGTGTCGTATGGCGTGTTAGGGGGAGATACTGTGAAATGTGTTTGTTTTCTTCGAAGTTAGTGGCATGACTAGGTAACGAACCAGCGAATGAACTGATCGGTCAATTGTAAAATAACAAGGAGGGAACAATTCTAAGGCGGGCTGTTATTTGGTGGGAATAGTTTGTGCTCTGTGTGTTGGAACATTGGTTTTGTGCCACGGGATGATAACTAAAGGCTAACTAGCTTGATGGGACATACGGTACGATATACTGATTACACAGGGGGTTGCATATACACAATGGGATCAAAGTGGGATCAATGGTAATGCTGATAACGATCCTAAGAAGATCTAATTAGATCATAGCCAACCGAGTCGCACATTCCTGGGCACTTCTTTCGTCCATTCACCTAGCCGAGGGTAATCGAGGAGTGACCACCAGGGGGTGCACGGACGCGAACCGAGGTGTGAGCCGGAGCAGCCTGCGTCGGAGCTGGTTGAGGCTGAGCGGACTGGGCAGGAGCACCATGAGAAGGAGCGGGCTGGCTCGCACGAACAGGCGAGCTGAAGATGTGGGACTCGCTCTGTCGAGCAGCGCCAGCGCTCTGGCGTGGAGCCGGTTGAGAAGGAGCAGGCTGCTGGTTCAAGATGTCCGACTGCCATTGGTTACCGCGGCCAATGCTACCACGACGGCTGTGACGCTCGCCGCCAGCGGGAGCAGCGTCGAAGTTGAAAATGTTCGAAGTCATGTTTGTCGCACGGTTGGCTGCACGGTCAGATACCGCGGTCGCGTGCTGCTGAGCCAAAGAGTCCCGCTGCTGCTGAGACCGGTACTGCTGGGGCTGCTGTTGCTGCTGCAATTGTTGCTGCTGAGCGGGAGCAGGAGCAGGATTGCGCTGACGGCCGTCATCAAAGCGAGCGCTGGGGTCACCGATGATGCTACCGATTGTCGAGTTGCCGCCTGGGCGGGCGAGCACGCGAGAGCTTGAGCGATTCTAAATCGAGAGATAAAGGGTAGGGGAGTGCTCAATCAGAAAGTGCAAGAATCAGTGGAAATGATAGCGACAGTGACAGCAGCCACCTCAGCTACTACGCGCCCCAGAATTTGCCAGATGTTGTGCATATGACGCAACCGGATCCTGGTCGCGTGTCTCATAGCGGCTCGTAGAACGTGACTCAGGGCCCTCTATGGCCACTTTGACTAGGAGAGATATGCGCAGGCAGCGTCTCCCGTTGGTTTTCATCACTCTCGAGACTTGGGCATCCAGACACCGTGCGGCGCGTGCGCCTCGAGTTGGCTCACAAGTGTAGGATTCTTCTTCGAACCGATTGATCAGGTAAGGATCTGTGAGGAGACGGGCCCCTGCGCGTTAGGCTGCAGGCGAATACAACCTAGGGAAAACGTACGGGGTCCTGAATGAGGTATCCGGGTGTGACGGACATTCTAGAGTGATAAAAACTGGGTGTACAACAAGTAGGAATCCCTCGACCGTTAGCAGCCTGATAAAAAATGGATTTGAGACGATTTTTCACATGAAATGCGGGATGAGGTGGGCAGACATACGGGTATAACAGTAGCCATAGGTTTGATCCTGCATAAAATTTACTTTTATAGCGTATATCTCTCATGCATATCCACAAAACAACACCCGATCCTCTTGGAAACTGACTGCTTTTTTAAACTCACTCGATTGTATCCGTCCTGGCCCGGAAATGAGGCCGGAAGTTTGCACACACTCGAGTGTGTGGCGAAGGTTGGCGTGCACGCAGACCGAGGTTCTATCAGAAATCATTGAGAAGAAACATTGAAGGCTTGCTGGAGGACTAGATTCTTGAATTTAACGTCGTAATACCGGCCAGGAAAGAAGATACGCCTCGTACAGTCAGCTCGAGGAAGCGTTCGTTTCCGAGCCTCGAGCTGACTGTGGCGTGATACTCAGCGCTGATAATGGACGTGAAAATGAATCTGAGGCGCTTAGTAGTAGCCTGCCTGGCGCATGTGCGGCGCCTAGTCACACCTCCAAGGCTGTGGTGTAGGCCAACATGCCACATACACTGCCGAACTCGAAATGACCACAATTCCAAACAGGGCCTATGAGCGAACTCCGAGAGTGGGCGTATCTCGCGAGAGAGTCGTTAGCTGCGACCGGAAGTACTGGCCCACGTTGTTCATTTCAAGACACTTGCTTGTGCACCCGATTCACCCCCGCCGCACTCCCCATCCCCACCAGCACTGAGCTGAAATCACTGCGTCAGCAGGGATTGGAAGCAAATTGTTGAATTGCTACAGATTGGAAAGGTTGCGTTTTGTACGGGTTTCCGGCGATGAGTGACGCCGAAACCGCGACCGAGCCCTCGAGGCATTCGGGCGGAGAGGTTATGGCCGCTTCAGCACCCGTAGCTATCATTACAGAGTTTGGAAATCGCAGAAATCTACCCAACTCAGAAATTGCGAAACTGAAACCACAGCTGCAGCGTCTTGTTCACATGATGCTGTCGAAGCCGGCAAAAACCGATATTACCCACGACATTGCCTTGCGCACAGACGTCATGGTAAAGCAGCTTGTCCCCCAGTCTCGTGCGCACGTCAATGAAGCCGCATCCAATTCCAACTCAACCTACCAGTCCCCCCTGAGTGACACATTGAGCGTCGCGGCCTCGACGCTGAAGGTGTCACGGGCCTCCGCTCCGGCACAGCTTGGCCCACTCACGGCTGACGCGTCTCAACCTGCCGGCACGGGAGAATTGTACGCCGCAACCACGATGACAACTACGAGTGTAGTGAGTCTCGGACATCCAGGTTCAGTCACAGCGGCTCAAGAGTTCCCTATGCCGAGACCTGCACTGACAGTGGAGACCCAACAGTTGTTGTCACCAATGACCATAGAGAAGCACGTGCTTCCTGGTCTTGCGAATCTATCGCCTACCCAGAACTCAATAGTGGCTGCCTACCCTGCGCATTTTGCCGCAACCCCTGTCGTGATAGAAGCTTCAGATGTTGTTGGGTCCAGCAGTAGTCAAACGCTCCAACAGGAAGGCGTCAGGACCCGCGATCTACCTGTTTGTAAGCCAACAGGTGCTGGCTTAGCCTCCTTGTCCCCCGGAGCAACCCTACCTGAGACACATCTCATCCAATGTAAAACATCCAACTCGTCAAGCCTTGACCAGGAGTCCCATCATGTCACACTGAAGCATTGTGTTAATGTCCCGCGAAGTGTTTCAGAACCGGGAGGGGGAGAAACTAATGTATCTCGCAACTCACCTGCACAACGTCTTGGAACCGTTGTCGAGCGACTCGTTCATTCGACGAGTAACCGATCAATCGAAGAAGATGGTGGAGTTTTGGACGATCCCAGCGTCTGCGATCTCGCACTGGTTCTGCCAACTCGTTTGGGAGAACGCCCTATGAAGCAAGCAGAGCAAGTGCCTTCTGACTTGGAATCATCCGTTTCGTACTCCTCGTCAACCTCTCGTGCCATCGTGCTAGAACCCGAACCTTTACAGAATCCTGAAGCGAAGGATAAATCGGCCCACTCCACAAATTTGGTGAGTTCGTCATCTCCAATTGTAAATGAGCCAGAAATCAGCTTTGGGCAGAATGTGGCGGCAGGCGCGTTGGCGTCACACTACCACGATCTGCATGTCCGGATGAATGAAAAGTTCGGTCAGCACACAACGGAGTCTAGGAAATCTTCCAGCAACCCTGATAGCATTCAGCTAACAACATATATTGATGACCCCGTACAGGCAGCAGATGTGGTCGTCAACACAGTATCCCGATTTGCTCAGGCAGGAGAGTTTGCTGCCGCTGCTGCAGCTGAGCTCCTCCACTGCATAGATTCCCAGCGTTCCATTGCGTCAAGTGCAGGTGATTGTTCCACAACAGCACCCCTGATTGGTTTGAGATCGGACTGTTCTCCACCTCTTGACGGGGAGGATGGTGAATATGTAGAAATTGCCACCCCAGCCGTCCAAGCTTTGATGAACCCACAGAGCAACAGCATGGCAAAAGAAGTCACAAGAATTAAGATCCCAAAGCAGCCCAATCATGGTGAAGACGAGGAACGTATTACCACTCTACAGAGCAGAGTTGAAGCACGGCATCCACCGTCACTCCCGGAAGACACAATCCTCCAAGCCAAGGCAGTTGGTGTAACATCGGGTGCTTTCCTTGCTCGGCAAGGTGGCCTTAAGAGTGGGTCTCCAGGAGACGCGTGGATTGTGAAGCCAAGCTCGCTCGAAGGTGCCGCGGATGCTGCATCGCTATACAACGATGAGGAACTCAAGCTGATTGGTTTACAGGCGGGCCAAGACTTGGCATTGAGACGCAATAGTAATAACTTGCTACTAACACATCAGCCAACAGATGGTAGCGGCACAGAACATCCAACAAACGCTCAGAGGGAGTCTGGCCACACGCAAGATCCTCACACCAATGATATGAAAGATATTGGCCATCAGCGTGTTGCCGTGAAACGAGGTGTTGAGTATGGCATGGCTGCGGAACGTGAAGTCGCAGCCTACCTCCTCGATCACGAGGGATTTGCTGGTGTTCCGCCAACCTACCTTTACGTTGCAGCGAGTGAAGTTGCGACATCCACCACGCTTGCACCGGGTCAACTCCCCGAGTCGAAGATGAGTGTCTCACTCAAAGTGGGAGTCGGATCGGACGCCGTAACCCTTGCTGAAATTGCCGCGAGTCGAGTTCGAGAGGCTGTTCAAAAGCCATTCGTTGAAACTGTCAGCACCACCGGCAGCCCTGAGGTTCTGTCAAATATGGGGGGCGGACTTCAGACTCAACTCGTTGAGCAAACCACAAAGCGACAGTCAACAATGACATTGACGAAAGGCAGCATCCAAAGATACGTTGACAACATTGGAAGCGCAGAGGATATGTTTGTCGGAGGCATGCCTATTGACAAAGACGAGGTACACAAGATCGGAATCCTCGACATTCGGCTGTTGAACCTCGATCGTCATGCCGGAAATATTCTGATCACCAAGTCTGAGGAATCGGGTAAGATGAAGCTAGTCCCGATCGATCACTCGTACATCCTTCCATCGATTCGCGATATGGCTGATGTCCGCTTCGATTGGGTATACTATCAGCAAGCCAAGCAACCGTTCTCACAGAAATCGCTACAGTACATTGCACGCTTGGACCCAATTGCCGATGCGATGCAGCTGCGATGGTTAGGTTTTAGCAATGAAGCTGCACTGTCGTGTCTTGTGTCAACACTATTGCTACAGCGTGCTGCCGCGGCTGGATTGTGCCTTGCCGAGATCGGTAATCTCGTTCAACGAATTGATTTCGATGAGCCCAGCAGCTTGGAGAAGATTGTAGGAGCTGCCTTCAGCCGGGTTCAGATGAAGGACACGCAGAACATTTCACATGAGCAGGTAAACTCGGTCAACATTACTGAAATTGACGGCACGCCGCCCCATGCTGCTGTACCCAGTCCTCATCATAGCAGTAGATGCGATTCTTCAGTCGAACTCCCACCTACGCTATCCCACTCCTCCCCAAGGCACGAGCCGGAGAATGGTTCCACTACCAGTTTTGAAGAGGATGGACACCAGACTTTAATGCCACCCCCCTTGCAGCGTAGTGTATCAGCTTCGCAAAGAATTAACGATTTATACACGCGAGTCGCAACGATGCATATTAAATCAGTTGACGAGCCTGGAAGCGAAACTCCGATCATTATGGAGCCATCGCGAGCCCTCGTTAGCATTGACTCACCCTCAAGCGCATTCAGTCAGACGGAAACGTTCCCACATCCGCGCCAGCCTCCACTGTCGGCTGTAGATGAAAGCGATCTTCGTGCTGCGGAAGAGTGGTTAAGCGAATTCCTAATGCACGCTATTGAAGAAATGGATGCGACAATCGAATCCGTCCTCCAATCACGAGAAGTGTAGTCGTTCCTACATCCGAACACGCGAACGGTATGTTATTGCAGTTGTTTGGGCGTCTAACCACATGTATATAAGAGCCTCTGACAATGAACTTAATCGCTGTATGAATCTGGTATGTATAGTTCCACCACACTTGGTTCGACAGATTTAGTAACACTTAGCGAGCTCTGCATGTTAATTTGGGCTTGAATAAAAGTTGCTGTACCACGCGCGTGCGACGTTTAGTTGCATGGTTAATCGCGAGCACCGACGGTTTCCAAGATGCGGTTGATATTGTTTGTGAGGCTTGTGCTGTGAGAAACGCCAGCCTTGATCTCCTTCAGCGCGTTGACCATGAGCTTGCGAGTTGCCTCGTCAACCTTGCCGATATCACAGAACGCGCCGAGGAGCGGAGCGGCACTAGCATCGCTGACCTTGGCGATCGAGATGCAGAGCTCAACGGTGAGCTTCAGGCCTTCGTGGGTGTATACTGAATGCTTACGATTCAATGACCACCAGCGAGCAACTGTACGAGAGTGGTTGGCCAACTCGGGCTTGAAGAAGGGCTCTCGGACGAGCTCTGCAATTGTCTCCACAGGGTTGGTAATGTTGAGAGAGCTAGTGGCGGAGATGTAAGTAATCACAGTGTCGGGGTGTGAGTTGAAGATGCCCTTCAGCAACTCCTTGAAGTCGCGGGTCTCGCTAGGCTGAACAAGCGCCTCAGGAACCAGGCGTGCCAAGGGAGGAATAATGCCAGTACCCTCGTGTACAATTGCTGCGTGAGGCTGCGAGCCATTGGGGGTTTCAAGACCAAGCTTGAAGGCAATGAGCTTATCAGACATCAGCTCAGATCGAAGGATACGCTTAGCAATATCGAAAAGGCTCAAGTTCTCAACTGCCTTGGCAGACTCAGCTGTTGGGATCGAGCTTCGAAGCAAAGGTTGGTAGTTGATGCCAGCCGCGAGAATAGCAAGTACGTGACGTTTCAGAGCACGCTGGTGCATACCCTTGATGTGTGGGCCGGTGTAAAGGGCGGGGTCATCCAGGCGATTGAGAAGAGCAATGAGGCGAGGAGCGTGCTGAGCAAACACTGCCTGGAGCAAGGCGATGCGGGCATCGGCAATGGGCCAGTAGTGGTGTGCCAGCTCCTGAGTAAGAGTCGCCTCGTCCTCGGTCAGGATAAGTGCGCGGGTTGAGGGGTTGAGGCGCTCATCAAGAAGCATCTTCATGTGCATGTCTACGTAGTTCTGAGAGACCGCGTAGTCGACATGCTTGGCAACCCATTCGCCCTCCCCGAGTTCGGCTGCCTTGCCCGCGTGAGGGTCGCTCGACTGATCACGGTTGACGAGTGCGCGAATAATACGGCTGCGTTCCTCGTCCGCTAGCTGGGCATATGCAAAACGGCGATTAATTGCATCAGGGTCGGACGTCGCTTGAAGTTCAATCTGTGCACGGTCATTGTTGCCATTGACGATGCGACCAAAGAATGACCAGTCTCGACCAACCGAGATGAAATCGGGCTTCACGTCAACGTTTTGGATCGTAAGGGTAGACTTTGCCTCATCGAAGATGTACACACCTTCACGGATGTTCTTGCCGTCCTTGACGAGAGCCCAATCAATGGGAATCACCCATGGGTCGTTGTCACCGTGCACTTCCCAACCAGTCTGGGTGAAGTTCACAGTGTACGTCTTGGAGGCTTCATCGTACGAGGACACATAGGTCACAGTGGGATGGCCAGTTCGTCGAAGCCAGCCCCGAGCCATGCGGGACAGGTCGACACCACTGACTTCCTGCATGCAATCGAGGAAATCTTGGGTCGTGGCGTTGCTGTGTGAGAACTTGGTGTGGTAGAGGTGAAGACCCTTGTGGAACTTATCTTCTCCACCCATGACCAAGGCGAGCATGCGGACGAACTCAGGTGCCTTGCTGTACGTCATCGCTGAAACGAGCTCAGAAGTAACGTTGAAGCCCTCAGGCTCGATGGCCATTGAGTTGGGACTTGCATCGACAGCCAAAGGACCAGCAACAGGCATGAATGCGTAGTTCACCTGGCTCAGGCGCATGAAGTCAGCGCCGAAGCAACGGTCTTCCCATTTGCGCTGCATAATGACTGTGACAGCCTCATTGAGCCAGATCTCGAAGGGGGATTGGCCGGTGACTTCAGAACCATTGATGTTGTGGTAGAACTCGTGAGCCTTGACACCCTCCATGTACACGATCTCACCATCTGCCATGTGTGATGAAGGAGCGATACGTGAGGCCAGAATCGTGGTGACGTTGGTGTTCTCCATACCACCATAGAGCGAGTTCTGCATGGCCAATTCTGCATAAGCAGTTGCAGTGTACTTGTAACCAGTGATTTTCCATGCCTTCATGAGCTCCTTCAATTCGGCGCGAATCTGAGCAAGCTCCTCCTCAATCTTGGCGCGTCCCGCGGCATCGGTGACAGCGGCTGGACCTTCGTAGATTGCGGGGTCAATCACTTCAACAGTAGGCACCTTAGTGTCATGATCAAACGTACGAATAGGCTGACCGTAAACTCTTGCCAGAGGCTTCAATTGGGCCTTCAAGTGCTCGCGACGAGCAATGAGCTCGAAGGCGCGCTCGCGTTCAGCCTTGTGCTCCATGGCCTCGGGGCCCAAAGCGAGATAGATCCACATAATCGAATCGTGCATTGAGTTAAGAGCACTGACGGCATGGCGCGGTTCAACAAGATTAGGCAGCAGGTACAATCGTAGGGTGATGGAGGTGCCATCTGGGTACTCGAGCTCACGGGTGTAGGTTGTGTAGGTACCAAGACCCATGAAGAACAAGTACGTTGCCATCGGGGTTCTCCAGTTGCGGTAGACCATGCGAATGCGATTTCCCGCCTGGTCTGCAGGAACATCCTTGGGAACCGTTGCGGGGTCAACCTGGTGGTAGACAGGAAGCAGCAAGCCATCGACTTCCTTGCAATAATCAGGTGCAGCATCACCGTTTGAGATGAGATCAGTGTACTCGTTGGAGGCATCAATGGTTACAGTGTAGCACATCTTGGATGGCATCTCGTCGAACGTAGGAGCGATACGTCGGAAACCATACTGTTGACATTGTGTGATGATAGTCTGGGGGCGGCCCTCAGGAGTGTAGTCGTAGTAAGCACCCTCCAGGATGTTCGCGGTAGGGCGTGCGATGGTCTTAGTAAAGAGAACAAACTGCTCACCCTTCTTGATCTCAACAGGGAGCGTGATGTTAATCTTCTGGTTCTCCTTGTCAACCTGGATATCACTTGAGGGAACGTTGATAAAACGGCTCTTCACCTGCTCGATCTCGAGTGCGTGCGAGGCCCAGTCGTTCTCAGCAAGCTTCTCAGAGACGCGAGAAACGACTCCTGGGGGTAACAAGGCTGCCTCAAGGATCTCAAGATCGTTTGCATCAAGGCGAATAACCTTGAGAGGCTCGTCAATGCAGTGCACGTAAGTGCCATAGCAATCTGTGAGGATCCGCTCGGGCAAAACATCAAAGTGAAGATTGAGGTGCAAACCCTTGGTGTTCAAGGCACCGAAGTCCTCGCGATAATGCTTGAAGCGAGTACGATCACGCACCTTGTGCTGGGGGCACTTGCACTGAGTAGCGTGTGTAGTCTCACCAGTTGCGCTCGACATGTTCCTGCTAATGTTACTGCGATGGGGCCGAGAGATAGGATCAACAAACGAACGCGATGGTAGTGAGGTTGTAAAAGCGGCCACATTGCGAGTGCAGGCATTCATGAGGAAGGTGGTAGCAATTGTGTCAGCGTGGAGGTAGGGGGGGATAGAGGAAGGATACGTTGAGTGAGCCGATCTCGAAGTGATCCGTGGGTTCTGAGTTCTACCCTGTGTGAAAGACTGAGTGTCACACGCTGACACTGACCGCCACTCAGGCTGATCACCCATGGAATGAGGGATGATGCGCTGCCCAGACAGCTGCGGCAAGCAACGGCTGGAACACCTGCGTGAATCCTCTGTTCTTCCCTGTCCTCCTAAGCAATGGCCAACTTTCTCCATCTTCAGCAGTCTCGCGAGCCGAATACTTAGTGTAGCGATGTGTCTCATGAGCGAGGCACGTTCGAACAGCGGCACAGTAGCTCGATTGACAGGCATGTTAGACGGATGTCGGGCCGTAGTCAGGTCGCTGGACCAGGGTCGATGGTGAAGGAGCTCCCCGCTGGTTACGTAGCACCTTTGCGTTGCACAAGGCATGAGGAACACAAGTGGGGATACAAGGTCAGCGCGTCAGTGTAGTCGGGATCGCCATCCATCGGCACGAGGAGAGTAAAACACGCAGATATAATATCTACGCAGAGTAGGTCACTTGACGGTACATCCAAAAGTGGATGAAACGTCAGTACTGGATAGATCTGTCCTGCTGGCTGACAGGCCACATGTTTGTGTGCAATTTCAGAGGAGGATCTGTGAATGTATCGTCAAATTACACAATTTTTTGTGTAGATCGAGTTAATATGATGAGAATAAATAACTTTGCACGCAGATGCACTCGATCACACACGAGTTATTTACTAGATCCTTTTGCGATCTTTCGTCTCCAGAATTGCATGTTTTTCACTTTGTGATCCACCAGGTCGAGTCGAGGCCATGTCAGGTCATCGGAGTTCGACGGCTGTGTGTCTAGGGCCTAAGAAAATATAGATATCGTCGTGAGTCGACCTGGCGAGGCTAGCCACTAGTGGATTTGAGCGAGCAAACCACTCCAGACCGTCAATGCCATCCACACTTGCAGTTCCACAGCTGGACGAGAATTCGGATTTCTGACTTTTGGGTGTGGGTGTCAGACTGCGTGTGTTAGCGTTAGTGTTATGATCTTTGGTGGATTCGCTGGGAGGAGTTTTATTGCACAGGACTGGTGATCCTGCGAGTGGAGCCGGTGCGTTCCCGTGTCTCCATGTTATGTGTCAGGTGCCGTTGTCCCTGACCCCTGGTCAGCCAGTGAGTCACTCAGTCAGGTCGGGGGCAATTCAGGCCAGGAGGGATAGCCTCTCGCAATGGCAATGGTTGGGTGGGTGGGCCAAGGCCAGTCGGACTCTGGGGTGCTGGAATATGGAGCAGTTTGAACCCAACAGTGCAATTTCCAAGTGCGAATATAACGCGCGTGGGGTATTATATCGCCTAGGCAATTGGCCCGCGTAGAAGCTCAACGCGTTGGAATTGCATTGAACCTGGTTGGATTTCACCAGAATCCCCGATTGATCGCGATTTTGAGTGAATCTCAAGCCCTAATTGAAGAATCAAAGTTGGAATCGGATATCTTGTCCGTAATCTGTTGTACCTAGTTCGGTTTGGTCCTGAAGACCGGTCTGATCCATCAACAATGAGCACTGGCAGCTATCCCGCGCCCAACCCGGCTCCGCAGCCACAACCGCTACCACAACCCCAACCACAAATCCAGCACCCCGCAGGATCGAGCTCAAGTCATCGCAGCGGACATCGCAGTGGACACCACAGCTCACAACAAAGCTCGAGCAGTCACCGCAAGTCGTCGTCTGGTTCATCAGGTTCGTCCAGAGCGAGCGGATCCTCGTCGTCCTCGCAGTCTTCCAAGGCTAAGGACCCCACTGTGGACTTGGGACGTAAGGTCAAGTCACAATTCTACTGTGATATCAACTTTTTCAACACTATTCCACCCGTGCCGTTTGAACCGAAGCTGGTCAAGGTTAATCCAGCCACGTTTGGAGCCGAGTACTCGTCCTATGCGGGATCCGCAATTGAACAGGCCATCATCCCCGACACGATCCCCGATCCGTTCCTCGGGATGAATCTTTCGCTGGTTGATGCAGATCGATACCGATGGCAGAGCCATGCTCAGGGAGAAAAGGTTCTTGCCAGCGAAGACACTGCACTTCTCTCGACGGACATGCAATCTGAGGCAGTACGTCGATATGGCGAGTCAGTGCTCGATCTGCGCAAGGTCGACGCGAGCGTTGCACGGCGCTCGGGATACGTTTCCGAGATTGTTTTACAGAAGTTCTTGACTACACCTCTGTACTCGGAATCACAAATCGAATCGTGGGCACGACGACGCCAGGCTGAGCAGTCGTTTGCGTCACAACAGGCTCAGAGCGATACTGCCGCGAAGGATGACCCATACGCCGGCCTTAACGCTAAAGAAATCGCGATCAAGTCGTTTGAGCTGGCCAAGGTTACACCGGTACATCCCAAAAACCCTAAACTCAAGCCAATTGAGGTCATTGATATTCTGCCGCGACCAGATCTATTGAACTCCAGTTTGACATGGATCGGATTCCGACGATTGGATGATGCACTGCTCCCGGGAGTTGGCATCGATATTCGTGCCATTGAACAGATAAAGGGTGCTTACAAACCGACTGAAGAGGACAATCAACACACCTTGGAAGCGCTGTGTGACGCTGTTCTCCAAGAGCATGGAAGCGAAAATGGTGTGGAGGGCTTCGGTCTCTACCAGGCTCAGGATGCGGCCATTTTGCTTGGCGAAAAGCGAACAGCTGAGTCTGCCGGCATTGAGCGAGAAGGTCCTGAAGTCAAGCTTAATTCCAAGCGTCGATTCAACTGGGTCCGTGAGTGTGAGCTCGCCCCCGGTACGGCAGTCGAACCCGACAACAACTACATTCTCATTTTGCAGACCGACCAGGCAACTGGCAAGAGCACTGCACACTATGCGCGATATCAGCGACGATTTGTGCTTCGCAAGCGCGTTGCAACACGTCGCGAAGGTGCTGTCGATGAAATTAAATCGAGACCCGCTGTGATCGAAGCTGTGGGGGCGCCTATGCTTGAGGCTGGTGTTCGTGCACCCTAAGCGCGATAGTGTGTGATTCTTATAACCAAGCTTATTTCTAGAGAAATACATGTCCACTAGTCCCATCAATCGCGATCACAGAACGTAGTTGTACTGTATTTGGCAGACTATGTACATTGACATGAAGGAATGGATGAACGGTGAATATGTGGTTATTCTGAGCCGACGCGCAGTCCACGGAATCGATATCCTCTCATCCCAGAGGGCCGAGAAGCACACCGAACGACAGCTCCAGTGAAGGCAGCCACCACATAAACAGCAAATGCAGCCAGTTTGACTGCAAGACGCCACAAAAAGGCGCCAGCTCTGAACAGAGAGGGGACCAGGGCTCCCATTGCAGACGCTAACAAAGTAGCTCCGAATATCCGAAGGGAGATCTGTGGAATACCCTTGTGGAGTTCAGCACTAGGAAGCAGAGCACAGCACAGGAATGCGAGGGTTTGAACGTAGCAAAGTGATGTCGCAGCATCTGCAAGCCTTTCCATCGCAAGGAATTGACTCACGATGGGTCGCATGGGGTCGCTGATTGATGAGGGCGGCTGTCCCCTGGAAGGAGCAAAGGCAACTGTACTACCAGGCTTAGCCTCGTTATCTTGGCTCTCTAGCACTGTATCACTTCTGCTTGCAAGTACTTGGGAGTCTGGATTGGTGGGCGGAAGTGGAGTTCGCCTTAAACCAATCGGTGCCAGCCAGGGGATCGGCAGATCATCTCCAAAGAGAACGTACGCAACGAACAACCTTGCTGCGAGGATGCAAATTCCGACCAGGACCAAATCCGAGAAGACAGTTCCGGGGAGCAGCCAGGAAATAGAACGAATAGTCCGCGATATCAACTCCCACACAAGCTTGATATGGTCCCATATCGGGGATACAAAGTAGAATATTGACGCACTTCCGGTTTTGGCCGATGCGGCAAGTGACTTAGATACAGAGGCAATAGTGATGGAAGTCTTGGCGATGGAAGGTTTGGGCAGGGTTGTGGCTGGGGCGACAAATGGAGCAGACGGTGGTGATGCAGGAGATGATGCGGGTTGAAGTGCCCACACCAGGAGTGGCCTCAGAAGTGGATCCAGAAGATCTTCTGCAAGAAGGAAATGACCCGCTGTCGCGGCAAAGATAGCGAAAAACAGTGGTCGTGGCGCTTCGAATGCCGCCCGTGCGCCGCTTCGAATCGATTTCGGAATCTTTGGATTCCATGCAAACAGCATTCCGGCCAATGCAGTACCTGCGAAGGGGCATGACAGTGCCGCCTCAGTGATGAGCGCAAAGAACAAGGAGCTTCCAAATAGGAACAATACTTGTGTCTGAGACAACTCCAATGACTTAGTTAATGAGCCTTCTGATGAAGGCTTCTTCACCGCCAGCGCTGCCAGCAGTGGCGGTAAATACCTATAGTATGCCCATGCGAATACACATACAAGCACCGTCCTCAGCAAAACGAGCGACCAAACAGCTTGTGGTGCGGCTGAGGAGCAGGCGAAGATAAGGAAAGCTGGCCAATGTAATGGTGAGAATGACATCCATGACCACCCGAACAATGGAGTTAGGACGAGGGTCCGTCCAAATGCGGATGCAAAGTCGAATAGAACTAAGTCCTGCAATACATCATAAACTAGGCTGTTTGACATGCTTTGCCCTCCATCAACTCGAGTCGGAGTGTATCGCGCAAGCGTAGACAATGTTGCCCGGAAAATGTGCGATTTGCCAATATCCTCAGGTGTCACTCTGCCCCAGACCAGGTCCCATGGTTGGAACGGATCTGAAGGTGGAATACCAGACTGCTGCGTGATATACATCGCTTCAACCGCCGCAGACGTGTATGCCGACGTGACTCGGCCTAACTCATGGAATGCACACGCAAATGCCATGATGACAGTGAATAGAAGCAAGTGAACCGACGCTGTAGCACGAATTGGTGCGAGCGCTAAACTGTCTGCGACATAAACTCTTTGCGTCGTTGACGATGCATGCGATTTCGCGTCAACACGTAAGTCAACACCGAAGCAGAGGAACATTCGGATAATGCGCGATGCAAGGAAATTCCTGAACTGTGCAAGAGCGGACCAAAGGTCCAGAGCTAGCGTGTTCGTGAGCCTGATAAAAGAAGTAAAGCGTCCGGCTTCATACAAGCGATTTAGTAGGCGTGCTTTGAGCATAGCAGAGAGGCGAAAATGGCGCGGATCTGGAATCAATAGGCTGTCCTGCCGAGGACCACACTGTGGTGGAAACATGGGCGAATTCATGGGCGAGATTTTATCTTCCGATGGGGTCGACACAGCTTTAAATCTGGCCTTGGGTTTTAGGGGAGATCCTGAGTGGAGAATGGGCGTTGCTGGAGGCGAAAGGTCGAGGCTATTTATCTGCTCCAGTTTTGGTTGATTCCCAACACCTAAAGATGACGACATTTCCTTCGCATCGCCTTGAAGACCTTGAGAACGCTCAAGCGCACGCAACAGGAAGGCACGTCCAAGCGCTTCTTCCTGTGACTCAGCACGCGGCCGCATAAGTAGCCCCCCTTCGCGAGGACGTTCAACTTCTGAGACATCTAGATCCATATCCTCATCAAAGAAGCTCGTTTCCTCCCCATATGCGATATTGCTAGTGTTTCGTTTGGATACTAACAGATCAAGTTCAACCGCGTCTGCATGCTCGTTAGAACCGGAGGGGATGACTTTGCGGCTCGCTACAATTTCGTCCTCATCATCACTACTAGACATGATCAGGTCCCAAGCACTACCTTCTAGACGAAACCCATCCAGCCAAGCCTCAGCGATGACTTCATGCCCGACATTACTCATCGACCGCTTCCTCCCACTTGCACTACCCTGACCGCTACTACCTGTGCTTAGGCTTCGCGACCGTCCCAGTGGACCGGAGGGGGTACAGCACCCATCGTCCATTCCTCCGGCAGCAAATGGCTGGAGTGGTGTGTCATCATCCCCGTTATACGAACCAGTCGTTGCTTTAGGGAAGGGAGCGGAATCTTGGCTCATCGTATCCATGTGCGGCATCAGCAGCGGAGTTGGGTGCTGAACGTGCTGCTGCTGGGTAAGTTGGGACTGCTGCTGAGAATGGAGAAGAGCCTGGTCTTGAGTGCGAGCATTGAGAATCAACTTTCGTGCTTCCTGTGCTACGTCTGCAACAGGACCTTCGGGCTCATTGGAGAAACTCAGTTCGATTGACGTCAAGGTACACAGCACTGCTGCAATCGCTGCCGCATACGTAATTGAGATCCATTCGCTAGGCACCGAGGTTCCGAGAAAAGTCCTCGAGTAAAGTTCTTGGTGGGGCCCGTTGGATTTGGTTGCATGTGATGATATATAAGGGTTAATTAGTAAATTGCCGCTCGCATCATGAATGAATTTAGGGAGCCCTAATACCAATAGGCAGATAATGAACAATACACCAAACACAAGAAGAGGGTGGAGAACCGCGATCGTCAGGATCCGAACCTTGGATGGCCTGGAGTCTTTACGCAATGGAGCAGCTGGAGCATTCTCCTCTCTACGCAGCTCTCGCTCTCCTTCGTTTACCTGGGCTACAAGCGCTGGCTCCGTGTCTCTTCTTTCCTCCACCTCATCTTCTTCATTATCACCATCATCATCCTCATCGTCAAAAGAGCGTGTCCATGGAGTGCCTCCCAAGCGCAGCGCTTCAGTGAACAGTAAAAAGAGAGCAGCCAACACCGCAAGAGTTTGGACCTGAACTGACTGCTGCACGGCAAAGATACCACCTAGCCACCTAGCCAGTCGGATATGCCCGGCAGGCACACGTGATGTCTGATTGGGAGGCTTCTTGTCCATGCTTGTGATCCATGCAGAAATATCAGTTGAGTTCTGTCCCTGAGGTTCGTTCGCTCCTGGGGCCGCAAGGAGCCGCGTTTCTACCGACGCAAGCCAGTTCCCAAAAGCGCCCGCAATGAGCTGAGCTGGTAAGGCAGGTAGACCAGTTGCTGCAGCCAACGTCGACCCAGCGAAAACGGTAGCTAGCACTGAGGTGAGGTCTTCAAGTAGCCTATGGTCAATCGAACTTCCGGCGACTTTGCGACGAGCAACTGGACCAGGGCGAACAAGAATAAACTCATTTTCCTTCGAATCCAGCAGGGTGATTTCTTTCACACGCGTTGGTGAGGAGGGCTCGTAGTGACTCCTCGTGACGCGAACAAATACATCGGGTTGGACATGCACGGAGACTGGGGATGGGGCCAATGCTTTAGAGTGCGATATGTTCAACAAAGAGTGAGCGGTTGGGGGGGAGGGCATGATACCACCTGAGCCTTGATAAGATGGATTATGGGTTGCAGAGGTCGTTTCACCGCTCCTCTCTACGTCTATGGACTTCTCTTGACGGCTCTCGTCCGAGTGTTGCTGCGTCAGGTCCCCGATCAACGTTTCGCTCGCTTCGGCTACCGCGTCCGTGACAACCTCACCAACTGTCCTAACAACCCCACCGAGCTGACCTAACTGGCTCGTTTTGGCAAAGCGCGCCTTCATTTCCTCAGAAAGGATTTCAATCCGTTTCACCTCGTCCTCACGCTGAGTTTGCAGCCGTTGTTTTTCCTCGAGTAGCGCCTCCTGGATATGCTTCTCCGACAACGCCCTGCGCGCCGCAGTAGCCAATTGTGTTTCGATTGCCACCACAGAGAGTTCAGTCGACTGAGTCACTGCATGCGCGTTTCGTACTTCTTCCATGCTCGCGAGTAGATCAGGGTGCTTCTGGAACAACTTTGCCAGAGTCTTCGTGCTAACTTTGTCAAGATTTAGATACGTGACCTGACCCATGGATGCATCTTTGTCCGTGCCAGCCGACAGCGTGATGTTCGCCGGAAACCAAAGCGGGATCAATCTCTCCCGCGACACTTCATCTGCGTCAAGGTCGTGGGGAAGGGCTTCTCCCCCTGCGAAGATGAGCGCGCAAAGCCCGTACAAGATTACACACGCTGCAACAGCGTAGACAGCATAGCCGAACCATGCTCGCGCTCCCGACTGCTGCTCGCCCGCTTCAGTTGCCGCGAAGTGCGCCTTTGAACCTCTCGGAGATAGTCCTAAAGATTCGTCACGGCGCTGGATCGCGCGTTCGTCCAGCATACAGGCGGGTGTAGTGGTGCCAATATGCGTCAGGCGACGCGGCTAGGCGGTCTTGTACAGTTTTCCAAGCACCAGCGTTGTCGCAACACCCGCTTTCGCAACTCGGTAAAGTGTTCAAAGTACTTTTCCAACTTTTGCATATCTCGGGCGTGCGGGAGCGAATCAAACACAAAGTCCCATATGATGATCCAGGAAGCTATGTTTGTGTGATTACACCTCCTTCACACGACTCAAAATGTCAACAACACCACGTCAGCACTCCAAAAATGAACAGCCCAGATTGGATCGCTATCACAGCCAGCTGCATACGCGCTTCTTGCGGCGCTGCGTGCTGCCCGATGTGCCCCTCGGATTTTACCAACCCAAGCAAACTAATCGCCGACCCCGCAGGTTGCCCCGTGCAAGATCTGCCTTTCATCTGTTTGTAGTACATTTCGCCTCGGCGCTGATCGAGATTCTTTTCGATGTTCCAACACACCTTGAAAGCACTGACGTACGCGGTAGTGCAAAAAATTCGCCTGTAAATGCAGAGGACAGGCAAGCACTCAGTGCTACCTCTTTGTCCGCCATGGCCGCGCCTACTGCGCCCTACATAGTCATCGAAGCTCTGCATGATCTGTGGAGTTCGCATGTTCCCAACGCAGTGAAGGAGGTGTTCTATGACTTGGAAAGGAAAGAGACTCTCGAATTCTCAGGAAGAGTCTGCGCCATGACACAGCTGTTGCCAGTCCCTGACTATGCACTTTCGGAGAGCGGTCGACACATGGCATTGGCAGCACCTCCTCTTCCCTTTACACTCTGGCTTTCATCCTCAGACGATCAGGAAAGGACCCTATCAGCCACAGACGCGGCGACACATCTTCCTGCCTCCAGCACCATCGTAAATAGGTGGATTGAGCTTACATCTACGTCACTAGAGCAGACCCAGAGCCAGAGCCGAGACGTCCAGGCCAAGCACAGCATTGACGTCCTCAGTCAGTTCTGTGACATAGCGGCAAAAACACTCAGAGCCTCTATGGAGGAGATTAAACGAATCCAACATGATGCCAGCATCAATCCACTCTCACTTGTTCTGCCAAGAGCCGCAGCCGCGTCCGTGGCAGCTGCGGCAGTGAATGTTCCGGCCATCAATCTGGAACAGCCATTCATTCCTGCTTCGCCTAGTTTGCAGGAGAATTGGAGGGAGATATATGTACCTCTCCTTGAGGCGGTTAGCGATATTCTCCCGAGGGGTGTCCCAATTGGTACTGAGGTGGTGAATGCGAAGCTTAGCGCACTGGAGCGGATCATGCGAGGCTCCATTCAACAGTACGGTGTTTCAAGAGACGAGACAAAGCACCAGTCGCCAGTTCAGTTACAAGGCTTTTCTTCACGGATCTCACCCGCGCCTAGTCTTGGCGGGGGACAGCAGAGTACTGATAATGGTCAGAGTCAGCCCACATCGGAGCAAATTCCGGCCACTACACTACTGCCCCACTTCGAACAACGAATGCAAAATGTATGGGAGAGCCTCGTGGCACGAATCACATCGAGGAGAACATTTCCAAGGGCACAAGGTCCCGCAACATTTTCAGGTCTCCTTCGAGTCCACTATGAGAGACGGCTCATGATGCAATTGAATTTACTTGGGGAAGAGCCGGCCCAGGACAAACAGTACGACACATGGATCAATCAGTTTCTACTGGAAGTAGAGGCAGATTTTCTCGTCAAAGTATCTCCTGCGACAACTCCGTATCTTATATATCGGCAGGCATTGGGCCAAGAGGCATTTCAATCGCGATCTCGTTCATCATCCTCATCGTCCTCTGACTCGACGAAATGGCATGAATCCATTTCACCTGAACAGCTTCTCTACTTTCATGTGTTAGCCTCCTGTGACAAGCTTGCGACGGCTGAAGATATGAGGCATCTGGCGATCTTTGCCGCTGTGTCCAAACTATTCCTAGCGGAGAACGTGGTTGAGAGCAAGGACCATGCAGTCGCATATCGCGAGAAGTATGGGGGTAAAGTCATCGGAGACCGATCTGTTTGGTGGAATGACCCACTCTCTCCGTCTGACGCCATTTCGGAGGTTTCCTTCCAGCAAGCCGCGGCGGCTGATCCCATCCGTGCGTATCTATTTGCCCGCCCAGTATGGCTGCGTCTCACCTTGCTAGAACAAAATCTTTACGTTCCGCCAGATGGTTTTGCACCACTGTATCAGGCACCTCCTGATCTACCTATTGCAGTTGGTTTGGGCCAGCCGCGCGACTCGCGACAGGGCACGATTGCAAACGCCAAACTAGTGACTTTGAGCGCGTCTACCATGTCAGCTAGTCCAAATGAGTTCAGTAAGTGGGTCGCAGCAACATTAGCAAGGACAATTTTCAGCGCATGGTTCTCCAACGTGTTTCAGCGCCTTCCAAGTGCTACAATTTACGACCTTGTCTGCGGGAATACCGTTTGCAGAAGCCACGATTGGATCGTTCTTCAGACGCACTGGATTGCCAGACAACAGAAAGGCCTGCTCTGGGACAGGCTTGGGGCACTGAATGCGCGCTATCTGAACAGTTCGCGAATTTCGGTTGCGCGCAAGAAGCATAGTTTGGATGCTCAGCATCAGTTGGCTCGCAAGATGCGGTCAGCTGAAGTACTCCGGAAGCTAAGCACCACAGGAAGTATTCGGGCGATCATTGAGCGGGCTGAAGTCTCGACCCACAAAGGTGCACCTGAGCTTGTGTCGGCACTTCAGAAAAGCCTTGCAGCGCTTGAAGAAGGCCATCGCGATTTGCAACCACACGAGTCGGTTATCGCTCAAGAGCTTTCATACTACGAGCTGCTACCCGACGACCTCTTCGAGTTGCTCTTGGATGCTAATCAGAGCATGACTGACTATTCCATCCAGCTACAGGATGCAGAGGCAGGAGACTCTGATCTTAACGTTTCCGGATACGAATCTGATGAGTCAGAAACAGGCCATCCAAACCCGACGGGGAACGCCAACAGGCATATCGTTGAATCCGTCACAGATGACAATGACGAAGAGTGGGTCGTTAAAGACTACATAGATTCGGAAACGTCCGATGGAGAGCTAGCGGACTTCGAAGGTGATCTTGTGGTCAAAGATTACTCTGACACAACATCGGATGATAGTGACGGGGACGATGCCGTTATTCAGCGCTCGATGACGTCAGCGGATGAGCTGCGCCCTCTAACTACATCTGAGGTAAGGCAAAGCGATCCAGTGTTGGGGGATGAGAGTGATCTCGTTGTGCCGGGGTACTCTGACTCGGATTCAACCGCATCGACACCGTACCTACGTGCTTCAGCCCCGCCAACCAATATTTCTACAGATGGCTGCGCAGAGTTTGTATCAGGGTCACAAGACAATGCAGCAGAGGTGAGACGACCAGCGAAGCTCACGTTATACGCCGGTCGCAACCTTTACATCCGTGAACGAGTGAAAGCGCTTGTGAACGCCGCCCGTGCGGATCCATCGGCTCCACCGATCGACTTGAAAATCTTTCATCAAATCGCCAACGCCGAGTACGCTGCGTTTAATCGAGAACAAAGAAACACCTGGTTTCTTTTGGCCATGCGGGAGGCGGCGCTACACGCCGGCCGGTCCCCTGAGCCACCCACAGCCTTGAGAGTTTCCGTACGCAGACCTAGGTCAAGAATTCCCACCGCCACCAGGGATGCGCCTGAAGAATCGAAGGTAGCCGAAAGTCGACACACGAGCATTTCGGACCCAGGAGATGATAGGCTTTCGAGCATACGTATTCCTGCCCCACATAGCGCTCCGGTTCAAGAGCAGAGTGTCCAGGGTGAGATCGCAAAACGCGTTAAGCTCGACGCTGAGACTGTCCCAACTGCTGTGGCTGCAGACGCTGGCATGTCAGATGAGCTGTCGTTCCAAGATGCGTTTAGCGAATATCTGCGTTTTCCAGCTTCAGTCCAGCACGCAGCCGCGTTTTGGAAAGCCTTATCGCTCTTCACAAACAGACAGGGTAAGTCGACTGTGGGCTCGATCCTCTACGCAAGTCGACGAAATCGGGATCCGACGATGCTGGCAGATACGACAATCCCTCCAGAAAAACTGGCAATTAAGCTAGGGCTTGCCCTTCCATCAGACCAGGCATTTTTCCGCGATCAAGTACATGCACCACTTTCCCGTATTTTGATCCAATTCAAAAGCTCATCCTCGTCTACATCTTCCTCGTCCTCTTCTCAGTAAGTTAGCAGACTACGACAAACGTACTGATCCGTTAATATATACATGAACCTTATCTTCTAGCATATTCCACGCGATCGAAGCGCGAGTCCAGGTTGAGCGCACGCGAGCCGGGGATTTCTAACTCCTAAACCAGTCGCAGAATCGTCATTGTGGGATGTCCGACTCTCAGTCAGCCTCCAAGGGCGCATTTATCAACCCGCAACGCATGCAGGCGTAACGTTCTAGTGCCTGCATTGAGTACATTAGAATGCTAGGTTATTGTTCCGTATGTTGTTAAACCGTTATGTTTATGTACGAAAGGCATTGTATCTAGAGTATGTTGAAAGACCAATACACGCCGAATAATTGGCCGCATCGCGGATCCGTGATACAACTTGGACGAAGAGCTTTGTGGATCAGGTTACTGCCGTTTGACTGAGCGGCGGGTGGGCAGCTTGGGTGAGGCTGCATTTGCCCATGCTTGTCGGTTTGTTGAGGTTAGACCTGATGTTCTACTAGTTTGCGGACTAGGTTCGGGTTCACTCATGAAGAAGTCGTCAAGTTCGCGCTGCGAACTGCTTGGACTCTGTTGGGAAGTTGGCCGGCTTACCGACGTACGAGATCGTGAATTACTCCTGCGGCTTAGCGATCGGCGCCTGCTGACAAGTTCATCTTCTTCTTGATGATGCTCCAGGTGCTCGCGCATTGCAACGAGAGCTTGGTGAGACAATTTGGGCAGGATCTCTGCTCCACGCTTTCGTACTACGTCTCGAAGCTCGCGGAGCCCTTCCGCAGTCTCATGAATGGTTTCTTCTCGGTATTGCTCCGGTGAAATGAAGCGAACAGGCGTTGTGACCGTAGGAGAAGGTTCAACATAAGCCGCTGAGGCAAATGCCTTCGCAGTGGCAGAGTCGATGAAACCTGAAGGATCGTTGGCTCTAAGTGCATACCCATCTTCGTCGTAACCACTCACTTCCTCGCTGGAATTTGCCGTGCTCTCCATAGATTGTGCCGCTGATTGGGCGCCAGGTGATGCTAGCCTATCGCTGCGACAAATGCATCTCATGATAGCCGAAATCAGCCACCAGATCATGGAGGCTGGCCAAGCAATCATAGACAGAATTGGAGTCAACCGACTGCGTTCTTTGACGATTGACGATACTTCGGACGCACGCACCACATCGATGCGATCACGCGGAGCAATAGACATTCGGGATGGGGTTGTTGAGCGATACATGCTCTTTCGAACCGTTCGACGAACTGTACGTCCTGAAGCATCAACTAGGTCTTCAATGACCTCTTCGACGGTGACAGGGTGCTCATCCTCTGCACTTTGCAGTAGTTTCTCGACATCAAATGGCTCCTCTACATCAACATTCAAAGTACTGCCATCGGGTCTCCGCGGAGTAGACGGGACTGAAGAGTTCGGCACGGCTTGTTCCTTCGTAGTCATCATATTGTCTTCGTCCGCTGGGCAGCCGAGAAGATCCAACCAACGACGACGGAAGGACAACAGAATGAGAATGATACATGACACAAAAAAGTTGTTGGATCCATTCAAGACAAGGAAGGCCGCAATCATGCTAATCCAGCCTTCTAAGAGCCTCTGACCACTGGCATCGATTTTGTACTTGTAGGCGATGGAGAATCCAATAATACCGCCCAGAGCCGAGCAAATGAGCAGCGCCAAGAGGTTCTCCAAGAAGAAGTGGTACAGAGTGCGTCCCATAAACGCCAGTACACTTGACATCACACCGAATACGGACAACGCGACAATCGAACGTTTTCCTGGGACAATCTTGGCAAATATAAATACAATGATAAGTAGGAACGCAACTGAGCCTAAGACAGTGCCAGTAGCCAGATGTAATGTACGCGATCTGGCAACTAAGGGAGCCATGAACATAATGAAAATGCCTAGGAGTAGCTTCATAATGGTTGCGAAGTCGGTGACCGTGCGGACCGTGACGCGCGCTGCAGGATTCTGACTCAGAGACTCTGAGTTCACGAAAGCAAACTCAGTTAGAGGCTGATTAGGATCTTGCGGAAGAGTTCCACCTGCAACTACCTTGGTCTCCATATCATTCGGCACACTGAGCACATTCGCGCTGCTCGCCATTGAAGGACGGTCTGCTACCGACCCACCGACCCCATATTGCCCTCCCAGCAGCGAGTTGAGCCAGTCTAGTGTAGATGTAAGGATTCCAATAGCGGACGATCGCTCATACTGCAGGCTCAGATGTGTACGTGTGAAGGGTGCGAAGTATCCGTGCACGGGCACCTGGACGACACAGCTTACGGAGGACGAGGAACCGAGCAGCCAGCTTAGCCCAGGGACTGAGACATGCTGGCATCCCGCTCGAGAGACCGTGAAACTAGCGAATGCGTCATTCAATTCGGAAGCGTGCTGCAGGTGGGGTATCTCTGCAGTATGGACGCTGAATTTAGAAGAACCCCAAAGTTCGACGACCTGTTGCTTCCATGCGTTGTTAAAGATATCCAAGAGTCGAGTGCTGGCGTGACCGATTGGAATCCACGGTCGCGATCGCAGGGCCGCAGCGCGACTGCGAACGAGTGAGTCCAACCCACCACTGGGCCGTCTATCTTTGTCTTCTGCGGGGTCTTCCCGTGCTAATTGCTGCTGTGCGAGGAACTGCTTGGAAATCTCGAAACTGCTTTGCTTAAAAGTTTGTGTCCATAGGTCTCTCAGACGAGGGGATGCTTGCTCATAGTTGTACACGAGGCAAGTTTGGGCCTCAGACTGCTGTGCAGCATCGTTTCCTAGGGCCCAGAGTGCGCAACTCGCGAGAACGAGCACCACCACAAGCACTCCGCGGGAAAGTGACCGTTGAAGCTTGTGCATGAGGGGTAGTCGTTCGCCACTGCGTGGTGCTCAGCTTATGTAGTCACCACTGTGGTTTGATTATATGTTCAACTATCTTGTGTTCTGTTACCTTTTGAACTCGCCTCACTTCACACGATGCGATATATTTCCTTGCTCATGTAGCGCAGCGTTTGTGAAAATTTCCCGTGTCCACTATGCTAGAAGTCGGGGTTCCACGAGGCGGTGCGCTAGGCATACCACTCATTTAGATGCGCGACGCATGCAAAGTGCTAAGTATTCGGTTGGATCTTGGAGTGACATTGGAAGTCGTGATATATCCCATACTGCGCAATTGATGAGTAAGCACCACTCAGCTTTCTCTACAGCGGTGGAGGGTTCTCGGCATCACCAAAGGGATTCTTCTCATCCGTACTGCCATCACATTAAGCTAACCAAAAGAGCACTGGTATTTCCCGCATTTCTGCACAGACCCTCGATGAGACGAGTTCTAGGCCCAAACATACTCGTTCTCGAGGACTTCATCACCAAGGACGAGGCTGCACAGCTTGCGGCGGATGTTCGGCGGCTGCTGAGTAAGCGCAATAAGCGCATTATGGGCCACTTTGGGCTCGGTGAAGACCAGCTCCCGAGCGAGTTTGCGCCTGTGGCCGAGCGCATTGCGAAAGTTTCCCGTCGTCAACTCAGAAAGGACTTTCCACGTGTTGCACAGGCCCTAGGCACATCCACAGATGAGAGCAAGGCTAGTTCTGCTGCTGACGATGCTGAGTCACTAGACCTTACAGACTTCGTTCCCAATCAAGTTGAGCTTGCCGAACTCCCCGCAGGGGCGTGCTTGAACACGAAGATTGACGAGGGCCAGGTGATCTCCGGATACGCGGCGGTCCTCACGCTTGAAGGCTTGTCACCTTGGCAGCTGGCATTAGACGGTGCAGCCGAGGAAGAAGTCGTGGACCCTTCGCTGCTTTCTGCCAAGCAACGCAAGAAGCTCAAGGCGCAAGGCTTGCTCTCCGAAGATGCGGATGGCAAGAGCGAAGCGAAGGCTCCGGACGTTGTTGATTTCGAGGATATTAAAAGGTGGGACCTTATCCTCCCACCTGGGTCCTTGGCGCTATTTCCCGTCATGGATGAGACTAAACTCAAAGACGCTCCCCTCTCTGAGCTGAGGTCGTCGGTCTATCCAACCAAACTTCAACGATACATTGACAGGCAAACGACCAAGAAACTTTATCCCATTTCCGAACGCGACTGGCTCGCGGCTGAAGACGAAACACAATCTTCAGCTTCAGAATCCATAGCCACCGGCATCAGATGCTACTCTTCAAGGCCCACCCGTCGATTTTATGAGGAATTTGTCGCCAAGGCCGCAGGAGGCAGCGCAACGAAGGGAAGAAGCGCGTCTGAGAGTCGGTCTTCCGAGAGCCCGGCAACGGACGAGGATAACGGAACAAGCGGTACTAAGTTAATCCGACCAATCCCAACGGTAGTCAAGCGCACTGACATAGTACTTATTACCTTCAGGAGGGTATGCAAAAAGACACTCGAAGAAGTCACGGCTGAGAATGAACGAAGAAAGGCCAAAGAGGCGGAGCGAATTTCATATGCTGTTGAGACTGAACAGTTACAACACGTTTCAATGGATGAGAAGGCTGCGGCTGAGTTCGAACGCCAACACGTCCATCAGGTTTACGATGCAATCGCGGGGTCATTCAGTGAGACGAGACAGTTCCCTTGGCCGAGAATTGATCGCTTCTTGGCGTCACTCCAACCATGGTCGGTACTCGCAGATGTTGGATGCGGAAACGGCAAGTATCTGGGAACTCGTCAGGACATACTTGCATACGGCTGTGACATTTCTGCTGGACTGCTCTCGATTTGCCAGAAAAAGGGCTTCTTAGTAGCGCAAGGAAACGCGCTTAGTCCTCCCTTTAGGAGAGGAACATTCGATGCTGCCATTTGCATTGCAGTCATTCCACACCTTGCAACGCATGAGCGAAGGCTGCGTCTCTGTAGGGAGTTGGTGGGCCTGTTGAAACCTGGGGGTAGAGCAATGGCAACTGCCTGGGCGTTCGAGCAAGGTGCTGAGAGCAAGCGAGTTTTCGAAGGAGCTGACGTCTTCGTACCATGGGTTATTCCTAAGGAGAGGATCGCCCACGCACAAGCAGAGGGTCGTGAGTCGAAGTCGCAAGCGCCGAAAGGCAACGCAGGTGAGGCGTCGCCCAGTCAGAGCGAAACAGGAGGTGACTCACAGTCCCAATCGCAGGCACATCCACGATCTGAGAGTCCGAGCTTATCAGCCCAGGTAGAAAATGCGGCAAAGTTCCACAGGTTCTACCACGTCTTCAGAAAAGGAGAGCTGGACGAATTGTTTGAAACCGTGGCGAGTGAACGTAAAGAGCTGCGCGAGTCACGGGCTAAATTAGGTCTGAAGTTGGGCGAAGGGGGAGTTGATGATTATCCCATTGAGATTATCGACTCGTTCTACGACAAGAGTAATTGGGGAGTCATCGTTCAAAAGCTCCATGAAGAGAGGTGACATCGAGTTTGTGTTGATTGTCGCAATAAATTTTCTTTCTCCTTCGGGTAGTTCCGATATATAGGACCGCGCAAATACACCAGCGCGCAGTCACAACCAGTCTCAACTTTCTACTATTTGTGTCTTTTGTATTCCCAAACGCATAGCACTTGTTGGGGAATGGGGTTAGCTTGTCATAACAAAGATTTTCGGTCACTATACATCTTAGAACATGTTGCGCTGTCGACCATCTCCAGATATTGAATCCTCATCGAGCAAGGACATCAAGTCGTCGTCCCTTTCCGTGGAGGCCGGGAAAATGTCTGGTTCCGCATCATCAGTGACTAGCAGCACGGTCCTCTGTGATGTAGCGCTTGAACTTTGGGTTACAGCTAATGCATGGTCGTCGTCAGATGGCTGTGGGACCTGGGATTTCCTTGAGGGCGACGACTGGGGTGTAGCCTCATTTTCAAGGGACATAGCTAGTGTGGTTGCGCGTCGGCGAGAGCGGGTCCTCTTGAACCTTGAGCTCAGCTTGGCCGTGGCCGAGTGGTGAGAAGGAATGTCGATCATGACAACGATAATCACGACGATTGCAAGACCCATGATGGATGCCATTATGGAGAAGCTAAAGGAGAAATTGACGAGATCTGCCAAGTAGCCACCCAAACCAGCGCCTGCGCATAGGCCAAAACCGAGCCACATTCGGAACACACCCAGCACGGCGCCCTGGCGAGCCTTGGGGACGTGCTGGATCATGGCGTGCTGGAGTGTGGGTACGATCGCAGCATGCCCAACGCCCATCACAATGGATCCGACCACGAAGAGGGGATACGCATGGTGTTGTGGAGTTTCGATGAGCGTCAGCTCGGGCGCCCATGCCCAATACAGCAGAGCGAAGATCTCCAAGAACAGGCCACCCAACACCAGCATTTTACCGGCACCACGATCTGCGAAATAACCAACGAACATCTTGGAAGTTGACAGGATGAAAAAGTACACACCTAGCAGAATGCCGATTTGCTCCATCGAGAAATTAAATGACTTAAAGAACAGTGGTGAAAGTCCCCAGATCGCGCCTTCCTTTGCACCGGTTGCCCATCCAGCGAACAAAGCGCTAGCAATGTGGAATGAGGTGGTGGACACCTCCCAGATTGCAACCGCAGTGTCATACAAGAGCTTAAATACATAAGTGAAGTTAGCTAACGGCGGTGGGCTTGCAGGGTTCCATATTGAAATATTTGGAGGCTCATGTGCCACTGGATCGTCGACTTCCGGATTGCTAACTTCGTACATTTTGTCCACAGGAGTCACAGGGCTGAGGGCCTCTAATCCGTACGCTGAGTCGGATCGAACCTCGGGTGAAGCAAGTTCAGATCCCTGAAGGCGCGACGAAGCCGAAGACATATTCGGATCAGGATCCACGGAAAGTTTCAGTTCCGTGGTGGGGACGCGGCTGGGAGTAGCGGGAGTGTTCCTGGGGGACAAAACGTCCGAAGGGCGTACCCGCGCCTCATCAATGAGCGCCCGGGTGTTGCGCTCGAGATGCGCCTGATTCACATGCCACAGGTGCTTTTCGCGTGCAATTTCATGAGGGTCCATCTTTGCTGCTTCTGCTTCGAGCTCGTCCACAACCTCATCACCGAATTCCTCATCGTGTGCATCGATGATCCAAGTATGGTCGGCGTTTCGCGTCTCAGGAAGAATGATCGAAATGAATGTGCCCGCAAGGGTCATTGCCAAACCTCCCCAGAACGCAACGTCAAAATCCTTCATTGCAGAAGACTTGGTCTTGTTGATGGAGGAAAGTAGTGTGACGAGAGCAACCATGAAGAATCCAAGGAATTCGTTACTACCAATCATTGTGGCGCGATCTGCATGGTCAGTAAGATCGAGCATCATGAGGATGGAAACGGTCCACGTGATGCCCTGGTGTACTCCCAGCAGTGTGTTTGCGATAATAACTTGCGTCCAAGTTGTTGCAGTCATGATGAGTGGGAAAACCGGAATTCCGAACATCCACCCAACACGCAAGATGTTGCATCGACCACACTCGTCCGCAGCGACACCGATGATTGCGCTGCAGAGACCCTTCGTAGCACCGAATGCAACGATGAACATGAGGATGGTGCTCGCCGTCTGATGGAACACAACTTGCCCAAGGATGGGGAACATGAGCTTGGAGAGACCAAACATGCCACTAAAGGCGGAAGATAAAGGAAAAATCACAAAGGAGTGGGTGAAGTTCCCAACAAAACGGTAGTGCAACAAGGACGAATGATCATGCACAACGGGGCTAAGCCTTGTTGCATGGGTGAACACACGCATACGTACCCAACTAACGCGACGCTTAGGAATAGGCACAAGTGCTCCTTCCAGTAGTAAGCCACCACCGGGTACTGCTTTCGCAAAGAGCGGAAGCAACCGGCTCCGGGCATGTCTTTGAGCTGCTGCGCACGCAGCTCGCGCTGCTCAAAGATATCGTCTCGGCGCGCCAGATCATCCATTGCGACACAACTGGTAGTGCAGCGCGGCGGATGAGGCCGAGGCTCGATTCTGGAGTTGGGGTAGGAGACATCACAGGGTGAGGAAGTGTGGTAAGTTATCAGTATGTATGTTCAAAGTGCCTTAAAACTGCCATCACCCACCCAGAGACCAGTCCAAGGCTAGTTCAACGGAATGTCCATATCTAGCTGCAATATATTTTTCGCGCTTTGCGAGGTTTCAGGAAAATTGTGCACAACCTCAGTAAAGCTATAGACATTTTAGCGCCGTCTCAATTGGTCTAATTAATTTCCATATGCACATCATCTCCCTTTGCCTCACAATTCAACTTCCTCCATTGTGGTGTCCTCCAAGATTCACACATATTCCAGCACCCCTGGTTCGAGCAGCGTTACTTGCTCCATCGGTCCTGGCCTGGATTTCAAATTTAAACGACGAGCGAACGGATTGGCACAGGCTTGAGTCTCCCAGATTGCCGCTGTGGCATTCATACTCGACTTGTATAGCTGCAATTAGCATCCATAGCCCAGTCAGTTGCGCCCACGAAGCGACCAGAGGAGCATCTATTTCGCGGTAAAAAAGCGGAACCATCGAATCACAGTTTTAACCGCTACTTCCCCTGGCTGGGTAGGCTGCAGGGTGCGAATAGAGGCGGCTATTTGACTGTTCCGCAGACAGGCTAGCATTACGGCACGCTCTACCCGCACTCAAACCGCAATTTTTGGAACTATTCGAGCGCCTTTGACCCCAGTGGAGACCTATCTTGAGGCCGCATGACCAGCTAAGCAACTGTACACAGTGAATCAGAAGTCAGTCAGCCAGACTGTAAGTGGGCACAGACGCGCAATGAGCCAGACCATGGCCGCAGCGAAGCCCAACACTTCGGGTTCCTCTCAGGGAATCAGCAGGTGTGCAGCTACAACGCCAACAACGAAGACAGTGACAAGGCCAACGACAGCGGTCACATCGAAAACATCGACAGCCACCAGCTTCGCGACCAAACCCAGACCAGCGACTGCAAGTGCTAAGCATCCATCGCTATCAGCAGCGAGGCCATCTATGGCGGCGACTTCCGATCAGACACAGACCCAAATCACTGCACCCACCGCTCGTAAGCCCCCCGTTCCAAAGTTCAAGCCAACATCGAAGGACCCAGCGGCGACGGCCCCCAAGTTCATGCATGCAACAGTTTCCATGATTAAACCACCCCCATCATACCCCCAGTACCTTGGGCCGAAAACTCCTCCCTTTACATCGACGGCGAAGAATGTACCTCATGAGAAATATCACAGAGTCGTGAACACCTTCAACATGGGTACTTTCTCAAGCAATGACGCGGTCCTCCGTCGGCACTATCAACGCAAGTACAACATCCACAGGTACCGGCTCGAAACCGCTGAACGTCGCCGCCGGACATTCTCGTACAACGAAGCGGCAGACCTGCCTGCGCGATTGCTTCATAACAAAGTGGTGAACAACCCGGCAGAGCGTGAGCGTCTCAGACGAATGAAGCGCGCCAACGCAGCGCTGGCCGAACGTGTTGCACGTCAGATGACGCGCCCGTCGCTGATCAGCACGTACAAGGATCGTGAAATGCGGCGTATTCGTGAATCTCACAAGACACAGACTCGAACACTTCGTGCAGAAGCGATAGATGTTGAGAACTACATACTGGCGACGCGTTTGTTGACTGTGAAGGGCCAACATAATAATGATGAGTTAAGGAAGTGGTTTGAGAAGCACAAGAAGTATGTGAAATGGCTATCCAAATGGAAAGGGCGTAGATTCGCTATTGATCTCAGTGGTGATGTCAGTTCACCTGAGGCTGCAGCTGCGACGAAGCTCAAGCAAAAGGAGCGGCAGAAACGAACCTTTATGCGCAAAGTTATTGAGCAAGCAGAAGCGCTCGAGCGAGAGCTGGATGGCGTCCTCAAGAAAATGGATGAAGAGCGTGAGCTCGTGCAGGAAAAGATGCGGGCAGCCGCCCAAGTCCGGCAAATTGTTCTTGGCCACGCATCAACGTCACACGCTGCTTCGAATATGCTCACCTGGGAAAATACGTCACCTTCATCGCCTGAGCAAGACAACGACGGTGGTGGTGATGATGAGCTCGATGCCCTCCTCGAACTTGGCAAGCCTGAGGGGAGCTCAGCACCAAGAAACTCTGTTCGTGGTATCTGCACCTCACCTCTGGACGAGGTCGAAGAGAAAGAGGAAGAGGAAGAGGAAGAGGAAGAGGAAGAGGAAGAGGAAGAGGAAGAGGAAGAGGAAGAGGAAGAGGAAGAGGAAGAGGAAGAGGAAGAGAACGACATCGATGGAGACGCCAGCATGTCACACGGCGGACAAAAACACACCACAGCTGACACAGGGTTACAACTAAATCACTCCCACGTACGTTCAACATCTGGAACAGGCGCCATTCAATCTGACTCTCATCATCACCAGACTACCAGACCAACCAGTGCTGTACCTGGTCTAGGACCAAAGCCGCCATCAGCTACATTGACTCGACCCATGACTGCTGGCGTTTTTCGTGTACCACAGGCAACTGGAGCCCTCAGGGAGCAAGCTCAGCTCACCAAGGACACTTCGGCAATCGGTCAGTCCTACGTTCGGCCTTCAACCGCAACAATTCGCCTGGGAAGTCAATCGCAGCAAGCAGGCATGATTAGTCCACAAACTGCGAGTTTCAGACGTCCAACGGCAACGCTTAGACCCCATTCCGCGATGCTGCCATCGCAGTCTACCACGAATGAACGAGTTGTTAAGACCAGCGTCCATGAAACTTTACATCAAGAAAGGCCACAGACTGCCATGACTGGCGGTAATGATTCTCAATCTAAGCGCGTCCCCTGGCAACTAAGACTTGAAGAGTTGAACGCACAAGTTGATGCTGCTGTTCTCCCAATGCGAATTGGTGGTGATGGAGAGTACAAGAACGTGAACCATTCGTACATTAGTGCAGTACGCAATTCGGCTACCTCCAACAAGTGCATCCCCAGTTCCGCCATTAGCACGCTGGCAGAGCAGACTAATACGCTTCTCCGTCAGACTGATTCGGCTCCAATAGATCCGTATGTGATGCCGAAGTTGATGCAGGCACAGCAGTTGAGTAAGATTGCGCAGCGACCAATGTCTGCACACCCAAAACTCGCGACACATATGAATCCTCCGCTGGACACTACGTACAGACCCAGGACCAGCCCAATGCAAGTGGCATCGTCCGCCTCCGCATCTCCCCCGGCGAAGAATTTATCCTCAATTCTTCACGCACAGAGCACCACAACTGTTCGTCCGACTTCAGCTGTTATCAGTTCACCAATTCCGGCTCAAGCCAAGCCTGCGCCTGCGGAATTTGCCCCTAGGAGCACAGTACCGGCGGCTCCGACCCATGTTGCGGGAGACAAAAAGAGCCGGCCATTCACTGCTTTCCCTCGAAATGCATCTACGAACAATTCTCCGGTATTCACGAGGCCTTTGGAAGGCCTGAGTGCGACTCCCGGGTTGATTTCACACGTTGCGGTTTCAATACCACAGCGTTCGGGGCCTACATTTGATTCAACAGTAGTGACTCGTCGACCAGCTTCGGCACAAATTAGGCTCTCAATCCTGGCTCCAGATTCTGGCGTGAAAGACACAAGGGATTTACCAGACCTACCTCCTCCAACAGCAACCACGCCAACTGACTCCTATTCTCGAAACCCTGCTGAGAAAGGACGTACCCACAATTCACAAAGTGGCATTTTACCACAATTTAGCTTAGACCTGAACCGAATTTTCAATCCGTCTTCGCAAAGTACGGTCACGAAGCCCGCGTCGTTGGGTATCCCTGCCCGAGACGCTCAACCACAGGAAACTCTCTAGGTACCAGAGGCGGGCTACTAAGACATCTTCCCCAAAGAAGGCGGGCGCATCGTTTTAGAATAAGCAGACACACGCACTGTACATTAATTCCTCACCTTATTGCGTCTTCCTAATCCAATGGTTTCACTACTTCGGTATGCATCATAAAGGTTCCCACCAGACAAAGTCAGCGTGGCTTGACTGGTTCCATTTATTTATATATGTAGAATCCTGTTCGTGAATGCCAGAATGATTCTCGCAGTTGATTCTGGTTCATCTTCGTGTACAAAATGTGATGCTTTGATATGTGCTACTTGAAGCTTCCCATTCATGTGTTGGACGTGCAACTCCCAATCAAGTCTCTCTGGGTCGCTCATAATGAGTAACTTCCGGGATGGTAACTCCATCAGCTTCGATGCGAAATCCTTGTACCAGGCAATCCAGTGGTGCAACGACCAAGCTAATGCTGTTCGCCACCTCACCCTATTTCCAACACCTGTTGCAAAGAACATGTGATCCGTACTTATCTTCACACTTTCGATGTTGTGTACCATTCCGCTTTCTACGACAAACGCCTTTGCCGCTTCAAGGGACTCGAATTCCTCCGGAAAGGATAACAAATATTGGGCACTCATTTGCAGCGCCTGTTCATCGTAGGTGGCACTGTCAATGGTGATAATTCCAGCCATCGTTGGCAAGCGGGCACTCTTGGACATAATGTCGTGTGCCAACTGCACTGCGACCGCACCTCCTACGGAATGTCCTACCAGGATTAAACGCATGCGACTGAGCTGTTCTGCACATACGTTACGGAATAAGGCTAAGAGCGCCTCGAGGATGTCATTGCAGAACTGTTGGATAGAAAGGGATTGCTCATCTCGCGTAATGATGTCGATTTCGTCGGACGCTTCTTTCGGTCGACTTACGACCTCCTCGAGCCTCTGCCGCATAAAGTCGGTTAAATCGCCACGCTCTAATGCGCTGCGAGATGCACCATGCGCTCGCAGATCGATTGCAAGGCAAGCCACGCCATGGATGATTGATGCTCCGATGGATGATGCAGGGCGTACGACACGATTGCTTGCACTTGTGGCGAAGCCCATAGCTGAGGGATGCATCGTTGTCGCTCCAAGGAGGAATCCTGAAGCGTCGGTCACATTGATTCCAGCAGCGTCAGTTGTAAACGGAGCATCTGCTCTTGGTGCATGAGTTGAGTTCTGGAGATAGCGACGTCGTGGATCTGTCGATGCCATCATAGTTGAGCTTGAGACCTCTGATGGCGTGTGCTGGCTCGTACCGGTACTGGTACTGGTACTGGCACTGGCATTGGCACTGGCGCGACTTTCACTGACGCACTGTTGTAGCTCCTTTGCTAACATTGCCCAACTTAGAGCTCCGGCTCCGGCCCCGTGGATTAGAACATAGACTGGGATAATGCCTTCATTGCCACCCGTCGTGATGCCAGAGATGAAGGGGTTGTTGTCCCGGTCGCTGTCGCCAGTATTGGCTCGCGTCCCATCGAGCGCTGTAGCCGAATTTCCTGGTTCTGCTGGTTTCGCTTCGTGTTTTTGCTCATCAGTCGGATCAGTACAGGTGCTGTCAGGGTGTTGAATGAGCAAGCCCGAAGAATATACGCGAAAGTAGTCCTTGGCGCTAGTGGGGTCATGCAGGGATGGGATGGTAACGTCCCAGACGCTGTCGAAATACTTCTGCAGGTCGAAACTTAGTGGATGGGGAGGTGGCAGAGTGCGTGGCGCAGGCGATCTCAGCTCATCGATACGGCGTGGAGTCGAGGCCTTCCGTTTTTTGGTTGAGTTGGAGTAGATCTCGCTCTGGCTCGGACGAGGGTCGAGGCTTCCGCCCTGACCCGAGCTCATGCGTAGTGTTCTAGTGGTGAGTACTCCGTCTGCTTTGTTTCTAGTTTGATTAGTCCACGGCGAGTATGTAGATCAGCGATTCTGGTAGGCAGTCGGTTCAGCTCATCAATATTTGCTATTAGCTCTGAATCGCGGCATAGACTGGGGGCAGACGCAAGGAAACATAATATTTCAGTTCAATCGTACATATATACCTACTTGCACCAGCTGTCACTTTAAGCCATTTGTGGTATCCACTGAGAACAGTGACTTCGCGACTTCTCAAGACTCAAACAACTACTCTTGCTGCCTTGAGACAGGGTGACAGAAGTTTGGAGCGCAGTTCTAGCGCGCTTAGGTAGCGGCTACGTAGAACATCGTTGGCGCTACACACCTTAGCACGATCTTGTCTTTTAATCCAACTTTGACTTAGATCTTTCTTGATCGGTAGATGAGGTAGGTCACTTGCATCAGGTCCCACTGAACCCATTATTCGGAGACAGCCAAGACCTTGAAGCATGTACGCTATCCTTCCGCAGCCCGCGTGGGCTGACCGCAGTCCGCATGCGGCGATCCCGAATTTCGGTTCATTCGACTTCCGCGATTCTCCAGAGCGCCAGATGTCAAGGCAAGACATTCTCGATGCGATCATGATCTGTGGTTCTTGTCTTGTCGCACTTGTAGCAGGGACGCCGAATGCTTTTTATGATGTTGCTGGCGCCGTGCAGCGAGATGCTGGCATTTCGCAGGCTGCCATTTCTCTTGTGTTGGGTGCAGGGACCGCAGGACTTCAGTTCACTTACTTTACTGGAAGGTTTATGGATGTCTACGGTCCAGCATTAACTGTGATGCTTGGAACCTTGGCTTGCTCAATCGGATTTGCAGGAACATTGCTGATAGGAGCAGGATGGATCAGCTTCCTCACCGGGACTTTTATCACTTCTGCTCTCCTGATTTTGTTCTACTTCCTAGTCGGCGTTGGGTCCGGCACGGCCTTCTTTGGTGCCCTCGGCGCTGCACTCAGACTTAATAATCCCATATCCACAGGTTTGGTCTCGGTTTGCATGAGCCTGTCACTGACCCTAACCATAGCTGGATCGCAGAGTTTAGCATCGAAATTCCGATGCGATTTGCACGAGGATGCAGGGTGTTGGGTCAGGGTCTATGTGCCATGTAGTATAGTTGTTCTCATATCAATGCTAGTAGGGTCGTTTCTGATGCTTGCATCAACGACAGGACGTGGGTCGTTTCTGAGCGATATTTGGGATGAGGCTAAGCTTGCATCGGCACGCGAAAAGCTAGAGTCCCAGGGTGCTATCTTACCTAGCGTTTTTGAAGACATTGCGAGTGAAGTCGAGTGGGCTTCTGTGGCATCATCGAGGCGTTCACTGCTCACCCAGATCATTGACAACGTCGTATATCCTGATGAACTATTTGGCCAAAACATTCCGTCAAACGCGTCGCAGCGAGACGGATGGAGCGTTGTTCGTGCACCATCTAAGCTGAACGACCGAATAAGAATCAATGCGGATCATCGAGCTGATGGAAACGAAGGTCGCCAGGTAGGAGGATCTGTTCTCGATGTAAGTGACGAAGAAGACCTTTCTGAGCAGCATGATATTGTCGGAGACTTGCTCAACCTCGGTGTGCAAAATGATCGATCACCACTCCTGACCACAAGGTCTGAAGCAGCTCATGCTGTCAAGCTAGGTGCACAGCTTCCACTCGGCGGGTTTTCACGATGGAAGCCAGGTGGTGTCCAACAAGCATTGGTGCATCCAAAGCAGGGTACACCTGAGGCGCCCATTTCGCAGCCTCATCAACCGTCAGATCTCGATGCTCAGCCGGTTGAGGCATCACAGTTGCGTGCACCAGACCGTGATTTCGAAGAGCACCATTTCTTAGTCGCGACTGGATACGACGCTGATGAGGAGTACATCGAGAAAGTTCGCGCCGAGAACGTTTCCGTTCGACGAAGTCGCTTGCGTGAGCCGCAGCGCATGTCGTTAACGAGACAACTTCGCACGCAGACCGCGACGACTGTTCTCGATGATCTCCTTACTTTTGATACAATCCCGGCAATCGGTACTCTAGATGAAAACGAGTACACCACATGGCTTGTTGGCGTAAGGCCCTACCCACGACGTAGAGCCTCCGTGGCACACAAAGTACATGACTTGAGTTCGGCGCAAAATGCACAGGACTTGCGCTCCCCTGAGCCACCGCTTGGCTTCGAGCTCCCAGGTGATGAATATGCCGATGCAAGGACCATCCGTAGGCGTGACAATAGTATAACTTCGCGCCCAAGCAATCGCTTTGCTGTGGTATCAACACCCTCGGAGTCCACGAGCCAACCATCGGCGTCCTCTGTCTCAAGGGTTGAACCTGGAATATTTAGAATTCTATTGTTCGCGAATATGGTTGGCGTCGGTGTCGGCCTGTTTGCCGTGACCTCGATTAGCCAACTCTGGAGGGAATTCAACGCACCTGTGGAAAGGCTTCAGAATGAATCTACTCGAATATCGCTGTCTCCTCCATGGGAGGGCCGGATAGGGATGTTCATCTCAGCAACAACAGCTATGGGAAACATTCTCAGTCCTTTATTCGCTGACAGCCTGGCCAGGCACCTCAAGTGGAGGCATGAAGTGCCAGTTTCTCTCGCAGAGAGGAAAGCAAAGATCTACATTCTGTGCGCCCTCACAATCGTGTCTTCCATAATCTTCATCAGCCTCTTTGGGATTTCGTATTTGCCTTGGTGGTTCCCAGAGGACCAGGTCTGGAAATCCCCTCGATTCACACGTCAATATGTCTTTGCGGCCCTACTTTCTGCCGCTGGATTCGGTCTGGGGGGCTACTTTGTTATGACACCTGTAATTACGGCAGATATTTATGGTCTGGATAAATTCGGAGCGAAACTGGCGGATATTCAACTCGGTACAGCATTTGCTGTCCTTAGTGTGCCACTAATCAGATACCTGGCAGTTGCCATTTTTAGCTCGTTTACAGGGTGCTTTGTGTTGTGTGCTGTGCTTCTGCTTACAGCGGCGCTTCTACTAGGACGGCTATCTAACCACATCCAATGTACATAAAATAACAATCACAATATGCGCACTCTTCCGCGACACAGCCTACAACGGCCATGCGGAGCGTGAACGACAGTCATTACTGCAGCTCGAGAGCGATCTCCTCGGAACTTTTCTTGGGTAAGTTGTCGACGGTTACATAATCTTCATCGCTTGCTTGGGTGCCAAGACGCCGCTGAATTGCGTCAAAGAGTGCATTCAGCACACGATCATTTCCAGCTTGCCTTTTGATACTCTCAACTCTCTTTGTCACGGTTACACGCAGAACGGCAGCGCTATTCTCATCACTCGCGGGGTAGTCTTTGAATGCATCAAGAAGCTCAACGAACTGCGCACCCTGGGGCGTGGTTTGCCATTCCTTCATTTCATGCTTTGGTCCTGTTGCAAGCCCTCGGACAGAGTCAAGGACCTGTGCAAAGTCTTCCTTTGAGAAGGACCCATTCTGACCAGTCTTGGTTTCGGTCTCGTTTGTGCCAGACGACTTTGATTCTACCTTGTCAAGTGCAATGTGCATTTCAGCTAGACATCGTTTCAAGCAAAGGTCATACAGCATCTGTTTATCCGCCATAATGTTCAGGAATAAGGCCCTCAGTTCTGCATCCAGAACCTCAATCAGCGGTGCATGTTTTGACGAGTCCTTCAGCAAATCAACGAGCAGCTTCGATTGAAGCTCAGCTGCTGCAGATGCCTCGCCTCCTGTTCGTAGGCCAGCAATGGCCTTTTGTACTTGCTGCCAATGTTCTCCGAGGTTCAGCGTTCCACCTGCAGCAGCAGACACGAGAAAGTCACGAACTCGAGTTTGATGCCGGCGGATCGAGGCTTCACTCGTACGTGGGAAGCGCTGAGATGCTTCATTGAGTAGCTTGAGAGCCTGCTCGGGGTTACCAGCTCGATTTGCCATCATGCCAGCATCTGCTAGTTTATCGGCTCCGGCGATGACCTCCCCTGATTCACACATGAGTTCGCCTGCATACGCCATGCATTTCGCGGCCATGGCGTACTGCTGACTCAACTTGTATTCAGCACCTGCACGGTCCAGGTACTCAATCTGCTTGTCTGGCTTACTTGTTTTGCATGCTAGATTCGGGAGTGCAATTCACACGGTGCGTATGCAGGCTGCCGAGTGAGATACTAAGGTGACTTGAAGAGTACGAGGGTTGGAATCGAAGCCATACACGAGGTCTGCACGGAAAAGAACAGCGTACCTTTGATGTAAAGCTCGTCCGCTTTTGACGGGGTCTGTCCTGGCGGCAGTTGCAAGGGCTCGAACTGACTATTCTTGTTACCCATCTTACGTTCGTTTCGCAAGATTCTTCAGGTCTAGAGTGCGTGCCCCTGACAAGGATACAAGAGGAGCTGTGCTAAGATCGCAGCGCATTCAGTTCTCCACGCAGTGTCAACGCTGCAGAGCAGTCCCATCTATCATGTACAACCATGCGCGGCTCAAGCCATGCTTGGTTTCCTCTGGACGGTGGATGAAATCAAATCATTGATTGCTACATTTGCAATTTCAAGTATATAGACACTCATAGTGTCTGCCTTGCACACGTTACATAATGCAGCAGCTTAGAGGAGCTCATATAGCTTGTTCTCATCCCGGAAATCCCGGGGAGTTTATGTATCTCAGAGAAGACGTCGACTGTAAGTACCCGCTCGAGCCCAGTGCGATCGCTTCTGTATTGTTACGTCAGATACGCCCGTGTGTCGCAGGGTAGCTCACTTCACTTGTTTGCATATCCTTGACATCACACCATCTAGCCATCTTTCGAATTGATCGGGAGCCAAATGACTATATTATTGTTTCCCAACACGTCTCGTACCCTTCCTTCTATGAGCCTCCATCCAAGACCCGGACGTCTGCCAAGCTCAAGGGCCTTACTCTGGCCGAGAAGCCAACCGAAGCGAAGTTGCCGTATGGGCTCCTCCATGCCCTACAGACTCGCAACCTACAGTCTACCCCTGGGGTTTCTTTTGGTGTGGAAGTCTGCACATCCGTCGGGGCCTCCCCGATCCGGACCAGCCCTAAGATCGAAAACCCGATGAACGACTGGTATCGACCTATCTCAGGGGGTGACCACATGGTCCTCTGTCAGCTAGGTCAAGCTACATACTTGGATCCTCGCAATCCAGTCCCTAGACCCAATATCCCATTCCCGACCCCTGTTGAGATCAGCGACTTCAACGTGCAATGCCGGCTGAACAAGTACCTTACAGTCGGTGCGTTTGGCGTGAAGGAGTCACCGAGTCCATCAAACGCCAATGCACACCTATCAGATTCCCTTCCTCATCCAGTTCCGCACTTTGAGATCGGGATTCCACCTGTCGTGCCAGGCCGAAACGCATATGGTGGCACAGTTCGCGTCGAGGGACAGCGATGGAATTGCACACTGAAGTCTCTTTTCGATCTGTCCCAAGTGGGCATGTCAACGACAGGATCCATTGCAGATGGTCGAATTCACGCTGGTATGGAGTTTCTCTTGCCTCCTTCAGACCCTATCAACGGACTAAGTCTCGCTGCAGGTGCACGCACCACATGGCGAGGTCTAGTTGAGATGGCCAATCGAGTTTTCCAATTGGCACGCAGTCTCGTTGGTGCCGACAGCCAGACGACTGGAATCGCGCCGGCTGTTACGCAGGCCAATGATCCACATGAGGTGGGCATTTCTGGCACAGTGAACACGAATGGTACCGTGTCAGCCGCATTTTCAGTTCCCGTAACCAATCGATTCCGAACTGCGGCTCAATTTGATTACAGCCTGGTTTCTCGCGAGACAGTTCTACAACTCGGAGTACAACTCCAACGTGTGACAACATGGGACATCCTCTCTGCAGTCCTGCCGGCAAGCTGGGCCAGCTGGCTCCCGAACGCCGAACACGCCGTTACTGTCAAATATACCCCGGATCGAGGCTCTGCGGTGAAGTTCCTTTGTAAGTCCATCTCCTCCTCTTCACAGGATCCTGCTGAAGAACAGTCTAAATCGTGGATAGACAGTATACCCTGGAGACTGGAGCTCGGGGTCAACTGGCCATCGGTCCCAGACGTGAAGTTCGCGAGCGCGATTCCGCCCGTGGCAACGATCACAGAGAATCCAGTCCGAGCCCCTGCTGTCGCAGCTGCTCCTACCGGTTCGACCGCATCACCCGAATCGTGGTTTGGAAGGTGGTACAATCCATTCACATCACTTCGCAGTGTCTATTCACCGCGTATTTCGATCGGTATTAGCTTTGGCGATTCAGAATAAAGAGTGACGCCGTCGATCAGGCTCGGCAATCGTCCTGGTCAGTTCATTTATGATCTCTTGTGTATGTCTGTCCTTGTTCCAGTCATCATGCTATCGTCGATCAACTTCTGATGTTACCTTTGAACCTTCATTAGTGCCCTGATTATTCCTACTACCGCTACTGCTATCGCTACCGTGACTCCTCAGGTCATGACTTGACAACTCAGTCTCAGGTAGCCGCATCCAAACCAGCAGTCCAACACCATCCTCCTTTCGCCCACGGTGGGCCTTACACTTGGCTTCCAATGCCATCAGTGTGGATTTGAAGTTAGGAAACAGCTTAGACTGTGATGCCTCGGTGAAGAGAGTTGACTGGCGACCTATGCTTGAGTAGTGTAGCAGATTGGGCGTACGGCGTTTGACAATTTCGAGTAGGGTGACAGCCATGGGAATAGCGGATCCAGTGGCGAGCAAAGCAACAGGACCCGTTTTGGTCGCCAATCGTTGAAGGATGTAGTCAATGTTATTTTTGCGCGGGCTCGTGGGCGAAACCAACACGATGTTCTTCTCCTCCTCTGAACAACTTGCGGATTCAGTCTTGCGTTCGGGTAGATTCGCCCGTGGTTCCTGACGCACACGCTTCGTCTGTGCCACCACAGCGGGGCGGTGATCTTTGCTAAGCTTCTTCTTCACGCCGAGTATGTTTGCTGTTTGCATGTTCGTGTCCTAGCCGATATTCTGCAACTTGAAGTTGTTGCGCCAGACACTTAGATTACATCTACACATCGAGCTGAATCGTGGAGCGTGTCCACTGCACTGAGGTATATTTTGCGTGATTGCGTAGACACCATATGGAAGTAGTATAATACGCTGCTTATAAGTTCTCCCACTTCCATGATACTCGCCTAATCTCGACATTTTATCCTCAACTCTAGGTTCACTTCGAGTGGCCACCACAAGAATCGACGCGTTCTTGTGGCCAGACACGTTTGGCACCCGAAAAGCCACACCTTACCATCGGCCCAGCAATGCTTTTCGGTGGAAGCTGGCTCAATCGCACTGCCAAGCCCGGTGGCGCCAGTGGACTGGGCTCCAAATTCGAGGGCTTCGGAGATGAAGACCTGAAGGAGAGCGGTCTCGGTGTGGCTCGTGGACTTGTGCCGGCGCCGGCGCCAGCAATGGCACCAGCATCCGTTTCGCCACTCACCACCTCGCAGCCGCCACCGCCCGCATCTGCTGTGGCCAAACAGACCTCGAGCCGGCCAAAGGATGTGTATCTATCCGTGCCAGAGCCTGCTCCTGCCCGTATACATAGCCCAAGGTTGGTAAACAGTCCGGGTGTAGCTGATGCGCCTGCGGCGGGTGTTGCACAGGAGGAGCTTTTGCTGACACCAGCACCCTCAGGAGTCTACTATGACAGTGGCACAGGTGCAGAGTTGCAAGTGAACGAGGATCAGCGTCGCCATTCCTTGGGTGATGTCGGTTCACCCTCTGCACTACATCACTCGTTGGTACTGTCAAGATCGAATTCTGCGCAGTACCCAGCAGCCAGAGCATCTAGTAGCGGCGATCCTCCAGTGGTGCTCCCTCCGAGACCTCAGGGTCAACACGTACCCGTCGCAACCTACTCCATCTTCAAGATCACTCGCACGCAGCAGAAGGATCCGCGCGTATTGATAGTAGACTCCTTTAACTCACTGTTAATCGCTGCACCCCCGAATGCGGGAAATATGTTGCGGGATCTCTTAGATGCGATTGCGGATGAGAGAAGTAAGCTCCATGTACTTTCTCGTCAGCTCCATGCAGCTCGAGAAAACCTGATCAACTTACACTTTGAGATGAAACGGCAAAAATTGTTGGCACAGAAGCTGGCCCAAAAGGCACCAACCCAACATGCAACGCCCCGTACTCAATCACCTTCTACTGATCCATCAAATGCCAGCTACAGTAAGCAGAGTGGTTCTCATGAAGATGATGTGGACGAACTTTTCAAGGACTTTAATAAGCCTCCATCGCCAGTTGAGGACGAGCCACACCTGCTGCATATTGATACCCCCAGTGCAGACATTAATCTCCTGGATGACGGGGACGATTCGCTTGGTGCAGCGGAGAAGTCCGCGCTCGAGCGGGAGAACGAAGCCCTCACTGCTGCGCTTGAAACATCTGAGCTTGAGAAGAAAGTCTCCGAGAATTCTAAAATCGTTTCACAAGCCTGGCGTGCACTCTATATGACTGCAGCAAAGGTCCGGGCGGACGTCCTGGATCTCGACCATCTCGTCCGAATCGAAAGACTGCCCGATTATGGCCAAGCACGCGCGCTCCTAGTTTTTCTCCCGCTCAGCGTGGTTCAGCAGCAGCATCAGCAGGCACTGCTCAGGACTAAACAACAGCAGCAGCAAGCAGAGCAAGCCTTGCTGGATCGCAAGCGACAGCTGGAAAAAGAGTTTCAGGGGATTCAGCCCAAGGCTCAAGAAGAACCCGATACGCCACGAGGCGGTCCGCACGACTCCCGAAATATGCATTCAGCCTTGCCAAAGGAACCAGACTCTGCCACACAGGAGGACCACCTAAATGTATCTCAGAGCGAGGAAGCTGTACTTGCACAAATTGATGCAATTATTCACAACGGTGAGAAATCAAAGACACCATCGCAACGAGCTGTCAACATTGAGTCTGGATCCGGAGCTTCGAGTTCGCTTTCGCTAAGCGATATTCCTCGTGTTGACGTCAGAAATCTGTGCACTGATTTCGGTTCTCCTCAGGTTATACTCACAACAACACCTGAGAAAGAATCAACGAAGGTCCCCCCTGCAAGTGGTTCTGCACTTGGAACGTATGAAGAGGCGCAACACGCTCCTCCACGAAGAGACTCCAGATCACCATCGAATCACTCGATCGGTGCTGAGGGTCAAGTGGCCCAAATGCGTATGGCAGCAATGGCAGCTGGTATCCCATTTCTTTGCGCGGGAGAGCCGAGGCCTCCGGCAGTCAAGGCTGAGTCATCCCCTGCCAATCCAACGACACCTACAACAATATCTCCCGTCCCCGAAGCAAACCCTGCGCTAAATGTAGCCCAACAAGCTCCAAGGATTGCAGTTGCGAATGTGGCGCAAAAGCCATTGAATCCGAATCATCTCAGATATAGGTACCTCGATCTGATTTTCAGATCTCCCGAGTCAGCCCAGAGCACCGCAACTCCATCAACAAATTCAAGCAATAGCGCTCAAGCTGGTTCAAATGTTCCGGGAAGTAACTTCGATGGTGCATTCGGATCATCTTCTCAACGCGAATCGTTCTGTTCGATGATCAATGTCTGCCGACCAGCAGTTACTGTAGTTTTTAATCTACTTGAACGCATCCCACAATGGACACCTGATGCTGCTTCAACGCATTGCATGCTATGCCAACTTGAGTTCACCTTACTGACGCGCCGCAAGCATCACTGCCGCTGCTGCGGAGCACTGGTATGCGCTGATTGCTCCGCCCGTCAAGCTGTCTTGCCTGACCTTGGATACGATACACCAGTTCGAGTCTGTGACAACTGTTTCAGGACTATTGGCGTATATAGGGTTGGTGGCACGCTTGATATTCTTCAGCTGCGAAAAGAGGCCCAACAACGTGCACAGGACCAACAAGCCCGGCGTAACATGGAAGCAAAGGAGGTTCGAAACCGCCGCTCATATAGTCAAATGCTCGCTGCAGACGACGAGCCTGTGAGAACAGACGATCTGCAGAAACTCGGAGAGTCTCTTGGCGTCGATTCTGATCTTGAACTATGCAGTCAAAGCTCGAATGTCCAAACCTTACAACATACTCGTGACGAGTCGGAACCACTTTCGCCTGCAGTTTCGGCCTCTGGGGAACTCCAATGGCGCAGCACTTCACCCACCACAGGAACCGCTACGATATCTAGCCAGTTCGGGTCAGCCATGACCCCGGTGGTTATTTCACTGATGGCTGACCTGGGAATCACTCCGACCACACCGGACCCTCAGGTACTCGCTTTACAGACCGCGGAACTTACCGAGGAATGGCTAGGCTTCCTGTGTTTGCGAACAACAATCGAGCGAAGATCGCCTGAGATTAAGAGACTCGTACGTCGTGGGATACCAGACCGTCTGCGTGGACGTATTTGGCAAATTCTGCTGGAAACAACCAAAATTAAACAAAAGGGCGACACTGCTGCAGCACCCATCTGGAGTGCTCGTAGACGAGAGCAAAAGAGGGTCTCAGCACATTTGAGCGAACCCTTTGGTGTGCTTCATGGTTGGTTTGATAGGCCTATCCATCCCAGTACATTGTATCTACGCGGCAAACTGGACTTTATGAATCTACTGTCATCAGAGCAAGATCAGCCAAGGTCAGACACAGACGTGACTGACTGGAAGCGCGTCATCGAGGACGATGTCCCGCCTGTTACAAGTGTGTCAATTCAAGCAATTGAATCATACCTGAAATCACTATCGTTCCTGATTAATTATGCAGGCGCCTTCGTTGGCCGAAGCCAGGAACTTAGTAGCTTAGGTGTTAAGCCACCTCTATCGTCGAGTCCCGCACTCGCCGTCGCTACCTTCACAGCCAAGCTGGAGTCCATCGGTATTGGTGTCAATTCCTACTATCTTCACCTGCTGGTGCGAAGCTTGACCGAGGTGTCAGTTGCTTCACTCACAGATATTGAGAAGGATATTCGACGAACTTTCCCTGACCATGCGAGGTTTGGCTCCGAGGAAGGGCTATCTGCACTGCGCCGCGTTCTAGCTGCGTATACGATTCACAACCCCGATGTGGCTTATTGCCAGTCCATGAATTTCATCTGCGCAATCTTGCTGCTTTTCTTAGATCGAGAGGAGGACGTTTTCTGGGCTCTCACATGCATCGTTGAGTTGGTGCTGAGCATTAAAGCTACACAACCAGCTGATCCAGCTGGTGCCACGGCCAGTATTGCGGATTCCTCGACCCAGGGAGCCTCGGATGGCCATGAGTCCACTGCGAATGGCGGAGGCTTGTCCGAAGCCAGTGCTTCTACTGCTAAAACGGAGCTGCATAGATTGAGCGTGATCTACCACCAGAGAGATCTTCGTGGAGCACAAATCGAAGTAGCCGCCTTCGAAATGCTTGTGCAGGATAGACTTCCGAAAGTCGCAGCGAAGCTGCAATCTCTCGGAATTGGTCTTGAGGCCATCACTCTCAATTGGTTCCTTTCTGTGTTCGTGGGTTGTGTTCCACTCGAATGCGCCTTGCGTGTGTGGGACTGCCTGTTGCTCGAAGGTCCAGTTGCCCTACACAGAGCTGGTCTTGCTCTACTAAAGATCCTTGAGAGACCCATCTTGAAGGCAAAGGACCCATCGGATCTCTTAGTTTTGCTTGGATCAGGAGAGCTGTTGCATTTGCCAATCGATGCCAATACCTTTGTTAAAATCATGCATGACAAAGTCTCTGTGATTGGAGGTTCTCTTCGTGATCTGATTATTCAATTCCGGACTGCTGCCGCGAACGCTGCGCTTGGCCAGGACATTAAGGCGGCAGGTGGTAAGCTCGTGCGAGGAACGTATATTTCTGGTGAGCTAGGTAATTTCCCATCATCGCCATCTGGAAGCATGCGTCGAGCGATGATACAGTCCACTCGATTGCTGCAAATCACGGACCCTGCATCGGTAATGAACTACAAAGTGCTAGATATTGTTCACCAACGATTCGAAAATGCACGAGAGCAACGTCGTAAGGAATCTCAGGCAGCTGAAAAACAGCTGCACATCTGTGAGCCAGAGCGGCTGGTTAATGAGTCTGCTCGCGCGAGATCTCATTCTCATGAGGATGCAGTACCATCTACGGCAGAGGAACAAGCCTCGAGTGATGCTACTCCTGACGCTGATCAGCCTGCAACTGAGAAACCTTTCTTGATACGCATGGATTCGTTTGTCCCAGCTTCTCAGATTGCTTCGATCGGCGAAGCCATGTCAAGACGACGGCGAGGATCGATCAGCAGTACAAAGGTTAACCCCTCCGGTAGCGACACTGCTGAGGTGAGTATGCAGTCTTCGACAAGCTTTGTTGATTCCTCGCTTGGAGCTCCGGCTGCAATTGCCGCAGCGGCAGCGGCAGCAGCCGCTGCAAGACGCGGACATCAATAACTTTGCATTGTGTATATAGGTAACGTGTACACTGTTTATTTAACCTATCACTGTTCATCGAACATTCAGAGTCTACGGGGTGAATTGGGATTAGGACAACTTTCGCTCGGTCTACAACTAATGGGTCGAGTCTTGGTACATTTGCTGTACATAATTCTCATAAATCCACGTAGCTTTGGGTATTTGCACCCACGCTTCTGTGATGCCACTGTAGCGCAGGTGCAGCTAGCTTGGGCTAACTGTCGTTTGGATTGACCGTCTCCATGAATTGGTCGTAGGCGGCTTTGAGGATCGGGAAGATGCATGTGGCGAGCTCTTTCAGTCTGGGTGGAGCATCCAAAGGTACTCTGTCCGGATGGACCGATAAAATCGCTGTTCGGTATGCCATGCGGAGTTGGCTAACAGGCGGGACCTCGTGCAGTGGGCCAGGGAGGAGCGGACTACTGCTACTAAACAATGGGTATACTTCGTGTAACGTTCGCAGCAAATATGGTAAATAGGGACGTGGTTTCGGCTTCGAGGGTGCAGATTTGTAAGTCATAGAGGACACAAATACTGCTGAAGGATTCGGCATGGGTGTAACCGTGTTACGTAAAGCCCAGGCATTGACAACGTCCGAGGCAGGAAGTTCGGGTGGAACCGAAGGCTTAGAATCCGGCGGCTGGCTCTGAGCTGAATTGAGCCGATTTGCAGAGCTTTCGGTCTGTGCTGTGATGTTGACGCTGGTACCAGCTGCATCAGCAGGTTGCTCATTGGCTTGATTTCGAGCAGCGACCCATTTTTCGAGAAAGTCCTTTCTCTCGGCTCTTCGCCTCTCCTTCATCAACGCCGCCAGCTGCTCAGAAGTTAGCGATTCTGGTGCTGCGGACGATTGTCCCTGGGTACCCGGCACAGGGTCACTTGATTGTTCCTCTGCCATGGGTGGAAGACCCTGACTTGCTGCCAGTTTCTGACTAAACTCTTCTCTGAGCTGCTGAAGTTCTGCACGTGTTTCAGGATTGTCCAGACCGGAGAATGACATCGATACGCCGAGCTTCGAAGACCGTTTCGAACGCTTCTCAGAACTAAAGGAGCCGGATGCAGCTGTTTTCATCGATTTACTTAAACCGGCTGCGGAACTGTAGATATCAGATTTTCTGCCTGAACCCTTAGAAGGAAACAAATCTTGAGGTTGCAGAGAGTCGTCCATCTTTGCCTGAACCCGCGAAGTTTTGGATTCTCCACTAGTCACTCGCTCGGATGGCACGGGAGACACGCCCTTGAAATCATCAAAGCGATGCGGCGTTGGGGCTTGATACGCGCTTTCGGCACGTCTCACACGATGGGGTACTTGTAAACTCCACACATCCTCACTTGCTGCGCTACCATTCGCGTTCAATTCTGTCCCCTGATTCAGATCAAGCCTGTTGGGAATTTGAGGAGGGCGCCCGGTCGATCGCTGACGATTCTGGGCCTTAGATGTACTGCTATGTACAGGGGTTGAGGGCGGAATCAGATTTACATTCGAAAGAGTGGCTGAAACAATTCCAACTTGCTTGGTCTTCGAGTCGGACGGCGCTGTTGAAAATGAAGCTGCCGGTACCACCTCAGAAGATGCTTGAGTCTGAGTTGAATTAATAGTGAGGTCATCTCCACTTCCGGGAAGAGCCAACCCCAAAGTACTCCCGCTAAACGACGTGAACGTGTTTGCACTAATTTTAAGATCGTCGATATCAGCGAAGAGACCACTTGGTGAGCGTGCGCGGGATGGATTTGCCGAGCCAGCCGAACGATCTATGCTCGAGTCGAGGCGTCCAGCCTGGAACTCACTTCTGGCCCAGGACAAGTTTGCACACGCATGTGTCAGGCCCGAGTTTGTAACTCTGTTCGAAGTGATGTCGATTCTACTCAATGATGATATGTGCATTGCCGCCATTAGTAGACGCCGCGCTCCCACATCAGTGATGGAGTTATGTGCCAAATGGAGTTCCTCCAATGATCCTGGACTACTCTGAATCGCTGCAGCCAGCAGTGTGGCGCCATTGTCTGAGATACGGTTAGACGATAGATCTAACACCTTGAGGGATGGATGCCGCAGAACCAGCTCACTGAGGCCTCGTGCACCATTGGTGCCGATGTCATTGATGCCCAGGTAGAGGCATTTAAGCTTCGGTGAGTTCTGGAGCTGTTTTGCAAGGTCAATTGCGGCCTGCGAATTAATCCCTCGATCGCGAAGATCAATGACCTCTTGTGTGAGATCAACTCGCTGGATGTCAAACGCGTTGCCCATGTACCGCCACAGCTGTGAGTAGTTCGCTGTTTAGTAGCTGTCTGACCTTACCCAACGTTGCGTGTCGAAGTTGCCGAGCACCCTATGTGTGAACTTAGCTACGAGAGGGTGTCACTGTGTAACCGGAATGGCTAGAAAATGCCATATCCCACTATATAGCAACGGTATAGTGCTGAATCCGCTCTGTTTCCTAGTGTGTGAATCACAGGTGTACCTCAGGCGTGAGATCTATGGGAATCGGAACAATTCGTCTCGCGATTCTAAGTTGAGGGCTTCGTTCGTCGGGGAGGTGAGGCCTTCGCCACTATAAACCCAGTTCCTTAAAATATACATAATCGGAACAATACTAATATCCACTCAGATTGGAAACGGCATCCTGCCTGCATGCTATACACAATCCCAGCAAATCAACAAGCAAGCCCAGATTTTCCTGTTCAACAATACCAGGTCCGGTGCGAGGGTCGATGGAGTGTGCTTGGCCGCGCATGAGGACCGCCCCACGTGAGTGGACCGTGGACAGAGAAAACATACTGAAGGAAGGCCGAACAACGTCCATAGATTGGGCGGTTAACCGTCGAGCGTGGCTTTATGATCGTCCAAAGTGACATTCAAAGAACGCAGCGATGCGTTGGGGCAGAGGGTGGGACCTGAGATAGGAGAATGTGAAAAAATAAATTCGCCTCCAAAAGCCTACCCAACTTCAAACAATGGCATCTCAATCTAATAGAAGGGATGAAGCGACTAAGTAAAATGCAAGACAATAAGGTAACGCAGTCATATGCGCAAATCAAACAAGGCTTCACAGAAAGAGTACCTGTGGCAATTGAATTGCCACGGTACTGAGATCTCGGCACTCGAAACTTGTTAATGAACTTGGCAGGGCATCATTGAGGGAACGAAGTGGACGAACAGACAATCGACCGCACCCATAGACGTAAGAGCAGGTATGAAGATCAGAGCTTCGCTGGCGAAGGTGTGAGGGTGAAGGTATGTGAAAGTCACGATGAACCACAGTGAGCACAGGAAATAAATGTAGTGCCTAACCGGACAAGTTTGCTAGGTACAGTGTGTGACATTGGGAACGTTTAGATAAGAAATGGTGAGCCTCGCCAACCCTGTGGAGTGCATGCGTGTGGCAGGCATCATGCTAGAGGCTAAGAATGAGGGTTACGTATGAGCAACACTCTAATGCTTGAGTTTCACATGGCAAGAGTCGCTGCGTAAGCTAGAAAGCCTTCCATTACGACCTGGACAAATATTTACAATAAATCAACAGTACATCTCACCCATGCAGGATGACACTCAGATACATTGCGTCTCAAAGATTAGAAGTGCTGAGGAAGACGGCCCGGTTCTGCGACGACGATCTTTCCGCTCGGCGTAAGATCATACACCTGCGATTCAATCACATGACCTTGGGTGAAAAGCTTCACGAAGAAGTTCTTGAACCAGTGATGTTCTTCTTTTGCGGGTTGAGATATCATTTGCCAAGAGAGAGTGTGATCTGGGCTGGTCCATGTGAATTGGATTCTACGAACGGTTTTTGGGGTTGTTTCATAACGAATAGATGCGCCATCGTCCTCCACAAGTGTCGCAACAGGGAGAACAGATGAACCAGTGTTATCATAGATCTGGATTTCAAGAGGACCTCCAGGCAACTGCTCAGTGGTTTGGAGACCTGAACTCGCAAGGAAAAGAATGGTTCCAGAACGGATAAAAACTGGGAGCTTGTTCATGGGCGTGGGGTAGGAAATGGTGGTACCGGCTGGGAAGGTGTTGCTTGTGTCGAACTCATACCAGGCAGTTCCACTTAAGCTAGGAAGGTTGGGGAGATAGACAGTATGCGTATCACCGCCACCTTCTTTAAGGACAGGTGCCGAAAGGATTGAAGGACCGAACATCCACTCAGAGGTAATTTCTCGAGCATCCGAATCCTCGGGGAATTCCACGTAAAACGGACGCAGCAATGGTTCACCGTTCGCGGCGCTCTCATGGATGAGTGAGTAAATCGTGGGAATAAAGCGATATCGCAAGTCCATGGCCGCACGCATGGCGTTTGCATACTCTTCGGGGTAGAGGAATGGGAAGTGTGGCTGGCGATCAATGCAAGAGTGTACGCGCATGAGTGGCATAAAGACTCCGGTTTGGTACCATCTCGTTACAAGCTCGGGGGATGCATCCAAGAAACCTTCGCCTTCGAAGCCACCGATATCGCAGGTGATGTAGAAGGCGCCGGCCATGTGCCAGTTCAAGAAGTAACCAGGAGTTTTCTGCAGGTCATCCCAAGATTCAAAAATATCGCCCGTCCAGGTGGCAGTTGCACCGATGCTCTGAACACCAGGAGTGTAAGCACGGTTAATCGTAAAGAGACGGCGCTCCGCTGTGTCTGGATAGGATCGAAGTAACTCGAGTTCAGCCTGGTTCCATCGCTCAAAGGTGAAGTATTGGGTCTCACCTTCGTCATTCCACCAGAAGTCGACACCCTCCTGGATAAAATGGCGAAGTTGCTGAGCGTACCATGTGCGCACCTCGGGAAGAGAGAAGTTGAGCTGTCGAGAGCCTCCGATCAACCAACCTTTGTGGCGAAGTTGAGTCAGGAGGTCGCTGTTGCCGAGACGTGGCTTGCGAATACCAGCAAAGCGAACATTGTAACCATTGTGGTAGTGGTCAAGCTGTTCGACGGGCTCAGGGAAGGTGATCTTGTTGTAACCGAAATCGACGAAGTCTGGTTTGCCTTCATCTGGGAAATCATAGTCAGTAACCGGGGTATACCATTCAAAATCCATAATGAATGCGTCTAGTGGGTAGTTGCCCTTTCTAAAGTTTTGAAGCACATCTTCAATGTACTTGTTGTCGCTCCAGCCCCAGCGCGACGCGAGGAAACCATGAGCATAAAGAGGAGCCACTTGAGGGTAACCAGTCAATTCGTACAAGCCAGGAAGGCTCTTTCGAGGCTCGCGTGCGATAATGAAGTACAAATCTGCCTGTCGGCGTGGTGGCATGTTAGGATATCCTGCAGTGATCATCTGGTCACCAACATACCAACGGACGAGACGAGGGCCACGCACGTCTTCACCATCCTGGGTTACTTCCCAGCGCACTGGGTAGCGCTCCAGATAATCTAGGACAAATTCAGATCGTGCAACAGCAAGGAGGCCATAACCATCGGTTGTCCAGTAGTAAGGCACGCCAAACCCGCGGTTCTCCACAAACGCATAACCGCTGGTACGGTGTAACACGAGCGCGTCGTCATGGTCTGCACCCGAGGCATAGAATCGTGCGCCATCACCGGCTGCAAATGTGAACTGGACTGCAGTGCTGTTCGCAAACGGTGACACGTCAGCGTCACCCAAAGAGGTCAGCTTGGGGGCCGAGGTAGGCGCTGCATTCAGGGGCTTAATGAAGCTGTCAGAAGAAACGATTGTGTTCTTCGTGAAGTCCGTCAAGATGAAGCCTCCATCCGCTGTCACACCCATGAAGCCCACCTGATCCACACCGAGTCCAATGTAGTTGCCGGACTGCATAATGTAGTTGTTGGGCAGAGTAGACTCGTCTACGATGCCAATCATATTCGAGGGAATTGCACCTGTGAAGTTGCGAGAATAACTGACAGATAGACGGAAGGTTGCGGATCTAGCAATGGCAATTTCGACGTATGCACCGTCATTGAGAGGGCCCACAATCACACCATTCTTGGTTCTGTTTGCGGGAAGGCCGGTGTTGCCTGCCAGGGCAGCTGCCACAAGCAGCGCGAGAAGTGCGACGACAACAGTCGATCTGAATCGCATTGCAATTCGGGGCTACAGGCGGATCGGAAAGGATTGAATGGATATGAAGGTACAACAAACCGGTGAGTCAGTTGCAATGATAGTGTCAAACAGGATATGGCACACGAGTTCACCAAGTTACAGCCACGCGAATCGCATGTACTTCGCATGCAACTCTGAGATGTTGTCGGAATACTGCGTAATGGACGAAACATCGTTTTGGGCCCTAATTGCAGTGTCAAAGATCACTGAACTAATAAGGATAGTTAGCACACAGACTCCCGATGTATTAATGTTTGACGGGCGGCAAACAATACCCCGTAGGAATGGCGTGAAACACACAAAATAAATATCCTTAAAAAGAGATCTTTCGTGGCGTGGTTGGAGTTTTTGAAATTTAGCTGGAAAAGGTTAATCGTTGACACTCATCTTTGACAGGTAGACCGCAGATATGTCGCCACCTCTGACCCCTGAAGTGCAGTCAAGAGTCGCCAGCCCTGACTGAGAATGCGGCGCTTTAACTGATGTAACCGATATACCTTCGTGAAGAATGTTGTGACCCCATTGGACATGATCGTATGTATGTTGTCTTATCCTCGATCGTGATGACACACTGAAATCTCCTGTCGGCGTGGAGATGGCAAAATCAACACGTAAGCCTGTCTAGGGCGCTAGTATAAAGAACATTTCGCTTCCTGTTGAACGTTTCCTTGTTTTGTGTGCCACCAAGAACAGTGAGGAAAACAGCGATCCTGAACTGGCCTTGCAGGATTTTCCACCACGCGTACTCACTGCAACAATTGTCCATCGTGCCTAAAGAGCTGCGGGCACGTATTTCAGCTCGTCATACATGTATTCCATCAATGGTGGCAATCGCTCACACCATTTAACCCTCAATCAACGCCACATACAGGTCCTGCACTACCGACGTCACCCAATCGAAGAATGTGACCATGGTCACATTACGTGTGGGATATTTGAGGAATTCTCGCTGCCGAGTAGAATGGAATGGGAGCTTCTGGCACGATATGCGTTGCGATCACAAGTGAGAATGATGCTTCTACTCGATATCAGACATTTTACCTGTTCGAATCTGAGTGGACCTGCTTATTGCGTGTAGTTGACCTGCCATTCCTGTTTCTGGGATCTAGCACAGCACCAACTTGCACCTCGACTGAAGCGTAGAGCAACCCTCTATCGACGTAGAACTGATTCAGCAGTCGCAAATCGTATATCAAGGCGTCATAGACGATGTCCCGGCCCGATTCATTGCCCCTGGCTGGCGTCAGGGTCGTGGACTTGTCACGACTTCTGCCTGGCCCTCTCTGTTCACAGATGCTGGCCGATCTGGGCGCAGAGGTGATTAAGGTCGAAGACGATGTGGGCGATTATATTAGGTACTTCCAACCAGTCGCTGGGGATGGTAACAGCGCTCAGTTCCACGCCATCAATCGTGGGAAAGTACGTAGACATACCACAATCGACTGGCTTCAAATGTGCACCGTCATGAGCGACAAAACGCGTACAGCCGCGCTCATCTTATTGACTTTGATTGCACTTTTACTCGTGACGCTCTATAGAAATCAGTCAAGTTGAACTTGAAAAGTCAGAAAGATAAGGCTCTTTTTATGCAATTGCTGGCAAACTCTGATGTCTTGCTAGAATCATTCCGTCCTGGCGTTATGGACAAACTCGGTTTGTCACCAAATAGCCTGCTGCAAAAGTTCCCGCATCTCATAATCTGCAGTCTAACAGGATTCGGACATACGGGGCCCCAGTCTCGTCGCGTTGGTCATGATATCGGATTCTTGGCACGCGCTGGTGTGTTAGACCTAATGGATAAACCAAGCCTCCTCCCCCTACCATTTGCAGACATTGCGGGTGGGTCCCTTCCTGCTGCGATGCAAATATGTGCTGCCCTGTATCAGCGTACGCGGACTGGCCGCGGCTGCTTCATTGATGTTTCCATTGTAGACAACACAGCAGCATTGTTGCTGCCTCTAACTTATGCTGGCTATAGCGCCACGGGACAATATGATCGATTAGGATCCGGATTGCTGACAGGAGGGCTTCCGAATTATCGAGTCTACGAAGCGAAAGATAACACATACCTCGCTGTCGGAACCCTGGAGCCTAAGTTTTGGAGTACGTCCTGAGAGTTTGACTGTCCATCCGCTGTATGTCCTCCCATCTACGTGCATCGATCCTGCATCGAACATGTGCGCCGCCTTATGCGTGACTTCTCTACTTTCTCGACCCTCCTGCCTTTAGAAACATTCGTGGATGCTATTGGAATGACAGAACTTCGTGATAAATGGGCTGACCCTAGCTCTGCGCTCAAACTCGGAGAACGATTGAAAGCTAAAACAGCACAGGAATGGATGCAATACTTGAAGAGCAAGGGCGTAGCAGATGAAGCGTGTGTTGAAGCAGTTACCAAACTTAGTGATCTCACCTCAGACCCTCAGCTTCAAGCTAGAGGAATTTTCGTCCAGGTTCCCATTCCATCCTCAGGATGTGCCTGTGCTGCTCCCGATCAGAGGCTGGAGCTTCTGGGATCACCATTCCGAATCCAGCGACCAGGCGCCGATGCATCGTCGCATACTACGGCGTCTTCTACCTCATCAGATCCATCAAAGCCATCCCTGGGTACTGTGAGCAAACCTGGTCCTGCCCTTGGCCAGCATAACGACGAGATCCTGGGATCGCTGCGCATGGAGGAGCCATTGTCGTTGACCAGATCAATGCTATAAATGTTTAATCCTACCCATATCGCACGCTTTCCCCGCGGCCAAACACGTCCGTTCCCATCATACATACCCGGACCAACCAGTGTCAACACAACCATAAAACGAATCGTTCGAACTAGAATACCGCAGTATTAGAAACCGCGGTATTGTATGTTTGTGCGCATCGCGCGACTGCATATTACGTCTCAGCCACGCAATACTGCTCGCTGGAATCAAATTGTCACCACAGGAGCAGCGTCTTCGCACGTATTTTATCAGCTAATCCACTCTTGCACACACAAGTTTGCTACAGAAGGCCCTTTTGCTGCAGGTTCCTCCATACTTTGCACGTTACCTCAGGTTTCACTAGGTGCATATTATTCCACTGGTCGCGTATCAACTCACACTCGTGTGCCATCATCAGTCTCGTTCATTATGTCGACATCCTTCTGGGAAAACCCGAACTTCCGTACGGTGTCCGAAGAAGACGAGGCTCGTATTGCGCTCGCCGCCAAGGAGATTGGCCTCGATCCCCAGTACTTGCTGCCAGAAGAGGACCGACTGGCACACTATGCCAAAGCCAGGCAGTTCTACAACTCCATCGGAGCCCCTAAAACCGTCTGCGCGCCCATGGTGAATCAATCGCACATCTTGTTCCGAGAATTGGTGCGCAGATACGGTACTGAGCTGTGTTATACACCGATGATCCACGCAGCTGGCTACATTCGACACTACAAGGGTCGATCACGTGCGTTCAGCACCGCAGAGGGCGATCGGCCCCTGTTTGCTCAGCTCTGTGGTGATGACCCCGACACACTCGTCGAAGCTGCACTCATGATCGCCAACCAGGTCGATGCCATTGACATGAACTTTGGTTGCCCGCAACAGATCGCACGTCGCGGCCACTATGGCGCCTTTCTACTTGAAGAGCCACGACTTATCCAGCGTATTGTCCGAACCTTACATGATAAGCTGCCGATTCCGGTCACCGTCAAGATGCGTATGCTCTTAAATGACCCCGATGGATACAAGACTATCGCCTTGGCACGTGCACTTCAAGACTGTGGCGCGTCTGTTTTAACAATCCACGGTCGCACCCGTGAAAACTTGAAGCAGCGTATCGGTCCCTCCGATACGAATGTGATTCGCAGAGTCAAGGCTGCGCTCTCAATTCCTGTTTTCGCCAACGGGGGTATTGGTACATTTGAAGATGTTCGACGGACGCTGGTGGAAACTGGTGTGGATGGAATTATGTCGTCTGAGGCGCTTTTGACATGGCCTGCTCTTTTTGCATCTGAGCACCCTAAGCCTGATTTGCACGCGTTAGTGCGCCGTGCGCAGCGTCGTCTGAATCTTCCGGTGATGCAAACAGGCTTCGAAGACGAATCTGATGGAGCTGAAAGCAAAATGGATCCCCATGAAATGGCTGAGCTTGATGCTAGAACACCACCCACAAGTGTGATTTGCATGCCTAACGCCGTGGAAATGGCTCATGAGCTACTTGAGATCGCTCAGAAATATCCAGAGTTTGACAGGTGCGTCAGACCTCACCTCTTCAAAATTTTGTTCCGTGAGCTAGCGATTCACACGGATGTCAGACGATACATTAGCGGCCAGTCATTACTTCTGCGAGTTGCCCCTCGCCAACTCAGAAAGGCGCAGTGCATCGCATTTGTTCGACACCTCAGGAACCCTGACTTACCACTCATTCAGACTGTCCCTATCTTTGCTGCAGATGGATCTATGTCCTTCACTGCCGTAGTGGGCAAGATGTCGACAAGTGATGGTGAATCAGAAGATACCGATGAACAGGATGATAATTGCAATCCCTGCTCAGACGTAGGTACTTCCACAGAGGAAAAACGAGATCCATCCGAAAATCGAGTGCATGTCGACGACCTGCCCAAAGATGCAGCTGGGCGACCTGTAGTGACGGAAGATATGCCGATTCCCATCGGCATGAGCAAATCCTTATTTAAGAAGCTCGTCCGTAAGTTTCAGGTTATCCCAAAGTTCCACACCCAGCTTGCAAACTCCAAGCTTACGGTGCAAATTGAGGATGATGAACTTGACCTGAGCGACCCCGAAACGCAGCGAATCCTGGATGAAGGCATTCCAATTTTGGAGGTAGTTAAGGACGGATCGACACCCGCAGAAATGCGAAGAATCATGAGGTGTCAGGAGTTTTACATTTTCCTGGACCGACTTTACTCGCAATGCCCATTCTGGTACGTCCGTCATTTGACTCGGAAGGACTGGTCAGGCCGCATGGAAGTGTCATCTGTCAAGTGTCTGGAGGGCGTAACCAGGGCCCTCACCACATCCGCAGCGAGTTCTTACCTTTATCCAGAAATACTAGCGGGTACTGTTTCGGTCGCAGACATTGCAAATTCGATCAAGTCACGTGCAGAGGCGTATGCAAGTGAATTGCATGCGGAAGAGTCAATGGATTCTCAAGAACCAAGTTCCTCAACTGACGCAGGTGCGAAGCGAGCCAGCCCACTTAGTGATGTGGACTTGCAAGAGCAGTCAGGTGCGGAGGGAACGAAGAAAGTTAAGCCGGACGAAGAGTAGAAATACATAAAATTTCCACATTTCCCGTCTCCCATGTTTTGCCCTTTAATCCTTATTTTACTGACAGTTATTCAGAACAATCAAACGGTAAGAGGGTTTTATTCTAGTTATGTCAAATTCGTCTTGAAAACACAATCTGTGTCTATGATACATGAAAAATTTAGATACAAAACGTCCGGAAAGACAAGAAACGCACTTGCTGGAGATTTGGATAGTGCATAATTACATTGCTAAGGCTAAGAAGTAAGGAGGGACTCAATCGGATTATTGTTTCAGAATTCGCTCAAGGGCCACATCCAATTCGATTTCGAAGCGTGCGGACTCGTGTGCGAGCGGTGACGCGGGGAGAGTGAAGAACAATCGTAGTAGAGGGTGAAGACCGCAAACCAGCGCGAACTCATGAATGTTCATTGCGTAGGGGACACTCATCTGAGAGAACTCTCGCGATGCAAGGCCACTGCCAAGCTGCTGTAGACATCTGGCGACCGGAGCTAGTACTCCCGAAGTCTGAATTGTGGGTTCAAACCCAGCCGTTGCGGCTTCACGCGCAGACGCTACACGTGATGGTGTCTTGACTGGAGTACCATTGCTAGTTGAAGATTCGGAGTTTGACGTCGGCTGTTGCATGGACGTTGAAGGATCTTGCTGCAACGAATCGAGCAGGGAGCGCTGGGCTGGCAGAGCGTGTGACACGCGCCAATGAGATATACCGTAGACACCTGCACTGGCAGTGAGCTGCTCGTTGCGTGCACGCTGCACAAGGGTTGAGTTATTAACTTCCTCGATACGCTCGCTTGATCCCGTAAAGATGGTGGCAAGGAGAGTTCGAGGCAATGTTGGACCTTGAACATCAGGCGGCACCGAGGTAGCGCTGACAGACGATGCATGCACGGCTGTGGCGAGTGAGGCATCATTTGATGCACTAGCAAACGTGCTTCGACGACGAGATCTCATTGTCGACACAACAAGTGACGCCTGCAGCAGACCAAGCCTCGAGCTTGTGATCGATGGCAAATAGCCGGGCCATGTTGGAACATTTCTAAGCTTAAAGTGAGATAATGTCCCCAAGTATGATGTAGCAGAACGGAGACCGGCAATAGATACCCTGAGATTAGCAACACCAGCTGAGGCTGGGTCAACTGACGGACTATTAACGCCGGCCGCAGTGACGGCAAATGCGACTGCTAGTGCACTCGAGTGTGGTGAAGCATATCGACCGTCATCCATAAACTCTACAAAAGCATAATCTCCACAACCCGTGATATTACGGTTCGACTCTGATCCACCTGAGACCAGCGACAGAAGCCCACTGGCATGCATAGCGGACGCGCTCGACCTATGAACACCGGATACAAGCGAACTTTCGAGGGCGCTGGAGTCCTCGGCAGAGTTTGCATGTGCTAGGGCAAGATTATCTGTGATATCAACGGCTCGATCATGCATTGCAACCGGTCTAGCAAGATGCCTGCGGTGTTCCTTCTGGTGTGAGCCAACAATGTATCCCAAAGTTTGCGTTGCAGCTGTAAGTTTCTGGGCGAACGCACAACTAAAGTCCTTTCCAGTTGTCAACATCATACAAGGCGCGCAGGGTGGCGCAAGCACATCTGAGAATGCTCTCGGCAGCAATGGTTGCCGTGCAAGTAACAAACGAGTTTGCGCTTGACCGCTCTTTGCTTTTGACAATAGGAAGCGGCTGAAAATCATCGCAAGAATGGCCGGTGCCTCCCCATCACCGGTGCGCCGTACAAGGCTCGCATTCTCGTATGTAAAGGAGGCTTGACCCGTATCATCTCGGAGCACGTTTTCGTTCAAAAATGTAAGGGAGTATGGATGGGGTAGAGACGCTCTGCCGACCGATCCCATAGCCGTTTGGCGAGCCATTGGATCATCATAAACGCAGGCAATTTCTCGATTCCACAGTGATGTACCACCTAACTGTTGCACTGGCTGTTTGGTGCGCTTGTCATTACTACTCAGGACAGGGGTTAGGGCACTCCCAAAGGTAGAAATCGCTCGTCCGAGGTAAGCTACGTGGAGAATTGTTAATGCCTCACAGAGGTCGGCAGGAGAAATGTAGCCATCACCGTCAATGTCGCAGAAAGAAAATGCTAGACGGATCCTGGCCGCAACACCAACCGCGGAACTGAGCATTAGACGGGATGCTGCAACGAAACTTTTCCAAGGCATTGAACCTGTTCGATACGGGTCGAGGATGATAAACAGGCGTTCAAACAGGCCGGATATGCCTCCAAGTGATCCCTTCATTGCATCTAGATGCCACGGAGGGAAGACTAAGCTCGAAAATGCTTTCGCAAATGCGTACGGTGACGGTAGTTGAGAAGCTACTAGGGTGGGCCAAGGATCTGGTGAGAGGAAGCTCTGGAAGGCTGATTTTCGCAGCAATGATGACTGAAGCTTACCACTCCCCTTCAGCAGTAGATCAAGTTGAGAAGACGATTCTGCGCTCTTCTGAGTATCAGCAAGAACAATCTGACGTAACTCACGCCTAAGCTGGGCCAAGAATCCAGCAAACTGCGGCGGGCAGTCATCGAAAAGCGTAAGTAGGTTGAATCGCTCCATTGGCAGAGCTGCATCTTTGAAAACTCCTGCTTCATCTTCATCGTCCGCCTGCACCTCGGCCTCAAGCAAAGCGGTGACGATGGACTCCGTCTGTGCATCTGCTTGATCAATGATGCGCTGACTTACCTTGAGCGGCCTACGTGCCAGGAGTTGGTAGCTGATGCGCTCAGCTGGGTCACATCCCAAGGGCAATGTTCCATCGGGTTCAAACACAGCTGATGATGCAGGCATCTTCAGGAGGAAGCAAAGGAGCTGGTCTGGCGCAGTCATGGAGAGTAGCGGCCCACGAAGCGAGTGGATGAGACGTAGAACAAACCAAAGGAGTGCAATGTCTCCTCGTAAGTACACGAGATCCCAAAGCTTCACAGCTGTAGAGTGCGAAATAGGGCCTTCAGCGAAGAGACACAATAACCACGATGCGGTAAAGTCATTCAAGGTTATGCCTAAGCAAGCAAAGTGTTGCGCAATGTCTGGAAGGAAATGATCGATGATTTGCTGAAGAACTAGTTGGTCCACGCGAAGTGTGCACATATGCGAATTGTAATATCCGATTCGAGAGTCAACCATTGTACAGAGAATCCAGAATGCACGCTCCTCGCCTTCAGTAATCGGCACATCGGCAACAGGATCTAGCACGACTCCGGATGTCAGTTCGTACTCCTCCAATGCCCGCGTTAGCTCTTCATTTTCTCGAAGGAGCTCATAACAAGCTTCCGCCCACACCGATACTTCGCGATCCTGACCCTCGATCGTCTCCGATGATGACCATGATGGCTGCTGGAAAGGTTCGCCGTCGACTGGTGGAGGAGCGTCGAAGTTGATCTCAAATGATCCTGGTTCGGCTCGCCCTGGTTGTTCCCTTGCTGTCCCAAGCTCAAGGTTTGTCGATGAAAAGTGCGAAGGCTGCTGTACCCCGGCTTCCTGACGCTGCTGACGACGCTTGGCACGAATGTTCGGGCGCAGAATTAGTTCACGAACCCTGATCCTGAACGAATGCAGTACCTGTTCCATGTCTAATGTTTGTGTCAAAATAGTTGCTGCGAGGTAGTTCATGCCCTGACAGTATCCAACTGAGTCACTATTGCGTGCTGCGTAGGCCGCGAGTAGGCGATCAAGAACAGTGTGCACGGCTTGAGTAAAGGGAACTTTAGTGCCCTCGTGTCCATGGCTTCGATTCAAGCCTGGGGTCGATGCAGCTGCAGTGCTGTAAATTGCACGATACATCGGATGCTCCGTCAATGCTCGCGTGACATCTTTGCGAATCTCATTTCTTACATGCCTTAGCTTAATATCGGGTTGAGAGACGAATTCAACCAGACTTGCGTAGTATCCCGGTCTGTGACGAGATCGCAAATCTCTTGCTCCTGACATATCGTACCAGAACTTGCCGCGAAGTGACGGCTGAGCAAGATACGTCTTCGATGGTGATCCTTGAGTCGGTAGCAATATCGGCGCTCGGCGCTCCAAATGCATTGCTTCGCGTGCAAATGCCCTATCGAACTTTAATGCGGCTGCTCCGCAGCTCCTTGACTCCTTGCAGATCGCCATTGAGGTCTGGGATAGAGTTGCAAGCAGTCGAACTGGCGCCTGCACAACATATTCAAGGGAAACCTCATGTTGCACTGAGGTAAGATCAGCCGCTAGCTCAGCACTTGGAGGTGTCCATCTGTCACAGCAAGAATGAATGATGCGATCAGCAGTGCGCTGAGCTGCAAGCAGATCAATGATTGCTGCGTCACGAAGCTGCTCTGGGTCTTCCAACAGTGACGCACCCGCGTCTAGGTATGTTGGTGTAACAAATGGTAGCGGCAACGGCTGTGAAAGACCATCCTGCGTTAACGCAAGCTGTTGCACAATGGGGGACGACCTCAACAGCGTACTTACAGACATTGAACCATTGGACGATTGGAACATTATCTCTTCCTTCTTAGATGAGCTTGTGCCGAGGTCGTGCTCTGCATGCATTTTGGTAAGCAATAACTCGTAGTGCATCATTGTCTGTTCCCAAGCGCTCGCGGCAGATCCATGAGCGCCCCATCTCCAGGCGCCAGGCGCAATCCGTGGGCTATAGGATGGGATTGAGCCGTTGAAAGATTCTACCGGCGACGCCATCGCCCGATTGGCTTGCGCTGCCGTCCATCCATAGGTTGCTGCAATGAGGGAGGCGTCTGAACTAAAAGCGTCCAACCCTGGATCCAGATGGCTTAGTGGGGCAAAGGCAGACGCTACGGACGCCAGAGTGCTACCCCTGGGTTTGCCGTAAGAGTCATCCGAGGGGTCAGGTTGGCCAACCCGTTCGTCGAAGAAGCTCAGCTCTCCAAACACTTGCTTGACAATCTTTACGGCACGCTTGGTTGTCGGGAGTCGACGCAGCCACATGCGCACATCCTGAGCATGAAGTGCGACAGCAAAGTTGTGTGCCGCCTCAGTTAGCTTGGCACGCCGTGTTGCAACTGCTTGAGAGATAAGGTTCAATGCCGTCTCCACCGTCAACAGCTCCGAGGAGGCGAGATGGTTGGCAAGTTTTAACGAGCCGAGTGCCTCAGCTAATAGGGACTTGGTTGAGGACAGCACAACTTGGGGCGAATCCTTTGTCAGTGGGCTTCGATAAAGGTTGGTATCAACTGGATATGGGAGACGTACTACTCGCGGGTTGATACCGACCTGCGAAACCTGTTTGGAATACCGCGCACCAAAGACAAGTGCCCGGATGTCTGGCTGCGGTACGCTAGTCAAATGGGTCGTGCTAGCGTCGAAATAATCGTACCACTGCGCAATTTGAGACTTGAAGATCGAGTGAGGTGGCTGTGGATGTTGATGCTGCAGCCGCCGAGAGGCCACGTCTTGAATTTCATAAGAAACTCCGATTCCACACGAGTCTACACCACTCACAATGTCCTTTCTTCCGCTCTCCTCGGGATGACTTATTGGTGTAGCAGATAGACGTCTACGATGTGCAAAATGGGGAGCAGGTGCAGGCGCACCCAAATCAAGTCGTGCAAGCGAGCTCCGCCGAGTCTCAACACACGTGCGTCTCCCATCCGCATCTGCAGGAGTCGAGATGGATGCAGCCATGCTTGGTGAGTCTTGCTGCATTGATGAGGCTGTTGCAGCCGCAACTAGTGCAGCACTTGCAGTGGAGTTTGCACTGACTCCTCCGCCAGTAGATTTGAAAGCAAGTAATGCGGGCTTTGCAGTCGGTGTTGGTCGATCTGCGGTCGGAGTCGTAGGGACGTTTGGTGAAACCATACCATCATGCAAACTCGATCGTGCATCGTTCACTGATACAACGTTAGATGCGATGGCCGCGGAGGTTGCGATATCTACTATGCTAGGTCGTCTTCCGACCGTGGGAGCTCTAAACAAACCCACCGAAGGCATCGGAGCTAGAGGTATGGTTTCAACCTCAGGTTCCTCATCTTCGGGGAGAGAGACGTCGTTTTCATTCAAATCTTCCGGCCCACCTGCCCGGCTAGGCTTAATCGAGACGCGACTGCTGAGAGCACGAATTAGTGAGATTTTTTCCAAATCGCTAAAAGCTGTGGGACTGTGAATAAATCCACGTACATCTTGCGCCCGCTTCGACTGGAGTCTGAGTAATTCGCTTGGCAAATCACTTGTGGATTCATGTGACTGCTGATTCTGAACCAATTCATTGTCCATCGGATCACAGGATGCGCCAATCGCAGCCTCAGCTTTGATGGGTGATGTTGCGTCAGACTCTGACTCCTCCTTGATCATACTTGGGATACGAGCAATCAGCAAGGGTGAGCCTGCGGCTTGTAGGTTCGATGGGTCTCGGACCCCACTGCTAGTCGACACATTTTCCGTAGTGGAATCAGCCTTGATGTGTGCGGTCTGTCCAGACAGCGCGGCAAGCAACTGAGTCGACGCAAATCGCGCGCTGATGTAGCTATTGCGCCTGCGGGAAATGCCAGGCCGTTCGGAATTAGGCATCGAACTCGATCCAGAGTTAGTGCTTGAGCTCTCATCGAGGTTGTGTCGATGTTGGGTGGCCATGACCATGGCATGAGCGATTGCGCTGGCCTTTGCAAGCTCGAAGCGCTTTGTATCAAGTGGATTCAGAGGTACTTCTGCAGCACTTCCGATAAGCTGCAAATGAGACATTGGTGCCGGGAGGGCTGCGAAGTCCTCCGCACCTGCGGCCGCAAATGAACTGAGTGCGTATGCTGAGATAGCGGCAAAGTCGTAACTAGCATCTGGGCTCGGATAGTCGTGCAGTCCGTTCAACGGGATAGCTGTAACCCGCGACATTGCGCTCACAGCGGCGGCAATTAGAGTTGCATCACATTGGTTGCTTGGTGAAAACGCTATGCTGTAATGGGACAGAGCTAGCAAGCCTTGAGAAGGCACAACAGTACGTGGTCGAAATGGCTCCACGAGCAAAGCCGGACGAGTGAATCCTAAGGATCCCGAAAGCAGACGAGTAAAGGCAATGGCGTTCTGCCGCCAGTTGTTCTCCTGAGCTTGGTATGTCGTCATTTGGCGGGTCTGCTGATGCAGCTGTGCTGGAGTCAGCGCAGGGAACGGAACGTATCCGATAAAGCGAGCCGTGGTCACTGCACAAGACGAGAAGGTGCAAGGGAATGAGCTGAGGATATCACTAAGCGCTGATTCTTCAGAGGGCTGCACTCCGCTTGCGAGGGCATACTCTGGATGTATTTGTTCACCAGCACTCGTCGCAAGATGCGCGTCTCCTGCGCATACGAAACTTTCGACACGCGATCGATACGAAGCTTGCGAAGCATCGCTTTCGGATGTGCTCGTGATCGACAAATCCTTAACTACAAAGTCTTGCACTGCAACAGCGGCGGAATTGCGACGCGGGTGCCTTGTGGAGCTCTGCCCACGTGTGGCATTTCCGTGTACCTCACTGCCATGTAACGAAATGCCTGACTGAGTCCGGTGGTGCCCAAAGGATGGCTTCAGGTTGTTCTCTTGAGCTGGAGTCAAAAACCGTACCTTTCGTCTTGATACACGATTCCAAAATGTGCCGCTCGACCTTTGAGTCGCGGGTAGATGACCTACAATCGGGCTAGAGATCAATGGCTGACAGTTGTAGTGCGACGACCGTGACTCCGATGTATCGGTCAAGGGCTCTTTGATCGTAGCACTATCTTCGGGTCCAGGAGGTGAGTTCATTGGACTTTCTGTAGGCGACTCAATTGCAATCTTAAGATTGCCGTACGATGCAACCCTAGAAGATCGAGCTGAGCTATCCTCTGACGACTGGTACTCGGATGCGAAGACAAAGTGGCGTCTCGAGCCCGAGCTGCTATCGATCGTTCGTCGACTACCACCCCACGGCTTAGCCCCAAGGGTCGGTAGCGCGCCAAACCCAAGTTGCATCCTCGCGCTTAGTGGCGTTGAGGGCATGATGATACGGCACTCGTATGCCTCGGTAACAGAGTCTTTGACAGACACTGTGCTAGACCGAACACTCTGGCTTGACCGGGAAAAGGTTGGCGAGAGATCCCCCGCATTCTCTGCTGACAGAGCATCAGTAGCGGATCCGTTAGAAGTAGTTCGATTCGGGAGAGCTCGTGGTGCAGCAAGGTAAACCACAGGCGTACGGCGGAGTGCATGGCCAAGTGATACTTCAGGTCCCATAGCACTGTCATTGAGGGACACATCAAGCACTGGAGGGCTGCGCTTTTGGAACTCAGGCACGGGCAGTGAGGGGGTGTCATGATCAAGTCGAAGAGGCAAAGCAATTCCAGACCCACCTTGTATATTGGCCTTATCTGCTTGGCGATGCTGTGGCGTCACTGCAGTTGTATCTGTTTTACGATTTGCCTCTTGACGAACTGCTTCTCGTGTTTCTTCCTCCTTCTGTCTGATCTCTGTTAAGCGACGGTCTTGGACAATTGAGTCCATACGCCGTTTGCGTTCGGCTTGTACTTCTGCTTCCTTTAGAGCAGCCGCGGCGACTAAACGTCCCGCAGCTGCCAGAGGTCGGCCTCCACCCATTAAGAGCATTCTGCGTTCACGTAAGGAAAGTTTAGGTGAAGATGCACTTGGAGGGACAGTTGTGTTCGGCGATGACGCTTGATTATGAACTGATTTAAGCAAGGCCACAGTTGGAAGCTTCTTCATCATTGGAACAGCCTCGCTTCCTGATGGACAAGAAGCTTCGGCGACTTGCTGAACAACCGCAATGGGATTATCGGACAATGCAGCGAACTTTTCATGCGTCTCGGGCTCGAGAGTGCGAACGGCTGCCGCGGCTGCAGCAAGTGTCGCAGCGGCAGCTTCCACGGCAGCCGTGGCTTGAGCTGAAACCTCGGGATCCGCTGGACTTGACTCATCACCCGCAGTAGCAGCGTAGGTTCGAGAGACATTTACTGCAGCCACAGCGGCAACAGCGGCTGCAGCGGTTGCTGATGCTGCTGAGGGAACGACACCGGCTGCCGCCAAGCTTGGGCCTAGTCCTGCTGTAAGCACCATTTCGAGGGCTGAAGCCGAGAGTTTACCCGCAAATGCCCGTCGAGAAAGGCTCTTTTCATCGGACATGGTATCAATTGATGCGGTTGGTACATCGGTCGTACGTTCGAGCGAACCTGAATTTGCACCGCTCGCGAATGGGCCCACTCTTCCGGTGTCAAGCCCATTTGCCGCCGATGCAGGACCAATACGTCCTTGAAGAGCTCTACGTTCCGCCAACCGCGCCATTGCAGCTGCACGTCTGTTCTGCAGTGAGCCTGACTCCGCCCTTGAGTCGTTGGCCAGTTGCACTGACTTGCCCTCCTGTGTTTGCAGATGAGCTTGATCGGATTCCAACACCATGTTGAATGCCTGGAGGCCAGAACGGGGTGCGCCTGGTGAAATGTTTCGATATTTATCTGCCAATAAGGACAGTACCGCACCTGTACCACCGACCGCACCAGAGTGTCCTTGTTGTTGAGATAACATCCGTCGCAATCGTGCCACCAACCTTTGGGGGATGATTTGGAAATTACCTGTTTCTCTACGCAGTACCAAGTCTCGAAGTTTCCTCCAGCGCGAACCAGCCAGCGCTGTCGCAAAACTAGCGCCTTTGAAAAGACGAGACTCATTAGCAGTACTGGCAAACAGCGCAGCAGTGTTCACAAGCAGCCAACACGATCTTTCATACTTAAATTCGCAGACTTCTGAAATTCCTCCATGGAAGTGAATGTTCATAGTTGCGGAAGCAGGTGACTGTGAACTGACTAAGTCAAGCAAATGTGCATCATTTACGGCGGGTTGGCTAACTCCCTGCTCTTGCATGGTGTCAAGGGTGAGAGAGCGAGTTGAGTGTGCCTCTGCATCGGCATCTTCAGCAGCTGATGCGGTGATCTCAACTAATGGGACGTGGCTAGGCATGCCGGCCGCATGAAGGGATGCTGCAATATGAGATTGTCCTGGCCATGCAAAGGTAGTCAGCGTTGCAATTGCACTAAAGTGAGCATTGCTCGTTGCTGGTGGCGAAAGTGTGTGGGCCGTGGGTGGAGGTGCAGGAACGGGAGATATCAACAAAGCACTAACGCGCGGTGGGGTCGTGACAACAGATACAACGCCGGAAATCAAAGGTCCACTGCTAGAAAGGCGGCCTGGCGTAAGGATTGGCGACAGTATATCGACCACAGGTGGTATATGTTCTGCGAAAACTCTCTTAGCTATTTCGGAGGCTAGGGCAGGCTGAATGGCTGATACATGTTCGTTGAGCGTCCGAGAGTTCGTCTTCTGGGAGATGTTTGCCAAAGCAAACAAATCTAAGGCATTGAAGGGACTTGCCAGTTGCGTCACGGTCTGCAAGACCAAACGTGTCAGGAGACTTGGATCACAAACGAGCAGCTTCGCAATCAAAGGATCATTTGCATTGAGCTTCACACCCATCGAATTGGATCGCGACCTTGGCATTTGCTCTGATGGTGTAGTCTTGGTAAGGCTCATTGGGTCTTTCCTAACATGTTTGCCATCGCTGGAGACTTTGAAGAATAATTCTTCATGATCCTCTTCCTCATCATCGCTCCTAGTCTGAAGGTCTACTAGATGATGAGTCAGAGATCGAGCTGAATCGCTTACCTCAGTATTTGGTCCATCTGCGCTCTCAGCTTTGAGCGTTGCTGAAGCTGAGGCACCGAGTGTGGGATTACTGCAAGAGCAAGGAATATGCATTTGCAATGAGCTTTGTATCGAACTGCCGATGGCGGTAGAAACAAGCTTTTCTGAGAGGCTGGATAGTTCAGAACAGATTGCTTCAATAGTATTGGGTATCGCTGCTTCACGGGCACTATCGCCCGCCACAACGCCACGGAATGGTGAGACTGGAGTCGGTTGAGATGGCTCTGCTTTCAATGCAGCATATCCTGTAAGACCTCCTTGCAGGACAAACCTATCGATGGTGTGATGTAGATAGCCAGCAGCTGAGAGCGCCGACTGGACTACCGCCAAAGCATCAATCACCAGGGAGCGCTCACCGAGGAGGTTCGTCGCTGGGGCGAGAGTTCGGAATAGGGCAGCTGAAAGTAGACGATGGGCGGAAGCCTTGGAGGCCTTGGAAGTCAGAGGTCCGAGCACCATCGTGCCTGAAGCGTCAGTAAAGGTAGAAGAGATGTGGGCAGCTTGGGTTGCCGACATACCGAACTGCGCTTCGTTCTCTTGGCCAAGCGACTCATCGTCTACTATCGCCGAAGTAGGGAATGGTTGCATCAGACTATTGTCACTCAAAACATTTGAACGAAGTGACTTAATGCGAGGTAGCCCAGGTGGACCCGCTGACGTGTTGGAGGCACTAGTCCCCGGCGCAAAACTTGGTACTGGCAATAAGTGTGGCGGCGGTAGCGAATCAGGATAGCGCGCCCCGTAAGGGAATGCAGCACGGGCATAAATATCTGTATCATCGTTGGGAATCCCATCGCCATCTGCGGCATTTAGTTTCGCGAGACTTGGATGATACCCTGTTGTCACATTCGTCGAAAGTACTCCGTTCATCATGGCTCTGGGAGAAACATATGCGGCAACGTCTCCCGTATTAGCACTGATTGCACTTGCTGTCTGGTGCCACTGAAGCCGGTTGGCTAGTGTGAATCGCATTCGATTGGTAATAGTCGACAAGATGCGTTGAACTTGACCAGAAGCTATGAGGGCGTCACGCACAGCAAGTTGTTGACGTGCCAATGCAATTAGTACCGCTTGTCTCGTGTCGAACGCTGCCCGAACCGCCCTCAAAACCTGACCTGATGCGCGGGCCGCATGATATGAATTCACTTCTGCATTCGGGTGCGAAATATTGGTGGTAGCAGAGCCGCTAGTGCTTACGTCGTTGGACTTGCAAATCTGCACACCGACTCCATGTTGGAGCTGGAGAATTAGCACAGAGAGAGATGCTTCCGCTGCTGCAATCGAAGCATTTGCACGCATAGTTGCGACCGCTATGGAGAACCGACGATGCTCCACAGAGCGTACATACATTGCCGATCCCAAGGCCACAAGGTTTAAGGCAAAAGCATCAGAATGTCCCACGCCTGCGGCGAGATACGCTGCCACCGACTCGACCTCGACCCGACCCGCTAGCGTGTCAGTTGACGTGGGCGGCTTCTTAATCGCAACGTATGATGGATTCGAAGGATGAAGCAACTGTCCACCCACTAACGTGGTCGAGAAAGTGTTAAGGGTCGGGTGGATCGGTGAAGAAGAAATATACTGGAGTGCATTCGTAACAGTGTGATGCGCATTAAAGAATGCGCTTGGAGATATAGGCTGAGTCGATTGAGTTGGTGCTGTACCACGTCCTGACTGTGTTCCCGACGGCGGTTGAACAGGAGATCCTAAAGTGAAGTACGCCGATGGGCAGCGCAACCATAACCACTGCGGATCGCGCATAAACGAAAGACCCTCAGCAACACCTACGCCGAGTGGTCCAGTGCCAAGCTGTCCTTGAGCGTAAGCTGACGCCAATGCTGCCAAAGTAGGGTGCAAGGCTTGTTGTGAAACACCGGCACTTGGTCCGGCAGTATTACCGCCAGTCGCGGATTGCTGCACAATCGACTGCTGACTGATGGGGCCGCCACCCAAGTTGGCCATACCGGCGCGAGTGGCTACACCCCAGGCAAGTGCCGTCGTCACAGCTTCCCCAGGGCTTGCGACGCCTAACAGGCCTGAATGCATAGCAGCTGTGCTAAGGGAAACAGCCTGTGGAGACTGGAGCGCCCCAAGACCAGGCGCAGGCTGAGGCGGAGCTGGCACCGGAGGTGTAACGGAGGATGCCGCAGTGAATGCGGGCAGTGCCAAACCAAGCTGCTTTGATGTAATCTGAATGACTTGTTGGTACTGGACCGAGCCAGGCGCGTATCCTACAACATTCGTGATGGCAAGCGGTGAACATGCTGCAAAGCCTAGGCCAAATCCAGGCAACTGAGACTCGACGGCCACTAGCAGGTGCTCTGAATGATTATGGGTTGATGTCTCGACGTTAGTTGTCGCGCCACCGATTGGACCCAATAAACAGTGTACGCCCGAGCTAGATGCGAGTTGATCTGCAGAAAGTGTAGTTGCAAGGAGCGATTTGAATTTCGCTCTTGACTTGCTGGCGAGGATGTTCAGAGAGGCTATGCTCTCGAGAAGCTTTGTAACGGATACGCATCCAAAATTCGCCTTATGCTCATGCTCCACCAGTTGTCGGAAGGGCGTTGTAAGCACTAGAGACGATCCAGTATGTAAAAGCTCAGTAAAGCCGGCATCGTATAGTGCATGATCATCTTCAAGAGTTCGGAAGGCTTCCGAGTATGTACGCTGGATCTCCGGAGGTTCAAGTGTCTCGGTTGAACTTGACAGAATGTTTGCATTCAATGAGACCGTGGCTAGGTACGATAAGCTTACCAGCGAAGTGCCACAAATTGACGACAAGTTATGCGGTGCCTCCTCTGCTGTTGTCGGAGCAAAGCCAATAGAAGCATTACCTGCCAGCATGGGGAACGCATTCCATGCTGAGCGCACGAGAGCACGCATAAACCTGATTACGGTTGATTTCACAGAAGCGAATTTGACATGTTGATGAGACCCACCTAGCAAGCGTTTGCGGACTTCATTAGCTACTTTTGATACCGTGTAGCCGCGCGTTGGTGACTCATGAAGCACACCCGTAGCTATAGGCGGGCGAGACCCTGCAGATTCATCGTATTCTGTAGCTACAAGTTCGGGTGCAATTGTAGTCGGAGATACTATAACTTCACCTTCAGGATCCTCTCGAAGTTCTTCATGCGTCCCAATAATGGGCGTTGCTGCATTAAGCGCTGACACCAACGCGGCGCCTAAAGCCAGTGGATATGCGGCAACCTGACTTGCTTGCAAGCACCCCGCCCGATACGCAGAAGCAAGAGCGGCGGGGAAAGTTGTAAAGGTCGTTTGTCCATGAACCTCAGGCTGCCTGCTCCCGACCAGACTTGCCCATGCATAAGGTGACTGGAAGGTCCCATTCGATTCCTGGCTCGATGACTCGAGTCCATGATCGTGTTGGGAACTAGAAATGCTGTGAACTGACGGTAATGTGGATGTGAACAATGAGCCGTACGCCAGAAGTGAGTTGCTGGGCGCAAGCGCATGCAGACTCGTTGGCACTGCAAAGCTCAAACCGCTCTCTACGTTCTGAAGCTTGAAGCCACTATGCTGTAGCCCGCTATCGTCCGCTGGAGCAACGGTCTCCACTCCACTAGCAGCTGCTGCCTGCCCTCTGTCAATCCCTTTGAAAGCTTCAGATTCATTCTTCGCCTCAGAAGAGTCTGCTGCGAGGTTACTTGCAACACACAGTGCCATAGCAGAAATAAGCGCGGGCTGGCTCAGTGCCGTGGTCAGCATAAGCCGGAGTTGTGCAGTAGTTGTTAATACAGAACTCGGCAGAGTCATTGGCTGCCTTTCAAGCGCTTCAATTGTGCTCGATTTCGTTGTGATGAACTTCTTAATCGCAACCCGCTTTTCACCTCCACTCGCATCCTTACTGTCCTCGTCGCCTGCTCCAGCGTCGTCGTGCTCGCTAGCATCATCGTCATCGTCGCCACTATCGCCATGGACACCCAAGGCTACTGTATCAGGATTACCGAAGACATCCGGGATATAGTTTGATGATGCTTTGTACTCTCGTTGCAGAGCCTTGAATGCGACGATTTGCTTGTAAAGGTCTTTAAGCTGTTGCGTCTGTTGGCGCTGCAAATCGGCCAGTCGCAAATATTGGTGCCTCTTCCAAAGAGTCTGTCGTCTTACTAATTGAGAGTATTGAACGGCCAAGTCATCGTAGACGGTATCAATGGCAATAGCTGCCAGGTTTGCGGCGCAGCTCGAAATCACGTATGATGCCGCGCTTGCTCCTAGATCACTGCTCATGGACAAGAAGCTCACGGGAACAGAGAGCTGTTGTGCGGAGGCAAACGCCAAACCTGGTAAAGAATAGAGCCCTCGAATAGCAAGCGAAGTCTCAAGGTCAGCCCTTGAGGGAGCCTTCCAGCCATGGATGGCATGCCCTTCGTCTGCTTCAACCGTGCTTGCCTCAACTGCACCGCTTGTTGAGGCACTGGTGGACTGTTGTTGTTTGTAAATTTGTAACAGGGTTCTGGCATGCGCCTGGGGCGACCGCGAATATGAAAGTAAGGCTGCTGCCGCGAGCGCGCGATTTGCAGAATCGATGACACTTAGTTGAGGTGCAAGTGGTCCTGAAGCGTGCGGCGCGAGCCAGACTGCTGAAAGGGGCGTTGGTGCTGGCTTGGCTGATCTATCCATTGCTCCAGCATCGCTAGTAACTCCACCTCCGGGGGAACCGTGCGTGGTTGATGTACTACGCGTTTGGGTTGCGGGTGAGGCTGCTTGCTGACTCTCTCCCGCCTTTCGGACTGAAGCATTGATGTTGGTGGTTTCCTGAAGTTGTTTGAATAGAGCTGAAGGATACAGAGGTGCTACTAACGCCGCGGCATTGTCGCTGTCTGTAATTGTGGAAGCTGTTGTACCAGCAACTCCGACTCCGGCGGAGGTTAGAGCGGAGCTTGATCCAGAAAGCAGTGTAGATGAGCTTGCAAGAACGTTATTCAAAGGTCGCTGATACAAGTACCTAACAGCAGTAGCCAACGAACCAAATGCAGAACTCGTGCTGTCAGTCATGCAGCGTGCCTGCAGGTTTACTGCAGAAGCTATAGGCGGAATCGTCTGGAGTTGAGCAGCGAGGCCCGCAGCTAAAGCATCCGATGGCGAGCCCGTGAGGAAATCCGGACGAGAGAAATCCATACTTTGTATCACGCCGCTTGGTGCTTGAGTACTAGCGGAAGCTGCCGAATCCACACTATCTATATGCCTTGCGATTGCGAGAAGAACCTCGTTTTGCAATATGGAGAGGGCTTCAAGGTTCCTCATGGATATCAAATTCGCTGCGACACTTCCCGCTGGTGTATCTACAATCCCTGCAGCGGCCAGGTTTAATGTTGAAGCCCCCATGCTAGCTGTAATTGAAGTGGACGCGGGAGTGCTCTGCGCCAGAGCAAGTGCATTGTACAGCGAGGTTGCAGCTGCGTATGCCGCAGCTGAAGCTTCAGCTATGTCTATAAGCGTCGCAGGCAATTGCGCATTTACGGGTTGGCTCATAGTTGCGCTGAATTGCTTCTGGAACGCGCTCGTGGACATTCCAGGGAGCCCTCCAAACGACATTTGATGGGCTGTGCCGCTACCATACAGCTGCTGTTGGTTGTGGATTATCTGTGGTGTTAGACAGCTAGAAATACCGGATACTCCCGAGGCAGCAAGTGGAGACGCCAATGTTGCATTCGCCCCCACTCCGGCTCCCCCTGAGGTCACTGAGCCCGAAGGTTGAGACTTTCGTTGCATGGTATTCGCTGAAGTTCCAGGTGCTTGACTCCAGTTGGACACGAGTTGCGCAGCTGTAACTGGACCCCATACGTTGCCAGCAGTAATAAGGGTAGGAGAGAACTGTGTTGCGAGATAAAACGGTGCAGGAGCAAGTACGCCCTCAAGACCCTTTGCAGTCAAGTCGCCTTCTTCAAGACCGAAGTACGAATAAATTGAAGAGCCCAAGCCTTTCGGGCCACCCAAAGTCGCCATCGGTGCGGGTATTGAGCTAACCAAAGTTTCTGGATCTGGACTACTGTGTGCAGACGCTGTCATTGAGCGTACACGGAAAGCACGATTAAGCGCCGCCGATACCGTAGAAGTTGCAGATTGAGTTGTTTGGACAGGTGGGGCGCCACTAGAACCCATGGCCAGAGTAACATACATAGCTCCTGACGCTACCGCGTTGGCATTGCCGGATGTCTGTACCTGTGAAGGATCGATGTCGAAAGTACCACACAAACCTGTCAAGTACGCTGTTGTGAGCTCAAGCTTCTTACCATCTTCCGTGTTTGTCCAAGTTGGAAGCGCCTCCGCTATTGAGGATGGAATAAAGGATCGACCGGTGTGAGCAGCAATAAGGCCACCACTCGCGATCAATGCCTTGAGCGGGGAAGTATGGCCACATAGGAGGTAAGTGATTGATTCCAAAGGTGATAGCGAATCAGTCCATACGGGATCGGTATATCTCGCGCGTGTCTTTCGTCTCACAGAATCTTCTTTGCCGTTCACTTTGGGATCTGGGTCTTTGCTGTGAATCTCTGACAGTTCGGGTTCAACGACATCAGGGATCTCAAAGGGGTTGACTGACGAAGAAGGTGCATGTGAGTAACGAAGCGTCCCGTTATGACCCCACACAAAAGGCAAGGCAGGCGCAATCGGCTTAGCAGTCGCACTTGCAACCGGCGTTGATCCAAAGGCTCGGTCAATGAGGATATTGGTGCATGAGTAAGTAATGCGAACTCGCGACACTGCGTTTAGATTCAGTTTTTCAGCCGCGAGTTTCACGACGATCGATCCCTTCCTAACCTCACTCTGTGTGGTGATCAGGGACGGCAATTGAATGGTCGGTGTAATTTGGGAACTGGCATCGGCCTCCACCCCGGCAGGAAATAGCGGAATCGGGGGGACGATAGGTGAGTCGCTTCCGTGTTGATGAGAATTCAATGAAAGAGACAGTAGGAGAAGCGCGCCTTGCATACGTGAAAGCATGCTGAACGCAACAACCTGCCCAGAGAATTTGCGCGAGTTTGAAATGAGGTTGGAAACCAGCAGCCCGTTAAACACGGTTCGCATTGGGTTACAGGCCGCCAATGGTCCCGGTGTCCGGTGGACACCTGAAATGGAGGGCGCGGGATTCGGAAACACTGTAGAATATGCTCTTTCCGAGGCCGGTGATTGCGAGTCACTCGACTGCGACCCTACTACGCGACGGGCGTAACTTGATGCTGTAGGACCAGCAGTGGTCTCAAGTAAGGAGATCTCATATGAGTCACGGCCTGATTTGTAGACCGACGAGTGGCGCTCGTGTTTGTGCTTGTGTGAACCTTGCCCGTCTACATCCGGTGCCGAAATGTGTGGACCTTTGGGCTCTGCAGTAATGGCAAAACAACGCTCAAGAAGAGAGTTCGAGCTCGAAACCAGGGTACTCTGCCACCCAAATCGATCGACGATAGAATGTAAGACTTGAAGGTTCAATTCATCCAATGCCAGGGACGTTATGATGGTTGCGTCCAGTTGAATTGCATACCGCAGCCATTCCCTACCGCTTGATTTCTCCAACATCCTCTGGAGCTGCCATCTCAGCTCCTGATTAGAATCTGGAATCTTTTCATCCGTTTGTTCCTTAGTATCGCTTCGTGGTTCAAGCACAGTTAATGCCCAGTCAGAGATGAGATTACCGAAGCCACCAACAGCGTGTGCGAGCACGGTGACATGTGCAGGTTGATTTGAGACACAGGCGGGAAGTGAATCACGCTCATGAAGAAGATTTCGTGGGCTGGAGTGCGTTGCACAAACAGGCAACGCATACCTCTCACTGAACCACGCCGTTGCCTGTGTGAAGTGGTCGGTGGTAATGTCAAGGCTCTCAGCGAGCCGAATCTGATAATAATCCTCGAGCGCAAGCGGTACTGTTAGATCGAGCGCGCTATCAGTGACAACTACCTCGTTCGCAAAATGAGAAATTGGAAGGGCAACAAAAGTTTGGCCTGCAGGGATTCGCCTATTGGCATGAGATCGCCTATTTAAAGCTTCCGTAATCTGAGATTTGGGCGGATATGCCACAGTGTCGATGTACCATTTATCTTGGCTTGGAATCCGATAGAGCTCCAGCACCGACGTTGTGATTGCGGCCAGCGGCGATGATCTAAATAGAGGTTGTGATGGTGGCAAATCAATACACAGGACGTTGTGGGCAGAGTTTGCAATCGCGCCTGAACTTTCATCAAATTCGGGTCGCTGTGTCGCCTTTGGCAAACATTTCGTGGCTTTTACAAAAGCTAAGGCTTTTTCATCAAGCTCCCCTTCATCTCCATCATATAATGGCTCATCTTGCCCCACTGGACCGCCTTGTGATCGACCTTGAGCCTGCTCCGCGAGATCAATCGCAGCCGATTGGAAGGTCAGGACCCGTGCCGCAAAAGAAGTAAGAGGAAGGGTGGCAAGCCATGGGGTGAGCAATGTACTTGCGAGGTCAAATGGCGTGAGCTCTGTAGGCACTGCGACGACAGTAGGCGTGTACAGCTCCCGGATCGCGGCAGCAGCTTGTTCCCTTGCTGATTCGAGCGCATAGGAGAGTTCAATTGCGGCGCTTAGCTTAGTATTATAATCGCGTGACAGAGCCTGCCTCTCAGCAGCCAAGCGTTGAAGCTTCTCGCTGTAGGTTCCATTGAAGAGGATTGGATACTTGCTCGCTAGAGCAGCGCTCGATTCGTTCTGACTCGAAGTTGGCGCCGGCCCGTGACCATCCTGGGCTGTCAGAACGAGCATAGCATTGCACAGGCTCGTCGACCCAAGCACTGAGGGGGACAACGGGGATGTGGGTGCAATAACGAATCCAGTAGACCTAGTTAGAATATCGAGGTTTCCTGTAATTGGGCTAGGATTGGGAGTACCAAGGATACTCGAAGCAGACGATGTGGACATGTGCCGTGAATGCCGAAACGGTGTGCCCGTAGGAGTTGAATTAATGGACATACTTGATCGAAGCTCCGGGGCGGTCGTCGTGGCACCAATTCCTGTAATGGTATCAGCTGGAGATAAGCCATACCCCGCTGCATTCAGCATTTTGGCGGCACAAGTGGCGGTTTCGTTGGCTACGGCATCCGCCAGGGAAGCTTCTTCAAACCGTGCAACAGCCTCATCAAGGACCTCTCCAGCTTTAAGCGCCTGTGCCAGCGCCTGTGCAAGGTCATTGGCGGCCCGGTCAGCTCGTTGAACTGCTTGCTGGGCCGCACGTACCGGACCAAGCGCGGTTTCACCTGCGTTTTGAAGAGCCTGGGAAATCGCTGTCGCGTTTCGCGCAGTAATTCGTGTCGTAAGTGTCACGAGACCAGCTACGACAGGAGCTGGATGAGGAGAACTTAGTGCTAGCAGGACAGTACCGAGTGCAACAATGGGTGACGTTGATGCAGATGCAAAGAGCGACGAAATGGGCTGTTCAGCGAGTGAACTCAAGACTGAGACGACGACTGCAGCTGCGGATCCGTCGTGCACAAAGAAAGGTCCCCAAGGAAGCGAGGGCAGGCCCAAGTTCGACATGTTACGGATCTTCGTGATGAGCTCCCGAGTAGAAGTTGGGCTCCCTGGTCGGCTTTCAGGAGGACCTTGATCACGGTCGGAAGGATTCTCATTCTCGTGGCTCGATTTCATCGACTGAGCAACGGATGACGGGAGGTACTTGATATCTGAGGTATGCGCGACAGCAGCGAGAGCGTTAGTCGCAGTTGCTGCATGGGCTAGTGCAAGTGAAGCCGCATATCTCAAAGGATATACAGATTCCGGTGAAAGCCATACCATTCCAGCGAGCGAGAGTGCCGGACCTGCCCCAGCAGCAAGCGCCGTGATTGTGTACAAGCGAGAAATAGATGACAGCTTGGCCAATATACCTACAGCATTATAGGCAATGGGGAATGTGTACGCGTGTTGCTTAAGTAGCTGAACTATTGATGGAACTACAGTTGATCGAAGCATGTAATCCATTCTTCTAACCCAATCATAGCTTGAGGCTGAAGATAAGGGGTGAGCTTCAGGCAATGTTAACTCCAGCAGAGGATAGCAACAAGTAGCAAGTGCCCACTCGGATGAATCCAAACTACTCGAGTTCACATTGGCATGCGGTTGATTATGGGCAAAAGGGGATGGTGTGAATGGTGTCGTCGATGCAGCCGAGGCTTGCTGTCCCGTCAGGATCGCGTCCAATTCCCTCTTGGCATCGTGTCCATGAAGACCGTGAGGTAGGAGTGCGGGAATGGCCGAGACAATACTGCTCGCAATGCGAATCGTTGCAAGCGCAACTGACGTGGCATTGCTATTCGAGACAAAGAGTGCGGAGTCCTTTGATTTTTCTTTCTCTTGAGCCCCTTCATCACCAGAAAATACTTGTAACGAGTATAGCGCAAGTGGCAAAATCGCATCGACGTTCGCCGCTAGTGTCAGATAGCCTTGAGATGTACGAGTAGCCTCAAGTTGGGTTTGTCTCAGTAGTTCCAAGTCGTTCTGCGCCCTCTGAGTGTGGACGTGAGTGTCAGCATGTTCTGAACCAAAACGTCCAAAGCGGAGATCCATTGGATTCATGCGACCCTTCAATTTGTCTTCATTCCCATCCTGCGGTGGATCCAAATCATAATGATGAACATCTTCATCAGTGAAACCGCAGTCCTGTTGAAAGAGGCTGCTGCTACTTAAGTCTTCAGGTCCGGATGGTTCTTCGGGCATAGACGGCGGCTCTGTCAGAACATAACTAGGAAGCGAAGGGTACACAATTCTGTCAAAGTAGAGCTGCCATTCCTCAGCCAGCTCTCGATCTTGTTGGGCATCGGGCAGCGGGGACGAGGGATAAGATCCGTGGCAGATACAGCGTACCTTTGAGATGTCAAAGAGTCTTACTCTTTTCTTGCCTTCGGGGTTAGTTCCTATGGTACTCTTGATGAGACAAGGAGTTGGGATTACCGTACGAGGGTTTATACCCAAGTTCGGAGCATCAAATACAAGCATGTGCTTGTTGGCATCTTCGTGTGGTTGAGACAACACGAGCATAGTACATGAGTCGCCCTCCGCATGTACGAAGGCATGCCCAAGTGCTGAAGCCCAGCGCCAAGTGATAAAACGTCGGACAGCCGGGGTAGAAGCCAGGTTTGAGAGCGCATTCAAGCCCACCACGGCGGATTCGCCTGCTACACCTATGAGTCTAGCCAAAATATTGTTAAATGAAACCATTTCCGGCGCAAGTGCGTCAATAGGAGGTAACCATGTCGGGTTCTGCTGTAAGTGATGCTTGCCTTCGTCAAATTGGACCGAATTATCGTTAACCGCTAGCGAGGCAAATGTCATTTCGAGAAGGCCCACTGCAAGGGTCAGAGGGATATGTTGGAAAGACTCTGCTGGGATCAAGGCATACAAACATTTGCATGCAGCTGAGGCAGATACCTTTTGATCGATGAGTAAGCTTTTGACAAAGTCAAGCGGTAGCTTAAGGTCAGCTGCAACATCCTCTTGCCAGCTGGATACACGGGTAGAACTTGATAAGGCATTGTTCACCACCGCCTTTGCGACAACTGAAGCGATACGAGTGAGACGGGGCGCAATGACTTGCTGAAGCCAATGACGCGATGCGTTCATTCGGCGCTGCCTGTTTGGCTCGGCTTCAAGAGTCACGGCCACGGCTTGTGCGGCTGCAGCCGCACACAATACCTGCTCTGAAACTTCATTGAGCTCTGCTGGAGGCTCATATTGGGAGCTACTCGACAATTGTTTCCAATGGTTGTAGGACTCTGAGGTTGCAGTGAAGGCAGCAGCGCCCGAGGTCGAAATCAGAGGGAGTGTTGCGCTTGTTTGCAAAAGCTTTGATGCGGGTGAACCCCTCCTTCCAAGCTCTAGCTGGAGTCGTGTAAATTCAAGTAACGCGGGGAGAGCCGCGCAATTTAGATCGTCAAATAAGCGCTCGTTGTTATCCGTATCGCTTTCGTCCTCAGAGGGTTCCAAAAGACTTCGGCCAGTTTCATTCGGTACAATCGCCGCCAGAGTGCCTATTACACGTAGCAACGAGACTAGAGCCTGGTGAGCGGTGGGAATCTGCCTTAACCGCAAAAGCACACTCCTGAATATTGCCGTTTCTAGGATGGCTGAGAGACTCGAAACGACCTGATTAGCTGTTTCAAACGCCTGCTGAGTTGCCTGAGCGACACGGTATTCCCATTCGGCCGAGTCTGTTGTAGGTCTGTGGTCCTGAATCGTTGAGGAAACAGCATCCGTCGGCGAGGCAATGGTACTTTCGCCAGGCTCATCCATTTGCGGCAACGCCAAGTCCGTCTGGAGCACGACAGGTGGAGGATTAGTAGCTGCAGCAAGTAAGCTTGGATCGTGGAACGTGCGGAAGAGAATTGCCTCGCTTGGTAGAGAGCCCACAGGTGCATCGACGGCTGTTGATTTCGTCGTTGAGATATCTGGACTCACGGATGCAGGCACCACACCAGGGGCAGATGCGCCCTGCCCCCACAAAACGGCAGGTGCAAACTGGACGCGTGAAACCTTTCCAAGTCGAATGCTTCCAGCCGAGGACTCTATCGCAGATGCCACCGCATATTCAACGCTCTCTCTGATGAGCCAATCTGTCTCGTTTTCTCGTGGGGGTGAGGATGAGCCTTCGGAATCGAGTAGCGCCGATACCTCGGGATCTTCGAAGCCCCGAACTAGATCTGCGTAGGAAACACTGACTTGCGCAAACACCGAAAGAAAACCGGCATCCAGTGCGGCTCGAGCCCTTCGAATAAGATATCGGCGTGGAACACCAGCTACCTCAGAAGCGGGCTGAGAAGAAATCAGATGCGACAAAAGACATGCTCCTGACTCGAGAAAGGGCCAATAAATTCCAAATGGCGCCTCTGTATCGCTCTGACTTATGTTGTACACTGCAGAGATGGCGGATTTGAGCGCTGCTACTAGATACCCTACAAAGTTTGTGTCTGTCAAGACTGCCAGAAACACTCCTCGGTCATGATTGAGGACGGAAGGACGGGAAGGCGATTGTAATGCAACTATAATCGAAGTAAGCAAGTAAGCGATTCGATCACATACGAGGGGTACTGTTTGTGCCTTCTGGAAGGCCTGAACGATGGCTCTGATGGCATACGGTTGCACAAATGGCACGACTAGGACTGCAAGATCATCCTCATGGCCGCCAAGTGAAAAAATGTCACCCCAGGCGGCACTCAAGTAGTAGATTAAACCATGGGCTCCGGGATGTTGCTGAATCAGATCGATGTGCAGGTGTGCGAGGTCATACAACATTCGGACACGTCGCAAAATCACGGGAACATCGACATCGGCCGCAAACCCGGGTGCTAGGTGTGCCAGGGCTTCTAATGTCGTGCTCAAGTGGTTATTCGGGCGCGGACCTCGATCCTGGTCTTCTGAGCTACCCTGTTGATCAGGGTGTTTGAACCCTTGCGAGGGCTTCGATGAGTTGGGTTTACTCTGAGGCTCGACAAGCATCATTGGATCATTGCTCGAGGTATCATCTGATGAAGGTGGCGTGAAAAGCAGCACCACAAGCTCAGGATTGGCTGTAACGTCATGGAATAACTTCGCTAGGGTGATGATCATTTCTGTATCGTTCCTGTACTTTGTGAAATACTCCTCGAACGACCTGAACAGCAGACCCAGCGCTGACGCTGAGACAGATGTATAAGCATGATCTGGGTCGAGGTTTCCAGCTGAATCCCCGCTGGCTCCTGACCCAACCTCATCGTCTTCCCATTGGGTTAGCTTAGGTCGTGGCCCCTTAGGATGGTCGTCCTCATCGTCGCTGAGCAAGTCAATACCATCCTCGCTCACCCACAGCGAGCCAGTGCGCCCTCGACCTGTTGCAGAACGCTGGCTACTTCCTGGGGTATTGGAGTTGGATTGTCTAAAGGAACTGCTTCCCGAATCTTTGGAAGGTCTCTCGCTCTTGCCCTCTGCCTCTTCCAGGACATCTAACTCTCTTGGAAGTCGCGCCAATGCCGCCCTTGCCTTGGTTAATTGCATCCTGTTCTCGTATGCTTCTTCGTACGCGAGTCTTGCGCATTCCGGCGTGGTGGGGTACAAGAACCTTGAAATTGCGTCGCCTCTGAACTTGGCGAAAGGTGACGATTCCACTTGCCTCAGAAATTCATCTCGAGACGGCTCTGTCAGGATCATGTAGAGTGCATCACGAGTAGCCTTGGTGTTTGGAATACACGAGAGTGATCCACGTTGCCTGAACAATGCAGCCTGCAAAGCCTCTCCGCTCAGTGGTATGACGGGATCGACTACAGCATGTTGGCTCTGGGTCTCTGGTCCGACATCCGGCAGTCCAGAAGCGGTTACTGCTTCAGCTGCTGCGGACATTAGACTAAAGGAATCACGTGGAGCCGAGAATATCGACCCTCACTAGTGAATCGTTTCGAGTTTGTCGTGTGGCCTGGCCACTCGGTGGTCTACACAAATACAGGTACAAGTGGTGTGAATGGAATCCTGAGCTTTCTCAGTCGAGTGTGGAGCCTCATCGATGCACAATACAGACACTCTGGGCATGCAAGCCCATACGAGAGGCCTCTCAGTAGCAAGCATGGCCTGGGCCTATGTTGGAAGGAGCTGGAGTAGCGTCTCTCCTGCAGTGCATGACGATATTCTCGGGCTAAGAGCAGACACTCAAGAATCCTCAGGAACAAGTGCATATTGCTGATCTTTGGATATGGTTCTTCGGCAAACACCCGTTGCTATCTGCTTGTAACGCAGTATCTCAACGGCCACACTAATGACTATAACACGCAGATCATCTGACCATGCACAATACACTCGCGATCACTCGAGTATCTTGCCGCATTGTTTCCGCTAGCTCTTTTACGTCCTTTTTCAAGCGGTAGAGTAAGCGCAGGCAGGGAGAATGCTCTTCATAGGCTTATCAGGATGCGATACGTATAATAGAGACACGGACACGTGGCCTGCACGTGTTAACCACTTGAATCCATCCAGCGAGAAGATCGGAAAAAGAGCCTTGAAGCAAGAGTATCTGGTATCGGAATTAGGATAGAGTTGCAACTGCCGTATCCGACTTAATCAAAGATTTATTATTTATCCTTGATACGAAGTGCAACGCGGCCTCTTACACAGCGCGAAACCCTGGGGAATGTACCTAACTCGCACTAAGCGCCTACTCTCTCGGAGGCTTCGGACACCCAACACTCGCGTGTTAGGGCTCAAGACGGGGTTGATCGAGTCGTTTGGCCATGCACACCGAGCCGAAACTATCAGTCATACTCGCACCATCCATGAGCAGGTGTCGTACCCCACCGACGCGAAGGCGCAGGAGCAATCCCAAAGACCCAAGACTGCCGTGGTCATGCTGAACATGGGAGGACCTACTGACCCGAAGGACACGAAGGCTTTTCTTACGCGGCTCTTCTCGGACAATATGATCATCAACTTGGGACGGTTCCAATTCCTCGCTCCCTACATCGCTGGACTCCGTGCCAACAAAGTTCAGCGACAGTACGAAGAGATTGGAGGGTCACCCATCAGGAAATGGACTGAGTATCAAGGGAAGAAGATGTGCGAGCGACTCGACAAGCTTTCGCCCAACACAGCGCCGCATAAGGCATATGTTATGTTTCGCTACGCGGATCCCCTCACCAACGAAGCGCTTGAATCGATGAAGCAGGATGGAGTTGAGAGAGCGGTTGCGTTCTCTCAGTATCCGATGTACTCGTGCACGACTACGGGCTCGAGCCTCGTTGAACTTTGGAAATCTCTGGATGAGATGAAGTTGCGTGACAAGTTCAAATGGTCTGTGATTGATCGATGGAACGATCACCCAACATACATTTCCGCTCTGGCTCAACGAGTCCGCCTTGGACTAGCACAGATTGAGGAGTCTCTGCGAGATCAAACACTCATTGTTTTTTCCGCACACTCGCTCCCGCAAATGGTTGTCGCCCGAGGCGATCAGTATCAGCAGGAGGTATGTCACACAGTACAGCTTGTAATGCGCGAGTTGCAGTACAAGAATCGTTATATTCTGTCGTGGCAGAGCAAGGTGGGCTACCTGCCATGGCTTGAGCCGAGCACGGCCGCGGTCATAGAGCACATTGCTCCTCAGAATGGGGTCAAGTCAATCTTGGTGGTTCCTGTGGCCTTCACATCGGACCATATTGAAACGTTGTATGAGATTGATATCGAGTACAAGGAACTTGCCCACAAGTCTGGGATTGAACATTTCAAGCGGGCTCCCTCGTTAAATGATGAACCGCTGCTCATTGAGGCCCAGGCACAGATTGTTGCGCAACACTTGTCTGCGGGACGAGCGTGGGCATCCAGACAATATGAAATCAAGTGTCAAGGATGCACCAACCCTTATTGCCGTACGGTAGCTAACCCAGTTTCGAAGCCTTAAGTGGATTCTTTACCCGGGGCTGGCGCACCATGGGCACCACTCAATGCATCACTTCATAATAAGTTATGTCTATTGCACCCCCACTCGTGGTAGATTAGTTCGATTAAACGGCACAATATAGGTTAACAATATATTCTTTATTTTTGCTCGGGTGACCTCTGCAACACTCTACAGCTAGGAGTACCACAGCAAAATCGATGTCACCAGGTCGATTGGTAACAAATACAGGTAACTTGGAGGCGATTCTTGTGTTGAATGAGCTTTTTAGTCAAACGTGGGGGTAACTTCTAGAACGGCTTCTTCAAACTCGCCTTTGCTATTGACGGAACGTATGGGTTCGTTGTTAATGTCCAGAACTTTGAGAATCACGGGCTCCCAATTGTTGTCGGCTAAGGTACGAAGCGAAACACTCGCTGAACCAAGTAGATCTTCGCTCTGGATCATCGTACCAGTGACACGATCAAGATAAATTGCAAACCGCCACTGGGTGTTGATAGGCTCTCCCTTCTCATCCCTCTTGAGCGCGAGTTCAACTCGCTCCATAAAGGTGGTTACGCGCAGCTGCACCGCTATTTCGTCCGGTGGTTCGATCTCCCCCTCGGGTGGAGCCTGTCCGGCAGCGTACGCAGTCTCAGTCTGTCCAACCCATTCGTATGCCCCTGTTTCTGGGATCAATTGGTACACAGCAACGAGGGTCCTCAGGGGACGGTCAGGATCTTCTCCTGCTGCAAGCGCGGCCTCACGATCGGGCATAATTCTAGGCAAGCTTGCAGTGCGGAATGCGAGTCCAATATTGAATAACTCAGATGATGGATCATTTGTAAGTTGATTCGCTGCATCGTGGCTCTCAGTCCCGACTTCAGGATGAGAGTGCGTCTGAGCGTCGCGGTCGTGCTGATGATGAGACGCTTGTTGGGGCTCCTGTTGGGCTTGGCCGGCGGGCGCTGACCCTTGTTCTTTCGATCCCACCTGTTGAGCCTCTAGCTCGCGCTGACGCTCAAGCTGCACTGCCTTCACAGCAGCATCCAGAGAAATGGCTAAACCTGCATTCTGACTGCTTACGGAGTTCGATAGGCTAACGGAAGCCTCTTGGGGAATGGGGGCAAGATGAGGGTTACGACCACTGACCTGTCTGTGATGTCCAGGAGGTGAATTTGTATCTGAGCTCGATCCTGATCCCGACCCTGAGGTTGAACGTGGGCGCGACCCTGAGTTGTCCACGACGCCAGTGTCCCGCTCCAAATCTAGAGTTTGGACGGCGCTACCTGAGCCTCGACGAGAACCGTGTGAACTGGGTTGTTTTCTTGGCCGGTTCATTGGAGTTGAAGGTCCTGCTCGTGTTCGTAGTCCTCGAACAGACGAAGTCGACGATGGCAACGAGTCTTTTTCAATATGCGAATCATCTGTGAACGCGGAGCTACTTGTACTGTCACGGCGTGCATGTTCTAGGTCGCTTCGATACAGTCCGCCTTCGGATGCTGGTTTTCCTATGGAGCCAAGGGACACCTGACGCTCAACTGCTCGGTTGGGACTTAGTAGCCCAAGCGAGAGCTTCCCACCAACCTCCCCCGGAGTAGAGGCAAACGCGTTTGAAGTCTTTTGCTCAATTTCCCGATCATTGAGTGGGTCATCAGAATCAGGATCGAACGGAGTCACACCCCCAACCAAGTTTGGCGACATGGGGAACAACGAACTGGAACCGCCATAAAGTTCGCGGTCTTCTTCGTTGAGGGGACGCATAGAAAGTCGACGACTCACAGCGACATTCTCGAGATAATGGCCAGGCGCGGGCGGCGCTGAAATAGTGCTTAGCATTGAGGAGCTGTTGTCTTTCACTAGCGCCTCATCATGTGGAGTGATTGCAGCAGCTGAACCAATGTAGTAGGGACCAGCGAAATCACTGCGAACACGGTGATAAACTCCATCGCAGTCGACAACAAGACCTCGCGAGTGAGGTTGTCCCAAGGGGCGCTTTCGCTCGCCATCGTCCTCTTGCTCGTATAAAGCTTTGCGGAACTTTGCGGCTTGTTCCTTCGCGTCAGCCTCCCAATAGCGACGCGCCTCCTCTAGTTTGATGCGTTCCTGTTCACGTCGTGCATGTTCTTGATCAAGTTTGATAGCTAAATCCAAGGTAGTTTGAGCAGCAGCTGCAAGCCGTAACTGTTCGGGGTCTGGAGTTGTGGCGTCACGTACCCAGTCGTTTGCGATGTCCTCGAGTTTCGACCATAATGACCAAGGGATGGCAGGAAGCGTTGGACGTGGTGCATCAAATCGAAGGAAGGGCTCAGCCTCAAGAGCACTGCTTGCCGCCTTACGAACATTTTCATCACGACTCAGCTCACTTGGGGCAGAGGTATCTGCCTTCTCCGGCGCGAGACGTCTGAAGTCTTCCTCTGTGAGCGAAACCTCATCAGGTTTGAACAGAGCATTATCCGTGCATTCATAGCCCGAACGTTCGAGCTCGCTCACAACTAAATCAAGAATCTGCTCACGTGCAGCCGCAACCGTAGTGTCTTTCACCTGCTTGCGATTTGCAAGTGTTACATAAACACCGCATCTTCGGTCGCTGACCGCGTCAATTGGGTTTCCATCACGATCGTAGGCGGGAACAAAAATTGTTGGACTGGCAGTAGGCAGCTCGAGAGGCAATGTTGGAGGAGAAGGCATTGTATCGTAATCCGATTCTTGGAGTAGCTGCCTTGCAAGAAAACGCTCTTCCACTAAGCTACGAGCTGGAACAAGTTGCGGCATTCCTGAAATCACCTTGCTTCGTCGAATGACTTCATTGTTGAGCGCCTCTGGAGCACTGCTGAGACCTGTGCCTTCCATATCCTCCGCCATTTGAAGCAATTCTCCAAGATTGAGCTTCACCTGGCATATCATATCTGAAGGAGTGAGTCGAATCGCGTCATTGTTCACGGGATCGGGTGCTTCATAAAGTGCAATCTTGATTCGGTTGCGATCTCCCACGGAGGCTCTAAATGCGGCTTCTGCGCCTCCGTTCTCAGGCAAACTCTTCGTGTTGTAGATTCCAGCACCAACGAAATTGCCTGGTGGAATTATGTACGGCACTTCGATCAGCTTATCAAAGTCCGGATTCGATGAGCGCACAACTTCAGTTTGCCCAATGCACGTGTAGACACCTGCTGAGTTCAATTGCCACACCACTGCTACAACACGCGCATTGTCAACTCTTGCGCCACTAGTTGAATTCCCCTTGTCTGACGATGAGTTTAGTCTTCCAGCCCACCGACCTGTAACATCCAGGTGGCGAGAAGAAATATAAATGCCAACTGACGCCATTCCTTGACTCTTGAGCAGCTTTAATGACGAAAGGGTTGGCCACACCTGGGCAACATGCCTCTGTAGTTCAGTCTCAAGTTCCGTCTCCCGATCTGGATTGTGGTGAAGCAATTGCTGTTCCGCAACGCTTGCTTTCAGAAGCAGCAGATGCTTGCGCTCCAGTTCAAGCAACGCACGAGATATAAGGAAGTGGATCCGTGCACGTATATCGCTCTCTCTCACCTGACGTTTGGACGTGTCCTCATTTGCACTGTTCGCTTCAATCAGCTCGTAACCCTGTGGATCGGAACTCAAGGTGTCGAGGACCGCTGGATCACTAGCGTCTGGTCCGTTAATAGCTGAATCCAAAGGCGCGAACGCGCGACGGACGAGAAGCCTGGGGAAACAGGGACCTTCAGATATGCCCGACTCAACGGAGGTTATTTCTCGGCCTGCGCGATCACGCAGCCGAACTTCGATGGGTCCATCAAACGTGTTATCTGGACGGAACCCCTTCGCAAGCTCCTGTAAAATTGATTGCGCAGAAATCTCTGCGTGTTCAATGCCGTCCACGTAGCCATCGCATGCCTTCTCATAAATCATAGGAACCTCACTGGGTGCGAAGAGGCTGGTCAAGGGTGGTTCATGAGTCTGTGAAGAGATAAAGGCCTCGACAGCACGGCGAGCGATGGAGAATTCGTTAAGCGCCAGGGGTACAGATGCTTGTTTGACCCACTCTTGCACGCTCTCAGGAATAAACGGTACGATATCAACTTTTGACATTGCAATGACGCTGTCATCCGCGATGCTTGTAGGGTCGCTGACATTATAGATGCACACTTTCAAGGGCTGCAGGCAGTGACGAACTTTTAGAGTGAGCGGGAATCGGAAGACTGGTTCATTGGTGCCAGTAAGCCACTCTGTTTGTCCAACGAGCGTGTATCGCGGTTGTGGTTCCTCCATCCTTGGTTCCGCTACAGGGAGTGAACCTTGATACGGCAAATACAGTGGTTTTTCCTTAATCCAAACAACAGCAATGGGGTTTGGACTGGCTCCTGGCAGGCACTTGCACGACAGGCCAATGCGAAGCGCAGGTAGCTCAAGGAGTGCTTCGCGCTTCGCCAGCGCTATGTTCCGCGCATCAAAAACTGCTAATCGCGCGGCCTCGGTGCATTTGGCAATAAAAGCTTGGCGTTGTGCTTCTCTGGCGAGGTAGGCAGCTTGTTCTGCTTCAAAACGTGAGCGCTCCCATGCCTGCAATCTCAGTTCAGCGGTTCTTGCAGCAGAGGCCACTGCAGCAAGCTTGGAATGATACGCTTCGCGGGTTTGGGGGACACAGGCCACTGCTGTTAGCTCTACTCTAATGGGCACTGGCGAGTGGCGTGACGTGGTGGACTTCCCTTGACGATCAGACTGAATGAATGGGAGCATAAGAGTCCGTCGTGGCGCACTAAGGAGTGCTCCTAACGTAAACAAAGCATGTGACGTTTCTTTGAAGGAAACCAACCCGCTGGCAGTTGCTTTCGCAGCAGAAGGATCGATTGCTTTGGGGGGCTTCAAAACGTCCAAGGTTGCATCGTACTGTGGAATGCACCAGGGAGGCAGGAATAGATGTACTCCGCGGAGACCGATGTTATCTTCGGACTGAGAAAGGTTTCTACCCGTCACGCTTTCCTCGTCATATCGGAGGGGGAGACCGCGCAATGATGACATCGGCAGTCCCAGAGCATTCGCAATCATATCGCTAAAGCTAAATTGAGATACGCTGCCTCGAGCCGAGAATAGGCCCTGATTTGGCATACCATCGTCCGAACTTCCGATAGTATGGACGTTAAAGGGTGCTTGAGTCTCTCTGCACAGCGTGACGCGCACAGGGTCGTTCAAGCCGCATTCGCCACTGAAGCTATCCGAGTTGGTGTTGTTGGCTGGATTGCTTTCATTCGAGTGCTTTGAATGTTGCTTGCTGTACCGGATCGTTAGTGCGTGCTCATACTCAAGGGTAATAAGCCGGGAATCTGATAAACTCGGTTGTGCGATATTCGGCGAGAGCAATTCTGTGAAGCTTAATGCAGCTGCAAGATCTGCATGGGCGGCGTATTGTTGGAGGGCAATGGGATCGCGATACGGAGTTGGTGGACGATGGAAAATGTCCTGTGGTAGATTCGAATCGCGTGAGGGCAAGCTATCCCCCTCTTCGCTCGAGGTTGTGATGTGTTGCAACAGCATTCGAAGGGGATTAGGCTCATCTCCACAGAGAGCCAGAGCGTACGGACGCAGAACTCCACGCCAATCCAGGCTCGCCGAATGGGGAATCGAGAACTGAACTTTGGCTTTAATATGGAATTCAGCGTGATGAATGGACGATGTAAAATCACGCAAGAAGCGGTACCGAGCGAGGAAACTACGCACAACGGCTTGGACTAAAGCCGCTGCCTGGTATTCCCGCGCACGCTTGAGGGGACACAGGCGCAGTGATCCGACGCCCCGATCATGTTTGTGATCCTTCAAGACCACAATGCAGCAATCCGCTGAGCGGCCATTTGAAGGGGTTTCATTCGAATGGGGACTAAGCAAGGCTTGAGCATCAAGAACTGCCTCCGCGACAACCTCGAGTGGGCCGTCACGGAGTGCATTCAAAGGCTGTGAGGCTCCAGCTAATCGTGAAGTGTCGACTGTCGCTTGAGGTGCGGCTAAGATCTGCAGACGATACTCGTTGGCACAGTTCTTAAACGCTGTGATGGGAAGTGCCATCGAAAACGTGGCAGGATTGCTTTGGTTGCATTGGCGAAGCATCATACCATCGTCTTTCTGCACAGCATGATGAACGGAAATGGGAACACTCTGTGAGGCTGATTGCCGTTCACCACGCTGCACTGGACGTCTCGTGCCATTCCAAGCGCGATTTGAGGGCTGTGCATATGCGGCATTGTTCCGCAAAGTCGGCCTCGAGGGGAGAAGGTCAAGGCTACCTGCAGCCTGAATGGGCTGGTGAAGGAACGGAATCGATGCAAGGTCACGAAGTGACAACAAAGCACCATCTTGAGGTGCTGGTGAACCACTTGAATACGCGAGCTCCGGCCGTGCCTGGCTCCTCCTCTTGGGTCCCAGAGCAACTTGTAGAAAATCCAATCTGCGGATGACCATACGAAGCTGGGTGGAGTGGTGCTCAGACTGCGTGCCTTGACCGTCTTCAGTATCAAATATGATGGGAGTATCGTAGACCGCTGCTGGAGAATAAAATGGATCCACTTTGTCGCGTATCACATAAAGAAGCCGTGCAGTTAGGATCGTTGAGGGTGAATCCGAGCAAATGTTCAGAAGAGCAGTGCTATCGAGAGTAACTACAAACCAGCCTCGTGAAATAACGACAGGTAGCTCCTTCAGCGGCTCAGATACTGGCAACGGCTTCAAAAAACCCCTCTCGTCAAACCGGTTGGGATGAAGAGTCACGGAAGCCCTCAGCTTTCGGCCATTCGTCGTAGCTAGCTCAAAGGTTTGTGGCTCGGTACTTGAAGTGAGCCGCCTCAAGTCGATGGTAACTTGCCCCAGAATCGGGGCGGAGTTATTCGACACTCGCTCTTTCGTCGCGCGTTGTGATGCAGTTAGTCCATAAGCATCGCGAACGCGAATTACACCCTGGTTCACAGCTCTGTTGGCATAAAACTTGAACACCAACGGTGTCGAGAAGATTTGGGATGTACCAGCGTTAGAAGCAATCTCAGTCGCTGACACGAATGGCTTCGACGCTCCTGTGCCTGCTTCCGAATGTGGCACTAAGGCAGTAATCATACTTTCTACAAGATGCGTGTCAGATTGCGCAGAGCTCACGCTAACATCGGTGACTCCATCGGCAGCTTCGCATGCCTCGAGCCAGTATTCACTTACAGTGGGATCCAACCCCGAACATTGCACCTGAACAAGAACGTCAGTTATTGCTCCAGCAGAACGCTCGGCTAACTCATCCGCCAACGCCTTTTGCTCTGCGTTTACACGTGCGAGTTCCTGGCGGAGATGCTCCAGCTCCTCCTTGGTAGGTGAATGCGTAATGAGGCCTGCTTTCTGCTGATTCAATGTGGAAACGGCCAACGCAGTCGCTTTTGCAGCCGCTGTGAGTATCGCTCGGGAAGTTCGATCCCGTCGAGGGGGCCGCTTGTGCGGACTAGTGCTTCGATCGCCTCCTGATTCATCATCAACCTCAATCAGTGCTGTCGACTGAGATCGACGCTCACCCTCATCATCTTGGTGCGCCTTGCTTGTATCTCGCCGACGGACCTTCGGCGCCGAACGAGAAGATTTAATCTCTTTCACCGAACGACTGAGTTCTTCTTGGGCTTTCAAGACGTCCGCAAGTATTGGCTGCAATTGTGCACGAACAAGACCCTTGATGTCATCCAATAGGGCATTATTATCGCTTTCCCTAGCTCCTGTGGCGGTTTCAGCACGGCCTGATGTTGAGACTGGGGTTGATGTTGCTATGGTAACGGAGGGTCCACTGGCGGAAGGGGACAGAGAGGGCGAGCCAGATTCGCCCAATCGTGCGTGACTGCGCCGGCGAGGGAAATGTGGCAGATTCCCTGGATCACTTCCACGGGTTAGTGCTAGAGGCCCTTGAGTGAACGGTACTGGGGAGGGAGGAGATATATAACCCACCTCATTGGAATGCTCAGTGATCTCTAAGAGAGCATTAGGCGGTGGAGTTGGAAGCTGCGCCGGAGGCAGGATCTGGACAGAAATATGAAGAAGTGGAACCTTTGGCACAGGCAACTCGTGCGCTGGATTCTCACTAGCGCTGCTGTTGCCATGAGTTGTCCCATCGACTCCACTTAGCCCTGGGAACACACCGAGGGGAGGTCGTGGTAGCTTACCCTCATGAATAGCCCTTAGTACCAATGGTGCCAGCGAAAAAGGAAGTGTAATATTTCCCGTTGGAACAGGTCTCAAGGACAAAAATCGCCGATACAGCTCGTTGAATGACGGACCACCTGGGTTCTTAGCAAATGCGGCGGAGGCCTCTTCATGAGCCTGCTGGAGGTGTGTAATTTGTTCATTGACAAGAGCTTTGACGAGATTTCCAAAAGGACCTCGATCAAATCGAATGCGAAGCGAGCAGATAAAATCCTCGTCCATCACTTTCTCTGCGTTGGAAAGATCGTATGCACAGATCTTGAGGCTAGTAATATCCTCCTGGATAGAAATTGGTGTGCTAAACTGTGGGTTAGCTGTGCGTCTGCGTAGTTCCGTCTGAGTAAGCTGGAGATACTCGTCTCGAGTCGGGTGCATTTTCCATAACACCAGTACCGCAGAAGGTTTTGGTGGATCCGCTGGGTCTGGTTCGAGACTTGATTGTTCCAGTCCTCCCTCTCCACGAGTTTTGTTCTGTGCTACTCGCCGCGCGTGAAGAGCGAGCGCTTCATGCAACGATGGCAAGTTTTCGCACGAAAGCTTCATAATGAGTTCGGATCCTGGAAGTAACGGACTCTTCTCGGGAGAAGCGGGGGTTGTCGGAGCCAATGAGGTGTTCGAACCCCCGGAGGTGGAGATAGGTTTGTACACCTGCTGGAACTGCTGCTGTGGAGGGCCTGACGATGGATAAGTTGGAATGAATGTCTCCTGTACAGATACATCGTCGTTTGTCTCCGGCTTGTGACTCGTAAGCTCGAGCAATGACATATCCTCGAGTACCAACGCCTTTACGCCTAGAATTGCTTTGTCGAATGAATCAAACCTGCGGTTAGCCTCATTAAGCAACTTAAGCAAGCGCAGCCCTAGTGGTAATGGCTGAGTTTTTACAGGTTCGGATGCACTCAGACCACTGCGTTTCACTGGAGTTTTCATAGGCGATTCTCCCTCGCCTACGGTAGGGGCAAGTCCGAGACACTTCCGAGCTCGTGCTTCGACGTTCGCTTCGGCTTCAGCGAGAGCTCGTGCCTCCTCTTCCTCTGTCATTTGCCGGTCCTCACCCGACGTCGCATATATCGCTAAACTGGACTCAGGAACTCGCAGTAGCAAGTCCAGGTCGCTGTCGGTTGCCTCAACTGTGTGTGTACAGTCAGAAAAGAGTGTACATTCATCGCTCTGCAAGAAGCTCAAGACGAGGTTGCGGCGCTCCTCTGCTAAAGCGTCATCCTCACCATGTGGCAATGGTTGAGCTGAAAAGACAGAGGCTGAAAGTGGTCCACCACCAGCTCCAATACTCACACCTGCGGCCGTAGGGATGCCACGTCTTGCTCCCAGAACGCTTGCGGCAGCGGCTACCGAGGCTGGAGGTGGCGTCGATAATACAGGTGTGCCTGTAATCGGGTCGTAGAATAAGTAGTAAAATGGAGTGTTGAGAGCCTGGTGGATCTGATGCTGCTGCTGCTGCTGACTCGATCTTCCTTTTGGAGTAGGCCTCAATGGGGCGGTTGGTGCGTTTGGATTGTACTGGACTAGTCCTCGTGCGGCAGAAGTCAAAAAGGCCAGAGGATGACGTCCAGGATCACCTCCGTGACTGCGGCTCGTTCCCGCATCCTGGGCTGACGATGCTGAAGATGATAGCAATGGCACCGCCCCTGCCGCGATCAGACTCGTGTTCGAAGGAGTGGCGAGAAGGGGTCGAGCAGTAGAACTTGGAGTGCTTACCCTCTTCGCCGAGCGTGTTCGGGACGATTCGCTAGATCCGAGTCCAGCACCAACACGAGAATGGGCAGATGCAGGGCGAGTGGTAGATCTGCTTGTGCTGTACAGGCCTGACTCTCCGCGTTGTGGGACCTGAGGAGTGGACACTAGCTGATCTGTGCCACGAGCATTTACCAGCTCGGGGAGGAAGTCGTGGTGCAGAGGTCTGGCCATTGGGGTCGTAGCAGAAGGGGGAATATGTGCAGTTCGACTCAGGCCCATGGTATCACCTTGTCGGAACAAGCTTCGTCTCGAATTACGTGCCGAGTAAGGTCTCTGTAGTCCGGATGTTGTGCCACTCTGCACACCACTACCGCTTGTACTGGGGGCATCTAACCTACTGTGACTTGCCGCGTATTCTGCATTATTCTCAGCATTTGCGTTAGTCCGCTGATACTCCTGTGCAAGCCAGTCGATGATCGCCGCTCGGCCTCCTCCCCGTGGAACGGCTGGTGAAGAAGCCGGCTGCCGCTCCATCTAGCGCTGCACTTATTGGCACGTGTGAGCACCACACAAAACTGTGTATCTATGGTATGTGTCGTGGTGGTGCTGGCGTTGCCAGATGACTAGACGAGAGAGAAGAGCGAGAGAGCCGGGGTGTTAGCTCAGCCACGCCAAAGACACAGCTCTTATGCAATGCGAGTAGGATATCAAAGGCACTCTCAACTTCACGCGACGAGAGTTGATAAAGCAATGCAACACTATGCACAACATTCCTGGACCTGTCGCGCAACCAGCGCAACCAGGTGGTCACTTTCTGCTGGGGGAGGATTTAAATTTCCTGCGCTCTGAATCAGGAGCTGGTGGGGGGCTAGACACATATCTGCATGCACACTGGAACCACACACACCAAACAAATAGTCACGCATATGGATATTTCCAGAGTGTTGTCGCGGGAGTGCGAAATGGAGGCTGGAGCAGTAGAAGCCACGACAAATGCTGAAGGAGGGCCTTCAGGGCGATTATGTGTGGCTTGTATAGGAGTATTTACGGCTAGAAATAGTCCTATACAAGTCCTATACACAGGTCTTCACACGACCATATTGGTTTTATACCACATCCTACTCACCTACTCAGCGCATTTACCACACGATCATTCTTCGGCCGATCTAAAAAAACGGTTATTCAAACGCATCCGTCCTGGCCCTGAAATCGTAAGTGCATCTCTGGGTGGCCACCCAGCCAGAGATGTGGCCTGGACGAAACCGGGTGGATGGAATCCCTTTGCAGAGCCGCCCAAGAGCACTTTCCACGCACCCGAAATCGCGAGGTGTAGCGGATAGACTGGGGATTAAAACTTGAAAACTGGGAGATACTGCGATATTGCGCGGATTTATATCGATTATACCTCGGATAACTTGTACCATTATCCCATCTGAAGCCGCTTTTCACAACACCAGAGTTTCTCTCCCGCAGTGATCGTCACTTGCGTGGATTGGTGACAGAGGATTCACCTAGTGCTGGAACATCGGCAGGTATAACGATAAGCGTCGAGTCTACGCGCGTTCGTGACGTCGATTTGTTGCTTGCACCACTCCAGTACGAGTTTCAAGCGGTAGTTCGGCCCACTTGAAAATCACTTTTGGCGAGCATGGAGGTAGCCAAGCAGCAACCACTGGACGCCTTCACCAATGTGCCTTCGTCAGACGAGATATCGTCTGATACAATGAACGGCATTTCTGCCACAACCGCTGAGGCTTTTTATGCCAACAAATCGGAAGAAATGTCGCTCACATCTCCCCCCAACCCCGAGATCAAGGCTAATGGAGCATCCGCCGGCTCGCCTCGGGAACAAACAGAGCCAGATCAGCAATTTCAATCCAAGATAGAGTCTCTCTCTGATGCAAACCAATCTGCAAAGGCGCAGAGAAATCGAAGGTATGATGTGAACCATCTGTTAGAGTTTGAAGGGGCAGGGCCATATTGGGCGCTGCCTCCTACACGCCACTCTCGTGCAGCCATGCGAAAGTCATTTGGCACAGTATTGCATAGTACGGAGTCAGTGGCAACGCCGGCGAGTGACCAGCCATCGATTGGGAATGCTAGACGTCACGACGAGTTGATCTCCACCCATGCTACACAAGAATCGTCCACGAAGAAGCTCAAAATGACAGAGCCCACAAAATCCAGCGATACACAACGAGCATCAAAGTCAAGCACCACTGCAACCGCGACGTCATCTTCCTCTGACTTGCGGAGTAAATCGTCCAAAACCCGTCCAAACCAAGGATCCAAACCCCAACAGCAACCGCAGCAGTCATCGCAGCAAAAAGTTCAGCGGCGTCGCGCAAGCAGTCCAGCCAGTGTGCAAACAAGTACAGATACTGACGTCTCATTAGGTGATAGTTCAGAGAGCCCAGAACGCTGCGACTTGTTCGATGATTCAGATAGTGATAGTCACCGAAGGTCAAGGCTCTCTGGTGCTGCCACAAAACGAAAGAGCGGCACCACCTCTTCGACTGTAGGCGACAGCAAGATCGGAAGGAATTCTGGTTCAACTGTGAATCCCATCTTGGGTCTTAGTAGTTCCATGCCGGCCGACGAGGCACTTAGGCTTGCAGAGCAATTTAAGATATTCGCTAAGAACTTCCAGCAGGCCTTTATTGAACATCTCCGTGCTGGTAAAGGATCGGAAGTTAATCCCGCACTCATCCAGCAATTCATGCAACCAGGCAAAGGCATTATCCAGAACGGGCCTGTAGCATCCAAAAAGGGTCAGCAGATACTGCAGCGTTCGCCGTTCATGGAACTCTCGGTCTCCCTTGGCCCCGTAGGTTTGCAGACTCCGGACGCATCATCGAGTCGGACACCCACCGGTTCTACCATACCCCTGTCTTCATCTAACGCTAGCGTTACCCCGAGACGAGTGTCATACTTATGCTCCCTGGCCATCCTTGGGGTTCCGTATCCATTGGCAGTAAAGCAGGCCGGACTCGAGACACTGCATGGACCAAATCTCATGGCTCATTACCTTCGTGTCCAGGAGGCCGCAGTTGCTGCTTCTCTGTTGGATGTCGTGCGTGCTGCTCGGCATGAGCTTCCCCACACTTCGGGACCCGCATCCAGCAGCGCGCTCACGTCACCACGCAGCAGCAACGGCAGTACCCTGGATGAGGTTATTCAGGAGCTTGAGCTACTTGCACGGCAAGCTTCGCAACAGACGGTGCTGATGGACGCGTTTGATCGGAAGGATGCTTCTATGAGCTCCGATCCTTCGGTTATTGACCCCAACTCGGACGATGAAGTGGACTTGATCGAAGTACTTGAAGCGTCCGAAAAGGAGCAGGCACGCCGCTTTGAGTATCAGGATGCGCTTGCTGCGGTTTTCCGTACTACACTGGACGATTGGTATCGGTGTGTAGTCAAAGCTCTCACTGTTAATTCTCGCGCGGGTTCGAACGGCGACAACAATGAGGACATAACCGCCCCGCCTGCCTCAGGTGAGACCGATGCTCGATCACAATCCACGTTGGATCGCCTTGAACGAGATGCGGCACGAAAAATCCTTGCGTTTGCAAGGTCAGCAGGGCGGACGCTTGTCCAGCAATCGTTCTCCTCGTCGGAATCCTCAAGTGTTTCGTCGCCGAGCGCTGATACTCCATTCTCGTTGTCGCCGCTGACTAATGACTCGCAGGAGTCTGCTTATGGCCCGGGTTGGGTCGATCCTGGATCTATCCCAGATGCCCAATTGCTGGATATACCCCTACCTGGTTGTTATCGAGACGTCGTGGAGGGCATTTCACCTCAGTTTGAGCTTCGAGTTAATGCACACTTGGACCTGTCAATGCTTTCACGTACTGGTTTTGTAAAATTGTTAAGAGCACTTCGTGGACGTGTCGGATCCACTAACCCACTCGATGGCTTTGAGCTTATCAGCATCCGCTGTCGAACTATCCGGTCGGTGCAAAAGGTTGCAAATGACTCCTATGTTGTAGTATGTGAAGAAGAAACGCGCTTGAGACACCATCCGTCGGAAACTCCTCAGGAACAGGATGTTGCGATTGGTAAGGCAAAGGCCGTCCTGTATCCTTGGCTCGGAACGACAAAGGAGAATGAATCGCTATCATCTGCCTTAAAGAAGACTGAGCGAGTTCCTCACGAACTCGTTTTTATCACACTATGTACAACAACCTGGGTCCACACTCACTTGAAGCAAACTGAATGGTTCCTTCCCCGTCGCAACAAGGATTCATCTACGCCCTCTAGTTCGCACCCCAACATTAGCTGTGTATTAAGCCCCACATCTCAAACTCCCAAATGTGATCGAGAACGGCTATCCTTACCGTCTCTCCAATTAACCCATATGATTCGGCATTCTACCCATGTTGAGATGTAATGAGCCTCCAGTTATCCCTCACTATGCTATGTGCAGCTACTCAGCGCCGCAAATCGCGTCACCGCTGATCCTCAGCGGTTGGAGCTTTCATTTTCTCTACTTGCCATCCTCAATTGTTAGTGTATCAATTGACTGAACCAGCCCTTCAAGGCGATTTCCAAGCTTCCTCGTGCTTCATTCAATGTACAGTTTTCACATGTTTGAATTGCAATGTTTGATTCATTTTGTACAGTTTACCTGAGCGTACAACTCGAGAATAAATACAATTTGCTTGTGTATTGTCAGTGCAACAGCGCTTACTCGTCACCGAAACCCTCGCTCACATTCTCGGGCAGACCACGGACATATCCGATGGCGGAGCGAATGCTCTTGCGAAGTCGTGCAGAAATCTCAGGCTGCTGGTATGCATAGACGTTGGCTGCGAGAAGACCCGTGATGGCCCACTGCACGAAGGACGCGAGTGCCTCCTTTCGAAGAGATCCGTTGCCCAACCAACCCGAGCCGAAGAGAGTCGCAAAAAGCCCAGCATGAAGGGCAGCACGCATGAAGTTCAAATCATTCTTGGCTAATGCTGCAAAGAAGGATGCCAAACCCACTGCAATGGCAAACGGTGCAGCAAGCCGAACCTGAGGTTGAGGCGGGAGAGCAGAGCCCTTGTCGATGCCGAAAATGAGGCGTGCTGCGCCAGCCGCAACGAAGAATGCGGCATTGGCAAGAATAACTGCGCGCACAATGGTTTGACTGCCTCGAATGGGTGGTTGAGTGGTTGGAGGGGCCTTCGCAGAGAGTCGAATGGCTTGGAAGAAGACGCCGACCATGAGAGCGAAAATGACAGTGTAGACAAGGGAGATGCGATCGAATGCAAACGATGCAACAACACCCACCAAGCTGCATAGGAATCCCACATACATGCAAGTGCGTCGCTCAGATGGGTCTCGGATGCTCTCCGCAGCCCAAACGAAGAAGAAAGCGCAGATGATAGAGATGCCACCGAAGAGGTCATCGAACCAGTAGCCCACAGAGAATCGTGGTGGGAATGCGAAGTTTGCGGCACCAACGGTCTTGGTTAGCAAGCTGAGCAGGCCCATCGCGAGGAACGTGGGCGAACCGAAGTCAGAGATCAGCTTGATCGCCTTGTTAGAGTCTCGGATGGCAATGGCGTTGGCGTCAGGCTCAGCCTCGACCGTCTTCTTACCGCGTGACTTACTCATTCTGGTCTATAAGGGAGCAGATAGTGCAGGACGTGTGATTGTTGAGTCGCGCCGCACACAGTAAGCCTGTTATCTCTGACGCAGCATTGAAGATACGACTTCAAGTTCTTAGTGGCGAGGGAAAACACCTCTTTAACATAGTTTTCTGGTATTTTTGGCTTAACAACTAGGATGATGTGACATAAACACGTTCGCGCATTAGCAATCTACTATTATAGATCTCATTCACTCAGTGCATCTTCCGTCTTGTCACGTAGACGAAAGAGCACACAAGGAGCTGTTTTAGCCTGATACGGGTAAATATGAACTGTGCGATTCCACTGCAGAGACACGTGGAGCAGCATGGTCGCCACCAGAGAAACACCAGCATGTTCGGCGAAATGTGCATTCCAGGTCATGGCTTATCACATTGAAAGAATGTTTTGTTGTATTATTGCGATAGTCACTGCATTACGGTCCTACTAGTTCAGAACGGACCGAAACCTTTGTTGCCCCAAGCACAGAAACAATGAGAGAATCCGGAGACATTCTTCGGTTCTCACTAAGGCTTAGCTCCTGCTGACTCAGAAGCTGCCAAGACTGCCGCAGTAGGCGCTGAATTTGACGGAGATGTGCTTTTGCTCGTGGCACTGCTGGCATTTGGGCTAGCACGGCTGAGGTAAATCTGGTACAGCTGGCGCGCGACATTCGACATACTCGAAAGGACAGGACGCATTTTTTCTTCGGGAAGACGGAGACCTAGCGTCACCAACGAGAGTGTTGCGTCCTTTCGTAGCAGTTGAGCGTCATTCGTGGCGGCATCTGGATTCGCAGCATTGGCCGGAGGTTGGATGCAGGCAAGAATACCCAATGAGCGCAGGCAGCCTTCAAATGCTGCTGGAGTGACTGCAGCGTGTTCAGTGGCGCAGGCATCAACAGCGCGGACAAGCCACCGTGTAGGAACAGCAAAACCGTTCTCAGGTTCTGCTTCACCTGCATTCGCAGTCATCTGTTCCGTTGCTACGCGAAGCCAGCCAACAAGGAGATAGGGGTCAACAAGAGGAGCCAGACGCATGAGACTAGACTCCAATCTGCGCGTAAGGGACGCAGGCAGGCGCTTCAAGCTCTTGGCACCAAATGAGGCCCGTGCGCTCTCCTCGGCAGAAAGACTCGCTCGCTTGGAACTGCTTGTCGGACTCCGGATTATTAGATAGAACATGCGAGTCGGCAAGGAGGGGCCTGGAGGGGAGAGTGGTGCACCGCCACCCATCGTAGCACGTTCAGCAAGAGGCGTATAACCGTATGAACGGGTAATTGATGGTGTGGCGAGACTGTAGCTAGGAACGTAAGCTGAGCCCAAACCTGAACCGGGCAAAGGTGTTGGAGGCACAACGATAGACAACGTCTTAGTTGCGTCACGATCTTCCTTGACGTCGTCATTCTCATCCACCGTGAACTGAGGGGTCTTGGGATCAGCGTCGAGAAGAGATGCAGGGGCCTTACCATCAGGGCTCATTGGCTGATCGCCCTGCAAAGCCGAGGTGAGCGTGGTATTGACCTTGGCTCGCTCAAGGGCTTGTCGATAGCGAATGCGGTCCAACGCATTACTAGCAGCTGCACGCTGAAGCGAAGCAATCACTGCAGGCAGTGCTAAGACGGTATCGAGTGCGCGGATCACTGCACCCTGCACTTCTGCAAGGAGTGTCAAACTGATCGCCTTGGGAGGTTGACCTCCAATTGTGGAGGGTGGCACGACACCGAGGGCTTCCACATATTGAGTTGCATTCTCTCCAGGCTGTGGCGCTTCTTCAGGCGATACGACTGGGGCATAATGTGAAATAACCCAATACGGCAGGGTGAGAAGCTTCAACACGACGGCATCCACTTCGGACGTAGAAACCGTTGGATGAGCGGTCGAATAACCAGCGACGACAGATTTAACTTCGGAGACAAGGCTCTGAATGTTAGTGAGCGCACTGGTATGCCAAGACGCCTCTGTTACTGACTCTGGTGCATGGGTAGCTGAGGGAGCCTCTGGTTGATCAACGACCACTCGTAGGGTTGTGAAAGAACCTTTGGAGGGCGTAGCAGGCGAAGGGAGAGTAGCACCCGATTTCAAAACTTGCTCTGATACCTTGATGTCGGTAGGAGTCATGGCCTGCGGGTGGTGCATGGCTACGTTCTCTTCATTGCCAGCATGGCCCTCAGGACTATCGTAATGGGCGACCGGAGACGTGGATGTGCTCTCAGGAAGCTGAGCCTGTTGGTTTTCGTGAGTGTTCGTGGTCGCTCGTTCCATCAAAGTGCTCGTCTCGGTTTGTTGCTCTTGTGGAGCTGAGCATGAACGAACTTCCTCCTCAAATGTCATAGCCTTGACAACAGAGGGTTTAGCCTTAGGGGTTTCGGTAACCTTAACTTGCCCTGACTCATTGGATTGAGCTTGTTCAAGATCATGAGCGTCTTCCACACCACTGTCATCGTCAGAAGCATCAGCGATGCATGATTTAGTCCGGAGTGCCGTGGCAGGGGATGGTGAGAAGGGAACCTGTCGCGACGGTGATACCAAGCCCCGCAGCACTTCCTCTCGTGACACCTGTTTCGTTTCATTGTGAGACTCTGGCTGAGCGTCTGTACCAGCATTGCTATTTGATGACTTCTCAGCGATTGGTGTCCGGTGGGGTGCCGAGCTCTCCTCATGTACATCGGCCGGCTTTTCACTTAAAGGCATTTTAGGTGCCTTACGTGGGGTTTGAACGAGTTCACTTGCATCTTCACCTGAACCTACGCGCTCAAGTTGGGTGGTAGTGTGCTCCAGATCTAACTTAGCGGGAGCTTTTGTTGATGCACTTGGAGCAACGGGAGCAGGGCTGCGGAACAACGAGGTAAAGAGCTCGGGGTCTAGTAGCTCAACCCACTTCGGCAACTGAGTATCATTGAGTCTCTGTACCTCGGAGTACGCGGCCGCTGGCGAGATGTTAAACAAGAGATGAAGAATTGTGGTAGCAAGCTCGCGAAGTGAGCGAGGTGATTGTCCATCGGTTATCACTGCTGACAACTTCAAAATATACGGACGGCACGTCGCAGCTGTTCTAAGGTGGATCGATGCGTCTGCAGACGGAGATTCGAGCAAGAAACGCAGGTATTCCAGCGTATGTGTCCTCAGGGTTGCAATGGCAGAAACACTCAAATCGACAGCGAGTACGGCGCCTGTGACCGATGCGGTTGCCCCAGCTCCGGCAGTCGATGTGGAAGTACTAGGCACTTCAATCAACGCGAGGACACGCGGAAGAATCAGGGTATCAGGGACAGAGGTCGCCAGAACATTGAGAAGCTCTGTCGCGGTTTCGCTCATATTTCCCTTACCACGCGCCAAGCACACAAATAGAGCTGCAACACACTCATCCAATACCTTTTCAGCCGCTTGGCCAAACGATGGTGTGGTTTTTTGATGTGCGGATTGAGAAGATGCATTGATAGCAGCAGTGCATGCAGCAGAAGACATCGCAAAGGACGTTGCGAGTGCACCAAGCATGGCAGCGAGCTGTTGAAGCACCTTGGCATTATTCTCAACAGTAAGGCGTTGACGGGTGATTGTCGCAAGCTTCATAAGTGCGCGTGGGCCAATGATGCGATTCACTCGAGTCAATGCAATTACTTTTGCGAATTTGGGGTTGTTGGTGACTACACTTGCAGATTCAGCATCGACGTCACTACCTGGAACACCATTCACGACGTTGATCGCCAGCATCGCGTTGTCCTCCAGCAATGCAAAGATTTCTGCCGCGGCATCAGCTCGGTCCGACCAGTCTTTCTTGGTTACTACCGCTGCAAGCGCCGATGCAAGCTGTCTTCGTGTGGCCTCAAGAAGAGCGCTGGTATTCGCTGACGCAGCTTCAGCAAGCAGGGAGGGTTGGCCAGCCGATGAGGTCGGCTCCTGACCAAAGAGGTTAGTTGCATGTACCGAGCTCGGTTGGGCCGTGAGGGACTGCCGATTGGCTGTAGCTGAGCCAGGGCGGCTCACGGAGCCTCCGATGCTCTGTCGACGTTGTGCGCTGCTCGGTAATACCCTTGTCGCCGACGCACTTGATGTTGCCGTTTTTGGGGCCTCTTTCGCCACTGTCGCAGCGGAGGGTGTCTGTGGCAAGCGGCTCGCGGAACTGGCGCTTGTAGAGCTGCTAGGACGAGCAGGTGTCATCGCTCCAGATGTCGAAGATGCATTCACATCAACAGAGAGGGTTTGTGTTGCTGGCCTACGAGCGCCTGTACGAAGCGCGCTCACGGTTGGTGGACATGCAATCCCGGAAACCTGATGTGTAGATTGAGAGTCAGAACCGGCGAAAGACTGTACAAGAGAAATAGGCTGTGTTCGAGCGAGCGGATCTCGGCCCGACATATTTCCATGCGGCAATGCTGACGTCGGCAAAGTGAGTGCAGATGCAGGTCGGATGGCCCCTTGCTTGATCGCGGATGTGAGATTCATGGTTTGGCTCAAGCTATGCTGATGAGCTGCTTGCCGAGAGATACTCAATCCTGGTTGGGGAATCTGTGAGCTCAGGTGGGGCTGAGATAAGGCGTGAGTATGTGTAGGTCGGCTGGCCGGTCCGAGCGTTGTTGTGAGATTACCAGAACTTGATGACAACGTTGAAGCGAGCAGAGATGATGGCTGCGCGGCTGCCGAGAGTGGACGCTTAGCACCCCCTTGAAGGAAAGTCGTATGGCTGTAATGATCGCTGCCTGTGGCCAAAGAGTGCGTTGATGAGGCTGAATCAACAAAGTGGCGTAACGAATTACTCGAGGAGGCGTTCTGGACGTCCTCGTGCGCTCGTCCTGGGGTGCGAGAGGTAATCAGCGACGACACTACTGATGAAGATGACGCGCGAATTGCCCCACCAAGGGTCAGTCTACGAGTCTCGTTTGATTGGTGTGAGTGGGAATCATGAAGCATTGATGCAGGCTGGGTCTGTTGAGGTTTGGCTGGGACCTCACTGACCGCACGGCCGCTGAGTGTAAATCGATCACCCTCTTCGTCGATCTCGACGAATTGGTGAGCGCTACTCAAATCAGTCGCAGAAGATGGTGTAACTAGATCAACAGAAGACAGCGGAAGCGGGGGTACTCGTCTCGCAGCTGAATAGGGATAGTCGAAGGCATCACGTTTTTGTTCTCTCTGCTTTGTATACGAAGACTCATGAGAAAGCTCTGTGATTGACCTGGTTGTTGATGAAGCTGACGGGACAATTCCAAACAAAGGGTCATCTTCGTCAATCGGGAGCTCATGAACTACTTCAGGCTCCTCTTCGCCCTCAAGATCCATACTAGAATGTGCAGGCTCACTCTGCTTTGGCTTGACATTCCTCAAGTCATCGCGCGCTGAGCGATACGTGAGGGTGCCGTGAAGGCTGTCAATAGATAGTGGCTGCGTCTTGGCGAGCATACTAGTTACCGACTTGGATGCCGATAGCGAATCTCGATGCTGCGAGAAGGATGGCCTGCTTGAAGAACCCAACGCTCTTGTAACCTTGGTTAAATCTTGTGTCCCTGAAGACAGCGTTGTCGTCGATGTCGATGTAGTCAAGTCCCCATCAATAGCTTTCTGTACACTTCGATCAAGCTGGGCCTTTAACTTCTCAGCCTTGTGGGGCTGGACCTGTGCATATACAATAAACGCCTCTCGGGCTACTGCGCGGACCGATGGGTCCTTATCAGCAAGCCTCGCTGAGAGCAATGTGTCGAATGTAGGTATGGTGCGCTCAAATGCTGCAGATGAGCCGAAGTTGCTGACCGACACGAGACAGCACATTGCAATCGCTCGTCGCAGTGAAGTTGCAGTGCTCTTGCTTTGAAGCGTATACTCGGTGAGTTTTGTCAGGGCTGACTTACTCAGAGGCCATGCAGCCACCAGAGCCCTAAGCGCAGCCTCACCGCACTGGACAATGACACTGCTTGAGGCCGAGACTACCTTTAGGAGATTAGTAAAGAAGACATCTCCCAAGTGATCCAGTTGATCAGGCTCTAGAGCCTTGGCCAGGTAGACAATGAGATTGCATGCCTCCTTTACTACACTCGAGCGCAGGTCAAGCGCCTGTGCACAGATGCTATCTCGTACCACCTGGCACACCTGTGGCCACACAGACTCGTAGGCTGCACCAGCTGCGACGAGTCCAGCGAACTCCTTCAAACTCTTCACACGCGCGGTCCAGTCATGAGTGGTGACATCCTTGCATGTCTCTGCGATGGCCGTTGCCCGGTCAAGCAGAGCGTTTTCCGAGTCGTACTTGACAGGTTGAACCTGGAACACTTCTGAGCCTGCGGTGGCTATTGATATCGTGGTGGTTGTGTCTGGGCCCGTCCCAGCACTCGCGAATGCACCAGATGAGCTTACTGACATGGAACCGGATCCAACACTGTGTGCGGGTCAGCGCTCGCCGGGCTTTTGTGGTAGTGTCAATGTGAGTGGTAACCTGCAGGCGCTTTCTACGTGGCGCCGCTAGATACCTTGCTGTGGTGGCTCTGTGAGTGTCAGTGCCGCGCGTGTGCCAAAGTGATGACCAGAATGGCGATGGCGAAACTACTCTCGAAGCACGACACTCACCGCGTGTGGCCCCGTGTTGACGACACAGGCACCAGTAGCGTCGCTGGCCGGGCGCACTTCGAGTTTCTCGCACCTCGCCAGGCTTCGTACCACCCTTCCCACACGCGTGAAGGACTCTCTGACTGAACGTTCCAACGGTCCGTTAGGGTGCAGTGTTGGGTGGGTTTGCTGGGTGTCAAGGCAACGTGAGTGGGTGAGACGTGGTGCGATAGCGCTATAGTCAAGGTGTTCGTTAGTGGGTTGGGTGTGTGTTTGCGTGTGGTATGCATAAGTATGCGAGCCAGTCACATGCGAGTGAGATAAGTGGGAGAGTAAGTGGTTAAGGGGAGAGGATTGGTAGCAGATCTCGCGAGTGTAGAGGATTTCGGATCAAATCCATTCCCACTAGTCAATACATATCAAATAAAACTATCATTCTACACCTTCCACACAAACCTTCATACGTCCAACACTACCATTTCCAGATCTATTTACAGTCATAAACTAACCGTTTTTCCCTCCAGAACGGGATAAACCGCGTCCTTTCACAGCCAACCCGGTCGCAGCCGCCACTCGCATCACTGCCGCAGGCATACTCAGTCAAGATCGTCAATCTCCACGAGGCGTGATCCCCACCGAGACACACCCCCTAACCCCAGATAGCGTGTATTCAGGTATTTTTCCAGCAAAACCAGTCGTTCGAACAAACTGCTCTGAGCACTGGATCGCGGGGTTTTGGGATCAGTTGTCATGAAATAACTCGCGGAACGGATAACCTGTCGGAATTCTGTGTGACTTGGCTGATAAGATCTCCCTGAAATGCCCAGATCCTATCCCATATCGGCTCCAACACACCCCTCGACTCAGCAGGTCCATCCAGAATGAGTACAACTGTACCGGATAGCGATTTTACAACACGCTTACGAATGAACAACAACCGTAACTAACTACTTCTAGACGTTTATTTCGGCTTTACGTCATGTCGGCCGGGCGCACAGGTACGTGACGCTAGATATCCCGCCCAACGTCAGCTGGTCGAGTGGACCAGAAGTTTCCCTCCAAGTGGTTTGGTGCTGGTTTCTAACGAAATCCGCCGCTCTCTCCCCCTCAAATTTAGTTACGGTGAAGTGGAACAAGAACACCTATGAGGTGTCGCTTACAGAGGATGAGAAACTTCAGGGTCTCCGCGACAAGCTTCGCGAACTGACGAATGTTCCAGACGAGCGACAAAAAATTATGTTCAAGGGCAAGTTCGTTAAGGATGATGCGGGTGTGGCTGGTCTGCCAGACGGTGCTCAGGTGGTTTTGACTGGCACTGCAGATGCGCTGCAAGCCGCTAAGACACAGGTGATCTTTGCCGAGGACCTCAGTGTGGAAGAAAAATCTCAACTCGTTACGGATCGTGACTTGCCTGGTTACAAGAACTTGGGCAACACTTGCTACATGAACTCGACGCTTCAGTGCTTACGAGCAGCGCCTGAGCTTCGTGAAGCGCTTGCAACGTACACCATGCTTCATCCTCCGGCCCAGAACCTTCGCAGTGCCAGTGCTTCGGCCAAATTAACACTCGCGTTGGACGCCCTTTGGAGAGCGCAGGCTCAGGCATCCGAGCCTGTTGTTCCCCTCCAGTTCCTCCTGGCGCTTCGAAATGCCAATCCCCAGTTCGCTGAGATGAGCTCCAGTGGTGTGATTCATGCGCAACAGGACGCAGAGGAGTGCTTGAACCAGATCTGGGTCTCGCTCGCCGAGCAATTGAAGGATGTGCCTACCTCCAAGGAGGAGAACCTGGGTCAGGATAACTGGGTTGACATCCTCTTTTCAGGTGAGTCAGAGTATGTGTTACGATCAGAAGAGGCACCTGACGAGCCTCCTATCATTACTCGCGAAAGCTTCCGCAAGTTGCGTTGTCCTATTGGTTTCACAACGAGCTATCTTGTCGAAGGTCTTCGAGAAGGCAGCAAGGAGACGCTCACCAAGATGAGTCCCAGCCTTGGACGCAATGCATTGTACACTCGCACCTCTCATATTGTTCGCCTGCCTAAATACCTTACAATCCAGTTCATGCGCTTCTTCTGGCGTACCGACAACAATCAGAAGACGAAGGTTGTACGCAAGGTCCAGTTCCCATTCAAGCTCGACATGCTCGAGTTCACAGGTGGCGAATTGAAGGAATCCCTGACCGCTCGTCGACAGCTCATGCTGGCAGAAGAAGAGGCGAAGCTTGGCATTGCCTCGTTGAACAAGCCAGCCAAGGTCGCAAGTCCCAATGGTGGTGGCGCCTCGGCTGGTACGAACGGAGGTGACGCGATGACGGCAGAAGAGCACAAGGAGCCCAAGGATACCCTTGCAGAATACCGTGAAAAGGCCAATCCTACGACTGCTGGATACTATGAGCTTTTCGCGCTTGTCACGCACAAGGGTCGAGAGGCTGATTCTGGGCACTACGTCGGCTGGACGAAGCACAAGGACAACACTTGGATCAAATACGACGATGCTGATGTGAAGATCGTTCCTGAGAAGGATATTGAGATGCTTTGTGGCGGTGGTGACTGGCACATGGCATACCTCGCATTCTACAAGCGCATCGATGAACCTCTTCCCAAGGTGTAATTAACTTATGACAACTGTTATTGATAGTATATCCGATATTGTGTATTGGTACTTCGTGAGTTTTACAGTCTTCACGTTAAACCTAAGCTTCAATTAGTACTAACCGCAGCGGGCGTGTCACATAAGGGGTGGCATGGCATCGAACAGTGTAGAACAAGAATACAGGAAATGTGCTTTACAGAATGAGATACTAGAACCAAACAAAATTTAGAGATACGCCAGGAAGTCAGAGATACTCTAGAAGATGAAATTTATGGAATACTTTACAAACAATAACTTAGCAGAATAAGGAATGATTTCAATTGCGTACTGGTTATGGGTGTCGAGTGCAGCATTTCAACAGCTCAGTTGCTTACTGCCACCTGTTGCGAATCTTAGAAACCCAGGAAGGAGCCTTCTCGAAGCCGTTCAAGCCATACTGGAAGTCCATAATAGTTTGCATTATTTCCTGCCGAGTGTTCATGACGAAGGGGCCATGCCAAGCGACTGGCTCGTTCAAGGGTTCACCCGCAACCAAAATGAACGAGAAACCCTTATCCGATGCTTTGACCACTACACCGTCCGCAGACTCTGTTTTGCTGCCTGCCCACTGGTTCAGTGTGACAGAATGGTGCGGCTTGACGAGGTCCTCTTCGTTGCACTCCTCTGCGTTGGGGCCAATGTAGCCTGTACCATCCAGTGTGTAGATGAGCACGTTCCAAGTGCTTGGGATGGGGTGTCGGAGCACAGCCCCAGGCTGAAGTGTGAAGTGAATGTAATGGATAGGGGTCAATGTGTAGATGTTCGCCTCGGTTCCAAGCGCTCGTCCAGCAATGACGGCAGCATGAACACCATCCTTTTCGACTTTGGGGATCTTGGAAGCGGGAAGCTCTTGGTAGGATGGCTCAGACATTTTGTCCTTCTTTGACAAGTTGATCCATAGCTGAAGGCCGCGTGCGGGCTTACCATTGCCTGGCATTTCGGCGTGCACGATGCCCCTACCTGCGTTCATCCATTGGACATCGCCGGCACCAATTTCGCCAGCGTGGCCCGTGAAGTCTTCGTGTAGAATTGTACCCTCAGAACCCGGGAGGATGTAGGTGCAAGTGCTCATACCACGGTGAGGGTGGTCGGGGAAACCGCCGGGTGGCACAACATTAAACTCATCGAGCATAAGGAATGGATCGAACTGAGGAATCTCCGGACGTCCAATGGAGCGTCGCACACGTGCGCCACGGCCCTCGGGCTGTTCTTGCGAAAGGAACTTGCCCTTGATGGATCGGCCCACGAGCTTGGATGTGTCCTCTTGGGTGACCTGAGCGAGTGCGGACTCGGTCTGCTTGGCTTCAGTATCAGCTGGTTGGCTTGACATGTTGTTTTTCCTGGGTGATGGTTAGCGTGTGGTAGGTGCACTACGGTAAACGAGCGGGGTAGTAGTAGATGATACTACTTGTTGTGAGAGTTGGATGAATGCAGTCTGGCGTATGCACAAGAGCGCAAGAGTGCGTGAGTGTTAGAGAAGTACAGGCGTGTAGCTCTAGTAAATCCTAACGTGACTGGATGCTGATCTCGCCTGGTGCACTTGACTAACCCTGCCAAACACGAGCGAAATCGATTTGTACACTCACTGAAGAATTTCCGTCTCGAGCTGAAATCTCCCGGTTTCGTCCGGGCCGGGGGTGACGGAATACATGGGTGCTTCCAGAACACTCCTAGACCTGCAGCCAGCACGAATTGGCGCATCCTGACGCGCCACCGCGCATGAGTCTTGCGATCAACCACTGGCAGCAGTTTTTCCAGCATCTCTTCTCCACAATACTTGGCTTTCATGGCGTGTTAACCCCCAATACCCCCCTGCAGGGGCTGCACATTCGCCCTGAATCCAGGTTCCAAAGCCTGATTCGCGAATTTCTCGACGGTTAGGGGCGTCCAAGGTCAGGGGTGCTGGAATATAATTTGAAAAGGACGAAATTGGAACCCTCTAACAACAGTGTATTTGATTGAAATTGGCGGGGTTGCCGGGTGTGTGCGCAGGAAATAACTTCAGTATGTGATATAATCTCTGTTCAAGAGCCAATATAATCCGTGAACAGTTACGGGGCGTTTGAAATTAGTGGAAAATTTTGTGCTTTTACACTCTCAACGGCTTCACTCAACCCCTCACGCCCGGTTTCGGTGCGATATGAGGAGATTTATTGCACTGATGCCTCAAATCTGCGTGACATTCGATTCTGCATCGCCCGCCTCACGGCTTTATCCCTCGCTTCTGACAACACTAGGCCCCGACCTCAGCCACTCTAGCGTCCAAAGCGACCCGTCTGGAGATCCTTCAACACTCACTCGCTCGACACATACAACCATGGCTGAAGTGCAGGACCAGTCCCACCTGGAAGAAGTGAAGAAGCTCACACAGGAGCGCGCCGCACTCTTCCGACAGCTCTACCAATACCAGGCCCAGCTGGATGGCCAGAGCACGCTGAATCGACGTAGCGACCTTACACTGCGTGAGTTGCAGACAATGCCCGACGATGTTGTCACTTTTCGTGTTGTAGGCCGCATGTTCATGAAAGACGATGTGAATAAGATCAAGAGCGACATTCACACCCTCATTGAGGACTCCTCTGCAAGCATTGCCAAGCTGGAGGCTCAGAAGAAGGCAACAGAGAAGCGAATTGCTGAGATCGAGGCCGAACTGAAGGAGCTTATCGAGAAATAAGCCTACTACTCTGGATTTGGGGCAGTGCGACGCTGTTGAAGCAGATCACTCACTCATGCACGCGCTTGCTCGCTTGGCCATCGATATGGACGGCTGTTATTAATTGAGTCGAGAAGTTGGAACACGGTTGTATGTTACATTACTGCGTGGTGGCATAGCGTAGGATAGGAGCCACGCGCCCCACCAGCATCATCACAGCATCAGTTTTGTACAAAGGAATACATCGCACCAGTCGTGTATGTGCCACACAAGGTAGGTAGCCAATACACATGCGCGCGAAAGAAACCATAAAGTAAAATAGCAAATAAGCTCATGGATGTGTATGCAGAAGAACGCTCTTTCAATCCTACTACCCCAGCAGAGATGAAGGCGTAGGCGAAGCGAGGGGTGTGGTCGTATGTTCGACAATGCGACGGGCAGACTCTTCCTACGGTTTGTTGCGTGCGCTTTGAAGAGGACTGGGACCCATTGGGGAAGTGGCAATCCGTAGGGCTTGCTGGAGAATGCTGTGATCGGGTTGCTGACTCAGTTCACTCACTGCGAAAACGAAGGCAGTTGCTCTTTCTGACGAGTCAGCCTCGAGGTCAAACTCTACGAGTCGTTCCTTGTTGGGACTATGCGGAACTGCGGAGCTGGAACCGGTGTTACTTGACGAGAGCGCGCTGGATAGTCCAGTTGCAAACGAATCGATTGCCATTCCAATGCCTCGAGCAATGCTTGAGAGACCACCACGTTCGCTCTTTGTGGGAGAGGCATGGGAGGTAATCCCAGAGTCAGTATTAGTTCTCTCGGGCCTGCCCACAGCATGCGCTTTGCTTGGAGTTTGTGCATTAACAGTCATCTTCCGCTGCCCCACAAATAACTCTAAAGGAGCTGTAAGCGCGATGCAGTGAGATTGTTTTGCGATACGCGCGTGAGGCATGGAGTCGAAAAGCGCAGAATCCCGGCCTAGCGTGACAGAAATCGAACTTGCAAGTGGTAACGACCCTTGCGGACATTTGGGGACGTAGATTTCAACACCAGACACCTGCTGAGAGCTATCATCTGTGGCAGCGAGGTCGTGCCACCTCTCGAAAGCTTCTGAACTCTTGGACTCCCCAGAGGTAGCTGATGAGGTGGGGCCAATATCCTGGACTGCCCAGCAGAGGTAGCCAGATGTTCCTACTTCATCCGGAGAGCTCGCGGCTGCCTGCATTCTCGAAGCAGAGACAGGTAAGTGGGAGGTGCTAGCAAAAACATCGGGGATCGCGAGAATCGGACGGCCCGACTGGGTAGAGCGAGCAAGCGAATTTCGATTACTCGTCTCACTCATGGAGGGCACCAATGTTATCAACACTCGTCGTGCACCATCAGGAAGATAGTGGGTGACATAGATACCGTCAATGAGCGTTCGCAACGCCTCAGACAGCAGAGATATATGATCGTCTCTTCGTTTTTGCTTCTCCACCTCGGAAACAGAGTGTTTCGCTGAAGCGTGCGAGGATGATATGTGAGACACCACGCTGCGGGTTTCAACATCAGCGTGGCCGACTGGGGTCCTGGGTAGACTGGTGGTGGTTGCCATGACAGATTCATCTCGACCACCTGATGAATTTCGTTGCTGAGTGCGTTGCATATCCAAATCGTCGACGAGACTCTGCACCATTGCTTGATGCTCATCACTCACTCCAGAAAGTGCGCACATTTTTTCGACGAATTGCTTCACAACCTCAGTGGGAACATTGAAGTCCATCATATTGTGGGCGTAGGTACTGACTTGAGACACAACTTGGGCAAGCTGGGCTCGTTCTACCCCTGCAGCAATAGCATCAGGATCTTCAACTTCTTCCGCTCCTCGACGTTGTACTGGAGCTGCATCGACTGCGGCCAGTGTTGCACGGTTGAGAAGGTCTCCCAAGGATTCGAAATAAGGCTTCTCCCAGAACTTCATATCCTGCCATGCAGGGTGACTTTGGATCGCGGTATGAAGGTATATTCGATTGGATGACAATCCAGACTCCTTCGTGCTCGATGGTCCTGTAGTAGCAGCTTGACCTGCGTCTTTCCATAGACTTTGCGATGTGACCATGACAACCTGAGCTGGTGTTCCATCCAAGGCTGCATATGCGTGATCCAAGAAACGGTTAAAGAGTATGGAGAGGGGTTCAAAAGATGGGCCTGGAACCCTTAAGAGAGAGCCGCGGCTCGTGTTGCGTTGTGCAGTTAGAGCTCGAGTGAAGGCTAAACGACCTGCAGGGTGCTGTAACTCCTTGTCGATACGCGCGACAAAGTTATCGTACCATTTGGATCCGGGTGCGGACATGTCCGGGGAATCTTCGCCAACAGTCGCTCGGTGAGTCATAATGCACGAAAACACCTTATGTTCGTCCATTAGGACTTCTAGCACTGCGTTCATTTCTGGCTGTAGCGCCTTTGCATCGCGCTCGATGTCCTCCGCCGCTTGCCGTCGCCGTCGCTCTTCGATTTCCCAAGCTGCGAGGTGGGTCGAGAATCGCCGCCCTCGCTTGTCGCGAGTTCCTTGACCGGTGGAAGGATCCGAGTCTGTTTTTGTCGGCAGGGTCACGTCTGTCTCGGGGAAACTTGGTTCGATTGGTGCATCTGAATCTATCTGCCCCTCCTTACGCAGCTCGTTAATGGTCCGAATTAACTTACTGCCTAGGATGCTCACTCTTCGCTTGCGGAGCGCTTCTGAACTTGCATTCGGAGGAGACTTGCGACCCACTGGCACTGATTCGTCCTTAGCGAGATGTTCGGGGACCTTGACTATCTCCGATTGTTTGCTCTCTCCGACTGGGCAGGGCGAAGGCGCATTTGAAGATGTCTGCGCGAGCTTGCTGGGGGTTCCATTGGAGGGTGAGCCTGGTCCTGGGCTTCGAGGGCCGTCAGAACCCCCGAGCGTGGCTCCACTGGTAACAAACACAGAAGCTGAGCCCAATAGGGATCTCATAGCGCCTGTGACTGTTGAGACATCTCGAAAAACTACAGAGGGATCGATGCCTGAGACACTGATGCTATACGAGAGTTCTTCTGAATTGGCCCGGGTGAGCTCAGAAGCCTTCGTGTTGCCAACATCGGTGCTGCTGTCACTTGTTGAGAGTTTTAGCGCTGTGGTAGGCAACGGGCTCAGCAAAGACGAGGTGGAGTTTAGCTCTCCCATAACGTTCTTCACAATGCTGTCTACTTTGTTTGAGAACGAATGCGCAGCAGCCTGAAGAGATGCCAGCGACCCAAGCAGAGCGCGTGCAGTAACTTGCAAACGGGTAGCTTCGTTTGTTTCAAACGAGTCTAGAGCTGAGGATAGTACTTCTGCCAGCAAATCCTCACAGGTTGTAAGTGGTAATGGGGCCTCTCCTTGATTTGCGGCCACAAGCGCAAGGTTCGCCGCAGACGATGCGAGCTTAGACAGACTTCCGCTCCTAGCGAGGGGGCTTGGACTTATCTGTTGGCTGTGTCCACTCGAAGAGGGTGAGCTGGACGTGCTCCGAGATGGCTCCTGTTTTATCATCCGAGCAGCTGTTGCGGCACCCTTACCATCTTCCAGCTGTGGCTGACCCTCGCGCTCTTGGAGCAACTTGCTGATACCGGGGAAAGCCAGTTCTAAACACACCGTTTTGGACTGTTGTAGTTCAAGAACAGTCGCTTCATACTGGCCGTGAAGCGCCGATAGTACCGCCGCCTGTTGTTCAAACTCGGAAGCAATTGTTTCTTGTTCATCAGCCCTTGCCAGGACGTATTCTGCAAGACTCCGGTTGAGCTGATACGCAATCGGCGACACATTGTCTTGTAAAAACAAGTCCGACGCAAATAAGCTTCTCAATTGAGCCACACAGTTGGACTCAATTTCCGCCACACGTGACGACAGTCGGATCAGTGACTGCAGCGTTTTCACACTGCTACTGGCGGTAGAAGAGAGCTCTTCGAGGCTGCCGCACAGTGGAGCTAGCGTCGTTATGCGTTGAGATTCAATGGAAATGGGTTTGGCCGCACGGGATTTACCGCTGCCTGACCCGAGGCCCGCCGTTAGCCCGCCCAACAGTGACTTGGACATACTCAAGATACTTCTTCAATGCACGAGTGTGAAACGCTTGGGTCGGAGGCAGTCTAGGGGTGTGGGCGCAGGTTATATCGCAATGACACACTGCGTGGACATCCTAGATTTACTCACTATCTCTCCACACTGGCTCAGTTAGCGGGTTTTAAGTGTTGTGATACTGTACTTCGATTGATTTTATAGCTCGAATTTTACGGAGACAGAAAAATTGTTCACGACCGTGCTCAGACGGGGCATTCAACGCGACAGCAGACCAGCTGACCCCTCACATGTAATTAGGGATACCTGATGCGGCCTACCAAGCTGGAGAGACTATTAATGACCGTCTCCGAGTTGAATTCCGTCGAGCCCAGCAGCAAGCTTCGGAGCTCGCCCACAGTCTCATTCTGTGCCAAACTTGGAGTATTTAGGTTTGAAGAGTTCGGGAGGGCTTGGCGGACCGTCTGCAGCAATGCCCATAGTTTTGGACGATCACACAGTGCGAGCAAAGTATCCACGGCCGCATGTGCGCGTTGGGCTGATGATTCACTGCTGGTACCTTCTTCAGAGGAATACAGCGCGAGAACTGCCTCATCTAGAGCCTGCACTAATGCAGCTTCCAGCGTTTGGGCGGTCTTTGCAATTTCCACACGCATGATAGCAAGGAGACGGGTTCCCGAAAGATGCTTGCCTTCTGTAGAGAATGGCGACAACTCAAGCTCGTAGAGCGTCGTTGGAGAATCTCCACTGGACACTCGAACAACGGGAAACTTGAGAGCCGAACCATGCGAGGTCTGGGTCTGCAGATGAATCGTAGAGGAATGTACGCAGGCCGCATAGCGCGCGTGCAGCTTCAAAGTGGCCGCATCGCCAGCTGAATCAAACACAGATAGCAACATGGTGTAGGTGAGTCCCCGGCGAATGTCTGCAGGGCGGACCACAAACGCATTGTCCAAAGTCCTGAGCAGTCCCTTGGCATCATCCATGGGGCCAGAATCAGTCTCAGACCACCTCACCACATCCTGATATACAGGCTCGATTTGCATGTCTGTGCCATTCGGCACAGGCTTCATTGTCCAAACTGTAAGAAGCGCCGTATGTGTGAGTGGTAGGTCCGGCAATGCGACGATCGCCAACTTCCAAAGCGATGGATATACCACTGATTGGAAGAAAGGGTTAGTGGCAAATATTCCTGGATCTTCAGGTTGCACTGCATCTGCAAGAGCCATCACTTGCTCCATCTCGTCCGCACTGAGAACGAAGCTAGATGGTGAGGAGGCTACTTTAGCAGTATGAGAGATGCCACCTGCCTCGCATTCGGATGGCTGCTGCTCCTGAGATTGCTCATGCATAGAAGATGGTTCCTTCGAATCGAGGCTGTGCTCTGGTCGACTTTGTGCCCCTCCCTTCGACTCGTCTGAGACTTCAACCTTGGTTTCGGTGTTGCTGTCACACTCAGAGATTTTGCCTTGTTCTCCCCTTCCTGCTCGATGAGTTGCCTTAGCTCCATGGCCTCTCGAAGGAGGTCGGTGCTGAGCTGACCCTGGACGTGCAGGAGTTGTTGGCCTAGATCCAGCTGGAGTGTTTGGCCGCGAACGACCTGATCCCAGAGCTTGATGTCCATGCGGACCTGGTTGCTGCTGTTGGCGCTGTTGGCGCTGTTGTGATGGTGTTGTAGGGCGATCAGCATTAGCACTCGTTGATGCCGCGGACGAAGGTCTTTGCCTGGGTGTTGAGGCACTGGCTGCGGTCTGTCTCGGTCCGGTCGGTGTTCTAGGGGTTCTCTGAGGCGGTCGAGACTCTCTTGGAGTAGCAACCGCGCGTTCTCTTGGCGTTCGGTGTAAATGCGATGGGGTCTGGATGCGAGGAGTCGTCTGGACGTCGGCGGTATCATGTTCAGGCTGAGCGGAGTTGTTACCTGCACCACGCTCCGAAGGAGTAAGTGCGGTGGCCGTTCGTCTAGGTGGTGTTACACTTCGCGATGCTGCACTTCGGGCAGTTGGAGGAGGAGACCGAGCCGAGCGATTGGAGAACACGGGGGACGCAGGGTTGCCAAACTTGAGATCACCCGCCTCATCCAGTGGTTCTTGATTTGCAGTCTGGCCACTCTGTCGTGAGCTCGGTCGAGGACTAATGCCTGATCTTGAGAGTGGAGTCTCATGCGCTGACGCTGTCTTCGAACCGCGATACCGGGCTGAATTGAGACGCAGGCTTGGCGGCGAGACGATTCGAAACATTGAACAAGGGAGCTTTGGTGAATCAGAATTGTTCTGACGCGCCTGCGGGGATTGTGAAACTGCAGCTGTGGTACCATTATCTGAATCATTTTGCAGGAGCTGCAGTGGTGGCACGTTCGCTTGCGATGGATAGTCAGAGGTCGTAGCTGATGTCGGCGTGTTGGCATTCGATATATTACTGGTCTCACCTTCTTTCTCATGCGCCTTAGGGGGCGAGCCGTGCGTAAGAAGTGACTTGGCTGCTGGAATACCTAGTAGACGTTGCTTGAATGTCGCCCGACGGATCCAATTAGCAAGCGTTACATCTGCTTTTCTCAATAGAGTTGTAGGTTCAAGTGGGTCGACGCAAATTCCTGCCTGAGCAGCCTCTTGACGTATTTGATGACTCGATTCAAAGGCACCGATTCGCTCCAGTACCTCTTCGGGCTCTTCAACAGGCATCCTTATCCGATGAACAAGTTCCTCAGCATCATGTGTTCGGTGAGCGGCTTCTCGAGCCGGACTATGATCACTGGTTCGGTTCTTGGTGCTCGCCATTTCCTTCTTTAAGTGAGGAAACATCACTACCGATGGTGTTCCAATCAACCTGCCTGTTGTTCGGAGTCGAACAAGGTCTGATCTAGCCGTCGGTGGCGGATGCGAATGCTTTCGCTTACCAGGGGATGTTGCAGGCCGTACTCTTAGGACGTTGGGAGAGACCGGACGGCGATCGCTTAGAAGCCCAGTTATCAGCGCCACGGTTTGAATGTCGGGCAATTTCTCTGGTGGTGCAGTTGCGAGCTTCGCCTTTTCGGTGCGACTAGCAATGGATATGGATTTTAACCGGATTCTCTGACGTCGATTTGCATAAGGTGGCAGTATGATCCCGCCACAAACGCGCGGAGCATTCACGTCTGCGGGCTCAGAGGTAGAGATCGCAGACAGCTGCTGTGGTGAAAATAGGCGTGACTCCAGAGGAGGAGGGGGCGGCGGCGGGAGCGGTATGGCCCGAATGGGTGGCGGCGGCGGGAGCGGTATGGCCCGAATGGGTGGCGGCGACGAATCTACTCGCTTCGTTACTGATGCAGCCTGTTGAGAATGTACTCCGAATGGAGTTACACTCGACATCTCTTTCGTTTCTCTAGCTTCGGACATGTACTTTGCGGTTACATTTTGCACCTGTGCGGGTGTTCTCGACTGTTCTCGTTGAGGGGCTCCGTTAAAAGGGGTATAGTGAGGTATAGAGGCGGTCGACGTCTTGGTGACTCCCATGACTAAGTACTGGTTCTTAGTCTCGCGCAGCGCCAGAACAGGACCCGATCGTGAGAGCGGGGGCGGGTAGGTCCGCTTCTTTTGGGTCTGCGAGAACTCTGCATTCCTGCCCGTGGCGGCCCATATAGGCGTGATCGGCTCAGAGATGTCCCTCGAGTACATGGACTGGGCACGGGGTTCTGTGAGGATTGGCACACGTGGGAGCTGAATCTAGCAGACTCTGAAGGGAGTTACCCAGAATATGTATCGTAAACTAAGTTCGGATCGCCGCAAGAGGCTCGAGGTCAGGTTGAAAGGGCGTATTCCAAGTACCGCAAGGGTCGATTGAGTGCCAAACACAGTTTCTGTCGAATGTTGGCCCAGCGAAGGGTTACTTCAGTAATATGACCAATCGGATAACATATACGGGCAGTGCTACGTATTATACTCAGTATGTTATTACACCACAGAATGCGGCAGGTGCGCTTTCAATTACCTGATCAATGAGAATTTCGTCCAGTAACGGCCGGCTCACTTCTCGCTGGTTCCTGTCTTTTCGGTCTGCCCTGGTCTGCGTGCTCAGGGTCATTCGTGGTCACTTATAGCGGCATAGCTTCACCTGCCCACGCTCTCCCTAGCGGAAGCCTTCGGGGTTATCATCATCTCCCGATTCTTTATTTTGCATACAAGATCTTTGAAGCCGATTCTTGCGAGTTGAGACACAACTGGCTCAATATCTCGGATCTCGGCATGCTCAACTCGTTCTAGGGGCTTGGCAATGATATAGCTCTCGATTCGGTGCTACCATATGCCTGTACATGTGGTATGGCGGTAAACCACGGAAGAACGCAGCTAAAGTCCCTGTCGGGATTCGTAATGAGTGTCAGTCGAGTCCAGAGAATTCAGACCTCTCGCCATCAGATGCTCACCAGACGTATCCACACCCATGGCCCAGATCCCCAACGGACAGTCTAATGCTGCAGACGGCGTCGGGCATCATTCTATGCTATTTCAGCTCCGTATCAGGTGGTAGAATGCCAGTGATCGTTCTTGCAGGCCCAAACCGGGTGGATAAGATTGATCGTATCCACTGATTGCACATTTCCAAAGCACTGAGATTCTTGGCTTGTAGCACGAACGAGCCGTAGAAAATCCAGCACGCTGTTGTAGCAGGCGTTGATCTACCCACCAAACCTGGAAACCAGGCTCCAACAACCTCAGCTCTAGAAGTATACTTCGGTAATGATCACACACTAGAGCAAAAGCGCGCGAAAACCGAGTTTTGAGGTGAAGCGAGATGGACGGTGGCGGAGGAGGCGCCTCGGGCAGTTCCGCAGGCGCTTCCGCCGTTAAGACCGTTCAAGTGGTTCTATACCCAAGAGTACGTATTCTCTTCTCGATATTATCGCATTATCCTGAGATCAGGTTTCCCGCCATCCTGCGTTGTTCACCTGCTGACACTTGACTTGACTACAGATTATACGAAGCCACCGAGAGTAGAATGCGTTCCCTCCCTGTACTCGGCTCAATCCTTTGTTTGGTGCTCCTTTCGATTGCTCGCTGTAGAATTCCGCCGTTTTGAATCTAGTGAAACAAGCTGGACACAACCCTTTGGTGTCGTTCGAGGTTCGGCGAAATCTGGCGGTGGCTGTTCTTGGGCGTCGGCTTCGTGGACTTTGGAAAAATTTCCCCATCCCTGGGCAGCTGCATTTCTTCCCCCGCCATGACCCCCACCATCTCGGTTGGTCTGAAGCACTAACTGATCACGCAATCGGTGATGTCTGGAAGAGCCTTGGAAAACCAAAGACACTTGAGCTTAGTTACGGTAAAGTCGCTCCAAGTTCTTCGACACAATCGGCATCCAGTACGACTTCTGGAAAACCCGCGTCCATTTCGTCGTATAGTCATAATCATGAGACGTCAGGTGAGGCAGAGTCGTCGGGTGGGATGAATAATCTGCCCGCAGCTCGTGACCCTTCTCGATTTGGGTACAATCCATCGAGCGACTCAGCAGATTCAGGTGCACAACCTCAAGACGTTCCCCCACGGATGACGACCACACCCATCCCCGCGACTCCGCCGGTTGTAGACGCAATGTTGCTGGATGCAACAACGAGAATAAGTACTCCATCAGGGTCGCCTAGCAGCAAACGGGAGACATCTTATGCACCACTTTCCGCTCAGCACCAGCAATCCCAGGACCAGCGGAATTACGACTCGCATCATGATCACTCGCGCGACCCCTCGGAGAGTGTGGCGTCGAGCTATGAACAAGCAGGGTCAGTGCATGCAGAACTCTTGCATCCCACCATTTCGCGGCCAACTTCCATGCCAACAATCCAAACAAAGCCAGGGAGACGAGCCGCTACGGTCGCGGTCTTTGGCCTTGATCAAGACCCAACTGAGCTGCCAGAGGTCAATCACAGTGTCTTCGATCTAAGCTTCGGCTCGAGCACAAAACCCAACACCTCTGATATGAAAACCTCGAAACCTTCCAGTTCAGGTCTACAGCTGGATGCGGCCGCTGCATTCCTCGAGACTCTTTATTCTGCAACACCAGACAACAGAGGATCCAAGTCGTCGTATCCAACTGCAACAGAACGACAGTCGAAGGGGATGGGAGAGTTGGGGCTCAGTCAATCAGGTTCATCAGGAGGACATCCAATCGAGAAAATGCTGGTCACAGCTTCACAACGCCGACCCATTGTTCCACAATTCAAGCAATTTGATTTAGGTGCAGCGCTCGGAAACCATGATGTCTCAGTGACTGGAGTGACGGGACTATCGTCTCGCCTGGCCACGGTAAGTCCGACTCATAGCGTCGAGTCTAATCCAGATTCCCAACCCCCGGCTGACACCCCGGCAGAAGGTAGCAGCGCTGGCAATGTAGAAACAACGATTCCAGTGAACTCCACAGGCATAATCAGCTTCGATACGATTGAGGGTATCGCTGAGCCTCTTGGGAAAGTCTCCAATACTTCGAACGTTACGAATCGCGAACCTGTGACTGGGTTGGAATCGGACAAATCAGCTATGTTTGCATCGTCAGCAGATTCGGCACATATCCCTCGCTCACCCGAACAAAAGAAAGCCGTGAAGCAACCACAAGGGTTCTTGAAGCCATTTATTGCACTTACCGACCAGGACTCAGTGCTTGAGAGGACTCGTGGTTTTGCCTCTCCCAAGCGCCGACAACGGAATGGAGGGCGCAAGGATTCAGCGATAAATTTCGACACGATCGCGCTCCTTCTTGGGGAACAACCCAATGGGGTTCACCATGCGGAGCCTGCTACCGGAGATGCGCAGCAAAAGAGCAGAAAACAGACTTTGGCGAAGACCAAAGGGTATGTCGCTACAGCAGTTTCTACGGCCGGAGATCTTGCTCGCAGTAGTACTTCAAATGCGGGTCAACCACATCGGAGTCCATTTGATGCTATCCACGTTTCCGGCAGTTCTTTACCTCCAGATGTAGATAGTCAGACCATCCTGCAGCCCAACATTAGCTCATTTGATTATGCGATCGATCTGGCCTCAATCTCGGGTGTATCTGCACAGCCTGCATCGGCACACGGCGGAAGACACCCACTTCTACGCCACTTACCTCAAAGTGGTGGCTCTCCAAGTCAACAGGTTCAACAGGACCACGCGGCGCAGCAGGGTTCTTCCCCGGTCTCTCAGAATGACAAAGAGCGCTTATCGATGAGCGACTGTAGCCAGTCTCACGATGAAGTACCTTCCGCAGTATCACCCACCCTTGTCTCTACGAATGTCACTACATCTTCGCCTCCGGATATGGAGCCCGTATCGATAGGCGTTATGTCTCGAAATTCTAGTCCAAGTGCCAGCCCTCTATCCAAAGTCGGCACAACATCTTCGACATCAAGTGAGACGAAAGCGAAGGTTGACCCCCTGGTTACGCGTGCCCCGGCTATGCTGTTACGCAATTTCTCGAATGTACCCGTGAAGACCCCCGGCAGTGGATCTAGTAGCTCATTGCGAGGCGTGAGTCATCCGAAGAATCCGTTCTTGCTGTCGCCCACGCAGAGCTCATTGGGATCCGATTCGGGTCTACAGGGTCTACATGCAAGTAGCAGCCGATCGTTGATCCCAATTATTAATAAGGCGAATCCTTCGAACACAGTCCGTTCTCGAGGGCCTAGTCGCGCGGCCACTCCCAACATGTCTCCCAACACTTCTCCCGCCAAGACTCCAAGCATACCGACGCTGAGTCCCATTGCCACCAAACCGTCAAGTTCAGTTGCAGCACATCGACTTGGGTTACCAAAGCCCTCACCGGACCTCACTAAGGCTTCACCTCAAGCGGCTGCTGTGTCACCCCAGAAGCAGGGGGCCGACCTTCTAACTACTTCGCAGCAACTCGGCCGAAGCAACGACCAGAATGCAACCCCAGTTGTCACTCCTCTTCCTACACCTTCCCCAACACAAGAAAGCCCTGCAGCAACGGCAACTCCCGACAGCCACTTGAGTCAATCACAGGAGTCGGTTTCCTCCAGCACCGCGACAGATACAAGAGAGATGAGCGCTATCAAGCGTCGCTCCCTCATCATTCGGCAGGGGAATACGGCCCAGTTATTAGCGGAGGCAGCAGCCGCGAGCTCGCGGTCGTTCCCGGGCTATTTCGAGCGCTCTCCGTTCCTGGTGAAAGTTACACTGGAGCCTAGCTCCCCGGCCAAGACAGGTTCTCCACGATCAACACAAATGTTTACATCTCCGCCCCTAGCATCCAGTTCGTCCCGACAATCTAAGAGTATCACACCTGCCAACACCAAAGCTGTCCTCGAGAAAGCGTTAGCCGCAGCTGCGTCAGCAACGAGTGCTCGGCAATCATCGGCATCCAGAGCCGAGCAATCAGGATCGAAGGCTCATACGTCTCGCAGAGCTAAAGAGGAGCAGGGTCATTTTCAGCGAGATGACCAGGGGACTCAGACACCAGACTCCGCTACCGTGCCGAACCAACAGACTCCCGGACCTAGACGACGGTCGGCTAAGCAGAACCAACAGGAAGATCCACTGAGCTCACCTAATTCGGATGCGAGCACGGGCAAATCTGGACCAAGGAAGCGATCATCGATCTCGACCACAGCTACGGGTACTGCCACAAATCTCACGCCTCAACATCGGTCAGGTCGTGAAGGTGGGTCGACTCCAACTGACTTCGTACCAACTATGAGTATGTTCTTTTCACAAGTATCTGGCAGAGGGCTCAATCGATCAGGTGGATCAGCACGAACCAGCATCGACCGTGATGCGATGGCGAATGAAAATGACCTTGCCTCCAAAAAGGTTGCTGACTCTGCTGCCACAACTCAATTTGTGAAGATAGGGCAATCATCAGCTACAACTAACATGAGCTCGCCAAGCGAGCGTCGCGGTCGACTATCTGTACCAACGCTCGAGGATGATGACAACGAGAAGGAGGACGACGACGGCGAAGACGAGCCTGACGTTGAGACGGATAACGATTGCCTGAACCACGCGCCAGATGAGAGCAAGCTCTCGACAACCACTGCAAGGACTCGGAAGGTGAGGGGATCCCAGCTCGGCAGCAAGCGTGCTAACCGTGCAACTCAGAAATTAGGATCGATCGTGGAGTTCAAGGCGTCAGAGGAGGATTGGGGTCTCATTTGGGATGAAAGGATGGGCGAGGGCTCGTACCCCAGTGGTTTTCTGCCCTGGGAAGCCTCGTCCAAACCACAACCTTCGCCGAGCGATCTAGCCAGGACGATAATTGAGGGCGAACTGCAGCGAACGATGGCATCAGAGTCCGAGGGAGATCTGGCGTTACAAGACAAAGGAGATGACCAACAATCGACCAGAGTAGTACACGTTGCCATTTCCAAGTTCTCAGAGAGCTCTGAATCACCTGTAAGTCACGGGTTTGCCACGCCCCAGCAAAACTCGTGGGATGCAGCCAAAGCGTACGCTCCCTCTTCGCCGTTTTACCTCATTGACGCAGCGCGACCGCCGCGCGCAGAGAGACCGGAGCCCGCGGAGCGTGGGAGCAAGCGCGTCCAGTTGTCAACCGTGTTTCGGGAGTAGTTCTGTTCTGGTTCTTGACTTGCCTTCTTCTGTACATAATACCGACAATTACAATACAATACATTGCAGTTGAACTGTTTATGGTTCTGGGTCTTGGGATGAAGGACAGCTTCACCGCTGGCACACACCATTGCGTAATTCGTTCGCTACATCAACATTCGGTTCATTAAAAGCCTGCGCCTGGTGGAGGTGGGGGGAAATCACCTTCGTCCGGTGGAGGCGGCGGGAGTTCAGGCACCTCATCATCCTGGGGTGGTGGGGGAAGACTAATTTCTCCTTCCTGTCCTGGTTCCTCTAGTTCAGCGTCATCCTGGGGTGGCGGTGGGGGTGGCAGTTCCTCGGCATCATCTTCGGGGGGAGGAGGAACGGCGGGCTCGTCGTCTTCTGAGTCATAGTCCGAAAGCTTCTGTGCATGCTCGATGGATACAACATTTTCTACAGGAGGAGGAGGGGGTGGCGGCGTGGCGTCATCACTCATCGCCGATACCACAGGTTGGTCGGATCCCCTAATTGTGATCTCGAGATCTTCGACATCATTCGATCCATTTGCAGTCGCGTATTCGTCTACCGGATCAGGATGGCTCTCAAGATAAGCGATAGCTGTGGGATCTCCTTGAACGGCTGCTGCCCTGTAAAGAATTTTCACGTCAGGAATATCATCGACGTCTACGACCTCGTTTTCAATCCACTCTGTCAATTTCAAGAGTGCGGGGACATATGCAGCGTCCGCTGATAGTTTTAGCCATGGGAATGCATGCTCGGCGTAATTAATATTGAATCCACCTGTGGCACGATGCGCCCAGAGATACTGCGCTGGTGCGTAACCGGCCTTCGCAGAAGCCATCAGCAGCTCATCAATCTGAACGCTGCTCGCCGTCTCATCCTTGATCAACAACTTTGCAAGCTCAAATTGGGCGATCTTGTGTCCGGCATCGCTTGCTTGTTGGTACCACTCGCGCGCCTTTGCGAGATCTTGTGCAGGTTGCACATACTCAACAGTGGACTGCACGATAGGGGACTCAACGGGGAACTCCGAGTCCGAATGAGGCACGGCGTCTGAAGGCTCTGTTGTCGTGTCTGAGTCGTCAGCGGGGGGTGCTGGTGGCGGTGGTGGTGGCACGGGCACAGACTCTCCTCCAGCTGCAACCGGCTCCGGGATTTCGTATTGGGAGTTGTCCATGGAGTACAGCTGGCCGAGTTTGAATTGAGCCTCGACATGGCCTTGCTCAGCAGCCTTGGTCAGCCATACAAGTGCGTATGCATGGTTCACAACGACGGCATCACTATTGGGATCCATAAATGTTGCACCCACTTTGTACTGTGCTTCAAGATGCCCGTTGCGAGCGGCTCGAAGGAGCCAGGCGAAGGATCGGCGGGCATGAGCAGCCACTCCCAATCCAAGATCGTAGCAGATAGCCAGGGCAAACTGTGCATTTGCGTTGTTTGCATGTGCGGCTCTTCGTAGGTAGGTCACAGCTTCGGCGAGCTTGGGCTGGTTTTCAGGTGTTCCAACTCCGAGCATGCTCAACGAAGCGGCTGCTAGCTGTGCTCTGGTAAAGCGAGAGTTTGCTGCAAGTTGGTACCAGGCAAGTGCTTGATCTGGGAGACGCTCCGTAACACCACCATTATAGAACAGCGATGCAATGTTAAAACATGCGCCGGGATTTCCAACCTGCGCAGCACTGGTATAGTACGCTAACGCCTTCTCGTAGTTCTGCTTGACTCCCTTACCGTACAAATACATGTCACCGAGAATCTTCTGTGCGAGGGGGTGGCCGAGTTCGGCTGCCTGAGTAAACTTTGCTGCGGCTTGGGCGAAGCTGCGGGGCTGGTTCTCGTCACCTTGGTAGTATGCAAGACCCTCATCATACAAGGCTTGAGCCTCAGGAACAATCTCAGGGGCGTCCTCGTTCGTACAAATGGAGGACTCCTCTTCTTCGTCACAACGGGTACTCTCTGAACGGGGCGGAGGCGGGGGCGATGCAGGAGCGCCACCGTACGCAGATGGGCACGCCTTTCTTGCAACTTGGTTGGCCTGCTGGAGAACGGCTAGGAGCTTCTGACGGCTGCTCTCGCTCTCAAAGTTGTTTGATTCCAAGAAGTTTGCCCAGAAGTGGGCCTGCAGCAACGCCTCATAGATTGTGTCCATTGCATCTGTGACCTCTTTGCTGCCAGTATGGCCGTCATCAATCCACTCCATAAAGCGATCGAGACCGTTGAGCTCCTTCGCGGGGGCGGCCATACTAGGGGATCGCTCCTCGAGAGTCTCGAGGTACGATGACAAGATCGAGTACTTGCCCACGACAACGCTGGGCGTGATCGCACTCGTCATTGTGCCTATATGTGCATCCATCACACGAGTGATAATCAGAATCCTGAGTCCAGTGATCAGCCAGCAGCGAACCCCATTGAGGTTGGCAGGGGCGTGGCGCTGTGTGGAGTGGGATTGCCCGAAGGTTACAACGGATTTATCGAGTTACACAAGCATCACATCTCGCATGCCACACCTCCGGGTACCATTCCGCTACGCACACCATCCCACCGCGCAGTGCGATGGAGATAAGAAGATTCCAATCCCGTGTCGTTTTACTCTGCGACGTTATTCGAGACAAGATCAAAGTGCAGTTGGCTGGATTTCGCGTCTTCGCCACAGAGCAACCATCTCTACACAGACAGATGGTTTTCATGCCACTAGCACTCACTGCAGGCCCGAAATTCCCCCTTGAAATTGTGTATCTCGAATCGAGTTTGACCTCTATTCCAGCACCCCAGGGGGCGGTCAGTGCTGGAGGCGCGGACTCGCAATAAGTTGCGAGTCGGGGCCGCGGAATTTAAATTTCGATGCAACGGAACCTTCTCACCTGAATTGTATAGTGACTGATTGAGCCGCTTGGGGTGAGTGCGGAAGTAAGTTAGTCAATTCAACATACTTCTGTCACGTGGATAAATCCATTAAGACAAACACTTTACTCCACAACTTTCCACACCACACGCTGAGCCTGCCTTCCCAGTCACGTTTCGGGGTAACCGACCCATTCCAGCTTCAGTCGCGCATAACCCTGCACCTGCGGGACCCCTAGCACAACCCCAAACATCGCTCGCTCTTCGCGAAGAGAACCATCTGAGGCTCGATGTCTGCGGCAGCCCCCTCGGCTGCAACCCAGTCTGGAGCCTCGGCACCGGGCCGAAGCTCACCGGTGAACGTCGGCACTCCGCTCAAGGACGTAAATGTGCAGATGACGGACACGGAGCTGGATCAGCTCATTGAGCGGTCCAAGACGTGCGACCAGATTCTTGAAGAATATCCAATCGATCCACGCTTTGTCCGACTGGCCCAGAGACTGCACCGCAGCATGATGATTGCTAAAATGGACCAACGCGTGATCGAGGACAGGCTCCACACAGTAATGGGATATAACGGCGGACGCAACATTAAAATTGTCCAACTGAGTAGCAAGGAGCAAGAACACATTCTGACGAACTATCGTAGGCTCGTAAAGCGCGTCGTATGCTTTAATTATGCCCGCGAATTCATCAATCGGAAGCAATGGCAGAAGGTTCAGAGTATGCTTCAGATCGTGCTAGCCTTGCTTGGCCCATTAACAGACGAGCTAGATCGGTACATTCCCACGATATCTGGCCACTCCAAACCGCTTCCGCAGTCGGAGTGGCGTGAAGCACTCGAGCAATCCGCCAAGTTGGGCTTTCCTTCGTTCAGCGAGCCCATGTCAAAGCTTGAAGACTACCTCGATCTTGCAAATGCGTTCGTTCAGCAGGCATTACCTGAGAGGCACGCGCAGCTCTATGATCATGTTGCATCAGCTGCAAACGCATCCAGCTCTACCCGACCAGCTGGTGATAGTGGGCTCTCTGAGAGCACTGTGTCCACACCTCTGAGATCTTCGGGTAGGAGTCCACCCGACCTCATACGAGTGCGCTCATTAACCGCCATTAAAGATCCCAATGCTGGCATGACATCGCCGCAGCTACGATCGAGTGCTCGCGACCACACTGAGGGACAAATCGCTGACGCTGCCACTACGACACACCCCACTGAGCCGCAATCCACCCCACAGTTTTCCCACCACCACGGTGCTAACAAAGTCCCGCTCAACTCGGAAGAAATTGTAAGATCCGTTCGTGAGATAATCAATGAGTCTGTCAGACTTAATGCACGGCTTAACCGAATCAACCCGAAACGTGATGCTGAGGCGCATGCGCACCTAGTGGCGGCTCGCCAACATGACATGCTCTATCCTCTTGGAACCCTCTCCCAAGAGCTCCAGAATGAAAGCACTCCGATCGGAAACTCAATGCCCCGACCGACAGCAAGCAGTGACGGGTCGGATGATGCCAGGACCCGGCCGAGCTTACGTCATGATAACTCGGTGCGATTCCAGACTGTTATAGATCTGATGAATAGTGTGACAATCTGCGCGCAATCTAATTTGGCAGGCTTCGTTGCACTGAAACAAAGTCGCGAAGAGTTACTGTTGGCCAATCACAATCTCAGACGCCAGATCCGATCATTGCAAAAGGAACTCGATCAAGAGCGCGCCAATTCTGCTGCTATGCGAACAGCACTTATGCAAATGAATGTGGTGCGTAGTGGCGGTGGCTCGAGTACGATGACACAGTCGGCATCCTCATCTAGCCTCATTGGCAGCACGGGTCGTACACTTTCAGGATCGGACTCCACGTTCAATTTGCTTGGGGGTTCGTCGTCGAGGCGTCGCTCACAGAACTTGGAAGTCGCCGGGTCGCCAGTACTTGGGCCGAGATCTCAGAGGACCCTTTCGGCTTCCCCGTCTACATTAAAGCTTCTCGAAAATACCGCAGCGTATCGTGCACAACTCGAACAAGACCGAATGGAGCTGCTCACCCAGCTGGACAAGGGCAACACTGGTGCTGAGCATGGGGCGACTGGTGAAGATCCCACGACTGGGTCCCCAGACCTCAGCTTAGTTGTTGGCGACGCTAGTCCCACGCTTGAGCCACCGAGGTCGCCCCACCGGAGGATTATTTCTCTTCCCACTACATTACAGACGCACGATGAAGGAAGTGAAGATGTTCGAGCTAAGGCGGACGACGAGCCTGACCCCACGAAGCTCGATGATAAGGCTGAAATCGAGTGCTATGGGATACAGACAAACGGCGATAATCAAACTAGTCCTAACAATGGCGGTTCGTTCATTGTTACTCTTAATTCCAAACAGGTTCTCGTTGGAGAAGAGCCTAGGGATGCGAAGCAATCTCCGAAAGGAATGCGTGTCGAAGGTCGTCAGGAGCTCTCGACAGTGAATGCTCGGCAACACCAGTCACAACAAGACCAACAACAACAACAGCAGCAGTCCCATACCATCCGCAGAGCTCGTCCTATGACCGCAGGAGCAAGACTTTATTCTGTAGACTCTCAATCTACATCCACGATTGACAAGCGGCCCCTACTGCCCGTTCGACAGACTAGAAGCACAGCCTTACGTAATTCTCATCGTCTCATGAAGCTTCAACTCATGCACGTTCTTCACAAGCTCAATGGACAACCAGATAATTCGGAAACAACCCCTGAAGTGGGTCGTGTTGGTGAGTCTGAGGCACATCCGCTGCCACAGTCCCAGCCGCGAACTCGCCGAAACGAGCATGTTGGTGGGCGTTACGGATTGGTGCAGGGTGTTATGGGCAGTGGCGTCTGGGGTGACGGAAGTGGAGTCCCAGCCGGAGAAGGCGTGGCTGTTAGCTTTGGCGATGCGCACAGTGCGACCGCCCTCAAAGAGATGTTAGATTCATCGTACCTTCAGCAAGCACAGCTGGAGGAATCGCATTATCGACAGCATCAGCAGCAACAGCAGTTGCAACAACAAATGCATCGTAGGCCAAAGTCCGCTATGCTTCCTAGGAGCAACAAAGCGCTCACTGAGCAGTTGATGCAGCCGCAAAGTCCTGCACGGGCGGCGGCCTCGTACAACGCGTATGGCCTGACGAATCAACAGCTACGACTTGCCCTGCAAGCTTCAGCGCTATCCGCCTACGCGGATGCGGAGGCATCCGCAAGGCGTCGAAGTCCCCCGGGTGCGCGACCCTTCAAGCGCTCATCCTCCGAAGAGTCCCAGCCAGGCACTGAGTGCGGCGGTAACGAGGCCTCGGAAATTCTAACTAATGTCCAAACAGGAACGCCATCGCAAAATGAAGAGGGAGCAGACGGAGAAGCTAGACCAGCTCACTCACAGCATCCACCGTCACGACCCGCTCGAGCACCCTTAATCGTTGCACGTCCTGCGTCCGCGCATCCCGTGTTGTCATCATCAGTGGGGGCGGGCACAGCTCGGTCGGTGCGACCTGGGAGTGCACACCCAAGGAGCGTAGTCGCTAATGACAGCCACTATCAAGCTGCGGTGATGAAAATTCAGTCCATCGTGTCTGCCTACGGAACTCCACCGCCGAAGCCTATCATCAGTCCGCGAGCGTTATAAGTCGTGAAGGGGGAAGGTGCTGAAGGAGGGACTGTGACTTCGAGTTGATAATTGCATTTTGTTTTACTGGCTCATAGAGACATAAACGAGTTTCCTATGTGTTAAATTTGAGAGGAGGAAGGTGCTTAAACCAAAGTTCTGTGTGCTTGGCTACGCCGACGAAGAGGAAGGGATTCCACGACCATGCAATGGCCCAACGAGTTTGGTTACCCTGAGTAAATTCGAAAGTCCGTATGAGCGGATAGGACACGTGATTCAAACCAAGCTTGGCTAGGGCTGCGGAGCGAGACGTTGTGGTGGATCCACGTTTTGTCAATGGTTCACAGTCATCTCCATCATCATGCCCGGGCAAGCACTCACCCTCTAGTAGTATAGAGGACAAGTGCGAGGCCAGCATAGGCTCCATTGATAACACCGCCATAGAGCGCAATTCTGGATCTGTGAGGAATTCGAGCAATTTGTGTAGCGTGCTCTTTAACCCAACCATAGTGGTAGTCCAAAGTGTCAAGAAGGGTGCCCGAGCACTTTCGAGGGCCATTTGTAAGACAAAGGCTTCTTCGCCTCCTTCACATGTTAGCTCAGCCAACGTTGCATTAGTCGCACGGCGTCGACTGAAGCCGCGAGAGCTCCCAAATGCCTGATCTGCTTCGGCTTCGTGCTCAGGAAGTGAAGATACGTCGGGTGCCATATCATCATCCAAACTACAATCCACAGAGGAAGTATTGTCAACGTGGGAAGATTCCTGGCCGACTTCCCCGATCGTCCTATCGAGTCCTCGCTTCTTAGTCTCAGTCTCAAACTCAGTTCGATCATAAAATGGAGGATTACACATTGAAATCGTGAAGGAGGTTCGGTCGCCAGTCGGGAAAAGCCTGCACTGAGCTTGTTTTGTCTCATCGGTGGTATTATCTACACCAACTCTTACACCGCATATTCCACCGTACAGCTTCAGTGAGTCATCTAACACATGTATCAAGTCGACCTTTGCGGTGTCCAGCAGGCGGTTCCACTGCATCTGTTCGCTCGCAACACGAAGTGAAGAAGAATCAATGTCAGTGCCAACAAATGACCAGCCAAACAGCCGCACAGCGAGTACGCCAAAGATCGCGTTCGCTCCAGTTCCAACATCTAAAAGCTTCATGCATCTTGAGTGGGTTCTACTCTGATGAGCTCCGCACTGGCATGCACTCATTTCCTCACACACGCAGATGCGAATGGGAAGGCTACATGAAAAATCCTCCCATACGCTATAACTTGCGGATTCCTCCTTCATCGGTTCACTGCCTAACGAAACAGCGACATCATCAGGAATACAGCTTGAGGCTCGCTGGAGATGAGCAACTCGGCGAAGGGTGGACCAGAAGACAAAGTATGGGTCTCTCCGTGCCTCTTCAAGCGCTCGCCGTCTTCGCGACTCAGCCAACTTGGAGATGCGGGGTTGGGCTTGGCCCTGCGACGATTGTCCTGACATTCCAGTTAGACTAAGCCATAGAGCCTCATAAGCCTCGGGCAGAGCGTCTTGCAAGGACGTCAAGTCCAATCGCGAGCTGGTCACAGATTGGCCCGACGCCAAAAGTGCCCTCGCCCATGCACTTAGCCGCGTTCGCAATTCAACATCGCCAAGAAACAGCTCCAGGTCCACCCATTGCACGATTTGTGAAGCGTGGACGATGGCCCTCATGAAGTATAGATAATTGAGGCATCGCGGCAGCGGCGGGCACAGGTTTCGTAGAGGCAGTATCATCCGAAGTCCGAATTGTCGCCATAAGAGGCCATACGTCAAAGCGCGAATGGCTGTGGGGTTCTTCCAGTCTACAAACACATACAAGCTTAAATGTGGGTTCTTAGATTCGAGGACGAGACTCCGTATGGCCTCAATCTGATCATCCGTCAGGCGATCTTCGTCTGCTTCATGAAGTGACGAGCCCACAGAGTGAAGGGCTTGTTTGAACCTTTGATCAAAAGTATGTACACGACCTGTTGGCTTTTCTAGGATGCGCACATGTGAGCGGAACTCTTTGCATATGCATGCGAGCTGGAAGAAGTCAGTCTGGCTGGAGCATCGGCCCTGAACCACGGCTTCCCGAATTGTCTGGAGACGATGTTTCCAGCGGTCGGATTCATTGCGTACTGTGTCAGCTACATATCCTAACCCGGCGTTATCGGTACCATCTTTCTGACTTAACTGATGAGTTGTTCCTGTGCCAAGTTTGGGATTACGAGGTCCTGCTCCCGACGAGCAATTCGCTTGATCTTGAGTGTAGTTCACAGTGGAAGCTCCCTCGGACCCATCCAAGTCTGAGTCTACACATTTGTAAGAGCGCATTTCCAGTTCGATTGGCTTCCCAAGAAGTAGTCTCACAGTGTTATCCGACTAGGCCTTTTTTCATGTGGCACACTCCTCACTCGTCACCACTTGACTCTGAGCCTTCCGTGGCTTTCGGCCCTCGGACTCCACGTGCGAGTGGATGCTCGGACTCGGGGTGATGCAGAGGAATGGCCTGCTTACGCGAGTGCTGCCTGCTCTTGAGTCGATCCAAGAGGCAGCCACCAAGCAGCACACGCAGCAGGACAGTTACGAGCGTTCCGAGGCCTGCTCCGAGAAGAAACACTCCGGCTCGACGGTGTTGTGTGAATGAGTATATACCTAGAGCAGCAAGGATCAGAATCGCCGATACTGAAGTTACGGCAGCTCGGGCGGTTCGGAACATGGGGCCGCACCCTGTGGGCACGCAGTATATCCTGTTCTTCAATCGCACCTATCCGTTTGATTTGTCGAAAACGCGGAGTTTGCAGTGGATCGGATGGGACCACTCGTACAACAGCACGCTGGTGGGTGCCAGCACAGTCTCAAATACTGAATTCAATGACACGCACCCGTGACGCTTGGGGTCGTCCCCACAAATTAGTGCCTAGTGTGCAGATGGAATGATCAGGTTTTCTCACATTGGCCAGCGATTGGAAACGTTACGAAAGCGGCGCTAACACGTCCAGAAAAATCCTAAACCCATCGATATAGGCTCAGCTACATCGTAATGGCCTTCTTTCCCGGCTTTGCCTCGCATGGATGCCACTGTCAGGTACGTTTTCCCGCTTCTCGCTTAAAATTTTCATGCCGTCTCGCAGTTCTGCACGCTTTGCGGCCCCGGCAGCTGCTACGTGACCTAACCAGCCGTCGCCGCTATATTACTTAATCGTATTTGACCTGTGCGCCAGTCGTCCAGACCCCTGCATGGATCCGCGGGCACTCCTTCGGATCAAATTCCGCTCGCAGGATCTCTTTCGGTGTTCGATTTGAGAGGATATGCTCGTTGACTCACGGTTGTGAGCTGTCTATGATTGACATTTGCACTGTTGTAGGAGCACGTATACATTTATTGTAAAGCGTGTGGCATTCCCGCGGAGGGCGAACCGTTCCTCTTCTCACAAGCGTACTATGATCCTGAGTGCGGTCCCGTGTACAAGTTTGAAACGATCAACCCATGTCAGTTCTCGTACGCACCCGCACTCGTGCACCCCAACCGAGCAGACATCCTCATTGCGTGCTCGCAAGAGTGTGCGAACAAGTATATCGCTAATACGCCCTTAAAGCAGGCCCAGGGTCGGGATCTACTTCGTCACATCAAGCCTCCCAAGGAGCTGAAGTGCCTCGTGGAGGACTGTGATTATCGATGCGACTCGTACGAGGATCTCGAGCGCCACTATCGATTTGCACTGATGGGCAACGTAGCCAAACGGTATGGCAGTGATGCCACGCGGGAGTTACTGAAGTCCGTCGACACGGAGAAGGTTTTCACACGTCATGCGAAGTACCTTGAGCGACTATGCTTCTCACGCGAGGAAACCCCAGCCTTCGCAATTCATAATAATTCCACGTATGTGGCCAAGAACCACTCGAAGCGCAAAGGCCGTCACACCGTTGTCTTCTCTGGTGCGCATTACCTGGAGCACTGCGCGCAGCTCTTTGTTGAGAGTGCCCGTGTTGATTTTACTTCAAACACTAGTCAAATCTTCACTGGTATTGTCCCGGCAACTCCAGCAGACCTAGAACTTGAGCGCAAAGTTTGTGTCTACTTGAACTTCGAATTAAACACGTACGACCCCCTCTGCGACGTGTCAGCCCCCAACACTCCTCAACTCGAAATCCTATTTATGCCAGATTTCATCCGATTCTTAATGATTCTTTCAATCCCAGATCTAACCAGGGCGATTAAAACCCGTGTTATTCAGCAAATCCTGCACCGTGTACACATGGAGGGCGATGATCACCGCGAGGAACGTGAGACTCGCCAGGAGATCTCGGAGCTGTTCGCCCAGGTGTTCGTTGCCCCCGTTGGAAAGCACCCAACCGCGGTGAGTGCGATCAATCTAACGGGTCTACCGGAACCAGCGCCCGAAGGAAAGTCGGGACAAGTCGAGCAATATGGCACTCCTTGCGAATCAGATCTCCGACAGGTGCTTCGTGTCCAACTTGCCCTCCTTCAAAAGCGACGTATTCCCATTGGCTCCCATCCTGCGATCAAGCGAGCAATGAAGGCAGATGGCGAAGCCGATGACGATTCTGACGATGATGTCAACCCTGATGAAGACGATAGCGAAGTGGAAGACAAGCGGGATGCTCTTGCTGCGGACATGGAAAACAAGTGTCCTGTTCCCGTCGACCAGCGTCCACGATTCACCCTTTGGTCGCAGGCTGTGGCTTCATCAGTTCCAGAGCGTCCTCTGGAGTGGTGGGAGTATCCTGCGCCGTCACAGGCCAAACAGGGTCGAAATGCTCATGGTGACTTTAATCCAGAAGATGTTGCAGCCAATGAACACCGTGGCGGATTCAATTGGTGGGAGATAGGCCAGCCTTCAAGCGGCCTCGTGATCCGTACCAAGGCAGATGATAGCCGTGGTAGCTCGATGAAAGTCGAAGTGCTAGGTGCAGATGGTACGACCACAGCAGTCTCAGGACCGGTTCACCTTTCTCGCCGCCGCCCACGATGCTACTTCGATGCCTCGCGTGAGTGGTTTTATCGTCAGAATAAGCGCCTCCGAGGAGAAGACTCCGATTCGGAGGGCGACCGCGACAGCGATGACGACGACGACGACAACGATGAAGATGAAGATGATCATGATTATCATGATGACTACGACGAGGGAGCTTACAAGCATAGTCTTGATGAGGAAGAGTCGGAAGTGCAAAGCGAGGACGAGTACGAGGACGATGCCTCTGATGATTATGGCGATGATCCTGAATATTGGTACATGCAACGTGGCGTTCATGACTACGATGATGATGAATACGAGGAGGACAATGACGACGATGATGGTGAGTTCTCCCGCGCTTTCTTCGAGATGTTTGGTCCTGGCATGTTCGGCTTTGGCCATGAAAGCGATGAAGAGGATGAAGATGAAGGTGGTGGTCATCCAGGACGAGGCAGGCCTCAGCACCAATTCCGAAATGGACCCCGGGGTGGCCCCGGTCCTAGGCCTCACCAGCAAGGAGGACCTCGTCGTGACTTCGCCTCCGGAAAGCCATTCCGCGGTGGGCATGCGCAGGGACGTGGTGGTCATGCGCAGGGACGTGGTGGTCAACGCAGTAGCCATCAGGCACGCGGACCTCAGCCGCAGGGCCAGCGTGCTAACCATGGCCGTGGTAGCTTCTCACAGGGAACGGGAGGACAGGGATCAGGTGTTCCAAGAGGTCAAGGAGGTTTCCGTCAACCCCGCGGAGGGCATTTCCAGTCTTCTCGTGGCGGTTCGCAACCGCGCTCAACCTCGCCAGGCTCAGGCAGTCACCCACGATCAAGTGGGCAAGATGTTCGTGGCGGCCGTGGTAGTGGCAGCTTTGGCAGTGCTCGTGGCGGAGGACCTAGCCCAGCACCAAGGGGAGGCCGCGGTGGCTTTAGCGCCGCGGCAAGCGCTCAGCCCCAATCTGGTAGTGCTCGAGGTGCCGCACGCAGACCCAGTAATCCTCGCCAGTAATAGTTCTCAAGCGTGAAGACAATTTTCTAGTCTGGTCCCCGGATCCTCGCATTAGTGGCGCAAAAGGCTCAGTACGCCTCGTATGCTTGTGTAGGGCTTCATGAAACTCTCTTATGACTCGACGACATAATAATACAACCGCACCATCAGTGCTGGTGCGCCATACTCTATTCAACGGTTTGCTTGTGTGGATAGGTGTAAGGATATTCATTGACGGAAAGCAAAGCTTCAGTGAGTGATAGTATAAGTGATGGGTAGTTGCTCTTATACGATATTACAATGTGCATAGCTACAAGCTTAAAAACTACACGATCTATTTAGTTATAGACGGGAAGAAAATACAGAGCAAGGACCGGCCGAGGGTGAAGCGTCGCCATTCAGCGATGATCAAGGCCTTTCGATTGCTTCTTAGCTAAGGTAGGCAGGTAAGCATCGGGTTGTTGGTCACTCATTCGAGGTGTGGCAACAATGTCAACTAAAGCAACTGGTTGCCCGATCTTGTTGTGATCCTACTACTGTCGTCGATCGATGACCAGTTAGGCCCAAGCTGCACTTAGGGGAAGTTTGCATTGGCGCTCTGAATCAGGCCAATAATCAGACCAAACAGACCCAGAGCTGACCCGAAAATCTCAATGATGAGCATTGGGACGAAGAGTGACGGCCTCTGCGCGTCCGCAAGAGCACACGCACTACCAACAATACCGACGCAAATACCGCAGAAAAGGTTCGACAGACCGACGGTCAGACCAGCGGTAAGAATCGAGTAACCCGCGTACGAGCGCTTAAGTCTGGCCTCTGGCGTGTTGACTTCGAGATCATTTCCGTTTGAGTACTTGGTAAGGAGAATAATTGATGTAATGACACCGTAGATAGCAGCCGCTTCGCAGAAAATAATGCTAATCAAGTTCTTGGACGAAATACGGGGCGCCTTAATAGACGCACCAACCAGCGACGAACCAGCGAGGAAGATACCCCTAAACAAGTGTGAGAGAAATACACGGCACCGTGTCATCAAGTCAAGGCAGTGAGAGGTTTGTGAACGCGAAACGGGAAGGTGTTGACGCAGGCCAAAATGACGACATTCCCACTTAGAGCTAGCCGTGTGCTAGGTCATGGAACAAGTACATGAATCCAATGAAAACAGGCTCGATAACATACCAACCGGCACCAATGGTTGACAGGCCGATCGTCAGGCCAATGCCGAGCGCGGCCCAATTGTATGGGTTGATATCCGTCCAGACGTCCGCCCACGAGGTTGCCATTGCGTGTAAAAGGTCTGTGAGTGGGGTGTAGGGTAAGAGAGTGGATGAAATGAAGCTAGTGCAACTAATTTATAGGTTCATCCGCTCTGCTGCATGGTCTCAACGCGAAGAATGCACACGAAACCAAGTTTCTGCTTTGAACAAGTTAGAGTGTGTTCGCAAATTCCAAGGTTTGCTGCATATCCAGTTGACTTAACCAGGGGTAAACTCATGTCAACCGTACTACCACATAAACTCATGCGTGCTTGATTCGATTCTAACCGCATCCACACACCGCCCTAGTGCATTTTACACATTTGATTACGATGCTCCAAGTTCTTATTCCGTCCCCCCCGAGATAGAAATCGCCCTTTTCCAGGCCAGGACGGATGGGCGTCGGGGTTTTCCTGGCCCTGCCGGCTAGCTGGCTAGCTGGCCGCTCAGTTTGACCTCATGACTGAAATGACGCCAAAGCGTCCTCAGGACAGTAGATACGAACTACCCAGCTTCGGACAAGTAGCTTTATGCTGGCACTACTACAACTCGCTCATCCAGGCCCAAGTAAGACGGGCAACCAGCACTTCAGGAATGTATTTTCCAAGCGTTTTCTCACTGGAGTTGTGATCTCGCACAAAGACAAACTGTCAGACAGTTCGTAGGAGCTGGTGGGTACTACGTAACACTGTGCATAAAGCCTCGCACATTGTGGTCCTACGGGAACACTCGCTTGAAATCAGGATTTGTACCAACGGCTTTCCGGACCAGGACACTTAGCAGTGAAGATAACCGTTGGATGAAAAAAAAAAAGGTGCACTCATGGGATCAGAATTTGAGCAGCTGTATCTGGGCATCTGAGGAGTGCTGAGCCAGATAACCGCGTTGGTTGTCTAGAATATGTCACGATCCTCCCGCAGAGTTTGTCTGATATGTGCTGCACTTTAGCCTTACGCACGAAATTGCTGCAAACTCATCGCGAAACGAAACTTCACTCTGGATCTTCTTCGAATCTAGGCTGTGAGGGTGACGTTACACGTTACGTCGCACAATATCCGCTGGTTGACTGCCGCCTGCCGCTGAACATCTTGCTTTGCAGCAGCGAAAGCGACCATAGCCACGTATCGTATCGTTCTTCCAACCCTCCAAAACACAGCTTCAAGAGTGCGTAGAGTCGTCCCAAGGGAGACCGACTGACGAAACTAGTCATGTCTAAGAACAAGCCCCAACGCACTGAGCAGGCTGGTTCCCTTCTTGGTGGTCCAATGGTGTACGTCTATGACCCCAACTATGAATTCGACGCGCCCAAGTTTCGCGATTTTGAGAATCCAGAGAGCGATGGACGTGCGGACTGCTGGTTCGATTATCAGCATCCGGAAGATATCGAGCTTGAGATCCCGATTGAATTCCCCAATCTGTGTCCTGATCTCGTAGATACCTCAGCCTCACCCATCCTTGAAATCGGCAGCGATCGAAAACCATCCAAGAGTAAGAAGACCCGAACTTCTCGCCACTCACTGCGCCCTTCAAGTCGACAGCAGCAACGAAAGAACGGTGAAGAGGACGTGGACACTTGCCCTCGCAGACGCATTGCGTCTGCACTCAGTATTGCGTCCCCGAATGTCGGTACGCTTCCAACTGCCGAGATGACGAGTACAGCAACGCCTTCGGCAAGACCGCCCGTTTCCAATCCAGAGTGCTTGCTCTCCGCTCTGAAGTCAGCAAACAGCCGACGTGACACAGTGCTGGCTCGTCGAACACATATTCAATCAGCGTGCAAGCCTACTCCTGCCGTAACACGACTGATGTTTTCCCCAGCTGCAGAGCACGTCCAGCTGCCCAAGTTACCACAGCCCGTTCACGCAGCAACTCCCATCGCAGAGGGAGGAACTAGTGCCAAGCAAAATGCTTCACCCGTGGTTAGCGAAGGCTCCCCAGCCCTCGCAACAATTGCGCGCTACATCCGATTTGACGACGATGACTCGCAACGCGCGTCAAGTTCGCCTGCTCTGCATCACATCCAACCCTGTATCTTGGAGTGCGTCCTGGAAGAGGACAAGGCCGACTCCACTCCGAGCCCAACGTCTCGCGAAGAGAATGGTGCTGACAAGGAAAACGCTGATGCAGGGAAGAAAGCATCATCCCGTATGTTCAAGCCCACTGTGCCTGCCAAGGGAGAAGGTGAGACCTCTGCAAGGGGAGATGAGAAGAATGCTGTACTCGTCAAGTCTCGCCGCGTCGTGAAGTCTAAGAATCAGGATTCTAAAGTAGCTGTGCTAGAGTGCTCAAAGCAGCTGGGAAGGGACTTAGTAACAGCTTTCGTCAACGAGCGAAAAGAGACCACAGCTACACATGAAGCAGGCTCAAGTTTGAACACGCAGCAAGTAGTTCGTCGTGTCGTCAAAGCGAAGAATGCCGATCCTTCGGACCCAACATCGATCATTATCAAGGTCACTAATAGCACGTCCGATGCGGAGACAGAAGAGAGGTCAAAGGTCAATGCAAAGAGTGCCATCCTGCGCCCTAAGTCGGCAGTCGCAGCCGCGCGGAAGCCGGCGCAGGTATCGATGGTGAAATCCGCACCTGATACAAAGAAGGTCATGAGTAATGCTCCTACAGCTGTTCCGCGCATTCACTCGCAGTCCAAAGCCCCGTTGCACGACAAGCCAAAGGTAGCTTTGGTGAGGCCTGCGACTGCAGATGCGCGTACATCTCAGATGTCACAACCACAGCGTGGAGCTGTGGAGCCAAAGAAACTCGATGAAACGACCTACCAGAGGTTACTGATGCGTAGCCGCCGATCCCCTACCACCTCCATGGCAGCGGCAGAGCCGTCCCACAGCCAGACTGCGGGTGCCGAAGCCAAACGAATTGCAAAGACCGCGGTTGGGAGAGCTGTCAAGCCTCGCAAGTCCAAGAGCCCTCGTCGGAAGACTACCACACGCGTCGTCAAGACAGAGCCACGTGAGAGCGAGTCGAAGGCAGCTGTTGACGCTAGTCAGCACCAATCTACAGATACAACCACTCATGACGTCGCCGAGGCGTCAACTGAATCATCTGCAACCAACTCATATCTCCCACGGATTTCAGTCGATACTAACAGAGCACGTCGCATGAGTCGAAGAGCCTGGCATGAGTTGGAAACTGAAGTCGAAGCAACCGAGGAGATTGAAGCTGCTCTTCAAAGGCAACTTCTCGCAGAAATGATTCAAGTTGAAAATGCAGAGCCTGAAACAGACTCAAACACAGTCAAGAACGTATCTGAAGCCGCGCCGCGCTCCGATGAGCAAGACATCGTAGAGACGGTCGATGAGGGCGTCGAGCAGCGCCATACCGCCCGCTCCGGATCCCGTCCCCAGTTACGATCAGGACGCTCGATCACCCCGGCACCAAGCGAGGCCGATAGCTCGCATCGTCACTCCAAGCAGCTTACATCACTGGAAGCCCAACTCGCTGAAATCGCTCGTCGCCGAGAGGAACTGAAGAAGATCCTTGAGCGCAATCGTCGTGCCTTGAAGATTCTTGGTATGCATGAACCTCCTGCGACCTCGCTGGAAGTGTTGGCAGCACCTCGTACCGCACGGTCTGTAAGTCGTGATCGTCGACTTTCAGCTGACGTACAAGCGCTGAACACGTCTATCACAAGTAATACGGCTCGTCGCTCTTCTTCTACAAGCCGATCACGACAATCGCAAAACCCTGCTACTCCCACTACAAGCAGTATCAGCATCGCGCTCGACAGCACGAATGGTCCTGCTGATCAGGCGCAGTCCAACCGATCCAATTCTATTCCTCGACTGACTCCCACGCAGGTCAGACCCCCTGTTCTCCACACAGCACTTCGTGCCGAGTACTGGGCCCAGCGTCATCGAAACGAGGACGACCATAGCCAGCCAAGGTCTGAACAGGAGTACACTTTCAAGGCTCAACCAGTCGATCCGAAGGTGTTGGCTGGTGTTGAGAAGATGAAACTGGAGAAGGCCTTGATGGAGAAGCACAATTCTTTCAAGCCAACTGATCCAAAGTCCCCTGCGTTTTCAGTTCGGACGCGGCGTTCTATTCTTTCTGTTGAGGGAGCGGAACATGCCAGTACTGACAAGAAACCTGTGCCAGCTGAACATGAGCGCAGCCAGAGGGCGCTCAAGTTTAAAAATCGTACGGATGGCGTGCTTGCGGCTGCGGCTGAGTTGACCACGCGTTGCAAGGTCTCAGGTGCCACTCCCGCAGGAATCCAGAGCGTGTCCGCTTTGAGCATGCACCAAACCAAGATGTGTGAGGCGTTTGAGACAAAGCAATCGATCGCGCCAATGGAAGCGGATAGTGAAACTGCTGCGCTGCTCGACGGTCTCGACAAGATCACATTCAGCGGAGCCTCGAGTGCCTCTGAACCTGCAGCTCAGCAAAAGCGAGGGGTTCCGGAAGTGGCACCCGCAGTCACGAACAACTCAGACGAGCCTGCGCCTGTGCCTGTTCAGTCTCAAACAAAGCGTGTTGCTCTGAGACCGCTGAGCGCCAATGTGGTTGCTGCCAAGGCATCTGAGGTAGTCAATAGGACCAAACCGATCTCGCGCAACTTGACAGCTACGTCAAAGCCCCCCAAGGCACAACCACCTGCGGAGGTTACAGCTGGTACCCATCAGTTCAAGGCTCGTCCGGTCCCCAAAACGGCACCCTTTGTGGTAAAGAGATCTTCGCGTCCTCCTACTATCCCCATTACTCCTAAGCTCCTCACCCGTTCGTCCACCGCATCTCGCATTCAGCAGTAAGTGTTGCGACGATGTATATATTTGACTCGGTGTAGTTGCTCTCTAATTTGTATTCCGTTACTTACATGTTGACGCTCGCCCTTTCCGAGAAATTTTAAGTAATCTTCGACGAGAGGGTTGAGATTGTGAAAGTAAAATAAAATAAGCACACTCATTAAACATGGTTCCAGGAGATAAGGAGTCACTTCCGCTTAATCATGTCAAGGAGAGACACCCCATCTGACGAATGCGGCTGATACGGCTGGGTATCTGAGGAAGATATAGGGTTCTTGACTTCAGCTGACATCTCCCCAAATATGTCCCAGCCTAGATCAAAGTCAGAAGACAACACCTGCTCATTACTAGGATCCTTGAGGACTGACTTTGCCTCCTCGGTAGGTACGGATTCAGTACCTCGCTCAGCGCCAGCGGAAATAACTCCTGCATTCATCTCTGAATCCAACGCCTCTTCTGATGTGGCAGTAACTTCGGCGAAGATGGAATCCGCACCTTCATCCGACGGAGCCTCGTAGGCGCGCAGATCAGATGTCGCTTGTTGCTTCGCTCGTGAACTTCTGCGGAGTTGAGACTCTTGTGCGAGGAGGCTCTTGAAGGTCTCTTGACGTTCCTCTCCATGAGCAGTTCCAGCCAGGACCCGGTTCCGCTCGGACCTTATCTGATGTTCGAGCTCAAATTCGGCTCGCGCCTCAGGTGACAAGGGAGGCCCATGCATAAACTTACACTTAGAACCGAGCTTGCAGGGCGGTTTCATACCACACAAGCCATGATGTGATCGGCAAGGAATCTTCGACATGTCATGAGAATATCGACACTTGTCGCCCTCACGGCATACTCCCATGATGAAGTGCTTGCAAGGTATAGATGATAGCGGATCAGGCCCTTCATGAGAAAAGGGACAGTGGGGATTTTGGCAACCCTTCGACGAAAAGAAAAAACGACAAGGGGGTCGTTGAGAACTAGCTTTCTGATTTCGAGCCTCTTGCATCGCTGCATTTCGAGCCTCGATTTCGCGCTTTCGTTCATTCAATAGATCGAAACGTAGGGCTCGCGATTCTTTTTTAGTCAACTTGCGACCTTCTGCAAGTGCCTGCTGGGCGGATGCACGTAAGTCGACTTTGGGTTTCTTCTTATTCGTCTTCGCATCATACTTGTGCTCAGTCTTCTTTGATTGTTTCGATGGCTCTACACTGTGCGCGGCTTCAGGCTGTTCTTCATTGGCTGCAAGTGTAGACATCGATTCGTCGACTGTTGCCCGCGCAACATGTCCGTGAAGATCAGCTTCCTGATCACCGGTTAGAAGTTCATCATCTTCGAGTTCAACTTCGCCTTCTTCGAGTTCTACCAGCTGTTTCGGTTGAGGTTCACGAGCCTCGACACTTGGCTTTGACACTGACTCGATGTTACGATCAATTGACCCGAGTTGCGAGTCAGGTCTGTCTTGGGAACGTAGGAGCTCTTCACTGCCAGAGGCCTTGGCTTTAAGCTTCATCATTCGGGCGCTTGGAGGCTTTGGCCTGGCTTTAACTACTCCACTGGACATCTCGGCGAAGGAGCCATTATCCATATGATCAGGGGCGGGTCCTGTCTGGGCGAGTATGGCAGCAGAACTAGCCTCATCGGTTGCGGGAAGATCTACGGCCTCTGTCACTCCGGGAGAATCACTGGTCAGCCTCTCAGGACGTGGGAGTTCATCAAGAGTATTGGTTTCCAAGGACATCGTCTTCCGCTGACGAGGTTTGCGTTGCGTCTTGTTCTTGATAGGCTTGGGCTCGACCTCACCGTCTTGTGTGCTAGCTTGATCAGCTCCAGCCGCTGTGGAGCTTTGCGGCTCGGCCGAGCTCCTAGACACAGTAGTGGCACGGCGTTGAAGCTCACGCTTCAACTGTAACACGGTAACCGCCGATCTTGTGCGTCGCATCAGCGCAGGCTCTGGATCAGCCGTCTCGGTCGGAGCCATGGACCGCTCAAGTGGAGGCTCAAGCGCAGCAAGCAGCCGGCGAGGAAGTTTCAGACCTTGTCTCGCACGAGATCTGGTACGCCCTTGCTTCTCGTCTGCTGAGTCCGCTGAGTTCCCAGTCTCAGGCTTTGCAGCTCGTGTGGGGCTATTTTGGGGCGAGGGGGGTGAGGTTGACGGGGGAGTGGCGGAGTCTGCGGCGGGAACACGCTGCTCCTTTGACTTGGACATCATAGACTTTGCTCCTGGTGGCGTTGCGCTTGTCTGCTCCCCCCCTACATCGCTGAGTCTTACTCTCTTGCGCTGGGACCGTGCCATAGACAGAGACCCTGCAACACCTTCGCCATCAGTAGGCTTATCCTCAACTGTTTCAAGGTCTGTGGCGACATCCCCTGCCGGGACCATCGTCATTCCAACCGCCACAGTCACCGGTCCTGGCTGTTGAACCAGACGAGGCACTGGCCGAGGCAGATATACACTGCGGTGCCTTTCCAGAACCTGGAGATACTGCTGAAGCCGCTCCTCAACCTCAGTCTTGTGCGCGTTGGTCGGGTGGAACGCCTCAAATGGCGAGAGCGGGAAGGCATCCTTACTGTGCTCGGGGTTCCATCTCGAAGCAGCAAGTAGGGCGGCTTGGAGATCATGCTTTGGTTGCAGGGACGTGGGCGGATGGACCGCAATACCATATCTTAGCACATTCTCGGCGTCCTCGCGCGATGTCATTGCACCCGCGCTTGACATGAGCGCTTCCATCGTGAATGTCACAGCGGTAGACGACTCCATAATGGCTTGGCTTGGAAATACCAGCGTGCGCTGGAGGGTACTGACGAGTCTAATAAGATATTCAAGAAGCCGCGCACGATCAAGTCCCTACTAACGAATAGCTATCTCAGCAGGCACACTCGAAGTGCGAGATCTTGATCGTGTGCAAGGATGGAAACTTCAAATCTGAATTTTCTGTCTTTGTCTAGTTTAACTGTTCTCCGTCTGAACTTAGGGCCAAATCGGCGTACGCTTTGGGAGGCATCTTCAAATAACAGCGAAATGGCAACGGAGGCTAGCAAGGCTTTGCTGTATTGTGGGGAGCACGAGTCGCGCTGCGCTGTGTGTGACAAACTCGTCAAAGTTTCGATAAATGGACTTGGTGAAAGAGGATCAGATTCAGCTCAGAATGACCCAAGATGAGGAGAGAGATAGTGCGTGCCCAAAAAAAGACGAACGATTCCGAAGAGGGGGGCCCTGACGAATAATTTATATTGAAAGGAGCCCTGACACAATGTTTCTTTCTCGCGCGTCATTGCTGTTGAGACACACTTTGGGGTTCTCTACCCGCCCATCAGTTGCTGCTCAGAGCAACGAGATCTAAATCTTCACATCTGGTTCTAGCAGACACCAAGCTCGCGACGTCCAACGTTCTAGCTGATCAATCTAAGCGGTTGAGCAAGAAAAGAATTAGTCATGACACAGGCAACGATTTGAAACAATAGAAAAAGGATGGGTTGGAGGCTAGGCTTGAAGTATAACATCGGCGCAAGGGACCAGGTCAGTCAGTCGAAAGGAAGCGAAGTTCAGATTAGGTTATTTCGTAGCTTCAGTCTTTACAAGATCGCGCTGAGTAAAGGGTGGTTCCTCCTCAGCACTTTCGTCTCCAGAGACGAGAGACATTGTCGAGTCCTTAAACTGATGGAAAACGGTTAGCGAGGGTGCGACTAGAGCGTCAGTCCATGCGGAACCCAACAATCGACGGAGATATTGAAGATATGATTCTTGATCAGCATGTTGCAACGCGCTCGCTGAGACCTCGTCAGCATTGGTTGAATACATGGGCGAGGAAATAACATTCCTAATGGATTCAACACATGCGCTATAAAAATGCTCCGCTGGTCGGCGGACATGCGCCAGTGCTTGCATTAGCGAGTGCTTCAAAAGCTGCTGATCAACTGTAGACCACCAGTCGGCGGTCAGTGTGGCTTGGATTTGTTTTGAGACCATGCTCAGTGACACTGAAGTGATTTCAAGTCCGCGGTTCGCAAGGCCCACGAGATCCAAACCAGGGCGTGCCAGTGCCCCAATGGAATTGTAGTATGCGACTCGTTGGTTGATGCGATGTCGTACCTTGCTGAAAAGTTGTCGGAGACTCCGTCGGGGCTGACCATCTAACTGAGGAACCACTGCAGATCCTTCGGAGGTTAGGTCGGTAGCTGTTCGCTCTGGCATCTGGTACTCAGCAACAGCATCCACGGTCGAATGGTTCCGAAGAATTGTCGAGGTAGATTTGAGGGCTTGGGACTCCATTTTCGTCCGACTCATCGATGCGGCACGGGGCGGAACAAGCGAAGTGAACGACATGGCACTTCGGAGCCCTGTTGCTGGACTAGAGGGAACTGCAGCTGTACCAGCAGCGGCCATCGACCTTCGTAGGCCTTGAGTCTGCCGACGGATGATGTTGGCAGCCTCTAGTTGAATGGAGGCCGCAGAGGCAAAGGATTCTGCGCGGCCTGTGCCACCTTCAGTGGTGTTCTGCTCCGAAACGACGGTTGAGTGAGGTCTGAGAGAGTCTGCGAACGTTAGCGACGAGTCTGCTCGTCCAACCGAAGACACCTCGTTGTGCTCGAGAGGCGCCTCCCCACCTGAGCCAGGCTTGCCTCCTTCGATCGCGTCGATAGCTTTATCCAGCTCTTCATCGAGCTCATAACTATCCCAGTCGTCTTCTTCCTCATCTTCATCGTCAAGGAATGCTTCTCTCAGTCCATCCATCAAGTCGTCGATATAGTCCTCACCATCCTCACCTGCAGCCGAATACGAGGAATTCCCAATATCAACGTCATTATCATCGGCTGCATATTGCATTCTGTTCGTACTAGAGGACTGGATACGTGAAATGCCATCAGAGGTATAAGAGCTAAAGTACGGCACACTCTGGACGGTTCCTGCAGGATGACCTCGAGCATTGTACTGTACTTGGCACTGGTCTTGGACCAAACTTTGGTCACTCGGATTAGCGTGCTGAAGTGCAGGCGTGTCGTAATCCGGGAAGTAGGTGTCAACTAGCCTCTCAGTGATGCCTAGGGTCTCGTCCCAGGTCAAGAGCAGTTCATCAATAACCGAGTTAACGGTTGTGCGGCAGAGATGAATCGCGCCCGAGACGACGTGGCCGAGGCCGACGACGCGAGATACCGCCCATGCCGTCACGAAGTATACCCGAGCAAGAGGATCCAGTCGTTCGTCCCAAGCAGCACCCATGCGTTGCATTAATGCGGCAATGAAGTCGCTCAGAGAGTCTTTGTGCAGGATGAACTCCTCAGTCATCGTATTGTAGAAAAGCTCTGCGGGACGAATGGTTTCCGACATGCGCTGGACCATTGCAACGATCATTTGATTGGACATGAGGATTTCGTTGACCTTGCCAAACCAGCGTGACTCAGTGAATTTGGCTTTGAGTCTGGTCCAAAAATGAGTCTCATCTTCAACCTCATAAGTTTCCTCAGCATTTTCTGTGGGGGTGGAGTCTCCGGTCGAACTATACGCAGCAGGTTGTGGGTTTAGCCCCGCTGTCATATCTGTGGTTGAAATTGTTTCATTACCTGCCTCCTGGGCTTGGTTGTTCAGCGAGATTGAGAACCTGGATAGGGTGGCGTTCAGCTTCTGCAGACCGTTCTCAATGGACTCGTCGATTGCCTCGATGACTTCGCTCCCAACCTTCACGAGCGAACGTGGCGTGTACTTCATGGCGTAGTTAGTCGTATCCACGCCGAACCGAAGGAGGAAGTATGCCTTGCTTTGCTCATTAATCATTTGTGCGACGCGCCCCATGGCATTGCGAATTCCATACTTTCCGCGAGTTGGCTGCGATACGGATGCGGCGCTGCTGTCATCAGGCGCCCCAGTGGTCTGCATATCGTGCAGTTGGGCCGCCGCGGCGTCAGCAGCCACAGTCTGACCCTCTGATTCAGTTAGAGCCAGAGACGTCTTTTGCTCTGCGTCGTTGGATTCTTCGGCCGAGCGCTGCGAAGCGTGAGAGCCGTCAGACATCGCTTCGTGCGTGTGATCAGCGTCGGATACAGACCTGTTTCAGAGCAACCTGCGGGTTTCAGTACTCCTCTTCGCGCCGCTAGGTGGGGCCAAGAGTCGAGTGTGGTCCGTTTAGGGCAACGTGGTTCAGGATAGAATAGGAGAGCGGGGATTCACTGTGAAATCGAGTTCTACTATGTCCTATTCTGGGTTGAAGCAATTGTGAAACTTGATGTCTTCTACTCCCGTAGGTTTATCCTTCTAGTACTGCGTTCAATCACGCAATATCCAGATCACTTGTTCTACACTCTGAGATCTTTCCACTCACTTGCGCACACTTTCCATGGTCCGTTCCAGCGCGCCTCAAGGCTTTCCGACTCCATGCAGCTGCAATAGTATTTCATTGGAGAGATGCATCTTCTCCAGTGATCCTGGCGTGCGTACACAAGGGCAGCCCCTCCTAAGAGCCCTCACGGCCCGTTATTTAACCGGTCTCCGACAGACGTCATTCGATGACGACTCTCAGGTGGCTCAGCAGAATGTGACCATGGTCACGGAAATTTCGAACTCCAGAGCTGAACCGGACTGGAGGGAAAGTGACTGTATTGATTTCCAGTATAATCGGATAGCGGGATTGGCGACACTGCCAACTCGAAAGAATCTTGGATACAATATCCATGCGGTCTGTTCGACTGCTTGAACCCAATATTTAACTCACAAATAAGTAGAACATAGCATATTGGCCTCTACCCCAGTTTCCAAGCGACACTCAGTCAGGCTGGGACCGCCGGGGGCGAGTACGGCAGGTGTGCCACGGGGTATCGCATGAGCGCATCAGCATCCTCTTCCACTGGGTCGGTTGCTGTTAATGTGACTAACGCACAGGATGAGGATAAGGTGGAGGAGCGGGCGTTTCCGAGTCATCCGTGCTCAAAATCTCGCCTCAAGGCCATCCTGGCACAATTCGGTATCAAGCAGCTCAAGGATTTCCAATACGCAGCGATAGAGTGCATTCTAGCTGGGCGAGATGTCTTCCTCTGCGTGGCTACAGGCTCAGGTAAGTCCTTGTGCTACCAGATCCCGGCGATGATCACGTCAAAGATCACCATCGTGATCTCGCCATTGATCAGCTTGATGAAGGACCAGGTGGATAATCTAGTGAAGATGGGAATTCGTGCTGTACGACTGGGAGGCGGGACAATGCCCGGTAGAACAGAGGCGCAGGTGGAACAAGAGATCTTTGCAGGGAAATGGCCTCTTGTGTACATGTCGCCGGAAAAGGCCCAGCTATGGCTCCAGAAACTGGCGTTATTACGTGCTCGCAACATGATTGGACTACTGGCCATCGACGAGGCTCACTGCTGTAGTCAGTGGGGTCAGGATTTTCGTGTAGGGTATCAGAACATACTTTATGTAAAGCAAGCTGTTTGTGCAGAAGGCATCGTTGCGGGTACCTACAACACGCCCTTGCCGCGTGTGCCTGTGATGTGCCTGACAGCGACAGCATCGGAATGGGTTATTGAAGACACTGCATCAATGCTGCAGTTAACACGAGTCAAGCTTATTAAATCGGCAGTTGATCGTCCTAACTTGTCGTTGTACGTTCGCCAGGTCCCAACCTCGCCGACGCAACCTAGTGAACTCTTTCAGCATCTCCCTTACCTTTTCATTCCCCCAGAAGCATTGTCAGCGCGTATTGGTCCTTCAGACGATGTTCGTGAGGTCCCTTTGGAAAGTATCAAATGGCCTGGTGTGTGCTCTGGAGCGATCCGACTGTCGAGCATAACCCAAGATGAAGGGAATCTTGAGCGGTGCAACATCGAGAGAACCCCACGCGAGAGGTTTAACCCTTACTTGCATTCATTGACTACATCGTCTACGACAACCAGCTCAACTACTGCTCTTCGGCGTGCATCAACTCTGGGAGTGGATCTCTCTGGAAGTACGTCGTCTCTGGTATCCAATTCTGAACCTTCATCCTCAACCAAGGAATTAGACGAGAGTACGGGCTTGGATGGAGAAGTTGATTTCAGGACCACACCTATGAAACTCTTAATGGAGCGTATTCGCACCCGTTGCCGGCGATATTCGTCGGTTCTAGGCAAAATTAGTGCTAAGGCGATTCTACAACGGAGCAGTAGCTCGGGGACATATCACGCGTCGTCAAGCAGCATGGAGGATGTTGATCTTGTTGCTGCCATACGTCAGGCACATGAGTGGCATCTGCATCACACGTGTAACTACATTACTGACAGTCCACTCCTTCCACTTCCTCCTATTTTGACCGAACTCGCAGAGGCAGATCTCGACTCTGTGGATCTGCGCGAGGATTCGTTTGAGTCGTTCGGTCCCATAGCGAAGGCACTACAAGAGTACTTCTGCGAAATGCGTTTAATAACTCCAGGTAAGCCTGTTGAAAGCCTCGAATCAAGAGACGTCACTCTGCGTCATCCTCGAGACCCCTGGCGATCCACACCGCTCGAGACTGGTGTCACATTAATCTATTGTGTTACGAAGGCTCAGACAGAAACGGTCGCGAACTACCTCGCCACGCTGAGATGGGTAGAACCCCAGCTCCAAACCTGTGTAGTCGAGATTGACAATGACGAAGGTCATGCTGACGACGAAATAGGATCGCAAGTTAAGCATGAACAGCCGCGGCGGAGCTCCTCAGATGCTCTGTATGACCCCACGATCGATACGTTAAGCTCAAGTACAACATCACAAACACAGTCTGTGAGGGATCGCAAGCGGAAGGTCCTGCGCACTCGAACTGTTCTTGCAGAGAAGTGTTTGCGAGTGCGAGCTTATCATGCAGAAATGCCAGATAAGGACGAGACGCAACGCTTATTTTCGGAAGGCAGACTCGACGTACTTGTTGCCACCACTGCGTTTGGTATGGGTATAGATAAGTCCAACATTAGACGCGTGATTCACCTCGGTTTGCCTCTTTCTTTAGAGGAGTATTTCCAGCAAATTGGTCGTGCAGGTCGTGATGGACGACCTAGTGAATGTCTCACTCTCTGGGCTGAGGCAGACATAATGAAATCTCGATCAGTCGTGGCAGTCACAGCATCCAACGCGCACGCAGCAAAGATTAAGCTGGCACTGTGTAGCAAGATGGAAGAGTACGTCAAAACAACGACGTGTAGACGAGACTTCTTGTTGAGATACTTTGGTGATCGCGCGACTCTATGCTATACTTGCGACCTTTGCACCTCTCGTCGAGCTGCAACAATACTGCGCCTTGTGCAGTCGCTGGAGTTGCAGAGTTCGCTTGCTTGGGCGCGCAAAGTCCTCGCCCTTGTGGCCATAGCTAACGCCAGCCTCCACGGGTCTCAAGCCGCGAAGATGCTCGAAAAGCAAGAGATGCTAAGTGCTACCGCGTACGTGGATGCAGATGGAATGCGATTCTCCCCGCAAGGATACCCTGTGCTAGCTGGAGGGGAGCGTGCCGTTGATGTCTCCCGTGAGGCATTCCTTATGATGAGTGCAGTGCTGCTATTTAATTCACCAGTCCCCAAAGGCACGCTTGTAGCATTTTGCACAGGGAAGGACTTCAACGAGAAGATGCAACGTACGCTAAAACCGATACCAATGGCTAAACAACTGTTAGGATTCGCTGAAACGGCTAATACCCCTAACGCTATTATATCCACCCTTCTTTCGGTAGCAGTCGCAGTCGCTCTGGATCATAGGAATGCCGAGCCCTTCCCGGGAGTCAGGAAATTCCCGAGCAAACCAGGCTTTTGGAAAACCCTGTGCGATGCGCTTACGCGCAAACGCATGCTGACGCGTCAGGTTGCTAGAGGTGCTGGTTTCTCCTTCGAGGTATATAATGTTTCTGAAGCCGGAAAGTATTTCATCAACAGGTGGGCAAGTGCTCTTGTGGCCGAAGGACGCAAGCGAAATGTGGATGTGACTCATATCACTGCCCTGCACCCGAGTCTTTGGACAATCGATAATTCGCCCACCTCCGGAAGCTTTCCAAGGCTCTATGTCCCAGATGAGCCCAATCTCCGCTTTGTTCGAGTTCGTCATGATGTCTCAACACTACAACGGCTAGACGAACGGCCAAGCGTCGAGTTTAGCCCGGCCACGCGGGAAGGCTCTGATACAAGCGCAGCTGGAAGTAGCCAGCGTGTACTTGGGGATGACGTCTTTGTTATTCCTACACAAGGTCCGGAAACGCTATCGGCGGCATTATATCAAGCATCCCACGTGAAAGGGCAGAACAGCCAACATGTGTCCAGAGGTCCAGCGGCCGCAGAAGCTAAACGAGACGTTCTTGCAGAGGTTTTCGAGTCATCATTCACCCACCCATTCGCAGTTCGTGAGTACCAGCGTCGCCTAGCTGAGATCAAGGCCTTGAATGCGTCTAATGTAGATGCAGAGGTTGAAAAGCTGCCTCCAGCCTTGAAGTCACTTTACGATGCTCTCAGCGACTATGCGCAGTCAGTCGCAGTGCAACAAAGCTTGCAGACGGGCGTCTCGGTCTCTGCCTATATGGTCTTTGATCGAAGCGAACTCCTCAAACTCACAATGTATAGGCCTTCAACACCGTCCCAGTTCGTTCATGTTCCGAACATGCATTTTCGCGCAGAACAACTCTCAAAGTACGCATCGCTCTTTGCGAAGAAGATTCAAGAATTGTGTGCAAGCAACGGCTTGCAAACAGACATTGCTCTGCCTAAGCCCATCCACACCGAGTACCCTGCGGCCAACGACTCGTCAGAATGGAATGATGACACTGCTACACTCGCGCGTGCCAGGACGATAATGCTGGGGGAAGCGCGAATGCACCATCAGCCTTCGTCCAGCGCGGACGCACCTCTTGAATCTGCCCAGACCAGTGGAGTGGAAGCTGAGCCACCTCGTTCTGTATCTGTGTCACCTTTGTTGGGTTCAGCGACTGGCAGTACTCCTCGGTCTCTCCAAGAGCTGCGGTCTCAAATGGCTATCTGGGGAGTCCCCGGTGCGTGTGCTAAGGCCCTGCTTGCCCGGTTGTCGGGGCGAAGTCTTACGCGTATCTCGGTTCAAGAAGGAAAGCGGCTACCAACGCTCTTAAGCAATCTAATCACGGCCGTGACGTCCTTTCCACATTTACAATGGGGAGTTACACATCCATGTTTTGTTGTTATGAGGGACATGAACGGCATGTGCAGTTGGAAACTTCTGCAGCGAGTCAAAGCAGCGTTTGCGAGTCTCAAAGACCGACCGGCTGACCGCAACGAACTTGTGAAGATCGTTCAGTCAGAAGTGAATCACTCTTCGGAGGGTTCCCAGCTTACTAGAGACGCCGTCTCGCTGTTGTTGTGCGTCATCGAAAGCGAGATGGATATTGGAATGTCGCTAGCCCGAGCACTTGCGCTCGAGCAAACAAAGCACGAACCGACATCAGATATTACTCTAGACTCGACCAACGTCATCGAACCCAGTGATGATTCAGCTGGAGACGCGCTCCTAGAGCGTATTTCAGAATTCGCATCGAAGTTCTGGGCAAGCATTGAAAGCGACTCTCTCTGGGAATCGTCTACGATGATGAGGCTCGCCCCAACAACACCCGCAGCGACAGCCGCCCGATCAGGCTCTCGAAACGCGGCAAACACAACTCATATGACGGGAGTCACGAGAGTTCCCAGCGCTAGTGCACTCCTGGACCTTCCTGGCGTAAGACGATCGCAAACCACAGGCCACGCTAGAGCCAGCATACCAGTCGCACCTAATAGTGTTGCTGTAGGATTTGACGCTCAAGTGTCAGCCAAAGAGGCAGATCAACATCCCGATCACGCACAAGTCGCACTTCCTCCTACGGGAGCGACCTTCGTAGACACCAACCATGCTACATTGCTTGCTGAAAAGTCTCAAGAGCCACGGGCTATGTCCTATGCGGCTGATGAGCCCGCTTCGCTTCCTTCACTAATCCCTTTGTCCCCACCGGAGGTCTTAGCTGACGAACGGGAGAATATCGGTGACATTGATAATGAGGGTACATGTGCTTCCAACGCCCTGAGTGCAAACTCCAAGACACATGTACCAGGAGGAATGTATCGCAAAGACGAATCTGACATGCAGACTCAAACACCAAAGCGTCTTTGCCTCGCTGGTGGCAGTGGTAGTGACGTCATTACAGGAACCGTCAAGCAACCTTCGCCAAGTGCCGCACGATCAAATATCTATGCTAAACTCAACTCGAACACTCCTCACATGACCACTCCGAAGGGTGCAGTCCTACCAAGTACCATAAGTGCAACCACGAACTTTCTCGCCAGTGCTGATCTGATGGCAATCTCTGAAGCGATCGAGTCATCTGTCCACGCCCTCGTCACATCAAGTGCCGAAGCATCGGAGACTGGAGGAACCACCGCTGTATCGCATGTTCCCGCCCTCACCACTTCGTCAGGAACCGCAACAAGTGCGTCGGGTTCCCAAGGGACACCGCAGATCGCAGAACCACCCCCAGCTGCGAAGCGCCTTATTGGAAGGAGCCTGTACGCCTTACGCTCAGCAGTTCCCGTTAACCAGGAACCGGCAAGTTCACACAGCACAGACTCTCAAAGCCCTCCCTCAGCCCCAATACGACCAGTGACAGCGGGCTCAACGCCGGCTGTATCAGCCAGCCCAGGACCTGCGGATAGCGCACCGTTTGCACTGGAGAACGAACTCCGATAGTCTTACAGAATCCGTGTTCTAGACTAGAAAGGAATAGTTCACAATACACTAGACTCTTTGTGTTTGTCTAAATGATCGTCATTAGTTTGTTCGTTTATGCCTGTTTTTACTATTCTAGCTGCGGGGTAACGTTTTATAGTGTCCATCCTCATGTAACAGTAAACCTTACGATTGTGTGGAATTTGAGGGGGCCCCCCCAACAGCTGCAGCGGCTGGATCGAGAACGTCAAGCTTGTATAATTGAGTGTACGACACCACCAGGCTTGCTACAGCCATGCAAATACTTGTCATGAGCGATTTGAAGTCAAATTCCGCAGAACGTCCCGTCGCCATCGAGCCTAGGCAGGCGAAAAGTGCTGCCCAGCTGGCCCATCGGCTCTAGATTAGGGGTCGAATACGAGATGCAGGACGCGTATCAGGTCAGTATGCGCCAGAAAAAGCGGCTGCAGTGGCGAAGTTGGTGCTGACTGAAGCGGAACGTACCTTGAGGAGGAAACCAATCATGCTCGCAACCATAGCGACAAGGCCAAGGAAGTCCATAGCGCCCTGGGTGGCAGGTGGGATGGTGAATTTGACGACCTTTGCGTCATTCTTACCGGTGTGAGCCGAACTCTCCTTAGATTCTGGCATGATCCTATCGTCTTTACCGCGATTTTGATACTTGGTCAATGTGAACTTTTCGCCCAGTCACTTACTTTCAGATTTGAAATTAGTCGCTGCTGAAGTGGTGTAGTGAATCAGCTGTCTGAGCGTATGGGGACCACCGGACAAGCAAAGCTTGTAACCATGTCGCTGTTATGACTGAGTACCTATCAGGAAATCTGATTCACTAAACTTGTATGTATGCGTCAGGGGCTCTGGGTCTTTAGCGTCATCATGTCGATGAAGCTGTTGCAACACTGTGGTACTGGACATTGAAATGAAATAGATAAGAAAATTGCTAATGTAACTCGGTAGTACTTACTTATTCGGCCGCCTTAGCCTGCTGATACAGCAAGTAGACCAGCACTAGGGAGCAAATCGGAATCGCAGCGAGAAGAACATAGTTCAGCGAGGAGAAACTCATAACACTACTAAACCAACCAGGAATAGCTGAGGCAAAGGATTTCACTGCATTGAACCCAACGTATAGAATCCGCAGGGGATGTCGTTGTAGGGCGGCCTCCATGCGATCGAGTGGTAATGGCAAATCCCGAGTTCGGAATGGGAGCCGTATGCTTCCTGAGTAGAGACCCTCAGCAACTTCATTGACGTTGTGGACTGAGACTGAGACCACGCGTGCCCTCTGGGTGTGGAAATCCAATGCAACTGCAGTGTACGCCTGAGACAACTTGATGGGGATGGACTGCATCTTGGAACTTTCTTGTTGGAATTGCTGGAGTTGGGGAGAGTTGGGACTCAGCTGCGATTGTTTCTGCGCTGTCAAAACTAGTCGTCCCAAAGTTAGTACACTGTCAGGCAGTACTGCAGGCTGCTCCTGATTGTACTGCATCGCAGACAAGATTTCGTTTGGACCCATTTCGGATTGTAACCTGAGGCGCTGCAGTGCTGCGCTTTCTTCGAGTTGCCGAAGTGCGAGCTCACCACCCAGTAATGCCTTTACGAACTCAGGTTGTTCACTGGCACTGACCCACGCCGGCTGAATATAGCCGAAATGCGACTTCTTCACCTTATCCCGTAAGTCTCTCATTCGCTTGGTCACAGCCGCCGTCGACTCAGTGCTGCCTAGCGGGACGGGCGCGTCGTGAATAAGCTTCCATGCGGGCGCCACAAGAGATGGGGCGGATGGTGCGTCAGGGAGAATGAAAATAAGACAAAGCGGCCGTCGTGGTGAGAAGCGATCTTCGTAAAACTCGCCCTCACGGAGTTCCCTTGGGGGAGCGAAGATTGCCGCCTCTTCTGGATAGCCGCCCAGATCGTCTGTAAATAACTCGTCGATTTCACTCCACCTGGGACCGTATGCCTCGGGAAGACGATACCGTGCAGTAGGTCCACTATTACGCCAGCTCAAGTACTTGCGCGCATGGGTGACGAAAAACCCTGCGCCATTGCCTGCATGTTTGTGTTGTTCCTCAAACGGCACGAAGCGATTGGAGCCACAGAGGTAACGATAACTCTCTCCTGTAATCTCAGGGAAGATAGGCACAGATGCTCGCCGTTCGATGAGAGAAATAAGACCATCAACATGGCCTGGTGCTAGGAGCGGACCGCTTGGCACGCGGAAAACCTTGGGAAAAGGGTACTTGGTTTCAGTTTCAAGCTGCGGATAGTAATTGAGTGCTGGACCCGCGATAGGGACCAATGGAAGGTAGCGACCAAGTTGAACAAATATGGAGGCCTTGTCTGTGATGGCTTCCATTGCCTTGTAATCCCAGTGCTGGATTTGAACACTTTTCAGTGCTTCCATAGGATTGTTATGACAGCTGGGGCAGACCGTGAAAATATCAACAACACCCTCCAGCTTACGAGCAGTCAACCGAATGACGTGGGTTGCTCGATCGTTGCGAGTCACAATTACAACCCGCGGTCTGAAGCCAAACGCACCCGCACTAACCTCGAGTCCCAGCTCGCTGTCGTAAAAGGTTTCGGATGGCGATCGCATTGACTTGCGCAGTGATGCGAGGCCGTTGGACACGAATCCAGGATAAGGCCCGGCCCAGCGCAAATGCTGGCGCTGGAGTGGTGCCAAATCCGCGATAGCTAGCTCTCGCGCAAGGACTTCGAAATGTTGTAGTATGTTTCGCTCTCTTGTCGTTAGAGGCAAGAGGCGCGGCTTCAGTTTGTGTGGTTTGATAGTCCTATAAGCCTCTTGCAAGTTCATCTGGACCGGTCGTAAGGATGTTCGGTATACATTTGCACGGGCAGTAACATTCTGATATGCCCAAAGAAGCTGTGCATCTGAAAGAGGAAGTGATGCATAGAGCCATTCATTTAGGTCCTTTCGACTTGGAGCAAGACTCTGGTCAACTGAGCGAAGGGAGGTCATACTTGTGAGCACCGATTGCATAGCACGTGACAGAAGGGGATTTTCCTTCGAAAGCGGATACAAATTCTGGATGCGTCGTCGGAGTGCCTCGGCTTGTTGCGGAGTTAAGGCAGCAAAACCTGTGCTATCGAGTCTTGACAGTTCGACGACCTGACCTACCCTGTCCAGCTTCGTAGCTTCTTCGAGGAGCTCGGCGCAATACGCGAGAACGGCACGTTCACTTGCCAAAAAGTTGCCCACGAACAGGTCTGACCTAAGACCGTTCATTGCGGGGTGCACTTTGACCGTGGTCCCACCGGAAGGTGAAACAAGCAGGCCTACTAGCGCAGGGACGCGTCGGATATTGAATGCCGCGGCTAGGTCCCTATCATAACTTGTGTTGATAATAGCGATGCCGATAGAGTCTGGACCGGAAGTCTGCATCACCTTCCTTGCTGCCGACTGCCAGCTTGGCTCAGCGGTGCGACAGGGGTCACAATTTTCGGCTGTGAAGTACATCAACCAGACACGAGTACGGGGATCGCGCATAGGTTCCAGCGCGCTATACCGGCCACCAAGTCGGGTGAACGCCGGTGACCTGAAAAATGCACCATTCGAGAAAGGAGAGTGGAAGAAGGTAGGGGAGTGAACCGGCACCAGGGAATTGTACATCTGGGTTGTCAACTTGAGAACACCTGTGACAGGATACTGGGTGTGGTAATATTCAATGATGCGCTGGTGGATATTATACATTCCATGCATGTTATAAAACGCGGTTCTGAAGTAGAACGGTGCATCTTGCTCCTCAGCAGGACGTGGCCCCTTGTGAATGGTTCCAGTGCGGTCATACTCACGCCGTTTTTCAGGATCCGATAGGATCTCATACGCCTCCTGGACACGAATAAACTCCTCGTTGGCCTGAGCGCTTGGATTGCGATCTGGATGTGTTTGCCGCGCGAGTCTCTTGTACGCCGTCTTAATCTGCCGCAGGTTGGCGTTCCTGGGCACGCCTAGTACGCTGTACGGGTTGAAACCCAGTGCCAGCACATGAACCAGACAATGAAGCGCAATTAGTATGAGCAGTGCGACCCATCGTGCGGGGAACCGTCCTCGCGGATGAGTGAGATGCCGCATCGCGGGACTAGCACCGAGGAAGGCTTGCGATCCTTGTTAATCGCAGCGTTGGTTCTGCGGTATGTGAGCACGTCAACCACGGAACTGAGCAGATGGATCGTCAGAGAGCGGGTGCCGCTATTCAACTAAGATGTTACCTATTCGAGATCCCACCTGGATCACGAGATTTTCAATACCTGGAAATCTGCTCAGCAAGACCAATTTTTCCTTCTGACACAGCTGACAGTATCGATCATGTGCCCACTACCCCAGATTGGTCCTAACACATCGGGACACAGGAATGGCATTACTATCTCAGCAATACAAGTGTTATTGAAATGTAAACAGAGACGGAGAGGTTACCCTCACGCTCTGGCTTTCGAGCTCGTGTATGTATGATGATGAAAGTTGAATGAACCAACACCTGCTTGGTTGATACATTGGGTGTGAAGTTAAGCGAATTAGTATACAACATGACCGCGTTCGATCCCTAGCGACGCACTCGGTGACGCAGCCATGCGGAAAAGCCGATATGTTGCCATGCACTTCGAATGACCGCGGACGGAGTGCAGGTTGCGATGTACTGAACCGCCTCTCTGTTGGTTAGAAAGGCTTCTATCTCAAAATCCGCAGACGGGAACATGATGACGTGACAGTAAGCCACGGATAAATAGACCCACATATGAACCACAATCGTGCCTCGTACGGCTCTGATATATAGAGCAAGGTAAATCAAAGTCGACTAATATTCCGGAATCTCACCTTACTCGCTTAGTCGACTTATCATCATAGTAGAAATTTCCTCCAATTCCGCTTGTGCGCTTACGACCTAGGCCTGCAGCATTGGGACCACGTAGTACATTCCGCTCCTGCTCACGCTGCTGGACATGACGCTTCAAGTTCAGGTACGTGATGACATCCGTGCGAAGCGAATCGTATAACCGAGCAGTTTGTTCGGATGGGACCACGAATGGGACGGGCTTGCGGAAGCCCAAGGAGCCGAGCTCTGTCTCAAACAGCTTCTGCAACCGTCCCCCCAAATTAGGATCGGTGTTGATAAGCTCGCTTCGCAAATGTACACCGGGGGTGGGAGCCTTTAGGTCTTGCGAGATGCAGGATGGCGGCATGAGCGCCAGGAGACGGCCATCGGAGGCGGTCTCATGTGGAGGCGGTGGCACATCTACCGGAACTGGTGGCGGCGCCGGGGCTGCCGGAGTTTGCTCCGTGACCATAGATGTTGATCGGACCGGCTTGGGTGGTGCACGTGCTGCAGCCGCGGCAGCGCTCTGTGCCTGCGCTGCCTGAGGTGTTGAATGCGTAGGCGGAGCCACGACCAAGCGCATCGGAGCTGCCGCCGACGCCCCTGCATACTGCTGAGGCGGCAACGTCGACTGTGCTTGCAGCTGTGGTGGCGCTGGGTATCCCTGCTGCTGTGCTGTGTAACTTCGTTGTGCTTGCTGAGGATACTGCATCTGTTGCTGTTGCTGCTGCTGTGGATGCTGCCCCGTTTGCGCACGTTCTTGGTTGTTCTTGTGGGCCTTGAGCGCACGCGCAACACCACGAAGCGCTTTGCTGATGCGACGATTCTCAAGCACAGCCTGGGCTGCAGCAAACACCGCTGCGGGAGATCTTCGGAAGATTGCGTTGAGTTGCACCTTGCGCTCGTAGGCATAGTCATAGTCAAATCTACGAGTAACATGAAAGTCATGCAGGAAGTCTTCATCGAACTTGTTGCGAGCCAACAGGAGCTTAAACTGAATCTCGTAATAGCGCAATTTCAGGTCTTCAACTGTCTTGAACGCTGCAGGAGTGATCTGCGCGTCAATCAAAGACTCTTGACCCATCATACCCATTTCTTCGGGCAGACCCGGAGCGAGCGTACACCGAATATCAAGAGGGGCGTCGATAATGTGAGTTTCTGCAACGACGTTGGGCAGATCTTGCAGCCGAAGCTCAGTAGCATTCATCGCAGCGCTTGCAGCCGCCGCAGCCGCAGCCGCAGCCGCAGTTGCTGCATCACCCAATGGAGGATTCATCTGACTAGTCGTTGCTGCGGCGGTGGGAGTCGAGTGCGACCTGCTCGATACCCTTTGTGCGCTTGTTCGCGATCTTGAGTGACTGCTGGAATGACTCACGGAAGATCCGGGCACTGCGGAACCCATGGCAGTCTGTGGGGATGAACCTACCGAGGAGTTATTGGGCTTAATGCCAAGAACGCGGTTGGGGTCGCTGTTTGTTCGGATTGAATCTGTTGGGCATGCCAAAAGTGTAGGAAGTGCGGCACAAAACCGGTCGTGAATCACAATAAAACGGCGATCATATCGAATGACCAGTTCCATAAGATGATCAGTCTGCTTTCGCGTCCAGTACGGGTCCTGCAAGAAAGCCTCGTACTCTTCATCGGTGTACATGAGGGGCTTCGTGATCTTTTCGGCCATGCGGATGAATTGATTAAATTGTTCGATGGGCCCTTTGCTCCAGTGTTTCAGCAGGAGACCATCCCATCTTCCACCGTTAGACGTGTACGAAGGCTCATTGGGATCGGTTGCCAGTTGGTCTTCAAAAAGCGTGTTGCGTATGGGTCGCCAATGCCACCCTAAATCTACCCGCTCCATGACACCCGCGCATGAATCTCGACTGAACAGGTGGTCTAAGGCCTCCTCAAGCTCCAATGTCGAGCGCCGCTCACGGCCTCCTGCAGCAGCCGCTGCGGCAGCGGGAGAATGACGGACCGGATACGTCAAGGCTGATCGAGGCAGCATGAAAGGATTCGCAGCGTATGCTTCTAGGGTCTGGTAGGCCTCATTGAGTGTAGGTGCAGTTTGCACATTCTCCTTGAACGTACGGTGTGGAACTAGTGTTGAGGAGTACGGCATAAACGTCTCTTCGTCAGGGAAAGGTCCGTCATCAATGGGTGTGATAGGAGTGAGCGCCCAAGTGGCCGCCAATAGGTCGAAGTCAGACTGGAACGTGTCTGGGGGGAGCGCTGCAATCATCCTAGCTTGTTGAGCGGCTTGTTGTTGTTGCAGATGTTGTTGTTGAGGATGTGAAGCTCCAGGATGCTGCTGATATGGGTAAGGATGTTGTACGTGAGGCTGAACGTGAGGATTGCTGGTGTGTTGCTGGGCCGCTCCTTGGCCAGGAATTTGCTGTCCAGTTGCTCCTGGTGTTACTGAAGCATGTGTCTGCGGAGGATGTGTCTGCTGTTGTTGCTGCTGTTGCTGTTGTTGCTGCTGTTGCTGTTGTTGCTGCTGCTGTGGCTGCTGAGGGTGAGGCTGTGCATGTGCAGGATTTGCCCCAGTTTGCTGTGGGTGTTGCTGCGCAGCGTAAACGGCATGAGCCTGTGCTTGTGGGTTTCCGTAATGTTGCGCAGTTGATTGCTGCTGAGTTACCATCATATGAGACTGCTGGTTCGCAGCCTGACCATGTCCAGCAGGGGGTTGTGGGTGGGCTTGCTGAGGAGCATGTGAGGCCGTCATCGCCTGTGGCAGTGCTTGACCTTGCTGCTGCTGCTGCTGTTGTTGTTGTAGGTGGAGATATTGTTGCTGTTGCTGAACCGAATGTGGATGCTGACCGTGATGTCCCATCTGACTGTGGGGATCTTGGGTATGCGTTCCAGTAGCGGCATTCGATGGTCCGGTACCGGCGTGCTGGTGAGAATAGTGTTGTTGATGGTGAGGATCAGCACCCTGTGCTGTGTGATCTGACGTCATGCTCATGGCTCCAGTGGGGTGCACCGCAGTCGCAGGGGCTGGATTCGCACCAACGTTTGGTAGTGGGAACGGATGTCCGTATATGTTTGGTTGTGGCTGGTGCTGTTGCTGTTGCTGTTGCTGTTGCTGTTGCTGTTGCTGTTGCTGTTGCTGTTGCTGTT